>VMHT01151486.1_pt1 | contig 191904 bp, 181 predicted proteins | sample 4693611 | NCBI WGS metagenome assembly VMHT01 (sample SAMN12280063, study PRJNA550983) | marine metagenome | isolation source: seawater sampled from same location over 5 years 0.02-0.2 micron viral filtrate | place: USA: collected off the coast of southern California halfway between the port... ... | reverse complement strand
GGGAAATAGGCAAAAATCGAACAAAACAGAGGGTGATAACGCCAAAATCGCGCTTGAATGGCTTTTTTTCGAGTTGAAAAGCGATTCAGCGATAAATCAGGCGTTAATCAGACCCTCCCTAAGAAAATCTTCGGATATTCCGTCAATCACGTGAGCATGGTTGTTGACCCAATATTTGCCCCGAGCGATAAAGGCGATTGGTGTTGCCCTATTAATGAGGTTCGCTCCGTCTTCTCCAATGAGCAGCAAAGGGCAATCAAACAAAAAATCGTCGATGCTATCGATGACACCCGATGCTCCGTAGTAATCGAACTCGCCGCTTCGCTTCCTGCGGTCGTCCACGGACAGGGGTATACGTTCTGCGTCGCGGTTAAAAGTGATTTCGCCAAAAGTCACCCATTCCCAAGTTCCCGGGGCAGTGAAAGGAACTTTGGCTTGCTCGAGAGCCGGGCTCGGCCTTTGTTTTCGTAATGCACCAGTTTCGATTAGCTGTGTTTTGGTCATGGCTATGCGTTGGCGCAGGTTGCCCACCGGCTCATCCCCCACATCCTGCTCCACCAACCGCCCCATCACCGCCAGTTGCAGGATGGTCTGCTTGAGCTTGTCGATGCTCTGTTCGGTGGTGAACAGAGTGTCGAAGTGAGCGGCGAGGCGGGCCCAGTTGTCGGCCAGTTCGGTGGCGTTTTCGGATTGGGTGAGGGTGCCGAGCAGGGTGTCCACGAGGGTTTCGTGGGCTTCGAGCTGGTCGCTGGTTTGATGTTCCAGCCGGTTGCAGAGGGCCGTGAGTTCATCGACTTTTTGGACGATGCGGTGTTGTTCTTCCAAAGGGGGAAGTGGGAAGGGCTGATTCGCAAAGTCGCCAAACTTCAGGCTTTCCACAGTCGTGCCCGTTTTCGTTAGCTTTTCCAGAATGAAACGCTCAAAGCCCCATGACAGGACTTGTATGTAGCGGGCCATTTCTGGTTTAAACAGTTGCAGCGCTTTAAGGTCTTGGTTGATGGTGCACTGGACCCGAGTTACCGCAGTTGGAAACATCCGTCTGAGTATGCCACTTCGCACCACGAAGAGAACTGCGTTCTCAGGAAGAAGTGCTAGTCCTCCTGCGTTCAATGCATCTTGTGTCACGTGGTCTTCAGAGGTGGCAATTTCGGCGCTTTTCATGTCTTTGGGGGTTACCCAAGGTATATCGCCATTCCAAAATTCACTCCGAGATTTGCTCGGAGTCTTGCCCCCTGAGAAGACTCCCAAATGGGATAGCGTTGCTCCCGCCCATCCACTAGGTAATTTGGCGGGCAGCCTATCAAGCTCCGTTGCTGGAAGGCATTTCTGACATCTAATTTGGCCTTCGTTTGTCAGTCGCCTTCTCTCCTCCATTACTTCGTCCAGCAGCATACTAGCGGGTGCTTCGTTGGGGGCCTGCTCGACTAACATACCGCGAACAGCCAACTCCAGAATCAACTCTCGCAGCTTCTTAACCCCAGTCAGCTCAACTTTGCCATTACTCCCCCGGCCACTGCCGGACTTCTTCGTGACCGCCCCAGTCCACAAATCCAGATGCTCGGTAATCAGCTCCCGCGCACTCACACCGCACCCCCGTCCGCGTTCTCACTGCTGTTATGAGAAAGCGCGTCGGCAAGGATGTCCCGCAGCTGATGGCGGATTTCCTGGATTTCGGCCTGCTGCTGTTCGTATTTAGCCAGCAGTTCGTCCGGGTCGTGGCTGATCTGTTCGCCTTCGTGGGGGTTCTTGATGTCCAGGTTGTAGTTGCGGGCCCTGATTTCGTCGATGGACACCTTCCAGGCCTGCTCGGTTTCCTCTCGGCTGGCAAAGCCGTCGGCCTCGGTGCCCCACCAGTCGATTTCGGTCTGGAATTCGGAGAACTTCATGGGCTTGGTTTTGCTGTAGCTCTTGTAGCCTTCCGGGTAGGGGTGTTCGTAGTACCAGACGGTTTCCGTGGGCTTGCCCTTGGTGAAGAATAGCAGGTTGGTTTTGATGCCGGTGTAGGGGTTAAACACACCGTTGGGCAGGCGCACGATGGTGTGCAGATTGCACTCTTCCAGCAGCTTTTCCTTGAGGCGGGTTTTCATGCCTTCGCCGAACAGGAAGCCGTCTGGCAGTACCACGGCGGCGCGGCCACCGTCCCGCAGCAGGTGGATGAACAGCGTCATGAACAGGTCGGCGGTTTCCCGGGTGCGGAAGGCGCTGGGGAAGTTGGTTTCAATGCCGTCTTCTTCCATGCCGCCGAAGGGCGGGTTGGCCACGATAACGTCTACCCGTTCTTTCGGGCCCCAGCTGATGAGCGGGCGGGCCAGGGTGTTGTCATGCTTAATCTGATCCGGCACTTCGACGCCGTGCAGAACCAGATTGGTGGTGGCCAGCAGGTGTGGCAGAGGCTTTTTCTCAACGCCGTGAATGCTCTTCTGCAGGGTTTGTTCGTCCTGCGGGGTGCTGACGTAGTTTTTGCGCTTGTGCTCGATGGTGCAGGTAAGGAAGCCGCCGGTGCCGCAGGCAGGGTCCATCACTTTCTCGTCCAGCTTCGGGTCTACCCGGTTGACCATGAATTCGGTCACCGCCCGCGGGGTGTAGAACTCACCGGCGTTGCCCGCGCTTTGCAGGTCTTTGAGGATTTGCTCGTACATATCGCCCAGCTCGTGGCGCTCGGCGGATTTGTTGAAGTTGATGCCGTCCTGCAGCTTGTTGATGACCTGGCGCATGAGTTGGCCGGACTTCATGTAGTTGTAGGCATCCTCGAACACGTTGCGGATGACCACGCCGCGGTAGTCGTCACCGGCCGGCTCCAGGTTCTGCAGGCCGGGGAACAGGGTGTTGTCGATGAAGTCTTTGAGCTCGTCGCCGGTCATGCCTTCCGGGTCGGCGGCCCAGTTGCGCCAGCGCAGCTGCTCCGGAATCGGCGATTTATAGTCGTCGTAGAACAGCTCCCACTCTTGCTCCCGGTCGTCGAAGATTTTCAGGAACAGCATCCAGACCAGCTGGCCGATGCGCTGGGCGTCGCCGTCTACGCCAACGTCTTTGCGCATGATGTCCTGGATGGATTTGATGGTGGTGCTGATAGACATAAGTGTTCAGTTCCTGGGTGTTCGGAATGGTGTTAAATGATGAGTTCGGGTCAGGACGTTTGCCGGTAGAGCTCGTCTTCCAGGTCTTTCACGGCCTCGGTGTAGCCGGGCTTGCCGCCAAAGGCCTGTAACAGCTCCATGGGCGCACCGAGCTGGCTGAAGGGGGCGATGGTGAGTACCTTCACGTCCTCGATGGGTTCTATACCGTCGTCGGTGTACTTATCCAGCAGGGCATCCAGAACCTCTTTACTGGCGCCTTCGTATTTACTGAAGTAATCCTGCTTACGGACCTGCTCGGCCCGTTCCTTGCGGCTCAGGGGTGGCTGGTCGTAGACGATGTGGCAGATGACATCGAAGGGGTCGGGTTCGGCCCCCAGTTTCTTGCTGACATCCTTGATGAGGTCGTCCCACATCACGCCTTGCTCGGCCAGTTCTTCGATGATGGCCTGTTTGCGCTCGGCTTCGTTCCAGCCTTTGAGGAAGTCGGTGAGGGTGGCGTACTGTTCTTTCACTTTCTTGCGGGTGAAGTCTTTCAGGCTTTCGGTGATGAGCTTGCCGTCTGGGCCCAGGTATTGGACACGCTCGGCGATGACGGTTACTTCAACATTGTCCACTACGTAACGGGTTCGGCCGCCACCTGTTCCGCCGCCTTCACCAGGACCGCTGGTATCTCCGCCTGCGGGATCGTCGGTTTCCCACCTTGAATCCGGGTCCGTTCCGTAGCCTTCGGGGTCCTCGCCACATTCGGGGTAAGGGTCTGAGCTGTCCGGTGCCTGTTCATCATCGGGGTTAACCGGTTCTCCTGCCCCGGGTACATATACCTTTACGGGGTCTCCATCGAAATCCGGGTCAGCGAACAGTTCGGTGGCCTTTTTGAAGTCCAGAATGGTGAACCAGTGCTTGTTGTAGTCGTCGTTGATGCGGGTGCCGCGGCCGATAATCTGCTTGAACTCGGTCATCGACTGGATGCGCTGGTCCAGCACGATGAGTTTGCAGGTTTGCGCATCCACGCCGGTGGTCATCAGTTTGCTGGTGGTGGCGATGACGGGGTAGCGCTCTTCCGGGTTGATGAAGTTATCCAGCTCGGCCTTGCCTTCCTGCTCGTCACCGGTAATGCGCATCACGTACTTGCGGTTCTCTTTCACTCGCTCCGGGTTCAGGTTCACCAGGGCCTGTCGCATCCGCTCTGCGTGGTCGATGTCCTCGCAGAATACGATGGTTTTCTGATACGGGTCGGTTTGTTCCAGAAATTCCGTGACCTTCTGGGCTACCAGTTGGGTGCGGGTTTCCATGACCAGTTGGCGGTCGAAGTCTTTCTGGTTGTATATCCGGTCTTCTATGAGCTCGCCGTGTTTGTCAGTCTGGCCCTTGCTTGGTCGCCAGCCCTGCAGGTCGCGGTCCAGGTCGATGCGAATTACCTTGTAAGGAGCCAGAAAGCCGTCTTCGATGCCTTGCTTGAGTGAATAGGTGTAAACCGGCTCGCCAAAGTAGTCGATGTTAGAGACTTCTTTGGTTTCTTTCGGTGTAGCTGTAAGGCCGATGTGGGTGGCGCTGGAGAAATAATCAAGAATTTTTCGCCACGCAGAATCTTCCGCAGCACTGCCGCGGTGGCACTCGTCGATAACCACCAGATCGAAAAAATCTGGTGAGAACTGCCTGTAGATGTCTTTATCTTCCTCACTACCGGTGACTGCCTGGTACAGCGAAAGGTAAATCTCGTAGGACGGGTCTACCGTTCGGTTGGTGACCTTGGTCATGGCCTGGCCGAAGGGCTTGAAGTCGTTGTTCTTGGTCTGGTCTACCAGAATGTTCCGGTCGGCCAGAAACAGGATGCGTTTCTTCTGCCTGGACTTCCACAGTCGCCAGATTATCTGAAAGGCAGTAAAGGTCTTGCCGGTGCCGGTTGCCATCACCAGCAGGACGCGGTTCTGCCCGCGTGCCACAGCCTCTACGGTGCGGTTGATGGCGACAGTCTGGTAGTAGCGGGGCGTTCGGCCGCTGCCGTCATCGTAGTAAGGCTGCTCGACCGTTTGCCGTGCCTTCTGGTGGATGCCCTTGTGCTGGCAGTAAAGCTCCCAGAGGGTTTCCGGTGAGGGGAATTCGCCCAGGGGTAGGGTCGTTTCGGTTTGACCGAAGAGCCCGGTCCGGTCGTGGAACAGGAAGCCGTCACCGTTGCTGCTGAATACAAAAGGGGCATCAAGCGCATCGCTGTATGCCAGGGCCTGTTGCATGCCATCGCCGAGGCTGTGGTTGTTGTCTTTAGCCTCAATGATGGCGATTGGGATGTTCTTCTTGTAGTTGAGAACGTAGTCTGCACGGCGAGGGCGTGCCCGGGTGTGCATACGGCCACGGACAATGATGCGCCCGTTAGTAACGGGGAACTCTTCACGCACCTGGCTTTGGATGTCCCAGCCAGCTTGTTCCAGTGCCGGGTTGATATACTTGGTGCAGATGTCCCGCTCTGTGAGCTTTTTCTTGTCCATGTGCTCGCCGCCGTTACTTCCAGTATGCAACCATCTGGTTTTGCGTGGTTTTGTGTAGCTTAGAGTAGCCCAAAAAAGCTTTGGTCAGAAGGGCACCTTGTATGGGTGTCATAGGGGAGCATGCGGGAGCGACAGATAGAGTCGCTCCGTTACTTGGTTTTGTGGTGAAGTGTCCCACGGGGTGCTTCAGAAACAACAAAGCCCGCTCAAGGGCGGGCTTCGTAAGAATTCTTAATGGTGCCCGGAGGCGGAATCGAACCACCGACACGGGGATTTTCAATCCCCTGCTCTACCGACTGAGCTATCCGGGCATGTTGCGTGTCTGCTGTGCAACGGGGCGCTATTAAACCGGTTTAGCCTGTTTGAGTCAAGGCCGGGCAGGAAAAAATTCCTGCCGGTTTTCAGGCTGTTCAGTAACTGATCAGATCTACCTCAGTCTTCGGGTGGTACGTAGCCCTCGGCCTGGTCGAACGGTTCGTTGTTGAAGAAGTGCTCCATCTGCGCCTGCAGATATTTGCGGGTGTTGGGGTCCATCAGGCTCAGGTGTTTTTCATTGATCAGCATGGTCTGTTGGGCTTGCCATTCGTCCCAGGCCTGTCTGGATATATTTTCATAGATGTCCTGGCCTTTGGTGCCTGGCATGGGCGGGAAGTCCAGCCCTTCCATTTCCTTCTGATACTTACGGCAGAATACGGTGCGGCTCATGGCGGCTCCTGTTTGATGTGTTCTGCCGGGATGATAACAGATTGGCCGGTGGGTACGGGGTGCCCGGCACCGATCAGAGCAGGGTGGTCTGTTCCGGGTAGGTGAGTAGTGTGCGTACCGGGGCGGGCAGGCCGAGCTCCAGGGCCTGGTCCCGGTATATCCAGCGGTAGTGCTTCTGGTCGGCAATTTTTGCCTGGCTGGCCGCAGTCATGCGGGCAGGCTGGATGTGTAGGTGATAGTGACTGAAGGTATGGCGGAAGCCGCTGATCAGGTCCGGTTCCTGGCAATCCAGGCCCAGGTGTTGGTTGCAGGCTTCCTGAAGTTCCTCTGCGGCATAGGCAGGGTCCAGTTCTGGCAGGCTCCACAGGCCGCCCCAGATGCCGCTTGGCGGGCGGCGTTCCAGCAGGATGCGGCCTTCCTTGTCTTCCACAATCAGCATCCAGGTGGTTTTCTCCGGCTTGGCTTTCTTAGGTTTTGAGCCGGGATAAAGGCCGATCTCATTGTGCTTGCGGGCCTTGCAGCCCCCGTTGATCGGGCATTGCTCGCAGTTCGGGCGCGTGCGGGTGCATACCATGGCACCGAGGTCCATGATGGCCTGGGTGTAGTCCCGGATACGCTCATGGGGGGTGTGTTGCTCGGCTTTTTCCCAGAGCCGGTTCTGGGTGGCGGTCTGGCCGGGCCAGCCGGGGATGGCATGGTAACGGGCCAGCACCCGTTTTACGTTGCCGTCCAGAATGGTGGCCCGCTTGCCGTGGGACTGGGCAATGACGGCGGCGGCGGTGGAGCGGCCGATGCCGGTCAGTTGTTCCAGTTCTTTCTGGGTATCGGGAAATTCTCCGCCGTGCTCATTCATCACGGTTTGTGCGGCTTTCTGCAGGTTGCGGGCGCGGGCGTAATAGCCGAGGCCGGACCAGTGGCTGAGCACGTCGTCTGTGGGCGCTTCGGCCAGTGCTTTTACATCCGGGAAGCGCTCCATAAAAGCACGGTAATAGGGTATTACCGTGGCCACCTGGGTTTGCTGCAGCATGATCTCCGATACCCATACCCGGTAGGGGGTACGGTTATGGTGCCACGGCAGGTCGTGCCTGCCGTGCTGGTCGTACCACTCAAGAAGTTTGCGGGCGAAGCTGTCCGGCATCAGTTGAACAGGCCCTTGAGCGCATCCTTCACTTTCTCGCCGGCATCATCTCCGAGCTCTTCCTGAAGTTTTTCCTTCGCTTTTTCTTCCACTTTCTTTTTGGCGCGGTCGGTTTCTTCTTTTACTTTTGCCTTGGCCGCATTGGCTGCGATGTCTTTGAGGGTGTCGCGGAAGCGGGAGCCGTCGAAGGAGCACAGGCCCGCCGGGTCTTCAGTGAAGTTGCCGCGACACTCCACCGGGATTACCACGTTCTCCACATACTCGGTCACCCGGCAGGCCTCGTCGCGGTGGATCTCACCCACAATCCGCAGGCCCAGCTCGTAATCCAGCAGGGATTCGGCCATGTCCACGGTGCCGTTACCCTCCAGTCGCATACCGGCCAGGGCTGCCACCAGGTCGGTGTTGTTCAGGGTGTTGCCGTCAATCTTCAGCGTGCCGCGCATATCGTTAAAGGGGGTAGTGGTGCCCCAGTCAGACGTGGCCAGACTGTCCTGGTTGGCCATTGCGATTCCCTGGCAGGCCATGCGGGTCAGGTTCATCTGGCGGAACTCGCCTTCGGCCAGGTTGAAGCTGATCTCGCCCCGGGCGTTGTCCCTCAGGGCGGAAATGCGGTTGCCGCTGGTGGTGACATCCGCGTCCAGGTTGGCCGCGCCGGAGAGCATGGTCATCTCGGCAAGGTCTGTCAGCAGCGGCAGGGTCTGCACGCCGGAGATATCTGCGGTTACTTTCCACTGCGGGTTGTCCTGGCGGGCATCCAGTGTAGCGGTCTTGTTGAAGCTGCCTTCGTAGAGGTCGCCGCTCAGTTCGTCCATGCGGATCAGGCCGTCTTCTGCCGTAAAGCTGGTGGTCAGGTTGGTGACGGTAACATTGCTGGCAATCAGCTCGTTCAGGCCCACATCAACGTCCAGAAGCAGGGTGCGCAGGGTTTCCAGGGGCAGCAGGTCGGTCTCCGGTGCGGCTTCGCCATTGTTGCCGGAATCAGCGGTTTGCTGTTCTTCACTGTCCGTCGCAGCTTCATCTTCTTCCGCTGCAGGAGGCAGGTAACGGTCAGCGTTGAGGCTGGTTCCCTGCAGGCGGAACACAATGCCGCCGCTGGCCAGGTCATAGCTGCCGGAGCCTTCAAAGTCGGTGTCGTCCAGTTTTAGCTTGAGGGACTGCAATTCCGGTTTGCCGCCGGCACCTCCGATATCGGTAGAGAAGGCCAGTGCGTTGAGTACGTCAGGGTCGGTGGTCTCAATGGCCGGCATTCCCAGGTTGTCCAGGAGCTCCTTGAGGGAGAACTCCTCGATAGCCAGTGAACCTGCCACTTCAGGCTGCTCGCCAAATCCGCTCACGTTCAGATCCGCGGTCAGGGTCAGGTTGGCGAGGCTGGCGGTCAGATCCTGCAGGCTGGCGGTCTCATTTTCGGTATTGGCAGCGGCGCTGCCGGACACTTCAGCAGTGACCGTTTTGCCGCCAAATGGTTCGCCGGCCAGATCAAAGGCGGCTTCCAGGCTGTTGGCGGTAAACTCGTTGAGATCCTGGTTGGCAGACAGCTGTGCGGAAATGCTGCCATCCACGCTCAGCTGTGGCTCGGAGGTTTCCACCCGGAAACTGATATCCAGCGGGAAGGCAGAACCGAAGGTGATATCGGCGGCATTCAGGGAGAAATTCTCCAGGGTGACCTGCTGTCCGGTGGTGCGGTCGTTGTAGTGCACCTGGGCGTTGGAAATCTGCACGTTGTCGACGTTGAAGTTCAGCGGCGTGCTGCCGTCGGCTGTCTGTGCCGGCTCGGCTGGTTCCTTGCTGGCGGTCTCGGCGGACGGCTCCGGCATGATGCGCATCCAGTTACCGTTGCCCTGTTCGTCCACCTCAAGCCGGGCATCCAGGCCGTCCAGCACAAAGGTGTTTACCCGCGGTGCCATGGCAATCAGCGACCAGAAGTCCACCTGGGCCACCATCTGCTCCAGGGCCACCAGACGCTGGCCGTCCAGCGTGGCTTCCACGCTGTTCAGCTCCAGCCCGAGGGGGATGAAAGACCAGCCGATATCACCGGCCAGGTCGAGTTCCAGGTTGGTGGCATCCTCAACCACCTTTTCGATCTGGGGCTTATAGGTGTTCGGGTCGATCACGGTCACTGCAACAGCCACCGCAATGACGGCGAGCAGCACCAGGGCAATCAGGGCATAGATAACGTAACGGACGGCTTTCATGATTCGGGCATCCTTTCTTCGATGGAGTTCGTCCGGGCAGACGTGACTGCTATCAAGGATAACTCAGGCGTTACAAATTAAAAGCGCAGAAGTATGACAACCGGGGTCTGATGCGAGAGAATAGTCGCCCTTTTTTACGCATGTTTTTGCACATAACTGGTCTTACAAGCACAACAAGGAGTAAACCGTGGCTGTTACTGTTGCGATAGAGCTGAGCCGGGATATCGAGATTGCCGGCAGTTATGATGAAGTATTCGATCTGCTGGCGGACGTACCCCGCTCCGTGAGTTATTTCCCCAAGGTGGAGAAGCTCGATGATCTGGGCGATAACGCCTACCGCTGGGAAATGGAAAAGGTGGGTGTCGACAAGCACTCCATCAAGACGGTCTATGCCTGCAAATACTTCCCGGACCGGGAAAACGGCAAGATCACCTGGGAGCCGGTCAAGGGTGAAGGTAACGGCACGGTAAAAGGCTCCTGGACCCTGACTGAAAAGGGCGACAAGTGTACCGCCGTAAAATTCCAGACCAGTGCGGAACTGACCGTGCCCCTGCCCAGCTTTCTCAAGCTGGCCATCAGCCCGGTGGTGAAACACGAATTCAACGGGCTGGTTGATACCTACATGAACAACCTGAGCAAGGCGCTCTAAGCCGCGCCTATCAAGCTGATAAACCCCATTGCGGGACGCACGGTTCCGGACACGATATAATGTGCCCCTGAACCGTGCTGCAAAGCAGCAATCACGACCTGAATGCCGTTATCGGGAGCTCCCATGGCCGAACGTAAAGCAAGGGTAGAGCGCAACACCCTTGAAACCCAGATTACCGTCGAGATCAACCTGGATGGCACCGGCCAGTCCAGCTTTGACACCGGTGTGCCGTTCCTGGAACACATGATGGACCAGATCGCCCGCCACGGCCTGGTGGATCTGAACATCGTAGCCAAGGGCGACCTGCATATCGACGATCACCACACCGTGGAAGACATCGGTATCACCCTGGGTCAGGCCTTCAAACAGGCAGTCGGCGACAAGAAAGGCATCCGCCGTTACGGCCACGCCTACGTGCCCCTGGACGAAGCCCTCTCCCGGGTCGTCATCGACCTGTCAGGCCGTCCGGGCCTGGCCATGGACGTGCCCTACACCCGTGGTGCTGTGGGCGGCTTTGACGTGGACCTGTTCGAGGAATTCTTCCACGGCTTCGTCAACCACTCCATGGTGACCCTGCACATCGACAACCTGAAGGGCAAGAACACCCATCACCAGATCGAAACGGTGTTCAAGGCCTTCGGCCGCGCTCTGCGTTTTGCCATCGAAATGGACGAGCGGATGGCAGGTATCACGCCATCCACCAAGGGTGCCCTGTAACAGTCCGGAAAACGGGAACAACACTGCTTTATGAAAACCGTTGCCATAATCGACTACGGCATGGGCAACCTGCATTCTGCCCGCAAGGCCGTGGAACACGTTGCGCCGGACGTACAGGTGCTGGTCACCGACAACGCCGACCAGATCCGCGAAGCTGACCGGGTCATACTCCCCGGCGTAGGCGCAATCCGCGACTGCATGGCCGAAATCCGCCGCCTCGGCGTGGACGAGCTGGTCCGGGAAGTCTCCCGCGACCGGCCCTTCCTCGGCATCTGCGTCGGCATGCAGGCTTTGATGTCCCGCAGCGAAGAAAACGGCGGCGTGGAAGGCATCGGCCTGCTGCCGTCACAGGTTCGCTACTTCGGCGACAACCTCAGCGAAAACGGCGAACGCCTGAAAGTTCCCCACATGGGCTGGAACCAGGTATGGCAAACCGTTGACCACCCCTTGTGGCACGACATACCCAACGGCGACCGCTTTTACTTCGTGCACAGCTATTACGTGGAAGCCGAAGGCAACCCCGACATGGCCGGCCGCACCCGCTACGGCGCAGACCTGGCCGCCGCGGTCGCCAAAGACAACATCTTCGCAGCCCAGTTCCACCCGGAAAAAAGCGCCCGGGCGGGACTGCAGCTGCTGAAAAACTTTACTAACTGGGATGGACAATGCTGATAATTCCAGCCATAGACCTGAAAGACGGCAAATGCGTAAGACTCCGCCAGGGCCGCATGGACGACTCCACCGTGTTCGGCGACGACCCGGTCGACATGGCCACCAAATGGGTCGAAGCCGGTGCCCGCCGCCTTCACCTGGTGGACCTTAATGGAGCCTTCGCCGGCGAACCGGTCAACGGCGAAATCGTCAAGGCCATCGCCAGAAAGTACCCGGACCTGCCGATCCAGATCGGCGGCGGCATCCGTTCCGCGGAAACCATCGAAGCGTACCTGCAGGCCGGCGTACAGTGGGTCATCATCGGCACCAAAGCCGTCAAGGAACCCGAATTCGTTACACAGATGTGCAAACAGTTCCCCGGCCACATCATCGTTGGCCTGGATGCCAAAGACGGCCGAGTGGCCACCGATGGCTGGGCCGAAGTTTCTGAAGTCATGGCGGTGGATCTCGCCAAACGATTCGCCAGTGACGGTGTCGACTCCATCGTCTACACCGACATCAGCCGCGACGGCATGATGCAGGGGGTTAACGTGGAAGCGACCGCCCAGCTAGCGGAAGAAGGCGGCATACCGGTCATCGCCTCCGGAGGCGTGACCAACATGGACGACCTCAAGCGCCTGGCCACCGTTGCCGACAAGGGCATCCTCGGGGCCATCACCGGCCGCGCCATCTACGAGGGCACGTTGGATGTCAGCGAAGCCCAGGCCTACTGTGACAGCCTGAACAGTTAAGGATCGATCATGGCACTGGCAAAACGCATTATTCCCTGTCTGGATGTAGACAAAGGCCGCGTGGTCAAAGGCGTGAACTTTGTGGATATCCGCGATGCCGGCGACCCGGTAGAAGTCGCCCGCCGTTACAACGAACAGGGCGCGGATGAAATTACCTTCCTGGATATCACCGCCAGTCACGAGAGCCGGGACACTACCTACGAAACCGTCGAGCGCATGGCGGCCCAGGTATTTATTCCCCTGACCGTGGGTGGTGGCGTGCGTACTGTGGAAGATATCCGCAAGCTGCTCAATGCCGGTGCCGACAAGGTGTCCATCAACACTGCGGCGGTGTTCAACCCGGAATTCGTCCGGGAGGCCGCTGAACGGTTCGGGCGCCAGTGCATTGTGGTGGCAATCGATGCCAAGCGGGTAAGCGAAGAAAACGAAGCGCCCCGCTGGGAAATCTTCACCCACGGCGGCCGAAAGCCTACAGGCCTGGATGCCGTGGAATGGGCCCGCAAAATGGTCGACATGGGAGCCGGTGAACTGCTGCTCACCAGCATGGACCGGGACGGCACCAAGGTGGGATTCGACCTGGGCCTGACCCGTGCCGTGAGTGATGCGGTGTCGGTACCGGTCATCGCTTCAGGTGGGGTAGGGGAGCTTCAGCATCTGGCCGACGGGGTGACTGAGGGCGGTGCCGATGCGGTATTGGCAGCTTCCATCTTCCACTTCGGGCAGCACACGATTCCCGAGGCCAAGGCGTTTATGAAGTCGCAGGGTATAGAGGTAAGAGATTAAAGCGATTTTTTTTGTCACGGAGGTCAGCGGCGGGGTCTGTCCCTGCGGGACTGACCCCTTTGCACGGAGAATTTGAGTTGGTTGCTCTGGGGTCAGTCCCGTGGGGACAGACCCCGTCGATAGCTTGGTGCCGGAGTCAGTTTCCCATCTCGTCCGTGTCGTTCGTGGCCAATCAATCTTTAATCTTTTCTTTCCGCGTCCTTCCGTGGTTTCCGCAGCAATAAATCAGTCTTCTTTGCTCCTCGCCACCAACGGCGAAACCGGCTGCTTCTCTCCTTCCGCAAACATCTCCTGATTGCGGTTTCGCATCGCCCAGATGCCGCTGACGGTGGCGACGGCGATGCCCTGTTCATCCAGTAACGGCAGGTGCTTTTCCAGGTAATCCACGGTGACCTTGTGTGGATGGCCGATGCCTATGGCGGTGCCGTTCTGGCGGGCCTTGCGGATCAGTTCCCGGAACTGTTTGTCGACATACTCCGGAGTCTGTTCATGGTCCAGGAAGACATCCCGGGTGAGTGCGGGTACGGCGTGCTTCTGGGCGGTGTCGGCGGCTACGGATGAGGCGATGGTGCGGCTGTCCACAAAATACAGCGGGTAGCGGTACAGCTCTTCCATGACCCAGCTCATGGGCTCGGGCATCTGGGTGAGCAGGCTGCCCATATGATTATTCACGCCCTGCACATGGGGGATAGACTGCAGCGAACGACGCAGGCTGGCCATGATCTGCTGCCGGTTCATGCCGGGCTCCAGCGCCCCCGGCCCCAGGTCAAAATTGCGGGTATTGGCCATGGGCGCGTGCAGCATGATTTCCTTGTCGCGCCGATGGGCGTAGCGGGCCAGTGAAACCGTGTGCCGGCGGAAGGGCAGGAAAGCCAGGGTCAGGGGCTGGTCCATGCGGATCAGCCGCTCGCCCTCGATCAGGTTGTGCCCCATATCATCAATGATGATGGCAATGACCGGGGGCAGATCCTGTTTCTCTGCCCTGTCTGTCCCGAAAGCTGGGCCGGTAACCAGCAGCAGGGTGATCAGAAGTGCCAGGTACCTCAATCGTCACTGTCCTCCGTCACGATTTTGCTGGTCGACGACTGTCGGTTGACGATGCTGATGCCCTTGAGCAGGTTGAGTGCAGACTTCAGCTGATAATCCCGGTCGATGGGTGACGTGTTGCTGGTCTTTTCTTCCGTGTCGGAAGATTCTGTTGCCTGGTTGGACATTTCGTCTTCACCTTCAAGGTGCCCACTCAGGTCTGCCTCGGTGAAGAAGGGCTGGCTGTCCAGCTCCGTCAGGCGTGCCGGTTTTACTTCGATGTCCGGCGTAATGCCCTTGGCCTGGATGGAGCGGCCGTCCGGTGTAAAGTAGCGGGCGGTGGTCATCTTGATGGCGTGGGTTTCATCCAGAGGAATCACTGTCTGCACGCTGCCCTTGCCGAAGGACTGGGTGCCCATAACCACGGCACGGCCCTGGTCCTGTAACGCACCGGCGAGAATTTCCGAGGCGGAGGCAGAACCGCCATTGATCAGTACTACAATCGGAGTGCCCTCGATCACGTCGCCGGGTTTGGCGCTGAAGCGCAGGCGGGAGCTCTGGATACGGCCTTCGGTATAGACAATCAGTCCCTGGTCCAGCAGGGCATCGGAAGCTTCCACCGCTGCCTGGAGCACACCGCCGGGGTTGTTGCGCAGATCGATAATCAGACCATCAAGATGCCCTTCGTTATCGCTCTCCAGGTCTTCCAGTGCGGTGACGAAATCTGCGCCGGTCTGGGCCTGGAACTGGGTGATTCTTACATAGCCATAGCCGTTTTCGATCAGCCGTGACTTGATGCTGCGCACGGTGATAACCGCCCGTTCCACGTCGATCACGATCGGTGCGCTTTCTCCCTCGCGCATGATGGTCAGGGAGAGGGTGGTGCCGGGCTTGCCGCGCATGACTTCTACCGCATCCTCCAGAGACATGCCTTTGACCGGCTGGTCGCCCAGTTTGATGATCAGGTCGCCGGCCTGAACGCCGGCACGTTGGGCGGGGGTATCGTCAATCGGGGCGATGACTTTTACAAAGCCGTCTTCCATGCCCACTTCGATCCCCAGGCCGCCGAATTCGCCGGTGGTGCTTTCCTCGAGCTGCTCATACTCATCGGGAGCCAGATAGGTGGAGTGAGGGTCCAGATCGGACAACATGCCCTTGATGGCACTTTCCAGCAGGCGCTGGTCGCTGACTTCTTCAACATAGGCATCCTTGATGCGGCTGAAGACTTCCGTGAACTTGCGCAGGTCGTCCAGAGGTAGCTGCTTCTCCGGGTCCGGCAGTTTGATCTCGACCCGGTCATCAGAGTCGACACCCTTGAGCAGTTGCTCTGTCTGGTCGTCTGCCTGCTGGCTGTAGCTCAGTCCGGGCAGGGCAAGCAGCGAAGCGGCCAGGGTAAAACGGCAGAGCGTGTGGTTGATGTTCTGGAAACTGACCCGTCTCATTCACGTATCCTGTTGTTCGATCACTGAATTAATGGCTGAGCTTCGCCACAGTATGGCGTTAGCAGCCCGGTTTGTCAGCACCCGGTTGAGCGGGTCGTGACGGGCTTACTGGCGGGCCAGCCATTTTTTCGGGTTGGTGGGGTTGCCGTTCACTCGGATTTCGAAATAGGCGGCCGGTTCGTCAGTGCCGCCGGTGTTGCCGGAAATGGCAATAGCCTCACCGGCAGCCACCCAGTCGCCGGGACTCGCCAGCAGGCTGCTGTTGTGGCCGTAGAGCGTCATGTAGCCATCGCCGTGGTCGATGATGGTCATCAGCCCGAAGCCCCTGAGCCAGTTGGCAAATACCACCCGGCCGTAGTGCACGGCTTTGACTTCCCGTTCACCCCCGGTGGCGATCAGCAGGCCGTTCTGGCGCAGCTTGCCCTGGGCCAGGGAATCCCCGAAATCCTTGATGATCTTGCCGGTGGCTGGCCAGGGCAGCCTGTTGCGAAGTGAGCTGAATGGCGCGGATTCGTTGGGAGCAGGAATGCTGGCGATGGCTTCCTGAACTTCCTTGAGGAGCCGCTCAAGCCGCTTGCGATCCGCTTCCAGCGATTGCCGCTGGTTCTGGCGGCGGTCGATGCGGCCTTCCAGTTTGGCCAGGGTCTGCTGCCGCTGCTGTTTGCTGCTCTGCAGTTCCTGCTGTCGGCTGGCCACATCCCGTTCCAGGGTGGCGAGCCGGGTGGTGGTCTGCTGCAAATCGTCGCGGGTTTGCTGAAGTTCCTGAAGGGTTCGGTTGAATGCTTCCAGCCGCTGTACCGTGTCCTGGCTGAGGTATTCGTAGTAGGTCATGGTACGGGCGATCTGGTCCGGATCCACCTCATTCAGCAGTACCTTGAGGGCCGGCGCATCCCCTTCCATCCAGGCGCTGCGGATCTGGCGTTTCAGGCTTTCCCGCTGGGAGTCGAGCCGGTCGGTAAGCGCCCGCTGCCGCTGCTGCAGATCGGCCAGTTCCTGTTCCTTGTCACGGATCTGGCTGTTCAGCTCACGGCGTTCCCGGACCAGGCGGCTGACCTGTCTGTCCAGCCGGAGCAGTTGCTGCTCCAGGTCGGAGCGATCTTCTTCGGCATCTTCCAGCCACTCATCGATTTCCGCGATCTGTTCTTTCAGCTCGCGGATCTTGGCCGGGGATACATCCTGGCCTGCTGCCGGCGCTGTCAGCGTCAGCAGCAGGCAGGCCAGGCCCAGCGGAGCCAGCAGGCTCCCGGGCCGGGAGGGGAGGAGATCAGTCGGACGCAAGGTTAACCAGGCTGTGACCGGTCATTTCTTCGGGCTGCTCGAGCCCCATCAGGGAGAGCAGTGAGGGAGCCACGTCACTGAGGCTACCATCGTGTTTCAGGGTTACCTTGCGGTCACCCAGGTAAATCAGTGGCACGGGCCCGACGGTGTGGGCGGTGTGCACCTGCCCGGAGCTGGGGTCGGTCATCTGTTCGCAGTTGCCGTGGTCAGCGGTGACCAGGGCTTCGCCGCCGACTTCCTCCAGCGCCCCGGCGATTCGTGCCACACACTCGTCAATGCATTCGGCTGCCTTGATGGCGGCCTGCAGGTCACCGGTGTGGCCCACCATGTCGCCGTTGGCGTAGTTACATACTACCAGGTCGTACTTGCCGCTCTTGATGGCCTCAACCAGCTTGTCGGTGACTTCCGGAGCGCTCATCTCCGGTTGCAGGTCGTAGGTGGCTACCTTGGGCGAGGGCACCAGGATGCGGTCCTCACCTTCAAACGGTGTTTCCAGCCCGCCATTGAAGAAGAAGGTCACGTGAGCGTACTTCTCGGTTTCTGCAATCCGGAGCTGCTGCTTGCCCAGCTTCGAGACATATTCACCGAGTCCGTTAGTCAGTTGCTCCGGCGGGTAGGCGCAGCTGGTATCAATGTCGGCAGCGTATTCGGTCAGCATTACAAAGTCTGCAAGCTGCGGGTGCTTGCGACGGCTGAATCCGGCAAAGTCCTGCTCCACGAAGGCGCGGGTCATTTCCCGGGCACGGTCGGCCCGGAAGTTCATGAACAGCACCGTGTCACCATCGTTGATCAGGCCGTCCGGCTCGCCCCCGGTGTGGATCCGGGTGGCCTTGACGAACTCGTCGTTCTCGCCGCGCTCGTAGGCCTGGTCCAGTGCGGATACCGGATCGGCTGCAACGAATTCCGATTCCCCCAGGGTCATCAGGTTGTAGGCTTCTTCTACCCGCTCCCAGCGGTTGTCCCGGTCCATGGCGAAATAACGGCCGACGATGGAGGCCACGCGGCCCACACCCAGACTCTTCAGTTTTGCCGCTGCCTTTTCCAGCGAGGGTTTGGCGCTGCGGGGTGGCATGTCACGACCGTCCAGGAAGGCATGGATGTAGACTTCTTTGGCACCGCGTGCCGCCGCAATTTCCGCTGCCGCAAGAATATGGTCTTCATGGCTGTGCACGCCGCCGGGCGAAAGGAGACCCATCAGGTGCACCGCACGACCGGCACTGACCGCCTTGTCGATGGCGGCGCAGATGACCGGGTTCTTGCCGAAAGTGCCGTCTGCCACTTCCTTGTCAATGCGGGTCAGGCTCTGGTACACCACCCGGCCGGCACCGAGATTCATATGACCGACTTCCGAGTTGCCCATCTGTCCCTGGGGCAGGCCGACAAACATGCCGGAGGTGTTGATCAGGGTTTTCGGGCGTTCGCTCCAGGCTTTGTCCCAGAAGGGGGTGTTCGCGTTGCTGATGGCGTTGTCCTCAGCGGGGTCGCGATGGCCCCAGCCATCCAGGATGATCAGTGCGGTGGGCTTGCGCGTGTCAGTCATTACTTCAGTCCGGCATGAATTGAGTGGGTTTTAACTGGTGTGCGGATTCTACTCCTTTTGCCGTCGCAGGGCTATGGAACCCTTATCATTCGCAGGCGGCTGCCGGCTTCTGTCCCCCGCCGCGGGTGTGTATAATCCGGCCAAAATATTCAGCAGGGTAATGTCATGGAAAGGTTGTTCGAGTTTGTTGTTAACCACTACATCCTGGTGTCGCTGTTTGTCGCATTTTTGCTGGCGATTCTGGTTCTGGAATCCCGCCGGGGCGGCAAGAAAATCTCGGCCCAGGGAGCGGTGAATCTGATCAACCGGGACCAGGCGGTGGTAGTGGACATTCGCGACCGCAAGGATTTCAACGAAGGCCGTATTACCGGTGCCATCAATATCCCGCTGAGCAGCCTGAAAGAGCGCGCATCCGAGCTGAAAAAGCACGGTGAGAAGCAGATCATTGTGGCGGACAAGATGGGCCAGCACTCGGCCATGGCGGTCAAGCAGCTCAATGCCGAGGGATACCAGAACGTAGTGCGCCTGAACGGCGGTGTTGCAGACTGGAAAGCCGCCAACCTGCCTTTGGTGAAAAAATAAGGTTCTTGAACTGATCGGGAAACTGTCGCACTGTTTCACATCAGCAGACCGGGGCAGGGTATAAACTGTCTCCGTACCCGATACGATAATAACGGGTGCTTCGAGCACCCACAGACAAAGGAAAGGATTGATCATGGCTGAAAACCAGCAAGCCGCCGGCAACGAAGAACAGAACCAGCCGCAGTTCGCCCTGCAGCGTATCTATGTGAAGGATCTGTCGTTCGAGTCACCCAACTCGCCGCTGCTGTTCCAGGACCAGTGGAAGCCCCAGGTGAGCCTGGACCTGAACACCTCCCACAACAAGATCAGTGACAACCAGTACGAAGTAGTGCTGTCCCTGACCGTGACCGCCAAGCTGGAAGACAAGGTGGCCTACATTGTGGAAATCCAGCAGGCCGGCGTATTCATGATTCGCGGCGTGGAAGGCCCGCAGCTGGGTCAGATGCTGGGTGCCTACTGCCCGAACATTCTGTTTACCTATGCCCGTGAGGCCATCGACAACACAGTGAACCGTGGCAGCTTCCCGGCCCTGATGCTGGCTCCGGTGAACTTTGATGCCATCTACGCCCAGGCCCTCAAGCGCAAGCAGGAAGAGGCCGCCGGTGAGGCGAAGGAAGAGCAGACTCACTGAATGTGATGAGCGCTTCAATCAAGAAAACCGGCTTCGGCCGGTTTTTTTGTGAGCGAAAGGCAAGGCTCAGATTGAGCCCGGGAAGCCCAGTTGCCGCCATGCCTCATAAACCACCAGGGCGGCGGTATTGGAAAGATTAAGGCTGCGGCTTTCCGGGCGCATGGGTACCCTCAGCCGGTGTTCTTCGGGCAGGCCGTTGCGAATCTGCTCCGGCAGGCCCCGGGTTTCCGGTCCGAACATCAGATAGTCGCCCTCCCGGAAGGCAGCCTGGTGGTAATGACGCGTGCCCTTGGTAGTAAGACCGAACAGCCGTTGTGGATGCTCGGACTCCAGAAAGCTGGCGTAGTCCGGATGGATCTTTACCGTGGCGTACTCGCTGTAATCCAGGCCGGCCCGCCGCATCTGTTTGTCCTCCAGGGAGAAACCCAGTGGCTCAATCAGGTGCAATTGACAGCCGGTATTGGCACAGAGCCGGATAATGTTGCCGGTATTCGGCGGTATCTCCGGCTCGTACAGAACAACGTGCAGCATCAGCGCTCAACGGCCAGGGCTACGCCCATACCACCACCGATGCACAGGGTGGCCAGACCTTTCTTCGCGTCCCGGCGCACCATTTCATGCAGCAGGGTGACCAGAATGCGGCACCCGGAGGCACCGATCGGATGGCCAGGGCGATGGCACCGCCGTTTACGTTCACTTTGCCGGTGTCCCAGCCCATGTCCCGGTTAACCGAGATGGCCTGGGCGGCAAAGGCCTCGTTGGCTTCGATCAGATCCAGGTCGTTGGGTTTCCAGCCGGCACGTTCAAGGCAGCGCTGGCTGGCGGGAATGGGGCCGGTACCCATTATGGTGGGGTCGACACCGGCGTTGGCGTAGCCCTTGATGGTGGCCAGCGGTGTCAGGCCCAGCTCTTTGGCCTTGGCCGCGCTGCACACCATCACCGCCGCGGCTCCGTCGTTCAGGGAGGAGGCGTTGCCGGCGGTCACGCTGCCATCTTTCCTGAAGGCCGGGCGTAGCTTGCCCAGGCTCTCGGCGGTCACGCCTTCCCGGGGACCTTCATCCTGATCGACTACCAGCGGGTCGCCTTTGCGCTGGGGGATGCTGACCGGGACTATCTGGCCGGCGAAATAGCCAGCCTGGCGCGCTGCCGCTGCTTTCTGCTGGGAGGCAGCGGCGAACTCGTCCTGTTCCTCCCGGCTGATACCGTACTTGTCGACAATATTCTCGGCGGTGATACCCATGTGGTAACCATTGAAAGCATCCCACAGGCCGTCGTTGATCATGGTATCGACCATGCTCCAGTTGCCCATGCGCTGACCGTTGCGGCTGTTGGGCAGCACGTGGGGGGCCTGGCTCATGCTTTCCTGGCCACCAGCGATCATCAGCTCGGCATCCCCACACTGGATGGCCTGAACCGCCATGTGCACCGCTTTCAGTCCGGAGCCGCAGACCTTGTTGATGGTCATGGCAGGAACCGATGCCGGCAATCCGGCGTTGATGGCGGACTGCCGGGCCGGGTTCTGGCCGCAGCCGGCAGTGAGTACCTGGCCAAGGATCACTTCGTTGACCTGGCCACCGTCTACACCGGTTTCTTCCAGCAGGGATTTGATCACAGCCGTGCCCAGCTGGTCGGCCTTCAGGCTGGACAAGCCACCCCCGAAGGTTCCGATGGCGGTGCGACGGGCGGCAACAATGACAACATCTTGCATGGGATTCACTCCGGTATCTGGGCCTGGCACCGGCTCGGGGCCGGTGCGGTGGCAGGATTGGATTGGGCGCATTGTAGCCCTTTCGTCGGATCAGGCCAAAAGGGCTTTGGTCGTAGGCCGGGAAGCGTTAGATGCTCAGGCTGCGGCCGCCGTCCACCGGGATGATATGGCCGGTAATGTAGGGGGCATCGCACAACAGAAAGGCGATGGTGCGGGCAATATCGGCCGGGTCACCGGTGCGCTGTAACGGAGTTTTCCCGAGAATACGGTCCTTGTGTTCCTGGACCATGGCATCTTCCTGTTCCGGCCACAGGATAGCACCGGGGGATACGCCGTTAACCCGTATGTCCGGAGCCAGATCCTTGGCCAGGGAGCGGGTCAGGGCGGCCAGCCCCGCTTTGCTGGCGCAGTAGATGGGGTGATCGTCCAGCGGGCGCTCGGCATAGATGTCGATCATGTTCACTACACCGCCCCTGTGCTGTCGGAGCGCCGGCAGGCAGGCCTGTACCAGAAAGAAAGGGGATTTCAGGTTGGCGTTCATCAGGGTGTTCCAGTCGCTTTCGCTGGCTTCACTCACCGGTGTCGGAAAGAAGGCGGAGGCGTTATTCACCAGACCATCCAGCCGGCCCGTGAAGCTGACCGCCTGGCGGGCTATCCGGCTGATGTCATCCATCTGTTCCAGATCACCCTGCACCATGAAAGCGGAGTCCGGCCGCTGTGCATTCAGGCTGTCGGCCAGTGCCCGGGCCTGTTCCTCACGGCTGCGGTAATGGATGATCACGGTCCAGCCCTTGTGGTGAAGCCCGGTGGCGGTCTGTGCACCGAGGCGATGGGCTGCTCCGGTAATCAGGGCAACGGGGGCGTTGTCTGTCATGATTCTTCCTCGGTGGTCTGGTTGTCGATCAAACCGGCTATACGTTGCAGGCGCTCCTGCTGGATTGCCTGCCCCAGCTCCCGGCCCTTTATGCCGCGTTCCATCAACGCTCGGGGATTGACTGAATCACAGGCGTTGGCGGACTTCTCCAGCAGGGCCGCCAGGGGTTTTACGTCTGCCGGCAGTGTGCAGGGCAACACGCCGCACAGCTGTCGGAACCGCTCCGGCCGCCGCCAGTAGTCGGTAATGTTGAGCAGTTCCAGAAGGGTGTCCGGGGAGGGCGTGGTATCGCCGGTTTCCATCAGTGCCGCGCGCACCCGACTGGCCAGAGTGGCCATGGACTTGCAGTCATTGCCCGCTTTCAGGCTTTCGGCGACGGCCCGGGCGGTATCCGGGGCCAGCGGCGAGAGCAGGGCTGCAAAGCGTTGTTCCAGGGTGCCGGTATGCTGATGAACGCAGTCGAGAAATTCCATCGCCGTTTGATAATCGGGAGACTGGTCCAGCTCGGGGATCAGTACCCGCAATGCGCCACACTCGCGAAGTATCTCGAAAAAGGTGGTGGGTGATTGCTCCTGCAAGGCGCGGCGTATCTCCTGCCAGACCCTTTCCGGCACCAGGTGGTCTACTTCACCTTCAGCAACCATGGACTCCATCAGGCTCATGGTTTCCGGGCACACCCGGAAGCCCTGGGGCTGAAAACGGGCGGCGAAGCGGGCCGTGCGCAGAATTCTCAGAGGGTCTTCTGTGAAGGCGGCAGAAACGTGGCGCAGCATGCGCTCGCGGATATCCCGGGAACCGTTAAAGGGATCAATCAGTTCACCGGCTTCGTCCATGGCCATGGCATTGATGGTCAGATCCCGCCGCAGCAGGTCCTGCTCCAGGGTGACATCCGGAGCGCTGTACACAGTGAAGCCGTGATAGCCACGGCCCTGCTTGCGCTCGGTGCGGGCCAGGGCGTATTCCTCACGGGTATCCGGGTGGAGGAAAACCGGAAAGTCGGCACCTACCTGGCGGAATCCCCGGTTCAGCATCTGCTCGGGGGTGGCACCGACCACTACCCAGTCCCGGTCCTTTATCGGCAACCCGAGTAACTGATCCCGGACGGCTCCGCCTACAAGGTAGAATTCCATGATGAGTGTTTGCTCCGCTGGCCACAAACCCCGATTATCGGGGTGTGGCCGCGGCGATTGCAAACGGGGCTGTCAGTGGGCCTGGACGCTTTCCCGGGAGTTGGTCTCCCAGTCGGAAGTGTCCAGCCAGTGGAGGGCATCCCGGGTGTTCATGGGTTTTGCTACGTGGTAGCCCTGAATGTAATCGCAACCCAGCTGATTGAGCAGGGTTTGTGTGGCATTGTTTTCCACCCCTTCTGCAACCACATCGTAGCCCAGGTCGTGACACATATTGATGGTGGTGCGCACGATGGTGGCATCGCTCTGGTTGGTGTCCATCTCCATCACGAAGGAGCGGTCAATCTTGATCTCGTTGACCGGCAGCTTGCGGATATAGGAGAGGGACGAATGGCCGGTACCGAAATCGTCAATGGATAACCGCACCCGTGCCCGCTGCAGCGCCTTGAGTACGCCCAGGCTCATTACCGGGTCCACCATGGCGGCGGTTTCGGTCACTTCCAGAACCAGACGTTGTGCCCCGACACTCTGGTCTGCCAGCAGGTTACAGATGGCCTCGCAGAAGCCTGGCTCCCGCAGGTTCACGGCGGAAATGTTCACGGAAACCTTGGCATCGCAGTCCCGCTTGTCCAGCTCATTGCAGAAGGTCAGGGCCTGGCGCACTACCCAGCGGGTGAGGGGCTTGATCAGGCCGGTTTTCTCCGCCATGGGGATGAACTCGTCCGGCGGTATGAAACCCCGCTCCGGGTGATTCCAGCGGATCAACGCCTCGAACCCGGCCACCCGGCGGGATTTCAGATGAATCTGGGGCTGGAAGAACAGTTCCAGGCCATCGTGATTGATGGCGTAGCGCAGTTCTGTCATCAGGGTCAGCCGTTGCGGGCTGTAGGGATTCATCTCCGGCTTGTAGGTGGCGATGGGCGTGCTGTTGCCGCTGCGCTGGTCAAAGGCTATGAATGCCTGGCGCAGCAGATTCTGCGGGTCGGTGTTGTCACGGCTCATGGCGCTGCTGCCGACAATGAACTGCAATTCCAGGGACAGGCCCATGAACTCGATGGGCTCCGCCAGTTGTTCCGTCAGGCGTGCCGCTTCCCGAACCAGGGTGTCGTGGTTGTCTCCGCTCAGGGCAAAGGCAAAGGTGACACCCTCGATGTGGGCGACCGCGCATGGCTTGTCATCCGGTCGGTCCAGAGGGAATACCACCGGGCTGCCAAGAATGATGTTGTCCATACGCTGGGCAAACTGGCGCAGTAGCTCGTCCGCATGCATGTGGCCCAGGGTTTTGTTTACATCGTCGAAGCGTTGCAGATGCAACAGGAAGACGGCAGAAGTGTCCTTTTCGGATCTATAGCTCGCACTCGCCAGTGCCTTTTCGAACAGGCTGCGATTAGGCAGGCTGGTGACTTCGTTATGGGCAGATGCATGTACGAGAGCCGCTTCGGCTTCCTTCTGCTGGTTGAGTGCATCCAGCGCCGTTCGCCGTTCCTTGTCCAGAGCCTTGCGTTCACGATAGAAGCGGTCGATCAGCGCATAGGAGAACATAAGCACCAGCAGCGCATTCCCGATGGGGATGCCATGGCGGCTCAGGAAGCTGGAAGGAATAAATCCGGCCTTGTTGAAGATGGTGGCCAGCAGAGAAGCCAGCAGGGCGATCCAGCCAACGGCGAACAGCCGGGCGGATTTGTCCTTGTTACGCCAGAGGGACAGGCCCAGTACCAGGTTGGAGATGGCCACGGGGACCGCCAGGCTGATAGTGATGCGGGTGGACAGGTGGTAGGGCAGAATCAGCGATAGCAGGAATGCCGCACCGCAGGCCCAGAGCAATATCTCGAACAGCCGGTTCCAGCGGGGGTGCTGGTGTTTCAGGTCCAGGTATTCCCTCGCAAACAGACACAATGTGAACAACGATGTGGGTACCAGGATCAGGAACAGGAACTCGTTGAGAATCGGCTGTTCCGGCAGCAGGTACTGGAAAGTGGAGCCCTCCAGGCCCATCACGAACAGCATTGTCGCAACGGCAACCAGCACATAGTACAGGTACGCTTTCTCCCGGAACGAAAAGTACAGGAGGGCATTGAAGATCGCCATGATCAGCATGACACCGTAGAAAATACTCTCAAAGATCAGCTGGGAGCGGCTGTCGTCAAAAAAAGCCGCCTCCTCCCACAGGTTGAGAGGTAGCTGTACCGCACCGCCGGTTTGGACTCTGAGCAGGAAGGTGCTTTCGCCATTGGCGGGTACTTCGACCGGGAAGACGAAGTGTTTGTGTTCATACATCCGGGAATTGAAGGGGCGGTGATCCCCCGTGCTGCTGATGAGCTCCGGCGATTGGTTGTCTGTCAGACGGTAGAAGTCCACAAAATCGAGCAGTGGATATTCCAGTTCGACCAATCGCTCCAGCTTCTGGTTTGAGGGGTTTTTCAGTGTGAAGCGGAACCAGTGGGGAGCCCGGGTGTAACCGAGATTGATTTCCCCGGTAGCCATCTGCCATTGCTCATCCGGAACCGATGCCACCTCCCGGGCCGGCGTGTTCTGGTCACTGCTGATGTATCGGATGGTGTCGGACAGATTCTGCCGTGAGGCATCCGGCTCAACCGTCAGAATTCCGGCCGTGCCCGCAAGGGAAACAAACCACAGCAGCAGAAGACCGAGCAGTCTTCGGGTGATACGGGAATAGTGTTCAATGTTGGGTCTGGTCATGTTTTGTTGTTGTCATGATTGAGCCCTGCCTGGCCATGAACGGACAGAATCCTGCAGGCCCGAAGGACCTGCAGGCCGGTCGTCTTTCGAGACAGCTCAGAATGCGAAGCCGATTTCCAGTGCCGCACCCATGTCGGCATCACTGAACATGCCGCCCAGATCAGCGCGCAGGCCGAAGATGTTCAGGCCAAGGCCCGCGGTGAACTGGGTTGTCTCCTCAATGCCATCGTTGTCATCGTTGCTGGCCAGGTTGTGACGCACACCGGCACGTAACTGGGCCCAGCGCCAGGCATCGAACTCGGCACCGAGTGCCAGCCACTGTGTGTCATCCTCGTAACCGAAGGCTTCTTTCTTGGTCAGGTCCAGTTCGGCGGTAACCACGTGGAATTCACTCTTGTGGGCGATGCCGGCAGTGACCATGGGGTTGAGCTCGAGGGTTCTCACTTCTTCGCCAAGCGCTTGACGGCTGGCGGCGGAGTCCAGTTCCATCGGAATCAGGTTTTTGACTACGACACCGGCGTTCCACTCGTTGTTTTCACCGAAAGCATAGGCTGCACCAAGATCCAGGTTGAAGCCGCTCTTTTCGGTCTGGTATTCATCACCATCGAACTCGTCATCTTCGAAGCCCGCTACCGTTTCGGTGTACTGGAAGGTGCGCATCTCGACGTACTTGGGTGTAACACCTACTTGGAGCATCCGGCCGTTGCTAAGCTCGAAAGATCTAGCGAGACTTACACCAACCTCTGCGACTGCGGACGCAAGAATCTTGCCTTGTGATTGAAGGTCTCGGTCGAGATCTGCCAAGGCTAGTTCGGCAGGCGTTGCTGTTTCTAATTCTCTCAGAAATGCTTTGTCTGAATCCGCGACATCGCCACGCACCGTAGCAGTGAGATTGGCTGTGGTGATGACACCAACGGAGATGGTTTCAGTCGGTACAGCAAACCCTAAACCCAATCCAGCGTTGATCCGGACGGTATCTTCATCAAACTGGTTGAGGTTTTCCCGGAGATCGCCTGCTAAACGCCTCGCATCCTCCGGATTTGAGGTTCTATCTAGTTCCTGAAATTGATCGATCAGATCCTGAATATCATCCACCTGATCAATGGTCTCTTCCTCATCCGCAAAACGGGCATTGATGGACGGAATCGGGAAGACCATACCGAAGTCGTCGGACCATTCGTGCTGGTCAGCGGCCAGCATCGCCGGGTTGCTGGTGCCGGCCATGACCGGGTGGGAAACGGCTACGCCGGTGCCGCCCATGGCGAAGGAGCGGGCAGACATGAAAGTGGAAGGGCTCGCCAGAGCAGCGGTGGAGCCGGAAACCAGAGCGATAGCCAGAGAAATACGAGAGAGTTTTTGAGGTGTCATCAGTTATCCCTACGGATGATTAACAATTATTTAAGTATTACATGTGTGCAAGATTAGTCCACTTGGCGCTTGCGGGCACTACGTATGGGGTAACGGATTGTATGGATGATGTAAAAAAAGACCGGATTAATACGTTTTATCAGTGACCAAACGGATGAGCGAAGGTTATGGCACGGATCTTTCATAGTGTTCGGTAACACCGCTTATGCGGCTTGAATGCGAGAGTAAAGGTCATGGGGGAATCGGTGCTGTGAGATTATCTGCTGTTTTGCTGTCAGCTGTGCTTCTGCTGCCCGTGGCAGGCCTGGCCCATGACCATGAGCAGAAGCCGGCGACCAATCTGGTGATTACCAAGCAGGTTGGGGGATATCAGGCCCCGCTGGACCGGCTGGCTGCGCAGATCCGTAAGGAGCAGAACCGGAAGGCATTCCAGCCGTCGGAACAGTGCCCTAGGCGGGTCGCGCCCAATTACCGCAAGAAGGTTGCGGTGGCCGGGTTTACGCTGGAGTCACCTCATCAGGGAGACCTGGGAGGGCTCTACGATGCCGGTGAACACCTGTCCCGGCTGGTTTATCAGCGGCTGCGGGAATCCGGCAGGGTCATTCCCCTCGCTGCGCCGGATCGGCAAATGTTTGCCAGTCTGGACATGGCCCCGACTGCTAATACCTCCGGTAACGATCTTGCCCGCTATTCCCCGGTCAGCCGGGAGATGGGGGCTCAATTTGTGGTGTCCGGGGTTGTCCGCAATATCGAGGTCAGTGACCGGGGGAGTTGGGGCAGTTCCTACGGTAATCGGCTGAGCGGTGCGCTTTTTGGTAAGGATATTAACCGTTCACTGGTGGTGGATCTGGTGGTTCATGATGGTTATACCGGCCGGGTGCTGGTGGAAGAGCGCTTCTCCGGTTCGGGCCGCTGGGGGTTTGATGCGCGGGATCGGGTGGCATTCGGTAGTGACCGCTTCTTCGACAGTGATTTCGGTGCCATGGCAGACAAGCTGATTGACGGCATGGTGGAAAAAGTCATCCGGGACATCGAATGCCAGCCCCTGATGGTGAAGATTCTCGAGGTGGACGGCAAGGATCTGGTGCTGGATGTTGGTACTGACTCGGGCATGCTACCGGGGGAGCATATGGAAGTGGTCAGGGCTGAACACTCACTGGGCAATCCGGAACGCCCGCCGGAACTTTGGGAAACCGATGTATCCCTGCATATTCACAGCCTGAGCCTGGACCGGGCCCAGGCCTGGATGCCGGAGTATGGTGGTGCCATCAATGTGCGGGCTGGTGATTATGCAGTGGTTTACTGACGGTTGCCGCCAGTAGCCATTGCTCAGGCGGCAGCCTGTACCGCGGCAATGTCCCGTATCTTTCCGACCATGGCCCGCAGGCCGTTGCCACGGGTCGGGGAAATATGGCGGAACAGATCCAGTTGCTCGAACAGCTCGTCCACGTCGGTGGCCAGCAGGTCCCGGGGTGTCTTGCCGTTCAGCGCCACCAGGATGATCGCTGCCAGCCCCCGCACGATCATCGCGTCCGAGTCGATCAGCAGGTACAGCTTGCCGCTGTCTTCATCGTAGTGACTTATCAGCCACACCTGGCTCTGGCAGCCGTGTACGTAGTTCTCTTCAATCCGCTGGTCATCGGGAAACGCGGGGAGCTGTTTGCCCAGATCAATGATAAAGGCGTAACGCTCTTCCCAGTCATCCAGAAACTCGAAGCCGTCCAGAACGTCTTCCAGCGTGGTGTCCTTGCCCAGAGGGTTATTCAGAAACTGTTCTGTGCTGGCGGTCATAGCATCCCCAGTTCGAGTTTGGCTTCGTCAGTCAGCATGTCGTTGTTCCAGGGCGGATCGAAGGTGAGTTCCACGGTTACCTTGTCCACGTTGGGCACGTGTTCCACCTTGCGCTTCACGTCGTCGGTGATTACCGGCCCCATGCCGCAGCCTGCGGCGGTGAGGGTCATCTTGATATAAACATGGTTACCGTCTTCTGTACCGTTCTCTATCTGGCACTCGTAGATCAGGCCCAGGTCCACCACGTTGACCGGAATCTCCGGGTCGTAGCAGTTGCGCATGGCTTCCCATACCTGGTTCTCGTTGACGGTGCCGTCTTCCGGAGTATCGAAGCTGCTCTCCAGGGGCTGTTTGCCCAGGGCATCGGCATCGTGCCCCTCAATCCGCGCCAGGTTGCCGTTGACCGCGACGGTAAAGCTTCCACCCAGGGACTGGGTGATGGTCACAAAGGTATCCGACGGAATCATGATTTCCGTACCTGCGGGCACCAGGCGGGCCTCAACCTCGCGTTTTGTCAGTACGACTTCCCGTTCTTGCATGTTAACTCAGCCTGTTCAAAAACTACTTTTGCCAATCAAATTCAAGCCACTGTGAAGCTCTCGCCGCAGCCGCATTCGGCGGTGGCGTTGGGGTTGCGGAAGGCGAACATGGAGTTCACGCCTTCGGTGACGAAGTCGATCTCGGTGCCGTTGACCATCGCCAGGTGTTCCTTGCGTACGTAGATATCCACGCCATCCACGGTGAAGATTGCGTCTTCGTCCTGGCTTGTTTCCTCAACCCACTGGGTTTCGTACTTGAAGCCGGAGCAACCGCTTTTCCTGATGGCCAGGCGGATTCCCAGGGCTTCGGGCTTCTTCTCCAGCTGTTTGCGGACATGCTTGACCGCTGTTGGGGTCATGGTGACTCCGACTGTAGGAGTGAAGGTTTCCGCTGTCATGATTCCACCTCCGTCAGGCAAGCAGGCGCTGGATTTTTTGCAGGGCGGTAAAGAATTGCTCCACCTCGTCCAGCGTATTGTAAAATGCAAAGGATGCCCTGGCTGTACCGGGAACCCCGTAAAAATCCATCAGCGGCATGGCGCAGTGATGGCCGGTGCGAATGGCGATGCCCTGCTGGTCCAGCAGGGTGCCGATGTCACTGGGATGCAGGCCGTCGATCTTGAACGACATGACCGGCACCTTTTGCCTGGCCTGGCCGATAATGCTCATGCCGGGTACTGTCTCTACCAGCGCATTGGCCCGTTCCAGCAGGGCGTTTTCCGCTGCTTCCAGGGCCTTGCGATCCATGCCTTCCAGGTAATCAATGGCGGCACCCAGGCCGATAGCCTCGGCGATCGGCGGCGTGCCCGCTTCAAACTTGTAGGGCAGGGTGTTCCAGGTGGTACGTTCGAAGGACACCCGCTCGATCATTTCTCCGCCACCCTGGAACGGCGGCAGTTCTTCCAGCAGCTGTTCCCGGCCATACAGTACGCCAATGCCCGTGGGGCCGAACAGCTTGTGGGACGAGAACGCATAGAAATCGCAGCCCAGTGCCTGCACATCCGGCCGGAAGTGGGGGACCGCCTGGGCACCGTCCACCACGGTGATCACGCCCCTGGCCCTTGCCTGTTCCAGTAGCGGGGCAACGGGATTGACGGTGCCCAGCACGTTGGAAACATGGGTGATGGCGAGTATCCGAGTACGATCGTTCAGCAGGGTGCCGAACGAATCCAGATCCAGCTCCCCCTCCGGGGTCACCTGAACCGGCACCACCCGGGCACCGGTGCGTTCTGCCACCATCTGCCAGGGCACTATGTTGGCGTGGTGTTCCATCTGGCTGACCAGAATCTCGTCACCTTCCCGGAGACGGGCGGCCAGGCCGTTGGCCACGATATTGATGGCTTCCGTGGTGCCCCGGGTCCAGATCACCTCGCGGGTAGACGAGGCGTTGATGAAGCTGCGCACCGTCTCACGGGCACCTTCAAAGGCGGTGGTGGCTTCGTCACCCAGGGTATGGGCTCCCCGGTGTACGTTGGAGTGCATGGTCCGGTAGTAGTGGTCCATGGCCTCCAGTACCGCCAGAGGCTTCTGCGCTGACGCACCGTTGTCCAGGTAGACCAGCGGCTTGCCGTTCACCTGTCGCGACAGTATCGGAAAGTCACGGCGGACCTTCTCCACATCGAAGGTCGCCATGCCGGTGTTGTTTGCCACAGACAGATCGGTCATGGCTGCTTACGCCTCCTCGAAGGTGCTGTCGAAGAACTGATTCAGCCGGCTGGTCGCGGTATCCCGCACGGCTTCCACCGGAACCTGTTCCACCAGCTCGTTGATGAAGGCCATGGTCAGCAGCACGTTGGCCTGCCGCCGGCCGATGCCCCGGGATACCAGGTAGAACAGGGATGTCTCGTCCAGCTGGCCGATGGTGGCACCGTGGGCACACTTCACATCGTCCGCGTAGATTTCCAGCTCCGGCTTGGTGTCGATTTCCGCGCCGCTGGAAAGCAGCAGGTTCTTGTTGTTCATATCCGCGTTGGATTTCTGGGCATCCTGGTGGATATGAATGCGGCCATTGAAAACGGCGTGGGACTGATCCGCTGCAATGTTGCGATAGGTTTCCTCGCTGTTGCAGTGGGCTGCCACGTGTTCAATGGTGGTGTGGTTGTCGTAGTGCTGCTTGCCCTGGGTAACCACCACGCCATTGAGCTTGCACTCGGCTCCCTCACCTTCCAGGCGAACCTGCAGGTCATGGCGGCGCAGCGGGCCGCCAAAGCCTACGCAGTGGCTTTCAAAACGGGAATTGCGTTGCTGGCGTACACCGGTGGCACCGATGTGCTGCACGTTCTCGCCCTCGGTATTGAGGCGGATGCTGGTGATCTGTGCACCATCGGCCAGCACAAACTCGGTAACCGTGTTCACCATCACCGGCTCGTTGCCGGCGGAGATGTATTCTTCCACCAGGGTCAGCTGGCTGTGCCTTGCTGCATCCACGAATACACGGGGGAAGGCAGAGCCGCTGGCATCCGCATCCACTTCATGAATGATAAACAGAGGCTGGTCCATCACCGCGTCCGGGGACAGGCTGATCAGCAGGCCATCCTCGAAACGGGCAGAGTTGAGACCGGCCAGTTGCACGGTGTCACGGTTCAGGGTGCCGTCCAGTTTTGCCGCCAGATCTGCGGCGGTCGCATCGCTGAGATCCTCGAAACGGGAGATCAGGATGCCGTCCAGATCAGGGTAATCACTGGCTTCCGGAATCATGATGCCGTTACGAAACACCACCTTGTAGCCGGGAACCGCCAGGCTGCTGCCGGTCTTGCCTTCCGCCGGCAGGGAAATGGCCATCTCGTCGGACAGCTTCAGGTACTTGCTGGAGTACTTCCAGTTCTCGGTTTTGCGGGTGGGCAATGGCATGTCCACCAGCGCGGTGCCCCGTTCCTTGCGCAGGGCCAGCAACGGCTCCGGCAGGCTGGAGCCGGCCGGATGCAGGAAGGCGGCAGAAAGCGTGGGTGCCTGTTTCATTCCGCGACCTCCTCAGTTGGCTGCTTCAGCTGCGTCTTCTTTGATACCTAGCCAGCCGTAACCTTTCTCTTCCAGCTCCAGAGCCAGTTCCCGGCCACCGGACTTGATGATCCTGCCGCTAGCCAGCACGTGCACGTAATCCGGCACGATGTGGTTCAGCAGCCGCTGGTAGTGGGTCACCATCATGATGGCCCGGTCTTCGGCGCGCAGGGCGTTGACCCCGTCAGACACCACCTTGAGGGCATCGATGTCTAGGCCGGAGTCGGTCTCGTCCAGAATGGCCAGTTTCGGTCGCAGCAGCAGCGCCTGCAGTATCTCGTTGCGCTTCTTCTCGCCGCCGGAGAAGCCTTCGTTCACGCCCCTTTTCAGGAAGGCCGGATCCAGGTCCACCTGCTTGGAGACCTCTTTTGCCAGCTTCATGAACTCAGCCGCATTCATCTCCGCCTCGCCGCGATGGGTGCGCATGGCATTCACCGCCGTGCGGAGGAACTGCAGGTTGCTGACACCGGGAATTTCCACCGGGTACTGGAAGGCCAGGAAGGTGCCTTCACGGGCACGTTCTTCGGTTTCCAGTTCCAGCAGATTCTCGCCGTTCAGGGTGACTTCGCCGGAGGTCACTTCAAATGCTTCGTTACCCGCCAGTACCTGGGACAGGGTGCTCTTGCCCGAGCCGTTCGGCCCCATGATGGCGTGAACCTCCCCGGCCTTGATCTCCAGGTTGATGCCCTTGAGGATCTCTTTGCCCTCAACGGATGCGTGCAGGTCTTTGATGCTCAGCATGTATAGCGTCTCTCTCGTTTAAACGTCTGAATTCTGTTACCCGACGGAACCTTCCAGGCTGACTTCCAGCAGCTTGCCGGCTTCCACGGCAAACTCCATGGGCAGCTCCTTGAACACTTCCTTGCAGAAGCCGTTCACGATCATGGAAACCGCCTGCTCCGGGTCGATACCCCGCTGACGACACAGGAACATCTGCTCGTCGCTGACCTTGGAGGTGGTCGCCTCGTGTTCCACGATGGCGGATTTGTTCTTGCTCTCGATGTACGGGAAGGTGTGGGCACCGCAGCGGTCGCCGATCAACAGCGAGTCACACTGGGTAAAGTTTCGCGCACCTTCCGCACCCGGGCCGAATTTCACAAGGCCTCGATAGGCGTTGGAGCTTTTACCGGCCGATATACCCTTGGAGATGATGGTGCTGGAGGTGTTCTTGCCCAGGTGAATCATCTTGGTGCCGGTATCCGCCTGCTGGTAGTTGTGGGTGAGCGCTACGGAATAGAATTCACCCACGCTGTTTTCGCCCCGCAGAATGCAGCTCGGATACTTCCAGGTGACGGCAGAGCCGGTTTCTACCTGGGTCCAGGAGATCTTGGAATTCTTGCCGATGGCCGCACCGCGTTTGGTCACGAAGTTGAAGATGCCGCCTTTGCCGTTTTCGTCACCCGGATACCAGTTCTGCACTGTGGAGTACTTGATCTGGGCATCGTCCAGCGCTACCAGTTCTACCACGGCTGCGTGCAGCTGGTTCTCGTCCCGCATGGGGGCTGTGCAGCCTTCCAGGTAGCTGACGTAACTGCCTTCGTCGGCAATAATCAGGGTGCGCTCGAACTGGCCGGTGTTGGCCGCGTTGATGCGGAAGTAGGTGGACAGCTCCATCGGGCAGCGCACGCCCTTGGGCACGTACACGAAGGTGCCGTCGGAGAAAACCGCCGAGTTGAGTCCGGCGAAGAAGTTGTCACCGTGGGGCACAACGGAGCCCAGGTATTTCTGGACCAGCTCCGGATAGTCACGGACCGCTTCGGAAATGGAACAGAAGATAACCCCGGCCTTGGCCAGCGGCTCCTTGAAAGTGGTCGCTACGGATACCGAGTCGAAAACCGCATCCACGGCCACGCCGGCCAGTTTTTCCCGCTCGTGCAGGGGGATGCCCAGCTTCTCGTAGGTGCGCAGCAGCTCCGGATCCACTTCATCCAGGCTTTGGGGCATGTCTTCCGGGCGCTTGGGCGCGGAATAGTAGGAAATGGCGTTGTAGTCGATCTTCGGGTAGCCCACGTGGGCCCAGTCCGGCTCTTCCATTTCCAGCCAGCGACGGTAGGCCTTCAGGCGCCACTCCACCATGAACTCCGGCTCGCCCTTGATTGCAGACAGGCGGCGGATAACGTCTTCATTCAGGCCGGGCTCGAAGGTGTCTGCCTCGATCTCGGTGACGAATCCGTGCTCATACTCGCGTTTGATGAGCTCGTTCACCTCTTTGTCGGTGGTCGCCATGGTCGTCGCTCCGTTTATCTCTCATCGACTAAGTTGCTTCTGGTGAGCGATTATACAATACCAGAGTAAAATAGTCAGGTATTAATCTGCAGGTGCGCAGATTATACCGCAATGAGGGTGCCGGGCACCAAAACGGAGGCTATCGGGTTGATTAAAGAAGGCGGGATGCCGGGTGGCATCCCGCTGTAAACTCCGCCGTCGAGGACGTTCAGCGGCGGAAGCGGTTTTTCAGGCGTTTCCAGGAACAGTTCAGCTTGTCCCGGGCGCGCCAGTCGCAACTGTCGGTATCCCATGGGAAAAAGGGATTGCCGACCAGCTCCAGTTCATCCTCCAGTCCCGGGGTGTGCCGCAGAATGACCTTGCGGAAATTGGACTTCTTGATCCAGTCCATGCCTTCGGGGGTATAGACCCGCTCGTTGAAATCGTTGGTGTAGAAGCGGTCCGCCTGGAAGCGGCGCGGTGCCATTACGGTGAAGATCCGGAATGTGGTGTCACTGAAGCCGAAGCCTTCCGGGCGATAGCCTTCTGCCAGCTGGCCTACTACGGCATCGAGTTTTTCCACGTCGTTGTCATAGACTTCCCGCAGTTTGGCGACCATCTCCTCATCCGGGGTCAGGTCGGCGAAATCAGCGATAGGTGGCATATCCAGTTGGCGGCGCAGGTCGTTGTAGCGGGGTACGCCACGCTCCCGATCGCGGATAATGTCCACAGCGGCCATATCCAGGGTCTGGCCGTCAGGCAGCTCAAGATTCTGCAGGAATTTCGGGAAGTTGTTCAGGGTCAGCTGGCCCGGGTGGCTCATGCCGAAGGAGTAGTAGACGTTTTCCGAACCCAGGGCATCCAGAACGCCCGGTGCGGCTGCGAACGCCTGATCCTTGGTGGAGACTTCTTCAATGGTCTGGCCCGATTCCACATCCAGCATTTCCACAGAATCTCGCAGCAACGGATGCATGCGATAGACCGCCACGAACTCCTGGGTGAGGCTGAACGGCGCTTCCCGCAGGTTCTTGTCGCCCCCGGCAACCAGTTCCCAGTCCAGATTCATCACCGCTTTGGTGGTGGATGAGTTGAGAATGGCTGGTGTCCAGTCAATGGTGTGGATCTTTGCCATCACGGCGGCGTTGATCAGCCGTGCCTTGTTGAACAGTTGCTCGTCGCTCCAGTTCGGGTACTCGCTTTTCAGCATGTCGGCGATGGCATTGTGCTCCTTGACGAACAGCTCATGCATCATCTGCAGGCCCAGCCACCAGTTGTCGTTGAACCCTGTTACCGGCAGGCCGGTTTGCGGGTCCGTCGGCAGCCGGCCGGATTCCTCGATTTTCAGCTTGCCGTCCTGGAAGGTGCGCACCTGTGCTGCGGTTTCGGCATCGGAGCCGTACAGCTGGGAACCATCCCACCAGTGAGTCAGGCGATTGACGTAGGCCGGCGGCGTATTTTCGTAGGGAGTCCAGGTCGGATCCACTTCGGTAACCGGAATGTCCAGGGTGTCGCCCAGTTTGGCCCGGAGCGGGTCATCTTCCGCCAGGGGCACTTCGTGGAATTCGGTTTCCGAGTTCTCGTGGGACATCCAGTCATGCACCATGAACTGGATCCAGGCGGTGGCCCAGTAGCTGAGGAAATCCACTTCCTTGATTTCGTCCCGGGTCATCAGCTCGCGGCTGATCATCCGCGGGTTGGGTGACATCAGTTCCGGGTCGGGATAGCCGGCGGACAGGTCCACGTTGCGGCCGAACCGGACACCCTTGCTGCCCATGCGGGTCTGGTTCAGGTCGTTACAGGTACCGTCTGGCTGTCGTGCATCCGTGGCGGAATCCGGGCAGTCCACGTTGGCAGGAAACTCGGCATAGCTGTCGATCAGGTTGTTCTGGTTCAGATTGACGACGCTTTCCACCAGGTGGAGCTGGCCGACAAGGTCGTCATCCCACCATTTCACAATGCCGGTTTCTTCGGCTTCCGGTTCGTCGTTGTTGTCCCACCAGCCGGCCATGGCCATGCCGGGCAGGGCGGGAATGGCGACTATCAGCGAAGCGGACAGCCACCTCCTGAGTTGCGCTCGGGTTGCAGGCATTTTCATTATTTTGCTCCTTCCTCGTTTCGTGCCCACGCCTCTGGTGGGGTGGGTCCGTTTTGAACCTAAAGAAGGGCATGTCAGGGGCCTATCCTATGAATGGATGAAATTGACCTGAAAAGACTCGATTTGTGGAGATGCTCGCACTTTGACGGGAAGTTGCTTATCAACCGGAAAAATACCGGTAGACTCCCGATGCAATAAATTGAATAAAAAACATCCAGTCTTCCCCGGCTCCTTTCCCTGGTTACGGGGATGACTCAGGCAAGGCTTATGGACGATACAGGTTTGATGGTGCCTGCAGCCCCCCAGCGGGAACTCCCTGCCTGGCTGGCTGACTGGACTCCGTTTCCCCACGCTTGGCCACTATCCAATGCGCCCGTGCACCTGGTTCATGGGCCGCCCGGTTGCGATCAGGATTTGCTGCTGGCCGGGCTGGATGGTGTCTTTCACTGGCAATGGAGAGTATCCCCGGAATCGGCCGAGGAAGAGGCGTTCGGCGACGGCGATGCGTTGATGGCCGGTGTGGAAACGTTGCGGAATGCCGAGTTTGACTGGCTCTGTCTGACCGTGGATCCCTGCCATGACCAGACGTTTCCCTGGCAGCAGTTAATCAGTTTCTATTCCTCTGCCGGCCTGTCCGGTCAGTTGTTGTTGCTGGTCCATCGGGTGCCGGGGCCGGTTCTGGAATGGATCAGCGAGGGGCCCGGCCGTCAGTCCGTCAGTGTGATCCGGGGAAACGCCCTGTGTTATTCCCGTGCCCATCTCGAAGCGCTGGCCGAGCAGGTCGGCGCAGTCAATTCGGACTCGCTGGCTGCCTGCGTCCAGTCCGTGACCGGCGGCTGGCCGGTTATCAGCAAAGCGTTGGTGTGGGAGTTCCGTAATCGCGCCTTCGACCATAAAGAAGCCGTATCCATGGCCGCCAGTATCGGTCGGCAGACAGGTGCCATGCCCGGCGACCGCGGGCTGGATCTTGCCGGTTTGTTGCAGTTTTCCGGCCCCTTGCCAGAAAAGGTGTTTGCCCGTGGTGCGCCGCTGGAGGCGTTTGGCGACACCATGCGCGCCGGTCTTGAGCGTGGCTGGCTGATCAGAAGCGAAGATGGCACCGGCTCCCTGACCCCCGCACTGTTTCTTCCCCCGGTGTTGACCGGCCGGGAGATTGTGACCCGCTACCGGTCTTGCCTGGCGGATACGGGTTACTGGTTGCACCGCGAGGGTTATCCGGCCCGGGCGCTGGGAATATGCCTGACCCTGGGGTGCTGGAAAGAAGCTGAGAGGGTGTTGCTGCAGGTCGCCGAACAATACATCGCGGTACTGGACGTGGCACCGGTAACCGAGTGGCTTGACCGGCTGGATGCCGGTCGTCCCGTCGAGCACCCTGTGCTGCTGGTCTGCTTTATCCGCCTGGGTATCTACGAGGGCAGTGAGCTGAAAGTCCGGCGTTACTTCACGCGCCTGATCGAGCAACTGGAGCGCAACGGGGAAGCGTATTTCCGCGAGGTTCTGGGGGAACACCGCTGGCGCCGGCTGATGGCGGAAGTGCAGCTTTACACACTGGTGACCGGTATCGGGCGTAACCACCCGCTCATCGCCGACATGCCTGCAGACGGCGGTAACGGAATGTCTCCCGCCAATCTGATGCAGGAGGCCTACCAGTATGTGCTGGACGGCCGGCTGGCAGACCTGCTGCCGGTGTTGTCCGCGGGCCTGAAGCAGACCCACCAGCAGGGGCTGTGGCCCTATCACACGGTGTTTTCCATTCTCAACTTCTGGGCGCTGATGTTATCCGGCCGGCGCACCATGGCGCTGACCTTTCTGGACGACACCCGGCAGCTCCTGTCCGAGAACCAGGTGAGCTTTACCGGCGCTTATGAATGGCTGGACCTGCTTGCGCTGCTGGCGGCCCGTCTGGAAGGGCGGCTGGAGGATTGCCGGGCGCGGTTGCTGCAGATGATCGGCGATAATCGCTATTTCTCCGACAACATAAAATGCCATGTGCTGCTGAGTCTGCAGTGTGAAATGGCCCTGACCTGCCACAGGTTTCCGGAAGCCGAAGCGGTTATGGATGAATTGCTGTTGCGTCGCAAGAGTGCGGCCAGTCGCTCCTACTGGCTGCCTTCCGCGGTCATTATGGGTAAGGCGTTCTCCTTGTTGAATGGGGCTGGAGCGCCCGATGCCGCAGGTGGCGAGGAGCCGGTGGACAATGAGATCCAGGCCCAGACCGGTCTGCTCTGGAGTCTGAAAATGCAACTGCACGCAGGCATGCAGGAAGGGGTTGAGGAGCGCCTGCTGACTTTGCGGGCGCGCTGTGCCTCCCAGGGGCAATGGCTGCGTCTGCTGGAGACTCGTTTGCTGCTGGCGGTGGTAATGTTGCGCAGTGGCCGGCAACGGGAGGCGTTAAAGAAGTTCTGCGATGTGGTGGACCAACTGGTCAGCGAGCGGATGGCCGGTGTGATGCTGGACCCTTTTCTGCTCTGGTTGCCTTTCATGGAGCAGCATCTCCCCCATGAGTTGCGTTCAGCTCTGGAACAATTGCTGGAGCAGGTGCCGGAGAGCGTTAACCGGGCTGGATCGTCACAGATCAGGCTGACCGCGCGGGAGAAGCAGGTGCTCGGTTTGCTGGTCAAGGGAATGCGAAATCAGGCCATTGCCGATGCCCTGTCAGTGTCGGTGACCACGGTGCGGAGTCATCTGCAGAATATTTACGACAAACTCGGCGTGTCGAACCGGGCTGCGGCAACAGCCCGGGCCATGGAGCAGGGAATTGTCTGATGGCTCTGGTTGTAGGTTCAGCGTATTGGCTGATCCCGGTACAGGTACTCGATATCCGTTGAGTAGCTGACCCCCACCAGTTTCCAGCCATCGGCATCCGGACGGTAGAAGGTGAACTCCCACGCGATGGCAGCAGAACGGAATTTCTGCAGCCAGCTTATCCGGGTGAAGTCGTTGGCGATGACTTCGGTGCGCACCTGGCTGGTGTCCAGGGTCTTGCCTGCCTGATCCGCTACCTGACTGAAATAGCCGACAGCGTCCTTGGCTGACTGGTCATAGGGTTGGCTGTCGACACCCAGGTGAGGGCGCAGGTGACGGTAGGCGGCCTGTATGTCACCACTGGCGACTGAGTCCATGAATACACCGGTTTGCTGCAACAGATCCTCACGGCTCCCGAGCGCATCCGCTGCGGCAGCGGGCAGGCTGAGAGTGCAGATCAGGGCGGCGAGCAGCCAGGAAGTCAGTCGCGTCACGGGTTACCTCTGCGGTTGAATGATACGGGTCAGGTAGCTGTGGTGCCGCTACCCGGTGCACAGTCTAGCCGGGTGCCGTTGCTGGTTTCCATGGTATCTGTCGCAGATTGGCCGTAAGATCCCTTGACCCGGCTCAAGGTTCGTTTGGATTAATCCGGCTAACGTATGTACGCTGAAAATATGCAAGCCGGTTTCAGGAGAGATTGGATGGATTCACCCGGAAAAAAGCCCGGATTGCCGCTCGCAGAGCGGGTTGCGGGACTTATCACTGCGGGGCTCGAAAAGGGCCGCATCGGTGTAGAGCAGGTATCGTCCCAGCTTAATATGAGTCGCTACACCCTGCACAAGCGATTGCGGGAAGAAAACCTGACCTTTGCCGCGCTACTTGAGCAGGTGCGTCGGGAGCAGGCGTTGCGCTATCTGGGGGATGGTAACCGCACCCTGGTGGAAATCGCCGAGCTGCTCGGCTTCTCGGAGCTGAGTGCGTTCAGTCGTGCGTTCAAGCGCTGGATGGGCACGCCGCCGGGCGAGTTCAGGGTGAGTGCCGGGGCGGCGCAGTAATTGCCGCCCCGTGATGCCCGTCAGTCTTTATATTTGCTGAATACCAGACTGCCGTTGGTGCCGCCAAAGCCGAAGCTGTTGCTCATCACCAGGGGCAGATCAACATTGTCCTGCCGCTCCCGCACCAGCGGGTAGCTTTCCGCATCCGGATCCAGGTTCTCGATATTGCAGGAAGGCGCAAGGAAGCCTTCTTTCTGCATGATCAGGCTGTAGATGGCTTCATGGACACCGGCCGCACCCAGGGCGTGACCGCTCAGGGGCTTGGTGGAGCCCATCGGTGGCATCTGCTCACCGAAGGTGTCCCGGATCGCTTTCAGCTCGGTAATGTCACCCGCCGGTGTGCTGGTGCCATGGGTGTTGATGTAGCTGATCGGCTGGTCCAGATTCTTCATGGCCTGCTGCATGCAGCGCACCGCACCTTCGCCGCTCGGAGCGACCATATCCGCGCCGTCCGAGGTGGCACCGAAGCCTACCAGTTCAGCGATGATGTTGGCTCCACGGGCCCGGGCGTGCTCCAGTTCTTCCAGAACCAGTACACCGCCGCCACCGGAAATGACAAAACCGTCCCGGTCCGAATCGTAGGTGCGGGAGGCCTTCTCCGGTGTGTCGTTGTACTTGGTGGACAGGGCACCCATGGCGTCGAACATCAGGCTCAGGGTCCAGTGGATGTCCTCGCCGCCCCCGGCGAACATCACATCCTGCCGGCCGAGTGCGATCAGATCCGCCGCATGCCCTACGCTGTGGGCGCTGGTGGCGCAGGCGGAGGTGATGCCGTAGTTCACACCCCGGATACCGAATGCCGTGGCCAGGGATGCGTTGATGGCGCTGCCCATGGTGCGCGGTACCCGATAGGGACCAACCCGGCGAATGCCCTTGCTGCGGTGGATGTCGATGGTATCAATCAGCTCGACAGTGGACGCACCGCCAGTACCGAAAATCAGCCCGGTGGTGTCCGCCTTGATCTGGGCATCTTCCAGACCGGATTGCTCGATGGCTTCGCGCATGGCCAGGTAGGTATAGCCGGAGGCCGGGCACATGAAGCGCCACAGCTTGCGGTCAATCAGTTCTGGCAGATTCAGGTCAATGTGCCCGCTTACGTGGCTGCGGAGCCCGTTATCACGGGCTTCCTCGCTCAGCGCGATGCCGGAGCGGGACTCTTTCAGGGACCGGGTTACTTCCCCGGTATTGGTGCCTAGGCTGGAGACAATCCCCATGCCGGTAACAACGACACGGCGCATGTTGTGACTCCTAGAAATCGTCGGTTGAGTGGAACAGCCCGACCCGCAGGTCCTTGGCTGTATAGATTTCGCGACCATCCACTTCCATGCGACCGTCGGCAATGGCCATGGTCAGTTTACGCCTGACCAGCCGTTTGATGTCCAGATGGTAGCGAACCAGCTTGTTCTCGGGCAGGACCTGGCCGAAGAATTTAACTTCTCCGGCACACAGTGCACGTCCCTTGCCCTGACCACCGCCCCAGGCGAGATAGAAGCCGACCAGCTGCCACATGGCATCCAGGCCCAGACAACCCGGCATCACCGGATCGCCGTCAAAATGCACCTTGAAAAACCAGAGGTCAGGATTGATATCCAGTTCCGCCACCAGGCTACCCTTGCCGTAGAGTCCATCCCCTTCGGCAATGCGGGTGATGCGGTCAACCATCAGCATCTCGTCGGTGGGTAACCGCATGTCCCCTTCGAACAGGTTACCGTGACCGCAGCGGATCAGGTCTTCCTTGTCGTAATGGTCAGCGTGAATCATGCAGGAGTCCCCGTTACAGAATAATTTCAACTACTGTAACGTTTTCTGGGGATTTGGCTATTGACCTTTAGTTGATACCCCGCACAAATCAGCCGGGTTTGTGATCGGCCCGCGGACTGGCCAGAATTTTCCAGTAGCGCACCAGGAAAATGCCGTAGGCCAGCATCCAGAACAGGCTGCTGCTGCCAACACCGGGATGCCAGGGAATAATCTCCAGGGCCGTCAGCACCCTTACCAGTGCTGCCAGATGGATCAGGATGAAGGCGGCAACCATACCGCCGGGCAGCACCAGGGGCCGGCCTGTGTGTCCCAGGGATACCCGGGCAATGACTCCGAGGATCAGGCAGCCGATGGCACCGGTGCCTGCCGCGTGACTCCAAGCCGTAGCGGACCAGTCTGCCAGCAGGGTGCCCGCCAGCAGAAACAGGGCGACCGGCACCCAGAGGATCGACAGGTGCAGAATCCAGAGCAGGGGCTCTGAGCGGAAACGCCAGCCTTTCCAGCCTGCCAGACGCACCAGAATGAGTGCGCCCGCAATCAATGCCAGCAGGCCGGAAAGCAGATCAGTGCCCGCCACCAGCGCTGCCATCAGCGCAATCAGACTGGCCAGGCTTGCCATATCAAGGCGTGGTACAACCCGCACAGCACTGCTGTCCATGCCGCGCTGGCGCAGCCAGTTGGCAGAGAATGCGGGTGTGATGCGTCCGCCGATAACACCAATCAATGCCATCGCCATGACCAGGGCACCATGACTGAACCGGGTGTCCAGGGTGGTGACAAAACCGACCTGCATCAGCCATAGCAGGCCCAGTATGACCAGCAGCATCACCTGGCGCAGTTGGCGGGCGCGCCGGATACGCCAGCCGGCATCCAGCATCACCAGGGGCAGGAATGCCAGGTTGACCGCCTGCACCAGCAACTCGGGAAGCTGCCCGCCTGCGGCCAGCAGGATACGCCCGGCCAGCCAGACCAGCCAGAGCAGAAGCAGCCGGGTGCCGTGGGTGCGTTCGGTGCCGGTCCAGACACAGACCGCCGTGAGCAGAAAGCCCGCGATACCGGCGGAAAGGAAACCGAACAGCATTTCATGCTGGTGCCAGTGAAGCGCGGGCATGGCCAGCGGCAGGCTGATGCTGCCGGTAACCAGCGTGATCCACAGGGGCACCGCCAGAATCGCCAGCACCGTCAGTGACAGGAAAAATACACGGAATGGATAGCTGAACAATTGCCGGACGGAAGGACCTGCGGGCAGGGACGTCTGCGAGGACATGGCCAATCTCCATTAAAAATATAATGGATGTATGTTAAAGCCTGGCTGCTGGCGGGAATATACCCATCAGGCGGTATCTTTGCGTACAATGTCGCCAAACTTGACCCTGACGGATGAAACAATGAGTAGCTATCTGATTCTCAAGCACCTTCACATGACCACCGCCTATCTCACGGTGGTGCTGTTTGCACTGCGCCTGCTGCTGGATATGGTGGGAAAGCCCGGCTGGCGGCAGACACCGTTGCGTTTCATTCCTCACATCAATGACACGGTGTTGCTGGTGGCGGCTATTTCGCTGCTGTTCGTGGCCGGATACGCGTCGGACATGCCGGGCTGGCTGATGGCCAAGATTGCCTTGTTGTTCGGCTACATCATCGCCGGGGTATTCGCCATGAAACAGACCGCCGGCAAACCGGTACGCATTGTGGCCTCGGTACTTGCCCTGGTGCAGGTTACCGCCATTTTCCACCTGGCCATGGCCAAGCCGTTCTGATGAGCTGAGCGGCCGCCGCTGATTATCAGCGGCGCTCTGACTGGCTGGCCATCTGCTCGCTCAGGATGGCCAGTTGTTCCTGCACCTTTGCCAGTTGCCGGGCAATCTCGTCCCGCTCGTCGTGGGCCTTCTGGGCCTGGGCTGCATTCTGCTCCTCGCTCATCACCTCCAGAATCGCCCCGATCATCATATTCAGGAAGACGAACGCGGTCAGGAAAATAAACGTCAGGTAGTAGATCCAGCTCAGCGGATGTTGCTCCATGGTGGCGTACATCACATCCGTCCAGTCCTCGAAGGTGGCCACCCGGAACAGGGTCAGCATGGCGATGGCCACATCCCCCCAGAGCTCTTCATCCACCGATGCAAAGAACATGGAACCCATGGCCGCGTAGATGTAGAAGATGATGAACATCAGCAGGGCAATGTAGCCCATGCGCGGAATGGCCTTGAGCAGGGAGTTGATCAGGAACCGCAGCTCCGGCACCACGGATACCAGTCGCAGTACCCGGAAAACCCGCAGCAGCCGCCCCAGCAGCACGGCTTCCGAGTTGTCCAGGGGAATCAGGCTGCCAATCACTACAAGCGTGTCGAACACGTTCCAGCCATCGAAGAAGAAGCGCCGTTTGACCGGGCAGGCGGCAAAACGGAACAGGATTTCGATCAGGAAGAAAACGGTGATGGCGGTATCCAGCCCGCTCAGCCCGCCCATCACCACCGGCGGCAGGTCGTAGGTGTTGGCTCCGATGGTCAGGGCTGAAAGGATGATGATGCTGATCACCACGCCCTGGAATATGCGGCTGGATTCAATGCGCCGCAGGTGCTCAAGGGTGGAGGAAGTCTGCAAGTTACTGCTCATATCCGTGAACCGTTCCGTTGAATCAGGAGGGCAATTCTATCGGGGGAAGCGGCCGGACGGTAGTAGTGCGGAGCACCTCTGGCAGATGCTCCGCAGAGTTCAGGCGGTGTAGGGCAGAACGCCGAAGTAGATGGCACTGAAGTGGCAGGCACTGCCGCCGATCACGAACAAATGCCAGATGGCGTGCATGTAGGGAATGCGATCCGCCAGGTAGAAGGCCACGCCGGCGGTGTAGACCACCCCGCCAATAATGGTCAGGTACAGGGCGGTTTCGCTGAGACTGGCCACCAGGTCCGAGGAGGCAAAGGTGATCAGCCAGCCCATGGCAATGTAGATGCCGACCCGCGCCAGTTTAAAGCGGTTCTTGAAGATCACTTTCAGGATCACACCGGTCAGGGCCAGTGACCAGATCACCGCAAATAGGGTCCAGCCTACCGTGCCACGCATGTTGACCAGCAGGAAGGGAGTGTAGGTACCGGCGATCAACAGAAAGATGGCGCAGTGATCCAGGGTCTTGAAGGCGCTTTTCAGTTCCGGACGACGTGCCCCGTGGTACAGGGCCGAGGCCATATACAGCAGTATCAGGGAGCCGCCGAAGATACTGAAACTGACAATCTTCCAGGTATCCGCCTGCTGGGTTGCGCCGACGATCAGGGCGACGGTGCCAATGACGCTCAGCAGCGCCCCCAGGCCGTGGGTGGCGCTGTTCAGCCACTCTTCAATCCGGTGATGGATGGAATCCGCCTGGTTTTTTACCTGGGAAAGGGTATTGCTCATGGTAGGAGAGTCCGTTTCATTCATGGTGATCAGGTTACTTCAGCGTACAGTTGTACGCAATCGATTGCTGTGAACATCCTGTGACCATGTTCAGAAAAACTGAATGATCTGGCGGAAATCTTCCGGTTTTCCCAATCAGTGCCCGCGTCTATGCTGTTTCCATCATTCATCTCATCAGGGAGATTCCAGTTATGGCAAAAGTATTGGTGCTTTACTATTCCATGTACGGTCATATTGAAACCATGGCCAACACTGTCGCCGAGGGCGCGCGCAGCGTTGATGGTGTGGATGTTGTGGTCAAGCGGGTGCCGGAAACCATGCCGGAAGAAGCGTTTCTCAATGCCGGCGGCAAGAACGATCAGTCCGCGTCGGTGGCGGATCCGAAGGAACTGGCGGATTACGATGCCATCATCTTTGGCACACCGACCCGTTTCGGCAACATGGCCGGCCAGATGCGTACCTTCCTGGACCAGACTGGCGGTCTGTGGGCCGAGGGCAAGCTGCATGGCAAGGTAGGCAGTGTATTTACCTCGACCGGCACCGGTGGCGGTCAGGAGCAGACCATCACCTCTTTCTGGACCACTCTGGCCCACCACGGCATGACCCTGGTGCCGCTGGGTTACGGTATCCCGGAGTTTTTTGATATTTCGGAAGTAAACGGCGGCACGCCCTACGGTGCGTCTACCATTGCCGGTGGTGATGGCTCACGCCAGCCGAGTGAGAAAGAACTGGCGATTGCCCGCTTCCAGGGCCGTCATGTGGCTGAGATTACTGCCAAGCTGCACGGCTGATTCCTTCCGGGCCGGCACCCCGCCGGCCCGTTTCCCCTTACTTTTTCAGGCGCGAAAACGTGGCGGGAACGACTCCCAGCCATGAAGCCAGCTGGTTGTCCGGCACCCGCCGTACCAGTTCCGGATATTCCTCCAGAAGAATGCGATAACGCTCCCTGGCCGGCATGGTCTGCTTGCGGAATTCCCGCATGCTGGTCAGTTCCGCCAGTTCCTCGGTCAGGGACAGGGCAAAGTTTGCCCAGGCACCTTCACCCCGGGAACGAACCGTATCCCGGAAGGCGGTGAAATCCGCCACCCAGATCGTGGCCGGTGTGACCGCGCTCAGGCACAGGGTGTTGCGCTGGGTGCGGGTGCGCCCGAATACCGGCCATACGGTATCCCCTTCGGTAAAGAAGTGGTGGATGGCCACGCGGCCGGTAGGCGATTCCCGGAACAGTCTCAGAATACCGTACTGGACCAGGTAGACGTTGGCCCAGCGGTGCTCGTGGCGTTCCAGGGACGTTTCCGCCTCGACGGTGCGCTTGTGAAAAAGCCGGGCCAGGTCGGCCAGGAAACGTTGCTCCCGGGACGAGTCGTCACCGAGATGAATGCCAAAGCTGCGGCTGAGGCTGTTGATGAGACTTTGGTCGGCGCTTGCAGGCGCGGGAATCCGAAGCTCCGGATCGCTGCTGGACAGTGAGCAGGGCGACGATGCCGGCCGGTTGATAAAATCCTGATCCATTGCATGTACCTCGATGCACTGAGTGGATACAGTATTTCATAGACCCTGTATACCTGTTAAATGACTTTAGCCACTTACCGTCAGTGATTGTCCGGATAATGCGCTGCCGGGCCGGAAACGCCGCCCCTCATGTGTCATATGCTGGGCTGCAATGCGGGCTCTGGCTCAGCGGGCTTTCCGGCAATACGTGATGGATGATACGGATCAGCATCGAATTCGGTTGCCTGGATCTGTACCAGTTTGCGGTTGCCCTGTTCACCGTTCATGCGCCAGTGGCCGATGCGGATATTGTCCACGAAGGCGATGTCGCCTTTTTCCCACTGCATCAGCAGGGCCTTGCGGAAGATGGTCTCGAACAGGGTTTTCTGTTCATCCTCGGTCCACTCGATCTGGTTGCCCTGTTCATCACACAGATCCCAGGTGAGGTTCATGCTCTCGGCGGTTGAGTCCCGGCCGATTTCTCCGCGGCCGGTAAATACTTCCTGTGCGGCACGTTGCACCTGCGGATTGGTGTTGTTGGCAAATGCCCAGGGCTGCACGCAGATCTTGCCGTTTTCCGGTACGGCACAGGACGCGGGGCAAGGTGTGAGGGCCAGGTCGGCAAAGCCGTCATCCCGCTTCAGCACGTTGAAGGGGCTCATGGGGAGGATGATCCGGTCCAGCAGATTGAGTTTGCGGCCGGAGCGGTAGGAATAGCGGTTCCAGCCCCGGGTGAACTTCTCCCGCAGCGGTTCAGGCAGACCTTTCCACGCCTCGTGCAGATCCGCCATCCCGGTCTCGGCCAGATAGGGGGAAGGCTCAAAGCAGCACAGGGCAATGTAGCGGGAGCGCTGGGATCGCACGCCGCCTTCGGTGTGGGGCCCCTGGATGGAATTTTCCACGGGACCGAGTTTCACGGTGTCTTTATCCAGATAGCGGCGGTAGTCACCGCCACCGAGCAGGCCTTCGCTGTATTTGCGCAGCCAGCTGGTGATGAATCCGGGGGTTTTCTTGAGGTTGAACCCGTTCCAGGACTCCATCCCCATGCCGTTGATCACCAGATCATGGAAATCACGGTGATGCTCGTTCACCCCGAAACCCCGGAAAAGGATCACGCCCCGCTCGGCGATCTTGCGGGTAAAGAATTCCCGGTTGGCTTCCAGAATACCCTTTAGCGTCTGCAGGTCTGCCTTGCCCCTGGGGGTGTAGGTGGTCACGAAGTCGTGAGTGTCCTCGGCATGCAACTGGTCCAGGCTGGTGCTCATCGCGGGTGTTCCTTTTGTTCTTGTAGGGTCGTGCTTGTAAGGGATGGTTCGCAAATGAGGTAGAGAGTGCATTAATGACGCGACGAATGCCTGAATGCGCATCACACTCGCCTGTTACAGCCAGGTCATATCGGGACGGGAGGCGGGTTCTGTGAGCTGGTTTGCACCCCGGACCGTGTCAGACGCATCCGGGGTGAGGGTAACGTTGTGCAGGGTCAGTGGCTGGTGCCTTCCTCGTACTGGGTCTTGTTCCAGACGTTGTATTTGCCGGAAGGCTTGTTCATCGGAATGCGCTTGAGCTCTTCGAGGGTATCGCCGTCATAGACGATAACCGCTCCGTCCTCGTCCCAGATGCTCAGCAACAGCTTTTCCCCATGCCGGTCGAATTCCACGTGGGCCGCGACCTTGCCGGGAGCCGGCTGCAGGGTTCTGACGATCTCCAGGCTCTGCTTGTCGATGACATGCACCTTGTCCTTGTTGGGGCCGAAGAAGACATCCACCCAGGCGTAGGGGGAGTTCTCATGGCTACGCATGAAGAAGCCCGGCCCCTCGGTTTCCAGGGTCTTGATCACTTCCCAGTTATCCATGTCGATAATGGAGACTGCATTGGTGCGGAAATGGGGCGTGGCCATGACCCGCCGGCCCTGGTATTCCCAGGTAATGCCCGAACCCAGATGCGGCATGCCCGGCAGGGGCAGTTCTGCGACGGTCTTGCCGGTATCCAGGTCGATCACCAGGCCATGCTTGCCATCCCGCGCGGCACCGATCAGGTGCTCGTAACCGGGGTCAAAGAAGAAATCATCCAGCCAGGTATCGGTTTCCATGCGCCGTACCCGGGCCTTGCCGTTCTCTACGGTCACTTCCCAGGCCTCCGGGATGTCCTTGAGGGCGGCGATAAAGCTGTCCCTGGGAGGCGCGGCGTAAACGGCGCTGACCCGTGAGCTTTCTCCGCTGTCGTTCTCCACCGGGATGATTTCCATCAGCCCGAGGTTGTCTGCGTCAAACAGGACCAGCGTATGGGGCAGATAGTTGGCCGCCAGCACATGCTCCCCATCCGCCGACACCGCGATGTTGCGCATGTTGATACCGGCGCGGACTTCCGCCACCACTTTCAGGTTGTAGATGTCGTACTTGGTGATCCAGCCATCCCGGGAGCCGAAGTACACATAGCGACCGTCCGGGCTGTACTTGGGCCCGCCATGCAGGGCATAGCGGCTGGGGAATCGGTGGATCGGCTCCATCCGGTCGCCATCCAGCAGGGTGACATGATGATCGCCCAGTTCCACCACCAGGAACAGGTTCATCAGATCTGCCTCGAATACCGGCTTGTCCGGCAGGGAGCCAAGGGGATGGGGCACGCGGTGGCTTTGCTTTATGTCCGCCCTCTTCCAGGTCGGTGCGGTTTCCGGCGACTGGTAGATAAATTCCGCCAGAGCGTTCACTTCTTCATCGGTCAGCGCGTCCCCGAAGGCGGGCATTTGTGTGGCTGGCCGGCCCTCGCGAATCACCTTGTGTGCCTCGTCCTTGCGCAGCCGTGAGAGATTCTCCGGCAGCAGGGCCGGCCCCATGCCGCCCAGCCGGTCACCACCGTGGCAGGAGGCGCAATGTTGCTGGTACACGGCTTCGGTAGAGACGGCTTCCTCAGCCTGTGCAGTCAGGGAAACCAGTGATGCGGCGGTTATGGCAGATGCCAGCAGGGCTCTGATTTGCAAGGGGAACTCCGTTTTCTGGTTAATGCTCTTTGCTGTTTCTCAGGCGGTACGACTACCGGCAGCCAGTGGGGCGACCAGTGCGCTGTCCCAGCCGGCTTCAACCGGATGGGTCAGTTTTTCGGCCAGCCTTACCACGTCACCCACAATAATCAGCGTGGGTGGCTGGAAATCCTCCCGGTCGATGGTGGCTTCCAGTTCCAGCAGGTTGGTGACGCTCATGTGCTGCATCGGCGTGGTGCCGCGTTCCACCAGGGCGACCGGGCAGGTGCCGGGCACGCCGTGGGCCATCAGTTCCCGTTTGATGCTGGGCGCATTGTGCAGGCCCATGTAGAACACCAGGGTCTGTCCCGGTGCCGCCAGTGCTTTCCAGTTCAGGTCCAGTGACTGATCCGCCTTGCGATGGCCGGTCACGAAGGTGACGCTCTGGGCGTAGTCCCGGTGGGTAAGGGGAATGCCACAGTAGGAGGCGCAGCCGGCGGCAGAGGTGATGCCCGGCACCACCTGGAAGTCGATATCGTTGTCGACCAGAAATTCGGCTTCCTCGCCGCCCCGACCGAAGATGTAGGGGTCGCCCCCTTTGAGCCGGACCACGCGACGTTGCTGCACCGCCAGCTTTACCAGCAGGTCATTGGTTTCGTCCTGGGGCACAAAGTGGCAGCCGCTCGCCTTGCCGACGTGAATGCGTTCGGTGCCCGGGTTAAGGAGCTCCATGATCTGAGGGGAAACCAGCCGGTCATAGACCACCACATCCGCCTGGCGGATCAGCATCAGGGCGCGGAGGGTCAGCAGCCCCGGGTCGCCCGGACCTGCGCCGACAATGGCGACTTCACCAACCCGCAGAGGCTGCTCGGCCAGCTGGAATTCCACCAGGCATTTTTTACGTGTGTTGCGGTTCATGGCAGGCTCCTGGGCCGGTCAGAGGTTGGCGACCGGTATTTCTGTGACTGGCGCGGCCACCCGTCTGGGGGCTTCGGCTACGCCGATTTCTTCGTTGGTGAGGTAACAGCCGGGGTCCTCTTCCCAGAAATCCCCGGATATGTTGTAGGCCCGTACCCGGGTATTGCCGTTGCAGATTGGCAGGTACCGGCACTCGGCGCAGCGCCCCTTGACCGGGCGCGGGGTCTGACGGAATCCGGCAATCAGCGGATCGGAGGTGTCGGACCAGATTTCCGAGAAGGGCCGCTGGCGCACATTGCCCAGGTTGTAGTCCCACCAGAATGTATCCGGGTGCACCTCGCCCAGGTTATCGATATTGGAAATATTGACCCCGGAGGAGTTGCCACCCCAGTTGGTCAGCCGCTGCCGCAGGGCTTCCGCCTGATCCGGATAATGCTCCTCGGCCCACTGCAGCAGGAAGGGGCCGTCCGCATCGTTGTTGCCAGTGACGTATTCCCGTTCGATGCCGTTGAGCAGCTCCTGGTGACAGTGGTCGAAGAGCATATTCATGGCCTGGCGGGTCATGTCGTACCACGCATCCCGTTTGCGGTTGCGGCCGCCCCGGCCGGAATAGTTGAGATGCGACAGGTAGAACTTGTCGATATCGTGCTCATCCAGCATCTTCAGCATGTCCGGGAGTTCGGGGAAGTTGTCCTGGGTGAGGGTGAAGCGCAGACCCACCTTGATGCCGGCTTCCTTGCACAGGCGCACCGCGTTCATGGACTCGGCGAAGGCACCTTTTTTCTGGCGGAACTCGTCGTGGGTCTTCTCCAGACCATCGATGCTGATGCCCACGTAGTCGTAGCCGACATCGGCAATCTTGCCAATGTTGTCGTCGGTGATCAGGGTACCGTTGGTGGACAGACCCACGTAAAAGCCCATTTCCTTGGCCCGGTGGGAGATCTCGAAAATATCCGGGCGCATCAGCGGCTCGCCGCCGGACAGAATCAGTACCGGCACGCCGTAGGCTTTCAGGTCATCCATCACCTCGTAGACTTCCGCCGTGCTCAGTTCACCCTTGAAATCCACATCGGCGGAGATGGAATAGCAGTGCTTGCAGGTCAGGTTACAGCGTCGGATCAGGTTCCAGATCACCACCGGGCCGGAGGGTTTCGGGACCGGGCGCACCGGTGCCGGGTTCATCAGGCTTTTGATATAGCGGGTCATTCTGAACATGTTGGATCCTCTGGAACCTGGGTGACTCTGTCTTGATTAACTATTGGCTTTTTGCCCTCGCTTAACCATACCTTTTGTGGGGTATATGGCCGGGTATATCGGTGTAACCGGTCAGCTTTGTGCCGCAGAGCGTCGCAAGCGCAGCCCGGTTTTCTTCAGAATGGCCGAGCTGTAGAGAATGGTGCCGTCCCGGCAGTCGGCACCGAGCAGTGCGCGTACCCTGGCAGCCTTGTCCTCCACTTCTTCCCGGGTGGTGCCGTGCACCATGGCAAACAGGTTGAACGACCAGTAGGGCAGGTGGCGTGGCCGCCGGTAACAGTGGCTGACGAAGGGCAGTTCGCCCACCCGGGCACCCAGTTCGCTGATGCGCTCATCCGCCACGTCCCATACGGTCATGCCGTTGAAACGATAGCCCAGCTTGTAGTGATCGGGTACTGCCGCCACCCGGCGGATAACACCCTGTTCGCTCATGCGCCGGAAGCGTGCCAGTACGTCCTCGGGGCTGAGTCCCAACTGGTCACCGAGCTGTTTCCAGGGGTCGCTGACCAGTGGCAGGCCGGACTGGGTGGCCAGGATCAGTTCCCGGTCTACAGCATCCACCGGCTGGTTGCCGAAACGCTCAGACGGAGAAGTGGAGGTGGACATGGAACTCTTCCTCTTTGGGCATGTTGTAAACCCGGAAACCGGTCATCGACTCGATCCGGTGGATGGTGTCGTCGATGGCCTCCGGTGTCTCCGTGGCCAGCACGAACCACATGTTCAGCTCATGTTCCCGGCGATAGTTATGGGCCACCTCGCTGAAGCTGTTTACCTGCTCCGTGACCCGCTCAAATTCCGGCTCCGGTATGCGCATTGCTGCCAGGGTCAGGCCGCCGCCCATTTCCCCCGCGTGAAACATGGGGCCGAAGCGGGTCAGCAGGCCGGTGCTGAGCATCGCCTTGAGGTGGCTGAGCAGTGTGGCCTCGTCGATCTGCAGTTCGGCGGCGATATCGGCGTAGGGATAGCGGGTCAGGGGCAGCCCTTCCTGCAGCCGGTTGATGATTGCCCGTTCGGTGTCGGTAAAGACTGGCCTGTCAGCACTGGTGTCCGGCTTTCGGCCTGCTTCAGTCATGGCTGACATAGCGTCCTCCCCGTTGCAGATAGGCCCGGGGGCTGAACAGCACCGCCCGGGGTATCGCTTCCAGGCCGTGGCCGGATACCAGGCTGTCCAGTTGTTGCAGAACCTTCTCCCGGCCAGTGCCATGGATCATGCAGAACAGGTTGTAGGGCCAGTCCGGAAGCCGGCGCGGGCGCTGGTAGCACAGGGTGACAAACGGAGCTGCCGCCAGCGTCCTGCCCAGCTCCGAGACCTGTTCGTCCGGTACATCCCATACCACCATGGCGTTGGCGGTGTAACCCAGGGTGCGATGCCGCACCACCAGGCCAATTCGCTTGATCATGCCGGTGCCTTGCCAGGCCTGAACTGCGTCCATGACCTGCTGCTCTGTCAGGCCGCTTTTTTCCGCAAGCTCCTGATAGGGGCGTGGTGAAATCGGCAGACCCTTTTCCAGTTGCTGGCGCAGGCGCAACAGACCCCAGGGGCTGATGTCGTCCAGTACGCAGGTGTCGGGTGCGGTGTTTAACCAGGCGCTCTGGCTGACCCGGGTCTGGCTGGCGAGGTTCATGTCACTGCCTCCCAGTCAATATCGAAGCCGAGGTCAATGTGGTAACCCTCCACCATCGGCAGCCGCAGTATGGGCAGCCGAAGCTGGTGTTCCAGCTCGTCCAGACGCTCTTCCAGCGTGTCTTCATCCGGTGCTGTCATGACGAACCAGAGATTGTAGGTGTGCTCCCGGGCGTAGTTATGGTTTACCCCCGGGGCACGGTTGATGGTGGCGGCAACCAGATCGATCTGCTCGTCCGGTGCCGCCACTGCTGCCAGCAGGCTTGCACCTGCCCGGCTGTGTTCGAAAACCGGGCCGACCCGGCTGATGACCTGATTCTCCTGCAGCGTTTGCAGCCGGCTGATCACATCGTCCTCGCTGGTGCCAAGTTCGCGGGCCATCTGTTCGTATGGCCGTTCGCAAACGGGCAGGCCGCGCTGGTACATGTCGATCAGTTTTCTGCTGGTGCTGTCAGGTATCATCAGACCACCTCCGGGTTCAGCCCGCTGTTGCCGTCTTAGTAGACGTCGTTCTGGGTGTTGTAGACGTTGAACTTACCGGTCGGAGTGACCAGCCGTTCGTCCTTGATCACCTTCTTCAGCTCGCGGGTCTTGTCGTCCACGATCACGATGGCAGACTTCTGCTCCTGACCGTTCCAGACAGAGAACCACACTTCGTCACCGGCATAGTTGTATTCCGGTTGTACGACCCGTTTCGGGCCCCCACCGAGATCCGCCCATTCGGCAATCGGCAGCACGTCGTAGCCGGCATCCAGATCATTGATGTCAAAGACTGCAATGCTCTGGCTGATGTCTTCGCCGGGGTTGAGCGGGGTATCAACCCACAGGTTGTCGGACTTGGGGTGGGTCTTGATAAACAGAGAACCACCGCCCTGGCCGTCGAACGACTTCACGACTTTCCAGGCATTGTCCGGATGACCCTCAGGGTCTGTGCCGATCAGCTGGATGGTCGGGTCACCCAGGTGACTGGTTGCCCAGACCGGCCCGTGCTCGGGGTGCACGAAGTTTGCGCCACGACCGGGGTGGGGGATCTTGCCTACGTCCACCATGGCCTCCAGGTTCCGGTCTACCGCATCCACCACGGCGATCTTGTCGGAGTTGTTGGCGGCAGTCAGGAAGTAGCGCATGCTGGCATCCCAGCCACCATCATGCAGGTAGCGGGCAGCATCGATCTGGGTAATGGCCAGGTTGTCCAGGTCTTCGTAGTTCACCAGCATGATCTTGCCGGTTTCCTTGACGTTGACGATGAACTCCGGGTGCTCGTGGGAGGCGACAATCGCTGCCACGCGCGGCTCCGGATGGTATTCCTGGGTGTCCACGGTCATGCCCCGGGTACCGACAATTTTCAGCGGCTCCAGGGTCTGGCCATCCATGATCACGAACTGGGGCGGCCAGTAGGTGCCGGCAATCGCGTATTTGTCTTCCCAGTCCTTGTGCTTGGAAGTCTCCACGGAACGGGCTTCCATACCGACCTTGATCTTGGCCACGGTATCCGGCTCTTCCATCCAAAGGTCGATCATGTTCACCAGGGCATCACGGCCGATTACCATCAGATAGCGACCGGAAGCAGACATCCGTGAGATGTGTACCGCGTAGCCGGTTTCGATGATGTGGGCAATCTCCTTGCTGTCGCCGTCAATCAGCGCGACCTGGCCGGCATCCCGCAGGGTGACACTGAACAGGTTCTTCAGGTTCAGGTCGTTCATCTGCTTCTTGGGCCGGTCTTCAGGCGGAACGATGACTTCCAGGGTTTCCTTCATGTCCGCCAGACTGTATTCCGGAGGCTGGGGCGGCTCATGCATGATGTACTTGGCCATCAGCTCCACTTCTTCCGGAGTGAAGTCACCGGAGGTGCCCCAGTTCGGCATGCCCGCTGGCGAGCCGTAGTTGATAAAGGTTTTCAGGTACTCTAGCCCGACTTCCTGGGTGATGTCCGGAGTCAGTGGTTTACCGGTTGCACCTTTACGCAGTACCCCGTGACAGCCGGCGCAGCGCTCGAAATAGATCTTCTTGGCTTTCTCGAACTCGGCATCGGTCAGGTCCGGAGCGCCGGGTGAGCGCACGACCTTGGCAGAAGCCGCATCGACGGAGCTGGGTGTGCCCTCATAGGCGGTTGTCGCCTGGTCGGGATTCTTGGGGGCCGCGAACACGGAAGGCGCGCTCAGGGCGGTCACAACGGTTGCCAGCACAAGGGGCTTGGCGAATGGGTGGTTCACTCTCATCAGGCTCTCTCCTCAATCTGTGCAGAGTACCCCTAGGGTTCGCCTGATCAGCCTTTCAGACATTGATATAAATCATTACTGCCTATTAAATCGGCATGTATACCCCGCCGGTGGTATACCCAAAGAATGCTCGCACCCGCCGGCATATTTCGACAGACTCGGTACTGTGGAAGTCCCATGAAACACACCGTTTTTTCAGGGTCGGGAGCGCCAAACGCAACACCATGAACAACCGGAAAAGAATGCCTGCAATAGCCCTTGTCGTGGGGATGTTTTCTGCTGGCGGGCTGCTCGCCGAGCCGGATGCCCGCGGGCTGACCAATATGGTTCTGCAGGATTGCGGCTCCTGCCACGGCATGACCCTGCGGGGTGGCCTTGGTCCGGGCCTGCGTCCCGAGGATCTGGAACAGCGTCCGGTGGAGGCACTGGCCGCCATTATCCGTGAGGGCGTGCCGGGTACCGCCATGCCACCCTGGAAGGAGTTGCTCAGCGATGAGGAAATTCTGTGGGTCAGCCGCCACCTCAAGGACGGAACGTTTCTGGAAGAGTCCGCCGACCGTCAGCAATGAATTCACTTCTGCCCATAAGGATGTCTGCCATGTCGATCCTCCGTACGCTCATAGCCTTTTCCATGATCGCTTTGCTGGCGGGATGCCAGGCACTGGAGAGAGCGGATGAGTCGGACCAGTCCGTGCCGGAACTGCGGGGTACCGGTGACCTGGGACTGATTATCGAGCGGGCCACCGGCTCGGTGCTGGTGGTCGAGACCACTGACCGGGAAGTACTGGGAAGGGTTGAAGGCCTGGGGGATCTGTCCCACGCCTCGGTGGTCTACTCCCGGGATGGCCGTTACGGCTATGTGTTTGGCCGGGACGGAGGACTGACCAAGGTGGACCTGCTGACCCGCTCCATCGTTAACCGGGTAATCCAGTCCGGTAACAGTATTGGCGGGGCTATCTCCCAGGATGGCCGGTACGTGGCCGTGTCCAACTACGAACCCGGCGGAGTGAAGGTGTTTGACAGCAAAACCCTTGAGCTGGTGGCCGATATTCCCGCGACGTACAAGGCAGATGATGGCACCACCCGGCGCTCCAAAACGGTCGGGCTGGTGGATGTGCCGGGTAACCGGTTTGTCTTCAGCCTGTTCGATGCGGACCAGGTATGGATCGTCGACCCCGAAAAGGATATGGCAGTCACCCGCCATGAGGCGGGGCAGGCTCCCTATGACGCACTGATTTCTCCGGATGGCCGCTATTACATCGCCGGGCTTTTCGGCGAGGACGGCCTGTCGATGCTGGATCTCTGGGACACTGAAAAGGGTGTGACGGAAATTCTGCCGGACTATGGCAAGGGCGAAGAGCAGCTGCCGGTCTACAAGATGCCCCATCTGGAGGGCTGGGCGATCGCGGACGGCCGGGCCTTTGTGCCGGCGGTCGGTCACCATCAGGTACTGGTGGCGGATATGAACGACTGGTCGCTGAAGGACCGGATTGCGGTGCAGGGGCAGCCGGTGTTTGTGATGGCAAGCCCCGATAACCGTCAGATCTGGGTGAGCTTTGCCCATCCCCGCAATGATGTGGTGCAGGTGATCGACTCCCGCACCCATGAAATTATCCGCACCCTGGAGCCGGGGGAAGCGGTGTTGCACATGGAATTTACTCCCCGGGGTGAGGAAGTCTGGATCTCCGCCCGTGACAGCAACCGGGTGACCGTCTACAACACCCGCACACTGGAGCAGGTCAGCACCCTGGAAGCGGAAAAGCCCAGTGGCATCTTCTTTACTAACCGGGCCCATACCCTTGGCTTGTAGGCCTGCGATAGCACTGGCCGCAGCCATGCTGGCAGGAGCCTGGGCGGCACCGGCACTGGCCGATCAGACGGTTCCGGTGCTGGCGGTTGAAACCGGCAAGGCCAATCCGGCGGTTGCCGGAAACCGGCTGGAAAAGTCGTTGCGCGAGGGAGGCTGCCCGTTGCCGGTGGTGTTCAATAATGAACCGGACAACGCAGCGATGATTTTCCGGGCGGTTACGTTGGATGAAAAGCAGTCGCCGGCACTGGTAGCGGTGAACCGCGATCGGGCATTGCCCCGGCCGGTCTGGGTCACCCGCAGAACTGCCGGTGTGCGCTCACTGGCTGAGCTGGAGGACCGGGATCTTTCCATCGTGACCGGGCCTGATCCGCTGGGAGCCGGGTTGCCGCTTGCTGCACTGGCCCGTGTCGGGGTGCAGCCGTCCCGCGGGCAGCTTTATGGCGCAGGGGATTACGGCTCTGCACTCGGGTTGCTGCTGCACAACAATACCCATGCCTCGGTTGCCGAAGCCGGATGGCTGGAACCCATGCGGGAAAAGAACGATCTGGTGGTGACCTGGGCCGGTAAGCCGGCGGTGCAGGCCGGCTGGTATCGTGGCCCCCGGTGGAACAATGACTATTTGCCCTGCGAGCAGGTGTTGGCGGGGCTGAGCCGGGAAGCGGATAAACAGCAATTTTCAGTATTTCCGGGTTGGGTATTCGGCTTTCTGCCGCCCGGACAGATTCAATCGAAGGAAGGTGTGCAATGACGTTTTACCAGCCGTTAGGCAATGAAATCGAGCTGTTCCAGGCTGCCGCAGATAACGGCCTTCCGGTCCTGATCAAGGGGCCGACCGGCTGTGGCAAGACCCGGTTTGTCCGTTACATGGCGGAGAAGCTGGATCGACCGGTCTACACCGTCGCTTGTCACGATGACCTGACAGCCGCCGATCTGGTGGGACGGCACCTGATCGGGCCGGAGGGAACCTACTGGCAGGATGGACCGCTGACAAAAGCGGTGCGGGAAGGGGGCATCTGCTACCTTGACGAGGTAGTGGAGGCCCGCAAGGACACCACGGTGGTGTTGCACCCGCTGGCGGATGACCGCCGGGAACTGCCGATCGAACGTACCGGTGAGTTGTTGACCGCAGCTCCGGGGTTCATGCTGGTGGTTTCCTACAATCCGGGGTATCAGAGCCTGCTCAAGGGCATGAAGCCCAGTACCCGGCAGCGGTTTGTATCATTACGCTTTGACTATCCGTCGGAGCAGGAAGAACAGACGATTGTGATGGAAGAGTCCGGCTGCGACCGGGATCTTGCTGCGCAACTGGTCGGGTTGGCGACGGCTCTGCGGAACCTGAAGGATCACGATCTGGAAGAGGCGGCCTCAACGAGGTTGCTGATCAATACAGCGTTTCTGATCCGGGCCGGGTTGCCGCCGGTGGATGCCTGCAGGGCAGGCATGGTCGAGCCCCTGTCCGATGACGAGGAAACGGTTTCAGCTCTCATGGAGGTGGTGTATGCCGTATTCAGAAAGCCGGATGACGACCGGTAGTGGTGCCGTGGTACCGATTGTCTGGTACCTGCTTAATCTGCTGATCCTGCCGGTCATCAGTTTTATCGTGTTGCTGGCGCAGTTTTTCCGCGCCGGTGAGATGCCGGAGATTCGCCGGGCCCATACCCGTGCGGCGACGTTTATGTCCGTCATCGGGGCGGTGTTGATCGGCTCCGGGGTGTTGCTGGCCTGGTTGCTGTCTGGCAACAGCGGTGGCTTCTGGACCTTTGCGCTGGTGTGGGCGATTGTGTTGCACACCTCGTTTGTGCTGTGGGGGATTATTGCTATGGCCCAGGCGATGTCGGATCGGATGCCTTATTTTCCCAGGCGGTGGCTTTGAGTTTTTTGCCATCGGTAGCCTGCTAGTTTGGGGGCAGGCAACCGGGCCGGGGGAGGCTTTCCAAAACACGCCCGTGAACCCATCCATGGGGGGCTCGTGTCGCGCCGTCCCTGGCGCTCCACGGTTTTGGAAAGCCTCCCCCGGCCCGGTTGCTTTATACCATGTGGCGGGTGCCGTCTCAGGGGTGGTTCCAGTACGTAGCCAAACGCTTGGGCCTTGCTGCCCGCTTGAGCGGCAGCGGAAAACCGGTCGGCTGCAGCCCTTGGCTAAGCTATTCTCGGCCTTGCACCCAATATCTCCCGATAACTGCTTAGCCTACGATTAACTTTATGAAATACAATATTGAAATCTTTTCGAATAACATTCATGGGATCTGGGAATCCGACCAACCTATTTCTCACCTGAGCTCCTGCAGGGTGCATTATAAAATCAGCTACCTCTACGCAGGAAACACTCATGCTTTTACTTGCTACCAGAACTTTTGGTGCAAACTCGGTTTCCCCATTTCCACATAGGTAAGCACTAAAGTGTTTTGCCAAATCTTTCTCAATTCGTGTGGAATTCTCAACAATAAATATGATTTGGCTTGGCTGAACCAGAGTGGCAAACTCGCAAACTTGGCGCATTACCGAGACTGCTATTAAATGTATATTCGTCTCCGCCGTGCCATTTTCAAAACTGTTCGCTGACATGCATGCGAATCTGAAAAAAGGTAGCTTGGTGAAAAAATACTCCAAAGCCAACATCTGCTCAGGTGTGGGGCACCTTAATCTAGAAGCATGCATCTGGACATCGGCACCGCCAAAGTATTTATGTTTTATGTCTCTCCATGGCCCATCCAAGAAACGAAAGTAGTCCCTCGCCATGATTGCGCAACCACCTAGCCCAAAGACGGGAAACTTCTCATCCTTATAGTCTTCACATCCGGTTTCATCAATCCCTACGATCAGGGCGTTATCTGGGACATCCAAAACACCCTTTTCATGGACCAAGGAGAGAGTACCAGTTCCCATTTTTACTCCATGAGTTTTTACACCCAAAACGGCTTCGAAAACGATTTCCAATAACGTGATAGCCAGGCCTTTAATGATAGAGCCAAAAGCCTAGTGTGTGAGTTGTCTAGCACGAGTTCAGGCACCCCAAAGTCGACGGTCTTTTCTGATGCCCATCATGTCATAAATATCGCTTAACATGCTGTGTAATTCATTGAGATCATAGCCGAAATAAGAGGCTTGTCGCCAAACAACTGCAGAAAATGCATCTGATGCGGTCATTAACAACCAGCAGATTGAACTAATTGATATGTGCTTAGATAAAAGTAATGGAGCCTCTTCATCTTTAGCTGTGAAGGAAACGGATATCAAAGAAGATGGATGCGAATGAGCAACTGAGGAAAGGATACGATAGCCTGATTCGTTCAAAAGGTTTTTCTGAATGCACTCGGTCGATGAAGGGAAGTTAGTAGCCATTCCTACGACGCGCCCCTTTTTATCGGTTTTTTCTTCAAATCCGAGTCTATGTGCATCAGCAGCGACTGTCTGAATCCGTGCTTCGGCATGTTGGAGGCCTTGATCATCCCCCATGGATCTTGCAGCCTTCTTTTGGTGAAGCAATCCGTCATACCTGAATGCAAAACTTCTAGCAATTCGGTCTCGTACGCCAATACTTGGATCCATTAACCAACAACCATAGGCTGCTGCCTCCAACGCGCTACGCACAGATGTCCAGGGAGAGATGGTCAGTTGTGGTGGCTCAAGGAGGCGAGAAATGGCGAAGACGTGATCCGCAACAGACTCAGCTAACAAGCATCCTTGTGAGCAAACGGTCTGCACCTCCTTTGAGTATTGAGTCATCTCGATTGCTGCAATTGACTCTTCGGTTGGAGGGGGCCCTTTTGCATTTATAAAACGACTAACCTCGTCAAGCAGTGACCTGATACCGGATTGAAGTTTGTCATGATGTGTCGTGCTAACACTCATAGCCACTCCTTCAGAGTTTGATGGCCGCCGTTACCAGTGGCAGAAACGAAGCGAAGCTAAGGTTTTGGGGGATCGCGCATCGCTGGGTATTCCCGGACTATCGCTCCAAACTGTCCCAAATACAAAAGGAGATGCCTCCTCAAGTGGTGGTTAGCATCCGCAAAAAACGAATAGGTGTTAACCTCTGAGTTCAAGGTCTTCCCGGATGACTTCCGGGTGGCGGAATGCAATTTCAATCAGCGCTTTTGCTGGTCCTGAAGGTTTACGCCGGCCCTGTTCCCATTCTTGCAAGGTGCGTGGAGAAATGTGCAGCACCTCCGCAAATTCTCGCTGTGTCAGTCCGGTTTTGCTGCGGGCCTCCGCTACTTCATTAGGCTCCACATGACTAACCCGCGCTGCTTTGCCTGCTTTCATTTCTTTGACTGATTGGAGCAACTTATTGCCAAGCTCCTCAGCACTGAGAGTGTCGTTATTCATTTTCCAGAACCTCACGAATCGACTTCAGGATATGCGCGGGTATGTTCTCCTTGACGGCTTTTTTGTAGATCACCAACAACCAGATCTCACCGTTTGCTAACTTGGTGAAGTAGATTATTCGCGCTCCGCCACGCTTCCCTGAACCCGCAACTGACCACCGAACCTTCCTACATCCACCGCTACCGGGAATCGGATCTCCAATTTCCGGATTGGCTGCCAGCGAAGCGAAGAAAGAGCTTCGCTCCTCTTCAGTCCAAATTTTCCTGGCATCAGCCTCAAATGTTGGGGTTTCAATGATTGTGTACATGAGCATAAATATACGTCATTGACGGAGGTTTGCAAGGTGATGTCGATGGGGAGAAGAGGCATTGACTGAACGTCGCTAGCCGTTCCTGAACGCGGCCCCAACCCATTTTCTCGGAAGTTTAGAAAAACAGTACTACTACCAAAACCACCACTGGTGCCCATCCTTGGGCAGCCAGTCGCCAGCCGGGTGGCGCATGCTTCATTTCCATAAAGTGATCCACCAGTAACAGGGCCTTGACGATCACCAGGCCGAATACGAGGCCTATCAGCCACTGGTTGTCCAGGCCGGTTTGCAGGGCGATGACCGGCAGGGCGGTGCAGAACAGGAGGGTGAGGTAGACCGTCAGCATGGTTGCGCTCCTTTATGCCAGTACATAGACCATGGGGAACAGCACCAGCCAGACCAGGTCGACCATGTGCCAGTAGGAGGCACCGGATTCCATGCCGTTCATGTCGCTGCCGTCGTAGTCGCCGCTGCGGACTTTGATGGCGAGGACGACGAGGATGATCTGGCCCAGGACCACGTGCATCCAGTGGAAGAAGGTGAGGAAGAAATAGAACATGAAGAAGGTGTCGCTGCCCAGGTTGTAGCCCTGGCCGTAGAGGTCGGCGTATTCCCAGAGCTTGCCGATGACGTACACGCTGGATACCGCCACGGCGAGCCACAGGCAGGGTTCGGTGCCGGTCTTTCTGTTTCTGAGGCGGTGTACGGCGGTGGCGACCAGGTAGCTGGCGGTGATCAGGGCCACGGTGTTGATCAGGCCTATCCAGGGGTGCAGCAGTTGCCGGCCGGCATGGAAGGTGTCCGGGTCGAGGGAGCGGGCAACGGCGAAGCCGATGAACAGTATGCCGAACACCGCCAGTTCCGCGAAGATGAAGAACCAGACGGCGATGTCGCCCGGCAGGTGTCGTTGGTTGGTGCTTGGCTCGGTCATCATTATTGGGTCAGGTTCAGGTAGAGCTTGGGCAATTGCAGGGGTAACTGCGCCGGGTCGTGGATCACCACATAGTGATTGCTGCCGAAGATGTAGGGCAGGTAGTCGCTGGCCGGGTCGTCGATGGTGACGCAGAAGGGTATCAGCCCGGCCCGGTGGGCTTCCTGGACGGCCATGCGGGTGTCTTCAACGCCGTAACGGCCTTCGTACAGGTCCAGGGCGTTGGGTTTGCCGTCGGTGATCAGCAGCAGGATTTTCTGGTGTTCCGGCCGCACTTTCAGCAGGTTGATGGACTGGCGTATGGCGGTGCCCATACGGGTGTAGTAGCCCGGCTCCAGAGCCTGGATGCGGCCCCGGATGGTGTCGTTCCAGGTTTCGTCGAAGCCCTTGATGTGGTGGAAGCGGACATGGTCGCGCCGGCGGGACGAGAACGCGAACAGGGCAAACTGGTCCCGGCTGGCCTGCAGGGCTTCGCCCAGCAGTTGCAGGCCGTCCTGGGCCACATCAATGACCCGCTGGGTGTTGTTGATGAAGGTCTCCGTGGAGAGGGAGACATCCGCCAGTATCAGGCAGGCCAGATCCCGCTGGTTCTGTTGGCAGCGGCTGAACAGTTTCAGGTCCAGGGTGCCCTGTTTCTGGCGTTGCTGAACGGCCCTTTCCAGGCAGGCATCCAGGTCCAGCTCATCGCCGTCCGGCTGGCGGCGTTGCCACTGGCGCAGGGGCTTCAATGCACTGAACTGCCGTTGCAGGCGTTTGCCTGTGCGCCGCAGGTGTTCGGGCAGCGGTGAGGGTTCCGCGTCGCGGGCAAGCATGGGTTGCAGGCAGCAGAATTTCTCCCGGTAGTCCTGCCGTCGCCAGTCCCATTCGGGCAGGTGAATGCCGGGGCCCAGGCGCAGGTCGTCGTTTTCTTCCGAAGGCAGATCCAGGTCAAACTTGATGGAAGACGAGGTTTCACGGCGGTCGCTGGAAACCGAGATCATGTCCATATCGTCTGCAACGGACTCGGCATCGTCTTCTTCGGTGTCGTCGCCGGCCCGGTCCACCGGTATGAACTCCGCCCAGGAGAACAGGCTTTCCAGCCGGAACAGCATCAGGCCCTGGTCACGGTCGAAGGATTCCACCCGTTCCGCCTGCCGGCGTTTGTGTTTCTTCGACAGGCCGCCGGGCCGGGATTGGGTGTCGTCGTCGCCAAAACTGGGGCCGGCGGATTTGCCCTTGCCGAGGGCCGGATAGAGCCACAGAACCACCGGCCAGGGATCGCTGCCCGCATCCGGCAGGTCTGCCACGCTGCCCGGATGAATCAGGGCCTGGCGAATGGTTTTCTCCCGGTTGGCTTCGGCCTGTGAGGGCAGATCGTCCGGGTTCGGGCGCCACTTGAGCGCCTCGGTGACCAGTCGCTGGTAGATGGCTTCAAGCCCCGGCCAGCGTTCCAGCACCCCCTGTACCATGGCCTGGTTGCCACGGAACCAGTCGTTATCCCCGGGTTCGGGGGCGGCAGCCAGGGCCGCAAGCCACAGGTACAGTTCCCGGTTCAGGGAGCGGGATGGGAACAGTGCAACACGTTCCGGCAGGCGCAGGTTCTGTTCGTCCCGCCAGGCAAGTTCAAATTTGCGGTGGGTGCCGGCCAGTTTATGCAGGAAGCGGCGGCGTACCTTGAAATGGCGCGGTTCGGCAGTCACCAGGCTGAGCGCCGGGTCGCCCCCCAGGGCACGGAACACGATGCCCAGGCTGCGGGCTTCGTCGTGCAGTTTTACCGCATACTCGGGGAACTCCCCCAGTGCCTGGCGGGTGATGTATTCATGCCATTTGTAGCCTACCCACTCTTCCATGGTTTACCTCGCTCCCGTTGCGTTCGCGGAATCCAGCTGACGGACCGGGATCAGTACGGTCTGGCGGCTGGGTGTGCCGGGTTCCCAGTGCAGCAGGCTACCTTCGGGGTTGTCCTTCTGGACTTCACGGCAGGCGCTGACACATTGCAGGCATTGGGTGCAGGTGAATTTGGCCCGTTTGTGACTGCGGGTCGGCAGTCGCATGGGGCAGGCCTCGTCGCAGGCTTTGGTGCAGTCCCGGCAGGCCGCAGCCCGTTTGGTGTCAAAGGTGACCATGCGGCCCTTGCCATTGGCCATCCAGGCGATGCTTTGTACCACGCCAAACGCACAGCCGTATTTGCAGAACAGGTGCCTGGCAAACAGGAAGTCCAGGGTGAACAGGGTAGTGGCCACACCCAGGAACAGGGCAGGGTGAAACGCCAGATTGCCGGTCAGCAGATCCTGGTAGAGGGGCAGGGGCGGCAGCAGGTAAGACAGCATGGCCAGTGCCCAGGAAAAGCCGATCAGTGAGCAGACAGCAATCAGCCCTGCCCAGTGCAGCGCCTTGCCGCGCTTGCCCTTTTTCAGGGCTTCCCACAGGGTCGGGCGACCGGTAATACGTGTCATCAGGTGATTGATGGTTTCAACCACGGAAAAATGGGGGCAGAGCCAGCCACAATAGATGCGGCCCCATTTCCAGGCCACCCAGAGAACCAGGGGGACCAGAATCAGAATCGGGAGTACGAACCAGAACAGGATTTGTCCTGCCACTTCGGTGGGCGTGCTGTTAACCACCCAGTCCAGGTTCAGATTGAATGAAAGCGGAAACCCGAAAAGAACAAAGTGGGTCTCGGTCAGGTCGTAACGAAAAATGTTGAGCACCGGTGCAAGCAGAAACAGGGCAAAAAATGCGGCCCGGGTGATGAGTCGTTTGTCCTGGAGTCTGTCTTTCGGATTAACGGTGGTTGCCTGCACGGTGGTTGTCCGGGTTGGAAAGGCCGGGGCCCGAAGGCCCCGGTCAGGTCGGGTTTATGCGTCGGCGGTGGCCGGTCCCCGGACTTCTTCAGCGGGCTCAGCCTGGCCCTTGATGAAGAAGCTGCCGAAGTACACCACCAGGCCAGCCATGAAGAAGCAGCCGGCGACCAGGCGCATCCAGTAGAACAGCGCGATGTTGTCCTGGGTTGCCATGAATGACAGGGCTTCACCGCTTTCCGGAATCCGCTGCAGCCATACCTGGAGTACCCCGGCGGCGGTCAGGAACAGGGTGATGAACACCATGGAGATGGTCATCAGCCAGAAACCCCACATTTCCACAACCTGGGCGGTGTTGCTGTTGCCGTAGGGTCGACCGCGCATGATAGGCACAGCGTAGGAAATGATGGTCAGCACGATCATCACGTAGGCCCCGTAGAAGGCCATGTGGCCGTGGGCTGCTGTGATCTGGCGGCCGTGGGTGTAGTAGTTCACCGGTGCGAGAGTGTGCAGGAAGCCCCAGACACCCGCACCCAGGAACGCCATTACTGCAGTGCCCATGGCCCACAGGGTGGCGGCCTTGTTGGGATGGTTGCGCCGGCGGCGGTTGATCATGTTGAAGGCGAACAGCACCATCATGAAGAACGGCAATGGTTCAATGGCAGAGAACACAGAACCCAGCCACAGCCAGTACTCGGGCGGCCCGATCCAGAAGAAGTGGTGACCGGTACCGATGATGCCACTGATCAGCGCCATGGCGATGATCACGTACAGCCATTTCTCGATCACTTCACGGTCAACGCCGGTAATCTTGATCAGCACATAGGCCAGAATGGCACCCATGATCAGTTCCCACACACCTTCAACCCACAGGTGCACCACAAACCACCAATAGTACTTGTCGGTGGTCAGGTTGCTGGGGTTGTAGAAGGCGAACAGCCAGAGCACGGCCAGGCCGACCAGGCCGGTCATCAGAACCACGTTCACAACCGTCTTGCGGCCCTTCAGGGCAGTCATCATGACGTTGTAAAGGAAGCCGCCGACAACCACCAGAATACCGACCTTGGTGATGGTGGGTTGCTCCAGGAACTCACGCCCCATGGTGGGGAAGAGCTTGTTGAAGGTGACATCCGCCAGGGTGGCGTAGTCAACAAACAGGTAACCCAGGATGGTCAGCGTGCCTGCAGCGGCAAACACCCAGAACAGTATCCAGGCCAGTAGCGGGCTGTGCAGTTCCGTCTGTGCCTCTTCAGGCACCAGATAGTAGGTGGCCCCCATGAAGCCGAACAGCAACCACACAATCAGCAGGTTGGTATGCACCATGCGCGCAACGTTGAAGGGAATTTCCGGGAACAGGAAATCGCCAACCACGTACTGCAGGCCCAGCACCAGCCCGAACAGGATCTGCCCGGCAAACAGCACCAGGGCAAAGATGAAGTAGGGCATTGCTACCCGTTGGGATTCGTATTTCATGTCTGCTCCCTCAGCCTTCGATATTGGGTGGCCAGTCGTTGTCGTCGATCTTTGAAGTCCACTCGAGGAACTCTGCCAGATCGTTGATTTCCTGGTCGGTCAGGTTGAAATTCGGCATCTGCCGGCGGCCGGGTACATTGGTGGGCATGGCGTTCATCCAGGCATTCATGTATGCCTTGAATGTCTCGCTGTCGCCGTTACCGCGCCGGTCAAACACGTTGGCCAGCTCCGGCGCGAAGTAGGCACCTTCGCCCATCAGGGAATGACACCCCACGCAGTTATTGTTTTCCCAGACATGTTTACCCCGGACCACCTCTTCGGTGAGCTGGTCACGGTTGTCCCGTTCGGGCATTGCCCGTGATTGTGTGTCAAAAGTCAGGGCCAGGAACAACAACACGAAGAAGGCACTGCCTCCCAGGTAGATGTTCCTGGCCATGCTTTTGGTAAAGCGCTCGGCCATTGGTCTGCTCTCCATGATCGTTGTGAATAACCAACTACAGCCCTAGGGTATAAAGATGTATTGCTCAGGCTATTGATGATTATCAACGAAAGAAGGCAGCCCCACTATTGAGCCGGGGAGTTACCTCTTAGGGGGTAAGGTATAAAAGAAAAAGATATATACAGGATGAATGATTAATTCGGGGCCAGCGCCCGCCCGGTCCGGGAGGGATTGGGGCGATCCAGCCACTGGCAGATCTGTCGGCCCAGGAGGGCAACGGCGGGAAGGTCGATGCCGGTGGCAATGCCTTCGCCTTCCAGCAGGTATAGCACATCTTCGGTGGCTACGTTACCGGTGGCTCCCTTGGCGTAGGGGCAGCCGCCCAGGCCAGCCACAGCGCTGTCGAAGGTGCGGATGCCCCGCTCCAGGGAGGCATAGATGTTGGCAATGGCCTGGCCCCGGGTGTCGTGGCAGTGCAGCCCGAGCTGGTTGACCGGGAAGGATGGCAGAATGGCATCCAGCAGGGCGTGGATCTCCCGGGGGCGGGCCACCCCGATGGTGTCTCCGAGGGATAGCTCATCGGCCCCCAGGGCGATTAACTGCTCGGACACGCTGGCCACCTGGCCCGGTTCTATCCTGCCCTCATAGGGGCAGCCCACCACGCAGGAAATATAGGCGCGCACCTTTTTACCGGCGGCCTTGGCCTGTTCCACCACGGGCCGGAAGCGTTCGATGCTCTCGGCAATCGAACAGTTGATGTTGCGTTGATTGAAGCTTTCCGAGGCGGCGGTGAACACCGAGATCACATCAGCCCCGGCTTCCAGCGCCCCTTCCAGCCCTTTGCTGTTGGGCACCAGTACTTCCACGGAGAGGCCTTCCCGGCGCTGAATCTGTGCCAGCACCTGGTCGGTATCCGCCATCTGGGGCACCCATTTGGGGGATACAAAGCTGCCCGCCTCGATGCGGTTCAGGCCGGTACCGGCCAGGGCGTTGAACCATTCGGCCCGGGTAGCCGCTGGCACCGGTGTCGGTTCGTTCTGCAGGCCGTCCCGCAGGCCCATTTCCACGATGGTGGCGGTGTCTTGTCCCACGGTCTACTCCGTTTCCATTTCGATTAACAGGTCGCCGGAACCCACGTTATCACCTTCCGCGCAGTGGACGGCTGTGACAGTACCGTCTGCCGGTGCCTTGAGACTGTGCTCCATTTTCATGGCTTCCAGTGCGGCCAGGGTGGTGCCGGCGGTTACCTTGTCGCCGGTCTTGCAGGTGACGCTGGTGACGCGGCCGTGCATGGGGGCTTTCAGGGCACCATCGGAGTCGGTTTGCGCCAGCTGTTCTTCGGGGTGATTGACCAGCGCTTCCCAATGGCAGGCATCGGCAAAGACCCCCAGCCGTTCGCCGTGGCTCGCCCAGGCGAGGGTGACCCTGCGATGCGGCAACGTAACCCGGATATCTCCGGAGTCCTCCGCTTCCCAGTGTACCGACACGGGTTCTTGGGTGGTGTCTGACCAGAGCAGTGCCCGGTTGCCGGCCTGCAGGCTGTACCAGAGAACACCGTCCTGCCCGTCGATGCGCAGTTCGCAGTGCTGGCGGGCCGGGCCACCGAGGCGATAACTGTCCGCCAGGTCCCATGGGCCCGGTTCACCGGTGGCCGTCCGGTTTGCCTGGTACCAGGCCAGCCAGCTGAGTTGCTGTTTCTCCTGTTCGGTAAAGTCAGCCTGTGACAGGTCCGCCTGGTGTTTTTCAATAAAGTGGGTGGTCAGCTCGCCTTCGGCAAAGTCCGGGTGATCCAGTACCCGGCAGACAAACGAGGTGTTAAGGGTGACACCCATGGCCCGGTAATGATGCAGGGCCTTGATAAGGCGTTGGCGCGCCTGGTCCCGGGTATCACCAAAGGCGATCACCTTGGCCAGCATGGGGTCGTACCAGGGGGTAATGGCCTGGCCCTGTCGCACCCCGGAATCCACCCGCACTCCCTGCTTTCCCGACGGTTCCGTCAGGTGGTGCAGGGTGCCGGTGACCGGCAGGAAGTCATTGTCCGGGTCTTCGGCATAAACCCGGGCTTCCATGGCATGACCGGAATGGCTTAACGCCTGTTGTTGCCAGGGCAGGGGGTGGCCTTCCGCGACGCGGATCTGCTGCTCCACCAAGTCCAGTCCGGTGATGCATTCGGTGACCGGATGCTCCACCTGCAGGCGGGTGTTCATTTCCATGAAATAGAATTCGCCACCGGGTTCGTAGAGAAACTCGACGGTACCCGCACCGATATAGTCGATGGCTTCGCCACAACGCACGGCGGCCTCACCCATGGCCTGGCGCACCTCGTCCGGAATGCCAGGCGCGGGGGCTTCCTCGATGATCTTCTGGTGCCGGCGCTGTACCGAGCAGTCCCGGTCAAACAGGTAAACGCCCTTGCCGTGGCGATCGAACAGAACCTGGACTTCCACATGCCGGGGCGTTTCCAGGTAGCGTTCCAGCAACAGGTGAGGGTCGCCGAAGCTGGCCTGTGCTTCCCGCCGGGCGGCGGCGATGGCCTCGTCCAGTTCACCGGCTTCGCGCACGACTCGCATGCCCTTGCCACCGCCTCCCGCGCTGGCTTTGATCAGCATCGGGTAGCCGATGCTGGCAGCCGCCTTGCGGAACTGGTCAGGGCTCTGGTCATCGCCGTGGTAACCGGGCACCAGCGGCACGCCGGCCTTCTCCATCAGGGCTTTTGCCGCGCTCTTGGAGCCCATGGCGGCAATGGCAGAGGCTGGTGGTCCGATAAATTGAATGCCCGCTTCCTCGCATTGTTTGGCCAGTTCTGTGTTCTCTGAGAGGAAACCGTAGCCGGGATGGATGGCATCGGCTCCGGACTGGCGGGCGGTTTCGAGGATTTTGTCCACCCGTAAATAGCTCTCGCTGGCAGCGGCCGGGCCTATCTGAAACGCCTGGTCAGCGGCGCTAACAAATGGCGCATTGCGGTCTGCGTCGGAGTAGACCGCAACACAGCGGATGCCCAGCTTCTGTGCCGTTCCCATGATGCGCAGGGCTATCTCGCCCCGGTTGGCAACCAGCAGGGTGCGGATTCTGTTATCAGCCATCAATTACTCCTGCACCCAGCTGGCTTTGCGTTTTTCCAGAAAGGCTTTCAGGCCTTCCTGTCCCTCTGTGCCGGTTCTCAGGTCGGCAATCAGATTGGCGGTGTATTCCACCAGTGCCTGGTCCGGGGCGGATTGTCCGCAGCGGGCAATCAGTTCCTTGCAGGCGGTCAGCGCAGTCGGGCCATTGCCAAGCAGGCGCTGGATCAGGATGTCGATGACCCCATCCAGGGATTCCCGGGAAGTGACATCGTGAACCAGCCCGAAGGCTTCCGCGCCACTGGCGGAGATTTCCTCGCTGGTCAGGAAGTAGCGACGGGCCTGGCGTTCGCCAAGCACTCGCACCACATAGGGGCCGATGGCAGCGGGTGCCAGCCCCAGCCGGGCCTCGCTCAGGCAGAACCGGGCATCGTCTGAGGCGACGGCCATGTCGCAGGCACACACCAGGCCCACGGCTCCGCCATACACCGCACCCTGTACCCGGGCGATGGTCGGCTTGGGTAGCTTGTCCAGGGCTTGCAGCATCGCCGCCAGGGCGCGGGCATCTTCCCGGTTTTCCTCCGGCGTGAGGCTGGCGCTGTGCTGCATGTAGTTCAGATCCGCCCCGGCGGAAAAATGCTTCCCCTCTCCTGCGAGAACAACTACCCGACAGTCCGGGTCACCGGCGGCTTTGTTAAAGGCTTCGGTGAGTTGCCGGATAATCTCGCCACTGAACGCATTGCGTTTTTCCGGACGGTTAAGGGTAACCCGGACAATCCCCCGGGCATCCTTTCCGTAGTGAACAGCCTGATCGGTCATGATGTGGTGCTCCTGGGGTTACATCCGGAAAACGCCGTAGCGGGTTTCCTCGGGGGGTGCATTGAGGGCGGCGGAGAGGCTGAGCCCCAGAACCCGCCGCGTGTCTGCCGGGTCGATAATGCCATCGTCCCAGAGCCGGGCGCTGGCGTACCAGGGGCTGGACTGGCGTTCAAACTGGTCCACCACCGGCTGGCGGAAGTGGGCTTCTTCCTCTTCGGACCACTCGCCCCCCTTGCGCTCGATACCGGCCCGTTTTACCTGGGCCAGCACGCCGGCGGCCTGTTCGCCACCCATCACGGCAATGCGGGCGTTGGGCCACATCCACAGGAACCGGGGCCGGTAGGCGCGGCCACACATGCCGTAGTTGCCGGCACCAAAGCTGCCGCCGATGATCACCGTGAGCTTGGGCACCCGGGCACAGGCCACGGCGGTGACCAGCTTGGCCCCGTGCTTGGCGATGCCTTCATGCTCGGCCTGTTTGCCCACCATGAAGCCGGTAATGTTCTGCAGGAAGATCAGCGGAATGCCCCGCTGACAGCAGATCTCGATAAAGTTGGCCCCTTTCTGGGCGGGCTCGGAAAACAGGATGCCGTTGTTGGCCAGAATGCCCACCGGCATGCCGTACAGGTGGGCAAAGCCGCACACCAGGGTTTCGCCGTAACGGGATTTGTATTCGTCGAATTCGGAGCCGTCCACCAGCCGGGCGATCACCTCACGCACATCGTAGGGCGTGCGCAGGTCTGCCGGCACTATGCCGTACAGCTCCCGGGCATCGTACAGGGGCTCCCGGGGTTCGCGACGGCGTACGGTTTCCGGCCGCTGGTAGTTGAGGTTGGCAATGCAGCGCCGGGCTCTCTCCAGCGCCTCCGCCTCGGTGGCGGCGTAGTGATCCGCCACACCGGAAATGCCGGTATGAACATCCGCGCCACCCAGTTCCTCGGCACTGACGTTCTCCCCGGTGGCGGCCTTCACCAGCGGCGGCCCGGCCAGGAAGATGGAGCTTTGCTCCTTCACCATGATGCTCTCATCCGCCATCGCCGGCACATAGGCACCGCCTGCGGTACACAGCCCCATCACCACAGCGATCTGGGCAATGCCCTTGGCACTCATATTGGCCTGGCGATAGAAGATATGGCCGAAGTGTTCATGGTCCGGGAACACTTCGTCCTGCTGGGGCAGGTTGGCCCCGCCGGAGTCCACCAGATACAGGCAGGGCAGGTGATTCTCCTCGGCGATGGTCTGGGCACGGATGTGCTTCTTCACCGTCAGTGGGTAGTAGGTGCCGCCTTTGACAGTGGAGTCGTTGGCGACAATCATGCATTCGATGCCATGCACCCGGCCGATGCCGGCGACCACGCCAGCGCAGGGCACATAATCGTCGTACACATCGTCGGCGGCGAACGCGCCTACCTCGAGGAATGGTGATCCCGGATCCAGCAGTCGCTGAATGCGATCCCGGGGCAGCAACTTGCCGCGGTCCACATGGCGCTGTTGGGCCTCCTCGCCGCCACCTTTGGCGACCTGGTCAAATTTACCGTGCAGTTCTTCAACCAGAGCCTCCATGGCGGACTGGCGCTGGCGGAACTCGTCGGAACCGGGCTGGGCCTTGCTGTGCAGAATAGCCATCAGGTGGATTCCCGGAACAGTTCACGACCGATCAGCATGCGGCGGATCTCCTGGGTGCCGGCCCCGATCTCGTACAGCTTGGCATCCCGCAGCAGCCGGCCGGTGGGGTATTCGTTGATGTAGCCGTTGCCCCCGAGTATCTGTATAGCCTCCAGAGCCATCCTTGTCGCCCGCTCGGAAGTATAGAGAATGGCACCGGCGGCATCTTTTCGGGTGGTCTCGCCACGGTCACAGGCCTGGGCGACGGCGTACAGATAGGCGCGGCTGGCGGCCATTTCCGTATACATGTCTGCCAGCTTGGCCTGGATCAGCTGGAACTCGCCAATCGGCTGGTCAAACTGCTTGCGCTCGTGCACGTAGGGCACCACCACGTCCATGCAGGCCTGCATCAGCCCGATGGGCCCCCCGGAGAGCACCACCCGCTCGTAATCCAGCCCGGACATCAGCACCTTCACACCCTGATTCTCGCCACCGAGCACATTCTCCGCCGGCACCTCCACATCCTCGAACACCAGCTCGCAGGTGTTGGACCCCCGCATACCCAGCTTGTCCAGCTTCTGCCCCCGGGAGAACCCCTTCCAGTCCCGCTCCACAATAAACGCGGTCATGCCGTGGGCACCCTTGCTGGAGTCGGTCTTGGCGTAAATCACATAGGTATGGGCATCCGGCCCGTTGGTGATCCACATCTTGCTGCCATTCAGCACATAGTGGTCGCCCTTGCGGTCCGCCCGCAGCTTCATACTCACCACATCCGACCCGGCATTGGGCTCACTCATCGCCAGCGCGCCGATGTGCTCACCACTGACCAGTTTGGGGAGATACTTCGCCCGCTGTTCGGGGGTGCCGTTGCGGAATATCTGGTTCACACAAAGATTCGAGTGGGCCCCGTAACTCAACCCGATACTGGCCGATGCCCGACTGATCTCCTCCATCGCCACCACATGGGCCAGGTACCCCATATCACTGCCGCCATACTCCTCACTGACGGTCATCCCCAGCAGGCCCATGTCGCCCAGTTGGGTCCAGAGTTCATTCGGAAACGCATTATCCCGGTCCGTCTTCTCCGCAATTGGCGCAATCCTGTCCTGCACGAACCGCCGGACCTGCTCCCGGAGGGTGTCGATGGTCTCGCCGTGGCCGAAATTCAGGGTGGTGTAGTTGCTCATCTTGTTTTTGTCCTTGGTGGTTGTCTTATGGCTTGGGTCCGTGTCTGTTGGTTGTGGGGGCAGGAGGGGATTGGGTAGCCCTTTCCAAAACACGCCCGTAAACCCGTCCATGGGGGGCTCGGGTCGCGCCATCCCTGGCGCTCCACGGTTTTGGAAAGGGCTACCCAATCCCCTCTCATGTGCTTTGTTCCTGCCCTCGCGGTGCTAAACATACTGTCCGTTTTAATACCGGCTATTTGGCATGCCCCACGGAACGTGTCGAGTGACCGGATACAAGCGGTCCCATTCACATTGGTTCATGAGAAGTGGTCGGGTAAGGCTTTTCAAAACCGTCTCTGGCCATGGATGGCCAGAGCCGAGCCCTACAGGGACGTATTCACGGGCGTGTTTTGAAAAGCCTTACCCGACCGCTTCCTGCCCGCAGCAGTAAAAGACCGCTTTGCCAGACCAAAACCCCGACTAGGAAAGAGCCGACAAACACCGGGACTCCGCTTCATCCAGTTCAGATTGCATCGCCCGAATGTCGTGAAGCTGCCGCTCCAACGCCTCCCGCCGCTCGCGAATCTTGCCCAACAATGCCTCCAACTGATGCCGGTTATCCGAAGCCGGATCGTACATCTCGATCAGTTCCCGGGACTCCGCCAGGCTGAACCCCAATCGCTTGCCGCGCAGGATCAGCTTCAGCTTTACCCGGTCGCGGTCGCTGTAGATGCGGGTCTGGCCCTGGCGTTCCGGTTGCAGCATGCCGGCTTCTTCATAGAAACGGATGGTCCGGGTGGTGATGTCGAATTCCCGGGCCAGGTTGCTGATGCTGTAGGTTTTTCGGGTGGTCGCTGCGGTCATGCTTATTATATTCCGTTGACGTTAACGTAAACTTAGCGCCGGCGATGTGTCATCGTCAAGCGCCTTTTGTCGGATCGTTTCTGTCGGGCGCGGGTGCTAGAATCCGGCCTTTTCGTTACCACGGATTTCGCTATGGCTGCCGCGCTGGCCCTGCTTTACAAACTTCTGCCGCTGTATGTCACCGTTGCCCTGGGCTGGGTGGCCGGGCGCTGGTTGCAGGTGAGTGGCCGGCATATAGCGGGGCTGATGCTGTATATCATCACGCCATCCGTTGTGTTTTCCGGGGTGATGGCCGCGCCGCTTTCTGCGGAAGTGATTCTGCTGCCGTTTCTGGTGCTGGGGCTGTGTTCTGTTATCGGGCTGGTTCACCTGAAGCTGGCCGGGAAGATGGTCAAAGATGAGAGTGCGGCAATTATTCCGCTGGCAGTGGGAACCGGGAATACCGGTTACTTTGGCATTCCGGTGGCGTTGTTGCTGTTCGGGCAGGAAGGTCTGGCGCTGTATATCGTCTGCATGCTTGGGACCACATTGTTCGAGAACTCGGTGGGGTTTTATCTGGCAGCGCGGGGGCGTTACAGCATCCGGGATGCGCTGGTCCGGGTGGCGCGGTTGCCCTCTGTTTATGCCTTTACCCTGGCGGTGGCGCTGAATCTTTCCGGGGCGACGATTCCGGACGTGTTTGTGCCGCTGTTCGATAATCTGCGCGGTGCCTACAGCGTGCTGGGTATGATGATTATCGGTATGGGGATTCTCAGTTTCCGCGGGCTGGCGGGGAATGTGCGGTTCACCGGGCTGGCATTTTTCGGCAAGTTTGTAAGCTGGCCGCTGGTGGCGCTGACCCTGTGGTGGCTGGATGCGTCGTTGCTGGGTATTTACGAGCCGGCGGTGCACCAGGCGATTTTCCTGATTTCCATTACACCGATTGCCGCCAACACGGTGGTGATGGCGACCCTGCTGGATACCGCGCCCCGCCAGGCCGCCGGTACCGCTTTGCTCAGTACTATTTTCGCGCTGGCGTTCATCCCGGTGATGGTGGCACTGTTCATGCCGGGGCAGGGCTGAGCCGGTGGTCGCTAGTCCTGCCGGGCGGCAAGCCTTGAGAAGGCGCTGATCAGGCTGGTGGCATCCGGGGTGTCTGATACCTTTCCGATCAACTGATCCGCGTCCTGCCCCTGGTGTTCCAGGCTGTTCTTCTGGATGGACAGATACTCACGCATGATGTCGGCGGTAAATTCCGGGTGGAACTGCACGCCCCAGGCCCGCGGGCCTATCCGGAAAGCCTGATTGGGTTCCTGCTCGGAGCTGGCCAGGCGAATGGCGGATTCCGGAAGCTGCAGTACCGACTGCTGGTGTGTCAGGTGCGCCGGAAACTGGCGGGGTAGAGTGCCCAGCAGAAGGTCATCGGTGCCCTGGTCATTCAGGCTCACGTCCAGAGTGCCGGATTCCCGGCCCTGTGAGCGATCGCCTACAACGCCGCCCAGCGCGTGGGCCAGTAACTGGTGGCCGTAGCAGACTCCCAGTACAGGAATCTCCTGGGCCACGGCGTGCACCAGCCATTTGGCGGTGTTCTCGCTCCACTCTTCCCGGTCGGTCACCATGGCCGGGGAGCCGGTTACGATGATGCCGCTCCAGTCCCATGGGTTGCCGGGGCTTTCACCGGCGGCCACGTTGATCACTCTGACCTCCCGGGGTGAGGGCAGCTGGTTTACGAACCAGTGTTCAAAATCCCGGTGGCTGGCGCGGATACTGGCATGGGTGGTGCCGGTTTTTATGATGACCAGTGGTTTCAAGCGAAACTCCGTATATCAGGTGGAATAGCTCGCCTGCCGGGCTTCGCGGATGTCGGATCGGGCATGGCGGACCACGCTGAAGCCAGCGGTGATGGCAAGACCACCCATGATACCGGCAACGATCAGATCCGGCCATGCCGAACCAGTGCCGAAGACCCCGAGGGCTGCCGCCATGACCGCCAGGTTGCCGATGGCATCATTACGGCTGCACAGCCAGACCGAACGCATGTCAGAGTCGCCTTCCCGGAAGCGGAACAGCATGACAGCCACCCCCATGTTGGCAATCAGCGCCAGCAAACCCACTATGCCCATGGTGAAAGGTTCCGGTGCGGTACCCTGGGTGGCGACCCAGCCGGCCCTGGCCAGCACGAAGATGCCGAATGCTCCCATAGTGAGGCCTTTGACCATGGCGGCCCGGCCACGCCAAACCATGCCCATGGACAATACCGTCAGGGACAGCAGGTAATTGGCGCTGTCACCAAAAAAATCGATGGCATCCGCAAGCAGGGAGACGGAGCCGGAGGTCATACTGGCTATGCCTTCCACCACGAACATACTCAGGTTGACTACCAGAGCTATCCAGAGCGCCGTCCGGAAACGGGGATCCGGCTGTTTGGGTTCCGGTGCTGAGCAACTACAGGCCATGATTCGACTCTCCCGTCCAATAGTTTGCTTAGTAGAACACTGGTAGCCACTCCCGGGTCAAGTACCGACTTTCCTTTAAATTGATCTGCGCCCCCGAAATGCGATCCCCGTTATGTTAGGTTATCTGTCTGATTCAAAAACAAACAGGCAGGGAGAGGGTTGTGCTGGAACGGTTGCAGCGAAAGCTGGGGCTACAGACCATTCCGGGGGTGTTTTTTACCTCGGCAGGTATTGCGGTGTTGTTTGTGGTGCTGGCGGTGCCGTTTGATAAGCAGGTGGCGGGGGCTTTCGGGCAGATCACCGGCTGGGTGGCGCGTCATCTGGGGTGGTTTTATATTCTTTCGGTGAGTTCCCTGCTGATATTCCTGCTGGGTCTTGCGGTCAGTCGTTACGGCACAATTCGCCTGGGGGCGGATGACAGCCGGCCGGATTATTCGAACCTTACCTGGTTTACCATGCTGTTTGCGGCCGGTATTGGCACCATCCTGATGTTCTGGGGTGTGGCGGAGCCGGTGTCCCACTTTGCCCGCCCGCCTTTTGACGGGGTAGAGCCGGGAAGCACCCGGGCGGCCAGTGATGCCATGACCCTGGCGCTTTACCACTTCGGCCTGCACACCTGGACCATCTTTGCCATGCCGGGGTTGGCGATCGGTTATTTCGCCTATCGCCATGACCTGCCCATGCGCATCAGCAGCCTTTTTTACCCGATCCTCGGCGAGCGTATCTACGGCCCCTGGGGCTGGAGCGTGGATGTGATTGCCGTGCTGGGCACCCTGTTCGGTGTGGCGACATCCCTGGGGCTTGGCACCCTGCAGCTCAACAGCGGTCTCAATTACCTGTTCGGTGTGCCCACCACCGGATGGGTGCAGGTTCTGCTCATTACCGTGATCGCCGGCATTGCCGCCACCTCCGTGGCGCTGGGGCTGGACAAGGGGGTGCGTCGTCTTTCCCAGCTCAACATCATTTTGTCGATCCTGCTGATCGGCTTTGTGGCCTGGATCGGTCCATCGGTGTTTATTGCCGAAGGCATGGTGCAGAGCATCGGCGATTACTTTGATGCGCTGCCCTGGCTGGCGTTCTGGACCGAGACCTTCAAGGAAACCGACTGGCAGCGACAGTGGACCCTGTTCTACTGGGCCTGGACCATCTCCTGGGCTCCCTATGTGGGCATCTTTATCGCCCGTATATCCCGGGGGCGGACTATACGGGAGTTTGTGGCCGGCGTTCTGTTCGCGCCCACCGCGTTTACCCTGGTGTGGTTCGGCGTATTTGGCATCTCCGCGATACAGGTGGAGATGGGCGGCGAGGTGGCGTTGGCGGAGCAGGTCCGGCAGGACCCGTCAGTGGCTATCTTTGCGTTCCTGGAGGCGTTTCCGTTCGCCGAATTTGCCTCGGCACTGAGTGTGGTGATTATCGTGATTTTCTTCACCACCTCGTCGGATTCTGCCTCGCTGGTCATCGACATGCTGACCCGCCGGGATGACCAGCCTTCGCTGGTGCGGCAGAGGATTTTCTGGGCTGCCGCACAGGGTGTGATTGCCGCCACCCTGCTGCTGGCGGGCGGCCTGGATGCCCTGCAGAACGTGATCACCACCCTGGGACTGCCGTTCTGCATTCTGCTGCTCTTTATGGCGGTGGCCCTTTACCGGGCCCTGCATGCGGATTACCGGGGCTATAGCGTGGATCAGCTGGTGCGGGGGCAGGTGTTCCCGGAGGTGGAAGCGGTGCCCGAACAATCAGAGGAGAAGGACGATGTATCAGAAGCTATTGATCGCCATTGACCCGGAAGACGATGGTGAAGGCAAGCGGGCACTGGAAGCCGCGTTGGATCTGCTGGGTGATTCCGGAGAGCTGCACATGGCGAGCGTATTTCATCCGGACAGTGGCGGTTTTTTCCCCCACGTAACGGAAGATGCGCCGGAGGAGAAAGAAGCGAAGGTGCGGGAAAAGCTGGACCTGTTGGCCCGCAAATATCTGCCCCTGAACCGGGAAGCCAAGCTGCATGTGCTGGCGGGTAATGCCGGTGAAAAGCTGATCGCCCTGGCGGGTCAGTTATGTATTGATCTGATTGTGCTGGTTTCCCGTGGCGGCGGAAGCCACTGGCCGATGCGCAAAGCCACCGTCGAGTATGTTTCCGTCAATGCCAATTGTGCGGTGCTGGTGCTGCCCGCCATTGAGAAGCCGGAGCCGGAGGAAAGCGAAGGCTGAGTTCCGGGGCGGTCATCAACCAGCCCCACGGGCGAGCTGAGTCAGGTCTTCGGTAATCTGCTCTGCGGATACCCCTGACTGGAACAGCAGTCGGGCCTCGCCCTGGCGGTCGAATACGTAGACTGCTGAGCTGTGGGAGACGGCGTAGTTGCCCCGTTCATCCGGTTCGTCATAGCCGAAGGTGGTGCGGTAGCGCTTGGCCAGTTGCCGCAGGGCAGGCTCAGTGCCGGTCAGTCCTTCCGTCCGGTCTCCGAAAAACTCCACATATGAGGCGATCTTTTCCGGGGTATCCCGCCCGGGATCAACACTGACAAACAGCGGCGTTACCTCGGACTGCAGCGGCTCCGGCATGGCCCTGACCGCCTTGTTCAGTTTTGCCAGGGTGGCCGGGCAGACATCGGGGCAGGAGGTAAATCCGAAAAACAGCAACCGGATCTGGCCCTGGTACGCTTTTGCCGTCACGGCTTCTCCCTGATCGTTCGTCAGCTCGAAAGCCAGTTCCGGCATCAGCCCACTGATGTCCTTGCCGTGCCACTGGCTGGAGTCGGAACAGGCGGCCAGCAGGATTGCCATGGTGGTGATTAACAGCAGTCTGGATAACCGCATCAGGCCATTTCTCCGCTTGCTTGTCGGGTCTGCCGGGGCACATCGTCGTGCATGGCCCGGCGCAGGATAATCAGAATGCCCAGCACGCTCATCATGGCCGGGGGAATCCAGGTCAGCATGCCCCCCAGCAGCTGGTCGGTTTCCGGTGCCATGGGCCAGGCGCGGCCGCACACCTCATATACGTCGTACACCATGCCCCGGTTGAATACGATCCAGGCCCCCAGCACCATTTGCGGCAGGGCCACCAGCGCCAGTAACAGTATACGTTTGCCATAGCCCAGGGCATTGCTGGTGCGGGGCGAGCGGGAATCGAAGATCAGCCACCAGAACAACAGGCCGTCCAGCAGCATGCTCCAGTTCATAACCCAGTAAAGGTCACGGCTGAGCATGGCGTTGAAATGGATGGGCGGGTACAGCCAGAAGTAGATCAGCCCTACAAACAGGAACGAGGCAATAAACGGCTGCTGGAGTACCCGGTAGATCCAGCCCAATGGAGCCAGAAGGCGCACAACTTCGGGCCTGAGCTGCCGGTACCAGAAGCGCATCACCGGCAGTGGGTTGGACAGGGCAATCAGAAAAGGCCCAAGGTGATGCAGGATCAGATGCTGGCCCCGGTGCACGAAAAACATGTACTGGGAGTAGTAATCGAATCGTGTCTGCATCACCACATAGCAGAGCACCAGGCCCAGCAGGAATACCGGCACCGCCACGGGGCCGGGTCGTTCGTTGCGTGGCATCAGCGGCAGGGCACCAAGATAGAAAACCAGTACCGCGAGAAATCCGAATACGGTGATCGGGGAGAAATCATAGGGCAGCAGGTCTTGGGCTTGCAGCATCGGGCCACCGGAGAAATGAGCGAGTATTGTCTATTGTTATTAAGAGGTTTGTAGCCTGAGTGTCCGCAATTGGCACCATAAACTCAAGAGGTGGAGTAACGGATGACGCGATTCTGCGATAGCCTGCCAGCACCTTCGGTGTTGCTGTTCGACTGGCACGGTACCCTGGTGGATACCCACGATGCCATGTTCAGCGCCATGGAGGAGCTGCTTCCGCAACTGGAAGAGCTGGGGCTGGTAGACCGGCTGCTGCCGGAGGACCAGTGCCGTACCCGGGACGACGCAAGGCTGGTGCGTTATATCCGCATTTTCCGTCGGCTGCATCCGCGCATACTGGCGGAGCGGCGGGTGTCCCGCACGGATATCTTCAATGCCATCTTCGGCGACGACCGGGAAGCCCGCCTCATTGCCCACAAGGCCTACAACGACTGTTATCGAAAGTATTTCGGCCAGGTAAAGCCGTTCCAGGAGGGCACCTATGAGTACCTGAGTGCCTTGCGGGACATGGGCGTCAGGCTGGCGGTGGTGACCAACCGTAACCGGGAGTTCCTGGACAAGGAACTGGATACCCTGGATCAGGGCCGCTGGAAACATCTTTTCGACACCACCGTGTGCGCCGATGATGTAACCCATTACAAACCAGACCCGGAAGTGATTCATCATGCCCTGGAAGATCTTGGTTTGCCCGCCGACCACCGGGCCTGGTACGTGGGCGACAGTTATGTGGATATCATCACCGCCAATGCGGCCGGTGTCTCCGGAGTCTTCTACAACGGTGCCTGCTGGGAATCCGGCAAGGTGGATAGCTGGTTCAGCCACCGGGATGCACCGGCGGCCATTCTGGACAGCTTCGAGGACCTGATGGATCTGCTCTCGCTGCTGCAGCGAAGCCAGCCGGATGCCTTTGCCGTCAGCCCGGCGGAAGTACGTCCCAAAGCCTACCCGCCGCCCAGTCCTCCGGAACCCCGCATCGAGCCGGACTGGCACCCGGCGGTGGTGCGGCTGATACGGCCGTCCGTGGTGCTGTTCGACTGGCATGCAACTCTGGTGGATACCCTGGATGCCATGTACCACGCCGTTGACGATATGTTTCCCGAATTCGAGGCCCTGGGGCTGATGGACCGGATGGTCACCCCGGAAGACAGCAAGACACCGGAAGATGCCCGGCTGGTGGCTTACGTGCGGGAATTTGCCCGCCTGCACCCCAAAGTGAAGGCGGACCGGAAAATTTCCCGCACGGATATTTTCGAGGTGCTGTTCGGAGAAGATCAGGAAGCCAAGCAGATTGCCCACAAGGCCTTCAATCATCATTACCGCAAGCACTACGGCACGGTGAAAGCCTTCGAGCCAAAGGTGCGGGAGGTACTGGAAGGGTTGCGCCGGCTGGATATACAGGTGGGTGTGATTACCAACCGCGACCGGGAATTTTTCGAGCATGAACTGGCGGCGGTGGATAACACCGGCTGGACGGAACTGTTCGACGTGGATGTGTGCGGCGATGATACGCCGATTCGCAAGCCCCATCCGGATCAGTTGTTACTGGCGGTGCAGAAGCTGGATTACCCGCCGGACCCGAGTGTCTGGTACGTGGGGGACAGCACCACCGATGTGATTGCCGCCAAACGGGCGGGTATGACCGGGGTGTTCTTCAATGGTGCCCAGTGGGATCTGCCGTGGCTGAACCGGATATTTCCCGGTACCCACAAGCATCCCCACAAGCCGGACGTGGTGGTGAATGATTTTTCCGAGTTCTGGGCGCTGGTGCTGGCCTGTGAGGTAGGGCCACCATAGGCATCACTGCTCCGGCTGTTGCTCCAGGGCTTCACCAATATCCAGCCCTATGACGAGAACGCCGGCGGCGCTGGTCTGGTTGCGGGACGCTACCGGGAAGCTGGCGGTTACCTGAAAACGGGAGGTGGAACGGTCATAGCGGATCGACGAGATCCAGGGCTCGCCACTGGTATTTTTGATCGCTTCCCGGAACTTGGGCTCGTCTGCCTGCCAGTAATCCGATGTCAGCTGGCTCATGGCCACTACAGTGCCCATGTCATTGGTCAGGATGATTTCACTGATCAGGCCATCGAGCTGTCCGGCAAAGCGAGTCAGTTGCCGGGAAGCCGGTAGCTCAAGGATCTGTCGGGCAAGCTCCGGTAGCTGCTCCGGGGCAAAGGCCTGCCACATGGAGTCGGCCTTGAGAATCTGGGGCAGGCTGTCCATGCGCGGGCCTGCCAGAATGGCTTCCTGCAGGTCAAGTTCGGCCGCCAGGGTATCACGCACCTCGTTGGCCAGCCCCATCAGGGTCGCCTTCTCGTCGTCATCCAGTGCAAACTGACCGTTCAGGCAATTCGCCAGGTAGGTGTTGAACCCGTCCAGAAATTCCGGATGCCGGCGGTTGAAGTCCGGACTGACATAGAGGTAAAGCGGCGTGTAACGAAGGAAGTGGCGGTGCACCTCGGTCTTGCCCAGCTCGGGGCTGGCTTCCAGAAGGCGTTCCATGACGAGGCTGTCCATCAAGGCTATATCGATCCTCTGGCGGCCAAGAAGCGCCAGAAGCTGCCGGGCGGACGATACGGTCAGGAATACATCGTAGCCGTTTTCTTCCAGCCAGAGATGCTCGTTACTGCCATTGACCACGCCAATCCGGCTTTTGGCGGGATTGATGTCCGATTTCAGGCTGTAGAAATACCATTTTTCCAGCGCCACCGGATTGGAGTGGGTCAGCGTCCTGTCCAGCTCCGGAGTGGTGTAGCTGGCGAAATAGCCGTCCGTCCGGTTATTGCGCAACGCATAGATGGCGCGATTCTGTGGCACCAGGCTGATGTAGGGCTCCCATCCGGCTTTTTCGGTCGCGCAGGTAACGGTATCTACCGTCAGCCCGGAGATGATCTGGACTCCCCCGATCACGCCGTTCAGCTCCTGGTAGGGTGCTGCCGGGAAGGTATACAGCCGCACCCGTTCCTGACTGTGGGCCATGGCCGGGGTGGCAAAGGCGAGCAGGGCAAGCAGATATGAACAGATGCGCATCATCTTCGGTCTGATTCCGGGAAACAGGTAAACAGAAGGTTAGCAGGTGTCTTTCTGCTTTGCTTATAGACTGTTCAGATTTTCGAGTAGCCATGCCGCCCGTTCCCGCAGGGCTGATTTCTGTGCGTCAGGTTTTTTCTGCCAGTTTTTCAGTATCAGCGACATGCGCGGGTTGGCCCGGAAGTCTTCCTGGTGCCGGTCAATGAAGTGCCAGTACAGGGCATTGAAAGGGCAGGCCTGTTCACCGGTGCTGTCTTTCACCCTGTAGTGACAGTTCCGGCAATGGTCCGACATTCGGTTGATGTAGTTACCGCTGGCTGCATAGGGCTTGGAGCCCAGATAACCGCCGTCTGCATGCATCACCATACCCAGCACGTTGGGCAGCTCTACCCAGTCGTAGGCATCCGCATACACCGCCAGATACCAGTCGCAGATCTGCTCCGGCGTTATGCCCGCCAGCAGGGCGAAATTGCCGGTCACCATCAGCCGTTGTATGTGATGTGCATAGGCATTGCGGCGGGTACCGTCGATGGCCCTGTGCATACAGCGCATTCTGGTATCCCCGGTCCAGTAGAACCAGGGCAGATCCCGCTGATTGCCCAGCCGGTTTTCCCGGGCGTAATCCGGCATCAGGAGCCAGTAGATGCCCCGGACGAACTCCCGCCAGCCGATAATCTGGCGGACAAATCCCTCCACCGCATTGAGCGGTGCCAGCTTTTGTTGCCAGGCATCGCAGGCTGCCTGGCATACTTCCAGCGGTTGCAGCAGGCCGCAGTTCAGATAAGGGGACAGAATGGAGTGAAACAGCCAGTCCTCGTTATCCGACATGGCATCCTGATAATCACCGAAGCAGGGCAGTGCAAACTCGATAAAATAATCCAGTGCTTCAAGCGCTCCGGACCGGTCCACTGCGAAATGAAAATCCTCCGCGCTGCCGAAGTGCCCGGGGAAACACCTTTCCACCAGCTCGGTGACCTCACGGGTAATGGCATCCGGCTCCACCCGGAAGGGGGCGGGAGCCGGGGGCTTGCCGTTCCAGCGGCGGCGGTTGTCTGCATCGTAGTTCCACTGGCCACCGACCGGTTCGCCGTTTTTATCCATCAGCAGCCCGGTCTGGCGGCGCATCTGGCGGTAGAAAAATTCCATACGGAGCTGCTTCTTGCCATCTGCCCAGTCCCGGAACTGTTGTTTGCTGGCGATGAAGCGAGTGTCCGGTCGAATGTCCACGGTGGTTCCCAGCGAGTCCTGCCACTTGCTGATCTGCTCATGCAACCGCCATTCGCCACACTCGGTGGTAATGACTTTTTCGGGGCGAAGTTGCCGGACATGATCTGCCAGTACATCTTGCAGAGACTGGTGGGGGCTGTTCGGATCGTACTTGTGGTAAAGCACTGTCCAGCCGCGCGCCTCCAGTTCCATTGCAAAATGGCGCATGGCGCTGAACAGCAGGATCAGTTTCTTCTTGTGGTGATTGGTATAGCTGGCTTCGTCATGCACTTCGGCCATGACAATCCTGTCGTCGGCCGAATTGGCACCCTCCAGGGCGGACAGGTTATGGCTGAGCTGGTCGCCGAGAATCAGAATAAGGTTGGCCATTTGGGCGCTCCGTGTTCCCCGAAGGAGGTAGACGGGATACGTCAACGGCACAAGGGTGGTTCATCGGGGTACTTGATACAATGAGTGCAATTGGTGAATGACGCGAGTCAAGGTGGACAAGCCTCCGGCGAGTTACCATCCGTACCATTCACTCCACTGATTCAGATACCCGGAAAGAGACCTCATGGCTGCTGATCCCGCTCTTGCTGTAAACACCACCGAACTGCCAGCGTTCCTCTGGGACGAGGGGCTGATCCGCCGGTACGATCTCAGCGGACCCCGCTATACGTCCTACCCCACCGCTGTGGAATTCCAGCAGAACTATCCGGTGGAAGACATGGTGGCAGCGGCAGCCCGCAGCAAGGCCAGTGGCCGTCCGCTGTCGCTGTATACTCACCTGCCGTTTTGCGCGCACCTTTGCTACTACTGTGCCTGCAACAAGGTAATCACCAAGAAGCGCGACAAGGCCATGCCCTATGTGGAACGGGTGCTGAAAGAAGCCGCCTTGCAGGCAAAGCTGTTCGGTGGTGATCGGCCGGTCAAGCAGTTGCACTGGGGGGGCGGTACGCCCACCTTCCTGCCCAGGGACGTGATGCAGCACCTGATGGCCGGCTACGCCGACCTGTTCAATCTGCAGTCCGGGGATGAGCGGGACTACAGTGTGGAAATTGACCCCCGGGAGGTGGACCAGGACACCCTGCCCACGCTTTGGGAGCTGGGATTCAACCGCATCAGCCTCGGGGTGCAGGATGTGAATCCGCAGGTGCAGAAAGCGGTCAACCGCATCCAGCCCCGGGAAATGACCGAGGCGGTATTGAACGAAGCCCGCCGTATCGGTTTCCGCTCTATCAACCTGGATCTGATTTACGGCCTGCCGCACCAGACCCCGGAAAGCTTTGCGGAAACCCTCGAAGCGGTGCTGGAAATGTCCCCGGACCGGTTATCGGTGTTCAGCTACGCGCACCTGCCGGATCGCTTCTACCCGCAGACCCGGATTCAGGCAGACACCCTGCCCACACCGCAGCAAAAGCTGACCATACTGCACAGCACCATCAACCGGCTGCTGGACGCGGGCTACGAGTACATCGGCATGGACCACTTTGCCAAGCCGGATGACAGCCTGTCGGTTGCCCAGCGTGAAGGCCGTCTGCACCGGAACTTCCAGGGGTACACTACCCATTCCGACTGTGATCTGGTGTCCCTGGGTGTGTCAGCCATTGGCCAGACCGACGATGCCTACTTCCAGAACAATCACGACCTGCCCGCCTGGGAGGCGGCCATTGATGCCGGCCAACTGGCCATCACCAAAGGGGTGAACCTGAGCCGGGACGACCGCATCCGCCGCTGGGTGATCGGGCAACTGATCTGCCAGTTCCGGCTGGATCGCCAGCAGTTTGCGGCGGTGTGGCAGGAAGACTTCGACCGGTACTTTGCCGACGAGCTGGCGCGCCTCGAACCGATGGTGCAGGACGAGCTGATTGCGGATGATGGCCAGAGCCTGCAGGTTCAGCCCGCCGGCCGGCTGCTGATCCGTGCGATCTGCCAGATTTTCGATTTTTACCGCAAGGAAGGGGCGAGCAAACGTTTTTCCCGGATTATCTGATGATCCGGTAAACCAGTCGGATCAAACGCCCGTATGAATCCTCAGTATGCGACCGTCGGCAAGCCCGGGCGGTCGCCTTCCGACCGGTGGCCTGTGGAACGCCACCACCATTTGGTTGTACTGAGGAGTTCAATCCATGCAATACCAGGCACCTGCGAACGATCTTCGCTTCCTGCTCTTTGACGTACTGGGCGCGGACAAGCTGCACGAGCTGGAACCCTACGCCGATGCGACCCCGGATCTGATTTCTGCGGTGATCGACGAGGCGGGCAAACTGGCCGCTGAAGTGATCCAGCCGACCAATCAGGTGGGTGACCGGCAGGGTTGCCAGTACGACCCGCAAACCCACGATGTCACCACCCCTGACGGTTTTAAAGAGGCCTACCAGAAATTTGTGGAAGGCGGCTGGACGGCACTGGACGCTCCGCTGGAATACGGCGGTCAGGGCCTGCCCCACACCCTCAAGTTTGTAGTGGACGAGATGGTCTGCTCCACCAACCTGTCCCTGGGTATGTATCCGGGTCTCACCCATGGGGCCATCAGTGCGCTCTACAAGCACGGCTCCGAAGACCTGAAGAATGCTTATCTGGAAAAGCTCATCTCCGGTGAGTGGACCGGCACCATGTGTCTGACCGAGCCCCAGTGCGGCACCGATCTGGGCATGATCCGTACTCGCGCCACTCCCAATGACGATGGCAGCTATGCCATTGAAGGCACCAAGATCTGGATTACCGGCGGTGAGCATGACCTGGTGGACAACATTGTTCATCTGGTGCTGGCCAAACTGCCGGGTGCCCCGGACACCACCAAGGGGATTTCCCTGTTTGTGGTGCCCAAGTTTCTGCCGGAGTCCGGCGAGCGCAACCCGGCTTTCTGTGGTGGTCTGGAGCACAAGATGGGCATCAAGGGTTCCGCCACCTGTGTGATGAACTTCGAAGGTGCCAAAGGCTGGCTGGTGGGCGAGCCCAACGACGGCATGCGCGCCATGTTCACCATGATGAACGAGGCCCGTCTGATGGTGGGCATGCAGGGTCTTGGCCTGGCGGAAATGGCCTATCAGGAAAGCCTGGGCTTTGCCCGTGAACGCCTGCAGAGCCGCTCCCTGAGTGGCGCGAAAAACCCGGACGGCCCGGCGGATCCGATCATCGTGCACCCGGACGTGCGCCGCATGCTGATGCGCCAGAAGGTGCTGAACGAGGGTATGCGCGCGCTGGCCCTGTTTACCGGCCACCAGCTGGACCTCTCCGTAGCCCACGGTGATGAAACGGTGCGGGAAAACGCTGACAACCTGGTGCAGTTGCTGACCCCGGTGGTCAAGGCGTTCCTGACCGACGAAGGCTTCAATAATGCCAACGTGGGTCTGCAAGTGCTGGGTGGTTCCGGATTCACCACCGACTGGCCGCTGGAGCAACTGGTGCGTGATGGACGGATTGCCCGTATCTACGAGGGCACCAACGGCATCCAGGCGATGGATCTGGTGGGTCGCAAGCTGGGCCTCAAGGGCGGGGCGCTGGTGAGAACCCTGTTCGCGGAGCTGACCTCATACCTGAAGGACAACAGCGATGCGCCCCATCGGGAAGAGCTGAAAGCGGCCATGAAGCGTCTGGAAACCGCCACCATGTGGCTCGCCAGCAACGCCCCGAAGGATCCGGAGCAGGCCGGTGCGGCGGCGACACCCTATCTGCGCCTGATGGCCCTCACCGTGATTGGTTACCTGTGGTCCCGGATGGCTGCCGCAGCTCAGCAGGGGCTGGACAACGGTGCCGAGAACCGGCCGCTGCTGGAGAGCAAGCTGGTATCCGCCCGCTTCTACTTCGAGAAGCTGCTGCCGGAAACCGACTGGCTGCTGCAGGACATCGAGAGTGGCAAGGACAGCATGATGGCCTTCTCGGACGACCACTGGGCGGCCTGATGCCCGGCATCCAGTAATAAAAAGGGGACCTGCGCGGTCCCCTTTTTTGTTCCCTTTCCGGTTACTGCGGATCAGGCATTCGCCAGCCGGAACTCGTTGGCCAGGTCCTGGAGCTGGCGGGCCAGGCGTGCCTGCTCCTGGGTCACCTGGTTGATTTCCTTGGAGCCGGTCAGGGTCAGAATGGCCGACTCACTGACCGATTCCATATTGCCGGCCAGCTCGCGGGTGACCGCGACCTGTTCTTCCGATGCTGTGGCAATCTGCGTTGCCATTTCCGAAATGTTGTTCACGTCGGTAATGATGTCGGAGAAGGTCTGTTCAAGATCGGAGGTCTTGCCGCTGGTCTCGTTGGCCAGCTTGTGACTGGCGGTGATTGACCTGCTGGCGTTATCGGTGATGTCCCGGAAGCCGTTGATGATGTCCTCGATCTTGGTGGTGGACTCATGGGTCTGCTGCGCCAGGGTGCGCACTTCATCCGCCACCACTGCAAAGCCCCGTCCGTGTTCACCAGCCCTGGCGGCTTCAATGGCGGCATTCAGTGCCAGCAGGTTGGTCTGGTCCGCCACCTTGCGGATAACTTCCACCACCTCGCTGATGGTGGTGCTGCGGTTTTCCAGCTCCTCGATCACCTCGTTTACTTCCTGAACGGATTTGGCCAGGTTGCGGATCTGTCCCACGCTTTCGTTCAGTACCGCTTCGCCAGCCCGGCTTTTCTCCATGGAGTTATTGGCGGCATCGGCAACCTGTTGGGTATTCTCGGAGATCTGCTCTGAGGTGGTGGACATTTCCTCGGTGGCCGCCGCCACCTGTTCGATCTGCTGCTGTTGCTCGGTGATCTGGCTGGTGTTCTGGCTTACGGTAGAGCTGGTTTCTTCGGTGGCCGTGGCCAGTTGTACGCTGGCCCGGTCGATATGCAGCAGGGCTTCGCTGAACCTTGAAAACAGTTCATTAACGGCATTGGCGATGGTGCCTGTTTCATCTTTGCTGTTAACCGGAATCGGCTGAGACAGATCCTTGTTGTCCATGGCGTAACGAACACCGTCCAGCAGCTGGTTGACCTGCTTGTGGATGGCCTGGGTGATGATGACCATCAACAGCAGTACCAGGATGATGGCACCGGCGGTCAGGGACGAGGCGATAATCAGCAGGTTGCGGGCCTCTGCCACACCGGCCCGGGTCATGGTCTGTACTTCTTCCAGTTCCGCTTCCCGGATGTCGTTGATCAGGTCGAGCCGGCGGGTGGTGGCTTCGAACCAGTCCGCCCCATCAAGGGCGTACATCCCGGACGGGCTGCTCAGTAGTGTATCGCGGCGCTCTTGCAGTTCGCGGCTGGCGGGTTGGTCGGGCAGGGCTTCAATCTCTGCCCGAAGGTTTGAGTCTGATGGCAGCATCGCTGCGGCACTGCGCAGATAGGCTTTTTGCTGGCCTGCCAGGGCCGAAATAGTGCCGATTGCCGGCAGGTCAAAATCCCCGGAGCGAATCAGGCCGGCCCCCTGTGCCCGTTCCCGGCCCGCCATCTCTGCAGCTTCGGCCAGGCTGAAGTAGGCGTTGATGCGGCGGGTCAGTTCCGGTTCTGATGCACGGCGCACCAACAGCGGAATCCTGTTGACCATCTCCATGATAATGCCGGTGTACTGTGCCGCGGAATCGGCTCCCCGGATTGAACGGTTTTCAACGGAGCGACGCATGGCGCTCAGGTTGCTCAACTGCTGTTCCAGGCGGTCAATGCTGGCCATCACCGTCTGGTCGAATTCTGCTTCACTGACCAGTGTTTCAATACCGGCACGGTAGCCGGAGAGGGCCCGGTCGGTCTCCTGGCGCTGGGATTGCAGAGCCCGGTTGGCACTGCGCTCGCTATCGGAATCCTGCTCACTGGCCAGCAGCACCGCAGACCGGCCCCGTTCACGCTGCAGGGCTTCGACCAGCGGATCCCCAAGAGCAGCCAGCTCGGTCATGGCGCTGAGCTGTTGCATGCCACTGAGATCTTCCATGTTGCGATTGATGCTGCTGATGGCAAAAACAATGATGATAAGCAGTGCGGGCAGCATCAGTACGATGAGCTTGCCGCGCATGGAGAGATTCCTGATGAAGTTCATGATTGGGCCTCTTCACTGAGTTATGTCCATATAGTGAAGCATCCTGACGATGTCGGGTATTAGCGGTACGGGGTAAGTGATGGGGTATTCCGATCTGTGTAACTTGCTGTTACATAAGGTTATCTGTCTGATTTCGAAGATGCTTTTCTGTCCTTAGGGGGTAGTGCGTAGAGTACTCCCTATGGGGTAGGCGGCGTATCTGGCAACTGTTTTATAATTGCACACTAATATTCTGTCCTCTAAATACTGGACGGGGCGGAGCTAAATGAGTAAGGTTCGCGCTCCCTCATCCGGGTTGTATTGTTTCTGACAAAGAGGATGAAAATTACTATGACATCTAAAGAATTGCGTGGCCTGCTGGCCCATCTGAGCTTCCCTTAGCAAGTCTGATCTTCGGGCACCCCTGGCCCACCTTCCGTTGCCCCTGTTGCAACACCGCCTATGCGCGGACTTTCCAGACGAATGGCTCCACCCTGGCGACCAACCTGTAGGTTGCGGGCCGCCGGTGGGTTTCTGTCGTTTTGAATAGAGGTTGAGATTTGAACGAGAACGGATTTACCCAATTTTCGACAATCACCGTATTGTTGCTGCTTGCTGCCTTCTATGGCGGCACCTATCTTTTGACCTTGCTGATTCGCAAGGACAAAGAAGACACCTCCGGCTTTATGGTAGCCGGCCACCATGTCGGTTTCGGTATGGGCGCAGCCAGTATGACCGCCACCTGGATCTGGGCTGCCTCTTTCTATGCTGCCGCCACCTCTGGCTACACCTATGGGGTGTCTGGCCCTATTCATTATGGCCTCTGGGGTGCGCTGATGATTCTGTTCATCTACCCCTTCGGCCGCCGGTTCCGCAAACTGGCCCCTAATGGCCACACCCTGGGGGAGCTGATCCATGCCCGTCATGGTGCTTCAAGTCAGCTGATTCTGGCCGGGTCCAACGTTCTCGGCAGCGTTATCAGTCTGATGGTGAACTTTACCGCCGCCGGGGCGCTGGTTTCGGTGCTGTCGCCACTGTCGTTTGAAACCGGTGTGCTTGTTGCGGGAGTCGGGGTGCTGGCTTACACGCTGACCTCTGGCTTCCGGGCATCGGTGTTTACCGACTTCGCCCAGTTGGTCGCGCTGATGGCGATTGCCATCATTATTATCCCGGCCGTGCTGTTCTCCGCCGGCGGCCCCAGTGTCATGGTGGATGGTTTGAGCAAGATGACCGATGAGCAGGCCAATCTGTTCTCGGTGGAGGCCATCATGAACCAGGGCGCACCTTTCTTCGTGGCGGTGCTGGCCTATGCCATCGGTAACCAGACCATTTCCCAGCGCCTGTTTGCGGTGCGGGAAAAGCACATCAAGTCCACCTTTGTGACCGCCACTATCGGTTACGGTGCCATCGTGATTGGTCTTGGCATGATTGGCCTGATGGCGTTGTCGGTTGGCGTAGAACCCATCGATGGCAAGATGAACAACCTGATTCCACAGATGGTATCCACCTATCTTTCACCCTTCTTTGTGGCCCTGTTCTTTATCCTGGTGATCGGCTCGCTGTCGTCTACCGCGGATTCTGATCTGTCTGCGCTGTCCACCATCATGATGGCGGATGTGTACGGCAAGAACATCGCCGGGGATAACCCCAACCCGAAAGTGATGATGCTGGTTGGCCGCATCACCATGATTGTGGCCACCGTGGCCGGGCTGATCTTTGCCAGCTTCTCGCTGGATATCCTGGTAATGCTGGTGTTCGTCGGCACACTGTGGGGTGCCATCGTGTTCCCGGTGATCGTCAGTTGCTACTGGGACAGGGTGACCAATTCCGCCTTTACCTGGTCGGTGGTGGTTGCCATGGCCCTGTTCTGCATTGCCCGGTTCGAGCTGTTTGAGATGACCGGGGTGACGGTGCTGACATTCGAGATTCTGGCTTCGGCCGGCGGTGCCGTGGTGATCGGCATGATGGTGTTCGGTTTCTTCGGCCGCGCCGCCGGGCTGGTTGCCGGGGTTATCACACTGGTGGCCATGCTGATCTTCGCGACCGGCTTCCTGCGGGACTACATGGTGTTGGTGGCCTCCCTGACGGCCTATGGTGCCAGTGCCGTGGTGTGCACGGCCATGACGCTGCTCAGCAAGGAAGAACGCTTTGACTTCGACCTGATCAAGAAGCGGGTTGGTGACTATGACGATGCCGACAGTGAAGACACTGCCGGCCTGATTCCGGAGGGTGCGAAATGACAAACGAACTGGTATACGCAGCTTATATTCTGGTCTGGCCGGCCATCACCCTGGGGGTGCTGGCGGTCATCTGCGGGGCTGTGGTCCGGGATGTTCGCCGGGCCAGAAACTCGGACGATGACCTAATCTGATAATGGTCAATGCACCGGCGGGGCAGGCGCAGTAGTTTGGTGCCTTCATTCTGTGGAGGCCCCTCATGGAACTTGTATGCCCTGCCGGTAGCCTGCCTGCCCTGAAGTCCGCCGTGGACAACGGTGCCGATGCGGTCTACTTCGGCTTTCGTAACAGTACCAATGCCCGTCAGTTTGCCGGCCTGAACTTCAACGAGAAGCGGGCAGGGGAGGGTATTGATTATGCCCATGCCAGGGGCAGCCGGGTGTTTTGTGCCATCAACACCTACCCGCAGCCAGATGGCTGGCAGGTGTGGACCCAAGCGGTGGATCAGGCGGCATCTCTGGGCGTGGATGCCATTATACTGGCGGACATGGGTTTGCTGGATTACGCCGCCAACAAGTATCCGCATATTCCCCGTCACCTCTCGGTTCAGGGCTCGGCCACCAGCCATGAGGCGCTCTCTTTCTATAAGGACAACTTCGATATCCGCAGGGCGGTATTGCCCCGCGTGCTCTCCATTGACCAGGTGAGGGGAGTGGCGAAACACAGCCCGGTCGAGCTGGAAGTGTTTGCCTTTGGCAGCCTGTGCATCATGGCGGAAGGCCGTTGTTATCTGTCGTCCTATCTCACCGATGAATCCCCAAACACCCGTGGTGCCTGCTCCCCGGCCAAGGCGGTGCGCTGGCAGGAAACGCCGCAGGGGCTGGAATCACGCCTCAACGATGTGCTGATCGACCGCTACGGCCCGGGTGAAAACGCCGGTTATCCCACCCTGTGCAAAGGCCGCTTTGAAGTGGAAGGCAGTGTGTACCACGCGATTGAAGAACCGGTCAGTCTCAACACCATGGATTTGCTGCCGCAGCTTCAGGAGATTGGCATCAGCGCGGTGAAGATTGAGGGGCGGCAGCGCAGTCCTTCCTATATTGCCGATGTGGCATCCACCTGGCGGCAGGCGCTGGATGAGCTGGGAGGACATCCCGGCATGTTTACGGTAGACCCGAAATGGCGGAACACCCTCTCCGGCCTTTCCGAAGGTGGCCTGACCACCATCGGTGCCTACCATCGCAAGTGGAAATAAGGTGCTGAGATCATGATGAAATTATCTCTGGGCCCCATCCTGTGGTTCTGGTCCAAACAAAGTGTTTTTGATTTCTACGCCAAGGCCGCCGAATGGCCGGTCGACACTATCTATCTGGGCGAGGTTGTGTGCTCCCGCCGCCGGGAGCTGAAGCCCGATGACTGGCTGGATCTGGCCCGGGACCTGAAAGCCTGTGGCAAGAATGTGGTGCTCTCCACCCTTACACTGATCGAATCGGAAGCGGACCTGCGCCGTCTGCGCCGGTTCTGTGAACAGGACGAGTTCCTGGTGGAAGCGAACGACCAGAGTGCCCTGCAGGTGGCTGTCCGCAACAAGATTCCGTTTATCACCGGCCCGTCCATGAACATCTATAACACGGCCACCCTGAAAATTCTGGCGAGGCAAGGGTTGCAGGGCTGGAACCTGCCGGTGGAACTGGGCAAGGAAACCCTGGAGCAGTTAATCTCGGAGCTGAAACAGGAAGCACTGGATCTCCCCGCCGAGGTGTTCTCCTGGGGCTTCCTGCCGCTGGCCTGGTCGTCCCGCTGCTTTACCGCCCGCCATTACAACCTGCCCAAGGACAATTGCGAGTTCCGTTGCCTGGAGCATCCGGACGGCATGGAACTGCGCTCCCGGGAGAGCCAGGAGTTGTTCCGCATCAACGGCATCTCCACACTCTCCGGTTCCCGCTATGACCTGATGCGGGAGTTACCGGATATGCAGCGCATGGGGGTGAGCACCGTGCGCCTGAGTCCGGAACATCAGGGCATGGACGAGGTGGTCAAACGCTTTGACCAGGTACGCCGGGGGCAAGTGCCGGCCGCCGACCCGCTGCAGCTGGTAGAGGCACCACCCTGCAACGGGTACTGGTATGGCAAGCCGGGGATGGAGCTGGTAGGAAACTCGTTCCGCTTTTTGAAACCTTAGATATCCCGGAGTAGTCTCAGGGCAGATTCGTTCAATCGGGAGAGCGTTTATGGATATCAGACTCAAACGAGCCTACGACCCCGCCGCCCGCTCAGACGGCCCCCGTATACTGGTAGACCGCATCTGGCCCCGGGGCGTTGCGAAAGAGGATGCCGACATCGCCCATTGGCTGAAAGGGCTGGCACCGTCTACCGAATTGCGCAAATGGTTCGGCCACGATCCGGACAAATGGTCGGAATTCTGTGACCGCTACCTGAAAGAACTCAATTCTGATGAAGCCGCAGATGACCTGGAAACGCTCTGAACGCCAGCATTGAGGCCACCCGTGAAATCGATGAGGCCATCAACCGGATTCGCAGACTGGTCTGCGTCGACGTGCCTTGTTAGGTGACTGTGGCACACCACTGAAAACATGAAGTTCCTGTATCAAAATCCCAGAAATAGCATGTCCAACGCCGCGGAAATTTCATTTTGTTGCCCAGCAAGGCTGCCGGCACCAAAACGCAATTCGTCTTCAGGCACAGCAGCCATATACTGAGTAGCCATGACTACCTCCTGGCCCTCAATGTTAAATACAGGATTCAGTCTCTGGGCAGGAGAAGGTGCCGAGGATTTGGGCAACAGTGGCACAACAACTCGGGTGTTCAAGCCACTGAGAAGGTCTGACTGAACATCCAGCAGATACCCAGCTCCATCCTTATTTTCAAAGATATCGAAACGGGCCATCAGAACTGACGGTGCCGTGCAAGAGGCAGGCCGTTAGCTTCAACGTAAGCATTAGAGCTTGCGAGGGCTGTGGCATTTTCTTTCAACCACTTCTGCTGTTTATGAAGCTTTACAGCCTCCGCGATCCCTGCCTCTGCCGATCGTGAAACATTGATTCCCAGAGCTTTTGCCTCTTTGAGGAGGGTACTATCTAGCGACAGGTTCGTTGGCTTTCGTATGGATTTGGTAGCTTGGGCAGCTTGCATGGTTCAGTCCTTGCACGGATCGATGCACCCATTTTATGCGCATGTTAATTGCACATCAACCCCTTGGGGCAGTATGCCGTGCAGTTACCGATACCTCGGCAACGAAATACACTAAAGGGGCTTTCCAGCTTCTCCAGCCGCTCTCTGATGGCCGTATCCCGCGAATCCACCAGAAAACGATAGGCCTGAAGCAGGCCAGCGGGATCAATCTTGCGGGCGAGCCGGTGGATTTCGGGAAGCTTGGCGAGGTGAAAAGCCGGAAAACATAAAAGATAAGGTGTGGGCCAGAACCTGGGTTGGCTGGACCTGATTCGAGATGAATGCAAATCGAACCAGGCAAATATCACAGCAGCCCGGTCATTTTGCCCGGGTGACGTTGACGATCTTCAGATGCAGGGGCTTGCGACCCTTAACCGGCCATTCAATGCTGTCGCCGATGCTCAGCCCCAGCATGGCCGCACCGGCGGGGGCCAGGATGGATATCTTGTCGGGGCTGCCATCGGTCTGATGCGGATAAACCAGCTCCAGTTGATGCTCCTTGCCGCTGTCCTGATCTTCAAACAGGACGACCGCGTTCATGACGACTACGGATTCTGGTATCTCTGCCAGCGGCTTGAGTTCGGCGCGGCCGAGCTCTTCATCCAGGCTGTCGGCTACGCCGGTGGTATCGGTGGTTTTCTCCAGCAAGGTGGATAGGCGGTTGTAATCTTCTTCTGCAACAGTAATAGACGGCAAATCGGACATGGTTTTCTCCGGTAAAGTAATCGTGAACTGTGTATCAACGGCTGGGACAGGCGCGTACGCGGTCCCAGCGTCAGGAAAGTAACGCTGTAGGGGCGGCCGGCCTGTCAGTGGTGGCAAACCGGGAATTGGTCAGAATGGTAGTGAGTAGCAAGGCAGCTCTGGCATTGATCGGGATTTAAGATGAATCTAACCCGAGGTCAGCAAAAGCGCAAATGGAATCAGCGCCGACAACCTTGAAATGCTTCCGGAGAGCCTTGCTTTGCTTATCGCTTGCGAATGAGCACAGGCAGGTAACTGAAACCTCCGGTCGGGAAAACCGCCCGGTCAGGCTGATCGTCGCGCGCAGGCTCCAGGGTATCAACCGCAGAAAGAAACTCTTCCATCAATATTCTCAGCTCCATCCGGGCGAGCGGGGCACCAGGGCAAACGTGAATGCCGGCACCATAAAGCAGGTTCTGGTCACGGTTCTTCTGTGGGCAAAAAGCATCGGGGTCGCCAAAGACTTTTTCGTCCCGGTTGGCGGATGCCCAAAGGATGGTGATTTTTTCTCCCGCGGGAATACGTCGTCCGCCGATCTCCACGTCCCGGGTGGTAACCCGCCGGTTAGACATCAGGGGTGCATCCATACGCAGAATTTCATCAATGGCATCCGGTAGTGCGGCGGTATCGTCCGCAAGGCTCTGTCTCAGGTCGGGGTGTTTCGCCAGGTAGCTCAGCAGAATCGATACGCTGGCGCTGATGGTGCCCAGTTCACCGACCGTCCAGTTCCGCATAAGACTGGTGAGTTCTTCATCAGTCATGGTGTGACCGTTGACGGTCTCGTCCATCAGCGAGGTGGTGACATCTTCTGGCGCGTTGGCACCCGCCTGGCGGCGGCTTTCCAGCAAGTCTTTGATATAGCCGTCAAACTCATGAGCAACGTCCGTCATGGCCTGCCGATCACGGGCCAGGGTGGCCCGGTGATTTTTAAGTACCCATTCCCGCAGTGGTTCGTGCAGAGACTCGGGCCAGCCCATGAAGGCGCATTGAATCTGCAGGGCAAAGGCTCGGCTGAACCGTTCGACCACGTCGAAGGGTTGCCGGTCTGGCAGGCTATGCACAAGGTTGCGGGCAATGCGTCGGCAGGTTGGCTCGAACTCCCTCATTGCCTGTTTTGAAAAGTAGGGCTCGATCACCTGTCTGTAGGGCGTGTGTTCGGGCGGATCCATGCCGTTGGGGACGGAAAGGTGGCTGGATGCCGCACTGCTGAATGTCTGGTGGTCTTCCAGAACCCGCATGACATCGCCATGCCTGAATAAAGTCCAGTTCTGGTAGTCGCTAAAGGCGACAGGGCATTGGCCCCGCATCCTGTCGTAGGCCGTTATCTGATCGTCCAGAACATCGTTGGCTCGCGGGTTCCAGTCGTTCTTGCGGGTATCGGTTGCCATTGCTGATCCTCTGGAAAATGCATGTGCGGCCAGAGTATCAGGGCACCGGAATCTGGTCTTGAAGATAAATCAATTGGCGTTGGCCAGATGATCTGAGTCAATTGCCGGAAGCGGTCTGGTTTGACCCGGAGGAGTCCGGGCGATAGCTTAAAGATGTATATAAAATATTTTAAAAGGAGTGCTCCTGTGATTGACTTCGAAAGGTGGTTGGCGTTCGCCAATAACGCGCTGGTGCTGTCGGTTGCGCTCTTGTGTCTGTCTATCCTGATGGCTTATCCCCTGGCAGAGCAGTTTGCAATGCCGGTTCAGGTTGGTGCCCACATTGGCACGCTGCTTTTTGCGGTGGGGATCAAAATCGCCTACGTGGCGCGACTGACATTCCTCAAGCGGTTGGGAAGACCGGTGCATTGAAGCCCGGTGTTGAGGCTGCGCTCACCAGACACCCTGGAGTGCACCCAGGCCGAGTACCAGGCTGCCGCCTACCTCGGCGAGGATCAGTAGCCCCATAAACCCGTGAATCATCCACGCAGGAAGTGTGGCGTTGCCCAGCCTGTGCGGCTTGCGCAACTGGTTACTGGTATCCCGCAGTACCCCATGAATGATGTAGGTGCCAATGGCGAGGGCAAAAAAGCCGAGGGCGGATGCTGCAGCGAGTGTATTCAGCCAGTCCGGATAAACGCTATAGCTGGCAAACCAACCCAGCAGCAGGGCGGCGAAGCTGTACATCAGTGAGCTGCGGTGGGCTATATCAACGTATCTCGGGGCGGCGGCCTTGGGGCTTGTCGCCATGCACCAGTATTTCCAGATACCGGTCAGGAGGCCTGTCATGAAAAACAGGAAGGCGGCCGAGATACACAGTTTTTCTGCCAGACTCATAGTTCGCTCACTTTCAGAATTGATTCCGGCCAGTGTACCTGAAGGGTCCAGCAACTGATGAATCGGCTTCTGATCTGGAGCAATAAAAGCCGGTCCACGGTGGTTTGCCGTGAAACTCTGGGCGAGGCCGAGATGGTTCGTGGAATTTCTCACCCAATGGTTGGCAACGCCCATTCCAGGCCGTCCAGCAGGTTTTTCAGGGCAAGCCCCAGCTCGGTATCCCCTTCAATCACCAGTTTGCGCTGGAAGAACAGTTGGTCCGGATCCTGGCTTCGCTCGGCCAGGGTGCGAAAGGCTCCGAGTGAGCCGCGAATCGTGGCCTCGCCGGGACCGTCGATCACCCGCAGCCGGCCGGCCCAGAAGCCGATGGTGACACCGGGCTGGCCACCGTTGATTTCCATCTGGATACGCCGGCCCTGGAATTCATCAAAGTCGCCTTCCGCAATGGCCTCCGCAAACAAACGGTTGAGAGGTGCCTCGGCAACCAGTTGTTTGACGGGGACGGGTATTTGCCGGTCGATGGTGGCCAGCAAGGGCGCAGGAGAGGGCAGGTACTCTCCCAGAAGTGCGGCAGTCTGCAGGAGCAGCGGGTGCTGCCGTGCCTGCCGGTGTAACTGGCCGAGCTGTCGCCAGCCCGGCGGTGACGGGAATTGTCGGAAGGTTCTGGCAATGGCTGATGACATGGCATGACTCCGGTCGGCGAAACCCGGACAGCATAATCCACCATCAGCCAGAACGATTTGATATTACTCAGTCCCGAAGGGTCTTATTCCCGGTGCAGCCCTTCCTCGACGGCCCACACGGCCACTTCCACACGGGAGCGCAGGTTCAGCTTTTTCAGCAGGTGCTTCACGTGGACCTTGACGGTGCCGTCGCTGATGTCCAGCTTGCGGCCGATCATCTTGTTGGACAGGCCTTCGGCAATCAGCCGCAGTATGTCCTTTTCCCGGGGGGTCAGGCTGTCAAAGTCCGGCCGGGACGTGGATTTGCTCTTGTTGGAACGCAGCGCTTCGGCCAGCAGGGTGGTCAGGCGATCGCTGATCACCATTTTGCCCACTGCTGCCTGATGAAGCCGGGCGATAATGTCTTCCGGCTCCATGTCCTTGAGCAGATAGCCGTCGGCACCGGCCCGCAGGGCATCCACCACATCTTCTTCGTGATCTGAAACGGTGAACATGATGATGCGGGAGCTGATGCTTTCTTCCCGGAGCGCCTTGAGTGCCTCGATGCCGCTCATTTCCGGCATGTTCAGGTCCATCAGGATCAGATCCGGCTCCATCGCCCGGGCACGTTCGATGCCGTCCCGGGCGTTGCTGGCTTCGCCGACAACGGTCATGTCATCTTCCAGGTCGATCAGTTGCTTGATGCCCTGGCGCAGCAGGGGATGGTCATCAATCAGCAGTATGGTGGCCGGGGAGTCTGTCATGGTTTCTCTCATTCGTGTCTGTTGTGTTCGGAAGATTTACTCGCCGGAAGCCCGGGATTCGATCATGTGGCGGCTTTTCGGAATAAAGCTCAGCACCACTTCGGCTCCGCCCTGGTCATGGTTGCGAACTTCCACTTTACCGCCCAGTGTTCTGGCCCGGTCCTGCATGATGACCAGCCCATAGTGCTGGCTGGGGGCATCGCCTTCCGGAAGACCCTTGCCATTGTCCCGGACGGTGACCTGAACCTGGGGCGTGCGGAACAGCACCTTGACGGTTACCTTATCCGCCCCGGAGTGTTTGACGGCATTGGCCAGGGCCTCTCGGACAATCTGCAGGGTGTGGATCTCCTCATTGGGGGAGAGCGTTTGCAGCGGCAGATCATACTCCAGTTCTACCGGGTGCCCGAGCCGGTCAGAAAACTCGTCGGCGGTTTTGCGCAGAGCGGCGGAGAGCTCCGGAGTGTCCAGCTTCAGCCGGAAGGTGGTCAGCAGCTCCCGCAGTTGCCGGTAGGCGCTGTTCAGGCCGGAGCTGAGTTGTTCAAGGATGTCGTCGTGGGTGGCTTTCTGTTCGCTGGCCACATCCAGCCGGCGTAACCGCGCCACCTGCATTTTCAGGTAGGAAAGGGACTGGGCCAGGGAATCGTGCAGTTCCCGGGCGATCACAGTGCGCTCTTCCACCAGGGTCATCTGCTGTTCTTCGTTAATCTGCCGCTCCAGGAAAATGGCTGTGGCCAACTGGTCGCTGAGGGTTTCCAGCAGCCGCCGTGCGGTTTCAGACAGGCCTTTGTCGGCGGGATACCACACTTCCAGGGTGCCCAGCAGCTGGCTGGGGGTGCGGATTGGCAACAGCAGGCGGCGGCCGTCGTTATTCTCGTTGGGCAGTTCGTCGTACTGCTCCGGTGTCACCAGGCAGGCATTGCAATGATGATCCCTGCAGTAGAAGGGGCGATCAACGGCGGTCGTGGTTACCGATTCGACCGGTTGCCCCGCGTTCTTGTCGTGCAGGTAGAGGCGGATCGGGCCAATGCCCAGCAACTCTTCCAGGTCCTGCAGCATGGGCACGGCACCACTGCAAAGGTCGTGGTTGGCAAACAGGGTGCGGCTGGCGGAATGCAGCAGTTCCAGCGCTGTGTGGCCAATTTCCAGTTCCCGGGTCTTGTCCCGGGCCTCGGCTTCCAGCTCATGGTAGCTCAGGGCCAGTTCGCTGGTCATCTGGTCAAAGGCACTGCCCAGTTGGGCCAGTTCGTCGCTGCCGGAGAGGTGGGCCTTGTGGGAGAAGTCTTTTTCTCCCACCGCCATGGCGATGTCGACCAGTTTGCGTAAGGGACGCAGTACCCGGTTTTTCAGATCCAGGAACAGGGCAATCACAATGACTACCGAGAACACCAGGCTGATGATCTGAATCAGATGGAGCAGATCGATGCGGGATTCAGTGCGTTCTTCGAGCATGGATACCAGGGTGTCCACTTCCGCCACATAGCGGTTGGTCGTCTGCAGCAAGGTGCGGGGTACCAGATCCGAACTGCTGGCCTGTTGTAGGCCCGGCAGCACCTGGGTCTTCCAGAGAGTCAGTACCTGCTGGTACTGCCGGTTCAGCGGGTGTTCGGCATCGGCAGGCACCCGCTGGCTGATGGCAGAATGCACGATACGTTCCTCGTATCGTGAAACCGCCTCGGCAAATGCAGCGGGATCGCCACCCCCGTTAGTTTCCTGCAGTACCCGGTTTAACAGGTCATAGGCCCCCATGCGTAATGACCCGGAAACATTGATGGCGGTGGCGTTGCCCTCGATGCTGCGGGACACCGTCAGAGTACTGGCCATGCTGACCAGCGCCGTCATTGCTATGGCGGCAACGGTGATGCCGATTCTGTTAACCAGGGGACTTCTGGAAATCATGCAAACCTGCTTGAGAAAGTGGTATTCCGGGGTGCGGGATGCTCATTATCCCTGCACCTACCCACTTGAGGTTAGTCAAATACCCCTATCGGGGATAGCCCATCATAGTCTTTGACCGTGGCAACGGCAAAACATGACACTGAAAGTTGTGTTTACCGGGGCCCAGTCATGGATTCAGACAGTAATCTTCAGGAAAGTGACGGACTTGCCTCGCTGGCCGTGGTACTGCCCCTGGCGGTAACCGGGTTTGTCATTGCAGCGGGTTGCTGGACCCTGTTTGCAGTGGGCGGTCCGGCGTTGCAGCAGAGTCTGTCCTTCAACAATCTGCAGTTCGGGCTGCTGCTGGCGATGCCGATGGCGGTGGCAGCCATTCTGGCTTTGCCGGCGGGACTGGCAGCCAGCCAGTTTGGTGCCCGGCGGGTGATGATTGCCTGTCTGACCGGGCTGGCCCTGTGCATGCTGCTGTTGCTGCTGGTAGAGAGTTTCGCAGGCTACTTGCTGGTAGCCGCGGGGCTGGGCCTGTCCGGCGGCTTCTACAGTGCCGGTCTGCAGTTTGTCGCCGGCCATGCGCCGCGCCGCTACACCGGGGTTTCCCTGGGAATTTTCGGGGCCGGATTGGCTGGTGCCGGTTTCAACTATTACCTCCTGCCTTTATTGCTCAATGCCTACTCCTGGCAACAGGTCCCCATGGCCTATCTGGTGGTGCTGGTAGTGCTGATCTTGCTGCTGGTGTTACTGACTGAGGATATCCCCGCCGGTCGGGAAAGCTTTGCGTCACTGCCCTCGTCGCAGCTGCTGTTGCGTCTTGCCTGCCGGGACACCCTGCCTGTGCTGATTGGCTTCGGCTTGCTGGCGGGCGGTTTCTTTGCTCTGGCGCTCTGGCTGCCGGGGCACATTACCTCCCAGTTTGTGCTGACTCTGGAAGGGGGCGGCAAGGTAGCCCTGTGGTTCGTGATACCCGCCGCTCTCGCCCAGATCGCCGGTGGCGGTCTCGCGGACTGTGCCGGTAGTCGGCAGGTACTGATCGGGTCACTGGTGCTGGGGCTTGTTGCCCTGCTGGTGCTGTCCTACCCCCCGATGACACTGCTCATTGAGGGCATCGATGGCCTGATCCGGGTGGACTACCAGCTGCCGTTGCCTGCCGAGCGGTGGCTGATCCTGCTGCTGGGCCTTGCCATGGGCTCTGCGATGGGTGCATTGCAGGCCCGCATGGTGCTTTTGTATCCGGGGGCACCGGCCTTCGCCGCCGGAGCCTTGCTGTTGTCCGCCTGTGCCTGTGCTTTCCTGTTGCTGCTGTTGTTCGGTGCCGCCATGCAGTGGGTCGGGGTACGCAGTACGGTCTTTATGGTTTTGTTCGGCTTGCTGTTCGCCAGTTTGCTTGTGGCACTCAACTCGCCCCGCACGGCAGATGCGGATTGCGGAGGGATGGACGGGATGGATGAATAGTTGATCGATATCAACTACTCCGAAAAAAGCGGCGAACTACCCCCAAGGGGGGAGCGATTTCAGACGGATCTGCTTCTACCATTCAAAGCAGGATCTGGAATGCTATTAACTCTCAGGAGAAACCCCATGGTGCTTGTGCAATCTGCAGACTTACACCACAACCCGTCACGCCGGCCGGTACTGGTTTCGGTCCAGGGCAAGTCTGATGGTGAAGAGGACATGCAGGCGCTGCGCAGCCACCCGTTGTTTGCCAGGCTTGAGGCGGATGACCTGCGTGGTCTCTACCAGCAGTCCAGGAAGGTCAATCTCAAGCACCATGAGCTGCTGTACCGGCAGGGCATGGCGGCGCACTATTTCTATTTCGTGATCAGCGGGCGCATTCGCCTGTACCGGCTGGACTCCAGCGGTGTGGACCGGACCCTGGACAGCCATGGTGCGGGTGACTGTTTTGCCGAAGTCATGATCTATGCCGACCCGCCCAACTACGCCTGCTATGCGGAGGCTCTGAAAAGCAGCGAGATTCTGATGATTCCGGTGCGGGCCTATCAGGAACTGCTGGAACAGCGTCCCGCCTATAACCGGGCGGCCCTGCAGCACTATGCCATGCGCGCGGTTTCCCGCTTCCACGATCTGGAAATCATGACCGTCCAGAGCGCCAGGGATCGTCTGATCCGCTATCTGATCGATCTTCTGCCGGAGGGTGCTTCGGTCGGTGGTGAAGTGGAATTACCCCTGCCCAAATGCCTGGTGGCCTCTCGTCTGGCCATGCAGCCGGAGACTTTCTCGCGGATTCTGGCAGACCTCAAGTCATCCGGGCTGGTGCGGGTGAACCGGAGCAGGTTGTTTATTCCGGATCCGCAGCGTCTGGTTGGCGTTTGTCAATAATTGGTGCTCTGTCCAGTGGTCAGTAATCAACCCTCGGGGGATTCAGTGAGCAGTAAATCTTGCCTGGTTGTATTCGCGTTATTTGCCATGTTAATGCCCTGGGCTGCCCAGGGTGCCAGTCTGGGCAGTTACGAACCGGTGGCTGCCCGCCAGGTTATTGAAAAGGCCTTTCCGGAAGCGGACAGCGTGGTTCCGGTTGAAGGTAACCGGGCCATACAGGAACTGCGAAGTGGCGATGAGCTGCTGGGTTATGGCTACCAGACCCTGGATTTTGTCCAGACTCCGGCCTATTCCGGTAAGCCGGTCAACGCGATGGTGGTACTGGACACCGAAGGCACCATCAAGGCCGCCAAGGTGATCCACCACGACGAGCCGATCCTGCTGGTGGGTATCCCCGAGAGCAAACTGCATGTGTTTACCGATCAGTACACCGGCCTGAGTGCCGATCAGCGGGTAACCGTCGGTGGCACTTCCAACGAACGGAAGGTAGCGGTCGACGGGCTGTCCGGTGCGACCGTCACGGTCATGGTCATCAATGAAGTCATCATGCGTACTGCTCACCGGGTTGGGGTGGAGCTGGGCATGGTGGAAGGCGGCGGCACCAGCCGTCCTCCGATGGCCAGCGTGGACAAGCAGGCGTTCGAGCAGAAGACCTGGACTGAACTGACCGGTGACGGATCGGTCCGCCGCCTGCGGCTTACCCGTGGCCAGGTGGATGATTCCTTCAAGGGTACCGAGGCGGAAGGTGTGGATGCCGCGGCCCCCGATGAACGTGATGAAACCCTGATTGATCTCTACGCGGCCTATCTGGATGCACCGTCGATCGGCCGTAACCTGCTGGGAGAAAAACAGTACCAGTGGCTGATGTCGGAGCTGGAGGAAGGTGAGCATGCCATTGCGGTCATGGCCAATGGTGACTATTCCTTCAAGGGTTCCGGTTATGTGCGGGGTGGTATTTTTGACCGCGTGCAGATCCGCCAGTTCGGCGACACCTTCAACTTCCGGGATCTGGACTTTTACCGCCTGAGTGACGTGTACGCAGAGGGGATGCCGGATTTCTCGGAGATGGCGATTTTCATTATCCGCCAGCAGTACAACTTTGATCCCGGCACCCCCTGGACCCTGGAACTGACCGTCAAGCGCCAGACCGGTCCGCTGGACAGTGAATTCCAGGTGTTCCCGCTGGAGTACCAGTTGCCGGACCAGTATTACACCCGCCCCGAGCCGGTCCTGACCGAAGAGGAATGGCTGGAGAACCAGCCCATGTGGGTGCAGGTGTGGTACCAGAAGCAGTTCCAGATTGTCGTGCTGGGCGTGGGTATCGCCGTGCTGCTGTTCATCCTGTTCTTCCAGGACTGGCTGGTGCAGAAGCCGAAGATGATGCGCTGGATACGCCACGCATTCCTGACTTACACCCTGTTCTTTATCGGCTGGTACGCGCTGGGGCAGCTGTCCATTGTGAACGTGCTGACCTTCGTCAACAGTCTGATCAGTGGCTTCAAGTGGGAGACCTTCCTGATTGACCCGGTGCTGTTTGTGCTCTGGGCCGTGGTGGCCGGCATCATCCTGCTTTGGGGAAGGGCGGTTTACTGTGGCTGGTTGTGCCCGTTCGGCGCGCTGCAGGAGCTGATCAACGAGATCGCCCGCAAGCTGAAGGTGCCCCAGTACACCGTGCCGTTTGCCTGGCATGAGCGCCTCTGGGCGATCAAATACATGGTATTGCTGGTTCTGTTCGGCGTGTCTCTCGAGTCCATGGCCATGGCGGAAAAAATGGCCGAAATCGAGCCATTCAAGACCGCGATTACCCTTCACTTTGCCCGCAGCTGGCCTTTCGTGACTTACGCCGTATTGCTGCTGGTGGTCAATCTCTTCACCCGCAAGGTGTTCTGTCGCTATATGTGTCCGTTGGGCGCGGCTCTGGCATTGCCCAGCAAATTCCGGGTCTTCGACTGGCTCAAGCGTCGCAAGGAATGCGGTAACCCCTGCCGTCTGTGTGATAAGGAATGCGAAGTTCAGGCCATTCATCCAGACGGACACATCAATTACATGGAATGTCATTACTGCCTGGATTGTCAGGTGACCTATTTCGATGATCACAAGTGTCCGCCGCTGATCGTCAAACGCCGCGGCAAACGTCGTGGACAGAATGCGCCGGGCCGGCCGGAAGAGATTCCGGTAGTCCAGGTGAACTGAGAAGTTGAAAGAAGCCAACCATAAGGCTTTTAAGACCAAAGAGAAGCAATAACCGCCATAACCAAGAACGGAGTTGGGTGCTATGAAAAAGAAAGATGATCTGACCAATGATCTGCCGGAAACCACCGAAGGTGGCCTGAGCCGTCGCCGCTTCATGGGGGCTGCGGCATTGGCCGGCGTGGCGGGTGCCACCGGTCTGGGTACCTCGGTCATGTCCCGTGAGGCATGGGCTGCGGCCGCAGAGGAAGCCCGTAACAAGGCTGTTATTCATCCGGGTGAGCTGGACGAATATTACGGCTTCTGGAGCGGTGGCCATCAGGGTGAGGTGCGCGTTCTGGGCGTACCGTCCATGCGCGAGCTGATGAGGATTCCGGTGTTCAACGTCGACTCGGCCACGGGGTGGGGGATCACCAACGAGAGTAAGGAAATCCTGGGGGGCGACCAGCAGTACCTGAATGGTGATGCCCATCACCCCCACATATCCATGACGGATGGTCGTTACGATGGCAAATACCTGTTTATTAACGACAAGGCCAACAGCCGTATCGCACGGATTCGTCTGGACATCATGAAAACCGACAAGGTGACGCACATCCCCAATGTGCAGGCGATTCATGGCCTGCGTCTGCAGAAAGTGCCGCGTACCAAATATGTGTTCTGTAACGCCGAGTTCGTTATCCCGCAGCCCAATGATGGCAGCACTTACAGCCTGGAAGACAGCTACACCATGTTTACCGCTGTTAATGCGGACACCATGGACGTGGCCTGGCAGGTGATCGTCAACGGTAACCTGGATAACACCGACGCGGACTACACCGGTAAATACGCGGCATCCACCTGCTACAACTCCGAGAAGGCGGTGGACCTGGCCGGCACCATGCGGAACGACCGTGACTGGGTTGTGGTCTTCAATGTCGAACGGATTGAAGCCGCGGTGAAGGCCGGAAACTACAAGACTATCGGGGATTCCGATGTGCCGGTGGTGGATGGCCGGGAAGGTTCCGAGCTGACTCGCTACATCCCGGTACCCAAGAATCCCCATGGCCTGAATACCTCGCCGGATGGCAAGTACTTTATTGCCAACGGCAAGCTGTCACCCACTGTGTCGATTATCCAGATCGACAAGCTGGATGATCTCTTTGAGGGTAAATCCGAGCCCCGTGATCCGGTGGTAGCCGAGCCGGAGTTGGGCCTTGGCCCTCTGCACACCACATTTGACGGCCGCGGCAATGCCTATACCACCCTGTTCATCGACAGTCAGGTGTGTAAGTGGAATATCGCGGATGCCATCAAGCACTACAATGGCGAGGATGTTAACTACATCCGTCAGAAGCTGGACGTGCACTATCAGCCGGGTCATAACCACGCTTCCCTGACTGAATCCCGGGATGCCGACGGCAAGTGGCTGGTGGTTCTGTCCAAGTTCTCCAAGGACCGTTTCCTGCCGGTAGGCCCGCTGCATCCGGAGAACGATCAGCTGATCGATATTTCCGGCGAGGAGATGAAGCTGGTTCATGACGGCCCGACCTATGCCGAGCCCCATGACTGTATCCTGGTGCGCCGTGATCAGATCAAGACCAAGAAGATCTATGACCGCGACGATCCTTACTTTGCCAGCTGCCGTGCCCAGGCAGAGAAGGATGGCATCACTCTGGAAGCCGACAACAAGGTGATCCGTGACGGTAACAAGGTACGTGTCTATATGACCTCTGTTGCGCCGCAATACGGCATGACCGAGTTTAAAGTGAAAGAAGGTGATGAGGTGACGGTGTATGTGACCAACCTCGACTCCATTGAGGATGTGACCCATGGTTTCTGTATGGTGAACCATGGTGTGAGCATGGAGATCAGTCCGCAGCAGACTTCTTCAGTGACCTTCACGGCGGGTAAGCCGGGGGTTTACTGGTACTACTGCAACTGGTTCTGTCATGCGCTGCATATGGAGATGGGTGGTCGCATGCTGGTCGAGAAGGCCTGATAGACTGCGGTGTTCCTGCCAGGGTTCTTAGGCCCTGGCAGGCTTGCCAATTTGGGTGAAGCAAACCGATGGGACAGGGCTTTCCGAAACACGCCCGCAAGTACGTCCATGTAGGGCTCGGGCGCAGCCATCCCTGGCTGCTTACGGTTTCGGAAAGCCCTGTCCCATCGATTTGCACCAAACTAAGGTGCAGTCCGCTAATTCTATGAACCCTTGAGTAACATTGATGTATCAGATTCTGCGTTTTGGAGTGGCCCTGTTAGCCGCTCTGTGGGCGCTGACCGCGAGTGCGGATCTTCAGCAAGACCTGGATGACCTGGAGCCGGGTTCGTCTTTTGAGCTTCCTTCGGAAACACTCCCTCCGCTGGCTGTCAGGGTGCCGGGGGTGGCTGTGTCCTGCGCTTCCGGTACGGTGATTGATGGGGGTGGCAAGGGGCATGCGGTGGAGGTTCTGGCACCGGATGTGCGGTTTTCCGGGTGTGAGGTTCGTAACTGGGGCCGGGATCTGAATGAGTTGGATGCGGGGATTTTTATCGCCCGGGAGGCGGAAGGTGCGGTGGTTGAGGATAATCGACTGCAGGGGCCGGCGTTCGGGGTGTGGCTGGATGCGACTCCGGATGTGACGGTGCGGAATAATCGCATCCGGGGGGATGGGTCGATCCGCTCCCAGGATCGGGGGAACGGTATCCATCTGTTCAATACCACCGGGGCGTTGATTGAGGGGAATGACATCAGTCAGACCCGGGACGCGATTTATATCGAGACCGCCAATCACAATACCATCCGGGATAATGTGATGACGGATTTGCGTTACGGCATTCATTATATGTATTCCATGCACAACCGGCTGGAGGGAAATCTGACGAGGGGCACCCGCACCGGGTATGCGCTGATGCAGAGCAAGTATCTGGAGGTGGTGGATAATCGGTCAGAGAATGACGAGAACTACGGCATTCTGATGAATTTCATTACCAATTCCACGCTCCGGGGTAACAAGGTAACGGGTGTTTCCAGTGGGCAGACCGGCGGTGTGGCGATTTCTGGTGCGGAAGGGAAGGCGGTGTTTATCTACAACTCCCTGTACAACACCTTTGAGGGTAACCTGTTTGCGGATAGCAATATCGGTATTCATCTCACTGCCGGCTCGGAGGATAACGAGGTGTTCGGGAATGCCTTTGTGGATAACCAGCGGCAGGTGAAGTATGTGGCGACCCGTACCCAGCAATGGGCGAAGGATGGCCGTGGTAATTTCTGGAGTGATTATCTCGGCTGGGACCGTAACCAGGATGGTCTGGGGGATGTGCCCTATGAGCCCAATGACAATGTGGACAGGCTGCTGTGGAAGTATCCGGAAGCGCGGGTGCTGATGTTCAGCCCGGCGGTGGATACCCTGCGCTGGGTGCAGGATGCCTTCCCGGTGGTCAAGGCGGCCGGGGTGACCGATCCACATCCGCTGATGCGAATTCCCGACGATCTGCAACCGGAGATCCGATGAACTGTTTCAAACTGGAGAATGTCAGCCATCGCTATGACAAGGCGACGGTGCTGCACGGTGTTGACCTGCGTCTGGAGCCGGGAGAGATCCTCGGGTTGTTCGGCCACAACGGGGCAGGCAAGACCACCTCGATCAAGCTTATCCTGGGGTTGATGAAGCCCAGCGAGGGCCGGGTATCGGTGCTGGAAGGGGAGGCGGGGGATCCGCGGATCACCCAGCATATCGGTTACCTGCCCGAGAACGTGATGTTCTATCCCCAACTGACCGGCCGGGAAATTCTCAGTCATTTCGCCCGCCTGAAAGGTGCATCCCTGAGTCAGGTGCCGGATCTGCTCAGACAGGTGGGTCTGGGGGATGCCATGGATGCCCGTACCCGGACTTACTCCAAGGGCATGCGCCAGCGGCTGGGGCTGGCCCAGGCGCTGTTGGGTCGTCCGAAACTGCTGATGCTGGATGAGCCTACCGTGGGCCTGGACCCCGTGGCCACGGCCGATCTTTACCGTCTGTTGCGGGATTTGCGGGATCAGGGCACTGGTATTGTGCTCTGTTCCCACGTGCTGCCGGGCGTAGAGCCCTATATCGACCGTGCGGCGATTCTGACCGACGGTGCCCTGAAGGCCCACGGCGATCTGCCATCCCTGCGCCGACAGGCCAATATGCCGGTGACCCTCAGTCTGGAACCGGCCGGCACCATGAGCGGACTGGAAAAAACCCTGGAACAGGCCAGTGCCAGCACCGGTCTGATGATGAAAAGCGAGAACGGACGACTGCAGGTGGATGTGAAGCCCCACGACAAGATGCCGCTGATCCGCAGCCTGATGGCTTCCGGCGAGCTGGCGGACATTTCCATTCACCAGCCGAGCCTGGAGGATATCTACGTGCACTTTATCGGTGCCGGTGGTCTGGCCCACCGGGGAGGCAGTCAATGAACGCTGTCTGGACCATTGCCCGTAAAGAACTCAGTGACAGCTTCCGCAACCGCTGGCTGGTTGCTATCTCCCTGGTGTTTGCCACCCTGGCGCTGGGCATTGCCTGGTTCGGGGCCGCTGCCTCAGGGCAGGTGGGGTACGCCTCCACGCCGGCCACCATTGCCAGTCTCGCCAGTCTGGGGATTTTTCTGATACCGCTGATTGCACTGCTGCTGGCCTACGATGCCATCGTCGGGGAAGAGGAAGGCGGTACCCTGCTGTTGCTGATGACCTATCCCCTCAGTCGCAGCCAGCTGCTGCTGGGCAAGTTCCTCGGCCATGGCCTGACTCTTGCGCTGGCTACGCTGATTGGTTTCGGGGTGGCCGGTATCGCCATCGTGCTGCTGGTGGATGATGTGGCTATTGCCAGCCTTGCGGTGGCGCTGGGGCGTTTTATCGGCTCCACCATTCTGCTGGGCTGGGGATTTATCGCCCTGGCGTATCTGGTCAGTGTGCGGGTCAGTGAGAAACCGGTAGCGGCCGGCCTCGCTCTGGCCATCTGTTTCTTCTTTGTGCTGATCTTCGATCTGATGCTGCTCGGTATTCTGGTGGCCAGTGAAGGCAAACTGAACCCGGAGCTGCTGCCCTGGCTGCTGATGCTCAACCCCACGGATATCTACCGGTTGCTGAACATTGTGGCGTTTGGTGACAGCAGCCAGCTCAGTGGTGTGCTGAGTCTTGGCAGTGACCTGCCGATTGGCCCCGGTGGCCTTTGGCTGGCTTTGGTGGTGTGGTGTGTTGTGCCGCTGGCCTGTGCCCTGTTGTTGTTCCGTAATCGCCGAATCTGACCCCCTGGAGACCTGATCCATGAAACAGTCCATCTTCACCACACTTGTCTTGCTGGCGGCTGTTCTGGTGCTTGCCGGCTGCTCCGGTGGCGAGGAACAAGCCCGCGCCAAGCCCGACCCGGTTCACTTCAGCTCCGGCGACGAATGCCACGTGTGCGGCATGGCCATCATCCGTTTCCCCGGCCCAAAGGGCCAGGCTTTTACTGAGCGTGAGCAGCACACCCGCAAATTCTGCTCCACCAAAGACATGTTCGCCTGGTTCCTGCAGCCGGAGAACACCAATCGGGACCACACCCTTTACGTCCACAACATGGCCCAGACTGACTGGAAGGCCCCGGACGACACCCAGCTGATCGATGCCCGGGAAGCCTGGTATGTGGCAGGTTCCGGGCGTACCGGTGCCATGGGGCCGACCCTGGCTTCCTTTGCGACCGAAGCTGAAGCCGGTCAGTTTGCCGAAGAGCACGGAGGGGAAGTGCTACCCTTCGAAGAGATCACCATGGAACATCTGAACACAGGCATGCCCATGGGTGGCGGCAGCGGCCATGGTATGGATCACTAAGCGGGATCAGCCGCCGGTCATATTCATGAAGCGCAGGATCTGTACATCGCCATCGCTGGAGAAGTGATGGCGTTCGGGCTTCAGGTCCATGGCGCGGATGATGGTGTCCTGGAGTTTATTGTCATTGTCCGGGTGAGCACGCAGAACCCGCATCAGGTCCACTGAGTGCTCATTGCCCAGGCACAGCAACAATCGCCCTTCCACCGTCACCCGAACCCTATTGCAGTCTGCACAGAAATTGTGGGAGTGGGGAGAGATAAAGCCGACCCGTACCGGACTGTCGGGCATCCGGTAATAGCGGGAGGGGCCGCCGGTGTCGTCGGTGGTAGGCAAAAGGTCGTGGTGCTGGCGGATCAGCGTGCGAACTTCGTCGGAAGAGCACAGTGCCAGCCCCCGGTCGTGCTCGGAGATCTCGCCCAGGGGCATTTCCTCAATGAAGCTGATGTCCAGCCGCTTGCGCCGGGCGAACTCGATCAGTTCCGGTACTTCCTGCTCGTTGCGCCCTTTCATCACCACTGTGTTCAGCTTGATCCGCTCAAATCCTGCTTCCCGGGCAGCATCGATGCCGTCCAGTACACGGCTGAGGGTGCCGGTGCGGGTAATGGTGCGGAACTTTTCCGGATCAAGGGAATCAAGGCTGATATTCAGCCGGCCCAGACCGGCCTTGCGGAGGGGGTCGGCCAGTTCGGGCAGTTTCTGGCCATTGGTGGTCATGGCGAAATCCCGCAGGCCCAGGGTGCCGATTTCCTTTACCAGATCGACGATGCCCCGGCGAACCAGCGGTTCTCCGCCGGTCAGACGGATCTTGTCGGTACCCAGTTGCTGGAAGTTACGTGCCAGCCGGGCAATTTCCTCCAGGGTGAGGATGCGGGCCCGGGGCAGGAACGTCATATCTTCCGCCATACAGTAGACGCAGCGGAAGTCGCAGCGGTCGGTGACCGACAGGCGCACGTAACTTACGGTGCGGCCAAAACGGTCTGTCAGCGGGCTTGCTGGCATTGTTTCTCTCTGGGGATGGCTGGGTTCAGTCCGAGTATCTCAGAATCTTTGCTGTTTTCCGAGTCGTGCCGGCTTGATCCTGATTCGCAGATCTGCCGGGAAAAGTCCGGTAGAATGGCACGTATCAGCTGCCGGAAATAGGGCAACAGGGCGGTAATGTCGATGGGCAAAACCGGATACAGGTTTCTTGCGTATATCTTTGCAGGCCTCGGAGCGCTGGGTGTATTTCTCCCGGTGCTGCCAACAACACCTTTTATTTTGCTGGCAGCATTGTGTGCGTCCCGGGGGTCACCGGCATTTGCCCGTTGGCTGGATGAGCATCCGACCTACGGTCCCGTGCTGGACAACTGGCGAGCGAATCGGGCAGTGCCGCTGAAAGCCAAATGGCTGGCCTGCACCATGATGTCGCTGAGCTGGCTGTTGCTGGTGGCACTGGGGGCTCACTGGCTGGTGCTGACCGTGGTTGGCTGCACCATGGTGACCGTGGCCTGTTATCTGGTCAGCCGCCCGACGGCTTCCTGAAATATCTGCATATTGGAGTAATACATGCATATCACCCGTTACACCGACTACTCGCTGCGAGTACTGATCTATCTTTCCATGCAGGGTGATGATCGTTTGTCGACCATTCAGCAGATTGCCGACAGCTATGACATTTCCCGCAACCACCTGATGAAAGTGGTGCACCAGCTCAACAAGAAGGGCTACATCGAAACGGTACGGGGCAAGCATGGCGGTATGCGCCTGCATATGCCGCCGGAGAAGATCAATATCGGCATTCTTGTACGCGAGACCGAGCAGGATCTGAGTATGGTGGAGTGCTTCTCCGCAAAGAACCAGTGCCGGATCACGCCGGTGTGTGGCCTGCACTCCATGTTCGGCGAGGCCCTGGATGCCTTCCTGTCGGTACTGGACAAGTACACACTGGCGGACGTGATTGATGACGGGCACCGGCCCCAGGTACTGCGCCTGCTGCAGATAGCCTGAGGGGATACATAAACTTACCAACAAAAGTCTTATTGCAACTGCGCTTTTTTAGCCGGCGGGGTACCATCGGGTCGAATTCAACCGTGTTACCTGTAAATTCAACACGTCGAGGCCGGCTTGAGACACCTTCTGTTTCTTTTGTTGCTTTTGCCTTGCTGGGCCGGTGCTGCATCACCGGCTGCCGGCATCGACGACCCGTTCCCGGTGATTCTGGAACAGGGTGCCGACCGCACGGATATATCCCGTAATCTCAGTTTCTACAAAGATGCCACCGCGGGCCTGACCATTGAGGAAGCGATAGCCCGATGGAATGCCCTGGGCTCAGATTCCCGCCCTGACGAGGCCTACAATTTCGGATTCACCGAATCGGTCTACTGGTTTCACAGCCGGGTGGAGAATCGCTCCAGCACAGACTACCGCTGGGTGATTGAAGGGCTGTATCCGATTATCGATGAAATGACACTGTTCATTGTCCGGGCGGATGGTTCAGTGGAGCGGCAGATTGCCGGGGATGCGGTGCCGTTTCATCTCAGGGCCAGAGACCACCATAACCTGAACTATGAATTACGCCTCCCGCAGGGTGAGGCGGTTGACCTGTTTTTCCGGGTGAAGACCTCCGGTGCGATTCAGATGCGCACCCTTTTGTGGAGCAACGACGGCTTTGCCGCGGCGGACCATCAGGAGCGGTTCCTGTTGGGACTCTACTACGGCCTGCTGTCCTGCATGCTGATCTTCAATCTGCTGATCTTCATGTCGTTCCGGGATACCAACTACCTCTGGTATGTCTCTTATATCCTTTTCTATGGTTTGCTGCAGTTCAACCTGAACGGACTGGCGTTCGAACACCTGTGGCCGGAATCCCCCTGGTGGAATAACCGCGCGGTGGCAGTGCTGATTGCCGTGGGTATGTTCTGTGTACTGGGGTTTTCCCGTTCGTTTCTGGTGCTGAAGGAGAATGCCCCCAGGCTCGACCGCATGTTCAAGATCCAGATGGGGATCTATGTGCTGGCGGCTGTCGCACCCCTGATGTACCCGGTGTATGGCCCGGTGATCCGGCTCAATACCTTTCTGGCCACAATCTCGATCGGTTTTGTGATCTTCGCCGGCGGCCTGTGTCTGTACCACCGTTTCCGTCCGGCCCGTTACTTCATGATTGCCTGGAGTGCGCTGCTGCTGGGCATGCTGCTGTATACCCTGAAAACCTTCTCCGTGGTGCCGGCCAACTTCGTGACGGAATTTGCCATACAGATCGGCTCCGCGTTCGAGGTTATTCTGCTTTCCATCGCCCTGGCGGACCGGATTCGGCACATCAACATGAAAACCCAGCAGTTGCAGAGAGAAATGAACGCCGAGCTGGAGTCCCGTGTGGCCGAGCGAACCTCCGAGCTGGAAGTGGCCAACCAGCGTCTCAAGGAGCTGAGTGCGACCGATGGTCTGACCGGTGTGTTCAACCGGCGGTTCTTCGACCGCCGGCTGGAAGAGGAAGCGGCCCGTTGTCAGCGGCAGGGGGCTTTGGCATTGCTTATGATCGATGTGGATCACTTCAAGGTGTTTAATGACCGTCTGGGCCATCAGGCCGGTGACGAGTGCCTGCGGCAGATTGCCGATCTTCTGGTTGCAACCGTGCAGCGTGAAGCCGATATGGTCGCCCGTTACGGGGGAGAGGAGTTTGCCATTATCCTGCCCCTGACCGATATGGAAGGTGCCTGTGCGATTGCGGATCGGCTGCGGAGCAATGTAGAGAACAAGCTGGCTTTCGAGTGGGAGGGGGCAAAGATCCCCGTCACGATTAGCGTTGGTGTGTCGGCGGTGCCTGGTGGCTCGGTCGTGAGCCCGGATGACCTGGTAGCTGCTGCGGATGAAGCCCTGTATCACTCCAAGGAGCACGGCCGTAACCGGGTAAGTGCCCAGTCTGTGAATGACCTGCGACGGCCCGAGGCAACCGCCTGAAATTATCTTCGGGAAAACAAAAAGTCCCCGGCGGGAGGTCCGCCGGGGATCAAGGGGCTTGAGCGCAACTCAGGCCATTTCAGGGAGGAACTTCTGCCGCATCCGGTCCGGCAAGGAGAAAGCGGCGATGCGTTTCACAACCGTGCCGTATTGTTTGGCAAAACTGCCGGTGTTGTAGTGAATGCCGTATTTCTCGCATACAGCCTGCACTTTCTCTGAGACTTCCCGGTACCGGTGTGCCGGCATGTCCGGGTAGATGTGGTGCTCGATCTGGTAGCTCAGGTGGCCACTAAGGACGTGCATCCAATTCGGCCCGGTAAAGTTACTGGAACCACTGAGCTGGCGCAGATACCAGTGGCCCTTGCTTTCCCCTTCGCATTCTTCCTCAGTGAAGGTTTCCGCATCTTCGGTGAAGTGGCCACAGAAAATGACGGTGGAGGCCCAGATGTTGCGGATCAGGTTGGCTCCGATGTTGCCCGCCAGCACAACCGGTGCGACCGGGAAGGTCAGCAGCGGGAAGAACACGTAGTCCTTGAACGCCTGGCGGCCGCCTTTCTCGAAGAAGCCCCGAAGCACGGGTGCTTTTTCTTTCCAGGGGTAACCGCCTTTCTGGCGCAGCTTCTCGGTTTCCAGTTCGTGCAGTCCCACACCCCACTGGAAAAGTACCGTCAGCAGAAAGTAGTTAATAAACTGCAGGCTGTGCCCGGGATGCCATTTCTGGTCTTCGCTGAGACGCAGCACCGCGTAACCATAATCCCGGTCCTTGCCGATGATGTTGGTGTAGGTGTGGTGCTCGTAGTTGTGGGTGCGCCGCCAGGAATCGCTGGTGCACACCGTATCCCATTCGTAGGTCTGGGAGTGCAGGGACGGATCATTCATCCAGTCGTACTGGCCGTGCATCACGTTGTGGCCGATCTCCATGTTCTCAAGAATCTTGGAGATGCCCAGCGCGGTCGTAGCCGCCAGGAAAACCGGCGGAATGAAGCCGAAAGGCATCATTACCCGGCCGCCCACTTCCAGGGTGCGGTGCAGGCGGATGATGCGCCGGATATAGTTGGCATCCTTCTCGCCAAGATCTGCCATGACTTCATCGCGGATCGCGTCCAGATCCTGTTCCAGTTCTTTGAGTTGCGCTTCGTTAAGCCGTTTCATGTTCTTTCCTCCCTTGCGGGTTTCTTTTTGTCCCGCATTTTCCGGGGTATGGATTCGATTCGTTCAGTTAAAGGTCAATGGTGACCGGACCTTTGGGAATCGAGATGCAAAGCTGTATGTCTTCTTCGCCGGGACCGGAGGCTTTACCGGTCAGTTTGTTCACCACGGTGCCGCTGGTCTTGCGGCAACTGCACTGGTGGCAGATGCCCATGCGGCAGCCATACTGGGGCTTGAGTTTCGCAGCCTCGGCAATTTCCAGCAGAACGGCATCCCCTTCGGATGAAACGTCCAGGTTGCTGGACTCGAAGTGCACTTCGCCGCCCATGTCCTGGCCGTCGATGGGTGCTGCAGCGGCTGCGAAGAAGGTGCTGTGCATGCGATCTTCGCCGATGCCGCGCTGGTACAGCAGGTCCGTCGCAAGGTCCATCAGCCCTTTGGGGCCGCACAGGTAACAGCGGCGGGCCTTGAGGCCGGGAACCGTGTTCAGGTCCTCATCGTTCATGTAACGCGGCTCGCTGCCCTCGTGGGTGTAAATGACCTTGAGGGTGAGTGCCGGCCAGCTGTTCTTCAGTCCGTGCAGTTGTTCGGCGGCGATCACATCGTCGGCGGTACGCACGCAATAAAGCAGGGTGACCGGAGCCTTGTAGTGAGCCGCAGCCAGATGCTCGAGCTGGCTCAGCACCGGCGTGATGCCGCTGCCACCGGCGATGTACAGCACCGGTTCTTCCTGCTCCGGCACCATGAACTCACCGAAAGCCTCGCCCAGACCGATGACAGAGCCCGCTTCCAGACGGTCATGCATCCAGTTGGTGACCAGGCCGCCGGGGAAGCGCTTGATGGTCAAGGTGATGGTGCCTGATTTTTCCCACTGCTCCGGTGCACAGGACAGACTGAACGTCCGGTTACGCCGGATGCCGTCAATTTCAACACAGATGTTCACATGTTGGCCGGCACGGAATCCGGACCAGCGACTGGCCGGGCGCAGAACAAAGGTTTTGGTGTCTGCGGTTTCGTCCCGCACCTCTTCAACCTGCGCCGGTGTGTACTGTTGTATCCACATCGGGTTGACGCTTTCCAGCAGCGGATCGAAGTACGCAGCCGGGTCTTCCCGGTTGAAAAGCTGCTTTCCGAGCCAGCGCAGTGCTGGTGTTTTTTCTATTCTGGACAGCATGGTTTCTCTCCCCATGTGTACAAGTGTTCACTGATGTGTACAAATGTACACAGTGAGTCTTTCAGGTACAATCATGGAAGTGTGAACTGGCTCATAATGACAAGAATATCCTGCTCAAAAGTTTACAGATGTGTACACTTGTCACGGTCTGAAAGGAAGGTGCGGTAACAACCATGGCGCAGAAACAACGACGCAAGCCCGGCGAGACCCGGGACAAGCTGATGAGGGCAGCTCTGGAACTGGTCGGCAAGGGCCGGCACTTTGCCAGTCTGGGAATCCGGGAAGTCACTCGTCAGGCAGGGGTGGTGCCCACATCCTTCTATCGCCATTTCCGCAATATGGACGACCTGGGTCTGCAGCTTGTGGACGAGCTGGGGCTGGTGCTGCGCCGCATGATGCGCGAAGCCCGCGCCAATGCCATTCAGGCAGAGAAGCTGATGGAAGAGTCAGTGGCCACCTTTATTGCCCACGTGCAGGCCAATCGCAGCTTTTTTCTGTTTATGGCCCAGGGTATGGCAGGGGAGAGCCGGGCGGTACAGGACGCGATCCGCAGCGAGATGCGTTTCTTCTCCACTGAACTGGCCAACGATCTGAGGCAGTTACGGCTGGTGGATCACCTGAATGACAGCGATCTGAATATGGTGTGTGACCTGGTGGTGCGAGCGGTAGCGTCCAGCCTGCCGGATCTGCTCGGGGTGGCTCCCGACGATGACTTCCAGATCGACCAGATCCGTAAGCAGACCTCCCGCTATTTGCAGCTGATCTTTGTGGGTGCGGCTAACTGGAAAAGCCAGTAGCCATCAGATCCTCAAGCTCTTCCAGCGCCTCGCCGGTATAGACAGCCAGCCGCTGCATGCTCGGCAGAGTATCCCGGCAACCGGTGTAACCGAAGTTCAGCGAGCCGGCATAGCTCAGGCAGGTAATGTTCAGGGCACCGCCATGGGCAATCAGCGATACCGGATACATGGCTTCCAGCTTTGCCCCTTCATAATAGAGAGTTTCCGTCGGCCCCGGCACGTTTGAAATCGTCACGTTGAACACCGGGCGCATCCTTCCCCCCATGCCGGACAGCAGTTGCAGGATATAAGGCGACATCAGCAGCATGGTGTACTGGGTCAGAGCCGCCTTCGGCAATTGCTGCAGGTGCTCCTTGGCCCGTCGGGTGGAATCCATGATGTGCAGCAAGCGGCTCTTCGGGTCTGCTTCACTGGTGCCCAGCGAGGCAATCATAAAGCTGATCTGGGTGCCGGTGCCCTGGTCGTCCGCCGGGCGGATGTTCACCGGAATACCGGCCGTCAGCGGGGCATCCGGCAGATCGTTCTGTTCCAGCAGGAAACGGCGCAGGGCGGTGCCGCACAGATACAGCACTATGTCGTTCAGGGAACCGCCGGAGGCATGGGCCAGTTCCCGCAGGCGTTCGATCTGGTAGTGCTGGGTGGCAAAACGGCGCTGACCGGTCACCCGGTGGTTGATCATCGACACCGGACCACTGAACGGCGCGGCGGGGCCGTCTCCGGGGTGCAGCGAGGAATGGGCCAGGCGCTTGGCTGCGCTCCACAGGGTGGGGGTGACTCCGGCCTGCTCTTTAACGGCATCCAGAGCCTGGGATAGCAGGCCGCTCATTCCGCTGCCGGATGTCTCCCGGCGGCGGGATTTCTCGGGCCGTACACACCAGGCCGGCAGCATGTTGATTTCCGATGGGCTGGTGGAAAGCACACGCTGCATCAGACGCACACCGCTGATACCGTCGATCATTGAGTGGTGCATCTTGGTGTAGAGGGCAAACCGGTTGTTCTCCAGCCCTTCAATAATGTGGCACTCCCACAGGGGCCGGGAAAAATCCAGCGGATGCGAATGCAGGCGGGACACCAGCACACCCAGCTCCCGTTCACTGCCGGGGTAGGGCAGCGCGGAATGGCGCACGTGGTAATCCAGGTCGATGTTGGCATCGTCCTTCCAGTACGGGGCCAGCAGGCGGCCAAGGAAACCGGGCCATGCCAATCGGTAGCACCAGGGCGCTTCCACCGTGCCGCTGTTTTTCATCCGTGCCAGTACATCCTGAAGGAAGGTATCCGGGGCATCTTCGGGCAGGGAAAAAATCAGCAGATTACCCACGTGCATGGGGGTATCTTCTGACTCTACGGCCAGCCAGGAGGCATCCAGGGTACCCAGGCGCTTCATCGGACTTCCTCGTGCTTAACCCGGAACACGATGGCGAAGGTTCCGGGCTCATGTTGGTGTTGTGTCGGAGGGCGAATTATACGCAACTGCGGGTTTATTTAATATCTCCGTAATTGGTCATTCTGCCACGGATCGCTGACGCGAAAGACAGGGGTGTGACGAAGTTGCCCTGATAAGCTGGCAGGCTTTGGCATAATGTGCGCGCTCCGGCGCGGTTGCCGATATATAAAACAGGGACTTATCACAGGACAAGAACAATGATGCAGGGTCTATTTTCCCGCTATGCGAAGCAAATTCTGGGGGTTCTCACCGGGCTGTTGATTCCGTTGCTGTCCGTTGCCAATGACGAGGCACTGCGAGAGCAGGTCTACGACCAGTCGCTGCCGCTGGAACAACGCATCGAGGCCATGAAAGAATTGACCGGGCTGGATCCTGACCACACCTACCGGGTCTGTGTCTGGGATATGTTTGGCCGTTCCGGGCCGATCTTCGGCGCGGCGATGGAGCAGCGGGCAGAGATCATCAAGTACGGCATCAACGTGGAGATGGTGCCCTACACCAGCGAATCGGTGATGGTGGAGGAGCTCAAGTCCGGCACCTGCGATGCTGCGTTGATGAGTGGCCTGCGGGCCCGGTTATTCAACCAGTACACCGGCACGCTGGATTCCATCGGCGGTTTCCCGGAGCGTGAGCAGCTTAAACTGGCACTGCGGCTGATGGCCGATCCGCGCAGCGCCGATCGCATGGTCAGCAATGGCTACGTGGTTATGGGCATTGCCCCGGGCGGCGTTGCGATGGTGTTCGTCAATGACCGATCCATCAATACCCTGGCCAAGGCCTCCGGCAAACGGGTGGTGGTTCTGGACTATGACCCTACCCAGGCGGAGATGATCGCCGGCATCGGTGCCACACCGGTGGTGGCTGATATCGTCAATGCCCCGAACATGTTCAATACCGGCGTGGTGGATGTGCTGGCGGCACCCCTGGCGGCCTATGAAGTGCTGGAACTGTACAAGGGCATGAGTCCGGATGGTGGCATTATCGATTTCCCGCTGACCCATATCACCATGCAGCTGATCGGACGGGAGGAGGTCTTCCCCAACGAGGTGGCCCAGTTTGTCCGGGAAGCGTTCTACAAGAACTACGATGCCATTAACCGGCGGGTGTCCGAGGAAGAGAAAAAAGTACCGGAGAAATGGTGGATTGAAATTCCGGAAGAAGACAAGCCGGAGTACGAGCGCATCATGCGGGATGCCCGGCTGGAATTGCGTGAGCGCGGATACTACAGCGCCGACATGCTGACCCTGCAACGCAAGATCCGCTGCCGGGCCAATCCGTCCCGGGAGGAATGCACCAACCCGGTGGAGTAAACCGTGACCACCGAGTCTGTTGCCATGCCTGATCGTTCCGGTTCTGTGGTCATGCGCCTGTTGGCCAGCCTCCCGATGCTGGCAATACTGGTGCTTACCCTGCTTGCTTCGGTGGGGGAAACCCTGCATTCCCGCATGTTGGAGTTCGGCGGTGAAACCTGGCCGGAGTACTTCAATCTGCGGGTGATTGACCACGTGGAAGCGCCGGCCTGTGAGCCGGTGAATGACATCGAAGCAGCAGTGGACCGGGCAGTGACGGAAAAGAAAGCTGCCCTGGAAAATGATCCGTTTGCGGATGTGTTCGGTGGCAACATTGACCGCGCCGAGGTTCGCAGCTCTATCGAGGCCAGTGCCGCAGCCTGCCAGGCCCGCTGGGAAAAATGGCAACGATTGCAAGCCATGGACCGGCCGACCGTCAAGGCCTATGCCATGGTGGAAGCGGGCCTGTCGGAAGCGGTGGTGCTGATCACCGGTAATCGCCGGGTACTGCTGGGGCTGATGCTGCTGTTCTGCGCCGCTGCTGCGACATTGCGCCGTCAGCACATCGCGCTGCGCCCGGTGGAAAGCCGCATGGATGACCGGGTGGCAACTGTCGCCCAGCTTGTGGCCAACCTGCTGCTCACCGCCTCGGCCTGGATCTACCGGACCCAGGAGCTGGCCCAGGCAGCGGCCGGCATGCCCCTGGCGCATCTGTTCATGCACGATATCTGGGTGATCGGTTTCGGTACCCTGACACTGATTTCCGCCTGGCAACTGTTCCGGCCCCGCACGGATCTGCCCGCCGGCGGTTCGGTGCCCCGCTCCCTGCTAAGCGTTCCCCTGTACAGCTATATGTGCGTCAGCGCCGCGGTGCAGTTTGCCTGGCACGGCTTCTATCATGGCATTGCAGTTTATCTGAACATGATGGCGGAGCTGTCGGCCCTGTTCCTGACACTGGGGCTCTACGTGTGGGTGGGCATGCTGCTGGCCCGCACCCATCTGCCCCGCAAGGTGTTCGACGTGATTCGCCCCTGGCAGCTGCCGCCCAAGCTGCTGGGGGTCGTGGTGTTGCTGCTGACGGCCTTGCCTACGGCCTATAGCGGTGCCTCCGGAATCTTTATCCTGGCGGCAGGTGTCACCCTTTACCGGGAGCTGCGCCGGGCCGGTACTTCGGAGCAACTGGCTCTGGCCACGACGGCCATTTCCGGTTCCATGGGCACCATGCTGCGGCCCTGCCTGCTGGTGGTGATTGTTGCCACTCTCAATAACACCGTCACCACGGATGAGTTGTTCAGCGCCGGTGCCCGGGTGCTGCTGCTGACCGCTTCCGTCTATACCGTGTATGTGCTGTTTCTGGGCGGCGGTAACCTGAAAATCGCGCCCCTGAGCCAGGCGCTTCCCGGTACCGCCAGGGCACTGGTTCCCCTGATTCCCTACGTGGCTATTTTTGCCGGTGTGGTGCTGGCCTGGAACCTGTTGCTGGACCGGGGGCTGGACGAGTTCTCGGCTCCCGCCATCCTGCCGATCGTGATGCTGCTGATTCTTGCCTGGGAGCGGGTGGTCCGCAAGGTGTCGGATCCGGATATCGACGAACCACCGGAGCGCACCGCCGGTCCCCCGCCGGTAGGGTTTCGCCAGTCGTTGTTGCGGGCCACTGATGATTCCACCGCGCTGATCGGGGCCCTGTTGATGCTGATGGCGCTGACCGTCAGCGTGGGTGGTCTGATTGAACGTTCCGGTCTGCTGGAGCTGTTCCCGGAGCAGCTCGGTTCGGTATGGGTAACTCTGGCTCTGCTGATGGCCATGCTGGTGTTTGTGGGGATGATTATGGATCCCTACGGTGCGGTGATTCTGGTGAATGCCACCATTGCGCCCATCGCCATGAATAACGGCATCGACCCGCTGCATTTCTGGGTGATGACGGTACTGGCATTCGAGATGGGCTACCTGACCCCGCCGGTGGCCCTGAACCATCTTCTGACACGACAAGTGGTGGGGGTACCGACAGATTATGAGAGCCTCTACGGTACCTTCTGGCAGCGTAACTTTCGTTTTATTCTGCCGGTGCTGGTGATGGGCACCACATTGCTCGTCGTTACTTTTGCGCCGGTGGCCTGGCCCCCGGTTTTCGATTTGTTGCTGGGTACCTGAGGGGCTATTCAGGCCCCTTGGTCCGATAAGACTGTTTAACAAAACCGGATAGGATGGTAGGACAATTGGAAAAATGAGAATCTGAGAAACTGCCCGAATCGGAAGAAAAAGTGTGAAGAGCGTCATGTGGTGGTGAATTGGTGGAAAAGTGCCCGTTGTGAGGTCAAAGGGCTCTGTGTAGAAAGGAACTCATACAAAAAGTTACTCGATGTTACGAGCGACCGATAACAACAAATGCTGTGAACGGAATCTGACCATGACATCACTACCGTCCCCGGAATTGTTCAGTGGCTCCGCCTCCCTGCTGAGTCATCAGTCCCGCTGGCAACCAGGCCAGGCAGCCCGCCAGGATCTGCTGCGCCGGTTCGGTAATCAGTCCAGTTCCTACTTCAACCTGCAGGATGGCGTGGAAAGGTTTGGTGCCCGTGGTGTCGGCTTTATTGCCTACCGCCCGGTGCGCTGCCTGGGAACCACCTATAACTTCGTGTTCGCCAACCCGGTGTGTGAGCCGGGCATGCGACGCTGGTTGCTCAACTCCTTCCTGGAAACCGTTCCCGGCCGGCACCTGTTCCTGGGCATCGACGAGAAGGTGGCCACGGAGCTGCAGTCCCTGGGTATGCGTCTGAACGAATTCGGCACCGAGTTTTCCGTGCCTCTGGAAGAGTTCTCCGTGGCTGGCAAATCCAAAAAGCAGCTACGTCACGCTTATAACCTGGACAAGCGGGAGCCGATTGAGGTCCGTGAACAGAGCTGGGATCAGGTAGATGCCGACGCGGTACGGGAAATCTCCGAAGGCTGGCGCCAGCACAAGACCGTTTCCAGCCGTGAATTGCGACTGCTGACCCGTCCGCCGGTATTTGGTGATGAATGGGGAGTGCGCAAGTTCTACGCCTACAAGAACGGCAAGATGCTGGGCTATGTGTTCTTCGACCCCTTCTTCGAGGATGGCAAGGTGGTGGGTTATACCGCCAACATCCTGCGCCAGAACATGGACGAGGCACCCACCGGCCTGCTGGACCACATCATTCTCAAGGCGATTGATCGTTTCCGTGAAGAAGGCATTCGTGAGCTGTCACTGGGCATCTCTCCGCTGCACGATGTTCAGGCCATGCCCGGCGACCGCAAGCTGATCCGCTGGATCTGCCAGTTCCTGTACGAGCGCGGCAACAGCTTCTATGCCTTCAAGGCTCTCAGCTACCACAAGACCCGCTACCGGGGTAACGCCAACAAGTGGTACATCGCCACCGACAGCAGCAGCTCTTTCAACATCGCCCTGTCTGCCCTGAAGGGCACCCAGTTGCTGCCGGCCTGGTAAACAAGGTTATGACCACTAACGACGGGTGAGGGGAGTCCCTCACCCGTCGTCGTCTTCCTCATCCTGAAGCGATTTGGGCGGGCAATGGTATTCCGCCACCGTGGTGTCGTCGTCCACACTCTCCAGATGCACATCAAAGCCCCACAGCCGGTGCACGTGGCGCACCACCTCCTGGGTTTCCGAGCCCAGCGGCACCCGGTCCACGGCAATGTGGCGCAGGGTCAGGGAGCGATCGCCCCGCACGTCCACATCCCACACCTGGATGTTGGGTTCCCGGTAGCTGAGGTTGTACTGGCGGGCCAGCTTTTCCCGCAGTGAGCGATAGCCGGGGTCGTCGTGGATGGCGGTGATTTCGTAGGTTTCTTCCTGATCGTCATCCTGCACTGCAAACAGCTTCAGATCCCGCATCACCTTGGGTGACAGGAACTGTTGTATGAAGCTCTCGTCCTTGAAGTTCTGCATGGCGAAATGCAGGGTTTTCAGCCAGTCGGAACCGGCAATATCCGGGAACCATTCACGGTCCTCGTCAGTAGGTGACTCGCAGATCCTGCGCAGATCCGTAAACATGGAAAAGCCCAGGGTGTAAGGGTTGATGCCTGAATAGTAGGGGCTGTCGAAGGGTGGCTGGTAGACCACTGCGGTGTGGCTTTGCAGGAACTCCAGCATGAAGCCGTCGTTGACCAGCCCTTTCTCGTACATGCGGTGCAGCAGGGTGTAGTGCCAGAACGTGGCCCAGCCCTCGTTCATCACCTGGGTCTGGCGCTGGGGATAGAAGTACTGACCCAGCTTGCGGACAATGCGGATCAGCTCCCGCTGCCAGGTGTCGAGCAGGGGCGCGTTCTTCTCGATAAAGTAGAGAATGTTCTCCTGGGGCTCCGCCGGGAACCGGCGACGCTTCTGGCCGGCGTGCTCGTCGTCCTCCGGGCGGGGAATGGTGCGCCACAGGTCATTGATACGCCGCTGCTGGTATTCTTCCCGTTCCTTCTGGCGGCGGGCCTCTTCGGAGGCGGAGATGGGCGGCGGCCGCTTGTAGCGATCCACCCCGTAATTCATCAGGGCGTGGCAGGAGTCCAGAATATCCTCTACCGCGTCCACCCCGTAACGCTCTTCACACTCGGCCACGTAGTGCCGGGCAAACACCAGATAATCGATGATTGCACTGGCATCGGTCCAGGTGCGGAACAGGTAGTTGTTCTTGAAGAAGGAGTTATGCCCGTAACAGGCGTGGGCAATCACCAGCGCCTGCATGGGCAGAGTGTTTTCCTCCATCAGATAGGCGATACAGGGATTGGAGTTGATCACGATTTCGTAGGCCAGCCCCATCTGGCCACGCTCGTAGCCCTTGGAGGTTTGCAGGAACTGCTTGCCGAAGGACCAGTGGTGATAGCCCACCGGCATGCCCACGGAACTGTAGGCATCCATCATCTGTTCGGCGCTGATCACCTCGATCTGGTTAGGGTAGGTGTCCAGTCCGAACTCCTTGGCGCATTTGGCGATTTCCTCGTCATAACGCTGGATCAGCTCAAAGGTCCATTCGGAATCGGTGGAAATGGGCTCCCGGGCCCGGGCCGGCTCCTGATCCGGTGCATTGGGGCGGTCGATGATGTCACTCATGCGGCTTTCCTCTCGAACAACTGGCGGAACACCGGGTAAATGTCACCGGGGTCAGCAATCTGCTGCATGGCAAAGCTGTCCGGGTTCTGTTCCATCACCTTCTCGTATTCGTACCAGAGCATCTGGTGATCCTGCGGGGTGATCTCCACATAGGAGTAGTACTGCACCAGCGGCAGGATGGCCTCTGAAAGCACCTTGCTGCAGACCGGGGAATCGTCATTCCAGTTATCCCCGTCCGAGGCCTGGGCGGCGTAGATGTTCCATTCCGACGGCGGGTAGCGGGAATCGATGATCTTCTTCATCAGCTTCAGCGCACTGGAAACGATGGTGCCGCCGGTCTCCCGGGAATAGAAGAACTCCTCCTCGTCCACTTCCTTGGCGCTGGTGTGGTGGCGGATAAACACCACGTCGATCTTCTTTTAATTCTTCTTCAGGAACAGGTAGAGCAGGATGAAGAACCGCTTGGCGATGTCCTTGTGCATCTGGGTCATGGACCCGGAGACATCCATCAGGCAGAACATCACCGCACTGGTGGCCGGCTGTGGCTTCTTCGTATGCTGGCGGTAGCGCAGGTCAATCTCATCGATGAAGGGGATGCGTTTAACGTTCGCTTTCAGGCGCTCAATCTCGGCCTCCAGCGCCTTGATCTGGTCTTCATGGCTGAATGCCGCGTCCAGATCCTCCGGAGCGGCCTTCAATTCCGCCAACTGTTTTTCCAGCTCCCGGATTTTCTTCTTGCGGGCCCCGCCGAGGCCCATGCGCCGGGCATGGGCTCCCCGCAGGGAACGCACCACATCCAGCTTGGCGGGAATGCCCTGGTTGGTGAAGCCGGCCCGCACGTATTTGAACGATTCCGTGTCCTTGAGCTTCTTGCGGGCCAGGTTGGGCAGCTCCAGATCATCGAACAGAAAGTCCAGGAATTCCTCCTGAGTGATCTGGAAGGCAAACTCGTCCATACCTTCCCCGTCCGGGCTGGCCTGGCCGTCCCCCTGGCCCTGGCCACCGCCGCCTTCGGGTTTGGGCAGGCGATCACCGGTCACAAAATCCTTGTTGCCGGGGTGCACCACTTCGCGCTTGCCGCCCCGGCCGTGGTGAAAGATGGGTTCGTCAATGTCCCGGGAGGGAATGCTGACACTCTCCCCCCGTTCGATATCGGTAATGGACCGCTTCTGCACGGCATCCGCCACCGCTTTCTTGATGTGATGGCGATAGCGGCGCAGGAACCGTTCCCGGTTCACCGCGCTCTTGTTTTTGCCGTTCAGTCGCCGGTCGACAATGTGGGTCATACCCATGGTACCGCTCCCGTTGGTCGTTACTGGGACTTACGAACACGCAGGTACCATTCGGCCAGCAGCCGTACCTGTTTCTCCGTGTAGCCTCGATCGACCATACGTTCGACGAACTGCTTGTGTTTATTCTGGTCTTCCTGACTGGCTTTGGGGTTGAAGGAAATGACCGGAAGAAGGTCCTCGGTGTTGGAGAACATCTTCTTCTCGATCACGCTGCGCAGTTTCTCGTAACTGAGCCAGGACGGATTTTCGCCGTTGTTATTGGCCCGGGCCCGCAGCACGAAATTGACCACCTCGTTGCGGAAGTCTTTCGGGTTGGAAATGCCCGCCGGCTTCTCGATCTTCTCCAGCTCCTCATTGATGGAGCCGCGGTCCAGAATCTCGCCGGTATCCGGATCCCGGTATTCCTGATCCTGGATCCAGAAGTCCGCATAGGTCACGTAGCGGTCGAACAGGTTCTGGCCGTACTCGCTGTAGCTCTCCAGATAAGCGGTCTGGATTTCCTTGCCGATGAAGGCCACATAATGGGGTGCCAGGTATTCCTTGATGAAGCGCAGGTAGCGCTCCTGCACCTCCGGCTGGAACTGCTCCTGCTCGATCTGCTTCTCCAGCACGTAAAGCAGGTGCACCGGGTTGGCGGCTACCTCGGTGGTGTCGAAGTTGAACACCTTGGAGAGAATCTTGAAGGCAAATCGTGTGGAGAGCCCATCCATTCCCTCGTTTACCCCGGCGGAATCCCGGTACTCCTGGATGGACTTGGCTTTCGGGTCCGTGTCCTTGATGCTCTGGCCGTCGTACACCTTCATCTTGGAGTAGATGCTGGAGTTCTCCGGCTCCTTGATGCGGGACAGAATCGAGAACTGCGCCAGCATGTCCAGAGTGTCCGGCGCGCAGGGAGCCCCGCTGAGGGAACTCTCCCGCAGCAGCTTGCGGTAGATGTCGATTTCCTCGCTCACCCGCACACAGTAGGGCACCTTGACGATATAGACCCGGTCGAGGAAGGCCTCGTTGTGCTTGTTGTTGCGGAACGTCTGCCATTCCGATTCGTTGGAGTGGGCCAGGATAATGCCGTCAAACGGCACCGACCCCATGCCCTCGGTGGTGTTGTAGTTACCTTCCTGAGTGGCCGTCAGCAGCGGGTGCAGCACCTTGATGGGTGCCTTGAACATCTCCACAAACTCCAGCAGCCCCTGATTGGCCTTGCACAGCCCGCCGCTGAAACTGTAGGCATCCGGATCATCCTGGGAATAGTCCTCCAGCATGCGGATATTGACCTTGCCCACCAGGGCGGAAATGTCCTGGTTGTTGTCATCACCCGGCTCGGTCTTGGCCACACCGAGCTGATCCAGCACCGAGGGATACCGCTTCACCACCCGGAACTGACTGATATCACCACCAAATTCATGGAGCCGCTTCACCGCCCAGGGCGACATGATTGAGCGCAGATAACGCCGCTCGATGCCGTACTCCTCTTCCAGAATCTGCCCGTCCTCGTCCGGATTGAACAGTCCCAGCGGGCTCTCGTTCACCGGCGAGCCCTTGATGGCGTAAAAAGGCACCTTCTGCATCAGCGACTTGAGCTTCTCCGCCAGGGACGACTTACCACCGCCCACCGGACCGAGCAGATAAAGAATCTGCTTCTTTTCCTCCAGCCCCTGAGCCGCATGCCGGAAAAACGACACGATGTTCTCCACGGCATCTTCCATGCCATAGAACTCGGCAAATTCCGGGTAGCGTTTGATAACCTTGTTGGAAAAAATGCGTGACAGGCGGGGGTCACGGGAAGTGTCGATCAATTCGGGTTCGCCAATGGCCAGTAACATCCTCTCGGCCGCCGTGGCGTAGGCTGATGGGTCCTTTTTGCAGATCTCCAGGTATTCCTCAAGGGAGTATTCCTCCTCCTGAGTGGATTCATACCGGTCTTTGAAGTGCTGCACGATGCTCATAGATGCCCCTCGCTCGCTATTTTCAGCTTTGTTACACGCAGATTCCCCGTTTTTTGGATGCCACCGCTTGGGGTGGTTTAGTGAATGAATGGATTCGGGTAGTGCCGGTCCGGGCGCTGATGTTATCCAGGCCGGTTAATCTGAGCTTAGTTCAAGCTCGCGAGGTTGGACAGATGGATTGGTGTATCGGTTCATTAATTCTTGTTACCGTCGGGTTTGGGGGGCTGGAGGGCATGGCCGGGGTCTTTCCCGGACACGCCCGCAAGTACGTCCATGTAGGGCTCGTATCGGGCCATCCTTGGCCCTCCACGGTCCGGGAAAGACCCCGGCCACACCCTCCGATCAAACAAATGGGGATAACGCGGCGATACCCGAAAGGTTCCCGGACGGGTATGGGAGGTGGGGTTCAGAAACGGATCGATGTCTGAGCGCAGCGAGTTTATTCGATCCGTTTCTGAACCCCACCTCCCATGACCGGCCCGCCCCCAAACTGGCAGTCTTACCCCAACAGCAAGCTCACAACTTCAGCAACCGGAACACACTCTCAGAAGCCCCACTAAGCCCCTTGATCTTGCAGAACGGATGATCCGCCGCCAGCGTATTGCTCACAATGTGCTCCACCTCGAAATCCCCCGAGTAAAGCTCGAAAACCTCCTCATCGGATACATTGAACGGCGGTCCGCTGCGCTCGGAGCCGTCGTAATCCAGGGTGATCAGCAGGATTCGTGTGTTGTCCGGAAGTATCGCCGTCAGGTGCTCCACATAGTCCTTGCGCATGGCCGGGGGCAGGGCGATGAGGGCGGCGCGGTCGTAGACCAGTTTGGTGTGCTTTACGTCATCGGGTACCAGCTGGAAAAAATCACCGCACCAGATCTCCAGGTTGTCATGCCGGAACGTGGTGTAGGGCTCGCCGGGATGCACCTGGGCTTTCTCGCCCGCTTCCTCGAAGAAGTCCTTGCAGGCAACCTCGCTCAGCTCAATCCCCAGCACCGGATGCCCCCGGTCATGCAGCCACCACATATCGTGGGCCTTGCCGCACAGCGGAACCAGCACCGCACCCGTGCCCTTGCCGGCCAGTTGTTCCCAGTGGTCGTGCAGGTACTTGTTCACGGTGCCTTCGTGGAAGCCGATTTCTTTCTTGGCCCAGCGTTCGTGCCAGAACTGGTGTTCCATGGTGGTGTGCCTCCGGTTGACAGGGTTTCAGACAGTCTAACGCAGTCTTTGTCTCCTGTGTGCGGACAATGCGGGCTGGCGGCAATGGGCTCCAGCCGCTACCATTTGGGAGTCAAAACCCCTCAAGACAGGATGTTACGTGGCTTCCACCCAGATGAAAGATCGCCTCCAGGCCGCCGAGACCTGGATACTGGCCAATCCCAACCCGCCCCGGAGCTGGCCCTGGACCTGGCTCTACAAGACTGGGCGCACTGCCTATGCGCTGGTGCGGGATGTGGTCAGCGGGCAGCTTACCCTGCATGCCATGAGCCTGGTCTATACCACGCTGCTCAGTATCGTGCCGATGCTGGCGCTGAGCTTTTCGGTGCTCAAGGCACTGGGGGTGCATCAGCGTCTTGAGCCGTTCCTGTTCCAGTTCTTTCAGCCCCTGGGGCCACGAGGGGTGGAGATGGCGGAACAGGTGCTCGGCTTTGTGGATAACATGAAGGTGGGTGTGCTGGGGTCCGTGGGCCTGGCCATGCTGGTGTACACGGTCATCTCCCTGGTGCAGAAGATCGAGCGCTCCTTCAACATGATCTGGCGGGTGCCGGACATGCGCTCCCTGGCCCAGCGGTTCAGCAATTACCTGAGTGTAATTATGGTGGGGCCGTTACTGATGGTGTCGGCGATTGGAATCAGCGCCACCATCTTCTCTTCCACCATTGTCCAGACACTGATGGAGATTGAGCCCTTCGGTTCGCTGATTCTCGCAGCCAGCCGGTTTACCCCCTTCTTCCTGGTGGTGGGTGCCTTCACCTTTGTGTACATCTTTATTCCCAATACCCGGGTCAAACTGCGTTATGCCTTCATCGGCGGGCTGATTTCGGGTATTTCCTGGCAGGCGGGCAGTATGCTGTTTGCCTCGTTTGTAGCGGGATCGGCCAAGTACGCGGCTATCTATTCCAGCTTTGCCATCGGCATCATCCTGCTGATCTGGATTTACCTGAACTGGATGATTCTGTTGCTGGGGGCCAGTCTGGCCTATTACCTGCAGAATCCGGCCGCCGTGGCCAAGCGCCGGGAAGTGCGCCAGTCACCGGAGTTGCAGGAGAAAGTGGCGCTGGCACTGATGTGGATGGTAGTGCGGCCCTTTGCCCGGGGCGAGACAGCACCCCAGCAGGAAGACCTGGAGCAGACCCTGGGCGTGCCGGGGGAAGTCACCCGGGGAATCAGTGACAAGCTGATTCGTGCCGGCATTCTCAACCTCGCCGGCCGCAATGGCGACCAGCTGACACCGGGCAGGGCGCTGGATCTGATTTCGGTGCGGGATGTGCTGGATGCCGTGCGCGCGGATGAAGACGGTATTGTCAGGCGCTTGCCGGGGGTGTTGCCGGAGGGACTCAAGGGACTCCGTCACGAAGTGCCGGAACTGACGTTTGCCGAACTGGTCGCGCAGCAGGAAAACTGAGCGTTATTCCCGGAGCAACCGCTGGGTGGCGTGACGCACCTGCCCTAGCTGGTCGGCGGAGAGCTGCACCAGGTCCAGCAGCTGTTCCTCGGCCATGTTGCGCTGGCGGGCATGCAGCAGTACTTCGCGGGTGCCCACCACAATGCCGTCATTCAGGGGCGAATGGGCATCGCCTGGGGAAGGGCGTTCTGCCTCGAACAGGCAGGCGTGGTAACGGGGCGGCAGGTTCCAATCGTTTGCCAGCAACTGGGACATGCCCCACTGATGCCGGGACAACGCCAGGCGGATGACCGATGCAGCGGGCGGAGCTCCCAGGTTGCGCACCTGCACAATGCGTTGCAGCTCCCGGAACAGGGTCATATAGGCCAGCGCCGGGAGCAAGCCCACCAGAAACCAGGCACTGGCATCCTGGCCGTGGATGCGGGCAATCTGCTCGGCACTGCGGGCGCAGCTCAGTCCCCATAACCATACCCGTCTGGCAAACAAAGCTTCCCGGCTGTTGCGGGCGGCCAGCATGGGGCGCATCACCGAGGCTGAAACCACGCTGCGTATGCCGTCAATGCCCAGCACAAACACGGCGTTGTCCACGGACTCGATGGAATGGTCACCGGGCCGGAACATGGGGCTGTTGGCCATTTGCAGGGTCTGGTCGGTAACGGCCGGATCGTCCAGGATGATGCGGGTCAGGCTGCGACGGTCCGAGTTTTCGTCAGACAGGGCCCGCATCAGCATGGGCAGGGTCAGCGGTTGGCGGGGCAGTTCCTGAATGCGGCCCTCCCGCAGTCTGCGTGCCAGCTCATCCAGCAGTATCCGGTCCCGTTCATCTTCCTGTGCAAGCCCGCGGGGATCCGTATCCAGCAGCCAGCAGAACAGGTGCTGTTCCAGTTGCTCCAGCCGTTCGTCCTGTTTCGGGTTGGATGCTTCCTCGCTGGCGGTCAGGTTCATCAGCCGGGACTCGTTCGTCCGTGGTGACGGCCCGTCGCCTTTGAACATGCGTGACAGCCAGGATAAGAAACCAGGCATCCAATGCCTCCGGAAATGCAGGTTTAATATGATGGTTTTCAGTATAGCGGCCGGGTGCTGTGGTGCCAGCCACCCGGTGGACGATCAGAACAATGAGGTGTTGCCGAACACAAACACCAACTGGCCGATACCGGCCATCATGCCCAGGAAGGCACCCACCAGAATGAGTTTGATCTCGTCTTCCTGGAAGCAGGGGCGTAGCAGGTCCTGGAACTCTTCCGAGGAGAGGGCCACCATGCGTTCTACCATGATTTTTTCCACGGCCCGGGCGCGGTCTTTTTCAAAAACGGGGCTGCTGAAGGAGGTACGGGAAATATCGATGGCTTTCTCGCCCACCTGATTCTTCAGGGTGGCGAAGCCGGTGGGACCGAAGGCCATCTGGGTGAGCGCCTTGGCCATGCCGGCAGTCTCATCCACCAGCGGTTTGGCGTGCTTGCGTACCATGTTCTGTGCCCGGTCGCTTTTCGGGCCGTTGAGGATGGAGTTGATGATGTTCTCCACCGTCAGGATTTCATGGGTAACGATATGGCAGAAGGATTCCGCCACTGCCCGCTGGCGCTTGAGGAACAGCCCCTGAAGCCGGAAAGGACCGACTTTTTTCTCCCGCAGGGGGCGGAAAATCACGTTCAGGGCAATCCAGTTGGTGGCGTAACCCACCAGCAGGCCGAACAGGGGCAGTACCCACCAGCTCTGGTAGAAGTACCAGACGGTCATCTGGATCAGGCCGAACAGGAACCCGAAATACAGCCCGGAATTGACGATAAAGCGGAACTCCACTTCGCCGCATTCCAGAAAAATCCGGTTCAGCAGCCGCTTGTCGGCCACCAGCTGCTCGATCACCATGCCCTTGATGTCCAGCAGATCCTCGATATTGTCCGAGATGTCGTCAACAAGGTTGTCCACCAGTTGCGGAGTGGACTTCCGGACCCGCTCGTAGACCATCTTGCGGGCGGAGGCGGGCAGGTTTTCCCAGAAGGTGGGGTACTCCCGCAGCATCATTTCATCCACGTACTCTTCAACACGCGGGTCGACAGACTTGATGATGTGGGCGGCCAGTACCCGGGGGTCGATCTGCTCGAAGATTTCCTGAACGGTGCCGATCTTGGAAATGGTGGCATCCACGCTGATATCGGCCATTTTCCTGGCTTTGGACGGGATGATGCCCTGCCAGCCCCAGATAGGGCGTTTGCCCCAGAATTCCAGCGGGTAGAAGGTCATCTTGATGGCCAGCCAGTTGGTGCTCCAGCCGATCAGCGCGGCGATCACCGGTATGCTGAGATACTGCCAGAATTCAGCTTGGGTCAGGAAACTCGTCATCCACAACTCGCAGTCGGTTTATCGTTCTGATTGTTCAAGGCAGCGATAATGTTGCTCAGGTTACAGCTTGTCAATGACTGGGCAGGCGCAACACCGGTGACATTAGTGCCTGAGATCACCCCAAAGCCACTGGCAGAGGGTGATAGCCGCCACTGGTGCGGTTTCTGTGCGCATCACCCGGGGGCCCAGGGCGGTGGCCAGAAAGCCCGCCTGTTCGGCAGCGGCGATTTCCCCGTCACTCAGGCCACCTTCGGGCCCGATCATGAGTGCCACCGAGCCGGGTTTATCCAGGCTGTCCAGCGCCTGGGTGGTCCGGTGATGCAGCACCAGCCGGGCATCGCATGACTGAGTGTAGTCCAGCCACTGATCTACCGTCATGACCGGCATGATCTCCGGTACCACCGCCCGCCCGCACTGTTCTGCGGCGCTGATGGCCACCGACTGCCAGTGGCGCAGGCGCTTGTCTTCCCGGTCGCCCTTGAGTTTTACCTCACAGCGTTCGGTCACCAGCGGCACAATGACCGCAACCCCGGCTTCCACACTCTTCTGCACCGCATAGTCCATCCGGTCGCCCCGAGACAGGGTCTGGCCCAGCACGATGCGCAGGGGCGACTCCAGGTGATTGTCCTGGGGTTGCCCCAGTTCCGCGGTTACCCGTTTTTTGCCCACATCGGTCAGGGTGGCGGGGTAATCCATGCCGTCGCCGTTGAACAGCACCAGCGACTGGCCTGGCTGCATGCGCAGCACCTTGCCTACATGCCGGGCGGCATTGTCGTCCAGTTCAATGCTGGTGCCGCCGGCCAGTGGCGCGTCGGTGTGGATTCGGGGTACCCGCATCGGCTCAGACTCCGGTGGCGATGTTGATGCCTTCCTCGGCCACTGTTGCCAGGTGCCGGATCTGGTCCTCGGTAATCACATAAGGGGGCATGAAATACACCACATTACCCAGTGGACGCAGCAGTGCTTCTCTGGTCAGGGAATGCTGGTAGACCTTGATGCCACGGCGTTCCTGCCAGGGGTAGGGGGTCTTGCTGGCCTTGTCGCTGACCATTTCGATAGCCATGGTCATGCCATGCTGGCGGATGTCGCCGACATGGGGGTGGTCCGCCAGGTGGGCTACGGAGTCTGCCATGCATTGCGAGAGGCGGCGATTGTTCTCGATGACGTTGTCATCCCGGAAAATATCCAGCGTTGCCAGGGCCACGGCACAACCAATGGGGTTGCCGGTGTAACTGTGGGAGTGCAGGAAGGCCCGCAGGGTTTCATAGTCGTCGTAGAAGGCCTGGTAGACATCGTCCGTTGTGAGCACCACCGACAGGGGCAGGTAGCCGGCGGTCAGACCCTTGGACAGGCACATGAAATCCGGGGTGATGCCGGACTGCTCGCAGGCGAACAGGGTGCCGGTGCGACCAAAGCCTACGGCAATCTCGTCGGCGATCAGGTGCACATTGTAGCGGTCGCAGGCTTCACGAAGCTTGGTGTGATAAACCGGGTGGTGCATGCGCATGCCGCCGGCACACTGGATCAGCGGCTCCACCACCACCGCGCAGATCTCCTCGTGTTTCTCGGCCAGCAGTTGCTCCATCGCCTCGAACTGGCGCAGGGCATACTCTTCGTCGGTCTCCCCGGGTTCCTTGTTGAAGGCATCCGGTGATGGGGCGGTCAGCACTTCCATCAGCAGGGGTTCGTAGGTGTCCTTGTAGAGGGATACATCCCCGAGGGCCAGGGCACCCAGGGTTTCCCCGTGATAGCTGTTGGAGAGGTTGACGAAATTCTTCTTGGTCGGCTTGCCGTGGTTTTTCCAGTAGTGATAGCTCATTTTCAGAGCAGCCTCGATGGCAGACGAACCGTTGTCTGCATAGAAGCACTTGTTGAGTCCCTCCGGCGTCACCTCGATCAGGCGCTCCGAGAGATTGACCACCGGCTCATGGCTGAACCCGGCCAGTATCACGTGTTCCAGTTCGCCGATCTGTTCCTGGATGGCGGCGTTGATGCGCGGGTTGGCGTGGCCGAAGATGTTGACCCACCAGCTGCTGACCGCATCGATGTAGCGGTTACCCTCGAAATCCTCCAGCCAGACACCTTTGCCCCGTTTGATGGGGATCAGGGGCAGGGATTCGTGGTCTTTCATCTGGGTACAGGGGTGCCAGACGGATTTGAGGTCGCGGGCAACCAGGTCTGCATTGCGCATGGCCGTGTCTCCTTGGAACAGATTCCGGGCAGGAAATGAAAATTCAGGGCTGCACATGATACTGGCAGCGATGGTCCCTGTGCCAGTGCTCTCTGGCTGCGGAGACGATCGCTCCGGGTCGGGCGGCCAATGCCGCAAATCCTGGCCCTTTGCAGAATGTCCGCTGGCATAGTCTGGAGGTTGTTATGGAAGTTGCGATGGAGCATCCCTACGAAGCGGGCATCGAGACCGTTCTGGGGGCGTTTTTCGACAAACAGCATATTCTCGCCCGCAATGAGCGGCTGGGTTGTCGTAACGTGCGCATTGTCGACCTCAAGCGTGATGACCTGACCGCCAAAGTCGTTGTCGAGCGCGAACTGGCTCTGAAGATGAACGTGCCGGGCATCCTGTCCAGCGTAAACCGCGACTGGAGCCAGATCCGCCAGGAAGAACACTGGTTCCGCAAGGATGCCAATGAATGGCATTGTGAGTTCCGGGTCCGTATCAAGGGCCTGCCGGTGCGCATCAAGGGCAATATGCAGCTGCAGGGTGATGAGAGTCGCTGCACTAACCTGGTGACCCTGGACATCTACTGTGACGTGCCGCTGCTGGGCAAGCAGATTGCCGGTGTTGTGGTAGACGATACCCGGAGCAGAATCCAGCAGGAATACAAAGCAATTCGCAGTTTGCTGCAGTAAGCGTATCCCCCGACGACGGTTTTACCCTTCCCCTGTCGCTGATCGCACCATGGCTGATCAGGCCATCAGGTGACTTGCTTCGCAAAAGACGGAATCACCTGTCACCTTTCCGTGACCGGACGCACGGTCGTGGCTTTTATGCCCTTCTCCCCTCTCGGTTTTTTACGTTCTGAAACATAAAATGACGCTGTGTTTACATTTTGAAACATTGGGATGTCACCCGCATCCACAACGTCGCGCAGCGGCGTGCGAGTAGAGCGAGATCATAAAAATAGCAATGAATTCAAAAGCCTGATGGCCAGGTAGTACGGGCTGCTTAACAAAAGGAATAGCAATATGAGCGCATACGAACAGTCAGTCGCACAATCGAGCACGAATCCTGTGTATGCCCGCTTCACACCGATCAAGCGAGTCAGCGTGAAAGACATCCGGCAGATGTACGACATTTTTTGCCGGTACTACGGCCATACGGATATGGACACCTTCATCAGTGACATGAGCAAGAAAAGCGGTGTCATCATGATTCGCCGCAAAGACAGTGGCCGGGTGGTGGGCTTCTCCACCGTTGTCAGCATGGATATGGAAATCGGCCGCATGAAAGGCCGCGGTATCTTCAGCGGTGACACCATTGTCGAGAGGGAATACTGGGGCAACCGCGCCCTGCAGATCGCCTTCTTCCGCTATGTGCTGAAGGAAAAGCTGAAGCGCCCGATGACACCGTTGTTCTGGCTGCTGATCAGCAAGGGCTACAAGACCTATTTGCTGCTGGCCAACAACTTCCATTACTACTATCCCCATCCGGAAAACAGTTACCCGCAGCTGGAACCGATTGTTCGCCACTATTGCGAGGAGATGTTCCCGGGTTGTTACGATGCCGAGCGTGGCGTACTGGATTTCGGGGAGAACGCCCAGTTCCTCAAGAACGAGGTAGCCGCCATCACCGACGACCTGCGCCAGCGGGTGCCGAAGATCCGTTACTTTGAAGAGTGTAATCCTACCTGGACCCGCGGCACCGAGCTGCCCTGCGTTGGTCAGGTCAATATGGCCGGTATGGTTGCCTACGTGAAGAAGTGGATATCCAGCCGCATGAAATCCAACAAGCCGGTGCAGCTTTCCGATTCCGGTAAGGTGGGTTCCACGTCATGAGCCATTCCCGAAGCGGCCACTGGTTGCTCCGGCAGTTGGTCCGGCCCGGGGCCTCGTCATTCCGCAAGAGCAGCCTGGACCTGGAACAGGTTCAGCGCAGCAAGCTCTCGGAAACCCTGAAAAGGGTGGCGGGGACTCCGATGGGCAGGGCCAATGGCATTGAGGCTGACTGGAGCTGGGAAACCTTTGCCGAGAAGATGCCTGTAACGGACTACTCGGACTGGACGGCGGCGGTTGAAAGCCAGATGAAAACCGGTGCCAACGGGCTGATCCGCTCCAAGGTTATGCGCTATCAGCCCACCAGTGGCTCCAGTTCCGCGATCAAGTGGATTCCCTACACCAAACAGTTCCTCTCGGAGCTGGATGGTGCCATTTCCCCCTGGCTGAGTGACCTGTACGAGAACTACCCGGGTGTCCGGCAAGGGTGTCATTACTGGTCCCTGTCCTGGCTGCCCACGGAAATGCGTGAGAAGGCCTCCGGCGACCTGAACGACGACATGCAGCTACTCAGTCTTGGCAAGCGCTGGCTGGCCGCCAAGACCCAGGCGATTGGTGACGGAGTCGCCCTGGCACCGACATCCGACGATTCCCTGTTTGCCACCCTGGCCATGCTCACCGCACGTCCGGATCTGACCGCGATCTCGGTCTGGAGTCCGACATTTGCACTGGGCATGTTCGAACGGCTGGCGGACTGGCGTGAAGAGCTGGCGCAAGTGCTGGAGAAAGGCCACTGGGGCAACCGCCATGAGGGGCTGCAACATCTCAGGGCCCCGAAAAATCCCCGTGCGGCAGCGATTCTCCGTAACTGGAGCGGTGAGGCGAGTTCCTATTTCTACCGGGACCTGTGGCCTTCCCTGGCCCTGGTCAGTGCCTGGGATACGGCCGCAGCCAGACCCTGGGCAAAGAAGCTGAGAGCGAGCCTGCCCCAGGCTTCATTCCAGGGCAAGGGCCTCTGGGCCACCGAGGGCGTGGTGACTATTCCCATGCAGCGGTCCATGGACGGCGACGGGCTGACGGACCACGTGCTGGCGGTTAATTCCCATGCCTACGAGTTTGAGGATGTCGCCACGGGTGAGATTCTGCCTCCCTGGAAACTCGAGCAGGGTCAGCAGGTGAGCCCGCTGATGACCACCGGTTCGGGCATGTTGCGTTACCGGCTGGGGGACCAGCTGGAGGTGACCGGTTTCCATAACCAGCTACCGGCTATGCGCTTCCTGGGGCGTGGCGGCACCACTGATATGGTGGGCGAGAAGATCAGTACAGTCATTGCCCAGCAGGTTCTGGACAGTCTGCCGTGGCCTGCGGGCGTAAGCCCTGTGGTGATGCTGGCAGCCCCGGAAGCAGGGGAGCGACCGGTGTATACGCTGCTGGCGGAAGCTCCGCCGGAAATGCCGGTGGACAAGTGCCGGGCTATTAGCCGGCAACTGGAGGAGGCCCTGGAAGCCGCCCTGCACGAGCACTTCCATTACCAGCTTGCCCGTAACCTGGGGCAACTGGCTCCGGCGCGCTGTCTGTGCGCACCGGGAATCAGCGAAGGCTACATGCTGACCTGCAGGGACCGCGGAATGATCGAGGGGGACATCAAGGTGGAAGCGTTGCGCGCATGGCCTGGTGAATTGCCGGCACTATGCCTGAAGCTTGCCGCCGATGGTGCGCCCGCGAAACCATCGGTGAAAACCGAGGATCCTGTCTGGGGGTAAGAGCCATGAATCAGAAAGCGGCTGTTTCATACTATGTACGTCCGGCCACACCGGAGGACAATCCATCCGTTCTGTCCATGCTGTCGGAAAACTCGCAGCCCGGACAGGTGCAGCTCACCTTCGAGCGGGATCCGGATTATTTCTTCGGTGCCGGCATCAATTGCGATACCCCGGATGTCTATGTGCTGGAGAAAAGCCAGTTCAGCGAAGGCGAGAACCCCATGGTGGGTATCTTCAATCTTGGCCAGCGCAACCTCTACGTGAACGGGGAACCGCGGCAGGTGCGCTACGCTCACGATCTGCGGATTGCCAAAGGTGCCCGCGGAGGTGAAGCAATCCGGGTAACCTACGGCTTTGCGGAACAGGTGAACGAGAATGATGGCTGGATGCAGGCCGTGATTCTGGCTGACAACAAGCCGTTCCTGCAGGCCATCAGCAAGAAACAGCCGGGTATGCCGGATTTCTATCTGAACGGGAATATTGAAACCAGCCTGTTGACCGGCAGGCCGAAGAATCCGCAGCAGGATGGACTCAAGCTGCGTGCTGCCACCCGCGCTGATCTGCCTGCCATGCAGGCATTCTATGATCGCGAGGCGGCAGGCCGGCAATTTGCCCAGGCCTACCGTTTCGAGGATCTGCTAAGCCAGTCTCCTTACTACCGGGGCCTGGAACTATCCGATTACTGGCTGGCGTTTGACGGCGAGGAACTGGTGGGCATTGCCGGAACCTGGAACCAGAAATCGTTCCGCCAGACCCGGGTGGATGGCTACAGCCGCTCCATCAGCATGGTGCGGCCACTCTACAATGCCTGGGCTTCGGTATCGGCAGGTATGAAACTGCCCCGCAAGGGCGATTGCTTCAATTACCGGATGATCCACACCCTGATGGTGAAGAACCGGGATGAAGCGGTTACCGATGCCATCCTGTGCCATCTTCACCGCTGCTTCCGGCCTTACCATGATGCGCTGATTTGTGGGTTCTTCGAGGATGATCCCGGAGCCCGGGTGGCCTCACGGTTCCAGCGCCGGGTGCTTCGCAGCCATCATTACATGATGACCTGGCAGGATCGTGATCCCCGTGCAGAGCTGGATAACAGTCTGCCGCTCTACACGGAGGTGGCCCGGCTCTGACAGGGCCGGCTCCGGTTAATGGGCCAGCACCCGGGAGAGGAATGCCTGGGTGCGCTCATTCTGGGGATTGTCGAAGACATCCGCCGGTTTGCCTTCTTCCACTATCTGGCCTTCGTGAATGTAGATCACCCGGTCGGCCACTTCCCTGGCAAAGCCCATCTCGTGGGTGACCACCATCATGGTCATGCCTTCTTTCGCCAGTTCCCGCATGACATCCAGCACCTCGCCGATCATCTCCGGGTCCAGGGCCGAGGTGGGTTCGTCAAACAACATCAAGCGCGGTTCCATGGCCAGCGCCCGGGCGATGGCCACACGCTGCTGCTGCCCGCCGGAAAGCTGGCTGGGATACTTGTCCGCCTGGTCACCGATGCCCACCCGGTTGAGCAGCCGCTCGGCGGTGGCATTGGCAATCACCTGGGAGGAGTTCTTCACCTTCATCGGCGCAAGCATGATGTTCTTGCGCACCGTCAGGTGGGGGAACAGGTTGAACTGCTGGAATACCATGCCCACTTCCTTGCGGATCTCGGCCAGTGATTCCTGGTTGCCGCCCTTGGGTTCCAGGCGGTTACTATCGACTGACAACTGGCCGCTCTCGTATTCCTCCAGTCCGTTCACGCAGCGGATCAGGGTAGACTTACCGGAGCCGCTGGCCCCGATGATCACCACAACCTCGCCCTGTTCCACGCTGAGGTCGATATTCTTGAGTACGTGTAGTGAGCCGAAGTATTTGTTCAGGCTCTTCATCTCAACGATCTGTGTCATGGATACATACCTTCAGACAGAAGCCACACCGCGCCGCTCCAGCAGGCGCAGAATCAGCGACAGTGACAGGGTGATGGCCAGATACATGAGGGCAACAACGAAGTAGACCTCGAAGGCAGTGAAGGTGTTGGCAATATACACCTGACCCTGACGTACCAGCTCCCCGACACCGATCACGGAGAACAGGGAGGTATCCTTGATACTGACGATCGCCTGGTTACCCAGTGGCGGAATCATCCGGCGGAACGCCTGGGGCCAGACAATGGACCAGAAGGTCTGGGTGCGGGACAGCCCCAGGGACAGCCCGGCTTCGGTCTGGCCCTTGTCGATGGATTGCACACCACCTCGCACTACTTCCGAAATGTAGGCACCGGAGTTGAGGGCGATGGCCGCAATGCCTGCGGTCAGGGGGTCAATCGGGCCGCCCACAAGATCCGGCAGACCGTAGAAGATAAACAGCACCTGAACCAGGATTGGCGTGCCGCGGAAAATTTCGATATAGGCGGTGGCGGGCCAGCGCAGGAGCGGATTCTTGTTGATGCTCAGCAAGCCGAAAATAATGCCGAGAACAAAGCCGATGGCCAGGCCGCCAAAGGAAATCAGGAGGGTGTAGGGAACGCCTTTGAGCAGGTAGGGGATGGAATCCATCGCCGCCTGCCAGTCAAACTGAAACTGGAATTCCACGTGAGGAGTCTCCGGAGACTGAGGCTGAAAGTGCCGGGGCGAATGGCTCCGCCCCGGTGTTACGACAGGTCAGATGAGTTACTGGTCCTCGGGCATGGGCCCGAACCACTTTTCATAGATCGTCTTGTAGGTGCCGTCTTCCTTGATGGAAGCCAATGCCTCGTTTACCTCATCCACCCATTCGCTGCCTTTTTTCGGGGCGATGCCATACTGCTGGCCTTCATACAGCGGGCCGACGGTTTTTACCTTGCCGTCACCTTTGGTGCGGGCAAAGTAGCCGACGTTGGGGGCATCATAGAATACGGCATCCACGGCTCCGGACATCAGGGCCATGTACATGTCGGAACTGCCGGGGTAAGGCGTTACACCGTCCTCTTCCTCAAGGTTCTTGACCAGGAAGTCGTAGCTGGTGCTGCCGATCTTGGTGCCGACCTTCTTGCCTTCAAGGTCGTCCAGCTCTTCTACTGCGTCGTCGCTGTTGCGAACCAGAATGCGCAGGCCGGAATCGTAGTAGGGGTCAGAGAAGTCGACAATCTGGCTACGCTCATCGGTGATGGTGATACCCGCGATGGCGATATCCACATTACCGGTCTGCAGGGCCGGGATGATGCCGTTGAAGTCCATGGTGTTCAGGTCGTACTCGAAGCCGGCCCGCTCGGCCACTTCGGCAATGATTTCCATGTCGAAACCAACCATTTCGCCGGTTTCCTGGTCCATCATTTCAAAGGGAACGAAGCTGGGGTCGGTCACCACCCGCAGCGTTTCCGCGGAAACCGCGCTGGTTGCCAGGGACAGGGAAAGTGCGACACCGAGTGATTTGAACCAGTTGGTCTTCATAGAAACTCCTGTGTTAAGGGGATAACAGGAAAAGTCTAGACCAGAATCCGGAGGTTTGCAGGGGCTCGGAAAAGAGAAGGTGCGGGAACGGGTGGGGCAGGCCGCTCATAAGGCCGGCCTGCCCACCATCGGAGGCGATCAGAAGGAGATTTTCTTCTGGTCGTCCAGGCCGAGATTTTTCCAGATCGCCAGGCTGGCCTCCGCCTGGTTCAGGGTATAGAAGTGCAACCCCGGAGCGCCCGCTGCCAGCAGCTTCTCGCACATGCGGGTAACCACTTCCTCACCGAACTTGCGGATCGATTCGGAGTCATCCCCGTAGGCTTCCAGCTGCTTGCGGATCCAGCGGGGAATCTCGGCACCGCACATGTCGGAGAACCGCACCAGGTTGGTGAAGTTGACGATTGGCATGATGCCGGGCACCACCGGGATGGTAATGCCCATCTTCTCCAGCCGGTCGATGAAGTAGAAGTAGCTGTCCGCATTGAAGAAGTACTGGGTGATGGCGCTGTTGGCACCGGCCTGTACCTTGCGGGCAAAGTTCTTCAGGTCTTCCTCGGCACTGCGGGCCTGGGGGTGGAATTCCGGGTAGGCGGCCACTTCCAGGTTGAAGGTGTCGCCGGTGCGCTCCCGGATGAATTCCACCAGTTCATTGGCGTACCGCAGTTCGCCGGCGGCTCCCATGCCGGAGGGCATGTCGCCCCGCAGGGCGACAATCCGGTTGATGCCGTTGTCCTTGTAGACATCCAGCAACTCGCCGATGGCCTCCCGGGTTCCGCCCACGCAGGACAGGTGGGGGGCCGTGGAGATACCCTGGCGGTGCAGGCCCAGAACCGTCTCGATGGTACGGTCCCGGGTCGATCCCCCGGCACCGAAGGTGACCGAGAAGAAATCCGGGTTCACCTCCGCCAGCCGGTCACGGACCTTCTGCAGTTTTTCCTTGCCCGCGTCTGTCTTGGGCGGGAAAAACTCGAAGCTGAACCGGCGTTTGAACTGTTTTTGCGATTCCATGGGTCCGTCCGATCAGTACTTGTAGCTTTCCGGCTTGTACGGGCCTTCCACCGGTACGCCAATATACTGGGCCTGGTCCGGGGTCATCTTGGTGATCACGCCACCAAAACCTTCCACCATGGCCCGGGCCACTTCCTCGTCCAGCTGCTTGGGCAGCACCTGGACGTAGATGCCCTTGGCCCGCGCGTCTTCCGGCAGGTCGGCAAACTTCCGCTCGAACAGGTACATCTGGGCCAGCACCTGGTTGGCGAAAGAGCCGTCCATGATCCGTGACGGATGCCCGGTGGCGTTGCCCAGGTTTACCAGGCGGCCTTCGGACAGCAGGATCAGGTGGTCGTTGGCGGCCTTGTCACGGTAGATCACGTGCACCTGCGGCTTCACCTCGTCCCATTCCCAGTTCTTGCGCATGTAGGCAGTATCGATCTCGTTGTCGAAGTGACCGATGTTGCAGACAATCGCGCCGTTCTTGAGGGCCTTCAGCATGTTGGCATCGCACACGTTGACGTTACCGGTGGTGGTCACCAGCAGGTCGGTGTTACCCAGCAGATCCTTGTCGACACTGGCTTCGGTGCCGGTGTTCACGCCGTCGAGGTACGGGGAAACCACTTCGAAACCGTCCATGCAGGCCTGCATGGCGCAGATCGGGTCTGCTTCGGTCACTTTCACAATCATGCCTTCCTGACGCAGGGAAGCGGCGGAACCCTTGCCCACATCGCCGTAGCCGATGACCAGCGCTTTCTTGCCGGACAGCAGGTGGTCGGTGGCACGCTTGATGGCATCGTTCAGGCTGTGGCGACAGCCATACTTGTTGTCGTTCTTGGACTTGGTGACCGAGTCGTTCACGTTGATGGCCGGTACCTTGAGGGTGCCGTCGCGCATCATTTCCTGCAGACGGTGTACACCGGTGGTGGTTTCCTCGGTGACACCGTGGCAGTTGGCCAGAATTTCCGGGTACTTCTCGTGCAGCAGCGCGGTCAGGTCGCCGCCGTCATCCAGAATCATGTTCGGCTCCCAGCCGTCCACGTCGGCACCGATGGTGCGTTCCAGGCACCAGTCGTATTCCTGGTCGGTTTCACCTTTCCAGGCGAATACCGGAATGCCACTGGCTGCGATGGCGGCAGCGGCCTGGTCCTGGGTGGAGAAGATGTTGCACGAAGACCAGCGCACCTGTGCGCCCAGCTCGATCAGGGTCTCGATCAGCACGGCGGTCTGGATGGTCATGTGGATGCAGCCCATGATATTCGCGCCCTTCAGCGGCTGCTCCGCCTTGTACTTCTCCCGCAGCTTCATCAGCGCAGGCATCTCGCCTTCGGCAATATTGATTTCCTTGCGGCCCCAGTCGGCCAGGGAAATATCACGGACCTTGTAGTCCTCGAAGTTGTTCAGCTTTTCTGCCGGAGTGCTCATTGGTGTTCTCCTGTAAGTTTTAGATGCCCGCAGCGTCTTTCAGGGCTGCAGCGCGGTCGGTTTTTTCCCAGGGGAAGGCGGTAAAGGTCTTGCCTCCCACGGTCATTTCGAACGGCTCGCGGCCGAAGTGGCCGTAGGCTGCAGTGTGCTGGTACATCGGGTGCAGCAGGTCGAGCATGTTGGTGATGGCAAAAGGCCGCAGGTCGAAGTGCTGGCGTACCAGTTCGATGATCTTGTCGTCGCTGATCTTGCCGGTGCCAAAGGTGTTCAGGGAGATCGAGGTGGGCTGGGCCACGCCGATGGCGTAGGACACCTGGATCTCGCACTTGTCCGCCAGACCGGCAGCCACAATGTTCTTGGCCACATAACGGCCGGCGTAGGCGGCGGAACGGTCCACCTTGGACGGGTCCTTGCCGGAGAAAGCACCGCCACCGTGGCGTGCCATGCCGCCGTAGGTGTCGACGATGATCTTGCGGCCGGTCAGGCCGCAGTCGCCCACCGGGCCACCAATCACGAACTTGCCGGTCGGGTTGATGTGGAACTGGGTGTCGCTGTGCAGCAGGTTGGCCGGCAGCACGTTCTTGACGATCAGTTCCATGACGGCTTCTTTCAGGTCCGCCTGGGTGACATCTTCATCGTGCTGGGTAGACAGCACCACCGCGTCGATACCGACCACCTTGCCATTTTCGTAGCGGCAGGTGACCTGGCTCTTGGCATCCGGGCGCAGCCAGGGCAGCAGGCCGCTCTTGCGGGCTTCTGCCTGACGCTCCACCAGACGGTGCGCGAAAGTGATCGGCGCAGGCATCAGTACTTCGGTTTCGTTGCTGGCGTAGCCGAACATCAGGCCCTGGTCGCCGGCACCCTGATCTTCCGGCTTCTTGCGGTCCACACCCTGGGCGATATCCACGGACTGCTTGCCGATGATATTGATGATGCCGCAGGTGTCGCCGTCGTAGCCGACATCGGAGGAGGTGTAGCCGATGTCCTTGATCACACCCCGCACCAGATCCTCAAGATCCACCCAGGCGTTGGTGGTGATCTCACCGCCGACAATCGCCACACCGGTTTTTACCATGGTTTCACAGGCAACCCGAGCATGGGGGTCATCGGTCAGGATGGCATCCAGAACCGCGTCTGAAATACGGTCTGCCAGTTTGTCCGGGTGACCCTCGGACACAGACTCGGAGGTGAAGATACTGTAGTCAGACATAAGCGTGCTCCTCTCTGAGCGTTCTCAAATACGGACCGGACGGGCCGGTGTTGTTTCTGGTTTATTCAATGGTACGTAATTGTACGTACATCTGTATCAAAAAGTTTTGATATTCGTTTTATTCAGGCATCCGTGGTCTTCCAGAACTCGCGGACCTGAACCTGGAAACCATTACGCAGGCCAATAAACAGCTGCTCGCCGGCCTTGAGCCCGGCATCCGCTGCCCAGGCCGTGAGCTCTTCCGGTTCAAAGCCCAGCCACAGGTCACCGCAGTTTTCCTTGGCCCAGTCCTGGTCGTGGCTGCACAGGTCACTGATCATCAGGCAGGCACCACTGTTCATCAGGGCCGAGGCATCCAGGAAAATATCCGCCGGGCTGGGTACGTGGTGCAGCACCATATTGGCAACCACCAGGTCAAAGGCATCGCCACGGGCCAGCAGGTTGTCGGTGACCCCCTCAATCAGGTCCACGTTGGTCAGCTTCTGGTCTATGCAGGTGCGGCTGGCCTTGGTGAGCATGTCCCGGGAGTTGTCCAGGGCAACCACGTGCTCGCCGATCTCCGACAGCACTGGTAGAAAGGCACCTTCACCCGGCCCGATTTCCAGCACAGAAGGCCACTTCCGGCCCTTGGCCCGGCTGCGCAGCAAACGGGCAACCGGTTCCGCGTACAGGTCAAAGGCGGCGATCAGTTCCTGTTGCTCGCGGAATTTTTCCGCGTAGCGGGCAAAAAAGGCCTGTGATTGTTCGGCCCGCTGGGCCCGGATGGCATCAATCCGCTCCTGCAGGTGTGCGGGCAGGGCGGAGCAATCCACCAGTTCAAAAATCTGCCGCACGGCCCGGTCTTCCGGCCGGTCGCTGCCCAGGTTCAGGCGGCGGCGATAGAAAATGGCATTGCCTTCCCGCTGGGGTTCCAGCAGACCCGCCTTGTGCAGCACCTTCAGGTGGTGGCTCATGCCGGACTGGCGCATGTCGAACATCTGGCTCAGTTCCAGAACCCCGAAGGTATCCCGCCTCAGCACCCGCAGAATCTCCAGACGCAACGGATCGCCACTGGCCTTGTAGATCGGGGCCAGTGATTCCGGTGTTGCCTGGTCTGTGTGGGTGGTCAGTGAACTCATGAGGGTGGAGTTTAGGCGGGTTGGACTGATCAATCAACATCCATATCAAAAAAATTTGATATAGATTTAAGGTGAAGCTTGATTTGCTCCGAGGGTAACTAATCGGCGAAAATACGCGCCTTCTTTTTAACCAGCTCAAGCAGCCGAATTCTTTTCCCGAAAATTACTGGAGAATAGTCAATGCCGTCCCGTAAAGATCTCGCCAACGCCATTCGCGCGCTGAGCATGGATGCGGTTCAGAAAGCCAAGTCCGGCCACCCGGGTGCGCCCATGGGTATGGCGGATATCGCCGAGGTACTGTGGAATGATTACCTGAGCCACAACCCGGCCAACCCGCAGTGGGCCAACCGTGACCGTTTCGTGCTGTCCAACGGCCATGGCTCCATGCTGCAGTATTCGCTGCTGCACCTGAGCGGGTATGACGTAAGCATTGACGACATCAAGAACTTCCGTCAGTTGCATTCCAAAACGCCGGGCCATCCGGAATACGGATACACCCCGGGCATTGAGACCACGACCGGCCCGCTGGGGCAGGGCATTGCCAACGCGGTCGGTTTTGCCATTGCGGAAAAGTCTCTGGCGGCCCAGTTCAATCGTCCCGGCCACGAGATCGTGGATCATTACACCTATGCCTTCCTGGGTGACGGCTGCCTGATGGAGGGCATCTCCCATGAAGTGGCTTCACTCGCCGGTACCCTGGGTCTGGGCAAGCTGATCTTCTTCTACGATGACAACGGCATTTCCATCGACGGTGAAGTGGACGGCTGGTTCACCGATGACACCCCGAAGCGTTTCGAATCCTACGGCTGGCAGGTGATTCCTGCTGTTGACGGCCATGATCCCGATGCGGTGCGTGCCGCTATCGAGGCGGGTCGTGCCAACAAGGACCAGCCGACCATGATCTGCTGCAAGACCATTATCGGTTTTGGTTCACCCAACAAGCAGGGTACCGAATCCTGCCACGGCGCAGCCCTGGGTGACGATGAGGTGGCCCTGACCCGCAAGGAGCTGGGCTGGGAGCACGGTCCGTTTGAGGTGCCGTCCGAGATCTATGCCGGCTGGGATGCCCGGGAAAAAGGCAGCGCCGCCGAGAAATCCTGGGAAGAGAAATTTGCCGCCTATGAGCAGGCCGAGCCGGAGCTGGCCGCGGAATTCAGCCGTCGCATGGCCGGTGAACTGCCCGCAGACTTTGCCGGCAAGGCCCAGGCTTATATAGAAGAGTGTCAGGCGAAAGGCGAAACCGTTGCCTCCCGGAAGGCTTCCCAGAACACCCTGAACGCCTACGGCCCGCTGCTGCCGGAACTGATGGGCGGCTCCGCCGACCTGGCGGGCTCCAACCTGACCATCTGGTCCGACAGCAAGGGTCTGAGCAAGGATGATGCCTCCGGCAACTACATCTATTACGGTGTGCGTGAATTCGGCATGGCCGCCATCATGAACGGCATTGCCCTGCATGGCGGCTTTGTGCCCTACGGCGCGACATTCCTGATCTTTATGGAATACTGCCGCAACGCGGTGCGCATGGCCGCACTGATGAAGCAGCGTTCGATTCTCGTGTTTACCCACGACTCCATTGGCCTGGGCGAAGACGGCCCCACCCACCAGCCGGTCGAGCAACTGACCAGCCTGCGCACTACCCCGAACATGAGCACCTGGCGCCCGGCAGACACCGTGGAAACGGCGGTTGCCTGGAAAGCCGCACTGGAGCGTCAGGACGGCCCGACTGCCCTGGTCTTCTCCCGCCAGGGACTGCCCCACCAGGACCGCGATGCAACCCAGCTTGCCGACGTGTCGAAGGGTGGCTACATCCTGTCCGACAGTGAAGGCACCCCGGAGCTGATCCTGATCGCCACCGGCGGCGAAGTGGGCATTGCCCAGGACGCAGCAGCGAAGCTGCGGGAGCAGGGCAAGGCGGTACGGGTTGTCTCCATGCCGTCCACTGACGTATTCGATGCCCAGAGCGCCGAGTACAAGCAGAAAGTACTGCCGCTGGAAGTGACCAATCGGGTTGCGGTGGAAGCCAGCATTGCCGACTACTGGTACAAGTACGTGGGCCTCGACGGCCGTGTTGTGGGCATGACCACCTTTGGTGAGTCGGCTCCTGCCGGCGATCTGTTCAAGGAATTCGGCTTCACCGTCGAGAATATCCTGGAAGTGGCCGACGAACTGCTGGACGCCTGATGAGCAAAGCAACGCCGTTTCGCATCGCCATCAACGGGTACGGCCGAATCGGCCAGTGCGTGTTGCGGGCATTATATGAGAACGGCTATCGCGATCACCTTGAGGTGGTCGCGATCAATGAGCTGTCGGATATCGACACCATCGCCCACCTGACCCGCTACGACTCCACCCACGGGCGGTTCCGGGGTGACGTGGCGGTGGATGGCGAATACCTGGTGGTCAATGGCGACCGTATCCGGGTGCTGCAACATCCGGATCCGGCCGATCTGCCCTGGCGATTGTTGGACGTGGACCTGGTGCTGGAATGCTCCGGTGCCTACTCGGACCGGCCCACGGCGGAGAAGCACATAGATGCAGGGGCAAAGCGCCTGCTGTTCTCCCAGCCCGGCGAACCGGATGTGGACCGCACGGTGGTTTACGGTATCAATGACCGGCAACTGAGCAGCGACGATGTGATCGTGGCGGCGGGCTCCTGCACCACTAATTGTCTGGTGCCGGTCATCAAGGTGCTGGATGATGCATTGGGCGTGGAGCAGGGCAGCACCACCACCATCCACGCCGCCATGAACGACCAGCCGGTCATCGATGCTTACCACCACCAGGACCTGCGCCGCACCCGCAGTGCGCTGCACAACATCGTGCCGGTCGACACCGGCCTGGCCAAAGGTGTGGAGCGGCTGCTGCCCCATATGGAGGGACGCTTCAGCTCCGTTGCCATGCGGGTACCGACTCTCAACGTGTCCGCCATCGACATGGTGGTCAACGTGCGCGAGGCCACCGACGTGGCGGCTGTTAACAAGATCCTGGCGGATGCAGCCGGCGGAACACTCAAGGGAATCCTCGGCTACACCGACGAGTTGCTGGCCAGTTCCGACTTCAACCACGATGCCCATTCAGGCGTGGTAGACGGCGGCCAGACCCGCGTGACCGGCGGCACCATGGTGAAAGTACTGTGCTGGTTCGACAACGAATGGGGCTTCGCCAATCGCATGCTGGATGTAAGCAAGGCCTGGCTAACCAGAACCTGACGGATACAAAGGGGTCTGACCCCGAACGGGGTCAGACCCCACCCAAGGCTTAACTATTTGAATCTTTGAACCCATAACTACGGAACCTGATTATGGCCATCAAGAAAATGACTGACCTGGACCTCGCTGGCAAGCGGGTTCTGATTCGTGAAGACCTGAACGTACCGGTCAAGAACGGTAAGGTATCCAGCGATGCCCGCATTCGCGCCTCGCTGCCCACCATCAAGGCTGCCAAAGAGGCCGGTGCCAAAGTCATGCTGATGTCCCACCTGGGCCGCCCGGAAGAAGGTGTGTATGACGAAGCTTCCTCCATGAAGCCGGTGGCCGAGCACCTCAGCACCCTGCTGGGCCAGGAAGTGCGCCTGATCAAGGACTACCTGGACGGCGTTGAAGTCAGCGACGGCGAAGTGGTGCTGTTCGAAAACGTCCGCTTCAACAAGGGCGAAAAGAAGGACAACGAAGACCTGGCAAAACAATACGCCGCCCTGTGCGATGTCTACGTCATGGATGCCTTCGGTACCGCCCACCGCGCCCAGGCCTCCACCCACGGCGTGGCAAAATTCGCCCCCGAAGCCTGCGCAGGCCCGCTGCTGGCGGCAGAACTGGAAGCCCTCGGCAAAGCCCTGGACAACCCGGCCAAGCCGGTCGTTGCCATCGTCGGCGGCTCCAAAGTCTCCACCAAACTGGACGTACTCAACGCCCTGGAAAAAGTCTGTGACCAGATCATCGTCGGTGGCGGCATCGCCAACACCTTCCTGGCCGCAGCCGGCCACCCGGTGGGCAAGTCCCTCTGCGAACACGACCTGATCGACACCGCCAAAGACATCGCCAGCCGGGTAGAAATCCCCCTCCCGGTGGATGTCGTCGTCGCCCCGGAATTTGACGAAAACGCCACCGCCACCGTCAAAAACATCTCCGATGTCACCGCCGACGACATGATCCTCGACGTAGGCCCCGAAACCGCCGGCGAATTCGCCCAACTGCTCAAAAACGCCAAAACCATACTCTGGAACGGCCCGGTCGGTGTCTTCGAATTCGACCAGTTCGGCAACGGCACAAAAGCCCTGGCCAACGCCATCGCCGAAAGCGATGCCTTCTCCCTCGCCGGCGGCGGCGACACCGTTGCAGCCGTTGACAAATACGGCGTAGCTGACAAGATCTCCTACATCTCAACCGGCGGCGGTGCCTTCCTGGAGTTCGTGGAAGGGAAAACCCTACCAGCAGTAGCAGTATTGGAAGAGCGAGGTAACTAAAACGCCGGCCGACAGTATTTGGCTGGAGTTATCGCAAAGACAGAATCGCAAGGAGCAGGGGGAGGGGCTTTCCGAAACCGTCTCTGGCCATGGATGGCCAGAGCCGAGCCCTACAGGGACGTATTCACGGGCGTGTTTCGGAAAGCCCCTCCCCCTGGTCCGCCGCAGACTCCAGAATCAGCAATCTACTAACTTTTAAGAGCAAGGAGAGAAACCCATGGCCCTGATATCAATGCGGCAACTCCTCGACCACGCCGCCGAGCATGGTTACGGCGTACCCGCCTTCAACGTCAACAACCTCGAGCAAATGCGCGCCATCATGGAAGCCGCCGACAAAACCGACTCCCCGGTAATCGTCCAGGCCTCCGCCGGTGCCCGCAAATACGCCGGTGCGCCCTTCCTGCGCCACCTCATCCTGGCCGCCATCGAGGAATTCCCCCACATCCCGGTGGTCATGCACCAGGACCACGGCACCAGCCCCGCCGTTTGCCAGCGCTCCATCCAGCTCGGCTTCAGCTCCGTCATGATGGACGGCTCCCTGGGCGAAGACGGCAAAACCCCGACCGACTACGACTACAACGTCGACGTGACCCGCCGCACCGTCGAAATGGCCCACGCCTGCGGCGTTTCCGTGGAAGGTGAGCTGGGCTGCCTGGGCTCCCTGGAAACCGGCCAGGCCGGCGAAGAAGACGGCATTGGCGCGGAAGGCACCCTGGACCACAGCCAGATGCTCACCGACCCGGAAGAAGCCGCGGACTTCGTCAAGAAAACCCAGGTGGATGCCCTGGCTATTGCCATCGGCACCAGCCATGGTGCCTACAAGTTCACCCGTCCGCCCACCGGTGACATCCTGGCCATCGAACAGATCAAGAAAATCCACGCCCGCATCCCGGACACCCACCTGGTCATGCACGGCTCCAGCTCCGTACCCCAGGAGTGGCTGGAAATCATCAACCAGTACGGCGGTGAAATCCCGGAAACCTACGGTGTACCGGTTGAAGAAATCGTCGAAGGCATCAAGCACGGCGTGCGCAAGGTCAACATCGACACCGACCTGCGCCTGGCCTCCACCGGCGCAGTCCGTCGCTTCCTGGCCCAGAACACCGCCGAGTTTGATCCGCGTAAGTTCCTGAAGGAAACCATGAAGGCCATGACCGAAGTCTGCGTGGCCCGCTACGAAGCCTTCGGCACCGCCGGCAACGCCAGCAAGATCAAACCGATCAACCTTGAGCGCATGTTTGAGCGCTATGAAGCCGGGGAGCTTGATCCCAAGGTCAAATAACCTGGGTGCCTGCCCTCGTTGTAGCCTGATGGTTGCGGGGGGCGGGAGTCGGTTCGGTAACCCTTTTCAGAAAACGCCCGTGAACCCCCGCAAGCGGGTCCGGCCCGCAATCACAGATTGCGGTCGTGAGGCTGTCGCATGAAGCTTCGCTTCATAAGCGCTCGGCCTCACCCCTGGGGGGCTCGGCTGCAGCCATCCATGGCTGCAGACGTTTCTGAAAAGGGTTCCCGACCCGCCTCTTAACAACCTTTCCGATATCGAATTTGTTTCCCCACCGGTTTTCTTTCCATTGCTGGCTGCAGCGCAGAATACCAATCGATGAGATGCTGTTCTCGTGTATAAACGCGGGCTAACGCATTTTTGCCTGAACTGGTTTGGCGTTATCCCTGACGTTTATAAGAGCTCTTCCGGGGAGACTTTCCAGAACCGTGGAGCGCCAGGGATGGCGCGACCCGAGCCCTACAGGGACGTATTCACGGGCGTGTTCTGGAAAGTCTCACCGGAAGGGCTCCTGCCCCCAAAACCCACAGGCTGGGGCCAAAATCCCCGGGCCGGGGCCAAAACCCGAACCCCAACTCAAACTGATGCCGATCAATAAACAATCAGGCAGCCCTTGTAATTCCCCGCCAACAGTCAAATATAAGAACCAGAAGCGAACAGGACCAACGCGAGGAATCCAATGGACTTCAAAGACTATTACGCCGTACTCGGTGTCAGTGAGTCCGCCTCCCCGGAAGAAATCAAGAAGGCCTACCGAAAGCTGGCCCGGAAGTATCACCCGGATGTCAGCAAGGAAGAGGATGCCGCCGACAAGTTCAAGGATGTCGGCGAGGCCTACGAGGTGCTGAAAGATCCGGAGAAGCGGGCGGAGTATGATCAGCTGCGCAAATACGGAGCCCGTGGGGATGGCTCGTTCGAGCCGCCGCCCGGCTGGCAGAGTGCATCCGGTTTCGGGGGTGGCGGTTACACCCAGGCCGATGCGCGGCAGTTCAGTGACTTCTTCGAGGAGATCTTCGGTGGCGGCCGCCGTGGCGGTGGTTTTACCGGTGGCTTTGGCGGTGCGGGAGCCGGCATGCGTATGCGGGGTGAGGATATCCACGCCCGCCTGGCTCTTTTCCTGGAGGAAGTCTATAACGGCTGTGAAAAGCAGGTGAGCTTCACCGTCCACGAGCCGGATGAACAGGGACGTATGCGGGCCCGGCAGAAGACACTCAAGGTGAAAATCCCGGCCGGTATGCGGGAAGGGCAGCATATCCGCCTGAAAGGGCAGGGCTCGCCTGGTGTTGGCGGTGGTGAAAATGGTGATCTGTTCATCGAGGTGGAGCTGGCACCCCATCCGCTGTTCTCGGTGGAAGGCCGTGATGTGCTGTTGACTGTGCCGGTGTCACCCTGGGAGGCGGCCCTGGGTGCAACGATTACCGTGCCGACCCTCGGTTCAAAGTTGAACGTCAAGGTGCCTAAGGGCTCCAGCACCGGCCGTAAGCTCAGGCTCAAGGGCAAAGGCCTGCCCGGCAAACACCCCGGGGACCAGATTGTGACCCTGCAGATCACCGTGCCGGAAGAGCACAGTGAAAAGGCCGAGGCACTTTACCGTGAGCTGGCCGAGGCAGAGAAGAACTTCAATCCACGCAGCAAGCTGCATGTGTAGCCGGAGGACTGTGGAATGACCCGGGAACAAACGACATTCACCGTGGACATCCGAGACGCGCAGGGCCGGTTCACCCTTCGTGAAGTATGTGAGCGTGGCGATTGCCATGCGGAATTTGTCATCAAGCTGGTCAGCCATGGCGTGATAACCCCCGTGGAGGAGTCGCCCCGCACGGCCGGCTGGCAATTCGATGCTGCCGCACTGGCCCGTCTCGGCAAGGCCCTGCGGCTACAGCGGGACCTGGATATCAACCTGCCGGGGCTGGCCATGTCTCTGGATCTGCTGGAGGAAGTAGAATCCATGCGCCGTGAGATGGATCGCCTGCGCCACCGGCTGAGACAAATCGGCGGAGACTGACCGGGTCTCCGCCTATTTGGTGGCCTGCAGCTCCGCGTACAGTTTCTCTGCTTCCTCCATCAGCGTGGCATGCTTGCGCAAATCCCCGTTGCGCTGGGCCTGCAGTGCTTTCTCCAATACCTGCTCGTAGGCCTTCTGCTTTTTCTTCAGGCCATTGCCTTTCATGAAACTGAACATCTCCGGGCTCCGGTTTTTTGCTGGGTGTCCTTTCCTGTACGCCTGCGCGGATAAAAAGTTCACAGAATTGTCATCTGGATTATCTGGACATGGCTCTAATATGGGAATATATTCCCAATTACAAAGTGGGAATATAATCCCAAATATGTTGTTGAAGTCCCGACTCTCAAAAAGGAAAGGAGATGACGATGAAACAGAATCTGTTAACCCGAAGTGTTCGGCTGGCGCTGGCAGGCGCGGTTGCCGGATCCCTGGTGGCCTGTGGTGGTTCCGGCTCCGGCTCGTCCCCGGCATCGGCCAATGGCAGCAGCGTGGGGCCGATTTCCGGTTTCGGCAGTGTGTATGTGAATGGCACCCGCTTTCGCACGGACGGCAGCGTTCGCAGTGATGATGGCATTGAGCGGGAAGGCCAGCTGGAAAAAGGCATGATTGTGCGCATCCAGGGCGATTGGGACGACCAGGGCGAAGGGGATGCCCGGGGCATTGATTACGACGATACCCTGCGAGGGCTGCTGGATTCCGCAACCTGGAACGAAACAGAGAGCAGCGGAGAACTGCAGGTCGCGGGACAGACGGTGCTGCTGGATGACCAGACGGTGTTCAAGGGGGCTGCACCCGCAGACCTCGCCGCCGCTTCTTCCGGTGAATACCGGGTGCGGGTCAGCGCCTGGCGGCTTGACGATGGTCGCTTCCGGGCCAGCTTTGTGGGTGCCGTGAGTGCTTCGGCGCGGTTTGATGATCTCTACGACACCGAGATCGAGGGTGTGGTCGCGGATCTGGATACCCAGGCTCAGACATTCACACTGAACGGCCTGACCGTGGAATATGTCAGCGCAGAATTTGATGACGATTTCTCCGCTGACCTGCTGGAAAACGGAATGGTGGTTGAGGTTGAAGGCCGGATCGAAAATGGCGTGCTGGTCGCAGAGGAAATCGACGACGAGGATGACTGGTTTGATGACGGCGAGGATCTGGAGATTTCCGGAGCCATTCAGGGTGCCTACGATTCGGATACCCGACAGTTCCGCCTGAACGGACTGGTTGTGCAGGTTGGTGGTGACACGGAATTTGATGACATGATCGAGTCGGATCTGGCCGAGGGACTGCTGGTCAAGGTAGAAGGCGAGATGCGTAACGGCGTACTGGTGGCCGAGGAAGTAGAACGCCGGGATGCGGATGCGGAACTGGAAGCCTCCATCGGCGAAATCAACGGCAGCGAACGCTCCATGCTGGTTGGCGGTGTCCGGGTAACGGTCACCGACAGCACCCTGATCGAGGATGATGACCGGGACGATGGCGACCGGATAGGCTTTGATGACCTGCGCGTGGGTGATTACCTGGAGGTTGAAGGTGTCCAGCGTGGCGAGGATGGTGGTTATCTGGAAGCCGTCAAGATCGAGCGCGACGACGATGACGATGATGGCTTCGAGCTTGAAGCCCGGGTCGATGTCGTGGCAGATGGCAGTGTCACCGTCGCGGGTCTCGAGTTCAGCACGGTCGGACTGGCCGTGACAGGCCTTCGGATTGGTGATGAAGTGGAAATCGAGTATGTGCAGGATGCCGGTGGCCAGTTCCGTATCACCGAACTGGAACTGGACGATGACGACGACTGACGATACGTCACCGCCGGCCCCGTTCGCGGGGCCGGCTGGTGTTCGTTATCGTCTGGGAATACAATCCCAAACATGACCGGATCTTCCACACCCATACTGCAACGGGCGCTCTATCAGCTGATGCGCCCGCTTGCCCGTCTCATGCTCCGCAATGGTGTCTCCTTCGGCGAGTTCTCGGAACTGGCACGCCGCGCCTATGTGCAGTCGGCGCTGGAAGATTTTACAGATGAGCAACGCCGGCCAACCGACTCCCGGGCGGCGGTGCTGACCGGCCTCACCCGCAAGGAAGTCAAACGCCAACGGGAAATTCTGGAAGGCCAGGCCCTTGAGCCGGCGGTGCGAAAGAGCCATCGCGCATCCCGTGTCGTATCTGGCTGGGTACACGATGAAGCATTCCAGGATGGCCGGGGCCAGCCGGCCACCCTGGCGGCCGATGGTCCGTTCAGTTTTGCGGAACTGGTGCGCCGTTACAGTGGTGATATGACTCCCCGGGCGGTTCTGGATGAATTGTTACGGGTCGGTATGGTCACCCAGGGCGGCACGGATGGTAAGATCCGGCTGGTTCGCAAGGCCTATGTGCCCGCCGGCGACAGCGAAGAAATGCTGCAGATATTTGGCGAGGATGTGGCGGACCTGATCCGCACGATCGACCATAACCTGGTCGACACCGGTAACGGCGGCCAGCCGCTGTTCCAGAGAACACTGGTTTACGACAACATACCGCCGGAAGTGATGACCCGCTGGCGCAGGCATGCAGCGGCCCAGTCCCAGGCGCTACTGGAACAACTGGACCAGTGGCTCGCCCCCAGGGACAGGGACATCAGCGGTCACAACGGCGGTACCGGAACGGACAAGGTAGTACGCACTGGTGTAGGTATATTCTATTTTGAGGATCCGGTGCAGCCCGGGGAGGGGCAGGAATGAACAGATTCAGAACCTTTCATCCCAGAATTTTTCTGATCACTGCCCTGGCGGCTTTTGCGGCTGGCTGCGGTGATACAGGCGGTGATTCTAATCTTGCTGAAGGCGGCATCCGGGGCACCGGCAGTAGCGTAGGGCCGGTTTCCGGTTTTGGCAGCGTATTCGTCAACGGCACCCGCTTCGAGTTTGACGGTAATGTGGTCAGCAACGACAGCATTTCCTCGGAATCGGACCTGGAGTTGGGGATGATTCTGCGCATTGACGGCCAGTGGCGGGACAGCGGTGAGGGCGAAGCGGATACCGTCGAGTACGACGACACCCTGCGTGGCCCGCTGAGCGTCCGTACCCCGTGGGATGCTGCCTCCGGCACTGCGGTCGTGAATATCCTCGGCCAGGAAGTGTTGGTTGAACAACGCACGGTGCTGGACGGACTCACTACCGTAGATCTGGAAAACAGCAGCTTTAGCGGGTTTGTCCGTATGAGCGGCTGGCGGCTGGCGGATGGCAGCTTCCGCGCCAGTTATATCGGCGTCGCAAGCGAAGCCGGTTTTGCCCCGGGCGAGACGGTGGAGCTGGAAGGCGTTATCCGGGCACAGGTTGGCGTGAGCGAGCGGTTTGAAGTTGGCGGTATGGAAGTCCGTTATGATGGCACCACTCGCGTTGAGGGGCTGGAGCGAGAGCAGCTGGTCACTTCCCGTGCGGTGGAAGTCGAGGGTGTCCTTGTCACCGGCGGAGCAACCGATTACCTGGATGCCCGGGTGATTCGCCCTGACGACAAGCGCCGCTTTGAGGGTGACAAGCAGGGGGATATCGAGTTCTCCGGTCCGGTGACTTTGGGCTACGTGCCGTCCACCGGCCAGTTGAAGGTGAACGGCATTACCGTGTCGGTGACCAGCGAAACGGAACTGGATGATGATCTCCGTGTCAGTGAGCTGGTCGGAGGTGTGCTGGTCCAGGTAGAAGGCACCTATGACAATAATGGCAACGTGATTGCCAGTGAAATCGAGCTGCGGGATGGCGAGGCCGAGGTCGAGGGTGCTGTGGATCAGGGGTCACTGGATCCCCAGCAACGCCAGTTGCGGGTCGGTGGTGTGCTGGTGCAGGTAACGGCCGGTACCATTATCACCCGCGATGATGAGGACTCGACGAATCGACCGGGATTTGATGACCTGGGCCAGACTGGCATCAGCGTTGAGGTCACGGGTATCGAACGTGGCGATGCCGGTAGCCGGTATCTGGAAGCCCTGAAGATCGAGATCGACGAGGGTGCTGACGAAGGTTACGAGCTTGTCGGTCGCCTGGAAAACGTGGTCCGGCAGTCCTGGATAACCGTGCTGGGCGTCAGGCTGGATATCAGCGGCAACGACGTGTTTGATAACGGACTCACTCTGGCGGGACTTGAGCAGGATCTGGATAACCCTGAAATACCTGCGCCGCTTTTGGAAGTGGAGTACCGGGCAAGCGACAGCTCAAGCGATTACTACATAGCCGAAGAAATTGAACTGGAAGACGAGGACGACGACTGATTATGGGTGAAGCAAAAAGACGGCGGCAAACCGGCCAGACGGCACCGGGCAGCAAGGACAAAAAACCGGTCATTATCGGTGTGGCGGTACTGGTGGTTGCCCTTGTGGTGGCTCTGGTGGCTTTTCTCACCGCCCCGCCGGCTCCCACCTCGGAAGAGTTGCCGGTGGCTGCGCCCGGTGCTGAGCCTTATCCGGCGGAGCTGGATCAGTACGGCGTATCCGTAGGGCAGGACGATGCGCCGGTGGTGGTCCGTGAATTCGCCGATTATCAGTGCCCCGCTTGTGCCAGGTTCTCCGACGCCGCAAGCCGGCTGAAGCAGGAGTATGTGGAATCCGGCCAGGTCCGTTTTGTGTTTTACGATATGCCCCTGCGTCAGCACGCCAACGCCATGCCCGCCGCCCAGGCGGCCCGCTGTGCGGGTGACCAGGATGCCTACTGGGAAATGCACAACCTGTTGTTTGACCGCCAGACCGAGTGGAGCGGTTCCGATGCGCCACTGGCCGTCTTCGCCCGTTACGCAGGCGACCTGGAGCTGGATGAGCGCCGTTTCCGTAACTGCATGATTACCGAGCTGCACCGGGAGCCGGTGGAGGACAGCCTGATGGTTGCCCGCCAACTGCAGGTAACCAGCACCCCCACCGTACTGGTGGACAACATCCGCCTGACCAGCCCGGGCTGGGGGCAGCTCTCCGCTGTGGTGGAGAGGGAGCTGAACAGCGACGGGCAATAACCGCGTTTTTGGATTCCTGATCCGGATTGGTTAGAATTCGTTCGCTCATCGCCGGCTGGGCTCTTGCCCGGCCGGTTTTTTATCACTCATTGCTCCGGATTTACGATCCGGCCCGCAGGAGAGAAAACCATGCAAGACACCGTTGTTGTCTGTGCCCTCTACAAATTTGCAGAGGTGCCGGACTATGAATCACTGCGCCAGCCGTTGCTGGACCTGATGCTCGCCAACGAAGTACGGGGCACCCTGTTGCTCGCCCGGGAAGGTATCAACGGCACCATTGCCGGCAGCCGCGAAGGTATTGATGCCATCAAGGAATGGATTGGCGGGGACCAGCGTTTCGACGGCATCGATTACAAAGAATCCCTGGTGGATATCCAGCCCTTCAAACGCACCAAGGTCAAACTCAAGAAAGAGATTGTCACCATGGGCGTGGAGGGCATCGACCCGAAACGGATCGTGGGCACCTACGTGGACCCCAAAGAGTGGAATGATCTGATCAGCGATCCGGACGTAGTACTGGTGGACACCCGCAACCAGTACGAGGTGGACGTTGGCACCTTCCGGAATGCGGTCAACCCGGCCACCGAGAGTTTCCGTGAGTTCCCGGAATACGTGAAGGAAAACCTGGACCCGCAGAAACACAAAAAGGTCGCCATGTTCTGCACCGGTGGTATCCGTTGCGAGAAATCCACCGCGTACCTGAAAGAGCAGGGTTTTGAGGAGGTGTATCACCTCAAGGGTGGCATCCTGAAGTATCTGGAAGAAGTGCCGGAAGAGCAGAGCCTGTGGCAGGGCGAATGCTTCGTGTTCGACGACCGGGTGACCGTGAACCATAGCCTGGAACGCGGCGGTTACGACCAGTGCCATGCCTGTCGCCGGCCGATCACGGAAGACGACAAACAGCGCCCGGAGTACGAGCGTGGAGTCAGCTGCCACCAGTGTATTGACCAACTGACCGAAGAGCAGAAGGCCCGCTTTGCCGAGCGTGAACGGCAGATTCGCCTGGCCCGTGAGCGGGGCGAAGAGCATGTCGGAGGCGAGGCGGCCCGGGTTATTGCCGAGCGCAAGGCCCGCAAGAAAGCAGAGCGCGCCCGCCAGGCTGCAAAAAGCCTGCAGGGTGAAACACAGTAATCAGAAGGGATCGGAAAGATTATGTTATTGCGCAGAACCGCACTGCTGGCAGCCATGCTGGCAACACCCCTGGCGATGGCCCAGGAAGGGAATTATGAAGGAGAAGCCGAGCTGGGTGTGCTGATCACCTCCGGTAACTCCGAGGAAACCAGTATTAACAGTCGACTGGCCGGCAAATACGACGGAGCATTGTGGCGCAATACCGCCAGCTTCCGCTCCGCCTACTCCGAGGCAGAGGATGAAACCACCGCCGAGAAGTACCGCGGGGATGCCGAGGGCAATTACAAGTTCAGTGACCAGCAGTACTGGTTCCTGCGTGGCTCCTATGATGACGACCGTTTCTCGGGGTACGAGTACCAGTCGTCGGTTGCCACCGGTTACGGAAACCGGGTCTGGAACGCCGGTGAACGATCCTTCCTGGATCTGTCCATTGGTGCCGGTTATCGTTACAACCGGCTGGAGCTGGCCAACGAGGATGGTGAGCGCGACGAGGAAGAAGCCATTGGCCGCCTGGCAGGGCAGTTCGATTATGCGCTGTCTGAGAATGCACTGTTCCGGCAAAAGCTGAGCACCGAAATCGGTATGGAAGACGGCGAGTCCATCAGCGAATCGGAAACGGCCATCCAGGCGGCACTGGCGGGTAACCTGTCCATGAAAGCCGCCTACCGGGTCAAACATGTGTCCGATGCGCCGGCGGGCAGTGAGAAGACCGACACCGAGACATCCCTTACCCTGCTGTACGGCTTCTGACGGTAGCAGAAATAAAACGGGGCCTTGCGAGGCCCCGTTTTTATATCTGCCTGCGTGTCATCTCATACGTTGTTGCGCAGGCCCAGCTCGTCCGGGTAGGGGGTCAGGTATTGCTGGCTGTGCAGGTAGTCCACCGGTTCCCGTCGTTGCGCCATGCGCAGCAGGGTCATGGGCACCACTAAAGGCACTTCACCCCGGCGGTAGGCGTTGATCTGTTCGTTCAGCACCTGCTTTTCTTCCTGCCCCATGGATTCCTTCAGGAATCCCATCACATGTTGCAGGGCATTGGCGTGGGCACCCCGGCTGACCTTCTGGCTCATGGCTTCCATGAACAGGTGAATATACCGGTCCGCGATGTCCTCCAGCGGCTCGGACTTCAGGTCTGCAATCAACGGCCCCATCTGGCGGTAGATCTTCTCGCAGTGGGCCAGTAACTGGAATTTGTGGCGGGTGTGGAATTCGATCAGTGCCTGTGGGGTCAGTTTCTCCCCGGCGACATTCTGCATCCAGTCGTCATAGGCAAAGACCCGCTCGATGAAGTTCTCCCGTAACCCGTCATCGTTCAGCCGGCCTTCTTCCTCCACCGGCATCAGCGGGTAGGCCTCCATCAGCGCCTCGGCGAACAGCCCGCGGCCGTCGCGGCGGGTGACGCGGCCTTCCGGGTTGTGCACCTTGATCCGCTCCATGCCGCAGCTCGGGGATTTGGCCATCAGGATATAACCCCGCAGGTCCGCCAGGGAGGGCATGATTTCCTTGATGAAGGACTGCATGGCATCGGTGTGGTCGGCGGTGCCTTTGGTCTCGATAAGGCGCAGTCCGTTATCGTACTCCCGCAGGTGGATGGCCGGGCGCGGCACGCCCAGGCCCGCTTCCAGCTCAGGGCATATGGACCGGAAATCGAAATGCCGGGCCAGCACCTGGGTGCAGAAACGGGAATGTTTGTGTCCGCCGTCGTGGCGCACTTCCTTGCCGAGCAGACAGGTGCTGATTCCTACCGGGATACCACTCATTTGACCACGATCTCCAGAGATTCTTTCCCGCATGTACGGGCTTTCAGTCTAGTCGGATTTGTCGCGGTCAGAAAGTTCTGTCCGGTTACTGATCCAGCCGGTTTCGTTACGTTGCTTATCCCGCGCCGCCAGTGCTTCCGCGTAGATTTCCCGCACGTCCCGGGCGAACTGTTCCACCGAGTAGTCCCGGGCGAAGGCCAGGGCGTGGCCAGACATTTCCCGCCGCAGGGATTCGTCTTCCAGCAGCTGTTGCACCCGGGACACCCACTGCTCCTGTTTTTCCGGGGTCTTGAAGCCGTTGTAGCCGTCGCGCACCACATCATCAATTCCGCTGGAGCGAACTGCCACCACCGGGCAGCCGGCGGCCATCGCTTCCAGAATCACCATGCCCTGGGTTTCCGACTTGGAGGCAAACAGGAAGGCATCTCCGAGCTGGTACCAGGTGGCCATTTCCTCCGGAGGCACAGCGCCCACTAGTGTCATATGGTCGCCCAGCTCCAGTTCGTCGATCCTTTTCTGCAACCGGTCCCGCTGGTGCCCGTCACCGATCATCAGGAACCGGAAGGGAATATCCGTTTTCTGGCGCAGCCTGTGGATACCATCGATCATGAAGTCGATGTTCTTCTCGTTGGACAGCCGGGCAACGCTCACGAACACCTTTTCATCGCCCAGCTCCAGTCGCTTGCGCAGGGCCTCAACCTTTTCACCCGGCACCTGCTGGAACTTCTGGTACTCAATGCCGGTGGGTTGCACGTAGGTGGGTTTCTTGACCCCGACAATCCGCAGGTACTCTTCGGTGGAGTAGGTCGGCACGATGATGGCATCGCATTTGTTGGCGAAGCGGCGGATCAGAGCATGGGAAATCAGGTTGCGGAACAGCAGGCCCGGCAGGGGCACAAAGTGGGCGTAGTGCTCCAGCCGGGTATGGTAGGTGTATACCGCCGGCACTTTCAGCCGGCGCGCCACAAACAGGCCCAGGGAGCCGAGCCAGATAGGGTGATGCAGGTGGATGATGTCCGGCCGGAAATCCTTCACCTTGCGGATGGTGCCGGGCAGGAAGATATTGGCCAGGCGGAACTCGCTTTTCTCCCCCATGCTCATCAGCGATGGTACCCGCAGTACCCCTTCCTCACCCGGCGGCTGGTCCTTGTAGGTGGGAGCAACCACCAGCAACCTGTCACCCAGCGCTGCCAGCCCCTTGCGCAAGCGTTCGATGGAAATGGGCACACCGCCGATAAACGGCAGGTAGTTGTTGGTGAACATGCCCACCCGCAGCGACTTGTCCAGCCACGGCTGCGGGTCGAGATCGTAGTCCGGGTAGTAGTTCTTGCCCAGAAAAACTGCCGAGTAGAGCCGCACGGTTATCATCAGGAACACCGCCACCAGCAGGATAAAGTTCAGGTAGCCGGTGTAGAACAGGGAGTAGATAAAGAACCAGAGGCTCTCCAGCTGTTTCAGGATCGGGTGCTGTCCGACTTCCAGACGCACCAGCTGGTGACTGATCTCGCCCTCTGGTGACACCTGCACATCCACATAGTGATAGAAGCTGTCTTCGTCGTTCAGCACCAGACCGCCCGCGCCACCGGTGGTGATAACGGTGCTGCCCTGGAATTCCTGCTCATCGTAAAGGGACAGGTTGGCGGAGAACACCATGTCGATATCGTGTTTCTCGACCAGCTTCAGGACGGCCTGGCGAAATTCTTCCGGATGAAGAAAATCCTCTTCCTCGGCAAACAGGGCTTCATTGCCCGGCTGGAACAAGGGGTGTCCGAGAAACAGGAAGCGGGCATTGGAATCGTCCCGGGCCAGAAGATCCTCCAGCCAGCGGACCTGCCAGCGCCAGGGTGTCTTGCCGGTGCTGTCGAGAAAGATCAGCCGGCTGTTGCCGGCCCGCACACTGTAGAAAGGGGGCCCGAAATGATCGTAGAAACGGAAGGCTCCGAAGTTCTCGTATTCGTTTTCCCCGAAGGTCAGCAAAAAGGGCGGCTCCAGATGGCTGAGAGTTCCCTGCAGGGCCTTGTACTTGTCCTCGCCGCCACCGCTGACCGCGTTACCGGCGGAAACCACCAGGTCCGGGTCTGCGGCGTTCAGCATGGGAACAATGCGTTCTTCGAAAATGCCCACCGAGTTATTGATGTTACCAACCACCGCAAACCGGAAGGGTTCAGCGCGGGACACGGTGCCCTGGATACGGTCCACCTGGCGGGTATGGAGTGCCTCCGGGTCCGGGATCAGAAAGTTCAGATAAGCCTTGTAACCCACCAGCAAAACGACGATGGCGAGATTCAGGTAGAACAAGGTTTTGAGAAATCTGCGGTTTTTCACTCCTGGCCTCCCGCCTTGCCAGCCAACTCTCTTTGCATCAGCACCAGACCGATGAGCATGCCGATGTATATGGTCAGGAAACGCCAGGCCACAGTCACCAGAATCAGATGGTTGGCGGTCAGAATGTCCCGGAAGAACGAACCGAATACCCCTTCCGATATACCCGATGCCCCTGGCGTCGGTGAAAAATACATGATGAACGTGGTGACCACCAACAGCCCGAGACTCAACAGGTAATCCACGTCATAGCCCAGGCCCACCATCAACAGCGCCGGGAAGCTGAACAGGGAGAGCAGGAATATAAAGGTAAACAGCACAGACAGGGTCACAAACCGTTTGTCGCCCCGCAGATAGACCCCGAAACTGCGGGCAAAGCGCAGCATCTCCCGTTTCACCTTGAACTGCCAGTGACGCTCCCGGCGTTCGGAAATAATATGCACCCGATTCAGTCCCGCCACCAGTCGGGCGAGTGGTGGAATCAGCCAGCGGGTGCGAAACAGCACCACCGCAAAAAAGCTCAGATACAGCACAATCAACACCGCCAGGGCGATGCCGATACTGTTACCGATCGACAGTTTTTCCAGCGGCGACAGGGTGAGCAGGAAGACCGGTGTCAGGGAGAAAATGAAGATGACCGCCAGCACGGTGCGAATGGTGGTGGCTGCAGTGGCAACGCCAACCGGCACCCCGTGGTGGCGCAGATACCAGACCTGGGCAAAACCGCCGCCGGTGGCCATGGGTGTCACGTTGGAGAAAAAGATATTGATAAACACCAGCCGGAACAACGCCCGCAAGCTGATGCGATGCCCCAGTGCCCGGAGCGTGAAATGCAGCCGCAGACCGTCGGCGGCAAAATAGATCACCAGCAGCGCAATGCACCCTGCGATGAGGCCGGGACTGAACAGGGCTGGATCAACACTGAAATTACGCTCGGCGACCCGGGAGTAGACAACGTAAAGGCCTGCTGCTGTCAGCCCGACGAACAGCAAGCCAAACAGCAGAATCCGCCGCCAGGAGGTATCCGGGCGCGACTGTTCGCTCACAGGCTGGCGGCCTTTTCCTGGCTGAGTGCCTTGCGGATGAGCGCCTTCTGATGCTCGGCAAAACGGGTCACCTGTTTTTCCGCCTCCTCCGGATTTCGGTCCAGCACCGCCCGGGTCAGTTCACTGAAGAAATGACCGGTCTGATCCAGATCTTGCCGGTAGCGGTCTGAACCCATGTAGTAGGTGCGGCTGACCGCCGGCTTGAAGTTGGTCAGGGCTTCGGTCAGGTACGGATTACCCACCACCTCGCAGCATTTCTCCATCACCTCGAAGCTGGCCTCCACCACCCCGGCGATGTCCGAGCGGTTATCATTGATCCGTCCTACCACCTGCTCAATGGCCTTGAGCAAACGGGGTTTGTCGTCTTCGGTCCAGCGCTCGCACAGCCGGCGGGCAAGCATGATCAGCAGGTGCATGTACACATCGTACAATTCGGTGGCGTGGGTCTCGTCCAGCTGGGTGGCGGATGCGCCCTTGCGTGGCATGATGTCGACCAGATACCACCGTTCCAGGGTGTAGAGCGCCTCCTTGACCGATGCGCGGCTCACCTGCAGTTCCGCCGCAATCGTCGCCTCCTGGATACGCTCGCCGGGCCGTATCTGCCCGGTCATGATGCGCCCGGCCAGGTAGTTTGCGATCTGCTCTGCCAGAGTATTGGGTGCCTGGAATTCCATAACGTGCTCTCGGTGTCCTGCCATAGTGAGCGGATTCTAACACAGCCTTTTGCGGCGGTTTCCACGGGTCACGCTCACACCCTTGAAATGATACGCTGTCGCACACATGTTGTTATGTTGACCCGCAAATTCTGTAATCAGCTGGGAGCTCCCATGCCTAAACATTTCGAGCAAGCGCCGGGACTTTACGATGCCCCGGTCCCGGAAACGGAAGGCTATGTATTCAACCAGACGATGATGCGTATCAAGGAACCGGAACGCTCCCTGGACTTCTACACCCGCGTACTGGGCATGCACCTGATCCGTAAATTGGACTTCCCGGAGATGAAGTTCACCCTGTATTTCCTGGGCTACCTGACCGACCGGGAAATGAACGTGGTTCCCCACGACGATGCCCACCGCACCACCTATATGTTCGGCCGCGAGGCGATGCTGGAACTGACCCATAACTGGGGCACCGAGGACGACAAGGACTTTGCCTACCACAATGGCAACGACGAGCCCCAGGGTTTCGGGCACATCGGCATTGCGGTGCCGGATGTGTATGCGGCCTGCGACCGGTTTGAGAAGCTGGATGTGCCGTTTGTGAAGAAGCCGGATGACGGCAAAATGAAGGGTCTGGCGTTTATCCAGGATCCGGACGGCTACTGGATCGAGATTTTGCAGCCGGACATGTTGGAGAAGCAGCGCAAGTAAGCTTTTCTGTTAGTTCGGTTAGCTCTCCGGCTAGTGGGGGAGCGGGCGGGCCGGTAGGCCTTTGCAGAACACGCCCGTGAACCCATCCCTGGGGGGCTCGGCTGCAGCCATCCATGGCTGCAGACGGTTCTGCAAAGGCCTCCCGGCCCACCCGTTTCAACACGAGAGAAGGCTTTTCCGAATTCAGCGACTCTCTCCCTCCGAAGAATAATCTGACTTGTCTCCGAGCAGGCACTGATTCCAACCGCACCGAAATTGAACCTGGGGGCAAGCTGTCCCGCTCCCAAGGTATGCAAGGGGTGATCGGGGAACGCTTTCCAAAACCGTGGAGCGCCATGGACGGCGCGATACGAGCCCCCCAGGGATGGGTTTACGGGCGTGTTTTGGAAAGCGTTCCCCGATTGCCCCAAACACCATTAGTTCGAGGGCCAACCCAAGCCAGGACTAACCGCCAGAGTCAGCGGCTACCAGGCCGGGAGGCCACCACCACAGCGATGACGAGAACCGCGGCCCCGAGGATGCCCCAGAGGCCGAGGATTTCACCGAGGAACAACCACGCCAGCAACGCCACGAACAGTGGCTCCAGAGTGACGATGATGCTGGACAGGGTGGCTTCGGTGTTCTGGATGCCGCGGAAGAACATGAGGTAGCCCAGGCAGGTGGGGACTATGCCGATGTAGATAACCATCAGCCATTGCACCACACCCAGCGTATCCAGCCCCCGGAAACCGCCGGAGACTGCGACCACCGGCAGCAGCATCAGGGCTGCCGTGAAAAAGCAGGTGAAAGCAGTGGTAAAAACCGGGGTGCCGGTGCTGCTGTGGCGGCTGGTGAGGGTGAAGCCGGTGTAGACCAGGGCAGCCAGGACCGCCATGAGGATGCCGGCAAGGCGCAGGTGGCCGGTGGTGTCCATGTCGCTGACCACCAGCATGGCGGTGCCGCTGATGGCGGCGATCAGGGACAGGATTGTGACCAGACCGGGGCGTTCTCCCAACAGCGGGGCGGCGGCGATGGCGACCATCACCGGCGGCAGGCACAGGGAAATCAGGGTGGCGATGCCCGCGCCGGTCATGTCCACGGCCAGCAGGTAGCTGCCCTGGTACATGGCCTGGAAGAAGCCCATCGCCAGCAGTGGAATCAGTGCCTGCCGGCTTAGCAGGGCGGGGCGGTCGGTTTGCTGTTGGTGTCCCAGGCGGCGTTGTTCCTGGCGCATCAGCCACCAGAAGAACGGCATGGCGACCACCAGACGCAGGAAGGCCAGGGTCAGGGGCTCCAGCTCTGTCTGGCCAAACAGGAATTTGGCCACAATCCCGGTTGTGGCCCATAGCAGGGCAGCCAGGGCAATCAGCAGCGGCCCCTGCAGATGACTTCGGTTCATTCGATCACCAGTACAAGCAATTCTCTGGGGCCATGAACACCATAGGCCAGGGTCTGTTCGATATCGGCGGTTTTCGACGGGCCGGAGATCAGCAGGGCGTTGCTGGGCATGCCTGCGGACCAGTTCTGGGCCTGCATGGCCTCCTGGAAGGTCCCGTAGAGTTCGTCTGCGTACAGCACCGCGATATGCCGAGGCGGCACCAGGCTCATCAGGCGGGGTTCATCGGTGGACGGCCACAGGATCAGCGAGCCGGTCTCGGCGATGGCCCCGCGAGTCGAGGTTATGGCGGCATCCACTTCGTTGAACAGTTCCGGCTGCCACTCTGTTATTGGCCGGCTGTAATCCACCAGGGGCGGTAAGTCTGGATCACTGGATTGCCGCAGCGCCTGCCCGATGGGGTGGAGCTGGGGTGCGAGAAGGTTGCGGGCCCCCTTGGTATGCAACAGCTCAGCAAGCCTGTCCACCCATTGGGACTCGCTGGTGCGGTGCACCTCCCCGTGCACGGATTCGATGGCCTGTTGGAAACGGTCCAGCTTCTCTTCCCGGCTCCAGTCCGGCCGTGCCAGTACGGAATAGTCCCGTTCCGGGGCGGTCAGTTCTCCGCCGGTTCTTTGCCTTAACCGTTTGAGAATGGCATCCCTGGCACTCATTGGTCCCGCTCCTTCAGCATCTGATGGAGGGTCTTGCCGGCCAGCTTCGGGGCTGTGCGGGTGTGGGTCCAGGCTCCCAGTCTGCCCGGTTGCAGCCGGTGCAAGCGGGCGGCCAGGCTGGTGCCCGCCCGGTAGGCTCCCGGCCGTTCGTGCATCCAGCGCCAGCCTTTCCAGGCCAGGCGTTCCAGGGGCTTTTTCTTGCTGCCATGGCCCCGCACCTGCGATGGATGCAGGCGATCGCCATCCACGGATTCGCGGCGTAACCGTACCAGCAGGTCCGGAATCGGGATCTTCACCGGGCACACTTCCCCGCAGGCACCGCACAGACTGGAGGCAGAGGGGAAATCCTGTGTTTCCTCCAGCCCCAGCAGGTGCGGCATCAGGATCTTGCCGATGGGGCCGGGATAGGTGGTGCCGTAGGCGTGGCCGCCGATGCGGGTATACACCGGGCAGTGGTTCATGCAGGCACCGCAGCGGATGCAGCGCAGGGTGTCCAGCAACTCATCGTCCTGATAGATAGTGGAGCGGCCGTTGTCCACCAGCACCAGATGCACCTCGTCCGGACCGTCCAGCTCGTCCTCATGCCGGGGTGCGGAGATCATGTTGAAGTAGGTGGTGATGTGCTGGCCGGTGGCCGAGCGGGTCAGCAGGGCCAGCAAGGCGCTGGCATCCTCCAGGGATGGCACCACTTTTTCGATGCCGGTCACCGCGATATGGCACGGCGGCACGGTGGTGGTCATGCGCCCGTTGCCTTCGTTCTCCACCAGGCAGAGGGTGCCGGTTTCCGCTACCGCAAAGTTTACCCCGGATATGCCTACATCCGCCGCCATGAACTTTTCCCGCAACTGCTGGCGGGCGCTGGCGGTGAGGTATTCCACATCATCGGAACGGTCGGTGCCGGTTTTCTCATGCATCAGTTCGGAGATTTCACCGGTGTTCTTGTGAATCGCCGGCATGATGATGTGGGAGGGCGTTTCCCCGGCCATCTGCACCAGGTATTCCCCAAGGTCCGACTCCAGTGCCTCGATGCCCTGTTCCTCCAGGTAATGGTTCAGTTCCATTTCCTCGGACACCATGGACTTGCCCTTGATCACCTTCTTCGCATCCCTCGCGACACAGATGTCCCGCACAATCCGGCAGGCCTGGTCGCCGTCTTCGGCCCAGTGCACCTTGATGCCATTGGCAGTGAGGTTATCTTCCAGCTCCTCCAGCAGGTCCGGCAGCTTCGCCAGGGCATTCAGGCGAATGTTGGCCCCGAGTTCCCGCAGGGCTTCCAGGTCGATGCCTTCAAACGCGGCCTTGCGCTTGCCCATCAGCCCGTCCATGGCATTGCGGAAGTTGCTGCGGATCTGGGGATTCTCCAGGGCGGCTCTTGCCCGTGGATGAAACTCCCGGACCGGGCTGTCTGTATGCTGCTGGCTGTTAGCGGGTTGGCTCACGACTGATCTGCCTCCCGTGAATGGGTTCTTTCCCAGAGGAAACTGAGAATATGCTGGCCGGATAAAGGGCGCTGCTGCTTTTCCGCAAATCCGGCTATGTTCATCAGGCAGCCGCAGTCGGTGGTGACAAACTGTGAAGCCCCGGCCCGGGTGATGGTATCCACCTTGTCACTGACCATGGCTGCTGAAATCTCCGGATGCCGCACGGCAAAGGTGCCACCGAAGCCACAGCATTCCTCGGCCCGTGCCTGCTGGCGCAGGGTGACATTATCCAGTTGATCCAGAAGTGCCGGGCCGGCTTCGGCCACCCCCATTTCCCGGCGCGCGGAGCAAGAGGTATGCATGGCTACGTCCACCGGTTCTCCAAGATCCTCCAGGTGAATGTGGCAGACGTTGAGCAGAAAGTCTGTCAGTTCCCATACCCGGTTTGCGACGGCCTCTGCCCGTCCCTGGTGCGGCGTATCCCGGAACAGGTCGGGGTAGTGTTTGCGCATCATGCCTCCGCAGGAGCCGGAAGGCACCACGATGGGCCAGTCTTCGGGAAACAGGTCAAGCTGGGCCCGGGCCACTGCGCGGGCTTCATCGTGGTAACCGGAGGTGTAGGCTGGCTGGCCGCAGCAGGTCTGGTCGGCGGGGAAGGTGACTTCAATGCCTTCCCGCTCCAGCAGCCGGATGCCGGCCATTCCTGCTTCAGGGTAGAACAGGTCAATCAGGCAGGTGCCGAAGAAATACACTTTGTCGGGTTTTGCGGGGTAAATCCTGATCGGATCAGACATGTTCGTTGCTCATCACCAGATGGTCGGCTTATGGTAGCAACGATAGGCGGGTGGGGCAGTGGTGTCCAGTCAGCAAAAAGGTGCAGAAGACAGGGAGAGACTGGCAGCCGGGCGTGGGCATCTGCCCGCCCGGCTTTGCACTTATTCCACCGACAGGCGTTCGGCGTTCTTCTCAATGGTAGCCTGGCCGATGCCTTTCACTTCGGCCAGCTGCTCCGCGGACTCGAAGGGGCCATTGGCATCCCGGTAGGCGACGATGGCTTCTGCTTTGGCCGGGCCCACACCGTTCAGTGTGGCAAGGGCTTCCACATCGGCGGTGTTGATGTTGATGGTGGCCGGTTCTGCGTGGGCAAAGCTACCCAGCAGAGCGAACAGCATGACCAGGGTGGCAAGAATGGGTGAACGGTTCATGGTTTCTATCTCCTGAGAACGTCATTTTTCTGGTTATCGGCAGGAAACAACGACGGGCTTCGGCATTGGTCGCCGGGCAGGCTCAGGTGGAACTTGATTGAAAGGTGTGGTGGCAGACAGATACAACCGGCAGGCGCATAAAATGCACGGACGTGGGCCACATTCCATGTGGACCCGTGTCCGTGGCTGACCCCATACCTGATCCGTCAGGTGCACACCGCCTTGTGTGCTTCGTCCTTGTGGTCGTCCCTGTAATCCCTGAATCCTGTTCCCTGGATATGTTCCAATCCTTAGAGTGCTTCCAGTCCCGGAAGTCGTCTTCCTTTTCTGTCCTTTCCGTTGCCGGCAATCCGTGCCGACCTTGTCATCCCTGACAGTGGCCATTCTACGCCTGCCCCATCATCAGAAAATCGGAGATTGCAGTCGCCGCTTGTGAGCATTCTCTTACAGAGCCGTAATCTCCGCGAAACTGTGACTCCCGACACATAACGGGCACCAGGCTGGGGCAGTCAGGGTGCACCGATTCGGCGCACCGGGAGGGTGGGCGGACATTCTTCGTGCACGGGCTCTGATGGTTCGCACCAAACAGGGGCGCATCGGGTAATAGCGAATCCTGATGGTGCAAACGGCCCTTCGGCAGGGCAAGTCAAACGGACCCATTGGTTTGTTAAGCGCATGAAAATAAAGGGGGAATTGTAGAGTTGGAACGGCAGATGCACTCAAGGCCAGGCGTTACGACAGAACTGCACAACGAAACCTGGAAAAGGACGATCTGCACATGACTATTAAAAAACACGTGAAAATGGGCCTCTCCGCCCTGGCTCTTTCCATCTCACTCAGTGCTGTTGCCGAAGAAGATCCCATCAAGGTCGGTGTACTGCATTCCCTCTCCGGCACCATGGCCATCTCTGAAACCGCCCTGAAAGACACCATCCTGATGCTGATCGAAAAGCAGAACGCCGCAGGCGGTGTGCTGGGTCGCAAACTGGAGCCAGTGGTGGTGGACCCCGCCTCCAACTGGCCGCTGTTCGCCGAGAAGGCCCGCGAACTGCTGGATAAAGAGAAAGTAGACGTGATCTTCGGTAACTGGACTTCGGTTTCCCGCAAGTCGGTGCTGCCGGTGGTGGAAGAACTGAACGGCCTGTTGTTCTACCCGGTTCAGTACGAAGGTGAAGAATCTTCCGAAAACGTCTTCTACACCGGTGCCGCGCCCAACCAGCAGGCAATTCCTGCGGTGGATTACCTGATGAATACCATCGGCGTTAAGCGCTGGGTTCTCGCAGGCACCGACTATGTCTATCCACGCACCACCAACAAGATCCTGGAAACCTACCTGATGGATCAGGGTGTGGCGAAAGAAGACATCATGATCAACTACACCCCGTTTGGTCACTCGGACTGGCAGAACATCGTCTCCGACATCAAGCGCTTCGGCTCCGCCGGCAAGAAGACCGCTGTGGTCTCCACCATCAACGGCGATGCCAACGTGCCGTTCTATCGTGAGCTGGGTAATCAGGGCATCTCCGCCTCCGATATCCCGGTCGTGGCCTTCTCCGTGGGTGAGCAGGAACTCTCCGGTATCGACACCGGCCCGCTGGTGGGGCACCTGGCCGCCTGGAACTACTTCATGAGCGTGGACAACGATGCCAACTACGACTTCATCGACAGCTGGATCGAGCACACCGGTGACGAAGAGGCGGTGACCAACGACCCGATGGAAGCTCACTACATCGGCTTCAACATGTACGTTGAAGCGGTCAGGAAGGCCGGTACCACCGACGTGGATGAGGTGAAGGATGCCATCATCGGTGTCACCGTTCCCAACCTGACCGGTGGCTACGCAACCATGATGCCCAACCACCACCTCACCAAGCCGGTACTGATCGGCGAGATCCAAGACAACGGTCAGTTCTCCGTGGTCTGGGAAACCCCGTCCACCGTGGTGGGTGATGCATGGTCGGATTACCTTCCGGGTTCCCGTGACCTGATTGCCGACTGGCGCAAGCCCATGTTCTGCGGAAGCTTCAACACCAAGACAGGCAAGTGTGGTGCCTCGGCTGGCGAGCAGGCCAAGGCAGACACCGAGTAATCGGCAGGACGGCTACCCGGTGCGCTGGGCAATCTGCCGCCGGGTGGCTGTCCATCTAATACCCATAATCAGAAAAATACCTTTAAAACGCCAAACAACAGGACAGAACTATGAGCATCTTCCGATGGCTCAGGCCGCTGCTGTGTGTCTTGACACTGATCCTGTCCCTGCCTGCCACCGCGCAGGACGAGGACCCGGGCAAGGCATTACTGCAGAATCTGGCCACCGCCTCTTCCGCCGACGTTGAAGAAGCGGTAAGGGCCATAACCACCAGCGGAGATCCACGGGCCAGAAGCTGGCTCGATGCTTACGGCAACAACCGCCTCAGCCAGGTGAAAGACACCGGCCAGGTGGTCATCGTGACGAACAACCGGGGCCGGGACTGGACCATTGCCGACCCCCTCAGTGGCGAGAACCTGGGCGAAATGTCCCGCCGGGAACTCGACCGAGTCAACATCAACAACGCCATGCGCGCCCAACTCAGCAGCATTCTGGCAATGCTGGACCTGGACGTGAAAGACCCGGATCGCCGCTACGAAGCAGCCACCGGTCTTATGGGTGGTGTGGACGCAGCCATGGTTGCGCCCCTGCAGGCGCGGTTGGAAAAAGAACAGAATGAAGACGTGCGTGACCGGCTGGAAATGGCCCTGGCCATCTACCAGGTGGAGCAGGGCAATATAGATGCCGTAGAAACACTCTCCGGTCGCCTGCACCCGGAAGCCCGTGCCGCCCTCAATAACGCTGTGTCCACTGGCGAGCCGGCCATGGCAGCGGCAGCATCCGAGGCTCTGAAAACCGTCGAGCAGCGCCTTAAAATCAACCGTGCCGCAGAAACCCTGTATTTCGGCCTGTCTCTGGGGTCAGTATTGGTTCTCGCGGCCATCGGCCTGGCAATCACCTTTGGGGTGATGGGCGTGATTAACATGGCCCACGGCGAGCTGATCATGCTCGGGGCCTACACCACCTGGGGCATCCAGCAGATGCTGCCGGGCCAGCCGGGCCTGGCACTGGTGCTGTCCATCCCCGCCGGTTTCCTGGTAGCTGCGCTGGCGGGTATTGCCATTGAACGCAGCGTGATCCAGTACCTCAAGGGCCGCCCGCTGGAAACCCTGCTGGCCACCTTCGGGGTCAGCCTGATCCTGCAGCAACTGGTACGCACCGTGATTTCCCCGCTGAACCGCACCGTGGTCACCCCGGAGTGGATGAGCGGTTCCCTGGTCATCAACGATGCCCTGTCCCTCACCCTTAACCGGTTGTATGTACTGGGCTTTGCCCTGGTGGTATTCGCCGGGCTGATGCTGATCATGCGCCGCACCCGGCTGGGGCTGGAAGTGCGCGCCGTTACCCAGAACCGCGCCATGGCCCGTTCCATGGGCATCCGCGCCACCCGGGTGGACATCATGACCTTCGCCCTGGGCTCCGGCGTGGCCGGACTGGCGGGGGTGGCCCTGTCGCAGCTCACCAACGTGGGTCCCAACCTGGGCCAGAACTACATCATCGACTCCTTCATGGTGGTGGTCTTCGGCGGGGTCGGAAACCTCTGGGGCACCCTGGTGGCCGGTCTTTCCCTCGGTACGATCAACCAGCTGCTGGAACCCTGGGCGGGTGCCGTACTGGCCAAGATCATCGTGCTCGTTTTCATCATCCTTTTCATCCAGAAACGGCCGCGCGGGCTCTTCCCGCAGAAAGGCCGGGCAGCGGAGGGCTGAGTTATGTGGCTTAAGAGACCGCTGCAAGAACGTTCCACCCAGTTGTTCCTGGGTATCCTGTTTGCCGCCATGCTGCTGGTGACCCTGGCGAACCTGCTGTTCCCGGAAGGCCACCCGCTGCACGTGACTACCTATACCGTCACGCTGATGGGTAAATACCTCTGCTACGCGCTGCTGGCGGTGGCGGTGGATCTGGTCTGGGGCTACCTGGGCATCCTCAGCCTGGGGCACGGGGCCTTCTTCGCCCTGGGCGGCTACGCCATGGGCATGTACCTGATGCGCCAGATCGGCGACCGGGGCGTGTACGGCGACCCGGTACTGCCGGACTTCATGGTGTTCCTGAACTGGCAGGAACTACCCTGGTATTGGCAAGGCTTCGACATGGCCTGGTTTGCTTTCGCCATGGTGCTGCTGGTGCCCGGTGCCCTGGCGCTGGTATTCGGCTGGCTGGCATTCCGCTCACGGGTGACCGGTGTCTACCTGTCGATCATCACCCAGGCGCTCACCTTTGCCCTGATGCTGGCCTTCTTCCGCAACGAAATGGGCTTCGGTGGCAACAACGGCCTCACCGACTTCAAGGACATTCTCGGCTTTGACCTGCGCACCGATGCCACCCGCCTGGGCCTGTTCCTGGCCACCGGCATTGCCCTGGCCATCGGCTACGTGGTCTGCAGGGGCATCGTCACCAGCAAACTGGGCCGGGTCAGCGTCGCCTGCCGGGATGCGGAGGCCCGCACCCGATTCCTGGGCTACCGGGTAGAACGGGTGCAACTGTTCGTGTTTGTGGTCTCCGCCATGCTGGCGGGTGTGGCCGGGGCTTTGTATGTGCCGCAAGTAGGCATCATCAACCCCAGCGAATTCTCTCCCATCTTCTCCATCGAAGTGGTGGTGTGGGTCGCCCTCGGTGGCCGCGCAACCCTCTACGGGGCAGTGATCGGTGCCATCCTGGTGAACTACGCCAAAACCGTGTTCACCGGGGTGATGCCGGATGCCTGGCTGTTCGCCCTGGGTGCCCTGTTCGTCATCGTGACCGTGTTCCTGCCCCAAGGCATTGCCGGACTGATCAAGAAACGCCGCAAGGCGGATGACGATCAGAACAACGACCCCGAACCGGAAACCACCACCAGGGAGGCCACCGCATGAGCTTTCTATCGGAACTGGCTGACCGGGAGCAGGTATTCAACTTCCTGACCCCCACTGACTCCCCGGTGGATGTGCGCCACGGGCCCATCCTGTACCTGGAAGATGTCAACGTCAGCTTCGATGGCTTCAAGGCCATCAATAATCTCAACCTGACGATTGATGACGGCGAACTGCGCTGCATCATCGGGACCAACGGTGCGGGCAAGACCACCATGATGGACATCATCACCGGCAAGACCCGCCCGGACACTGGCTCCGTCTGGTTTGGCAGCCGTCACAACCTGCTGACCATGAACGAACCGGACATCGCCAGCCTGGGCATCGGCCGCAAATTCCAGAAACCCACGGTGTTCGAAGCCCTCACCATCTTCGAAAACCTGGAACTGGCGATGGCCACGGACAAACGCATCCTGCCCACACTCACCGCCCGCATGCTGCCGGAATACCGCGAGCGCATCGATGAGGTGATGGAAACCATCGGCCTGAGCGACCTGCGTGACCGCCCGGCGGGCATCCTCTCCCACGGCCAGAAACAGTGGCTGGAAATCGGCATGCTGCTGATGCAACGCCCGCGCCTGCTGCTGGTGGACGAGCCGGTAGCCGGCATGACCGAACAGGAAATGGAACGCACCGCCGACCTGCTCACCAGCCTGGCGGGCAAACAGTCCGTGGTGGTGGTGGAACACGACATGGGCTTCGTCCGCTCTATCGCCCGCAAAGTCACCGTACTGCACCAGGGCAGCGTGCTGGCGGAAGGCTCCATGGACCAGGTATCCAACGACCCGGAAGTCGTCAAGGTCTATCTGGGGGAGGAAGCCTGATGCCAAACAATGAAAAAGCAATGCTGAAGATAGAGAAACTCAACCAGTACTACGGCGAAAGCCACACCCTCTGGGACCTCGACCTGGACGTACCCAAAGGCCAGTGCACCTGCGTGATGGGCCGCAACGGGGTGGGTAAAACCACCCTGATGAAATGCATCATGGGCGAGGAAAGCGTACGCGACGGCTCCATCCTGCTGGACGGCTCTATCGAGCTGACCAAAGAAAAACTGGAAGAACGTTCCCGCCTCGGCATCGGCTACGTCCCCCAGGGCCGGCAGATCTTCCCGCTGCTCACCGTGGAAGAAAACCTGCGCACCGGCCTGGCCGTGCGCAAAGACGGCAGCAAACAGATCCCCGAACGCATCTACGAGCTGTTCCCGGTCCTCAAGGAAATGAAAAACCGCCGCGGCGGCGACCTCTCCGGCGGCCAGCAGCAACAACTGGCCATCGGCCGGGCACTGGTCATAGAACCCCGGCTGCTCATCCTCGACGAACCCGGGGAGGGCATCCAGCCCAACATCGTCACCCAGATCGGCGAAGTCATCCGCCGGTTGATCAAGGAAGACGGACTGACCGTGCTGCTGGTGGAGCAAAAGCTCCCCTTTGCCCGCAAATTCGCCGACCGCTTCGCCATCATGGACCGGGGCCGGCAAGTGGCCGGCGGTGAAATCGCGGAACTGTCAGATGAACTCATCAAAAAGCACCTGACCGTATGACCATCTACGAGCCCATAAAAGGCCCGTCAACCTCCGGCCACCGCTTCGACCAGGGCCGCCACTGGGCCGCCAACCTGAGGCTGGGCTTCGAGAAGCGGCAGGAGCGGGACCGCCAGGTCACCCGCCTGACCCACATCCGCCACCAGGGCCCCTTGCGGGTGCAGCGTCCCTTCTACCCGGAAGGGACGGAAGGCTGCTGCCATGTGTACCTGTTGCACCCACCGGGCGGGCTGGTTAGTGGAGACTCACTTACGATCGAAGCCAGGGTGTCAAAGGATGCCCACGCCCTGATCACCACCCCGGCGGCGGCAAAGCTCTACAAAGCCGACAGCCACGGCGTGGCCTGGTCCCAGGACGTGCACCTGACGGTAGAAGACGGCGGCACCCTGGAATACCTGCCCCAGGAAACCATCGCCTTCAACGGCTCCCGGGGCCGGCAGTCCACCACCATCGACCTGCAGGGCAACGCCCGCTGCATAGGCTGGGAAATCCTCGCCCTCGGCCGCCCGGCCAGCAACCTGCCGTTCGAAACCGGCCACCTTGAACAGCGCTTCCGCCTGACCCTCGATGGCCGCCCAATCTGGCTGGAACGCCAACCCCTGGACCCGTCCCACAAACGCTTCACCGGCAAATGGGGCCAGGGCGGCTCCACGGTCCAGGCCACCCTCTGGGTCGTCGGTCTGGAAGACGAACCCGCCGCCGTCGAGTTGCTGCGGGAGCGGTTGCCCGACAACACCCGCTGGGCGGTCACCCGCCGTCGCGGTGTTGTTCTGTTGCGTTACCTCGGTGGCGAACGCAACGAAGCCTGGGATATCTGCCAACAAGCCTGGGAACTATTGCGCCCGGTGTTGACCGGTAAGGCTGCGGAGGTGCCTCGGATATGGCTGACCTGAATTTTGGGGCTGGAAGGCTGCGGGGTGTCTCTCTCCGGGACACGCCCGTGAACCCATCCCTGGGGGGCTCGGCTCCAGCCATCCATGGCTGGAGACGGTCCCGGAGAGAGACACCCCGCACCCTTCTTCAAACTCCGGAGCAGGCCGTCCGGAGCGAGAACGCTACCCAGTGCGGTAGCCACGTTGATGCATTAATGACGGGATCAGCTCTGGCTATCGGGAATCGGTGCGAAGGTCAGCAGGCCGGGGCGGTAAGTGGGGGCTGTTTCCGGGACCGTCTCTGGCCAAGGATGGCCAGAGCCGAGCCCTACAGGGACGTATTCACGGGCGTGTCCCGGAAACAGCCCCCACTTGCCGACCCGTTCACCCAACTCTCGGCCAAGCACACGAAACAGGCACCAAGCGTCAAAACAAACGGAGCAGAACCGTGGAATTAACCCCAAGAGACAAAGACAAACTCCTGCTGTTCACCGCCGCATTACTGGCGGAACGCAGAAAAGCCAAAGGGCTGAAGCTCAATTATCCGGAAGCCGTGGCCCTGATCAGTGCCGAAATCATGGAAGGCGCCCGCGAAGGCCGCTCCGTGGCAGAAATGATGACCGCAGGCACCGAAATACTCACCCGGGATGATGTCATGGAAGGTGTCGCCGAAATGGTTGACGAGGTCCAGGTGGAAGCCACCTTCCCGGATGGCACCAAACTGGTCACCGTCCACAACCCCATTGTTTAAGGAGCCTGAGATGATCCCCGGCGAATACGACCTGAAAGACGGTGACATAGAACTCTGCGAAGGCCGCAAACGCATCCAGGTAGAAGTGGCCAACACCGGCGACCGTCCCATACAGGTGGGGTCCCACTACCACTTCGCCGAAGCCAACCCGGCCCTGGATTTCGATCGCGACAAGGCCTGCGGCTACCGGCTGGACGTAGCCGCCGGCACGGCCATCCGCTTCGAACCCGGTCAGAGCCGCACGGTTACCTTGATTCCCTATGTTGGCGACCGCCGGGTGTTCGGGTTTCGGGGTGATGTTATGGGCTCTCTTTGAGCTTGGGTGCTTTGGTCCTCTGGTCCGGTACTCCGTGCATGGGACCAGGTGTGGTGACGCTTTCCGGGACACGCCCGTGAATACGTCCATGTAGGGCTCGGCTCCAGCCATCCATGGCTGGAGACGGTCCCGGAAAGGGACCCCGCACCCATCCCCGGTTAACTCCGGTGAAGGACGTTCGAAAAACGGGAAAGGTTGAGAAGGACAGAGCAAAACACGAAACGGAAGCCAACAGGCTAACTCCTGTCGGCAAACCCCACGAATCGCGGAACGCGACTAAGAACTCGGGGAGGGGGTGGTCGGGGAGGTCTTTCCGAAACCGTCTCTGGCCATGGATGGCCAGAGCCGAGCCCTACAGGGACGTATTCACGGGCGTGTTTCGGAAAGACCTCCCCGACCGCCCCCAAACACCAAAAGTTAACAGGCGCGCCGCCTAAAACGCGGACCGCCAAAGGAAGAAGAGGGCAAACCATGAAGATAACGAGGCAAGCCTACGCCGACATGTACGGCCCCACCACCGGAGACCGGGTAAGACTCGGTGATACTGAGCTCTGGGTGCAGGTGGAAAAAGACCATACCCACTACGGCGACGAAGTAAAATTCGGCGGCGGAAAAGTCATCCGGGATGGCATGGGCCAGAGCCAGCGGGCGGACGAGGCAGTGATGGACACCGTCATCACCAACGCCCTGATACTGGACTGGTGGGGCATCGTCAAAGCCGATGTCGGGCTGCAGAACGGGCGGATTGCCGCCATCGGCAAGGCCGGCAACCCCGATACACAGCCGGATGTCACCATCGTCATCGGCCCTGGCACCGAAATCATCGCCGGGGAAGGCAAAATCCTCACACCGGGCGGTATTGATGCCCATATCCACTTTATCTGCCCCCAGCAGATCGAAGAAGCCCTCATGAGTGGCATCACCACCATGCTCGGCGGCGGCACCGGGCCGGCGACGGGTTCCAACGCCACCACCTGCACCCCCGGACCCTGGCACATCGGCAAGATGCTCCAGGCCGTGGACGACATGCCGATGAACATCGGCTTCCTCGGCAAGGGCAACGCCAGCCTGCCCGAAGCGCTGGAGCTGCAGATTGAAGCCGGTGCCATGGGCCTCAAACTGCACGAAGACTGGGGCACCACCCCGGCTTCCATCGACAACTGCCTGACGGTGGCGGACAAATTCGACGTGCAGATCGCCATCCACACCGACACCCTCAATGAATCCGGGTTTGTGGAAGACACCCTCGCAGCCTTCAAAGGCCGCTGCATCCACACCTACCACACCGAAGGGGCCGGGGGCGGCCATGCGCCGGATATCATCACCGCCTGCTCCAAGGATTACGTGCTGCCGTCGTCCACCAACCCCACGCGGCCCTACACCGTCAACACCATCGACGAGCACCTGGACATGCTGATGGTGTGCCACCACCTGGACCCCAACATCCCCGAAGACGTGGCCTTCGCTGATTCCCGCATCCGCCGGGAGACCATCGCCGCCGAGGACATCCTGCAGGACATGGGGGTGATCTCCATGATCGCCTCGGATTCCCAGGCCATGGGCCGGGTAGGGGAGGTGGTGTGCCGCACCTGGCAGACCGCCCACAAAATGAAAGTCCAGCGCGGCCTGCTGCCGGAAGACGAGGACATGGGCGCGGACAACCTGCGGGCCAAGCGCTACATTGCCAAATACACCATCAACCCCGCCATCACCCACGGCATCGCCCACGAAGTCGGCTCCGTGGAAGTGGGCAAACTGGCGGACCTGGTGCTGTGGGACCCGGCCTTCTTCGGGGTAAAACCGGCGCTGATCCTCAAAGGTGGCATGATCGCCGCCGCCCCCATGGGCGATCCCAACGCCTCCATCCCCACTCCCCAGCCAGTGCATTACCGGATGATGTTCGGTGCCCTGGGCCGGGCCGCCAGTGCCACGCGGCTGAGCTTTGTCAGCCAGGCCGCACTGGATGCCGGTATCGGCAAGGAACTGGGCCTGAACAGCACACTCGCCGCCTGCAAAAACGTGCGCAACGTGCGCAAGGGCGACCTCAAACTCAACGGCGCCTGCCCGCACCTCACCGTAGACCCGCAAACCTACGAAGTGCACGCAGACGGCGAACTGCTCACCTGCGAACCGGCCACGGAACTGCCATTGGCGCAGCTCTACCATCTTTTTTAATTAATACAGCTCAGGGCATTTTTCAATCAATACAGCTCAAGGCTCTTTAATCAACACAGCTCAAGGCTGTTCTGAAGCGGAGAAATAACATGCTGGAACTGATACAACGGGTAAACCACCCCGTAGACAGCAGCGAAATACACGACAGCCTCACGCTGCCCTACGAACTGCGCATCCGCGGTCGCCTGCGGGCCACCACCGACACCAACCAGGACATCGGCCTGTTCCTCGATCGTGGCCCGGTGCTGCGTGACGGCGACCTGCTGCTGGCCAAAACCGGCGAAATCGTCCGCATCCGCGCCGCCGAAGAAACCGTCGTTACCGCCCGACTGCCGCAAGGCATGCCCCTGGCCCGGCTGTGCTACCACCTGGGCAACCGTCACGTCAGCCTGGCCATCGGCAGCGACGAAGACGGCACCGGCTGGGTACGCTTCCCGCCGGACCACGTACTGGAAGAGCTGGCCGAACGCCTGGGCGCCACCCTCAAACACCACACCGCCCCCTTCGACCCCGAACCCGGCGCCTACGACAAAGCCGGCCGGGAAGGGCATAGCCACAGCCACACACACGGCCACCACCATGCCCACACACACTGACAACAACCCGCAACAGGACCTCGCCCTGCTGGGCCTGATGCAACTCGTCAGCCCCGCGCTACCCATCGGTGCCTTCGCCTGGTCCCAGGGCCTGGAAAGCGCCTTCGAACTCGGCTGGGTCAACAACGAAGCCGAATTGAGCGAATGGGTGGAAGGCGTACTCGAAGACGGCCTGAGCCGCTGCGAACTCCCGGTGCTGGTGCGCCTGCAAACCTCTTGGGCAGAACAGGATAGCGAAGCCATCGACCACTGGAACACCTGGCTGCAAGCCACCCGGGAAACCGCCGAACTCTGCGACGAAGACACCCGCCTGGGCGCCGCACTGGTCACCCTGCTGCGCAACCTGGACCTGCTCCCGGAAGGGCCACTGCTCCCGGACGAACCCGGCTACATCACCATGTTCGCCTGGGCCGCCCACACCCGGCAGCTACCCGTGCGGCAAACGTTACTCGGCTTCGCCTGGTCCTGGCTGGAAAACCAACTGGCCGTCGCCTGCAAAGCCCTACCCCTGGGCCACACCGCCGCCCAGAGAATCATCGAGGGCACACGCCCCCGGTTAGTGGAAGCGGTAGATACCGCATTGGAACGACAAGACGAAGACCTGGGCCCGGTATTACCCGGCCTGGCGTTAGGAAGCGCATTACACGAAACCCAGTATTCACGGCTTTTCAGAAGCTGAATTAATAACCAAAGGAGAACTGCACAAAGTCAGAAAAGCGGTGGTTGGGGGTCCCTTTTCGGGACCGTAAGCAGCCATGGATGGCTGCGCCCGAGCCCCCCAGGGATGGGTTTACGGGCGTGTCCCGGAAAGGGACCCCCAACCGCCGCCCGGCACCCTGACAAGCAGTCCTACGATTTAAGATAGATAAGGAGAAAACCGATGAAACATTGTTTGAGAGTAGGTGTAGGTGGCCCGGTTGGGTCTGGTAAAACCGCCTTGCTGCGCCAGTTGTGCAGCGCACTGCGGGACCACTACAACATCGCCGTAGTGACTAACGACATCTACACCCGCGAAGATGCCGACTTCCTGCTACGCCATGAAGCCCTGGACGCAGACCGCATCCTGGGTGTGGAAACCGGCGGCTGCCCCCACACAGCCATCCGCGAGGACGCCTCCATGAACCTGGCCGCCATCGACGACCTCCAGAGCCGCCACCCGGATCTGGAACTGGTACTGGTCGAATCCGGCGGCGACAACCTCTCCGCCACCTTCAGCCCCGAACTGAGCGACCTCACCCTGTACGTCATCGACGTATCCGCCGGCGACAAAATCCCCCGCAAAGGCGGCCCCGGCATCACCAAATCCGACCTGCTCATCATCAACAAAATCGACATCGCCGAACAGGTCCACGCCTCCCTCGAAGTCATGGACCGGGACAGCAAAAAAATGCGCGGCGAACGCCCCTTCGTCTTCACCAACCTGTACGACGGCGTAGGCCTGGAAACCATCATCCAGTTCATCCTCGAGCGCGGCATGCTGCCCGAGCGCAGGCCCGGCAAGGCCGCCGCCAACGGCTGAACAAAACCACCAACAACGATTTGAGAAGATACGGAGCAACACCATGAACACAACCACCAAACTGCTAACCACCCTGGCCCTGCTGGCGACCTCCACCGCCACCCTGGCCCACACCAGCCACGGCACCCACGCCGAAGCCAGCTTCATGAGCGGCCTGCTGCACCCCCTCCTGGGCCTGGACCACCTGCTGGCCATGGCCGCCATCGGCTTCTGGAGCGTGCGCCAGAGCAGCACCATGAAAAACATCACCCCGGTATTTGTGGTAGGGGGCATGATTCTGGGGGCGGGTATCGCGTTCGCCGGATTCGCTATGCCGGGCGTGGAAACCGGGATTGTGCTTTCCGTCATCGTGGCCGGCATCCTCATCGCTGCCATGGCCAAACTGCCTACCGCAGCCGGTGGCGCACTGGTGGTTGCCTTTATGGTGTTCCATGGCTTCGCCCATGGCACCGAGATGCCTACCGGTGCCAGCCTCGCGGCTTACCTGGCCGGCTTCTCCTTTTCCACCGTGGCACTGACATTTGCGGGGCGGGGTCTGGGAGCGCTTATGCTGAAAACCGACGGCCGGCTGAGCCGCACCGTGGGTGGAGCGATCGCGGCCACCGGAGCAATGCTGGCCGCTGGCTGATGACTAAAAACCGCCTTCGATAAATGAAAAAGCCGCACGGATATACCTTGCGGCTTTTTTGTGACATGCACCTCGTGTTTTTGCCTGTTGGAAGCGGCAAGGGAGAGGAATATGGGCTATGGTAGGTAGCTAGAAGATACGGATGCACCGACTGTCAGGGACGATAGATGATGATGAAGAAGTTCCTCAATGCATTGATTCCTGCCTGTGTCTGCATCGCTGCTTCATTATTGCAACAGTGACGACGCCATGTGATTGCGTTCGATTGCTGGCGGAGACGCTATAACCATCTGTAGTTTAGGCGTTAATGGAATAAGCGCTCTGCTAAGCCGAGCGGATTTGATGCGGTCGCGTTTGTGCAATATTGAAACGGTCTATCTGGTTATTGTTAGAATTTCACGAAGCATAGGGAGAGTTTGGTGAGAAGAGGAAGGTACTATCTTGGTCGGGTCAAAAAGATAAATCTTGACCAGGAAGAACTGATGGATGCAATTGCAAATGCACCTATTGTCTCAATCGGAAAGTTCGACTGGACGATAACGGATGTTGTTGACAATAGAGGCGAAGACGTACCTTATCTTTTCGGAAAATTATCAAAGTATGCCAAAGAAGGGCATGCAAAGGTCATCGATGAAGTCAATCGATCGCAGGTTGAAGCAGATGTACCAAACCTTCTTGAGGCTAGCTCTTCATTTGTGTATCTACCGGAGTACTCTGGCATTGCATTCCTGCATGTATGGAATGGCATTCAGGAAGACGTATTTCCAAGAAGGTTCAAATCTGTAATTGAAGCTGCGTTTGATGGCTTCTTTATTGCCTGTGACGTGGAACCGGTATCAGATTATCGTGCTTTCACATCACGTTTAAAAAAGTTGAGTCATTTCACGGAGTTTTCTGCAACAGTACACCCGCCAAATCCTCTTTTTGGTAGATTATGGGGAAGCCTTAATGACTACATTGACAGCCGAAATGCTTCTGAGGTGACGGTCAAAGAACAGACCTCCAAACCAAAAGGTTTGAAGTCTAAAATTATAGAACTTATGGACCGAATAATGGATTCGCCGGAGTACGAACCGGACGAATCGCCTGCGATTGGTGATGCAGCGATTCTTATGGCGGCCGATGGATATGGGCGGGGTAAAGTTGTAGGAATGGAAAGAGGCGATGAAGTTGTGATCAAGACTAGCGATACACAAAAAAGCTTTCTTCATGACAAAGAACCAATCCCCGGAGATCTTGCCGTAAAAACAACAGCTCAGTTCGATAAGGTATCCAAAGAGCGGGATATGAAGCACTAATGAAGATGCTCTACTATCTTAGAGTTTTTTTCGTGAGTTGCGAATTTTTCTTTCTTGCCGTGTGCTTGGTCTCTTATATATTCTCTCAGGAACTCCTCTCAGAATATTTTCCATTGGACTCTTTGAACGATGATGCAGTGAAATGGGCAATGCTATTTCCTTTGGGAATAGCAGGGTGGACTTTTAAAGAGGGAGTCGGCGTTATTTTTCCAAGTGAAAAAGATCAGAAGGCGTTGCACGAATGGTCGGGATACTGGAGGCTGAAAGCCCACTTCGATGTTGGTATTTTTAATAGCATCGTCTTTATTCTCCCATGTTTGGCTGTTTGGCTCCTAAGTGCGTTAAATACGTTTTTGGGAACCTGGGTTTTTGTTGCATTCGCTGGCGCTCTCTCGATAAATGCTTATAGCTTCTATGCTGCAAAGATAGAGGTAAAAAGTGCTTTGATTCGACTAGATGCTGGGCATGATTCTAATAATCGCGTCAATTAGGACGCTTGTAAGCTCGCACCTATTGCGGCGGCGTTAATCGTATTGAAAAGGGGGAATTTATGAGGTTGTCAGCATTACTTATATCTAATTTTAAGGGCATCAAGGATGAAGTGAAAATTCTTATAGATAATATTGTTGTCCTCGTTGGTCCTAATAATAGTTGCAAATCAACAATGCTTGATGCATATGAGGCCTATGTATCTATGGGGACTGCACTTAGTATTGATCATTTTCATAATAGAGAAACAGGTAGTCCGGTAATAATAACTGGTATATTTAAAGATGTTACGCAAGATGATATAGATGCCTTGGGGCAGGAATGGTATCTGCAGAATGATCCAGAATTTGGCGATTGTGCTAAGGAGGCTCTGAATAAGTCTCAAAATCAGCGATAATACGGTCACCGTCAACCGCACAGGATTCGTTGCCACCATGGATCAGATTACCTTCTCCGAAGCTGAGTACCAGACCAAGAAGCGC
>VMHT01217073.1_pt1 | contig 209981 bp, 239 predicted proteins | sample 4693611 | NCBI WGS metagenome assembly VMHT01 (sample SAMN12280063, study PRJNA550983) | marine metagenome | isolation source: seawater sampled from same location over 5 years 0.02-0.2 micron viral filtrate | place: USA: collected off the coast of southern California halfway between the port... ... | reverse complement strand
AACGCTAGAGTCTGCAAATGCCATTTCAATCTCTCCTCAAAAACAAACTATACATATATAATAGCACCTATATAGTGTTTGTCAACCTTTTTCGATGCCTAATTCTCTAAAACAATACTGAACGCATTGTGCTTGTGCTCTGCAATCTTCTAGTGCATTGTGTGCGGCAAAGTTCATTGCTTTGCGAGGATCTTTGGGCATAAGTTGAAACAGTGTTCTACTATCACGCAGATTCCAAAAGTTCCAAGGTTTGTTATGTCCTTTGCTTTTAAGCAATGTTTCAAGTATAGTAATATCAAAGCCATAGCCTTGAGCCCAAATAACATCTACGCCAACTACCCAGCGTTGCAAGTCACGGATAAAGTCGTCTATACTGACACGATCTTCATCACCTAGTGCTTCTTGCCATATCTCCTCGGGTTGTGTTCCCCACCAAGCAATAGTACCTTCGTCTACTGTACGCCCAAGTGCAGTTTGTTCATCTACATCAATACGATGATACATCTCTGCATATGGATCACTATCGCTAAGTGGATCAAACTTAATAGCACCACAGGTTAAGATTACACTGTCAACACCTGTATCCAGTGTTTCTAAATCAATCATTGCGTGTATAGCCATTTAAAATACCTCATATATTTGGCAGTTAGGATCTAAGTAATGCCGTCTGTTATCTAATAGTCTATCTTTAAGGTCACCATAGTTGGGTATTCCTTTTTCAAGTACCGATCTGTTACTTTCGATCATATGTTCTATTCGTTTATCATCTTCTACTGTGTCATAACTGTGATCAAAAACATCATCAAAAACATCAAATCCACAGTTTCTAAGTTCCTGAACATGTCCACGATTACTTACATAAAGTGCAGGATGCAGTGCAACAAAGCACTGTGTTGTTTTTTCTGTTATAAAATCATAAGGCAAATCATATCTAGTTTCAGTTACAACGCTGAACTCACAACGATTATATACTGGTTGCAGTTGTTTTAGATTGACGTTATTGCCAGTCAATCCAGGACCTTGATTATATTGTTCTATAGTCCAGTCATCGTGTTCAAATATATCCCAACCAAATGCTTTATAACTAATCAATCTACTAGGCATGTTTTGTAATAGTTTTACAGTTTTGTCTCTATGAGCTCTACGGTTCATATTTAAACACATAAATGCAAACTCTTTGTCTTGAGTAAATGTAAAAACTTCCGGAACATTGATATGTTCTATGCTAGCACGTTGTTCATTGAGGAAATGGGGAAAGTTAACAAAATTTAAGTTTGGATAAAGCTCTGTTAGTTTCTTTTTGTGGTCCACATAAAAAGTAACCTGATCAATATCATTTCCATAATGATCTATATATTTTTCAAGTTCTAATAGTTTACCATCTTTAAATGTTAGTTCATCCTGCAACCATATATGCGCAGGTAATCTAAATGTGCGTATGGGCCAGCCTGTAACAGGATCGTGCAAACTTCTCAAGGTTTCGTTAGTTCCTGTAACTTGTTTTAACCCTAAAGGCGGCAGTTTATTGTTTAGATTATATTCCAAAACTTTTACTTTCGCTTCGATCTTGTATCTTCTCGCAACCTGCGTAAGCCGCCTTTAAGGCGCTCTGGGTATTCGCCCAAATAACTACCTGCTACTAAATCCTCTTTGGTAAGAAGATGCTTGTGAAAATGTTCTATGTCGTCCCAACGTTCTAGTATTGTTTTTGCCAATGAATCAAAAAAAGCGTCACTGAATATAGGATCGTCTTCTTTATAGTAAGCATATGCCGCCATGAGATAGTAAGGTATCATCATATTAACATTGCGCTCAAACATCGTAGCTGCATATGCGTCTAAGTTTCTTTCTATTTGCCCCATAGGTGCAACAAGTCCATTCTTAGTTCACTAATCAGCTGGTCACCAAACTGATCAAAAAAGTAATCTCTGTTGTAGTTAATCAGCCCTTGCAGTTCGTTGTAGATATTTTCCATCTCAGTATAACTCAAACGTTCATGTGTAAAACTGTAGTTGCTGTCTAACATATCTTTCATACGAACAATATTATCTAGTTCGTCATATGTCTCATCAAAAATGTTGCTGTATGTATGAAAGCCTAGCCCTTGCAGTTGTACTAGTGCAAACTGGTGCGCACACATTAAAAACGGATGTCCTGCTACGATAGCGTTCCATGTTTTCTCTGTAATGATTCCATATTCTTCTGCATACTGACTTTCACTAATAATAGTAAACAAACTAGTATTGTAGTTCTTTTTCATAGCCAACAAGTTTAGCAGATTGTTATATGTATCATCATATTCCTGCATTGTTAAACTTGGATACGCAAGCTCTATACCTTTGGTTTGTAAACTAATATTACCAATACTGTTGTTTAAACTACCGTGCAGTGCACCACGATGCGGCTTATATATTCGCTGTGGGCAAACAAAGTTATATTCAAAGTCTTTATGTTCCCTACTAAATGCATCGCGGAGAACATCTTCAGCATCTTTATATTGACACCAAGTTTCATACTGATGACTGCTGAACTCAACGATCTTAAAACTGTCTGCAATATTCCAGTCTTTTTGTAAACCCATGGGCCACACAAGCACAATGATTTTGTTCATATCTACAAAATCAAATCCACTATAAAAATCATGTATATTTTTTAACTCAATGGGAAACTTGTGTTCTCTGCTTTGAGTAAGCATATCCTGCAGATTTAAAACAAGTCTAAAATCAGGAAGTTCCCATGCTAGGTCTTTTGGGGTAGGAAGGTTTACACGCCAGCCATGGTCAGTAATAGGATACTCAAGTGCAGCATCTACTACAACCGCACCTGGAAAAACTTCTCTAACAATATTGGGCCAATACTTATGCGAAGACATTGACCAAATACATTACTGCAAATATTGCTATCCATGCAATAGCAACACACTTAAATAGTTCTTCAAAGATCCACATCGTCTAACCTTTTTTCAACACCTTTAATGTGTTTACATTTAACACGAGCAGGGCAGTCACAACTAAAACCATAATCGGTCATTTCTACACTGTAACTATCACCGCGACTGCCTACAATGGGCCACTGGACACCCACGAATGGATGTCCTTTTGTATTGATTGTATCACTGTTGTGACTAAACATTAGGCATTATCCGTTACTTTGCCCAGGATCATTGACTTGTCCAAGCGTGTGCGTGTTGAACCAAATGGTGTGTTACCATAGTTCTGTACTTCAATGGTCTTGCGGTTAACTTTGGTTACAATACCAACCTTTTTAAGTCCGCCATACTCCCAAGCAATCTTATCGCCTTTGATAATGCCAGCACCGTTGCGCTTGCCAAGCAGTGTAATGTGTGAGTTGTACTGCTGAGCCAATACATGCATATCTGATGTATCAGTAATCTTGCGCATTGCATCTAATGCATTCTGAAGTTCTGGTGAATAGTTCATTTGTTTCTCTCCAAACATTTAACTTACTATTAACAATAACACATCTACAGTGTATGTCAACCTAAACTTTTTCAAGCCAAAAGTCGTTCCAAAGTTCACCGATAAAATCTAGTTTATCACTGTCTGTCATGTGTGTAATAAGATCCATCGAACCGTCTTTTTCAAGACTTGTCAACAGTTCATCAACACATTCACAACCGCCAATAATTTCACTGACATTATCAATAAACTTATCTTCAAAGTCCATTACAAGTGCTTTAACTCGTCCCATTCGTCTCTCCTTTGTTTTAACTTATACTTTATAATAGCACAGGAGAGGTATATGTCAACTGTTTTCTGGTAGTTTTCCGGTAAGCATGTGCATTTTTTTCATAACACTTTGCACATCTTGTGCCGTTCTGAAACGTGTGACATCGTCATGTTCATCACTGATGCCTGGCATATTTACAATCGTACCTTTGAAAAGCACTGCCATTTCATAAAGATCATTGCGATCTTTTTCTCTAACAATGCTTAGTTCGTAGTCAGGACCAAACCTAACTAGTTTCTGATTTGGAAGTTCCATGTCTTTCTTCCCATGTTAGTTTAATAAGTTCAATATCGCCGTCTTTGTCTTCTTTTGTTTTAACAAATCCGCCGTCAATCAAACTGTCAATAGCGGACACAATACCAACTGTAAGTCCGCTTTGACGACCAAAGATATAGCCTATTACTGATCCAACAATATAGGCGAGTGTGTGCCAGTATATCGGTTCCATTCGGTTCCTCCAAATATTTGCTTTACACGATGATTATATTCACCTTCATCCAATGTAATGTTATTAAGGTGATATTCCCAGATTACTCTAGCATCGTCGCTGAGATTAGTATTTAACAATAAACTTGCTATGGCTTTTTTACGAGCAAGTTGTTTTTCTAAATCAAACGGTCCCATTACAGTTCCTCCACAATGCCTAATACTTCAGCGGCACCTAGTGCATATGCAGTGTACATTACAAACATGCCTGGAATGTCATCCATGACATAGCCTGCACTCCAAAGCAAATAACAGCCTATTAGGCGTAACCCACTTTTTACAAGACTAATGTAAAAGTGCTTCTTGCTGGGATCAACTGGCTCAGCCATTGGTACCCTCCGGCATTGGGATAGATTGCGTAGAATCGTTATAGTCGTCACCGGTATAGGTTCTTGTTGCAGTTTCCATGCGGATCGTTCCATTTACATAACGATATGTGACGATTTCTCTGCGAACAACACCTGTGGTATCCATGTTAAACGCAGCTTCAAAAGGTCCTTCACTCATTGTATACTCCTTTATACAAACAAAAATGCCAGCGCACCAGCAACTAAAATATAGGGCCAAAGTTTCCAACCCAACTTAATGCTAGCAACAATCACAGTTACAACAAGTGCGATAGTGAAACCCATTGCTAACAGGTTTACAAAAATATCCCACTTGTCCAATAACAGTTCTAAGTTGCCGCTGTTGTTAACTGTGACTTCCATTACACATCCTCTACAATATTCTCGAGGTTATCATATTCAACAACAAACTTGCGATTTGATTTGTCGTCTTGGACTTCTACTAAACGCTGTTCAGTGTCACGAGCGACAATATAGCCTGTGCTAGTATAATCATCTACACGATTAACGGGCAAGTCTGCCATACTCATCATCCCGCCTGGACGACCAAACTCGTCTAGTGGAATACAAGGAACAGTGAATGTACAAGTGTATGACTTGCCTGCAAGGATCGTTTCAGGAGTTACACTAAACAAACTCAGTTGGTTTACTGCTTGCTGTGTTCCTTCAAAAAGTTCTTTAGACATATTCTTCTATCCTTTTACATATTTCACGTTGTTCTTCGATTGCCGCTAGTGCTTCATCTAACCCAGCAGTAATTTTGCTTGTAATAGATTTTGCTGTACCTAGCGTTGTTTCATCTGTTAAGCACCATTCAACTTCACGCTCAACTGTGCTAAACATTGCACGGATATTTTCTTCTGCTTGATCCAAGCACTCGAGATATGCTTTCATTATACCAACTCCACACGGTTATCATATTCCATAAAACTTGTTTCAAAAGGCACATAACCTTCATCGCCAATACGATGACCTTCTGTATCTTCTTCAATCTGGATAGTGTACCCTTTGTACATTTCGAAGCCATGTACTGGATGCTTGATCCATCCTTTAGCAATGATCTTGCCTTGGATGTACTTGGGTGTTTCGCCCATTGCTTCCATCATCTTAGGATCGAAGTCATAGCTGCGAATAGTATCACCGATGTTTGCGAGGTTTTCGAACTTAAACATATCTCTCTCCAAATGTTTACTATACATTTATAATAACATCTATTCGGTAGATGTCAACCCCTTATCCGCATCTTTTTTCTTAGGACGCCCTCGTCCACGTTTGAACATATTGACCACAAGATCCTCTGTACGTTCGTTGACAGGGCAGATTGTAACCTTACCGCCATTGGCAAAATACTCGTCAATAGCGGCTTGTTCTGCAGCAGTTCTACCTTTGATATTGTTCATAAATGCTTCCTTTTGCTTTTTTATATTGAGGATTGTTTTAGCGCAGGTAGTTAGGACCTGTCCATTGAATGTTGTAACCTTTGAAAATGTTACCACGTGCTTTGTTACGAGCAGGAGCGTTAAACCCTGCAGCCATCAATATGTCACCATATTGAAACTTTTTATCTTTATCAGTGTTAACGATGAATCCCCAGACGCTACCTTCTCTAACGATCTTGATGTATTTGTTACCTGTTTTTACAGTAATAAGATCATCAAACTTGGCAACCTGCTCTGCAAAATAACCTGTTTGCTTTGCGATTGGACCGCGGTTAGCAGCTTCTGCAAACTTAATATAGTCTGCTTTGATATCTTGGATCAGTGTTTCGATTTGCTGTTGCATAGTTCCGCTCTCTCTCTTGTTTCTAACTATACATATATAATAGCACCTATATAGGAACTGTCAACCTTTTTTTACCAAAATCTGTGTCATATGGATCAGGTTTTCCGTGAAATACTACAATACTGCATTTATCCGGAATGACTTCATCATGTTCCGGATGGTAGTAATCATCTGGATATTTTACATCCATTCCACCTATACGACTACCGCCATGTTTTATTTCCCATTTGTAACTCATTGCCCATTCTTTGGGCCACCAAGTTTTCTCAGGACGATTCTTAAACCAATCAGTAACATAGTCTTGATCACCTCGAAACTGACGCAGATGTTTTTCTATATTACCTACAAAGTTATTATACATCTCCGAGGTAGTGCCGGGATCAAACCGCATAATACTGCTGTTGCTAACAGCATAGTCTCTGATAAACTGTCTATTAAAGTCTTGGCAAATACAAAAATCACCCGGGTGATAATCCCAAAACTTGTCTATGTTGTTGATGATTACAGTGTCTAAATCCATGTATAGCACAGGTCCAGTCCATTCATGCTGTGCGTGTATGTAAAGTTTATACCACCATAACTGTCTAGGTGATAGATTCCAATCTGGTAACTGTATAAGTCGCACACCTGGCAAGTCTAGACCTCTGCCTTTGTCAGTAAAAACAGTTAATCTAAAATCACTACAGTTCTTTTGTAAGTTTAGGTATATTTGGCGGACATGAATATCGGGATCAAACTTTGCGCCAGCACATACCAGTGCTACTTCTTTCATTCAAAACGCTCAATGTCATCTTCGGTTAACTGCTCGCTAGGGCCTTTCCAAACTTCAACAATGTGTGCAGGCTCATCGCTGTCGTTTACGCCTTGGTGCCATACGCCACGTGGAATGTCCACAGGATTAGGCGGAGTTAGCGTTTGTCGTCCTGCGCCGTCAAATGGATCAGAACCAGTACTGGTTAGTACATATGCACTGCCACTTACTAGATTCCAAGTTTCACTGCGATGTTTATGTTTCTGCATGCTGAGACTACTGTGCGGAGCAATCACCAGTTCCTTGACACTAAACCCATCACCGCTGTATAGTTCTCTGTAGTGTCCCCACTCGCGTTCTACTTTAGGTGCTCGCCATTCTTTGAGAATCCAACTGCTGCTATTCTTTTTATCTGTGCCGCCAACACCCCAAACAAATGATACATCATCGTGCGCTGTGTAAGTTTCTAGTTCAGGGCAGTTACCATCGCCGCGGTCGCCGCCATTGGCAAATACTACATGTTCAGCACCTAACTCTAGTGCCCAACGAATAGCATCACAAGCACTATCGTCATCATCTTTGAATCCAGTTATAACTTGCTTAACACAGCCCATTGCTTCTACAATACTTGCACGTTCTTGTATAGGCATAAAACTGCGTCCTTTTTTACGGGATAACCATTCATCACTGTTTAAGCCAACCCATAGTTCATCGCCTAGTTCAGCAGCCGCTTTAAAATATGCAATGTGTCCTGAATGTAAGGGATCAAATCCGCCTGTAACTAATACTACTTTTTTCATTTAACTACTATACATGTTGATTACTTCTTTTTTCCACACATGATCATATTCGCAATCACGCATGTTTTCAAACCACGGACCACCTTCGGTGTAGTGTAGTACCTTAGGTGTACCATCCTGAGGCTCGTTGTAATGTCCTACTAGCCAGTTCCATTCAGGACCCAGTACACCAATCTCGCTATCATCGCACCATTCGAAGCGGTGCAGGTATGCGCCTGTTTCACTGTTTACGGTTTCTAAATCCAAGTTCTTACAACTAGGATGTTCGCAGTTAAAGATCATAAAGCTCGACCAGTTCTTTCGAGGATACTGCAACTGCATTTGCCCATCCATCTTTAGTCCTTCCGGAGGATTGTAGTCATGCTTTACTACCCAAACTGCTTTGCTAGTATCTCTAAATCCGTTGTTAAACAAATGATGTGCATCAGTTAAAAACACCATATCACTATCACAGAACACTGCTAGTCCTTTGTAGTTGTTTAGATGCGGAATAAGAAAGCGTGTAAATGTAAACTCTGTGCTAGCAAGTTTATCTACTTCGCGCCAATAAACTTTTTGCTCTCGTAGATCATTTTGCTTTAGTGGTATTACATTTACAAACTCTCGGTATGTGCGTCTTAGTATTGAGTGTTCGCATACTTGATATGCAATATCTTCACGGCTGTCCCAGCCTACATAAATGTTGTTCATTGAGGATCCTTTCAAGTCTTGCACAAATAATAAGGACGATGCTGTGTTTGTCCTGGCATGTGTTCAACACTAGCAAAGATTTCATTTGCACATTCTACAAACAGTGCTTCGCTGTAGCCAGTATCCATAGTCCATTTGTGACCTTTTTTATCTTTTTCTGTGGGTACTTCAAATAATATTACACTTGCTTTGTCAGCAAAGTCGTTTACGAGTTTCTCCATGTCCATGTAGCGTTCTGTTCGATTGTATAAATGATGAATAACATTAAACACTGTCATAAAATCATAATGGTCTGAGTCCAGGCACCATGTATCTAAGTTAGTGTTTACAAATGTTGCCAATGCCGCACTGTGTCTTTGCTTTATTGTTTCGCATACACCGATGTATTCTCGGTTATAGTCTACACCTACACTGGGTACATCAAACTCTTGTGCGCTTTTGAAAACATAATAGCCTAGATTACTGCCAAAGTCAGCATAACTACGAGGACTTATCTCAAAAAATATACGTTCAAAATCTCTGCTTTTTATTTTTGTATCTACCCATGGACGCTTTGGTCCTGGATTATTTAATGCTAACACTTGTTCGTCACTGATATCATAGTTTTGATATCCTCGTACTTGTGTTATCGGACTGTCGTGTCCACCAAATGTGATACTTTCAATGTCTGCTCGTTCAAGTGTTTGCATCAAAAAACTTTCCTACGCTTTTCCAAGTTCTGTCATCTAGCCAATCCCAGCCTTTATACTTCTCATATAGTTGGCGAGATATTTTTGTAGACAATACATTAGGCAGTACCCATTTTGTTATCTCAGGAATAACTTCACTCTTTACTTGAAGCATGCTGCTGTACAAATCTGCTGTTGTATTTGGTTGACTCCAAAACTCATAGTTGAATAAAAACTGACAAAATACAAAATCACTGCGTCCAGCAACAAGACTTAACTTACCTGGATATGCCTGTTGTGTAAGCACTGGCAGTCCTTTATAACTGTCATATATTTCTTTAAAGTTCTTACATTGTAGCATACCAGCGCCGCCATAGTCAACCCACTTTATTGTGCCTTTACGGTCAATCATAAAGTTTCGTCCGTTGCTATAACCTAAATCCCAAAATACAAATCCTGTGTTTGCAATACACCAAGCATTCATTTTACATATATTACTCAATGCTTTGTGTATTTGTTTGCGATCTTGTTTAATGTGCTTGTAAACCTGATCACATTTATAGTTTGTATAATCGTTTTTTACAACATGATCCAAGAGAGCAGTATGTGGAGCAGCTTTTCTTTCTTGGCATTTCCTCAAAATAGCATTAAATATTTCTGTATGGTTATTATACAGTTTAGCATATTGTGTAAGTATTTTTACGATGTTCATTTCTTCACTGTCGTCATCATATCTATAACCCCAGAAGGTTATGCCATCCTTGCCTTGCCCTAATATTTCACAAACTTTCCAACCATATGCAGCAATCATATCGCCTTGTTCACTGTGAGCTACTTTACTTGCCTGACGTGTCGCTACTATTTGTAAACATAAACTTGGTTTGTCTAGATTTTGCTTTATCATTGCTAGTGCATCATGAAAGCCTTGTCTTGCCAGTTCCATTACACCAGGCACTTCATCTATACTAGCGTAGAAGTCTTCTGATGTAACTCTTAACTTATTAGTTTTAAAAACCACTATAGTTCTCCTGCAACATTTGCCAGGCTTTGCCGTTTTCAATGTCTCTGATTTTCCATTGATTGTATGCTAACCAATACACAAGTTTATGTCTATTTTGTGGTTCTTGGTTGAACACTTGAGGATTTGCAATGTCATCTAGTGCAAAACTAATCCTAGCACAAGGACTGTTTTCGCTAGCAATAACAGGAATACCCATCATAGTTGCTTGCAGTGCAACCATACTATTGTAAGCAACTACACACTGCGCATCTTCAAGATCTTGTTGGATAGGCGTTGAGCCATTCATATCATTTATTTTTAAATGTTTTAAAAAGCCTCTAGCATCAACAACAGGTTCTTTTGGTTTATTTCTAACAACTATTCTCGTGTGTTGTTCGGGAGGGAGTATATTTTTTAGTGCTGCCACTGTATTTTGTGCCCAATCAGGTTCATCAAAAAACCATGCCACAGCATTTGTTGGAGGCAGCACAAGTATTTTATCTCCGCGTTGTTCATTAGTACGCCATGGTTCTATAGTGTGTCCGTGATTGTTATGAAATCCTTTGAATTTATCTTTGTCGCATTCTCTGATTATAGGGCAACTGTGTCCATTCTTACTAATACGCATCCAGCCTTTACCGTTATAGCCTGGATTAAAGTAAGCATGATCCATATAGTAATAATCTAGTCCTTGGCGTTTTGCTTGTTTAAGCATAAGTCCTGTACCACGAAGTATGCCCAGTGTAGCAACTGCATCGACGCCTGGTTCAAGATCTCCTGGCATGCCGTTGTCCAAAAAGTTTTGAATAGGAATGTGTCTAACTTCCCAAGGACCTTGTGTTAGATTATTATGATGCGCAACACCTCTGGCAAATGAAATGGTTACGTCTGTGGTTATTTTTCGCTGTGTGTCAAACACATATAGTTTAGGCATTGAGTATCTCTTGTGCTAATCCGCTTTCAATCTCACCATGTGTAAACTGGCTGTATGCAAGATTATTAAACCATTGCTGTGTGTCTACACGACGAGGATTTTCGATTTCTTCTAACTTAGTACTACTTATGTCCGCTGCAAAACTGTATGGATGACATATGGTTGGAATACCTAATAGTTGTGCTTCCACTGCCGCTAAACTTATGCAAGTAACTACACAGTGCGTATTTTCACATTGCTGTGCAAAAGGAATATCTGCAACACTAGGACCGCTTGTGCCGTTTTTGCGAGGCTTATATCTAACTTCAATATATCTATCAGTATACTTACGCAGTGCAGTAACAATGGTATTTGTCCACATTTTTACATCCATACCAGTACACCAACGTGTCATTGTTTCACTGCTAGGACATACTAGTATTTTGGATCCAGGGGTATGTGGCTTTGGTTGTACACCCCATTGTCTAAATCTATCGTCCGGATAGTCCTCAGTGCGACGATAGTGTATGTGATTACGGCTTGCCCGCCAATAAAAATCTTGTTCAGGATTGAGTGCTTGTTTAAGTCCATTCCATCTTCCATAATATGGCATGTCCCAGAAATACCAGTCCTTGCCTTCGGCTGTTAGTTTTTTTATTTGTTGTTCATTGTTGCCAATAAAACCCCAGAAATGATGCTCGGGTCCTTGCCAACCCGTTTGTAAACTGTTCATTACCCAGTTGCATTTACTGTCAGGATTGTTGAGATTTTTATGCAGCATAGTCAAACTTCGCAAAGTCTTGTTTATAGTATTCATATACAAGTTCTCTGAGTTCATCGTTGTAATGTCCCATGTAGTCTTGTATTCTTTGCCATTTCATATGTCTATAGAAAAACTCTTTACCCATCTTTTCTTGTATAAACCTTACTGCTTTGTTTGCTTTTTCCATTTTAAAGATTTGTACAGGGTGTCCATCTGTCCATGTATACTGAGGAGTAAGTCCATACACTAGTTGACTGGTAGTTTCTACTACCCATTTATTGATTAAATCAGGTTGTTGATCACGGTCTAAAAAAGTCTTAACAAACTCTTCGAAGCTCATGTGCTTGAACATCGTGTAACGCCGGCGGTAAAACTGTATATCTGCTTTTAAATCTGTGTCTCTGCCATGCATTCTTGCTTTGTCTTGTCGTTTAACAAAATAATATACACTGACTAATCGTGTGTAAGGGTTGCGTACTTGTGTGAACACATGATGCTTACTTAGATCATATCCCAGTGCAATATATTCACTTACTTTAATGTGAGGTGGTGCTTTTTTTCTAACATCCTTGGGCCAAATAGTTTCTATTGTGCTTTGTGGAAATCTCGGAACTGTTAAATCAATAGCGCAACGAGTTAAACTTTTGCTTATGCTTGTACCACCACATTTAGGAATATGGATAAACAGTAAGTCTGTATTAGGTAATAACCATGTCATATTTAAACTTATTGAAATCCTGCTTGTAGCGTTGTTGAATAAGCACTAGTACTTCTTCGTCTAGGTCTAGCCATGTGCCTTTTTTGGCTGTGTTCTTTTTATTGTGTAAAGGCTCAACATGTGTGCCCATGTCTTCTAGCCAAGTCCACATTTTATCAATATTTTCTAGTTTGAAGCACTTTGCATCACTGCCAGTAATCCACATCCACTGAGGAGTTCTAATATTACCAACAGCATATAGCCAACAGTCGTCTTTGTCGATTGTATCAAACGTTTTAATAACACCGAGCGGAGTTGCAGTATCCCAATAACGCATTCTCCATTCCAGCATTTCCATTGTTAGTCCACCTTTTAACGGCAGTTCGCCTTCGTATCGTTTTCTATCCCACTCTTGTTGATAGTAAAACCAAGTGTGATAACGTGCATATGGATTACGCACTGTAGCGAACCACTGCTTAGGTGGTGGAAATAATGGCAGTTGTTTATTATCTGATTTATAAGGGTATGCACTTCTGTATTTTGAGTGTGCTTTATGTATGGGCCATGGTGCCCACGGCATGTCTGCACGTTTCCTGTAGCGTTTATCTTCTCCTGCAAATGCTAGATACACACTGCTTCCGCCACATTTAGGAATGTGTATGAATCCCAGCTCGTGATTTGTTGTAATAAACATTATTTGCGTACCATAATGTAATCATGCTTTCTTGTATCAACCACTGTGTAGCCTATGTCTTTAAGAAAGTCTAGTGCCTCAAACTCCTTGCCTTTTCCCCATTTCTCTGTAGCATCATTTTGCTCTATGCAAATAACAGGATTATTTCTTTCTATTGTGTTCAGCGCACCTCGCAGTACCATGAGCTCGTGCCCTTCTACATCTATCTTAATAAAGCCCACGTCTTGTATACCATAACTGTCCATGGTTGTTAAATGTGCTTGCATCTTTTTACTGTCGCTGAAGTGTCCTTGTCTGTTTTCTACGATAACGCCACCCCATGCCGTAGCAGTTTCTTCTTTGTCACTGAGTCCTGTTTCATAGTAGGTTATTTTTTTTCCAAGTGTTTCTGCTAGCAACGCCTTCATGTCTTTCGTCAACCTGTAATCGAAACTATAACAATGATCAAAATATTCTAAAATAGGTCTAGTAAACTGTCCATAACGACAGCCTACATCTATTGCTGTAGTAAAGTTTGTAATATGCGGTATACACTTTTCAAATGTAATACGGCATACATCTGCACTAGTAAGTTGCACTGGTATGATCCTTTTGTCTTACATCTACGTTTGTTTCACTATACTCGCTCTTCAAATCATCAACAATATCGTTTACATATCTTCCTTGGAACGGGATCTGAAACGGCTTATCTTCTGTTTTAGTATACGCAGTAACAATACTAACATTATGAGTTTTGCCTTCGCGATTATGAAGGGCATCAAAATGCTTTTCCAAATCACTAACAGGAGTGCGAGGCTTTTTTTGTTCATAGTATGTCCAACTTTCAAAGTCTGTAGGGCAGTCTACATACTTGCCTGTGTTTTGTGCTAACCACATAAACTGCCAAGTGTATCCATTTGCAGCGGCAATGTCACGGAACAACTGCGGATGAAAACTGTAAAAACAATGATTAAACCATGGCGCAAATGGCAGTACATTTATCATTGTACCGCCAACTTTGCACAAGTTGTGCATGTTTTCAAACACTGTGCGCTGGTCAAAGATGTGTTCGCCTGTGCCGTTGTTTGTTACATAGTCAAACTGTCGGGTGTAGTTGTATTTGTCTTTAAGAATAAAGTTGAGATCCATTGCAATACTGCGCAGTTCAGTGTTGATATCAATAGCAAGATAATCACTAAATCCAAGATCTTCAAAGTATTCCCAGACATACTGTGTGGGTTTACGCAGTGTCTTTCCGCTTACAGCTGCACATGTGTCAATCCAACTATCACTGTATCTAAATCTTTGATTACCCCATTCAACAACTGTTGCATCAGGAGCAAAAGCATTTTGCTGCACTAGTGTAGCAGTTGCTAACTGCATAATGTTATTGAACGCCATTTATAACCCTTTCTAGTTCTGGGAATGTTTCTGCAAAGTTAGTGTGTCTGTATAAATCGTGTTGATCTGTATAACGCCTAAAGTCTGCATAGTATTCGCTGCTGTCGTTACTTGATAAAAACTTTGCCCAAGTATTTACGTCTCGGTATTTACTTGTCTGCAAATGCTCTATAATATTTTGTTTTACTTGCATAGGAAATACATCTACTCGCATGTGTTTGGGCGTGTGTACTCTTCCTACCCACGGTCTAGGCAACTCAAAATGTTCACACCAACTAAAAAACTCATCCAAATAATAAACGTTGTATGCGCTTAGTGTATGACTTACACTAAGTCGTAGGTTACTATATTCTCGTGTAGCCTCTTGCCAGCTCTTTACATTGTCTTCAAGTGTTACACTGCATGCAGGATGACGTATGTATTCATAGCGAGGACCTACTGCGTCAATGCTCAACTGCATGTCAATCTCTGCAAAGTTACACCAAATGTCCCACCATATCTCACTGGGAAACTGTTGTGCATTTGTAGTATAGTGCAGTGTCATGTCTTTTGCTTGTCCGCTTTGTACATAACGTAATAGTAGTTCTTGTTGTTTTTCTGGTTCACTGATAAGAGGTTCACCACCAATAACATCCAAGTGTATGAGATTAGGCATGCTAGCATAAATGTCGTCAGCAGCTTGACTGATTGTTTCAACAGGAGGTTTGTCTACGCCATATATGTCTGCGTATTCTTTGCGCCAACGACTACTGCTTGTTGGATTACAAGTAATACACTTCAGGTTACAAGTGTTACCGAAGCCTATGCTTGCTGTAATAAATCCTTTTTGATCATTGTAGTCATCATAGTGAGTTTGCCAACGCTCGTAGTCAAGTTCTCGTTTGCTTTTAATACCATTCTCTTCCTCTGTGCGACAACGAATGCAACCTTCGGGCCATTCATTTTTCAGCATAGTGGTTTTGATATCTTTGAGAAAGTCACTGTCAACATAATCTTGTACACTGTTTTCTGTAATGTTTAACATTTCACTGTTGTCACATTCATACTTACAGCATGGCACCATGTGTCCACGTGGGCCTATGTCTATGTTAGTCCAGGGTATTAAACAATGTGCTTTCACGATTTGATTTCTTTTACTTTCCACATCTTGCCTGTGCCGTTGAACTCACCAATAATGTTGATGCTGTGTCTGCGCTCTGTCGGAGCAATGCGAGGTGTAACACTGTGTACACTGTTTTTTACATTTAGGAACATACAAAAGTTATTTGCACGATAAGGTACTTCAAACACCGGCTCGTGCAAACTGTTGTCCACTTGTCTGCCCAAGCTCTTATTTACTTCTGTGATTTCTCCTGTTACACGATGTACTGTAAAGTTTCCACCCTCTGCCATGTCTGCTTGCTTGCGCATGTATAGTAGTCCGGCATAAATCTCTACAGGATTATCAACATGCGGTGTACGACTAGTGCCAGTTTGATCCACAGGCTCATGCACAACAAACTGACAGTCTGTTACATAGTGTCCACTGGGGTCAACATCACGCACACTAACTGGCTTTGTTTTTAAGTTTTCATAAAACTCTTCACCATATGCTGCAACAATGTGAGGAGCAAATAGTTCTGCACAACTACGAAAGTATTCTGTGCTTGAGTGATACGCAAAAAAGTCTTGCCAAATAGCAGGCGGTTGCCACATAGTTGCTTCTTTACATTTAAAGCGATAACAAATACCGCCATCATGTGGCTGTGTATTATTAACAATCATATCCTCTGGAAATGTTGCTTCTAGTTCTCTGTAAAATCTATCAGGCATTGCGCCTTCCACGCACACATATGGAAATGGATCGCTGCGCACTTCTGTTATGTTTTGTAATACACTTAGGTTACTCATTTTATACCTTTCGATTTCACTTGTTTAGTAGCATCGTACTCATGCGGATTTTTAAGTTTCTCTGCTTGTATTTGACTTTTAGTAACATGTCTTACGTCCTGCCACCATTCGTTGTCTTTATGCTGAAAACCACCAGTGATATCGCCTGCAAGACTTTTGCCTACTTCTTTTCTAAAGCCCTTTAAGTGATCCATGTAAGCACCTAGTACACTGTTAATAAAGATATGCCCGCCTTGGTCAGCGCCGCCTAGGTCATTAAACTCTACACCCACTGCTTTAAAGTCCTCTACAAGTTCTCCAAAGATAAAACTGTCATGGCTTTCATCGTGATTGAAAATATCATCGCTTTCGTAAATCCAACGCCACTGTTCCATTAACTCCGCAAACTGTGGATGACGACGATTAAACATCATCCAGCCACACTCGGGCCAAGTCTTGCGTCCTAGATATGTTGCAAGTTGATTTTCGTTTGGTGCAATACTATGTAAAAACTCCAGTGTCATTGGTGTATGTGTTCTCACATCCGCATCACACCAGACGAAGATATCTGTATCACAGTGTTCTGCAAAATGCCACAGTGCAAATACTTTGTTTGCAAAACGACTTGCGTCCCACAAAAAACTTTTCTTGCTCTTATCTTTGTTCCATCCGTGTGCATGCGGATTGTCTTTGTGTCGTTCTTGCCAAGCCTTAAGGTCTGGCAAGGTTGTTCGTTGGTCGTGTACAGTAATACTGTGATTACCTTCTACACTTGGGCTGTGATCCTCTGCATAGATTGTAAGAGGAACTTCTTTGGGCCAGTTTAGATTATATCCCTCAATAAACTGCTTGCCATATTTCTTATAACCTGTGGGATGCCAGGTGGTAAATACTGATAATGTACGCATATAACTATTTATCGGTCCTTAAACATGAGTGAACTTTTTACGTTTGGTTGTAGTTTTACGAGCTATAACTGGAGCACCTGGGCGGACATCTTAGGCAGAGAGTTTGATTACTCTGAAAATCACGGCAGAGGTGGCGCAGGTAACACTTACATTTTCAATAGTATACTACAATGTATAGCAGAACGCAAGATATCAGAATCAAGCACTGTTATAGTCATGTGGAGCAATACGATTAGAGAAGACCGTTATGTAGGAGACGACTGGATTGCACCTGGTTGTATATATAATCAAAACACATACAATGACGGCTTTATGGAGTATGTAGATCCTGTAGGCTTTTTTATAAGAGATTGCGCACATATATCTGCAGCACTTTTAGCATTAGAACACACAGGATGTCAATACATATTCACTAGTATGATGCCACTGGACAATGCAAAAGAATATCTACGGTTAAGTTGGACACAACAAGTACTAAACAATGACACAGTAAGTCTATATAAACGTAAATATCAAAGGTTTTTTGATCAAGTTCGTCCTAGCATGTTGGATGTTGTTTACAAAGGAAACTGGTATAACAGACGCAGTGAGCTTGTAAAGGATCGCAGTTGGTATGAACAGTTATATGTTCCAGATAACTATTTTTACGATCAAAATCCTGAGGACAGTATACTGCCTACAATACAAGATTTAGAACAAGGAAACATCGATCGTCACAGCCGTAGTACCAGTTTTTTATTAGACAAAATGAATGCAGAAACCCTAGAGGAAATCACGAAGTTTAGGTTATGGGAACGTGTTGACCATCATCCTACACCTTTACTGCATTTAGAATACTTGCAGAAAGTTTTACCAGAGTTTCCTATTAGTGAGGAAAACATACAGAGAGTCAAAGATGAAGATAGCGCACTTCCCAAATAACTTACCAAACAATGCACAAGAAGTATATCCACAACTTGTAGATGCTATACAACAAACAGACACACTTGTTGAAGGTAGCATGGATGCTGATGCAGCACTTATATGGAGTGTGCTATGGTATGGAAAGATGAGTGCTAACAAACGTGTATGGGATCATTACCGCGCACAAAACAAGCCAATCATTGTCATTGAAGTGGGCGGGCTTATACGCAACACTACTTGGAAGTTGGGTATAAACGGGATCAACAGAGATGCAGACTTTGCTGTAGATGCTTACATGCCTGACGACAGACTAAGCAAGTTTGGCATTGTGTTACAGCCATGGCAACAAGAAGGCGAGTATGTGCTAATATGTGGACAACATGGGTGCAGTGAGCAATGGCGCAATATGCCTGTTATGGATTATTACTATCGTAATACTATCCAAGAAGTGCGCAAAGTTACAGACAAACCTATAGTTGTTCGCAGTCATCCTCGCTATAGAGAATCTCTGCACTGGAACTGCGATATGCAATGGTACAAGGATCAAGGTGTAACATGGAATATACCCAAGCATGTACAACAAACCTATGACAGTTTTGATTTAGAACATATGCTCAAGCACACACACTTTACTGTTAGTCATAGTAGCAACGCTGGCATTACTAGCGTTATACAAGGTGTGCCTGCAGTAGTAAGTGAAAGTAGTTTAGCATATGAAGTAGGTACTAGCATGGGAGAATGGTTAAGCAAGCCTGATAGACACAACTGGTTAAATCGTATGACATATACTGAATGGTTTGCTGATGAGATAGGTGTGCAGTGGAATAGAATTCGCAATAAACTTTAGGTGTGCCATCTATAGTCTTGTACTGTGCCATCTACCCAAGTAGTAACTACACCCAAGTCTGTAAGTACATTGTTTTTAAGCACGATCTCTTTCATTTCATCATTGAGGATGTCTTTGTCTACTAGCTCGTACCATGTAGTATTATAAGGCAGAGGTTCGCGCTCTTTGTATACAATCACTTGTATAATATCCTCAAACTTACGTTTTTGTAAATAAAAGTCTTTTACGTCGAATCCGTTAAGAGCTAGCAAGTAGATTATTTGTGTAACAGTGAAAGTATTCAAATGTCCTGCAGGAGTATAGTTTTGAAACCTATGATGCAGTACATTTATTGTGCTAGGAACACACAAGTACAGCATCCCACCCATGCTGAGATTTTTGTTTACTCTGCCTAAAAACTCAACAGGACTGTGTAAGTATTGCATTGTGTTGTTACACCAAATCAAATCAAATGGAACACTCCACATAGGATCACTGCTGTTTAAATCAAAGTTTTTGTATTTGATATTTTTGCGACTTGGTTTATTGCTTTCTGCATTTAAATCAAAGCCTACACAGTTAAAATCCAAGTATCTACCTGGGCCTTGTTCTGTGTTCTCACGCATATTCCCCCAGTACTCTAGATCAAGTCCTTTACCGCAACCAAAGTCTGCCATGTGTTTAATACTTGCCTTGAAGTCGTCAAACTCATTTAGTGCTTCTAGTGTTAGTAGACTGTGGTCAGGATTGATATTCTGTTGCTGCATAAAAAGGTATTCCTTGTTCTTTGATACGTTTGCTACCATTTAGGTAACTTAGATCCATTGCGACTGCGACTGCAACAGGAGTGGCATGAAGTTCATATATCATATCAATCGCGGCTTGCATAGTACCGCCAGTAGCCATCAAGTCGTCTATAATGATTACTCTATCGCCTCTGTTGATACTATCTTTTTGTATTTCCATTGTAGCAGTACCGTATTCAAGTTCAAATGTGTTGCTTACGGTAGCACCAGGTAGTTTGCCCTGCTTGCGGCACAGTACAAGTGGACAGCGTGTGCGATGTGCTAGCACTGCGCCAAATATAAAACCACGGGCATCTAAGCCTATAATCTTATCGCAAGGCATGTACTTCAAAAGGTTATCATACATATAGTTGTTTACAAGTCTTAAACCTTCGCCTGCACATAAACTTGCTGTACATTTAAAGTCTACACCCTCTTTGGGAAAGTCTGGATAACTTTTGATGTACTGCTTAATCATATTGGTTCGTTGCTTCTGGCATAGTAAACAGAGCTTTTACAAATCCACCTTCTATAGTATCACTTGGTTTGCGAGCAAACACACACCAACGAAAACCTTGTTGCATTGTCCACATAGGATAGTTCTCTGCAATAAATTCACGGAAACTTGTACCAGTAGTGTAAACATCATCAACAACCATCACTTCATCGTTGGGATCTCCACTGGCGTATTTGTTAAGTGCATTTGCAAACTTAACACCGCCACGTGGAATTCCTACTGCTTTGTAGAAAGGACGTTTTTGATATTCCATAACCATTTTTGCACAAGCTGCCCATTCGGCATCTGTGAGCGCATCCATTTCGATCTTCCATGTCATTGGAATGCCTGCGTGTGATATAAATTCTACTTGTTGAAATAAGTCCATTAATCTATCCTGATATCTTCCATGCCTGCTGTTCTAAGTCTAACAACATGTCCCATCTGCCACTGCTTAGTATCTAAGCCTTTCATTATGCCTAGCCATCTATTGCGCAACAGTGCTACTTCGTTAATAATAGTTTCAAAGTCAATGACCTCATCCTCGCCATCAACATACTTTTCAGCATCGCGACTTGTTAACGCACGGGCATATCCTTCCAAATATTTTTGGAAATGCTTGCGTCTAATCTTACGAAGTTGTATGTTTAAGTAGTTAAGCACTGCTTCAATCTCTTGAAGTTGATTGAAACGATGCTCGGTTATACCTGGCAGTGCAGTGATATTTTTTTCTACAATACCTTTAACATTACACTCATGCTTTGCTTCTTCTAGTTCACTTTCATAGTAACTAATGAACTTAGGAATCTCAACAAGATTGTTTACTACTCTATTATACCATTGACTCAATAGTCTAGGTCCTCGTCTTCATGATCAAAGTCTGGCTCGCCAATAATCTCGCTAACACTTGCTTTCATATGCTTGTCAAGTCCTGCTAGTCTATACAGTTCATCTTCTTCTAAAAACTCTTGTGCATCATCTACAAGATGATCTGTTGCTTGTTGTAAATCTTTTGCAGGAATATATTGTTTGAGTACACTATATATCGATTTAAAGATATCTTCATTCATCAGATGTTACTTCCTCCGGTTCTGTCACTGTTTGCTCAACAATGTCATCAATACTTAGTCCATCTGCGTTAGAAATGTCATCCATAATAACCTGAAGTTTATCTCCTGTCCATCCTTTACGAAACTCTAGCATTTCTTCGCCTGCGGTAGTTGTATACTTTAGTCGATTGCCCTGTTTAGTTAGCATACCTTTTGCTTCAAACAAGTCAAGTAATCCACTATAGGGATCCATGCCTGTTTCATATGGAATCTTAACCTGTACTGCTTCAAACGGCTTTGCATAACGTGTTTTCATAACCTTACACGCTGCACGAATACCATTTACAGTAGTAGTTTTATTGCCATCTAGGTCTTCTTTTAGTTTTAGTTTACGCATTGCAATAACAATACTACTTGCATAGATAAAGCCTTGTCCGCCACTGATCTTGTCATCTGGATCAAACATGTCCTGTGAAGCGTATGTGTGGTTAGTACACACCATACCAACGTTATAACTGCCAATCATGTTTACTGTGTTACGCACAAGACTAGTTAGTGCCTTAGGTTTACGTCCCATGTCACCTTTCATGTCGCCTTTATTAAACTGGTCAACATCAGTAGGTGTCATCATCATGCCTAAACTATCCAGTACAAATAGTACCTTAGGACGATCTTCCTCTGCCATTGCTTTGTAGTCTGCCATGAATGTGCTAAACGTTTTAGCAACGTCATCAATCATGCTCATGCTTAGTTTAAGCAGTTTGCTTTCATCTGTGTCAACGCCAAGTGCATGTAGCCAACTTTCATCTAGTGCGTTTTCACTGTCGATTACCACAACAAAAATACCTTGTTCCTGTGCGGCTCTAATAATGTTGCCACTAGCAAAGTAACTCTTGCCTGCGCCCGATTCACCAGCAAACACTGTAACTTTACCCATAGGCACACCCTTGTAAAAGTCTCCACTTACAAGATAGTTAAGTGCATAACTGCCAGTACTGATCCAGTCTGTAGGATCATGAAAACCAATGCTTAGTCCATCAATGCTCTTTGTAATGTCTTTTCTAAATTTACTTACGTCAAACGGCTTTGCCATTAAAATTTCCTTTCTGAATAGAATGGACGAGCAATTCCTTGCTCGTCCTTACTTAGTCTTATGATTGGCGGTTACGGATCATCGCTAGGATGTCTTCTGCCCGCTTGCTTTCACCTTCAGGTGCTGCCGCTGGTGCTGCCACAGTTTCAGTTTGTGGTGCAGGAACAGGAGCCTCTGCTACAGGTGTTGGAGTTGCTGCCGGAGCAGGTGCTGGGGTAGTTGCCGCTGGTGCTGTAGACGTACTAGAGTTTGAGGAACTCGCAGGAGCGTCAATACCGTATGGACGATAGTATTGCCCAAAACGTTCAACGTCATAGGGCTGTCCATCTACACTTGCTTCGAACATCTCTTTGATGCACTGTAATTCTACTTCAGTAGGTTTCTTAGGAAGGAAGTCACTAAGTGTATGAAGACCATGTGTTTCAATAGCCGCCATTTGCTGTTCAGATAGTGCAGTTTCTTTACGAGCCCATTTACTGGTGCTGTAATCTGCATACTGTCCCTTAGTGGTTTTTGTGATACGGAAATCTAGACCAGCAGTATAATCTGTTGGCATTTCTTGAATATCCGGATCCATAAGTGCGTCCTTAATCAAGTTAAAGATGCTTGGTGAGATAACAAATCTGCGAATCGGATTCTCAGGTGTATCTTCTTGAAGTGGGTTTTCGTTTACAAAGCCTTGGAAGATATAACTACGCTTCTTCCAATACTTACGTCCCATTTCTTCTAGTGACGAGTCTTTGAACCAACCACGAACTTCTGTTAGTACAGGACATGTTTCGTTCCACATCTCTACACATGGAACTTGAACCACTACTGGCTTACTGTTCATATCACCTTTAACTCCGTTAAAAGGTAAACGAATCATAAGCCTTTCAGCCCAGAAAAATGTGTTGTTAGGATCGCCGTCAGGCAAAAAACGTACTGCTGCCGTTGTGCCTTCTGGGATATTCCAATGTGGGAAGATTGCGTTGTCGCCGCCGCCTGTACGCTCACTGCGTGATTCTTGAGACTTTAGTTTTGCTCTAATTTCTGCCAAAGATGCCATAATATTTTCTCCTATATGTGCCTATTGTCATGTATTGTATGTGCCTATTTGCAAATACTGTTACAGTATATGCTATTTTATTTATCAAGTCAACATTTTTTTTTAGGTTTTTTTGAATAAAAAAAAGCAGTGCCTAAGCACTGCTTTTCTTCCGTATACTATTGTTTATGAGTCTTTTTCAATGTCCTGTAGTTTCCTTAGTTCTCGTGCCACTATACTTCTTGGTGTGAGTTGGTATCCCTCTTCGCCTTCGTGTATCCCATGATTACTTCTGAACTTTGACCCTACGCCAGCCATTGCCTTCAACTTAGCAAGACTTTCCGTTGCTTCATCTACTTCTTCTATTTCTTCTTTTGCAAATGCAATGTCGTCGTCACCGTCTCCATCAATGTCTACCATTTCCCAATGGTCACCTTTTGGATCCATGCTGTCACAAGGACAATCTGTTGTAGGTTGTCCTAGCATATCACCGCAATGCTTACACTTTAGTGAACACATAGATTCAGTTACATCTTCTTCAACTGCTTCGCCTACTAAATCTTTAATCATATTACCTGGAACATAGTCTGGTAGTACTGCTTCTAGTGCTGCTTTAATATCATAAGTCTTTTTAGCCATAGTAATAAAGTCATCTACAAATGGTGCTAACGTGTCGTTTTGTTCCATTTCTGCAGCCACTTCATCAATCTCTTGTGCTACATCACTCATGCGACCTTCTTCTACACTTTCTGTAGCACCCTCAAACCATCCAAGTTCTCTAAGTGCTTTCATAACCTTTGTCTTGACTGCTTTGTCTTCACCACCAGCATATTTAATGAAAAGTTCTTTTACTTGCTCGTCGGTTGCAGGATCTTCCTTTTCAATTTTATCTAAAATTCTGTTTGCTTTGTACATTACTTCGCCACCTTTGCCACCTACATATCCTGTAGTTGTTTTGGTGCCTTTGAATTCCCCTGGCTTGTCTGTTTTAATAGTATATCCTGGTTCTAATTCAATCTCTGCTTCTTCTACACTTTCTGCTTTGCCTTTCAAACCAGCAAGCACTGCTTTGATTGCGTCTGTATACTGTTCTGGATATCTGTAACGACCACCGTATTGATTATTTTCGAGCCACTTAATGATCACCGGACGAGCATCTCTGTCAGCACCATTTTTCTCTACAAACACAGCTATGTCATCCAACATATCGTCATCACCTACAAACTTCATTACAGCATTGATAGCATCTTCGCCATCTTCTCCTGCTTTAAGAGGTTGTTTGAGAAGGTCAAGGAAGTCTTTAATCTCTTCCTCTGTACTAAACAAATGCCAAGTGCCTTCTGCAATCATATCCATGCTCTGTTCAAATGATTCAAATGTTACACTCTCAGACTTCTCTTTGCCGTACAAATCTTTCTTAGCAGCCTTCTGTTTGACTTCGTACTTGCCTTGGATAAACTTCTTAGCAAGTGCATAGCCTGCTGCCATGTGCTTTTTGTTTTCTACATCAAACTCACTCATTGCATTAGCAAGATTGTCATTAGTACTATTCTTAACTAGGAAACGCACAATAGCAACTACTAGTGCTTGATTCTTACGCTGTGCTTCCATATCACTGTTTTTAATGTACTGCATGTAGTTTTTGATTTCAGCCATGTCTGCTTCATTATCAAAGATTTCAATGGGCTCATCGCTCATTGCCATCTTTAGTGCTTCTTCATCATTTGCTTCACGCATTTGTGAACGTTGTTCCATAGCACGACGTACTGCTGGTAGCGCAGTTGTAAGACGTTCGTCATACACTGTACGAGTTAGTTTTTCTTTAAGATCGTCTAAATCGCCTTCATCTTCTACTGCTTCTGGAACCCAGTTTTCAAAGTAAGATTGATAACCATTTGCACTTGCCAGGCTTTTTAGCGTATCTTTCAAACCATAGTATCTGTCTGTTGCGGCTTCAATGATTTCGTTTTGTTCATCTGTGACATAATCTTCACGCTTAATAGCACGAACAAATGTTTTAAGGTCATTCATTTCATGCATTATGCTTACAATATGTCCACCTCGTTCATCACGAGTGTGACCTTCGTTGCTAATGTGTCTTGCCATTGCTCTCGCACCTGGCAGATAGTTATTAGCAAACTTAAAGCGTTCGCCGTCTGCATTCTCAATGTAGATTGCTTTGATGTTGCGGCTTCTCGCACCCATCTTAGTTTCGTCTACTGTCTTATCATGTTGAATAATAAGTTTTGCGGTTCCTTGTTCTAAGAAACTCTTTTGGCTGGTTCCATACATTTTGTTTTCCATCACTTCGTCCTGGCTACGTTGTGTTAAAAACTGATAATCTTTCTTATCAAGTCGTTCTTTTGTTACGTTATGTGTTTCATAGTTAAGCATATTTCTTGCACTGAACTTGCTTAGTTCTTTGAGAAAGCCGTACCAAGCATTTGCTGTGTTTGTGTCTACATCTTCCACCATGCTGTTTGGGAAGTATACTTGCAATACGCCTTCTTCATTGAGGCTTATTGTTACTGCACCTACTGGTAAGTTTCTGTGTTTAAAGTTAAACTCAAAGAAACGTGCTTGTTTTGGATCTGTAGTGACTGCACCAGTTTCATCGCCTAAGCGAATACTGCTAACTCTACTACGAATCTTATCAAATAGTTCTTGTGATATGTTTTCTATTGGTCGCATATATGTATTTATGCCTACATCATAATGAATGGCATCGGATCCATGTTATAATCGTCACTGTCTGCCATGTGACTATCAAGCTCTGGATTGTAACTTTTCAGCGTTTGTGCCATACGCATTACTAACAGTGTTGCCATTACTAGGTCATCTGTATCACCTACTTTAGCACTGTAACTATTTCCACTAGCAATGAAACTTTTAAGTTCACTAATAAGAGCTTTGCTGTTTATCTTTACTTTTTCTGTTTCTACCAGTGTTTTGAACTTAGCACAGACTGTTAGTTTACTGCGATGTGTAGTGTTAAAGCCTCTTCTATATGCTCTAGCATTGCCGTGTGATTTTGGTTCTGTTAAGAAAAATCCTGATATGTTTTCTTCACCTATTTCTGCAATGCTCATTAATGCTGCTTCGCCAATAGTATTGTTCTCTACACTGTAGTACACACTATTGTTATCACCGCATTCCTCAACTAGATACTTTGTTATGTCCATTAATATGCGAACTTGTTGTGGAATAGGAGTTTTGTTATGACTCCATTCGCCTACCTGTATCATACTAGGCACTTCAAATATCTCAATAGCCGCTGGATCTCCGCCAGTACCCAAACTAGGATCAAGTCCTACTAGATAACTTTTGCCTTTTTCTGGTTTTTTATACCAACGTACTTTGCCGTGTCTAAAACTAGGATCATTGCCAATCATGTTAGTAAGCACAAGACTGTCGATCAATGTTTCATCGAAGATAATAAACTCACAATCGTGTTCACGTCTAAAACGTTCTTCTCCAATACGACCTAGTTCTTCTGCTTTCCATTGATCGTCTCTGTCTGGATGTTCCCACCAGTAACTGCGGTAACTCTTAAAGCCATTAACACCTATATCTGTTTCTTCTCCATCGCTATCAAATGTTTTGTTAGCATCACGCCAAATAGTTGCAAACTGGTCTTCGTCACTGTTAGGTGTACTTGTAATAATAGCCTTACCACCTGTTGCTAGCGTAGGCGAAATACTAGTCCAAAACTCACGAGCAATACTAGGACGCACAAATGCAAACTCATCACAGTATAGCAATGTAATACTCATGCCTCGACCAGTGTTGTCTGTAGTTGCTTGTGCTACAATACGACTGCCATTATCAAAGTCAATGCTACCCTTGTTATAACTAGTAACACCTGCACGAATATGATCTGGACACAGTTCATAAGCATAGCGTATGCGTTGCATAATCTCCTGCGCACCAGCATACTTGTGTGCCGCAATAAGGATTACACTGTCTGGTACAAACATTGCATACCATAGCAAGTAGCCTGCGGCTGTTGTTGATTTGCCTGTTTGTCTGGGCAACATGTTAATGTTAAAGCGATAGTTGTGATAAACGTCTATAAGTTTTTCTTGGTATTCAAACGGATTATACACCATACGACCTTTAGTAGGGTGCTGAATAGCAAAATAGTTGCTGAGAAAGTATTTTACTCCGTTCTTAGGATCGGCGCACTTAGCAAACTCTGTGAGTTGTTCACGAGTAAATGTTTCTTTTTTGTATGCTTTTTTAACTAGCACACCGTCTAGGCTTTTAGACATTAACCAATCCTTACTTTAAACTGTTGCGGTGTTGTACTTAGTCTGATGACTTCGCTGACGATTTCAAAATGTTGACATAGATCCTGAAATAGGTTATAATGTAGTTGTTTACTGGCAATGTCATAACTTGTCTTGCCAATATTAATATAGTAGTCTGTGCTCACTCCATAGTCAGGAAAAACACTAACTACAAACAAACACACATCTGCAAGTTCTTTTGCGTTTGCGCTATCTCGTCTCGTTAATTGAAGATAACTTTCTGCAAAACTATCCGCAGGTAGAAAATCTGGACGGTCAACAAAGCTGCCTAATAGTATTGCACAGTATGCTTCTACATCCTCTGGCAATGTGTAGCCCGCATGTTGACTGGTTTGCGCAATGCAATCCTTAAAAGCAGATATGTAATGATTGTCAACATATCTCATACAAATATTTATAAAAACAACCCAGGGTGGTAAATAATAGTGCAATGAGTGATACGCTACTTTTAAACACAAGTGGACAACCTATATCACAGTTCCCTGTCAGTGTCATCGACTGGCGTAGAGCAGTCAAACTTTACTTTCAAGATCGTATAACAGTGCTTAACTGGTATGAAGATTGGGAAGTTAGCAGTCCAACAACTACCATGAAAGTTCCTGCAACTATCATGACAAAACGCTATCATCACATTAAAAAACCTGTACGCTTTAGTAGATTCAATGTACATATGCGTGACGAGTTTAAGTGTCAGTATTGCGGAGACGAACATACATTTAAAGAACTTACCATGGACCATGTAAAGCCTCGTAGTGCTGGCGGAACTACATGTTGGATGAACATTGTTAGTGCTTGCAAAGATTGCAATAGGGACAAAGGCAGTGATTTGTGGCGGCCCATGCGGGAACCGTTTGAACCAAATGTATATCAACTAGCGGCTCTTCGGAGCCGTTTTCCGTTTCAAGTAAAACATCAATCATGGCTAGACTACATTCCAAATGGCGAATATCGTGAAACTAGTTCAGTACGGGTGTAGTGTTAGTTTAGGCGAGGAAGCCACTATCTGTTATGGGCAACTCATAGCAGAACAGTTAGGCTATGACTTTATACAACGCAGTGAAAGCAGTGCTAGTAATCCTCACATAGCATTAAAGTTTTGCGAAACTTACACCGATATTACGCCTGATGATTTAGTTATATTTGGATGGAGTCATCCTAATAGGCAAAGTTGGTACAACAAGTACCAACAGCGTTGGGAACATATGAACTACATTCAACAGAAAGAACGTGGCAGTATAAACACAGAAAGCGTTCGTGATTATATACTGCATCAAAACTGTGATTACATAGAACAGTTACACGGTTGGTATCCTCGTCACATAGTAGAAACTACATGTGAGTTAAACAATCTAAGATACATGCATGTGGATTGTGTACCAGGAATGGTAGGAATATTAGGTGCGGATGGAAGTAATAATAAAAGTAAGTCAAAATATATAGCGGATCACTTACATCCTAATGACGAAGGTCACCGCTATATTCATCGGTTGTTACAGAATCAACTGAAGTTTGGATCATCCTCGCCGTAGTCGCCGTCCTCACCTGGGTGATTCATGTCATGTTCTCTACGGAAGTCTGCGACAAAGCGTTTAATATCGTCACCGCTCATAAAGTTTACAAGCTCGTCAATAAGTGCTTTGTGTGCATCGCTTGGACATTCACCGCCACAGTAATCATCTTGTAGTTCGTAGAATGGTTCTGCAAACTCGCCTGATGCTTCAGTTGTAAGTTGGTCTAGGCTTTCCAATAAATCACGCATTACTTCATATCTTTTCTAACTTGTCTTAGAGGAGCATCATCGTACTTGCTGTCTCTGTTTTTCAACCAGGATTTACTAGTACCACCTTTGCCAGCACCTGCAATGATTTTTCCGTCTTTAGTTGCTACTGCTTGGATTCCTTCATCAGCTTGTTCTTCGTCAAGTTCAATCTCTTGTGCTTCTAAAAAGTCTTTGTAAGACTTGTATAGATTTTGTTCTACACTTTCAATAGTGTCTTCTTCTTCAACTTTGCGTGGCTCTTGATCCATTGGATTGTCACCACCAGCTGCTGCAGGATGCATATTCTTAGGTCCGTTAAGTCCGCCACTTAGACCAATAAGTTGATCTTCAATGTCCATGTATTCTTCTTCTGGCTCGTTAGCATATTCTTGTACTGGCTTGTATCCATCAAAACCTGCTAGTTGCATAAGTTCTTCAAGTGCAGCTACAGGAACTTCAACAGTTTCTTCAACTTCTTCCTCAGAAACTTCTTCTGCTTCTTCAACTTCTAGGTCATCTTCTTCAGCAAACTCTAGTTCTGCTTCAGGTGTTTCTACTTCTTTAACTGCTTCTTTCTTCATTTTCTTTGAATTCATTGGGCCTGATGCATCTATATCAATTGGCGAACCTTTCATAAGTTTTTCTAACTCATGCTCTTCGTCATCTTTTTTGCCTTCAACTGCAACATCTTCTTGCTGAATGTCTTGCTCTGCAAGTTCAGCTGCGATATCTGCTAGTCTGTTTCTAAGTTCAGCAATATTCATTTTTTGTCTCCGGTGTTAAATCGTTTCATTTGCCCGCTTGTGCTGGGCTTGGCATCAACCATGCTTTTGATCTGCTGATACAAACTATCTGCACGTTGTTGCTTAGTTGGCGTTGGCTGAGGTTTAGGTTGATCAGCAGGCTTCATTTTAGGTTGAATAGGATTGCTAACTGGTGTAATTTTGCCGTCTTTATCCGTAGAATATGTATTAGGCAAAGCATTTTTAGTATCTTGTGATGCCCTTGGATCTGACTGTACACCTTTTGCAAAAACGTCTGCAGCTTTATCCCCTGCCATGTTTTTAATCGCATTGTATTTGTTTGTTATTTGAGCTGTCTGGTCTACTGGTTTTGTGTCTACTGCTTTTGTAGCTTTTGGCTCGGCTTTGTTTTTAGGGCTAAAAATGCCTAACGGATCAGCGCCACCTTGTTTAGGTCTGTCTTTTACTTTTGCTCTGACTTCAGGTGATGGATTCATGATGTTTAGTGGATCAGGTCCTTTACCTTTTTTAGTTGTAGGAGCATTACCCAAGTCATCACCGTCATATTTTCCATCAGGGCCTGATTTACCAATATTACCTAGTCTGTAATCCTGTGCTATACCACTAAGTGTATCGCCACGCTTTACTGTGTAACTGCCGCCGCCCGGCAGTGTAATCTTTTGACCTGGATAAATCTTATCTGGGTTTTCAATACCGCTTAGTTTAGCAAGTGTACTATAAGTTACACGCTCGTCTAGATCTTGTTCTGCAATACTGTCCAGGGATTCTAGTAGATCTCTCATTTTTCTTCCTTAGCAAACTCGTACTTGCGGGTTTCCAAATCTTTAAGCATGTTCTCGTTGTACTTGTCACCAAAGTGATCTTCTGCTTTGATCTTATCCGCATCTTTGTATTCTGCATCATCTAGTTTTGCTTCATACTCATCACCTTCCTCTTTAAGTGCTTCTTCACGAGCAATCTCTTCAGGATGGGCTTGGTCAATAACAACTAAATGACTAGCAGGAACGCCAACAGTTTGACTAATATATTCATATAGCTGATGTGCAGTTACTGGATACTGTAGTTCTGTATCCATGATAAACACTTCTGCATTTGTAAGTGTTTGAAAATCCATTGGATGTTCTTGAATAGGAGTTTTCTTTGGCTTGCTCATACTCTTCATATCATATTTCTGTAGAGCAGTCTCTAGTGCGTCCATTGTTTCATCACTGCACTTTTCTGCCATTTTAATGCGAAACTTATATGTTTGTTCGCTTTCTACAAGATAACTTCTAAAACTTTTCATTGCCGTATTCCTTGCTAATATACTACTATTTATTACTTTTCTGGATTATTTCTGCCTAAAATCTCCATAAGCAGAGCGTTTCTATCTACTACTTGACCATCACCTTCTTCAGTATCTTCGCCATTTGCTTTTGCTTCTTTAGCAAGTCTAGCATCAAGATTGGCTTTTTTCAACTGTAGGTCAACCATTTTTAGTTTTTTGTTTACTTTGTGTGCTTTTGCACTCAGCGCAGTATCCAACATACGGCTTGCATTGCTGAAGATTTCGCCACTAAAACGTGCTTCTACATTCATGCCAAGATCCATTAAGTCTTTAAATGTGTCCTGTGCCATCTGTGCAATATCATCCATTTCTTTATCACTGCTTTCCAAGTCTTTCACACTAGGCAGTGCAGCATCAATCTTGTCTACATTTGTTAGCGCAGTTTGCAGTTGTGGAATATCTTCCGCTGTAACAGTTTCAACGACTTCCTTGTTTTCTTCTGCTGTGATGTCTAGTTGATCTGTTGTATCTAAATCAAATAGTTCTTCTAGTTTTTTAGTCATAATATTTTCCTAGTTATTGAGATACCAGTTTATCTCGTTGTCACGTTCTCCAAACAATATGCACAAAGGTCTTACTACATCACTGTTGTTCCATGTAGCATGACAGTAGTTAAAGTTAAAGAAAGTGCCATGATCCAAGTTTATCAATCCTGCTTGACTTACTTTAAAGTAATGTCCCTTTGTGTCCTCTGCTAGATTAAGCACAAAACTACAAGGGCCTTGCAAGTGCATTTTTGTTTCCTGTTCATAGTGTGTATCCACATGTGGAGCAAATGTTTCACCTGGATATTGTGTTTGCAATGTTACTGCAAGCATACGTTTAAATCCAACAAGTTTACAGAGTTTTTGCAGTTCTTCTCCTGGCAAATCTTCTATCTCTGTAAAAGGCAAATACGGGCTTTCTCTGAAACATCTGCGTCCTCCTCGGAGTTCAACTCCTTTTTTAGGAAAGGCAAACTCTTTGCTATCTCTGTTAAACTCGCACATTGCATCCATTTCTGCTAATAGTTTTTTCTTATCAATGTCTGCAAGCACACTAGGATCTAGTGTTTCGTAAGGAGTGGTTACACTGTTTTTACGCCACCATCTAGGACCATTGCTATGTGAAAAGAAACCTCTCACATGCTCAGGATAGTCTGTGCTTAGTGTTACAGGAGTATCTATAGTGTGTATATACTTGTCAAATAAGTTAGTACTAAAATCTCGATGTACAATACTTTCTTTTAACGTTTGCCATATCAGTCCAATATTTGGATGTATCCAGATTTCATACTGTCCTTGAGTATATAATGTTGTACCTGGACAAACTTTGTTTCCTGTGCTTGTTTCTAAAAACCATCCACTATATAGCAAGTTTTCCAATGTACGTCCGTTTATCTTGATATCTTGTATTTTTAGTTTACTGCCAGGATATTCAATCACTAGTTTATACCAAGTATAAGATACATCAAAAAACTTTCCACATTCAAAGTTTACTATGTTGCCGTCTACGTCCTGCAAATAGAAGTTTTGCAGAGGCTTGTTTGCAACAATGTCTATTAACATCAATGATTCTCCTAGGATTGTATGAAGTACTAGTACTTAGTGCTAGCGTTTACCGTTGTGAAATATGTCGTCTTCTGTCACGACACGAAAGCGAAGACCTTTGTGTTTCGCCCACTTTGCAGCCGCTTCCCACTTTGCATGGTTAATAGCGATTGCTAGTTTCTCTTTTTCACGAGTCTTTTCGGTAAGCATGGTCTGTGCTTTAGGTTTGATTTCAATAAGCTCGGCATGTTTTTGACCTTGTTTGTTTTGATATACTACAACAAAGTCAGGCACATATATAGTACCTTTGCCTGTCAGTGGATTACGATATGGTATAGATATTGCTTCACTAGCCCAACTAATAACACTTGGATGATTATCACAAAAGCGCATAAACGCATGTTCCCAGGCACTTCGATAGCGAGGCTCTTTGTTGCCGCTATATTTTCCTGGATTCTTGATTGTATATATACCGTTTGCGTATTTGTTACGGCTGAACATGTTACGCCTCCACTTGGCGTTTCATATTTTCTGTTGGCTGAATGTCTGCTTCGTATCCTAGCAAACTAGTTGATCTACGACTGAGATTTAAAAAAGTTGGAACTGCACTTTTAAGATCTTCGCTATCTTCAAACTGTTTAAGGACATCTAAAATATAAATGTTTAATCTGTTTGCGGCTTCTACAGTTGCCGCAGTAAGTGCAGCGGCTGCTTCTTCTGTGTTAGTTCTAGCAATAAAAAATGATTTTGCTGCTTCGTATTCATTGTCAGTCATAACAATATCGTCAGCAAAATAGTTAACAAAATAATCTTGCACACGCTGGTCAAAAACATCAGCTGGATTTGTTAGAGGTAGATTTGTATTTTGAGACATTAACTTATCCTGTTGTTACCAATACCTAACCCTCTAGCGAAGTCTGCTACAAGATTTGTATCACTGATTTTACCTGGGTAACTCTGTGTTCTATCTCCGCTTGGAGCTATTTTAGCACCACCGAAGTTATTTTGACTAACTCTTCTAGTGTTGTTTTGTGTTTGTATGTTTTGTCCTTGACTTGAAACTTTTCCCTCAAACAAATCACCTACAAAGTTTACACCTGATTTTATATAGCCTTCTGCAGCTGATACTATGCCAACTTCATTAACTTTATTTGTTACAGCCGCTTCAATAGCACCTGTCACAGGCACAAGAACATTACTGCTTAGTTTCTTGCCTGTCAGTGCATTGTTTGCAACAATAGCAAGGGTATCCTGCAACAATCCTCCGGTAAGGTTAAAGCCAAGTCTTGCTTCATCATGTATTATGGTTGCATCTTTGATGACACCAATAACATTGCCTTGGAACAAGTCTCTACTTCGTTGTCCTTCTACACTTTGTAAACTACCATCAATAAATGCTTGGTTTTCTGGCAGATTATTACTTAGATCACTGGTCTCAACATCGTAATGTATATCACCAAATCCACGTGGGCTAATATTATTCACATAACCAGTTGCATATTTTACAGTTTCATATGCAAGTTGCATTGTATGCTCCATCAATGCACCACTAGCATAAGCATGAGCATCATGCTGAAAACTTGTAATAATAGGATTAATCAGCGTGTATTCAGCAAACTTATGATTGTGCATGCTGTATATTTTAATGTTTTTAAAGAACCTTTTGTTGCCTCTTTGCATGCCCCATTGTTGTTGTGTGCGATCTGTGTACTTGTCTGTAGTAGTATAACTGTTTCCATCTAATGCGTATGTTGGATCCGCGTTGTAGTATATGTAGTATTTGTGCCACATATTTCTAATAACTTCTTTTTGGTCATCATGGAATCTTACTGTAATAGGTTGATAGTCTATTCTGTGATGGCTCTGTGTTCTTCTATTATACTGATTGTGTGTTTGTACGTCAATAGTATATGCTGGAAGATCTACACTTTTTACAAGTATAGGTATTTCCAGTTGATCAACTGTATTGAATAAAGTACTTGCGTCAGGTGTAAACTCAAACACAACATGAAACAGATTACTGTAACGTGGTTGTAGTTCAAAGTTGTTATCAACAAAAGTGCGTGACCCATGTTTGTAGTCACGCACTGTACCTGTCGCTGATAAACCATTTAGTAATGGATTCACACTAGCCATAGAAAACTCCTATTAGCCAGTTACTGTTTGACCAAGTGTTCTCGTTACTGCAGCACCAATGCCATCACCTAGTGGAGATTGCACAGCGTTGTCAAATCTAAGTTGCAAAGTAATGGTTGCTGGATCTTGTGATGCGTAATCTAAATCACCATAGTTGATGTTTTGTACAAAGCATCCATATAGTTCCCATGTTTCCAACACTGATGGAGTGTTAGCACCGTTACCGCCGTCTAGTAGTTCAAAACGTGTAACGAACTTGTAGTCAATACCTGAACTAGCACTGCTCTGCTCCATAAAGTCAAACTGCTTCTGGATTTGCTCTCCACACAACTTTGTGACGCCACCGTTTACATCATCACGCATAGTGATAGTCACAGGATCCCAAGTGTGCTTACCTACCAAATAGACTTTACTGTTGTAGATATCAATCTGCTGTTCTTCAAAAGTCACTGCAGGTCTTGTGATATTCATAACTTGTTTAGTCATTTCAGTACGTGGAGTACTAATACCAAAGTTTTCAAAGCTCGCTCTAAAGCGATACTTTAGTTTTGGCATCAACAAGCCTTGGCTTGATGCACTCTGATCACCGTCAATAGGTACTGTAAACTTTGTTAATGATGAAACTGACATTTCGTTTCGCTCCTATTTAATATAAAAGTATTTATCTGTTTCCAGTCATAAAAAATGGGGGGTATCTCAACCCCCCATATTTTTCTTATTTTTATTATACTGTGCTTGCAGCCGCTACGTTACCGCTTGCAATCTCACCTGTGTTCTTAAGTCTGATCGGAATAAAGATAAACTCCGCAGCCTTTGTAGGTTCAATAGCAACGTCTACATACAACTCGTTGCGGTCGATTCTTTCACTAGTGTTGTTTGTTTCATCACACACTACCAAGTAATCGTAAATACCGCGCTTTGCAACCAAATCGTTAAGAGTTTGTTCAACCTGTTGTTTGATTTCATCTCTTGTTAGTTTATCGTTTGGTTCAAATACAAAGCCAGTTGCAATAGTTTGTAGTTGACGTCTTAGGTATCCTGTTAAACGTGATACGTTAATACGGTCCAATGCACTTGTGCTTGGAGCACGAGTCTTGTTACCGTAGTTAAGAATCCCACTACCGTTGAAGAATGCAATAGGATTAACTCTGTTTGAGTACAGTGTATCTCTTACTGCTTCACGGATGTTGTCTACAACAAACTGTCCTGTTATACCATTAATATAGCCTAGGCTTGCAATGTTATCTACTAGTCCACGTCTTACGCCAGCTGGTGCAAACCATGGGAAACTAATATCATCGCTTCTTGCAATAGTTCTTAGCATTGCATGACTTGCAGGAACAACAATACTGTTGCCACTTAGGTCATTTGTGCTTGCGCTTGGATAGAAAACAGCCAAATGCGGATCACTAGTAACTAGCCCATCTTCGTTGTTATCTGCAGCCGCTGCTGTGTTAGTAGCCCAGTTTTCAATAGCAGTTGGTGTAGCTGCTAGTCTCATTGGACTGTCACCTACTACAAATGCTGTTTGACGTCTATCGTTGTTCAAACCTACCATGTTGCTGATTAGCTCTGGATACCCTGGAGCTGCAATAACATTAAATGTTCTTGCATCTTCACGCAACTCTGTGCTTGCATCCAATGAACTCTTCATTGCATTTACAACAACTTCGCGCACCGCTTTACGTCCAAACTGACTGCCACTTTCTGAAACCCATGCATCCTTCTCTGTTGGAAGTGTTGGATATACAGTTGTATCACTAAAGTTTGTGCGTGAGAAGTAGTTGCTTCTAAACTTCTTCACACCGTAAGTACTGCGACGTGTGTTGAATAGCAACATACCACGCGGATAAACAGTTGGATCTGGACGATCAACATCTAAGTAATCGCTACTAAGTAGTGTCTTAGTTGTTGCAATAGTTCCTGTGATTACGTCTGTACTGTTATCGCCAATAAAACGAGCATCTCCAAAGATAATACCGTTTTCAGTTGTGCTGTCTGTCTTATCAATAGCAACCCATTGTGTTTCTCCGCTTACAGTTTGATATCTGTAAAGTGCTGGATAGTTCTCAAGGTCACTTGTATCAATCCAAAGGTCACCTTCAACTAGTGCAGTTTCATCACTTTGCTGTGTTGGTTCTGCTGTGCTATAGAGTACACCATTTGGACTTGTGTTTGCTAGTGCATATCCTCTTGCATCTGTGATGTTTTGATAGCCTCTCCAAGTTGTACCATCGTGTACTAGGATGTCTGCTTCAAATCCACCGTGATACCAATGTGTACCATCTACTGGATTTGCACTAGGAGCACTTGTAGCTGCTGTATAAGTTGGAGCAATCCAGTTACTTAGAATCAAATCACTGTTGTTGCCTGCACGAACCTGTCCAGTTGTAATGCCTGTGCTAATGCCTGCATCTGCTAGTGGAGTACCACTTGTATCTTTTGCTACAATCAACCCACCTAGTGAGTGTTTAATAACCAAGTTGCCTGCACTGTTAACACTTGCACTTACGTTAGCAACATTAGCACCGTTAATATCACTTGCCATATCTGCTAGGCTTGTGCCGCTTAGTATTACTGTTACTGCTGTCGAAAGTGATGTACTGTTTGCAACACTTGCTTGGATAGTAAACTCTTCACTTGCTGTAAGTGGATTAGCACTGTCAACTGTGCCAGTAACTTCTAGTTCGCCACTGCTGTAACGTTGGAATAGTTTGTAGGTTACAGTATCGTTTTCAGTTGCATCGTACTGGATATAGTAACTACCTGCAGCAATGTTTTTACCGCCAGTTGTGTCCAAGTTCTTAAGTGCAGTTTGATCATTTTCATACGCTGGTGCACTCTTGCTAGCAAAAGCAGTGTTTGCAGTTGAGTATGAACTTACGTCTGCTAAGAAACCTAAGTTACTTGCAGTTGTTTTGACCCACACACTTCCTGTTGGACGTGGAACAGTATCTGTTGTTTTCCAAGTTGGCACTGTATAGTGTGCGCTCTGCTGGATAACTGGAGCAGCATATGTACCTGCTGTAAGTCCGGCATCTGATAGGATTGTGCCTGAAGCATTTGCTAGTACAATCTTACCATCTGCAACACTGTCTACGCCTACTGCTGAACTTGTAGCATAGATTTCAATCTTATTACTCTTAGCCGCTGCTGTTACACCTGTAATACTAGCATTATTAATACTTGTTGCAAGTTGTGCTACAGTTGTTCCTGTGAGTGTAACTGTTGTACCGTTAATGGTAATGCTGTTACCGTTTGTAAACAATGGGCTTGCTACTGTGCCTGCAATAGTTGCATGGCTTGTTTGCCAACTGCTACTGCCTACTAGTACCCATGCATTGTCTCTGTTCTTATAATAAACAGGATTGTTAGCGTTGGTTGCAACCAATGCATAATCACCAATAGCACCGATTGAGGTCTTTGGAACGCCGCCTGTTAAATCTGTTGTACTTGTAATAACTGTTGGAACTTTATTTGTAAATGCGCCTGTTGATTTATTCCATTCAAATATACCCCAACGTGTATCTGCGCTGATGTCCCACCATACTGTATTGTTAGTAGGTTGACCTAGTGGACGACTTGTACTGCTTACAAGTTCACTAAGGTCAATGTCTGCTCTAAGGACGTATGCGCGGTTGCTTACTCCTAGCAAACTATAAGCTGCCATCAAACCATATTCGTTAAGTTCATAACCGTTAATAGGTGTGCCAGCTGATGTATTGTAAAAAGTTGGATTACCAAAAGTAGCAGTTAGCTCTCTTTGGCTTCCGATCAAGTATGTCTCGCCAGCATTTGCAGCGGTTGTTCCAACTGCTGTGCCTGTGCCAGTACCACTTGTTTTATCTTGTGCCGTTGCAATAACAATCGCTGCTACTGTGCCGGCTGCTGAAGGTGTGTAGTTACTTTCGTCAACAACGGTAACTTCTACTCCTGGTGATATTAGTGCCATGTTTTTGTTCCTTATCTCTCACAAGATTTTTTTATACATATATTTATATGATCCAGGGCAAAAAACACCTATTTTGACGAATCCCTTTAAAGGTCCGTGTTAAATACATGTATGAGACCGGTTTGCGAGAAATGTGGACAACGTCCAAAAGCAGTAAACTACCGAAAAGGCGATAAGGTTTATTATAGACGCAAGTGCGAGCAGTGTCTAAAACTACACAAGCCTGTAAAACCATTATGGGTAGACAGCGGCTATAAAGTAAAGAGAAAGTGTGAGGCGTGTGGATTTAAACCTACAATAAGAAGCCAGGTCACTGTGTTCTATATTGACGGTGACCTAAATAATGTTTATAGTAGAAACTTAAAAACGGTATGTCTAAACTGTAATGCTGAACTAGTTAAGACAGGATGGAGCAGAGGAGATCTTACCCCCGACGATTAAGGTCATGTACATACAGTTCAATCAATGCGTAATGCAAAACTTTCATTAAGTCTTTGCGATTGTGTCCATCTTTCTTGCCGTAACGTTGAGCATACTTCATTACATTACCAATACAAAAGCCATCTCCATGACCTGCATCAATGATAAACTCTGTTGCTTGATATTTGTTTAGACTGTAGTGTTCGCCATAGGTTGCATCAATATAGTCTTTGAACTCTGCAATAAGTTCACCTTCATTGTATTTGTAATCGATGTTTTTACTCAAGATAAGAACTCCTTTAACTGTGCTTACAGTATAGCACTTTAGGAGTTAGTTGTCAACCTATAATAAATGAGAGTGGATCACTACCGTCAACATAGTTGCGTAGTTCTTCATCGAGTTTGTCTATTTCAACTTGTGCTTCTGCTTTAAGTGCATCACCGTTGAGACTTGTACCGCCTTGTGGTCCGGCGATAGTACTAAACTTTGAACGTGCTTCGCCTAGTGTGTACTTTGCTAGAGCTAGTGCATAATCTTGTATCCATGGACCAGCGTGTCTGTCTTGAAGTAGTCTAGATTCAGGGCGTAGATTGTATGTCCATAGTACAACTTGTTCGCCACTTGCACTGAACTTGCGCAGTAAGGTTACCTTTTTAGTTACGGGATTAAACTCAAAGTTTACAAAGCCGCCAAACAATCTTGCGCTTAGTTCTTGATACTGATAGTACATTTCATATGTTGCCATACCGCCAATACGTCCACTTTGCAACAAATAAGTGTTTTGGAACGCCGCTTCATATGGCTCAAACTGTGTACTGCCTGTGTTACTACCACTACCAACACCTCGCCTGAACACTTGACGCACTTCTTCAATCTCGTCAGGAAGTGTGTACTCTTGTTGTTCTTTCACTACACTTAAAAATACATACGAACTTTCATATGCATTTTGACTGCGCTGACGAAAACGTTTTACTGACTTATCAATAACATTATCATAGTGTTCTGGATCAAGCTCAACATCCACCATTCCATCGCCGAGACGAAAGCGAATATAGTCTACTGTATCTGCTCTTAATGATGCTAGTGTTGCCATAGTGTATCCTTTGCGTATACACTATTTATTACTTTATCGCTTTAAGAATCACAGTGTCGGCATTGATGCGTCCATTCATCTGTGTTTCTACAGCATTAATGTTGTCCATGTATTTGCGTAATGCTACCTTGCCTGCTTTGTTAAACTCTCTAAGTTGTTCCTCAGGCTTGCGCAGTGTCTTTGCAACACTTTGTCTTGGATTGAAGAACTGTAGTGTAGTGCCTTTGACACTAAGAGTAGCGTGATCTTCTGCAACATACTTGCCAATCTTGCGTGTCTTAATGTTAAACACCCAAACTTCTGTAGCATCGACGATATCTATAGGATTAATGCTGGCTACTTTATACTTTTCGTCGGTTTTACAATACTTCATTTTTGCAACCAACTTGTCAGCACTCTTAGGCTTAGGTGTTCTTGTCTTGCGAGTTGCTTTGCTTTCTGCTTCGATCAGATCACAAGCACCAACAATACTATTAAACAGTTCAACAGCCTTCTTTACATCTGTTTTACTGAGGTGTGCATAACCTTCACGCAGGTCTTCGTCTTGCTCACGCACAGGCAATGTAAGTTCATTGTACTCTGCAAGTTGAGGTGCATAATAGTTACGAATATGTTTACAGTGTGCTTGATTAACTTGCTTGCCTCGAAAGAACTTTACAGCATCAAACTTTTTGGACTTGGAAATATCTGCATGAAACGTATCAACAACTTCTTCAAGATCACAAATGATAACATCACTTGCCATTCGGATACGATCCTGAATACTCACCACACGCTTTTCAACCTGAGCGGCTTTTTCTTCTTCCTTTTTAGCATCAATAAACGGCTTACCTCGGGCAATAGCATCTGCAATGTATTTTTTTAGATATTCCGTTTTAGGTTTTAGTGTACCTGAAGTGCCTGCTAGACTTTCCCAATATTCTGCATGCTGTGGATGAAAGTCAGGCATGCCATCCAACAATAGTTTTGCTACTATACAAGGTACAACGTTTGTACTAGGTGCAGCTTTTGCACATTTTATATCATCAGCAGTGTAATCATTCTTCTTCATCCAAGTGAATAAAAATGGAACAAGTTCAGATGCTTTTGCTTCAAAGTACAATGCATCCTGTGCTGCACGTTGTTTACTATGATATACGTTTCCTGCAAGATTTAGACTATCGGCCCAATCTAAACTTACACCTACCCCAGTCTTACGTCTTGCTGGTGCTCTTTTTTTCTTACGAACTGCCACCGGTATTGACCTCCTTTAACATATATTCTTCGAACTTACTTACCTCAAGTTTTTTATCTTGAATAAGTTTATCTAACATTTGCACAGTTCTAATAGTACCGCAACCGTTTTTAGCTGCGTCTACAACTGCTTCCAAGTCTTCAATATCGTTTAGGATTTCGTTCATACTTTATACAACCTTGCCGTTAGCAACAATAGAGGACAACATTAAGCGAACCTGCTTCAAACGGCTCTCTAACTTACGAATAACTTTAGCGTTATTAGTAGTAGCAACTTCTTGCATTATAAACGCAGGAAGCAAACGCAACTGTCTATCAACAACTGTTTGCTGATCTTCTGCGCTAAGTGCTACAACGAAGTCTTTAAATTTTGCGTTACTAACCATAATGTTATCTCTCCTCAACTTCAACTTACTATACATAGTAACATAATCTACTACACTGTCAACCTTTTTTTGCTAGATAAATACATTACCAGATGGAGTTACTACTTTGCCAAGAATAAGTTTATGGAAAGACGGCGCACATACCAACGATTACAGGTTCTTTGACCGTCGTATGAAAGAAATGTTCACAATAGGTGGCACAGGAATCAATGTACATAAGTATCTTGGCGTAGCAAGCCAAGGTGGTAATGACCCAAGTCAGCCTAACTATCAAGAACCAGATCCACTCGGAATACAAGATTTTCTATTTTTAGAAAATAGAGACAGAATTTATGACCAAGATATTTACAGTTTGCGTGGCATATACAGTGTAAGCGACACTGATTTTGATCTTAGCCAGTTTGGTTTGTTCTTAGCGAACGATACATTGTTTATTACATTCCATGAGAATGACATGCTAAACAACTTGGGTCGCAAACTTATGGCAGGCGATGTTATTGAATTGCCACACCTTACAGACTTTAGCGCATTGGATGAAAGTGTAGAACTTAGTCTCAAACGCTACTATGTAGTACAAGAAGGCAGTCGTCCTAGTGAAGGATTTTCACCAAGTTGGTGGAGTCATCTATGGCGTGTTAAGTGTACACCACTAACAGACGCACAAGAATACAACGATATTCTTAATATAATGCAAGAAAACAGTGACGGTGATGTAACTGAAACTTCGCTGAGAGACTTGCTGAGTACATACCAAAAAGAACTTGATATTTCTAACAAAGTAGTACAAGCAGCAGAAGCAGAAGTTCCAGAAAGTGGATATGACACGAGCCAATACTATATAGTTCCTACAGATCCAGTAACTGGTAGACCATTAGAACCCAAGGGTGTTAATGCAGATGACTCTGATATGAATGCTGATAATATTGATTCAAGTGCAGATTCTAGACGTATTACTCCGCAAAACAGTAGTGCTTACAGCGGGTATCTCATAGGCGATGGGCTTGCTCCTAATGGCGAACCGATTAGTATGGGCACTAGTTTTCCTAGCAATTCACAAGAAGGTGATTTTGTACTTCGTGTAGACTTTTTACCAAACAGACTATTTAGATACAGTGGATCTCGTTGGATTAAAGTAGAAGATGATGTACGTTCAGGAATGACACCAGGAACAGGCAACACACTAAGAGACGGATTTATCAACAACACTAGCACGTTTACAGCAGATGATAATACTACTGCTAATAGTAGACAGTCGCTTAGTGACGCACTGAAACCTAGGGAAGACTAATGCCGCAACAGTTTTTTTACGATGAACAAATAAGACGTTTTCTATTACAGTTCGTACGAGCATTTAGTAACTTTCAAGTAGAATACGGCAAAGACAGAGACGGCAATACTACACTGCTTACAGTACCTGTAAAGTATGGCGATAGTACTCGTATGGTAAGCAGTATTATTCGTGAGAACAGTGAAAACAAGATTATACCAACACCAATGATTAGTTGTTATATAACTGGATTAGAATATAATCCAGAGCGCAGACAGGATCCAACGTTTGTTGATAAAAAGCATATCCGTATGCGCAAGTTTGATCCAAACACAAATGAATATAACACACAGCAAGGTAATGCATTTACTATTGAACGCATGATGCCTGTTCCGTATACACTGCAAATGAGTGTAGATGTTTGGACCAGTAATACAAATCAAAAACTACAACTAATGGAACAGATACTAGTGCTTTTCAATCCGGCATTGGAAATACAAAGCACAGACAACTATTTAGACTGGACCAGTCTAAGTTACATAGAACTACAGAATGTGCAGTTCAGTAGCAGAAGTGTTCCGCAAGGAGTAGATGAACAAATAGATATTGCAACACTACAGTTTACTGTGCCAATCTTTTTAACTGCGCCAGCAAAAGTTAAAAAACTTGGTGTCATTAACAAGATTGTTGCAAGCATATATGACGATCAAGGCGGCATTGCCGATGGGGTGATTGACGGACAAATACTAATGGGAGAACGCATGAAGTTTACTCCTATGAACTTTGGTATTATTGTACTGGGCAATACAGTGCAAATACTAGATCGTAACGAAACAACAACTAATAAAGTAGACTACACACCTCTAAACGATCCACCGACGAAAATAGGAGACGACGATGTAAGTTGGGCAGCTCTTATTAATCAATATGGTGAGATGCAAAGTGGTATTAGTCAGATACGTTTAGAGACAGGTGGTGCTGCAGAGATTGTTGGAACTATTGCATTTCATCCTAGCGATGCACACAAACTTTTATGGACTGTACAACAAGATACTATCCCTACAAATGATATAGGTGCAGTAAACAAAATCATAAACCCATTAAGGTCAAGTCCGGGCACACATTTACCAACAGCAGCAACTGGGCAAAGATATCTCATTCTTAACGCAATAGGAGATGCAGATAACAGTGATGGGCCAGATGCATGGGGTGATTTAGTAGCAGGTGCAAATGATATTATTGAGTATAATGGTGTCAACTGGCAAGTTGCATTTGACAGTAGTGCAGAAGAGGGTGTACACTATATGACAAATAGTCATACAGGACTTCAATACAAGTACAACGGCACGGAATGGGTTAAGAGTTATGAAGGCGAATATCGAGCAGGCGACTGGAGTATCGTCATTTAACGCTAGTGTTGGAGCATTATTCTTCAGTAAATCAACTAAACGTTACTTGTTTGTACTACGCAATGGTGCAAAACACGATAGCACATGGGCTTTTGTTGGTGGAAAAACAGAACAAGGCGAAACAGAGTACACTGCACTACAACGAGAAATAGTTGAAGAAATAGGCTTTATGCCTCTTGTGCTTAAAACTATCCCAGTAGAAAAGTTTACTAATAAGAAAAATAACTTTACTTACAGTTCATATGTTTGTGTTGTAGAAGAAGAGTTTTTACCTACACTTAATCACGAACATAAAGGTTATGCTTGGAGTAAACTAGATGCCTGGCCCAAGCCACTGCATCCAGGCGTGTTTACTACTTTTCAGATTGATGAGATTGTTAGTAAAATAAAAACTATTGAAGATTTAATGTGCAATAGCACCCAGGCTTGCTAGGCTTACATACTGCATCCATTCTAGTTTTTTTACGTTAGGACACCAGTTGTATTGTTCTGGCATTATAGTTGCTTTGTCACTGACATAGTAAAACTGTACATCACTATAAGTTAAAAACGTCTTACAGTTCTCAGAGATAAACTTGTTGTTTGCACCTTGCACATCTGCAAGACCGTAATCCTCTGTATATACATTGTCGTCAGGCTGAGAATAAGTATCCATACCAATCATGTACACTGTTTTATGACCGTCTGCACATGCTAGAGTAAGTGCTAGATTACCTGCACTTGCACTGTAAAGTTGAGGATATAAATGAAAATGTCCAGGATGTTGTAAAATATTTTTTACGTTTGAGAATACAATGTTGTCATCGCCGTATCTCTGATTTGCAAGCTCATCGCAAATATTTTTGTTTGTACAAACAAGAAACGTAGGATTAAAGTCTTTATAAAGTAAGTTACAACCGTAAGTTTGCCCTACACTGCGAACTTTTTTACCGCCTGTTTGTCCTTTAAGTAAGTTTAAATCAAGCCAGAGACGCCTTTTACTGTTGCCAATAACATGTGCAATGTTATCATGATCTTCGTTGAAGATAGTTTTTTCAACCCAAGTCATTGTACTTGGGTCTTTTCTATCTTTCCAACTAGTATTTGCGCTAACCATCTCTCCCAAGTAGTCTGCGGTATAAAACCGACCCTGGGGCATGTTAGTTGATTCCTACTGCTACCTCAATAACACCGGCTTCTGCACCAGTTTTGTCCTCAACTGCTTTACCAACAATACTGCCAGCAGGTGGTGAACCTTCTTCAGTCCATGCACAAGCATGACCGGCAGTATCACTAGATACCATTAAATCACCTTTTTGTACTTCGCCTACTACTTTAGCAGGTACACGACCTAAGAGAGCCATTGCAGGAAAGGTTGGATCATCTCTACGGTCTTTTGGACTATTCATCACACAGTATGGATCAGTTGTTACAATCCCAGAAATACGTTTACTGATTGCTGTTGTTGATTCTGTGACTTCTTGTTCGCCGCCAAATACTAATAGTGTGCCTGGATCATATTCGGCATCTGCTTGATATCGTTCTGCCACGTCCGCGTATGTTGCCTCTTTAGCGTTTGTTTCAAAGCCGCCTGCTGTCGATCCATCATGGATTCGAATACTATCAACATCAGTGTTGATACTAAGTTCACCTGCTGCGCCGGTAAACGCATTGTTTTGTGCTGCTGTTCCTCTACGAAACTGTAATACTGTAGGCATCTTTTGCTCCTGCTATATCCTATATTTATTATGTAAATGCACCTAGATCTAAACCATCGCCGCTATTGTCTTCAATTGTACCAACTGGATCCATCATTGAAAACACACTGCCCAAGTTAACTCCAAATGGATCTGTTGCTCCGCTGTCGAATGGTGTTTCTTGCACTGTTTGTGCCACATTATAACTTAAATCAAAGTTACCGTTTTTACCTGGAATAGTACTAATGGTACTGTTATTGTACCCAGAACTACTACCTCCGCCACCGCCGGCTGCAAAACTTAGATTACCTGCACCGTCTGTGGTCATAACATGTCCACTAGCACCATCTGCATCGGGCCATGACATAGTAAAGCTAGTAGCCACTGTAGCTGGCGCCTTAAATGCTACAAAGTTACTGCTATCACTGTCATAATAACGTGTGCTTGCTTGGGCATTCATGTCCAGCGTAGTACTAACTTCTGGTTCTGTTATTGTTGGAGATGTAAGTGTCTTGTTTGTTAGTGTATCTGTAGTTGCTTTACCAACTAGTGTATCTGTTGCGGCAGGTAATGTGATTGTAACGTCAGCAGTACTTGCAGGACCTATTAATGTAGCCTTGTTAGTGCCGTTATCACTATCTTCAAAAAACTCAATAAAGCCAGCACTGGTAGCACCGTTTTTTAGTTGTAATCCTGCATTTGCCAACGGAGTAGTCAATGTTGGAGTAGTCAGTGTTTTGTTTGTCAGCGTTTGTGTATCGCTAGTACCAACAAAATCTCCGCTAGGAGCGGCTTTGTTAGTAGTTACTGCACCTGTACCAGCGCCAACAAGAACACCGCCGCTAGTAAGTGTGACTACACCAGTACCACCGTCAGCGACTTCAATAAAATCCGATGAGGTATATTCTGCTAGTCCAGTTACATCGCTACCACTAAAGGTTGCTTTAATCGGTGTTTTTGCTGCCATTTAAACTATCCTGTCTTTAGTATATTTATCAAGTGTTACATCATCATTGCTAGTATTTCAATGATGCCTTCGCCATTAACATTTTCTTCAATTGCTTTACCAATGATTGTTCCAGACTTTGCATCATTGTTAGTCATTGCCATTCCATTTCCAGCACTTACCATTAAGTCACCTGCTTCAACAGGGCCTATTACTCTGCAAGGTACTCGACCACTTATAGCAAGTGGCACGCCTTCACATGCGCTATTCATTAGATATGCAGGATCTGTACTAACAATACCTGCTACTCGTCTACAGTTCTCATCATTGCAAGGCTTTACTTTGCCTGCTCCAGCAAACATTACTACAGTGCCTGCACTTATTTTTTCATCTGTAGCATACATCTCAGCCAAGTCAGCATACTGTGCTGATGTCGCTGTACCAGTAAATATTGATGCACCAAGATTTCCTGTGCTAGGATTGTATGTTAATCCTGTATCTGTTTCAATACCTTGTGTACCAGTAGCGCCATCTACAAATGTAAGGTATACTGTTTCGTTTGCTGTGTTATTTGCGGTAACTGTTACTGAAGTTCCAATGGCTGCTGTGCCACTTGTATCTTGATTACCAGCAGTGTTAACACCAGGCAAATCTATATCAACACTTCCGTTAAATGATACGCCGCCGATATTTCTAGCATTTGATAATTCAGGAACGCTATCTAGTCCAGTTTGCAGTGTAGTATGACTAGTACCGCTACTGTCTGTAAATGCCATGCGGTATTTTTGAGAAACTCTGTCATTCATATATCCTAGTATTGTAGTAGTATCATAAGCATTTGTAAGTTCAATAAGAACTGCTGTACCGTCTCTTTTTGTAAAGTTTACAGTTGGTACAACTTCATGTTTTGCTTTATTTTCAAAACCGCTTCCAGTATAAACTATCAAGTCGTTTACTGCTATACTTGATACTGTCACATCATTTAGACCACCTAGTGTGCTTGCACCGCCGCCTCCGCCGCCGTCAGTCCAACTAAGTGTGCCACTACCATCGGTAGTTAGTACCTGTGTGTTAGAACCATCTTCTGCTGGTAAAGTCCAAATATTGTTTGCTGTTACTGTAGCAGGTGCTTTAAAACCTACATAATGACTGCTATCACTATCTGCAAAGCGTAAATCTGCTTGTGCGTTTAGTGTTACAGCGGTAGTCACTGTTGGGGATGTCAAACTTGCACCAGTTATAGTAGGACTTGTTAGAGTTTTATTTGTAAGTGTTACAGTATTTGTAAGTGTAACAAAACTATCATCACTAAGTGCAGTGTTAAACTCTGCTGTAGTGCCTGTAAGTGTGCCTTCACTTAAATCTAGTGTAAGTGTGTTACTTGCACTATCTATTGTTTTGTTTGTTAATGTTTGTGTATCGCTTGAGCCAATCACTGCTCCGCTAGGGAATGTAATGCCTGCAACTGTTTGCAATGCACTGCTGACTGTAACATCAGTTTGACTATTTCCACTATCATCTGTTGCGATTAAGTATGTACCATCAAAGTTAAGACCAGCTCTTGCTGTTAAGTTTGATCCTGCATTTTGAATAGTATGACCAGCAGTTTGCCCGCCGCCGCTTGCTGCAGCCCATGTAAGTGTGCCTGCGCCATCTGTAGTAAGCACATAACCATCTGTGCCTAGTCCTGTGGGCCATACACTGCCGTTAATTTGTACACTGCCTGTACCGTTTGGCACAAGGTTAATATGATCGTTACTTCTAGTAGATTGAATGTTGTTGTCAACTATCTTCAATCCTTCAGTAGTAAAGTTATCGGCATTTACATTACTTGTTACAGTTAAGTTTCCTGTTACTGTGCCATTTCCTGTGCCACTGAATCCATTTATTGTTGGGGTTGTAAGTGTTTTATTTGTAAGTGTTTGTGTAGCAGTAAGAGTTGCTAGTGTATGACTTCCTCCGCCTACAGGAAGTAGCGTAGTGTTTGAACTATGGTTAAACGTAATACCACTAGCATGTGTTTGTAATGAAAATGCTTCCAAGAAAAGACTTGATCCGCTGAGATACAAGTCTTTAAACTTTAAACTAGAAGATCCTAAATCGTATGCATCATCAGTATCAGGAACAATATGCCCTGCAATAGTAGTAGCACCCAAAGTTTTATTTGTTAAAGTTTGCGTTGCAGCATTAAGTGTGATAGAACTTGTATCGCTTAAATCTGTGCTTGCAATAGTAATAGCCGAGGAGCCGTCAAAACTTTGACCAGCAATGTTTCTTGCTGTTGCAAGAGCAGTTGCAGTGTCAGCATTACCAGTTACATCGCCTGTTACGTTACCTGTTACATTACCTTCAATATTTGCAACAAGAGTGCCTGTGGTAACAGATAAGTTGCCTGTACTTGCTCCAGTTGCAGTTGTAGTGCCTACTACAAACTTATCAGCACTTTCATCCCATATAAAGATAGCATTGTCACCAGTGCTACCACGTTCCATAACAATACCCAAGTCATTTGCGTTACTGCTTGCGCCAGTGTTTAGTTCAATAAGACTGTCTGCTACTGTACTATTTGTTGTTGATATTGTAGTTGTTGTTCCACTTACTGTTAAGTTACCTGTTACAGTAAGATCACTGTTTATTGTTTCAATAGTTGGACTTGTCAGTGTTTTATTTGTAAGTGTTTGTGCACCAGTAAGTGTTGCGACTGTACTGTCTATAGCTAGTGTAATAGTCTCGTCTGAACTTTGGTCTGTAGTAAAGGATGCACTACCGCTAAGACCAGTGCTTGCAGTGATTGTAATAGTAGCATCGTTTGCAGCACTACTAACATTACTGTCTACATATGCCTTAGTTGCGGCATCTTGTGCTGAAGTAGGATCGCCCATTCCAGTAATCTTATTAGTGCCCATCGCAATAGCACCAGACATGGTTCCACCGCTTAGATTTAGTTTCCCAGTAATATCACTTGCAGTTAAGTAAGTACCTAAATCGCTGATTTGACTTTCAGTTATACTTAATGTACCACCAAGAGTTAAACTTCCACTGCTAGTTACTGTGCCACTAAGTGTAAGTCCGTTTACTGTGCCAGTGCCAGCAACACTGGTCACTGTGCCAGTGTTATTTGTTTTAGCATCTAACTGTGTTTGAATATTACTAGTTACACCATCTACAAAGTTAAGTTCTGCACCTGTAGCAGTTATTGCAGTTCCGGCGTAGTTTAGGTTTCCTGCTGCAATATTAACTTCACCGTTGCCCTTGGGCGTGATCGCAATATCAATATTGTTATCATCTCCTACAGCAATAAGACCAACTTGTTGCCCACTATTGCCGCCACGTAGTTCAAGCACATTATCTGCTGTGGCAGCGATAATGGTTTTACCTTTGGATTTTAGTGCACCAGTTTTGTTGTTAAAAAAGAAACTTCGTTCGCGTCTTGCCATTATTCTGTTACCTCAAATGTTCTCACTATTGCTACCCAACGAATTGTCTTACCGCCTGCACCTGTAACTTTTACTGCTATTGCATTGTTTGAATTGTCAGCCGCTACATCCACTTCAAAGTTTTCATCATCAGATGCAACTTGAACTTCATACACGTTGCCTACGTCAGCAACAGTGCCGCTGAAGTTATCAACAACTGCTTTTAAGTGCCAGCCACCACTTTCACCTGTTGCATCTGTGCGTCTTGCTGCAATGTCACACTCGTAAAATACTGTTGTGTCTGTTGCTACTGGTATGCGACTGTTACTAGTGCCGCCAATAAAGATTTCTGTTTCTGATCCATTTGTAGTTGTGCCGTATAGCACATATTGCTTTTGTTTATAACTTGCATCACCGTGAATTATTTGATCATCTGCATCGTTAAGATTAATATCGCCGCCTGCAACAATGCCGCCATCGCTGTCATAGATAACAGCCTTGCTTGCTGTTACTGTACCAGCACTTGCGCCATCCAGTAGATTTAGTTCAGTTGCAGTACTAGTTAATGCAACCGCCTCGTTTATATTTGGACTTGTTAGTGTTTTGTTTGTTAGTGTCTGACTGCCGGTAAGTGTAGCGACTGTGCTGTCGATAGCAATGCTTATTTGATCATTGCTTACAGTTGTATCAATACCTGTGCCGCCATCAAAAGTTAATGTTCCGCCAGTACTGAATGAATCACTTGTACCGCTATCAGCAGCAAGTGTAAAACTACTACTAGCAGGACTTGCAAAACTCAATACTCCACTACCATTAGTGGTTAATATTTGGTTTGCACTGCCATCTGCTGTTGGGAATGTATAAGCACTGTTAAATCTAACAGCACCACTGTCTAGTATTTGTAATCTAGTTGCTAGGCTTGTTCCGTCGTGTGTTTGAAACTGTATTACACCTTTGCTGACATCAGCTGAACTTGTGTCAAGTTGAATACTGCCTTTTGTGTTATAAGTTCCACTTTCGTATGCTTCTGCATTGATTCGAAACAGATAATCGCCTGCATTGAGGTTACTTGGACTTGCGGCTGTGCCTCTACTTCTGCGTGTTCTTACATCTGGAGCATCTGCTGTATCGTTGTGTTGCTCCATGCGAATCTGTGCAGTCTGTGCACCATCGCCTGTCATATGCAGTGTTACTTCGGGTGAACTTTGATTTATACCAATATAGTTGTTGCCGGTATCAATGCTTAGTGTGCTACTACTTGTGAAGCCTGTACCATCGCTATCAACAATAACCAGTTCATTAGCACTGCCCAGTGAAATGCCTGTGACACCATCTAGGTTATTTAGTTCTGCAACTGTTGATGTTAGTGTTGTAGTCCCATCATTAAGACTGCCATATACAATAGCATTTGTCCGTAGCCCAGCATAACTTGCTATAGTTACATTACCGCTTGTGGTTCCATCTTCTGTGGTATTTACTAATACAAACTGGTCTGCACTTTCGTCATACAAAAAAGCAGCATTTGTATCACTGCCACGTTCAATAACCAGTCCAACGTCTTTGTCTGCACTTCCTGTCTGACCACTATTTAAGCGTATAAGTGTATCAGAAATATTGGTTACATCAAAGTTAATCTGGGAGGCTTTTGGTCTTGTAAATGCCATTCGTGTAATCCTTTATAGTATGTGTATTTATCTACCACATCACTCAAAAAAATAGCACCCTAAGGTGCTATCTTTTATATGCGTTGTTGATTACATCATTAGTGCTAGAACTTCTATGACGCCTTCGCCATCTGCGTTTGCTTCAATCGCTTTACCAATCACAGTACCCATTGCTGCTTCGTTATTAGCCATTGCCATACCGTTGCCTGCTGAGACCATCAAGTCACCTGCCGCCACTGCACCAGTTACTTTACATGGTACACGACCTGCTAGTGCAAGTGCTGCACCTTCTTGCATACTGTTCATTAAGTATGCTGGATCTGTTGATACAATACCTGCTACTGCACGACAGTTTTCTGTATCACATGCTGCAAGTTTACCTTCACCAACAAAGTGTACAACTGTGCCTGCTTCAATATCTGTGTCAGTGGCATACATTTCAGCCAAGTCAGCGTATTGTGCTGCTGTTGCTGTACCTTGGAAAGTTTTACCACTATCTAGGATAATGCCTGTACTTTCAATTCTTGCAATCTGCGAGCCGCCTACATCAAAGCGGATAATATCTTCATCACTTGACTCTTCAACTTGTACTAGTGTGTCACCGTCTGCATCACTTACTGCTGTAACTGTAGTTGTTGTTGTAAACTTACGAACTTCAATCAAATCACCTGTTGCAGGTGCTGTTGTAAACTGTAGTGTGTTACCACTCAAGCCATATACAGTTGTTGGTTCTTGTACCACACCGTTTAGCATAACAAGTATACCAGCAACAGTGTAGCTATCAGATCCACTAAGTGATGACAAACTAAAGTCTGTTGTACTGTCGTCACCGTTAAATGTTTGTGATGTTGCTAGTGTAAACGCTGTACTTAGTGATTCCCAACTATCGTTATCATAATACTCTAACTGGTTAGTGGTTGTGTTATAACGGAACATACCAGTAACTGCTGTACCTGGACGCTGTGCAGTTGTACCTGCAGCAAGAATCATTGCACCTGTGTCGTTAACATGGAAGATTGCGTTTGCGTTTGCTGCTCCACCAATACCAACGTTGTCGTTGCCTGCATCTACTACAAACAATGATGTAGCACTGTCGCCTTCAATGATAAAGTCTACGTCTGCGCCTGCTTCGTTAACACGGATTGAACTTGAAGCTGCACCATCAATCTTAAGAATACCTGTACTGTTAGTTATAGTTGTATCTGTACCATCGTGCCCAATAGTAAAGTCTGTACCTGCACCAATCTCAAGTTGCTTGCTGTCTGCTGTAATACGGATATCTTCTACAGTTGTTACAATACCTGCTGTTGAAACTGCAAAGTTTGCACCGTTTACATCTATACCGCCATCTGCACTTGTTAGTCCGTCAACTGTAACTGCGCCGTTGAATTGACCAACACCTGCACTACTGATTGTAGCACCTGTTGAACCATAGCCGCCGCCAATTGATGCACTGTCAAGTGTAGCTGCGCCTGCTTGGAAAGCACCTGCTGTGATTGTAAGATCGCCTGTGCTAGCACCTGTTGCTGTTGTTGTACCAACAATAAATGTATCTGCGCTTTCGTCCCACGCAAAGATTGCATTGTCACCTGTTGAACCACGCTCAATAACAATACCACTGTCATTAGCATTTGAACTTGCACCGTTGTTAAGTTCGATCAAGTTATCACTAACCACACTGTTTGTTGTAGAGATAGTAGTTGTAGTACCGTTAACTGTCAAGTTACCTGTAACCACTGCATCACCGCCGATTGTTACATCATCCGGCAAACTAATAGTTACTGTGTTGTCTGTTACCGCTGTAACAATCTCATTAGCAGTACCACTAAAAGTAAATGTGTTAGTACCAACAATAACGTTGTCTGTGCCACTATCACCAGCAATAGCCAGTGTTGAACCACTTGATACTTCACTGTCAACATATGCTTTAGTTGCTGCATCTTGTGCACCACTTGGATCTGCAACATTTGTTAGTGCGTTTGTGTTAAAGTCAACTGTTTGACCTGATGCAACATCAAATGTTCCACCAACAAACAGCGCACCTGCAACACCTGCACCACCGTCAACAATAAGTGAACCTGTTGATACACTTGTTGATGCTGTTGTATTATCAATGTTTACTGCACCACTAAATGTTGGTGCTACGGCTGTTAGGTTGCCTATTTGTAAAGTTGCGTAACTGCCGATTGTTACGTTACCTGCTGTATCACCATCCTCTGATGTAACGTTAGCCATGACAAACTCATCTGCACTTTCGTCCCAAAGGAATGCTTGGTTGTCGCTTGACCCACGGTTGATAAGGAGACCTGCGTCATTGCTTGGCGTGCCACTGGTTTCAGCGGCAAGTGCAATGATAGCGTCTTCAACTCTTGTATTTGTGGTACTAACACTTGTTGTTGTACCTGAAACTGTTAAGTTACCTGAGACAGTAAGGTCACTGCCGTAGGTAAGATTGTTCTCCAACTTTGCTGCTGTAACTGCGTTTGCAGCAAGTTTAGCCGTAGTTACCGCCAGATCAGTAATCTGGTTAGTTTTAATTCGTGTAATAGCCATTTTGTGTCTCTACTCCAATCACGGTCTTATCTATAAGCATATTTATCAATAGCCGTGATGAATCAGCGCCTGAAAAAAAAAGCATTACAGACGTTATAAAGAGGGGGAATGTTGTAAAAAGGAAGTTCTTACAAACTTATTTATCTATTAGTGGAAGTCTACCCAACCGCTATTTGCATAACCTTGAAACTTATGTGTAGTAGTGTTATATATCACATCACCATTACTAGGACTTAATGAGTTACGCTGAGTTGTAGTATAACTTTGAAACTTGCTTGCAGGTTGTAACTCATTTCCGCTGAAAAAGTTTCTTACTTGTATTTTATCTCCCGTAACAGGTGCTTCATTAAAAGTCAGTGTAGTTCCACTTACTGTATATGTGTTTGTTGCTTCTTGTACAGTACCATTCATACTAACAATAACAGTTGCAGTTGTAGCACTTTGTGAAAGTGTAAATGCAGTATCAGTGCCATCTCCATCAAACTCATCAAGTGTAACTGTGCTACCACCTACGTTGACCCATGCACTACCATTGTATACTTCCATCAAACTTGTAGTGGTGTTAAAACGCATCATACCAGTTTGTCCACTAGGACGTTCTAAAGTACTTCCAACAGGAACAATAAGTCCACTGCTTGCGTCTACTTTAACATACCCTGTGCCAGCAGGTTCAATAATAATCTCTTCGTTAGTTACAGTGGTTTGCAGTCTGTTGTCTGTAAAAGTAAATGCACCTAAGTCACCACCTACACCAAACTCACCGCTGTATCTTGCACCTGCAATGTAAACACTCTTACCAGTAAAATTAATACCATTAGGCAGATTAGTACCAATAAAGTGTAGCACACCACTCTGATAGTCAAAGAACCATTCATCATCATTGCCACTACCTGTGGCAAACACTTGATCTCCGCCACTAGCGCCAGCGGCATCACTGCTGGTGTGAATGTAAACTTTTACTTGATATGTACTACCAAACTCTGGAGAGATCCAATCTGTTTGTCCTGTTTTCCAAGTTCTGTTTGCAGTTGCAGTATTATCCAGTGTTGTTTCAATAGGACTGCTTGTTGGATACACAGTAACAACACCTGTGCTACTTGCAGGCTGTGTGCTTGGAATACTAGACGAGTCTTTTAGTACTTTGTCTGCACGAAGTATAAGAGGCGATGCAATCGCTTCGTTAGGTGCTTTTTTGTTAGCATTGGTATCAGATTTAGTTGCAGCGTAACCTAGTTTTTTCCAAAGGTAGTCAACTTTTTGGGTATCTGTAATAGCCATTAACTAGCAACTCCTATACTTAATGCAGTTACGCTTTCGCCACTTGCTAGTGCAATACGCACCAACACTACATTATCCTGAGCGTTTGACATGTTCTCACTGCCCAGTGTCATTGTATAGCCACCGCTGAGTGCAGTGCCTGTTACTATTCTATCACCTGATGTAAATGCACAACCGTTTGAACCATTACCACCATTGCCTGTGTCACTGCCGGGTTGTCCACTACCACCATATGTTGTACTACAATCTAGCCAACCGTTGAGTCCACTACTGTCATCAATGCCTGTACCTGGTGCCGCAATAAACACACCACTTACACCACTTGAACTTGTGATGTTGATATCAAAGTTACTAACTGTAGTTCTGCGGAATGCAAATGTAAAATACTGTGTGCCAGTATCACCGCTTCTGTCAGGACCCACTGGTAGGAACCCTGTGCTATAGTCTATTACATTGTGTTCTAGTATACCCAGTCTAATAGTTGCTTCTTGTGTACCACTCACACCCGGATCTGCACTTTCACCGTACACACTGTTTGTGTAAAAGTTTGTGCTACTTGTGTAACTTGGTGTGTTAGTAGTGTCTGCACTGAAATCAAATACACGCACAGCATCGTCATCATATGTAGCACCTAAACTGTCACTTACCGCAATAGCAATCTCACTGATGCCACTTTGTGCGCTTCTATGCACCTGTACTTTTGTGCTAAGTTGTGTATAACTGCTGGATCCATTAACATTTCTTGCACGGATACGCGGTGCTTCAACAGTGCGCACACTTGAAGTTGTAATGTCCACTGTGAGATCTTTGATACTGTAAGCACTGCTTGTACCAATGTCTTTTACAGGAATGCCACTGCTGAGTTGTCCAGATTCTAAAATATTCGCATAAGTGTAGTTTTCATTTTGAATAGCACTATTACTAGTACTTTCATAGTTTGTACCAGGATCTACTTCAACAATGTCATTTTGATTTGTGTATGCCTGACCTACAAGGTTGTTTACAGTTACTCCGCTTAGTGTTAAAGTTGGACTGCCAGTGTTGTAATAGGGAATACCAGAGATAAATCTCTTTGTACCACCAGTACCTTCACTAAGTGTGCCTGTTGCTCCGAAACTAGGACTGCCTGTCATATCATCTTTTAGCACATACACATAGTTTGTGTTGCCTGTTGTAGTGTGTGTTAGTCGCTGTGCGTTTAGTCCTACAGTATATCCTGTAAGTGCTTTTGTGATTTTTGCGTCAAACGTTTGATAAAAATCACTTGGATAACTTGCATCAATATCATGATAATCAACGTTTTGACTAACCACAAGACTTGTAAATGTGCCTGTTTCGCCCGTGCTTGTACTAAATGTTTTTGTTCCATCATCACTGGCATTGATCTCTGCGGCTAGTGTACCACTTACACCATTGTATGCGTCGTTGACTGTGCTGGTGTCAATAGTGCCACTGGTATATCGTCTTGCTGTTGTAGTGTTTAGGTTAGAACCAGCACTGAGTGTTGTTGCTGAACTAGTGTTGTCATCAAAGTTTGCTGCAAGCAACGGACTTGTGCCTTGCGCACTGTCACTTAATGTAAGACTTTTGCCACTTAAACTTGTTGGAGCACTTGGTGTTGCTTTTATGTTGAATGTAATGCTTGTGTCTACATCTGTTTGGGCAGTCAAATCTGGTGTGCCGTTTGCTGTGAATGACACATTGTAACTACCTGTGCTTTCACCTAGATAGTTGTGATTAATCACTGCTCCTATACTACCTGCACTAGTACCATCTTCTGTTACGTTGTCTGTGTCGCCATCACCCCATACATAAACATAATCATCTGCATTTTGACTGGTGTTTGTCATGCGCACTCTTGCTCTGTTTACACCATTGTAATCTGTAAAATTATAAATGTCATACTGATCATCACCACTACCATCACTAACACTAATTGCCGTACCAGCAATGTTTGCTCTAACATCTGGCTCAACGTGTACTGTAAATGTACTGCTTATAAATGGTGAACTTGTGTGGTTACTGATTACACGCAGGTTACCTGTATAGTCTCGTGCAGTGCCATTTGCTTGGTCACTTGAACTTAGTGCATATGTATGACTTAGTGCAACGTTTCTATCACCTACTGATCCGCTGCCAGCGTTAACAGTGACATTGCTTGTGCCATCACCAAACTGGTATTGATATTGTATGCCGTATGTAGCATAACTTCCTACACCTGCTTCTGTTGTATTTGTAAGACTTACAACGTGACCACTGGTGCTTTCTTCGTTTACACCACTGTTGTCATCAAGTGTTACAGTAGGTGTATGTGTGTCATAAATCTTGTATGTGTTTGTAGTGTTGGTTGGTATACTAGCAGGCAATGCTGTGCTATGGCTATCCAGTGTTAGTCTAACAGTGCGTTGTACTTCTGTCTCAGTACTGGCAGTAAATGTGTGAGCAAGTCGTCCGCCCGCTGTGCCACCATTTGCTGTATCGTCAGTGATAACATCATCTGATTCACTGTCGCCCCAATCCCAAGTAAACTGGATTGTTGCGCTACCGATATTAGTAGTATTGTTTTGAAAATAAATCGTGTCACCGTCGTTCCACACTGTGATGGGCGAACCTCCAGAACTTGCCGCGTATGCCGCGAAACTCACAACTGGGTCAGCGGTGAAGATTGTTATATAATCTGTACGAGTTTTACTTTCTTCGCTTCCAGAGCCACTACCACCATTATTGTATGCTCTAACTGTTACACTAAATGGACTGCCTGTGTTGGTGGCATAAGTGTGACTTGGGGTGCTGTCTGTTGTACCTGTTGTGGTATCACCATCGCCCCAAGTAATATCATATCTGTTTGGATTACCATCTGCTGTGATAGTAAGTGTTACTGTTGTACCTGCACCGCCACTTGTTGTATCAGCAACAAAGTCTACATTACTAACTGCGGTACTATTAAGTACGTTTTGTATTGCTTCGTTAAGATCGTCAATAGCATCTGTAACTTTTGTCCCTGTTACAAAACTTTTGTACATAGAATCTGTTACTAGACTACTATCTGTAGGAGTACCTAATGTAATCTGCATGCCTGTGCCGATTGCATTACCGCTTATCTGTGCATCTACATATGATTTAGTTGCAGCATCTTGTGCTGATACTGGATCAACTACATTGCTAATAACACTTGAACTAACGTTAACACTGCCTGTACCACTTGGTACAATAGTAACATCATCGTTAGTTCTGGTTGCTTGAATGTTGTTATCAATGATGCGGATGCCATCAATGTCAGCACTAGTATCAACTGTTAGCGTGTCACTAATAGTTGCTGATCCCGTTACACTGAGTTTTTCTGAAGGGTTAGTTGTGCCAATACCAATACGATCATTGGTATAGTCAACCGTTAGAGTGTCAGTATTGAAAGTAAGATTGCTATCACGTTCTAGATTTGCTTTTAAGGCTTTACCGCCAATACGACTAATAGCCATACTTAATACACTCCGCTATCCTGCGAACACCATGCTAACATCCGAGGTGCCAGGGTTTGTTGCATGTATTTATCAGGCTGCGGTAGTGCTATCGAAACCGTGTACAACAGTGATTGTTTCTGCGGCGCCCGGCGGACTTGTGAATGTAATAGTTGTACCGCTTACTGTGTAAGCACTTGCTGGATTTTGATAAACGTTTCCTACTGCTACAATAATGCGTTGTTCTTGGTCACTAGTTACACTAGTACTCATTGTGAATGCAGTAGTTGATCCATCGCCTGTGAAGCTATCCTGTGTAATGGTTGCAGTACCACTAGTCGCAAGTGTTTTGAACTGAGTGCCATCATAAACTTCTAACGCACCATCATCTGTGTTAAAGCGAAGATCACCTGTTTCTGGATCATTTGGTCTATCTGCAGATCCGCCTGAAGGTGTTCCTGTTGCACCGATTTCATCTGCTTTGATTGTGTTACCACCATCAAAACTACCTTTGTTTTTTACAAAACCTGCCATTAGATACTCACTGAACTGACTGTTGCATAGACACTTGTTGCTGCACTAGCAACACATTGGACTGTGTCACCATTGTCCAACACAAGTTTTTCAATATTAATAACATATGTATCAGCAGGATCAATAGTAATAGTTTTTACAATCTTGTTTGCTGTGCCTGGTGACTCACCACTTTTTACAACATGAACATCTAGTGTTCTTGCAGCGGCATTGTCGTTCATAAAGAACATACAAGTGATTGCTGTTGTGTTTGTGCTAGTATAAACTGTTGTTGCACTTGTTCCTACTGCTTGTTGACTGATTGCCATTTACCTGTCCTTTAAAAAATCAAACCATATACGATGGCTTTACTTTTGCTTACTAGTTCATCACTAGCACTGCCATCTACAAAAAACACACCAGTGCCTCCGCCTGCCGCTGTGTCAGCGTAAAGCAGTGTAGCACCTGTAGCACTACTAGGAGCACTTACTTGATCGTTAAGTTTTAGGGCACTTGTTACTGTAACACGACCTGTACCGTTAGGAATAAGTTGAATATCCATGTTACTTGTAGCACTAACAATATTTTTGCCATTAATATCTAAGTCACCGCCGAGCTGCGGAGTTGTATCTTCTACAACATTGTTTATGCCGCCGCTGCCGGTTGTTAGACTGACATAACTGCTACCTCCATCAGTACTGATTTTAAATGTATCATCTGATTCATCAAACACTAGCAACGCATTGTCTAAACTACCACGTTCAATCTCAATACCACTAAATCCAGTACCTCCAACACCTGCGCCCGATGCGCCTTGGTTGTAAGTCACAATATTATCAGTGATCCTTGTGTTTGTAGTTTCAACACTATTAGTAGTACCAGTAACTGTAAGGTTACCAGTGACAGTTACATCATTGTCAAGCGTAAAACTGCTTGCGCTAATAGTATAGGTACCAGATACTCTTTTGGTTTGTGCCATTCTTTTAACAATCCTGCGTTATACTTTATTTATCATCCTCTTAAACTCCTCTAAAGTCATCACAGTGAAGTTAGGATTTTTTCTAAAACTTTCATCTGTAAAGTTATCTAAAGGATTGACATGAAAGAATCTTTTGTTACTGTATAGTTTCATTAGCGTGTTTACTTGATCTACCCAGTTACCAAAAAAAGTTGGATCTGCATTATTGTCTAGATAGTTAGGTGTGCCTGCGTATATGTTGTTAATCATATTGTTTTTTCCTTTGAGATCCATGCCTATCATAAAAAGATAGTTGCTATCACTAGATGCAGCTATACCCAAAGCCGCAGGACCACTGCTATAATCATGTAAATGAGCTGGCAGTACACGAGATCCACGATTTTTTATTATGTGTTTTTTTCTTGTATAGTGCGTGTATCTCGAACTATATCCACTTCCTTGTATTTCTCTTGCCATACCTGCATCAGTACTAACTAACACAGTAGAAGCAAACTCTTGGTATATTCTATTACAACCGTACACATATCCATAGTCAAGAAGACCTTCACAGTCTACTTGTAGTCTAGTAATACCATTGCCTAATATAAATGCGAAATCTTTATTCATGTCTTAAAAAAAGGTTACAGTGTATTATACTGTAACCCTTTATTTTAGTCAAGTAACTATTAGCCGTTAGGAATACTTACACTTACGTTTAAAACTGGGCTTGATGCTACAATATTTGCTTTATCGCCTACTGCAAACTGCGAGCCTGTTCCTAGTGCGCCTACTACAAAATGACGTCCTGTGATCTTACTAGCAAAGTAAGTTCCGCCTGCACTGTCTGTACCAGTAATCTGGCACTGCCCTGCACTAATTGAAGTGTGTACTACTGGCACAAGAGTTAGTGTTTCTGTACCAGTTGCAGTTGTACAACGAAAACGTTTTGTACCTTTTTGGATAACGTTTGTTGTAACCTGCGCACTGCCTCCAGTAACAAAGGCTCTCATAATAATTTGATTGCCGCTTAGTCCACTGTTACCGATTGGCAATACTGTGTTTACACTAGCAAGTTTTGATGTTCCGCCTACTGTTTCGGCGCTTTTAATTGGTCTTCCCATTTGTTTTCTCCTTTGACGTTCTAAGCCTACGGGGTTGGTGCCCCATAAATCAGTCTTTGCTGATACTGTATTTAACAAAAAACAGGGACCTAAGTCCCTGTTTCTGTATTCCTATTCTATAAGTTAGACTTATGAGAATGAGATGTTTGACATTGCAACTTCACCAACGTAGTCACCTGCGTTACCTAGTGAACTTGCTGTGTTTGAAAGCTCAACGTAGCCATAACGTGTCATGAATGATACGACTGGCTCGAAAGTTGATGGATCAAGCACTGTGCCACTTGACATTAGCGGAACGTATGGGCAATAGAATGCTGCCGCATCTGTTTCACTTGAGCCTTTGTAGCCAACAAGTACTGCTGTACCGTCTGCTGCATATGAGTCAACGTAAACACGCATTGCGCCGTTTAGTGTACCTACAAACTTAGTGTTAGTTGGAGCTTCGAAAGCACCTTCTGTTGTACGAGCAAATGCACTTGTTGATGCTGACTGAAGTACTGTTAGTGCTTCTGGTGAACATACTGCAAAGTTGCCTGCACCGCGACGTGTGCGCTGTGCAATCTTGTTTGCTGTGCGGTTGATTAGAACTGCAAGTGCTGCATGCTCGTCACCAACGTAAGTTGCTGTACCTGACACTGCTGCCTGGTTGTATGTTTCTTCTGTAGCTGCTAGTGAACGAAGTGAACCTAGGATTTCCTGGTCGATTTCAGCAGTGATCTCTTGTGCAAGAGCTGCCATTACTTCTGCTTCTACATCGATGCCGTGCATTGACTGTGCATCTTGTGCTGCTTCAAAAGTCCAACGTGCTTGTAGCTTACGAGTCTTTGCTTCGACCGGCTGCTTCAAGATTTGGATTGATAGTTGTGAACCACCTGTGCCTTCTTTTGCTGCTGTTGTATCAGCTTTACCTGTTGTGGTTGAACCTGAATACGCTGTTGCAATCTTGAATGGCGATAGTGCTTCGTCACCTGCTGTTGTGCTTGTATCAAACGGTGCACTTGCTGATGAAGATACTGTGTCTGCATAACGAACACGTAGAGTGTGAATCTGTCCAACTGGGCCTTGCATTGGCTGAACACCAACGATTTCGTTAGCGATAACAGTTGGCATAACACGTCTGATCACTGGTAGGATCACACGGTTAAGTGTTGCTACGTTACCTGCAGCTGAAGCACCTGTTGTTGCTGCTTCTTGCAAGTATCTGCGTGTGTTCTCAAGAACTACACCCATGCTGTTGCGGCGATTACCTTCTAGACCTTCAAGAAGGGCGTCTTTGGTATCATCCCAACGGCTTTCTAATAGTACGTCTGACATTATAGTCTCCTCTTTTGTACTTTATTTTGCTAAGCCTGCAAGTTTGCGGATGTCAACGATGTTGCTGTCATCTTCCACCTGGACTGTTTTAGTTTCTTTATTACCTGTTACTTCAGTGCGGCTTTCCTGGATAACTTCTTTTTTGCTTTCCTTGATTTTTGATTTGCCGTCTAGCACTGCTGGTAGGTAACGGTCGAAAGCGTTCTTCAGCTTTGAAGTTTGTACACTTTCAAGTAGGTCAGTCATAATCGCTGCCTTATCTTTGTTGAGTGGTTTCATTAGAGTGTTAAGTGTATCTTTACGCTCAACATTCTCTTGAATAATAGCAATCTCTTGCTCTTTCCTCTCAACTAGTTTTGACTTCTCTTCAAGTGATTCGTTGATTTGTGCAACTTCTTCAGATTGCATTTGCAATGCTGATTCTAGTTCCTTAATCTTTTGATTCTCATTGAGATGACTTGAAGAAAACTCTGTAGCAAAAGTTTCGAATATTTTACGTCCGAAAGTGTTTTCTTTTGCAATCTGAATATCTTCTTTAAGTTGAGTCATTTCACCTTTTAGATAGCCAGTTACTGCTTCGTTTACTGCTTGACTTGTATGCTTGACAAAGTCTGCTTTTAATGTAGCAAACTTATTACGAGCTTCTTTAACCAAACGTACCTTAGTTTCAACAACATCCTGTCGGTCTTTTTGGAACTCACTGATCTCTTCACCAAGTTGCGAAGTAACAAACTGTTCTAGTTTGCCCATTAGCTCTTGTTGAGTAGCTCTTTCAGCGTGAAGTTCTTTAATCTCTTCAGAAAGTGTCTTAACTAGGAAACTGTCGAATGTGCCTGATGCTTCCTGCATCTTAGCAACAAACTTAGCACGGTCTTCAGAGATTGCTTTACGCTCTTCAGCGATCTGCTCTAGCTCTGTAGTTAGACCTTCAGTAACCATACGATCCAAGGCTTCAACCATAGTAGATTTATCATGCTCATAGCGTTGTGCAAACTCCTCACGAAGTTCTGCAGTTACCTCATTGCGGACTTCACCCATTTTCGCATCCCATTCTTCTTGGATTGCGGAACGTGTGTCCTCGTTAACAAGGTCGCTATCTAGTAGTGGTTTGATAGCATCTAGCATTTTGATCTCCTAGATCTTTAAGTCCTTGATAAGACGAACTACTTCGTCCTTCAAGTATTTTTGTACTTTAACATCGCCGTTTGCTTCACGAGCAATGTCAAGTACTCTGTGCCCACCATTCATATTCAATAGTCCTTCGTAAATTGCTACTGGATATGCATTAGGAGCACTCGGCTGTGCAACGATGTCAACCGTTACAATTTCAAAGTTACTAACATTGCCACTGGATTCATTTACTTCTCCACTGCCTCTGCTACTAACTCCTAAGTTTACTCCACCTTTGATCATTGTTTCCACAAGTTTTCCCATAGGTGTTTCAAGAATCTTAAGTTTTCCGTAACCGTTAGGTCCGTCCATCCACATTTCTTGTATCAGATGCGATACTCGATCAAGATTAATTTTGAGATCATCGGGATGGTCAACTTCGCCAAGAACACTTTTTCCTTCTTTAAGTTGTTCATTGACACTTTGAACGGCAGTAGTAATCTCAGAAACGGGGTAAACACGCTGGTTTGCGTTTTTAACCCCGCCCTGGATACAAATGCCCTTCATAAAGAGATCCTTTGAGCCATCAGCTTTTTCTGTTGCTTCCACAACAATACCAGCTTCTAGTGCGGTTAAGTTCTCTCTCAAGTATAACATAGGTTTGTCTCTACGCTTTACTCATTGTAGCGTCACGTGGATCAGCTGCATCAGTTTGTACTGTTGATTTAGGTGTTGCTCCACCTTTTTCTTCACCAGTTGGATCTACTGCTTTGCCGCCCATATCGTTTTTACCAGCAACTGGACCTGCTGATCCGTCGCCTTGTTCGCTAGTTACAGGTGCCGGAGCTTTTTCGGTGTATTCACGAACAACTTCCTCAGTTTCTTCAACTGATTCCATTTCTTCTTCACCTTCTTCTTCACCTTCTTCGTCGCCCATGTCCATGTCCATGTCCATATCCATGTCGCCGTCTTCAGCTTCGTCGTCACCAGCCATTAGCTGTTCAAACTCTGCTTTAAGCTCTTCTAGTGCATCTTCTAGTTCTACAACGCGGTCTTCGATTTCTTCGTCGCCTTCGTCGTCTTCCATTGAAAGACCTTCTTCGTCTGCTTCGATATCATCAATCATATCGTCTGCAGCGTCGCCGCCTAGTTCTGCTTCATCAAAATCTGATTCTTCAATCTCTTCTTCTGACTCTTCTACTGCTTCTTCATCTTCTTCGATTTCAGCAGTTTCTTCAACTTGATCCTCGTCCACTAGTGATTCGTAGATGTCACGTGACTTTTCTACTACAATCTCATGGAACAAGTCTTTTGCGCCCTGCTCATCTTCTGCGATAAACAGTTCGATTAGTTGTTCAAACTTGTTTTCTGACATTATTAACTCCTATAATACTTTGTTCATAAGGCATTTTGTAGTTTTATTTAGTAATAAGGAGTTTTTACTGGATAAATGCGTACTTTTTGAGCCAAAAAGTAGACTAAGGGGAAATGCAGTTATTCTGCAGCAGGTGCAGATGCATACTGGCGTCTAATCTCTTTGATAGACTCTTGGTATTCTGCTGCTTTTAAGTCAGCAAGTTTACGCAGTTTGCTTAACTGTTCTAGTGTAAGACGTGTTTTACGAGTGTCAGTTTTCATAGCAGCACTGCTATCCTGATATTTCGGCTCGTCTTTATCCTCAGCGTGTGCTTCAACAGGTGACGCATTGCCTACTTCTCGTGTAGGAACGTCAGGATTTTTACTAAACATATCAACTTTTGCTGATACTTGTGTAAATGCTGGTGCTTCTAATTCAAATAATAACATGCAATTATTTATCTTATCCTCTTCGTCTAATCCTAACTCTAGGATACATTAATCCACTTGTAGGACGAGTGTTTACGTCTTTGTTGTATGTGTTGAACGCCATGTTACCTGACGTTGCTCTGTGATTCTTCCACAGTGCTATTCTATCAATGTTTGAACCGTCTATGCTCACTCTTGTGCTTACATCTACGTCTATTGCGTTTGCAGTGTCCGCCATCAATCCTGTAACAGCATTGTTTTGTAAATATGTTCTTGCTTGTGCCTGTGTCAGTGTAGGATATACTTCTGCTAAACAAGCCAGCAAACCTGCTATAAAAGGTGAGGCGTAACTTGTGCCGTTTTGCGAGCCCATTGTATCCCATTTTGGTGTATTGTTTTCCTGTCCGTAATAGGGATTACCGTAGGCAATTTCATCTTTCATCATAGCACCCATCACATGCTCTCCAGCGGCATATATATCTATGCCAGGACCCCAGTTGCTGAAGTCTGATTTACCTTGATCTATGCGGTTGCTTAGAGCGCCTACGTTTATTGCTCCGTTGAATGAGAAGTTGTCGCCACGATGGTAATAATCTCTGAATGGATAGTAGCCATTGAAGAAGTAGTTCCTATTCGCATATGCGGCGCCAGCAACCAAGTAGTTGTCGTAGTTGTTGCCGCCTGATACATCAGTGTAAGCGTTATCGTTGCCAGCCGCAGAGACCACAATGATACCTTCTGCTATGGCATCTACCAAATCACTGTTAGGTGCAGAACTGTTTACTTGAAAGTTGGTGTTGCTGGTAAAATTAGTCCACGATTTACCAGCGTTCTTGTACACTCCACGAGCCAACAGTTCAGCATCACTGAGGAATGTACTGCCGTCGCCCTTGTCTAATGTCACACCTTGGAAGTGTGCTATACTGGCACCTGAATAGATGTTGATTGATCCCAAACTTGCATTTACAATGGTAGGATTCTTTCTACCTGTTGCTGGGTTGATTGATTTGGTTCTGTGGAATTCTCTGATGTAGGCAAAGGTTCTGTTAGTGCTACCACCACCTGATTTGCTTTGCTCGTAGGTCCCATCAAACATATATACATTAGCATCTTTAGCAAGTCCAAATCTTTCACCTGCCGCATAGGAGGCACTTGCTGTTGGATGGTTATTTTCTTGATTATAGTTGTCACGAGCATCTGCGTTGCTGTATGTATAGTTTGTGCCACCTGTTATTGTGTTGTAGTGTTGTCCCCAATTATAATCTACTAATCTGCTTGAATATTCTGCATGATCACTACCTGTGTGGTTTTCTACAATAATGATATCTACATTCTTGCCACTTGCTGAATATGTTACAGTGGTATCAACACGCCTATCAGATGAACTTGCGGCATCGCCGCCCCAACCTGATCTGTTGGCTGTTTCAATGTGTCTTAGTATTCCCCAAGCGTGGTGATCATTATTGGTGTATGTAACTCCGCTACTACCGTTGGCTTTTGTAAATAATGATCCAGTTGGACTTGTGCTTTTGGTAAATCTACCTGTGTATGTAGCATTGTTAACTACGGTCTGTCTGTCCAATACACTCTGTGGAACAACAACTTCTACTCTGTCATCATAACTTACTTCTTTTGCTTCTTCCAAGGTAAGCATGTAGCCTGTAGTTCTTGAAGTTGGTCTGCGTTCTCCGCAATCTACTTTTCTATCTGGAATAGTTATAGCACCGCCTGGTGTTTCCATATCATCATAGAAAGCATCAATGTCTACACCACGTTTTAGTGTAACTTGGAACAGTTCCATTATGATTCCAGTTGTAGTACGAGTAGAGATACCTGCACTGTGTCAGTGCTACCGCTTTTGTTTGTAACCCTACACGGTATATTTGTTGTTGTAAAATTTTCTAGGTTAAATCCATAAGCACCTGGGCTTATGATAACTGTTTCTGCTCCTGTTGTGATAACTTCTGCAATAAGTCCTGCATCTGATGTGGGATCTGTGCCTTCTGCTCTTGAAGCATCTGCTGTTCTTGATGCGGCTTTAACATATAATCTAACTCTTGCGGCTTTGTCTGTTGTGATAGACAGTAGTGCGTATGCTTTGAATCCTGTGATGTCTAAGTCTGCTTCAGCGCCATCTGCTAAACTTGTAGTTTGGTTTGTTCTTATGATTCTGCTTTGAAGGCTACTACCACCACCTGCGTCTTCAAATGTAAAACTACCTGAACCATCTGTAGTAAGCACTTGTCCGTTAGTACCATCACTGATACTTAAATCTGTAAGTACACTAGGAATACTGGTATTGCCTGCAAGAGCAGTTGTACTAGTTGTACCTAATGCTAGTGCATCTGTGATTCCATAACCTGCTATTGTAGTTGGTTTGCTTGTAAGTGAAGCAAATACTCCATCAAACAATGCTGTATCCCCTGCAAGAGCAGTTGTACTAGTTGTACCCAATTCCAATGCATCTGTTATGCCATAACCTGCTATAGTAGTTGGTTTACTTGTTAAACTTGCAAATGTTTGTGCCGGAACACTGGTTAGGTAAGTTCCTAAATCACTGATTTGACTTTCAGTAATACTCAATGCTGCTTGGTGTTGTGTAACATCTGCTTGACTTACACTGGTTTTTGCACCAAGTCCACTTGCTGTGGGAGGAGTGTATGTTAATACACCTGTTGAACTATTGTATGCTAGTGTGCCTGCGCCACTAGCACTGGCTTGTGTAACACTGATATCTGTGAGTGCTATGCCACTGCCGCCGCCTGCACCGCTAATTACAATACCGCCTAGTGTGCTTCCATCGCCACGATATAGTTTAAAATCACTTTCGTCGAGCGCAATATCACCTTCTTGCAACAAATATGTGTCGCGAATACCTTGTACTCTTTTGAAAAATAGTTTACGGAACGCCATAGTTTCTCCTATAGCGTATTTATTAGGCTTCTGTTCTTGGTGGTGCTGATCCTACTGGACTTGCGTCACCAGTTGCGCCTGCTTCACCTGTACCGCCTTCTTCGCCGCCGCCTGCAGGTGCACCTTCTGGTGCTTCAGCATCAATATCAGGCATTTCAAAGTTATCCATATCTGCTTGAATACCGCCTGTAGTAACACCAACACTGCGCATGCTAGGCAGTTCACTATCAACACTGATGTCAGCGTTCTCTTCACGCCATAGTTTGTCATTTTCAAACATTTCTTCTTCAGTCATTCCCAGGTAGCGTTGCATAAGGAAACGCTTACTCATGTATGGGTAACCTTCTAGTGCTTGGAATGTATTGATTTTAGCCGCATCTACTTCTGTTTCGCGGTAACTACTGAAGTTTTGTGGTTCATTAAAGCGCAGTTCAAATGTGCCGTTATCAATCTCAACGCCGCGGAACTTGAGAAACATTTTAAACTCTCTGTCAAACGTTGCCGCTATTAGACGCTGTAGTCTCATGCAGTATTCGTTGAAACGTTTTTCTTGAATAAGTGCAGTACCTACACGACCGTCATTGTAACTTGCTACACCTTCGTCTGGACCTGTTGGCAAATACGAACTAGGAATACGCAAACCGCGGAACAGTTTGTTTGTAAAGTATTTGAGATCATCAATCTCACCTAGGTTAGTACCGCCTGGCAATGTATCAACTTTACTACCACGTCCTTCTGCTGTTTGTGGGAAGAAGTAGTCTTCGTTAGTTGAGAGTGGGTTATATGTTGTATCCATAATGTTAACGCCGCCGCCTGTTTTACTAGGAATGCGTCGCTGATGGATTTCGTTCTTAACACGCTCAACAAAGCTCATAGCCATATGACTTGGCATGTTTCCTACATCAATATAGAATACTCTACGCTCCGGAGCACGTTGGATACGGTAGATAATAATAGCATCTTCAAGCAGTTCTTTTTGCTTGTATACTTTAAACACTTGTTCTAGGATACTGTTACCAAAGGGCCAGTTAGGATCAAGTCCTTCTGTTAAACTAGCATGTACAACGTGTTCTGATTCGATTGCTTTTTCATTCAGCGCACGGTCAAAACGTCCTTGACTAGCACTGCCGCCACTGCCATCATACAAGTTACTAGGCTGAATGTAGCCTCTGTTCTTGTACAAATCGCCTTGCTTGGTGTGGTCACTGTATGTGTTTGCTGTAACAGTTAGATTTTCAAAGTTTGGATTAATGTCTTTAACAACATACTGTTCTGGCTTTTTGCCTTCACTTTCGTTTACAATAATCTTTGTAACTTTGCCCATTTCAACCCAGTACAGTTCAAATGTTTCTGGATCACGAATGAATACTTGATCTCCGTACTTTAGTGTATTACGAAACATTTTGAACAAGCGTTTGTTAAAGTCGTTCAAGTTATTCCAGTTACTAAGCTGCTGTTTGATAATCTCTACTTCACTTTCTGTAGGATTTTCAACAAAGTGAATGTCAAAGCCTGTACCGTTTTCTGTGTTAGTTTGTGTACAAAACTCTGCAAGAATATCCAATGCCGCATTGATCTCACTGTCAATGTCCATGGTTTCATACTGACCATAACGTTCTGTACGGTTAGGATGTCCCACATATACTTCAGGTAGATGCGAGGCATAATGACTGTAACGTGTGCCGTTGTCTGTTCTAGATCCGCCCACGTTTGTTAGTGGACTATCTGTTTTTACTAATGTGAAATGTTTTTTCCAGCTCATGTCTTTATTATACTACCTTATTGTGTATTTACCTAATTATTGTGCGGCTATATTAGCAAGTAAATCTGTTTGTCTCTTGTTGTTATCAAGTATTTTCTGCAAGATAACATCGGAATCTGGATTTGTTACTGTAGCAGGACCGCTCATTCCAGCACCTGCGGTATTGGCATTTGTACTGCCAGTTGTAGTTCCCAGGGTTGCATCTTCGCTAGCTGCAGTATCGACGGTATCAGGTGTTTGTCCAGGTATTGTCACTTCTCTGTTGTATTTTCCAACACCTGTTTGTGTTGTTAAACCAACTGTTTTAGCAAAGGCATTAACATTGTCAGCAATAAATGTTGTTGCTTTGCCTATAAGCAAAATACTTGCTTCAGCATTTTCAAGCATACTAGTGGTTGCGTTACTAAAACTCATACCGAGTTCACGATTGGCTGCTATAAGTTTCATCATGTTTTTAGTTGCTTCATCTTGTGCAGTGCTTGCTTTTACTAGATCTGTTGTTACATCAACTACAGTTTTATTAATGCTTCTAGTCATCAAGTCTTGCATTGGCAAGAAACTTTCTTGCATGGTCTTAATCATACTATTGCTGGTAAATCTACCAAGTGTAGCAATCATGTCTGCAGCTTGCAGATTTTCTTCTCGGATTGCATCACTGTTTTTTGCTGCAAGAATAAATGCATCTGCTGCACCACCGGCGCCACTTTTCACATTATCAACTGCTTGAGTAATACCTGCCATGGCAGTTGGGAATGCCGAAAACTGTCGCAATGCTTCTGCACTGGTTGCCGAACCAAACACTGCTTGGTCAAGGATTGCTTCACGCAAATGAGGAAATGCACTGATAAGTCTTTCCATTTCAGCACGTTGTTCTGGTTGCATTCTTGCAAGACTTGCTTGCACAACTGCGTCTTTGCGCTGTTGACGTTCTGCTTCTTTTTGTTGTTCTACACTTCTACCCATAATCGCTGCCATGGCTTTTTGTTGAACAACATTATTACGCACAGCAGCCGCAAACTCATCTGTGCGCACTGCTACGTCTTGTGCAGACATGCCACTCAACTGAAAGTTTTGCATCATTTCTGCTGTAGCCATGCCCATGTCTTCAAAACCAATGCCTAAACCTAGTAGTTCTTGTCCAAATGTTGTAGTCACTGCTTGGTTAGCTCTAGCAAACTCTCTAGCACCTCTGCGTGTCTGACCACCAAAACTAGCCATTGCTTCACTGTTCTTACTCATAACATTGCCAAACTCAGACATTGTTAAGTTTGCGGCATGTGCATTAACTCTAGTTTCTATCAAACTTCCGCCTAGTATAGCACCACTTTGTTGTACTTTAAAAAATGCGTCTGTAGTAGCATTAAGTTTTTCACTAATAAAACCTATTAAACCTGCTGCGGCAGGTCCAATAACACCGCCAGCTACCAAACCTGCTATACCACCACCTGTTGCACCTAACGCCAATCCCAAAGGACCATCTGCACCAAATAAATCAGCAACTAATGTACCGCCAGCAGCACCTAAAGCAGCGCCTACTAGTTTACCATCCATTCCTTTGATCATATCTGTAATACCTGACACCATGCTTAGTGGCGCGGTATTCATGTTTGCAAAACTTCTGCTTAGGCTTCTGCTTGCCATAGACATTTCTGAACTAAATCTACGTCCAGTGTTGCCAGCCATGTTCATACCGTCACTGGCAGTTTTGCCAGCAATGCCTACATCTTGCCCTGCTTTACTAGTACTTCTTCCAAATAAGGTCAAGGATCCGCTAGCAGATTTAGCAGCTGTTGCTAATCGTTGCTGTGCTTCAGGGCTATTTGCATTATCACTTGAAGCAAGGACCTGCAGGATTCTCTGCATGGTTGCTTCTTCAGCAAACCCATCTGCAAAAACCTCTCCTATTCCAGGAACATTAATCTGTGGCAAAGAAAAAACCTCCAGTTATATGCGCATATAAATACAAGCGCAGTTTACATATTTATACTGTATTTACCTGGAGAAAAACATGGTCGATGTACCCGAGAACTTTTCAATGAATCCTGAACAACTTTCAGCTATGCAAAATCAGCATCAGTCTAATCCTTTACAGCAATACATGCGGCAACCTGCTGTGTATGTGCAACTACCTAGCCAAGGAAGATACTATTCACTAGGGTCAGTAGAAATGCCTATAAGTGGCGAACTGCCAATTCTGCCTATGAGCACCAGAGATGAAATAACAGTGAATACACCAGATGCACTTATGAACGGGCAAGGTGTAGTTGACGTCATTCACAGTTGTGTACCTAACATAAAAAATGCATGGGATATGCCTATTGTAGATTTAGACACTGTATTGATTGCTATACGCATTGCAAGTTATGGTGAAGGCATGGAATACACCAGTACATGTCCTAAGTGTGAAAACACAGACAACTATGAGATTGACCTTAGACAGTTTATGGATCTTAAGGTAAACATGGACTTGTATAACACGCCATTTGATTACAAAGGCATGCAGGTTTACTTACAACCTATGAACTACCAAACACTTAATCATTCTAATCTAGAACAGTTTGAACAAAACAGATTGGTTATGATGGTCAATGACAGTACTTTGAGTGCAGAAGAAAAACAACATAGATTCGCAGAAATCTTTACAGCAATGACTAACTACACTGTAGCAAACATTTCAGGATGTATAAGACAAATCGTTACACCAGACGGCACTACAGTAGATAATCCAGATCACATCAATGACTTTGTAAAAAACAGTGAACGCCAGTTCTATGATACACTGACCAAACACCTAGAAAGTGTAAACAAAGGCATTCCGGAAAAAACTGTTACAACTACATGTGATGAATGTAAACACGAATACTCAACGCCATTTACATTTGACCAAGCGCATTTTTTCGCCTTCGCCTCTTAGCATTAACCAATCCTGAGATTGAGGGGTACTTAAAAGGATTTGATAAGACCGTTGCTGAAATCAAACAGACAATGGCAAAGATCGCATGGTATATGAGAGGAGGAGTTTCTATGTCAGAACTACTTGATATGCCAAGTAATGATTATGCTTACTTCAACAAAGTAGTTGATGATAACGTAGAACTTAGTAAATCAGCTAAAACAGTTATACTTTAGGAACGAACTAAAGTTCGTTCATTCATTTCACTTCGTTTCATTCATATTTTTTTAATGAGCGAAGCGAAAGTTCTATTCGCAGAAGTTGGAGTCATACTTCACCCGTCTCCGGGTGAAGCAATGATTTGGATACTATTCGCATCGTACGTCATCTGTTATAAGAAGATTGCATTGCTGCACGGAGGCGGAAACCCGCATACCCCCTACTTCAGCCTTCACGAGTGATCTCGGAACCTTTCATACATCATAACAGCAATGCATGTCCAGCAACGGTTGTATCTGTTTCACAGAGCCGTTATCTTTTTAGCCTTAAGTTGGTTTATTCTTGCATCATGCGATTCGCCGCTGTTGTTACAGAGTAGTGCGCTTTTTGTTGAGATGCTATATAGCCTAATTATTCTGTGATAATTTTATTGAGTATGCCTTTGCCGTGTACTCGTACACGGATGTGCCCATTGTAATATTCGTCTGATTCAAGTACTTTGTGATTAAACTGTTCTCTTGCTTCAACATAACTTAGTTGCGATTTGCTGATGCAATAAAACAATATTTCACGCTTGAAGTTGTCTGTGCCTAGTTTGTCGACGTCTGCGTTCAGTTCGTCTGATGAGCCATAATATGTACGCCAGTCTGATTCAACAGTGCTACGGCGTTTGTTTTTTCTGCCTTTGAGAGGAGGTTTTGTTTTTTTAAATGATGCCAGTTTTTTGCCAATGTATTTTCTATTGTTTGTAAGATTAGTAATGAGATATACAAAACCTACAGTGCCCTCGGGTAGTTCATCAACTATTTTGTCATTGTAATACCAAGGTTCCATGTAGTACTATATATCTCATATCACTTATTCTTTATGAAATCGTGAAGTTCCTTAGCCACTATACCGTGAGTAAGTGGACCTGCATGTCCATGCTCACCATCCAGCGCACGGTCAAGCCATTCACCTTGATTCAACATAAAGTTTGGGTACTGAACAGCAAAGTCTCTGATTGCGTCAAACACTTCGTTGGTCAGTCCCCAAGTATTAGTAAACACAACTCTATCATGTTTGTATCGTTCCAGTGCAGATCCTAGTTTGAATCCACATCTACCTGCATGATCTCCTGTGTCTTTGATCCTGCGGTTGCGTTCACCTTTAAACCACAAGCAACTTTCACTGCGCCATGGATACGGTAGCATAACAATGTGCAACTTTGCAGGATCAACACTTAAACTGCGATCCAAAAATCTGCAAGTTGCTTCAATGCTTGCACCGTTCCATGCCAAGTTAACATGTCCTAGACCTGTTGCATCACTAAGCAGTGATACCCAAGTTTGACTGTAACTTTCCATTTGATAGCCGCATGTGAAACTATCGCCGAGGGCAACAAAGTAGTCTTCTCCTGGTTGCACAATAGGTGTGCTAAACTGCTCCCAGGTAGTCCAGAACCAATCCTTTGGAACTATGTGACTGTATTCTTGGTACATTATTGCTCTCTTAGCCATAGTATAAATGCACGTTTCATTTGCAGAGATTCTGTAAAGTTATCACTACAATGAAACTTGCCACGGTCAAACCCTATCAGTTTGCCCATTGTCCACTTGCAAGCCGCTTCAAGTGTAACATACTGTTGATCATCTGCCCAACAATGACTGGCATATTTTTGCCAATCCTCATCACTGATATGTTGTTCAAGCGGCTCATTGCGTTCCTTGTAGAGATAAAAGTCGTTGTAGTTAGCGTTTTGCTCAAATACAACTGTGTGACTGTTATAGTCTGCAAGAGGCACAATAAGTGTATAGTAAGGAACACCTTCAAGTTCTTCTGCTACATGATCTACTTTGACATAATAGTCAGTGTGCAAATCATAAGCAAGATGACTTTCTAGTATCTGTCCCTTTTCGATTACAAATGGATCGAGAATCCATTCTAAACGATTCTTTACTAGCTCAAACACTGTGTCTAGTTTTTCTCTAGGTACCCAGTGTTGACTAGTAACGTGCTTACCTTTCCACACTCCCCAATGGTCAACAAACTCTGTTGTTTCATTGGTAGCAGAAAGCACTCGACGTTCCGTTTCATTTAACTCATTATGCGGGATAAACTCTGGAATGTCAAGTGTTTTATGCATTACATTGCGTTCTTTTTATCTTGGATCTCTGCACGACGAGTCTTAGCAAGTTTGCCAAGTTCACCTAGTGCTTTACGAGCTCTTGTTGCCGCTGCTTTTACGCCTTTTTCTTCAAATGCTGCATGCTCTTTGAGATATGCTTCATAGTTTTCAACGATTTGATCGTGTGTCATGGTTTACTCCTTACCATTCAGTTACATGATGTTTATCATGTAGTTTTGCTTTTACGCATTTTGTTCGACATTCTTGATTGTCAAACTTCTTGAACTCTGTAGTCCAATACGGGTCTTGCATTATATCTTCTATTGTTGTATTATGCAAGTTAAATCTTGTTTGTGCAAGTTCTATAATATCTGCATTGTGCGGATAGCGCAGTGCAGTCCAGCAACAAGGATAAAACTCGCCGGTTGCTTTTAGAAACACGCCTTTGTTTCCAATGTAGCACAGTGCTGGGTATTCATCGCTTGCATCCAACTCTTGTGCTCTTTGCCAAAACACAGACTTTAAGTCTGCACCTGGTCTTGTTTTGTTACTTAGATACTGTTGCCTTCTTTGAAACCTGTGTCCGTTTGCAACTAAGTCTTTGCTAACAGGTTCTAGCAAATCATCTTTGCCATATGCATCTGGATACTTGCTTCCAAACTTAGTACTCAGTGTAAGTTGCCAGCAGTCAACACCAATGTCTTCCGCTAGTTGCTTTATATAGTCTAGTTTACTTTCATTGAAGCGAAAAGCAATAGTAGCAACCACTGTGTAACTTGTTGTGTTGTGTGCTACAAATGTATTCATGCCTTGCATGATACTTGCCCAGTCACAGTTAACTCTGTATTTACTGTTCGAATCTTGATTCCACCCGTCCAAACTCCAATGTATTTCATCGTGTGCGTTAAGAGCGTGTGCAAGTGTGCGCCACCAATCTTCAGTCTTGTAACTGCCGTTAGTAATAATCAACAACTGTATAGTTGGGTTGATTTGCTTGATCCAATCAACGATTTCCAAAAACTCTTTAGCATATATTGGATCACCGTCGTCACCGCAAAAACTTATTTTACGCATATTTTTTATTGCAGTTTCTCCTATCTGTGTACGGAAAAACTCCAATGTAAGTTGACGATTAAGCAGTGTTTCTGGAACTTCCATGCGTGTACATCGTGGACATTTCAGTGTGCAAATACTGCTTACTTCTATGTGCCAATGATCCAGTGCTAGGGTCATACCATCTCTACATCGGTGTCGTAACTAGTAAAGCCATTTTCTTTGATAACTTTTAGCACATTGTTTACACGACCAATAAGTTCATCTTTGTGGCTTACTAGCCATACACTTTTGTTGCGCTCTCTGCTCATGCGTTTGAGTACGCCCATAGCATTTTCAACACCTGCACTGTCCATTCCACTGTCTACTAGTTCGTCGATAAACAACAAGTTGATTGGCTGATATAGGCTTTCCCAAACATCACGGAACGCCCAACTTAAACTTAGTATAAGTCTGTTACGCTCGCCTCTGCTCAAGTTATCAAAGTCCAAGTCTCTGCCTAGTTCTTGTATTTCTACTGTTAGATCATTTTGGAACACCACTGTGTGCGGTAGTCCAACTGCGCCTAGGTATCCTTCTAGTCTTGTATTCAAGTATGCAAGATTTTGATCAATGATACGTTTGCGGATAAAACTGTCTTTGTTAGTAAGTAGTTTAAGCAAAAACTCCTGGTGATTCTGTACACGAGTAAGTTCGTTGATTGTATCCCACGTTATTTCTTGCACCGCAGTTTGTTCCATATCTACGATTTGATCGGAGTAAGGGTCACTTTCATCGAACTTATTTTGTAGTTGGGACTCAAGAGTTGATAAGGTTGTTCTATGGTTATGGGCATCTGATACATCATCGTAGAAAGTTCTAGGTTTTGCTGGTACTTCTGATTTTCTAACTTTGAGTTCTCCAATGCCTGTTTGTAACTCGATAAGGAAACTACTTGACTCTTCATGTTCTTTCTCCGCTTTTTCAATCTCTTTTTTATGACTGTCTAGATGTTCAATGCTTTGATTGCAACTATGACATACTCCGTCTTGCCATCCTTCTAGAGCTTTCAGTGTTTTTGCAACATCTTTTTCAGCACGACTTTGTTGTGCTTGCAAACTGGCAATGTCTTTTTGTAGTTGAGTTTGTTCATTGTCTAAGGCACGCCAGTCAGCAAGTTCTGTGTGTAAACGCAGTTCCTCATCAATGTCAACATGACTGAGATCATTGATTGCTGTTTTAAAGTTCGCAATGTCCTGATCTTTTTTCTCTTGCCACATACGCTGTCTGCGTTTGAGTGCATCGACTTGTTCTGTAATCTTGCCGTTAGCATCTTCAACTGCTTTGATACGGAACTCTTCTTCTTGGATCTTATTCTTAGTTACACGCACCATTTCTTTAAGATTCTCTGCTTTCTCACTGAGAATAGTAATACCCAACAACTGCTCAATAATAGCACGTTGATCGTTAGTGCGCATACTTAGAAACGGTTCGCTGTATGTGTTTAGTGCAAGCACATGTTTAAACATGTCATGGCTCATACCTAACAGTTCTTCGATAGCCTTTTGTGTTTCTCTGCTATCTCCCTGTGCGTTATCCTCTGTTTCTTGTTCGTTGTTGTTAATGTAGAACTTTAACACATTAGGCTTACGTCCACGTTCAATACGATACGCCAGCCCATCTTTTTCAAACTCCACAGTAGTAAGCATGTTCTTACCATTGGTCTTGTTGATCAAGTTGTCCTTGCGAATGTTTGTAAGTGCATTGCCATATAATGCATAACTTAGCGCATTGATGATAGTGGTTTTACCAGTTCCATTTCTACTGCCAGCATCGCCTCCACCTGTGTCCAGGTTTTCACCCAACACAAGTGTAAGGTCATTGCGGTTAAAGTCAATGGCTTGTGTGGTGTTACCCACACTCATAAAGTTTTTTACTGTAAGTGTATCTAGTTTGAACATGTGTTTATTATACTATAGATTTCTGTAAATGTCTAACATTAGGTTAGTGTCATATTGCTCGCTGTCAATCTGTTGTAGTTGACTAGTTACAATAGTATCTACACTTTCAAAGTTAATCTCACCTGAGATTTGCATGTCCATGTCTTCAACCTTCATAGGGATTAAACTTAGTTCACGCAGATTGTATTCTTGTATAAAAGTTTCTTTGATAAAGTTTGCTTCTTCGTAACTAATATCTACATCCAAGTTAACACGGGCATAGGTCTTTGGACCCAGATACTTTTCAGGACCTTCCAGTAGTTGACTTATTTTCAGTGTGCGATACTTTGGCTGATCGGGCCATGCAATATACTGTTTTGTCCCGTCCCAATCCAATAACATCATGCCTCTGTCATCATCGCCGGCATCGCTGTAGTTGTGAGGAAATGCATTGCCTGTGTACACAACATTGCCTTTTTCCTGTCGCTTGTGAAAATGTCCTGTAAACACAGTACCACAACGACCAAAGTCATCTGCACTTAGTTCACCGTGATCAGGCATCTGTACCATAGCGTTCATATAAAAATGAGGAAGTTCAAAGTGACCAATCACATAGTCAGCATTTACTTTGCGCATCTGCTTGTGTTCATCGCCTACTAACCATGGAATAAACGCAACACCGTCTACTTTAGTAATGTCATTGTAAAACTGTATGTTCTCAAACTTCTTAATAAAAGCAACGCTGTTGTAGTCGCGCTTGTCTCTGTAGTACTCATCATGATTGCCAGGGATAAAGTGGATTGTATCAAACGAGTCGTTGAGCAAGTCTAGCGCAGCAATACTGTAGTTTAGCGTAGCAACGTTGATACTTGCACGTTGATGATGCCAATCGCCCATAAAGATACAGGTATCTGCACCTTGTGCTTTAGCCTCTTTGCAAAACCAAGTAACAAAGTCTAGACAATCCTTGTTGAAAGTCTGGCTATTGCTCTTGTTACCAAAGTGAATATCCGTGAATACGGCGGCCCGTTTGAACAAACTCATGTATTAAAAAATAACCTAATGTTTCCATTGTAGTATGCATCATAAGATTCTAAATCTATATTGCATTGTAACACGTCTAAATCCAGCATGTCAAGCTCTTTTGTAACATAATCTTTGCATTGTGTTATGCTAGGAGTTTCTGTACCAAACATCTCTACTAGATAGCGTGTGTTCTTTTTGTACGGAGCATCTTCTACCATTCTAGCCAAGTTTAGAGCAATATAGCCTCTGCCTCCTGGTTTGATTATGTTAGCAAACTCAAGTATGCGTGTTCTCATATAGTCTAAAGGTATGAAGTGTAATGCGCATATGCTAAAAGCCGCATCAAAACTATGAGTGTATTGTTTACTAAACTCTGCATCAAACCCTGCTTGTATGTCTGCTTGTTCGAACTCTGGATCTACACCTGTTAAGTGCGGGATAAACTTTTTGTAATAGTTAGTGCCGCATCCAATATCGGCAATACTAACAGGATTTTTTTCGAGTAAAAGGTTTAGACATTCGTAAACGTCAGCAAACCCAATCCTATAACTTAGATAGTCTCTAGGGTTAAGTGTATTGAGTTCGCTTTCGTTGTCTAGTAGTATGTCGTAGTGTTTATCCAGTGTTTCAGGAAGAATTTGCATCTGAATATGCTTTTTTAGTCGCTATTTCATTCTCTACTTGTCTTGTATAACTTGGGTTTAGACCAGCACTTTCCAAAATGTCATCACGGATTGCTTGGTTTTTCTTTTCCAAGTTCAGCACACGAGTAAAACTGTTTGTGATAGCAGCAGTGTAGTAAGCAAATGGATTTTCACTTTTACTTTCATCAAACTGTAGACCAATCTGTGTAAGTTGTAGCAGTGCTTGGCTACGCATTTCATCATTGTAAGTGTATCCACGCCAGTTTGAACGTGTGCCATAACGCTCGCATAACTTCATGTACATACGGGCAAGTTTGTTTGTGGTGTTGCCATGTGTTTTACAGAACGCACCATTCTCAAGCCCGCCTTCCCAGTGACTTTTACCAACACAAACTAGTTCATCTTCTTGATTGAATCTAAAGTGTTGATATGGAGGGAAGTTGCACTGCACATGATGATCGGCGACAGTTTTTGGATTTTTCTTACGACCAGGGTGTAGTGGGATATGGTCATGTGTCATAATGCGAAATACAACTTCAGTTTTGTTGATTTTTTTCCAGTCGACTGCAAAATCTGCTTGTTTGACCTTTTCGCCGCGCATTCTAGCTGCTTCATAGTTTTGTTTTTGTATGCGATCGGCTTGATTGCGTTTTGCTTGTGCGATAGTTCTAATATTGATTTTGTCAACATTTGGAAGGATAATATCGTAGACATTGTCACCTTCGTTCACATAACTAGAGTAACTGTTCTTAGATAAGTGTATTTCTTTCAACAAATCGCGATTGTTGAGGTAGTTTTTCCTTTTGATCATGTAATGAGATTCCTTTTATATGCGTATATTATACAACCTATAAATATACTTAGCAAGAAAAAAATATAGGATTTTTAAAATGCCCTTTAACTTAGGTAGTAAGTTTCTTAGAAAAGCAAACAGTTTTGTAGATGGTAAAATCGGCAAAGCACTTCCTGGTAACGATCCTCTCAGTAAGATTGGACGTAACATACTAGGTGCAAGTGCTAACAGGTTGCTTGGTGCTGGGCTTAACGCCGCAACAGAACGTTTTCCATTTTTGCAGGATATTGCAACAACTACTTTTAGAGACAACGACACTCGTGTTAGACTCAGTCTTAGTCCTGGAGCTGCTAACATCTTGTATAGATCAAGCAGTAAACTACTTGAACCTTTGCAGGACACAGACGGCATACTATTTCCTTACACACCGACAATCAGTGTGAGTCACAGTGCAAGTTACACAGGCACACATCCTACACACAGTAACTACATTCAGCACAGCTATAATGCCAGCAGTGTTGATGTTATCAGCCTTGATGGATATTTTACAGCAAACACAGGTGATGAAGCACGTTATGTTTTTGCAGTTCTGCATTTTCTTCGTAGTGCTTACAAAATGTTTTATGGTTCAGACAGTCTCAGAGGCACACCGCCGCCGGTTCTAAGACTTAGCGGCTATGGTCCATTCAACTACAACAGTGTGCCGTGTGTGCTGACAAACTTTACAGAAATTATGCCATCAGACAGAGATTATATTGAAGTTCCTTTAGCGGCATCACCTGATGTAGCAACAAAAACTATGATACCTAGTTACATGGCTGTTACACTGAGCCTATCACCTATCTATACCAAAAATCAAATCGGTAACTTTAGTTTACAGAAGTTTGCAAGCGGGCAGTTGATTGGCAAGCCTGGCAGAGGTGGAGGACACTTGTAATGGCAACTTATCGCAGTGATAGTCCATACGCTAACACAAATACATACAGCAGTTATTTAGATGTACTAGTGCCTAGACGCATCCCTCCACGTCTAGATGATATTTTGCATACCATAACACAAGTTCATGAATACAGACCTGATCTGCTAGCCTATGACTTGTATGGTAACAGTAACCTGTGGTGGGTTTTTATTGCAAGAAATCCAAATGCATTTGAAGATCCTATTTGGGATTTCCGTGTAGGTCAGAAGTTTTATATTCCAAAAAAGGATGTAATCGACTCAGCGTTAGGAATCTAATATGGCTGGCAACACTAAAAATCCATTTCAACAAGAATATATAGACTCGTTCCAAGGTAAAGATGCAAGTTCTACAGACGGCTTACCACCAGAAACATTACAACAACTTCGCTCCGCGGGATATGCTATTGACAGAGTAGGCGACTCAGATCCCAACTCTCCTGTTTATAATCCAAACTATAATAAGTTTTACAGACAAGGGTATGGACAAAGAACACAGACTAGCAATCCAGCACCTCAAGACACCAGTCTTTTTAATGTAGAACCAGATCCTATTAGAGTAACGCAAAATCAAAGTACAACTGTGCCTGGCATAGATGATGGAGATAGACGTGGCAGACAGGATTATCAAGGTGCTAGCACAGGTGCATATGGTGAAGGCATTTGGAATAATAAAAAACTAGACCGAGGAAGTTCAGGTAAAACTGTAAGCAGTGATGCACCAGAACAAGTTATCTATGGCATGGAAGATGAGTACGATGACGACTTGGATGCACAGCATAATGGACAAGTGACACGCAGCGATGGAGAAACAGGACCTCCTATAGGACTTAACGAAAGTGCTCGAACAAAAACAAAAATCAGCAATGTAAAAGATCCTACTGCTCTTAACACAGGTCCTTTCATGGAGGATATTACAAAACTACAGATCAATCCTCGATTAAATGAACTGAACAACATTGCAAGTTACACTTATAACATTGCACTGTATATGATGAACAGTAGAAGTTATATTGATATTACAAATCAACCTCGCACACCGCAGGAAGCACTTAGTCCTCCTAACGCATTTTTGCTTATGCGCAGTGGTGGTGTTGGATTAGACAATCAAGGATCTGAATGGTTTGATGAGTTTTTTATCGACGATTTAGAAGTAACAAACATTGCAGTAGGACCAAACAAGTTTAAACAAAATACAAATGCTACAGATGTAAGATTTACAATCACAGAGCCACGTGGTGTTACACTGTTGGAAAGACTGCAAAGACTAGCAGGCTCAGTGTTAGCCAGTACTAGAGAGCGTTATATTCATGCTCCTTATTTGTTGGAAATAAGTTTCAAAGGCTATGATGAAAATGGTACGCCTGTAGTTGCACCAAGTTTACCAAAGTACATTCCTATTAGAATCACAGACATGCAGTTTGATGTTACCACAGCAGGTACACAATATCGTGTAACTGCTATTCCTTTTGCTAACACTATTATGGGTAGTATAATGAGTACTATTCCATTTAACGTAGAAGTAAAAGCAAAAACAGTGGGCGATATCTTCAGTGCAGGAGTCATTAAAGAAAGAGTAATCGAAGAAAGAGAACTAATCATTGACGAAGGCGATGACAGTGAAGTAGAACATATTAAAAAAACCACTGTAAAAGAAAAGTCTAAAAACCTAGCAGAAATACTGACAGGAGTGCAAAAAGACCGTACCAAACCACGCACAGTGTTAAGAGAAGCAGATTTTGCAGTATCTGAAACCGTTGTGCCGCCAGCAGCAGAGGGTTATGATACTTACGAGTTTTTGATTGCGGCAGAAATAGCCAATGCAAAACTGAACATGGACAGTCTGTATGATGCACTAAACACACCGTCTCCTACAGAAGGTGAGAAGAAAACTAAAGATGCAGGAGACAAAAGTCAGTTCGAAGCATATGTCCAAGGTCTTGCAACTGGAGTTACGTTAGATAAAGGAACTTCTACGTTTAAAATCAATGCTGGTACTGATATAACAAAACTGATCAACCTTGTGATCATGCACAGTGATTACATGGATCAAAATGTTGTAGACAATCCTGATCAATATGCAAGTAGTGGTGATCCTATTAAATGGTTTAAAATACGACCTGTGTTTATGAGCTCAGAAGGCCCTGGCAAAGGATATGATCAAAAAGATGGAAGAATGAAATACAACATTGCATATGCTGTAGAAAAAAACAATATCTATTACAGTGATTTTCCTTGGGCTAAAAAATCCAAACCAGTAGGCGAAGGAGTGCATAAGATATACAACTATATGTTTGAAGGTAATAACACTGAAGTGTTAGATTTCAACATGAAGTTTAGAGCTGCATTCATGCAGGTGATGACGGCAGGTACAGGTAGTCCTTTTGCAAATAAAAGCAGCAATAGTCATTTTGCTCCAGTTGTAAAAGAAGTGCCGCAAAGTGTAGAAGGAAATACAGTTAATGGTCCAAATACTTTAACACGCAATCGTGCAAAAGATTTGTTCAGCAGTGTAATGAGTGACGGTGTTGACATGGTTGAACTAGACATGCAAATACTAGGAGATCCTGCATTTATTCCTACCAGTGACGCATACTGGCAAGATAAAGTTAGACGTGGACAAAGTTATACAGAGGCATTTATGCCTGATGGAACGATTAACTACAATATTAGTCCACCATATGTACAAGTTAATCTGCGCACACCCACTGACTATGATGAAAATACAGGACTTGCTTTTCCTTTTAAACATGGAAACAGTGCCTTTAGTGGTATATACAGACTAACTAGTATTGACAATACATTTAGTGGTGGTGTGTTTCAACAACGGCTAAATGGTATCAGAGAGCCACTGCAACCTCAAGCAGGCGGCGGTGTGCAACGACAAGCAAATCAAACTAACACTGAACGCAACACTTATCAAGATCAAATACTTAGAGATCAACGAGCAGGTCCTAGAACTTTTGGTAATGCTAGTGTTGCAAGCAATACGGACGATGCTTATAACATTGGCAGTGCAGGAGAGTTTTCAACAGGAGCAAATGTAAATGACTACGAATACGAAGCATTTGGAAAACCTGCTAAACCACAATATGATGATGCAATACTAAGAAGTTCAAGGATACAACGCACATTACCGGAAGTTGATCCTCCGGGTGTAATCGTAGAAATATTCCGAGATGGCGAGTTGGATGGCGAATAAATGGCAGTAGATATATCGAAACAAGGCGCTAAAGGTGGCGACCAGCAATATGATACCTCCCAGTTAAGGGGTGTAAGAGAAGAACGTGGCATTGTTACTGGCATTGTAAAAGCCAATGTACATGGTGCACACATGGGTGTGATTCAAGTATGGATTCCAACATTTAGTAATGATCCAAAAGACAAAGCACAGTGGCGCACAGTGCGTTACTGTAGTCCTTTTTACAGTCGTGTAGACAATCAAGGCGTTGGCGACACTTATGCTGGCACAAAAGTTCCTGCAGGCATTGTTACTCCTCCGCCAGACCTAGGCACTAAGGTGCTGTGCTTCTTCCCAGAAGGACGCAATGCTGAAGGTTATTATTTTGCGTGTGTTCCAGACACATTTATGATGCAAACACTGCCTGAGCCAACATTATTCAACGATGTAGCATCAGGTGAGTTTAATGATATTCCACAAGGCGACAAAGACACCAAGGCAGTCACAAACTGGAAATCACAAAACAGACCAGAAGATTTCTTTACACAACAAGCCAGTGTAACACAAGGATTGGATCAAGACAAGACACGTGGATTGAACAGCAGCGGTTACATGCGTGAAAGTCCTAGTGAAATAATAGGCATCAGTAGTAAAGGGCGACGTGTTGATACTGATGGATTAGACTTTACTGTAAAATATAACAGCCAACTCAAAGATAAGAATACAACAAACAAACATGTGTTAGATGGATTGCTTGGTCCATATGGTAGACGCAAAGGTCACAGTATTGCACTTGATGATGGCGATGTTGATGGCAACAGCAATCAAATAAGATTAAGAACCAGCACAGGTCATCAAATATTAATGAATGACACTGAAGGGTTGATTTATGTAGGCAATGCAGAAGGCAGTGTTTGGATTGAACTCAACAACACAGGCACTATGGATGTGTATGCCAATGATAGTATAAACTTCCGCAGTAAAAACTTAAACTTTCATGCCGATCAAAATATCAAGTTTCACAGCAAAGGCTACACGCAGTTTGTTAGTGAAAAACAAATGCATGTAGAAGGCAAAGAACAACTTGTAATGACCACTGAAGGTGAAGCAGGTATTACAGGTAAATCGGGACTACACTTAGACAGTGGCGGTAGTTTAAATGCAACAGCAAAAAGTCAAGCCTTTATTAACTGTGGCGGTGTTATGAGTATTGCAGGCAGTCTTGTGTTGCTACAAGGTCCTAAAACACCTGCTAAAAGTGCTAAGAGTGTAAATGTATTAAGCAAAGAAGAAGTTGACTTTGACCGAGGAGCAGGACAGTTTACCACAGCACCTGCACCTTTGCAAACAACAGTAGACAGACCTACAACACATGAGCCATTTGTAGATCACGGTAAGAACAATACGCCTAGTCCTTATACAGGTGGATTAGCAGGCGGCGGCGGTGGATTAGCAGGCGGAGCATTTGGTGTGATTGGTCCTATTGCCGGCCCGATTGCTGCTGGAGCAGGCGCTGCTGGCGGCTTAGGTGCAGTCGCTGGTGCGTTAGGTTCTAGCGGTGGTTTAGCAACTGGCTTAGGTGGAACACTAGGAGGTAGTGCAGGGGACTTTTTTGGTACTTCATTCGGCGGCGGCTTTGGTGATATTGCAGGTAACTTGGGTGGAGACTTCTTAACAGGAGATTTTACAAACGTTCTCGGTGAGGCAGGTTTAGGCGACGCTCTTGGCGGGCTAGACTTTGGTGCAATCTCTAGTGACTTGTCACAAATAACCAGCAACTTGCCTATAGAAGATATTCAAGGTGCTATTGGTAGTGCCACAAGTCAACTTCAAGGAGCTGATTTTGGAAAACTAGTTACAGATGCAACTGGTAAGATTACGAATATTACTGGCGCATTAGACGCACAACTTCCAGGACTAGCACAAGAGTTTGGTCCTGCATTAGGCAAAGTTGTACCTCAACTTAATGATTCATTGCCTGCTTTATTAGACAGTCCTGTACTTAAACAGTTTCCTGTCACAGACATTGTTCAGCAGCTTGACACAGGATTTAGTATAGGTGTCCTTGACAGCCTAGACATGCAAGGATTAAATGCTGCTGTTGTACAACAAGTAGGCAGTCTCAACAATAATGCTTTTGTGGACGCTGCAACTAAAAGTGTTGGCAAATATGGATTTAACGTTGATCAACTTAAATCACAAGGGCTTGTCAGACCTGAAGCAATATTTAATGACCAACTTGCAGATCCAAGTGTATGGACAGGCAAAGGCGGAGCAAACAGTCTTGGCAAGTTTTTAGGCAATGGTGGATTACAAGAACAAGTAATGCAACAAGTAGTTGCTAGTGACTACCAAAAAATGCTTAACGATGGTGCTATTCAAGTTACAGATGGTCCAAAAGAAGTTATGGGTATGTTAACAGCGGCAAATATATCTAGTACAGAAGTTGCTAGCGCAGTAAGGCAAGGTAGACAAGATTTCCAAGGTGTAATACGAAATACTACTAATATTCCGAATGGTATTGATGTTTCAAGTAAAGTTAAAGATGCTATATCAACAGGCGCGGCAGCCGCAGAGCGTGTTACAAAGATAAAAGAACCAGCAAAAACAACCACTACTACAAGCACTACAGTAATTGGAGATACAACGATTAATGAGCAAAGTATTGTTAGCACCACTGGCGGCGGAAGTACAACTACAACAACTCCTGTAACAGGAGGTGAAACAACTACAGCAAAACCTTATGATCCGTACAGTGGTAAGAATGGCGGCAAGATCAAACAGATTGACGACCAGATTGCACAAATAGACGCTCAAAAGTTTGACCTTGATTTTGAGGGTAAGTTAAGTCCTCAACAACGCAAACAGTTCAATGATCAACTTATAAGACTTTATGCCTTGCGTGATCAACTACAAAAAGGAGGTTAAATACAGTTATGGCAGTTGCAACATACAAAGGATTCAGCACAGTAGGTAATAACTTTGGTAGTTCAAAGTTAACTGATACTGATTTGATTAAACGTGATTTATTGAATCATTTTGCGATTCGTAAGGGAGAAAAACTTATGAATGGCGACTTTGGTACTTCAATACAAGATTTACTGTTTGATCCTCTTACAGAAGAAATAAAAGGCAGAATCGTCCAAGAAGTAGATGCTGTTATAGCCGCCGATCCTCGCATTGTTAGTCAAGGTGTAGTGCTAGACGAGTTTGGTAATGGACTACAAATCGAAATGCAAGTTCGTTATGTTCACAATAATCAAGTTGAAAACATGATTGTTAACTTTAGTAGACCAGATAGAGAACTTGAATAATATACCTATATTATACAGTTAATAAATACTGCAATACAAAGAATTAGGATTGTAGGAAAATGGCTGCAAGCACAAGACAAGCAAACTTATTCGCTGCTGAAGATTGGAAAAAAGTATACCAAACCTTTCGTGAAGCAGACTTTCAAAGTTATGATTACGAAACTATTCGTAAAAGTATGGTGGATTATATCCGCACATACTACCCAGAAGATTTCAACGATTTTATTGAAAGCAGTGAGTATATTGCACTCATTGACCTTATTGCATTTCTTGGGCAAAGCCTAAGTTTCCGTGCAGACTTAAACGCTCGTGAGAACTTTTTAGAAACAGCAGAACGCAGAGACAGCATACTACGCTTGGCTCGCATGCTTAACTATTATCCAAAGCGTCAGCAGATTGCTAGAGGCTTACTTAAAGTAACCAGCGTACAGACCACAGAAGATATATCAGACAGTAATGGTAACAATCTGCGTGACCAAGAAATCACTTGGGGCGATCCTACTAACAGTGACTTCTTAGAACAGTTTACAACAATACTAAATGCTGCAATGGTTAGCACACAACAGTTTGGTAATCCTGGACTGAAGACAACCATTGGTGGTATCAATATTGAAGAATATAATATTAGAATCGGCGAAGGCACTGTGCCTGTATATGATTTTCAAAACAATGTAGGTGCGCAAACACTGGACTTTGAACTTGTAAAAGGTACATACAGCGGTACAGACTACTTGTATGAAGCATCACCTCAGCCAAGCTCAACAACAAACATCATTTATCGCAACGACAACCGCGGATTCAACAGTGCCAACAACGGCTTCTTTTTCTACTTTAAACAAGGTAACTTGCAAAGTGCAGACTTTAGCATTGCTGAAAAACTACCTAACCGTACAGTAGATATTGATATAAACAATGTTGACAATAATGATGTATGGTTGTATCAACTGGATGATAGAGGAAACGAAACTACACGCTGGGACAAAGTACCAGCAATCAGTGGCAACAATGTTATCTACAACAGTCTTAGTGTAAACAATAAAAACTTATTCACAGTGCGCAGTCGTGCAGATGATCAAATCAGTTTGGTGTTTGGAGATGACGTATTCTCTAATATTCCAACAGGTTCGTTCCGTGTATATTTCCGCACAGGCGCAGGTACTACATATAAGATTATTCCAGATGACATGGCTAACATACAGATTGTTATGCCCTATATCAGTCATGTCAATCAGATTGAAAACTTAACTATTAATCTAACACTGCAAAGCACTATTGCAAATGCAAGCGGCAGAGAAAGTTTAATAGATGTAAAGCAAAAAGCACAGCAACAGTACTACACACAGGATCGTATGATTACTGGTGAAGACTACCAAGTTTTGCCTTACACAAAGTTCAGTAATATTATTAAAAGCAAAGCAATCAACAGAACTGCTAGTGGTATTAGTCGTTACTTGGATGTGCGTGATACAACTGGAAAATATGGTAGTACAAACATTGTTGCTGAAGATGGTATTTTCTATCGTACAGAAGACTTGCAAAAGTTTCAGTTTACGTTTATCACTGACAGTGACATCAGTAATGTTATTGCACAGCAAGTAGAAAAGAACATTCTTAAAAACGATAGTTTGCATTTCTACCTTAAAAACTATGGTGGTATTAATGTAGAGGGACTAAACATTGATTGGAATCTCACAACCACTACTACAGGCACATGTACTGGTTATTTTAAAAATGACGTAGATGCTGCACAAAAGATTGGACAGTTTACCAGTAGTAACTTGAAATATGCAAAAGTAGGCAGTCTACTAAAGTTTATTGCGCCAGGTGGCAAAGTTTTTGACATTAACAATAACCTTATTAATGGCACTAGTGGTACGATTAATACTAGAGACTTTATTTGGGCTAGTATCACAACAGTGATAACAGATGGAACTAATCAAGGAAAAGGAAATCTTGACGACGGTTCCGGTCCTGTGACACTTAGTGAAGTTATTCCAGCAGATGCAGTGCTAAAAGAAGTTATTGCTCCATGGGTTACAACACTGGGTAGTACTGTTAGAAACGCAGTCATTCAAGCAGTAGGCGATTATAAAACATTTGGGTTGCGCTATGATAGAGATACACAATCGTGGGCAATCATTGAAAGTTTAAATCTTAACCAAGCAAATACATTTAGTTTGACAAATGCTGGCAATACCAGTAACACAAGTCTAGACAACAGTTGGTGGTTCAAGTTTACCAATGATGGATCTACATATACTGTGAACTATCGCAGTACAAGTTATATTTTTGAAAGCAAACTAGAAACACGTTTTTACTTTGATAAAGACTTGACTATTTTTGATCCACGCACAGGCAAAACAATCAAAGATAAAATTAACATTCTAAAAGTTAACGCACTACCAGACAGTACAAGCAGTCTTGCTGTAGATTATGCAATGCAAGTTGATGATGTGATTACTGAAACGGATGGTTATATTTTAACAAATAGAATTAAAGTAACGTTCCCAGATATTGACAGCGACGGCGTTGTTGATAATCCGGAAGTATTTGATATTGTTGTTGCTCCTACTGTAGGCAGTTCTACAAAGATTGTATTCTATAAAACAGAAACCAGCAGTGGCGGATACTTAACTTATACTCCTGTAGACAGTACAGTCATTGAACAGCGTTATACTACACAAGCAACAATACAAGAAGTTCTAGCTCAGTTCACCAGTGGACAAATATTTTATGCAAGCAGTGATGACAAGTTTTATATTCTCAGTGTAAGTGGTGCAAATGTTAAAAGTATTGCACAAACCACAGACTATGTAAAGCGTACAGGTCGTGCAGATTTGTTGTTCCAATACACACACAACAGTCCTAACAATAGACGCATTGATCCAAGTCCAAGTAATATTATTGATGTGTTCTTGTTAACAAGACAGTATAACACAGATTACAGAAACTATGTAACAGACATAACAAGCAATGTGCCTAAACCAAATAATCCAACAACCAACGAGTTGCGTGATGCATTTGGAGAACTTGAGCAGTATAAAAGTGTAAGTGACACACTAATCTTTAATGGTATCACATTTAGACCATTGTTTGGCGACAAAGCAGATGAAGAGTTGCAAGCAACATTTAAAGTTGTTAAGAATAACAGCACATTGGTCAGTGACAGTGAAATCAAAGAACGAGTAATAAGAGCTATTAATGATTATTTTGCTATTGAAAACTGGGACTTTGGTGATACATTTTTCTTCAGTGAACTTGCTGCATATTTGTACAATGCACTTGCACCAGATGTATTGAGTATTATTATTGTACCAAAACTAGCAACCAGTAACTTTGGTAGTTTGTTCCAGATACAAAGTCAACGTGATGAAATACTTGTAAGCGCAGCGACTGTTAATGATATTGAAGTGATTGATGTTATCACAGCAAATAGTTTGCAAGCAAGCGGTACAGTAACAAACACTACTTCAACCAGTTTAGCAAGTGAAAGTGTCTCAGCAGGCAGTAGTAGCTCAGCAGTAAATACAGTTACAAATAATATTAGCACTACAACAACAAGCAGTTCAGGCAGTAGTGGATCAAGCGGCAGTGGATCAAGCGGCAGTGGATCAAGCGGCAGTGGATCAAGCGGAGGATATGGTTACTAATGGCTATTCGTAAAAGTTCAAAACTATTACCTTCCTTATTTCAAACTGATAAAAACAAAAAGTTTTTAAACGCAACTCTTGATCAGTTAATCAGTGAACCAAATCTACAACGTGTTAGTAGTTTTATTGGACGCAAGTTTGCACCAAACTTTACAGTAGGTGATGGTTACATCCAAGAGTCAACAACTGACAGACAAAACTATCAGTTGGAACCTGCTGTAGTATACAAAACACCTAACAAACAGATTGAAAGTCTAACAGGCTATCAAGATTTTGTCAACCTGTTAAAATACAACAACGTAGATACAGCCAGTCATAGTGATCTGTTTAACCAAGATTATTATAACTACAGTGGTTTTGTTGATTTAGATAAACTTGTAAACTACGGCGAATACTTTTGGTTGCCTGCAGGACCTGACAGCGTACAAGTATTCAACAGTATTGTAGACACAGAACGAGATTACACCGTATTTAGAAACGGTTTGCAAAGCAGTTTTGAGTTTGATAGTGCTGACGCCGATCCTAACCCCACACTTATCCTTGCAAGAGGTGGCACATATACATTTGAAGTGCAACAAAACGGCAACCCATTTTGGATTCAAACAGAGCAAGGCACTAGCGGTATCAGCAGTTATAGCTCAAGCACTAGTACAAGAGAAGTATTAGGTGTTACTAATAACGGTGATGACAACGGCACTATTACATTTGTTGTTCCAACAGCAGATGCACAAAACGATGAGATTAATGCAACACTTGCTGCAAATCCTGACTTTGCTACAACACTAACATATAGACAAATACACAACCAGCCTTATTCAACATTTATTACAGAGCATGGCGGTATTGACAAACAAACAATCATAGATGGCAAGTCATTGGTGTTTGTTAATACTACTACAGATGAAGATGCTTGGGATCAAGGCGCACTGTTTGATGCATATGGATTTGATGATGACAATAATCCGTTTGATGAAACCACTGTGCTGGACATGAGTATACGTTATGATGTATATGCAATCGAAGTAAACACTATTGGCGGAGTTGACACTATTCAACTACGTCGCAGTGCAGATTGGCCCGTTGGCGAAAAAGTAAAAATCAAACAAGGTGACGGTTATGGCAACAGAGAGTTCTTTAAAGATGCTAGCGGTGTGCCAAAACTGATTGCACCTTACACAGCAGGCGTAGATGTATTATACTATCAAGACGGTAACGATGCAAACAGATTTGGAAGAATCAAACTTGTTGAGATTGATACTATTGCTCCTGTTGATGTGAATGATGACATTATAGGCAAGCAGAGATTTACAAGTAGTAACGGTGTAACATTTACCAATGGACTGAAAGTGGAGTTTAACAGTGATGTAACTCCTAGCATGTATGCCGACAGAGAATATTATATTGAAGGCGTAGGGCAACCACAAGGTATTAGTTTAACACCTGTAGATGAACTGGTTACTGCTGAAACTTATACAACAAGCAGCAGTGATGGGTTTGATACTGTAGCATATGATACAGGCGGCTGGGACGGCACACTTAATGCGCCTACTACACAGGATTATATTGTTATTAATCGTGCAAGTCCAGATCGTAATGCTTGGAGTCGAGGCAACCGTTGGTTCCATAGAGAAGTTATTGAAGCAACCGCGGCATATAATGGCTACACAGTCACTATTGATGGTGATGCTAGAGCAAAGCGTCCTATTGTTGAGTTTGCGTTTGGACTAGAACTGTTTAACATGGGCACTAGTGCAGTTGCGCCTGTGACTGTGGTAGACACTAGCGAAACAGATGCACTGAGTAACGTAAATGGTACTACAGGTTACTTTGCAGATGGCATTGATTTGCAACAAGGTAATACAGTTGTATTCACTGCTGATACAGACGCTGATGTAAGAAACAAAGTTTATCGTGTAGATTTCATTGACCAAGACAGCAGCATTAGTACAAATCCTATTATTAACCTTGTAGCAATAACTGACATTGTAGATGGAAACTGTGTACTAAGTTCTTATGGTAGTAATAATCAAGGTCTCCAATATTGGCTAGAAGATGGTACTTGGACAGCGGCACAACAGAAAACAAAAATCAATCAAGATCCACTATTTGATGTGTTTGATCCAGACCATGTAAGTTTCAGTAACATTACAAAATATCCTAGCAGTAACTTTACAGGAAGTAAACTGTTCAGTTACAAGCGTAACAACAATGCAAGCCCAGACAGTGTGTTGAGTTTTGGACTAACATATCAAAACTTTAGCACACTAGGTGATATTGTTTTTGAAAATAACTTTGACAAAGATACTTTCCAATACACTAAATCAATAGGAAATGTAAATGTTATTGTGCGTAGTGGTCACGTTCATCAGTTTGATGCACAAGGTGCAAGAACATTGTACAATGGCTGGACAAAAGTATTAGATCCTAGTTTCCAATATCAGATTGTAAGTCATGATGTCAAGGACACTGAGCTTTATAGTTTTGAGATTGGTGCAAGCGTAGATACTAACAGAACTATTGAGCCTTTGCAAGTATTTGCTAACGGTAAGTTTATTCCTAAATCACAGTATACTCACTTAGTGCAGTATGGCAGAGAATACATTGTGTTTACTAACAGCCGCACAGTAAATGATACTATTACTATTAAGTTTTATAGCACACAAAAAGCAGCAAATAGTTTTTACGAAGTTCCTAAAAACTTGGAAAACAATGCCGGCAACGCAACTTTTGACACACTGACACTTGGACAAGTGCGTAACCATACTGTTACACTAAGTCAACATATTAAAGATTTAACAGGTGTTGCTCCAGGTAAGAGCAACCTCAGAGATAAAAACTTTAAGGCATATCCAGGCAACATCATGCAACACAGTGCAGGTATGAAACTGCCCATGTATGCAATGAGCAACGAAACTACTAATGCTATTAAGGCAATGGTGTTTGTTAAAAACGAATATTCAAAGTTTAAAAATAAGTTTATTGACAACATTGATAAACTAGATCTAGACTTAACGGACCCTGCAAAATGTGTAGATGATATCATTACATTTATGGCAGGAAAGAAAACCAGTAGTTTCCCATTCTACTACAGTGATATGTTGCCTTGGGGCACACAAAAGTCGCAACTTGTTTATACCATTGACGATGTTACAGAAACAGATTTTGAGTTTGCTACACAGTTTGATTTAACAAGCATTAGTAATCAAGGCGTGCTAGTTTATCATAACACTACACTGCTGATAGAAGGCAAAGATTATACTTTTGATACCGAAGAAGCAAAAATACATTTAACAGTAAACAACTTGGGTACAAGTCGCATTGGTATTGCTGTAAACGACACTATAAAGATTGTAGAATATACAGATACAAATGGTAGTTTTGCTCCACCAACTCCATCAGTGATGGGTATCTATTACAAGTTTGAACCACGCAAGTACACTGACACAACATATAAAACTGCTAAAACTGTTATTCAAGGACATGATGGTAGTAAGTATGTAGGGTGGGGTGATCTACGTGATGATGTACTGTTTGAATACGAAAAGCGTGTATACAATAATATTAAAACACAGTACAACAGAGACTTGTTTGATTTCTGTGATTTCATTCCAGGTTACTTTAGAGCAACACTAGACTTTCTTGCAGAAGCAAACAATATCACACGTGGTTACTATGGTGAGTGGGCACTAAGAAATCGTGTACGCACACAGCCTAATGCAATAGCAGACGGTAACGATCCGTTTACTTGGAACTATCGCAACGGAGTAAACAAACTTAACAAGCAACGTGTACCAGGATATTGGAGAGCAATATACCGTTGGTTCTATGACACAGACACACCTCACACTACTCCATGGGAAATGCTTGGACTTAGCACTAAACCAAGTTGGTGGGACGCACGTTATGGTGAAGCACCTTATACTGGTGGTAACACAGTGATGTGGGAAGACATCCGTGATGGTAAGATCCATACAGATGCCACAAGCACAACACACACAGTGAAACTAAATCGTACACGCCCAGATCTAATGAGCATTATCCCAGTTGATGCACAAGGTAACTTGCTTGCTCCTGGTGAGTTTTTGATGGAGGACAGCAACAAGACCAACATCAAGGATGGCTGGGCATACAGCGATGGTAGCCCAGCAGAAACAGCATGGGTCCGCAGCAGTGAATATCCATTTGTTTTACAGATTATGGCACTTAACTTACAGCCAGCCAAGTACGGCACATTGATGTTTGATACAAACTTGAATGAGTACAACAGTGCGTATGACCAAATACTGCAAAAAGGCAAAAGTTACAGACCGGGTATTGCTGATTTTAAAATGCACGGACAAAGTGATGGCGATGGCGACATTATAAGAGTAGAAGGTTATAATCAGTTTATTGCAGAATATTTGAGAAGCACTGGATTTAGTATTGACGATGCTATTACAAAAATCAATAACCTAGAACTTAATCTTTGCTATGGACTAGCAGGCTTTAGTGATAAGAAATATCTTAAAGTCATTGCAGAAAGTATTACGCCAAGTGCAGAAACAGAAAATATCTTTATTCCAGATGAAGATTTGTTTTTGTATATGAAAAAAAGTTTGCCTCTAGAACGAGTAGTATACAGTGGTGTGCAGATTATTCGCAGAGCAGATGGTTATGAAATACAAGGTTACGATACAGAAAATCCATTCTTTAAAGTTATACCTAGTGCAAGAGGTAATGATCCTAAAGTTATACAAGTTGGAGAGACAACTTACTTTGAATATACAGAGTTCGAAAACAAAATCATCAGTGTCCCATATGGAACTGTTATTCCTGCAAGACAGCAAGTATTTGATTTCCTAGTTGCATATCAGAGATATCTTCTTAGTAGAGGATTTGTATTCGATGGTACAACAGGCACAGGTGAAAAGAATGACTTTGTTAGTGCAGGAAAAGAGTTTGCATTTTGGACAGATCAAAAATGGCAAGAAGGTAGTGTTATTGTAATAAGTCCATACAGTGAAAACCTTACACTTAACAGAGCATTTACCACTGTGGATGATATTGTAAACAAAGGCAATATTAAAGATGCCAACAGTGCTACAATAAATCCAAAATATTATGATGTTACTCGCAGTGACAATATTACAACTATTAACATTGATCCAGAAGCAACTCAACTATATTCAGTGCAGTTAGATCCTGTACAATACGAACATGTGCTTGTGTTCAATAACAAAACAATCTTTAATGATATCATTTATCAGCCTGAACTAGGCAACAGACACAGTAGACTTAAACTTGTTGGAAGTAAGAGTGGAGACTGGAATGGCACAATGCATGCTCCAGGTTTCTTTATTAATGAAGATAAAATCAATATATGGGAAACTTACACTGATTACAAAAAAGGTGATATAGTTAGTTTCCAATCTAAAACCTATGTAGCAAAGTACAGTGTAGCAGGTAGTAAAACATTTGATTACAATGACTGGACAGTTGCAGACAACATGCAGACAGGCATGGTTAAAAATCTCAGCAACAAGGCTAACGAGTTTACAAACTATTTTGAACTAGATAATCTAAACCTTGAAGATGGTGTAGATAAACTAGGCAAGGGTATTATTGGCTTTAACAATAAGAGCTATCTTGCAGGACTAGGACTAGATGATGTAAGTCAGGTCAAGTTCTATCAAGGCATGATTAAACAAAAAGGTACAAGCACTGCTATTAATAAACTTATTGATGCAGAACTTACTAACCTAGATCAGACCATTGACTTCTTTGAAGAGTGGGCATTCCGTGTTGGCGAGTACGGCAGTATCAGCAGTAACCAAGTTATTGAAACTATTATCCCTGAAGAACAAGCAACTAATAATCCATTTGTACTGCATTTCCATGCTGATGGTGACTTACCTGCCGATGATAATATTACTCATTATCATGTACAAAGAAAAGATTTATACAAGACACCAGAAAACTACACAGGTCATGTATTTGCAAAACGTGGTACAAACGGTGTAACACTTAAGGATTTAGACAGTGCAGGATATGCACGTTTAGATGATGTAGACTTTACTGCCTTCGGTGGTGATCAGTTAGAATCACTAAGCGGTCAAATCGGAATACTTGGTAAAGGCAAAAAGATTTGGGTTGCTACAGACACAACAAATACTTGGGCTGTTAGAAGAATAGACGAAGTGTTAAGCAGTGTTACCAGTGTAGCAAGTTCAGGTAACGGGTACCTTGTGTATACAACAGACATCAATCATGGATTGGTGAAAGATGATTATGTTATTATTCGAGCACAACAGCCTATTGGAAAAGTTGCAAAGATTTACAGTGTAGATGCTCCTAATAAGTTTACTATTGCAGATGCTACAACTGATGCAGATATACAAGACGTTTCACTTCCAATGTACAAACTTAGCAATGTGAGATTTACACAAGCAAGTGACATGGCTAGTTATACACCAGTAAGTGGTTGGGACAACAAAGAACTTGTCTGGGTAGACAAAGACACCAACGGCGACTGGAGTGTACTACAAAACAGCAGACCATGGACTACAACAGGTACAAAAACAAACGCAAGTGTTACTGCTAACGATAACTTAGGCACAAGTGTAGCAGTTAACAAAGGTTCTACTCTTGCAGTTGTAGGTGCACCAAACTATGGAACAGGATTGATTACTCCTTATGTACGCAGTGAAGGCGGGACACTGTTAGAAAGCAACAGTGTTACAGTAACCACTATTGGTGATAGTGTAGATGGATTTGGCGCAAGTGTTGCTGCTGGCGATGAATATGTTGCAGTAGGTGCATCAGAAACACAAAGTGATGCAGGTGCTGTATTCTTGTATTACATCGACAGTGCAGGCACATTCAACAGACGTCCAAGCATACGTCCAAGTGACATCACTGTAAATGATAAGTTTGGTACTAGAGTAGTGCTTACAGGTAATGGCAGATATCTATTTGCAAGTGCTCCGGGTGCAAACAAAGTATATGCTTATGCATTTGTAGATATTCCAACAAGTTTAGAAAAGAGCTTTACAATCTCTACCACAGGTGCTGCAACTTACAGTTTAGACTTTGTTCCGCAAAGTTTACAAGCACTGAACATTGTTGACGAAAATGGTAAAGTATATTTGCCTAACAAAGACTTTACACTGAGTCACGATGAAATAACATTCACAAGCACACCTGCTAGTGGATTAGATATTGTTGTTAGACAACAAGATTATTTTGCACAGGTTTCAAGTTTCTCAGGACACGATAGCCTAATAGGCGACAACTTTGGATTTAGTTTAGATGCTGACTACACTGGCGAAACAGTTGCAGTTGGTGCTCCGCAAGCCGCAGTACCGAACACAACTAGTACTGTGCTTGGTGAAGCAGGTGAAGCATATGTATTTTCACAGGTAGTAGAAACTTTTGTAGGCAATGGCAGTACAAAAGTATACACCACAGGCAACGATTTACAAGCAAAGATTTTTGTAGAAGTAGATGGTGTATTGCAAGTTGAAACAGATAACACAGACACCGGCACAGACAACGAAGGTAGTACACAAGGATTCTACACACGCAGTGGTAACACTATTACATTTAAGTTCACACCAACTAACGGAAGTAGTATTAAAGTGTGCACCGGTACGTTTACAGAAAAGCAAAGACTTACTCAAACCACTGCCGGAGACACTATTACAGAAGGCGAGCGTTTTGGACACAGCATTGCCATTGACAGTAAAGGCGGTATTGTTGCTGTCGGCAGCCCAGGTGAAGATGAAACTAATCCTAACACAGGCAGTGTTTTTGTATTCCAAGATACAGGTAAAAACTATGGTTCAGTAACTGGTAGTAGTAATCATACGCAAACTGCAGGTGATATTCTCTATATTAACGGATACAAAGTCGTAGTTGGAGACACAAGCTCAGATGCTAATGATCTTAAAGCAGACATTAACGATGCAAATATTCCGCTTGTTACAGCCAGTGTAAACAGTGTAGGCAGTTTAGTGATTTCCAGCACTAGCGATGAGTTGGAAACTAAACTTCGTCTTGTTAGTGGCACTGGTCAAATGTTTATTAGAGACACAGTCATTGCACCGTTCACATTTACACAAAAGATTAATCATCCACAAGGATTTGAAAACGAAAACTTTGGTAACGCACTGGCATTTGACAAGCACATTGGTGTAGGTACAGATTCATTCCCTGGTACACGCAATCTTGTTATCAGCAGTGACCGTGCTAGTACTATGCTAGCAGTAGGATTTGACGTTGAGGACAACAGTAACAGTGAGAACTATTTGTCGGCAACTACAACATATGATGGTAATGGTACAACATTCACAGATAGACGTACACAAAGTGGCGCAGCTTACATTTACGAGCTAATGAATGCCTACAATGAAAGCGCAACTAATCCTAGTAAACTTGTATTTGGACAGCAGTTAACCAGCACTAACGTCAATGCTATTGATCAGTTTGGTGCAAGTGTAGCATTCAGCGACAATAGAGTATTTGTTGGTAGCCCAGGTGATGATACAACCAGAGGCACAACCAATCTACAAAATAGCGGCAGCGTTTATGAGTTTAACAACAACCTGCGTACTGCAAGTTGGCAGGTTTTACGCAGTGAGGGCAACAGAGTTGATGTAGATCAGATTAATCGTGTTGCACTTTACAATAAAAAGTCAGGAGAAATCAGTGTATTCCTAGATTATATTGATCCTGCAAAAGGCAAGATTGCTGGTGTAGCTAAAGCAGAACTTGACTATATTAGTCATAATGATCCATGCTTGTATGATAACAACATTTGGAACTACAAGCAAGAATATAGATTATGGTGGGATACAAGCACTGTGCATTATCTTAATGCTGAGCAGGGAAATATTGATTTCCGTACAAACTACTGGGCTCAATCATTTCCTGGTAGCAGCATTGACATCTACGAATGGATGATGAGTGATGTACCACCGGATCAGTATAACGGTGAAGGTTTTGTAAAAGATCTAAGCAAGTTTACTACTGCTATTGTGTATGATCCAAAACACAATCACACAAGACAGCATTGGTTCTTCTGGGTAGGTGGACGTACTAGTATACCTGCAGAAGCAGGGTTCCGCACATTGAGTGCAGACAGTGTAAAAGCACTTATTGAGGATCCGAAAGCACAAGGTCTTCCTTATGCAGCATTTTTAGACACAGATGCTATAGCATTGTTTAACTGTAAACAATATTTTGCAGACAAAGATGTTGTGCTAAGTGTTAACTATGATGTAGTTAAAAACGAAGGTGTACTACATAGTGAGTTTGAACTATATGGCAGAGGCAACATAGATCAAAGTATACCTACTAGAATATACAATAAACTAGTAGACAGTCTAGCAGGCAGTGATAGTGTAGGCAACATTGTACCTGATCCGTTCCTAAGCGAAGTAGAAAAGTACGGTGTGCTTACACAACCACGTCAAGGCATGTTTGTAAATCGTGCAAGTGCATTAAAAGTTTTAGTACAATATTGTAATAGTATTTTTGCTACAGCACCATTTGCAAGAAACGCAGACCTATCAAAACTATTAAGCAGTGAGAATATTCCAACTGTAAACAGTGGCGAGTACAACATAAGTGTTGATAATATTGAAGAAAGAGATTTCTTAAACACTGCTACATTAAGCACAGGGTACAAAGTACTAGTGCTTGAGGATAGCACAAATAGTGATTATTGGACAATCTACGAACTGCAAAGTGACAAGACTTGGCTACTTGCTAATATCCAAGGTTATAATACACAAGACTATTGGAGTTACAAAACTTATTACTCATCAGGATACGATAGCACTACTGTACCAAAATACCAAGTCACACTGGAAGCAGATCTTCTAACTCTTACTCAAGCAGTAACGGGGGATATTGCAAAAGTAACCAGCAATGACGAAGGTAACTTCAGTATGTTCTGTAAGAAAGACACAGGCTGGGATGAAGTTATTATTGAGCGTGGAACTCTTGCATTGAATGCAAGTTTGTATAGTTTTGCTGCTTTGAGCACTGCATTGCATGCAACTGGATTTGACAATGACGGTTTTGACTTTGCACCATATGATAAGATTCCTGCAGATGAGATTAGACAAATAATCAAAGCAATCAAAGAAGATTTGTTTATTGATACTTTCGCAACAAACATGAACGAACTGTTCTTTAGACTTATGGAATATGCATTAAATGAAACTACATTTACACAGGATTGGATTTTCAAAACTAGTTTCCTAAGTGTAGCGCATAAAATCCGTAGTTTGGATCAGTACAATACATTCAAGTACGACAACACAAACTTTATTGAAGATTTCATTGAAGAAGTAAAACCATACAAAACAAAGATCCGTGAATATATCAGCAAATATGATAAGATAGATCCTTTTGAAGGCGATACAACAGACTTTGATATTCATCCTTTCTATGATGAAGACCTAGGATATTTCCGTAAGCCAAGTGGTGAATATGCAGGTGATGAGATTACTCGTACACAAGGACTTAACAAGCCATGGGGCGAAAACTATGGTTATAGACTAGACGATATTGTACTTGTAAATGCAGGTAGTGGATATATTGATGATCCAATAGTGACAATAAGTGCTCCTCAACTTGCAGGCGGAATACAAGCAGTTGCTACAGCAAAGTCAAATGGAGACACTATTGTAAGCATTACTGTTACAAACAAAGGCAGTGGGTATACACAAAATCCAACGATTACTATTACAGGCAGTGGCACAGGATGTATTGTAAGCCCTAGACTTACAAACTCTACCACAAGAAGTTTTGACACAACTATTAAGTTTGACCGTATTACCTACAGTAGTAGCATCAAAGACTGGGCAGCAAACACTGCATACACCGCAGGTGACATTGTTGCATATCAAAATACAAAAACTAAAACTCAAGAAGTTTATACTGTAGCACAAACATTTACAAGTGGCACAACATTCAGTGTTGAAAATGCCAGCGGTATTACAGTGCTTACAGTAAAAGCAGATGCTGACTTTACTAATACAGCAGACAGGATAGCTGCATATTATTATCCAACAACTGGCATGATCGGTGATGATCTAGAACTGCTACAAAAAGGCACAGGTTACTTAGGTAACAAAGTTCTTGGTGCAGGGTTTGATCAAAATCCAGGTTTTGATAGCGGTAACTTTGATACTGTAGCGTTTGATGCACTTGAAACAGACGAAGATGGACTAGAAGTGCTTGGTGGATTGATTGATACAAACATCAGTAGTTTGTTTACGGATCTAGCACTAGGTACACGACCAGAAGATATTAATGTAGACGGCGGTAAGTTTGTAGATACTTACAACAGTCACGCTCCAGAAGAACTAGTTCCAGGCAGAGTTTACGATACACTGGACATGGAAGTATACACACATGCAAGTCAGGACTATGAAAAAGACGGCAATGCACCTGTAATAAACTACATCAGTTACACAGATGGCGATAGATCAGTATTCAGTTATGGCGATCCTGCAAAAAGTGCTGATGATTTTGAATACATTTTAGTTTATAAAAATACAACAAGAGTATATGACTTTACAATAGACTTTAATAATAAAAATGTTATATTAGCCACACCACTAAGTGGTACAGATGTTCTACACATTTATGCATATGGAGTAACTGGTGAAAAGATTGTAGGCGAATATACATTTACAGGTGATGGCAGCACAGCGAACTTTGTGTTAGCAAACACTCCTGATGTTACTCAGCAAACTTTAGTATATGTCGACGGTGTAGAAACTACAATATCAGTTGGTAGTCAAGACGCTAGAAGTGTTATTAAGTTTCCTGCAACTAACATACCGGTGAATGGTGCACACATTCATGTTACTGTGTATAATCAAGCAGAAGGCAGAGATGCTCCAAGCAAAGTAGCATTACAAACTGTTAACCTAACAGCAGGCACTAGCACATATGACCTTGATAACACAGTCAACTATGCACAACCGTTTAGTGCAAATGTAGTTGTAGACTTAGATGGTGTTAGACTACGCCCTGCTAACAGTAAGTATCACACAGGCGATGGCAGTACTACCCAGTTTGCTATTAGTACTACTAGTGGTGAAACCACTATCGGTAACTTTAATAACTTTGGTGTTGCACTTATTAAAAAGAGCGACAATCAAACAACAAACATGATCAAAGACCAAGATTATACTATTGTAAACGGTGATGATTTTGTAACACTAAACACTGCACCTGCAGATGGTGATACAGTGATTGTTTATAATACAACAGACGCTGAATACTTTATTGATGGCGCAGGCGACCAGATTACTATTGCTGGTGATGTTACATTCAATAGCAGTAGTGTATTAAGAGTGACAACATTTGCAAATCATGATCCAGTGCGTATTCAAACAAAAGTACATGTTGGTAAAGGCACAGGAAGTATTGTTACTGAAGATGCTTTTGATGAAGTTTTGTTTGATAGTGGAGGATTTGATAGAGAATCAACTACAGGTATTACAGGTACATATAGTCTTGATAGAACTGTTACTAATGTTAATAACTTCTGGGTAACTGTAGATGGCGTCAGACTGCACCCTGGAGACTATGAAGTAAGTGGTACAGATTTGATTATGAGTACTGCACAGCGTGATGCCATTGACGGCACAAGTGTTGTAGTCATTACACACATCAGTGAAAATAGAATCCAGCCAAGCACAGGCTTTAGAATCTTCCAAGACATGAATGGCGAAGTTGAATATCTAAGACTTGCAAAAGATGCAACCACATTCACTACAGAAACAGTGGATAAAGGCGACACTAAGATTTATGTAGACGATGTAAGTAAACTGCCTTTTGTTACTGCTAGTAGTGAACATCCAGGTGTTGTGTTTATTGGCAACGAACGTGTAACATATACAGTGGTAAGCAGAGATGACAACTATATAAGTGGATTGCGTCGAGGTACAGCAGGTACACAAATCTACACTAGCATTGCCCCAGGGTTTTTAGTTGTTGATGGTAGTAGAGATCAATACTTGCCTGACAATAATACACACACTAAGACATGGTATGACTTAGGTGAAAGCACAGCCGCAGATGGGCTTGGACTACAACAAAGCACAACTACAAATGCAAACTTCTTGAGAGAGAAAGAAGCACAAGTACCTAACTATAGACTTGAACTTAATGAAAAACTTTACATGGTAGCAGACTATGTAGAAGATGATTATGTAGAAGAGCTCTTATAATGAACGATAAATATAACATCGCGGAGTTTAAAGAATGGCAATAACACTTAGAGGCAATAAGAGCCAGGCGCTTACACATGCAGAACTAGATGGAAACTTTACCGATCTAGACACTCGTGTAACAGCAAATAAAAGCACACTGGACAATAGCGTTGTCAAGAGCATTAATAGTAACACACCAAGTAGTGGAGCAGTAACACTTGATACCGATGATATTGGCGAGGGCAGCACCAACCTTTACTACACAAATACTAGAGCAGATGCTCGTATTGCAGCCGCAGATATTACAGATTTAAGCAACGTTGACTACAGCGGTACACCAACTACTAACCATGTGTTAACATGGGATGGGGATAGTTGGGTTAGTGCTGCACCTCCTGGATTAGGCGGCGGTGAAGCAAACAATGGTAACAATCTGGGGTCAACTGGCGCACAAGTGTTCAGCAGTAAAGTTGGACAGGATCTACAGTTTAGACGCATTATTGGCACAGCACCTATTGTTGCTACAGAGAACACAAATGATATTACCCTTACATTTGCTCCAAGTGCAGATGTTAATAATAACACACAAAAGATTATTAATGTTGTAGATCCAACCAACGCACAAGATGCCGCTACTAAAAACTATGTTGATGACTTCTTGCCACTAGCAGGCGGTACTATGAGCGGCGCTCTTAACATGGGCACACAGCGCATTGTTAGTGTAAGTGATCCAAGTGGCGCACAAGATGCAGCCACTAAAAACTATGTAGACACTAACTTTGTTGCAGACGCAGGCGGCACAATGAGTGGCAATCTTGCAATGGGTACAAACAAAGTTACAGGACTAGGCACTCCAGTCTCTGGTACAGATGCCGCAACAAAAGCATATGTGGATGGCGAAGTAAGTAGTTTAAGTACAACGCTAACAATCAGCGACGGTAGTGCAACTGACAACGTAACTGTTGGTTCAGACACATTGACATTTGCAGGCACAGCAAACGAAGTAGAAACAACAGTAACCGACAACCAAGTAAGTATTGGTTTGCCAACAAACGTAGATGTGGCAGGAGATCTTACTGCTGGGGGTGATTTTACTGTTACAGGAAACTTGACAGTTAGCGGAACAACCACTACAATAAACACTGCGACACTACAAGTGGACGATGCACTGATTGGATTGCAAAACAGTTTAGGTGCTAATCCTAACACAAACGATCTAGGCTTGATTATGGAGCGTGGCACTACAGGTGCAAACGCTGCAATCATTTTTGATGAAAGTACTGATAAGTTTGTAGTAGGTACTACAACAAACACAGCCGCAGACACTGGCAACATTACAATGGACATCAGTGGCGCAAGTGCAAGCACACTACAGTTGCACACACTAGAAGCAACAAGTGTAGCAGGCACACTACAAACAGCGGCACAAGCAAATATTACCAGTGTTGGTACGCTTACAAGTTTAACAAGTAGTGGCACTATAGACGCTGACACATTTACCACAGATGGTTTGACTATTGTTGACAATAACATAACAAGCAGTAGAACCAACGATGATATTGTACTAGATCCTGCAGGCACAGGTAAAGTTGCTGTAATAGGCAACGTAAGTGCAACAGAGTTTCAAGGTATAGCAACAAGCGCACAGTATGCTGACTTGGCAGAGATTTATGTAGCAGATAAAGAACTAGTACCAGGTACAGTAGTTGTAGTTGGCGGCGAAGCAGAGATTACTACAGCAGGACCGGATGCACAATATCTAGCAGGTGTTATCTCAACTGCACCAGCATACTTGATGAACAGTGCAGTAGACGGCGAAGCAGTTGCCCTAGTAGGTCGTGTACCAGTGCGTGTTGTAGGGTCCATAAATAAGGGTGAGGCAGTATTTGCAACATACCACGGCAAAGCAAGTGCAAACGGACAAGGTCCAATCGTTGGAATCGCATTAGAAACAAATAGCGATTTAGACGAAAAGAGTGTAGAATGTTTACTTAAGGTATAAACTATGGAAAAGAAAGACATGAAAAAAGATATTGAACAACCACAACAGCCTGAAAGTGCTATTAAAGATACTAGTGGCGTTATGATGGAAGGTCATATTCGTATTTTTGATCCAGAGACAGGTGAAGATTATGTAAACAAGCGCAATGCAATTCACTACGAAAACATGAGTGAAGCACTTGCACTCAGCGTAGCAAATAAAACAAACGGGTTTATACATGAAATGGCATTTGGTAATGGCGGCACAAGTGTTGACCCAACAGGTGTTATTACATATCTACCTGCAAACAGCAGCGGAGCAAACGCTAACCTTTACAACCAAACATACTATAAAGTTGTAGATGATAACAGTAGTTTGAACACAGACACTGCTAGAAACAAACTTACAGTAAGTCATACTGCAGGTGAGATTTACACAGATATTGTTGTAAGTTGTTTGCTTGATTACGGTGAGCCAAACAGCCAAGCGGCGTTTGACAACACTAGTAACTTCAACGACACATACACATTCGACGAACTGGGCTTACGTTCATGGACAGGCACAGTTAACACGGGCAAACTACTAACACATGTTGTATTTCACCCGGTACAAAAAAGTCTTAACAGACTTATACAGATTGATTATACAGTTAGAATCCAAACTTTGACTAACTTGAGCAGTATATAATATACATAGTTAATCATTTGGATAAATAATACTAACGAATATATGCGGAGCAAATAAGAAATGGCTTATACAGTTAATAAAACCGACGGTACTATTCTAAGCACAGTAGCAGACGGTACTATTGATACAACCACAGACCTTACACTTATTGGTAAGAACTATGCTGGTTACGGCGAGTTTTTCAACGAGAACTTAGTAAAACTTCTCGAAAACTTTGCTAACACTTCAGCACCTAGTTCACCACTAGCAGGTCAAATGTGGTGGGATAAAACAAACAACCTACTTAAAGTTTATAACGGCACAACATTTAAAACTGTTAGTAGTAGTACAGCAAGTGCAAGTACTCCTAGCAGTAGTGTTACTGGTGACCTTTGGTGGGATACAACAAACGGACAGTTGAAAGTTTACAACGGATCAAGTTTTACAACTATTGGTCCATCATTTACTTCAGGTACAGGTACTTCAGGTGCTATTGTTGAAACAGTAACAGACAGTGGTGCAACAGACCACGTTGTTGTGAAACTGTTTACAAATAACACACTAGTTGGCACAGTAAGCAAAGATGCAACATTTACTCCGCAGAGTGCATTGTCAGGTTTTGCTACTATTAAGCCAGGTATTCAACTTTCAACCGCAATCACAGGTAACAAGTTTCAAGGTACAGCAACAGATTCAGATGCACTTGGTGGCGTAGCGGCTGCAAACTATTTGCGCAGTAACGCTAGTGATTCAACAAGTGGTGTGCTTAGTGTACTAAATGACACAGGTCTAGTTGTTGGTGTTGACAGTGACTTCACAGTTGGTGTAAGTGGCAGTGATATCAGTATTGCAAATACAACATCAGATGGTGATATTCTTATTAAGGTTAATGACGGTGGTGTAACAACTACTGCACTAACAGTAGATGGCGCAACAAGCCGTGTAAGTCTAGCAGGTGCACCAACAGACAACCTACATGCTGCAACAAAGGCATATGTTGATAGTTCAGTGTCAGGAAGCGGCGGCTTACTAGTAACTGGTGGTACAATGTCAGGAGACATTCTTGTTAGTGGTACAGTAGACTTTGGTAGCAGTGGCAACAGAATCAACGAAGTGTTTGCAACAACATTTAACGGTACAGCAAGTGCTGCACAATACGCTGACTTGGCAGAAAACTTCCGTCCAGATAACAGTTATGCACCGGGCACAGTAGTTGCACTAGGTGGTGCAGAAGAGATTACAGCAGTAAATGATGAACTTTCAAACAAAGTATTTGGTGTTATTAGTGATAGACCAGCATACCTAATGAACAGTGCGCAAACAGGCGGCGCTCCAGTAGCGGTCGCAGGTCGTGTTCCTGTAAGAGTTCTTGGAATGGTAAATAAAGGTGATAGACTTGTTAGTGCAGGCAACGGACTTGCAAGAGCAGCTAGCGAAGATGAATCAATCAACGCATTCAATGTTATCGGAAGAGCCATCCAAACTAAAACAACAATAGAAGAAGGCACAGTTGAAGCCTTTGTGACTATTAACTAATCGGAGAAATAATAAATGGCATACGCAACTGGCGATACTATCCTCGATGATCACTATAATGATTTTGCTACTAGTGTAAATGCACTATGGGGTACTGGGACAAGTGATCGTGGCTATGGAGAATCAACAACGGTTAGTAGTGTAAGTGCTGGTGCTACTATTACTGCTACTCAGTGGACAACACTATTAACTCGTATTAACAGTATGAAAGATCATCAAGGATCAACTATTACTGCTATCTCGAATCCAAGTGCTGCAGATGTTATTAGTGCATACACTGCACTGAGCACGAACATTGCCACTATTGATACAAATAGACTTACACCGGCAACACGTCAAGCAGCAGCGAACACAAACAGAGATAACACAAACACATTTACAGGCACACTTACATTTACTCACAAGTGGGCATGGGGTAGTGAAAACCAAGCTCGTTACTTCTTCAACGCAGGCGGACGTCTAAGTATTAGTGGTACACAAAGTGGACACGGTTCGGACAGTAAAGGCAACCAGTGGGCAAACTTGCTTACAGAAGCAGGCACATATCAGGTAACTGCACAAGCATCAGGCAAGAGTGGCGGCTCAGGCTCACCGAGTACAAACGAAACTGACAAAGGCTACTATGACCTAACAAGTTCATATGTAACAGTATTAAAGCAGTACGAAGATACTGGTCCGTATACAGCAAACTATATACAGTGGCAACTACGCACACAGGACAGTGGTGCAAGTGTTGAAGCAAGTTGTATATGGGTTGATGCGGCGGCTGATAGTAGTTGGAACAAGTCAATCTATACTAACCAAGACCGTGTTGAAGGTACACATAGAATGACATTTGGTTATGAAAAGCATGACACAACTTATGTTGCGGACAACGGTGGCACAATCACTGTAACAGGCACAGCAACAGGTAGTTAATAACTAACCTAGTAAATAAAAACATTGACAGGACCTACGGGTCCTGTTATAATATCAAGTATGGAAAACCTAGAAACTTACGCTAAAGAGCGATTCGAGCTCAATAGACAAAAACAAACCCTCAAAGAACAACAACAGCAACGTCTTAGTGTTACATACAATGGTGGTCTATTCCGTGTGGATATGACACTGCTTAACTATTTGTATATGAAAAATGCAAATGCAGGATTGTTTCAGCAAAGCACAGAATGCATACTTCCTGACAGTTATGATACTCCGATCAAAGTAGATGTTGTTGAGCTAGTGCGCTTGTGCGAGGAACGTTGGAATGAAGTACACAACGACTGGTACAACGAATACGAAGAACTAAAGATAAAACGCAGAGTAAAAGACGTTGGTGCGTAGAGGCACAAAAAAACGAGGCATACTGATATTATACAGTCCAAGTGCGCAGATTAACTATGAACGCTTGGCACATCTGTGTGGTCGGCTTGCAAACTGGTACTTAAAAGTTCCTATTCACATAGAAGCAATACAACCCAAGCAAAAAAACTTTAGAACTTTTCGTTATCCCGGTGGAGAACTAGAAGGCACAGAATGGAACAACATAGGACGCTTTGATGCTTACGCAATATCTCCGTTTGATGAAACAATACTTATTGACAGTGACTATTTTGTCCAGTGTGATACGTTGGCTAACTATTTTGGTAGCAAGCATGATTTTATTTGTCATAACCTCAGTTGGGATATATCAGGCAACGATGTATTTAGACATGATCTTTACATGACAAAAAACTGCTTTAGTATGCGCTGGGCAACAGTTGTGTATTTTAAAAAGTCACAACACGCAAAGCGTATATTTGATGCATGGAAGATGGTGTATGAAAACTATGCTTACTATGCAGAACTGTTTGGATTTAGTAAGGCACCATTCCGCAACGACTTTGCAATGAGTATTGCACATCAAATATGTAACGGATATGCAAACACAGCAACATTTGACTATGCACTGCCTGCACTTAGCAGTAGTGACAGTGTGTTGGATTACGCAAATGGTCGTTGGCTGTGCAAGTACGAACACAAAGACAGTCATAATGTACTGAGGTACAAAGGTGATTTGCATGTAATGAACAAACGCAGTATATTAGATGCAGACACAGATGTTTATACAAAACTTTGGAACAGTATAGGATGAGACCAAAAACTCGTGAACAAGGCTATTTGACTTTTGCACAAGGTGCGCAGTATTTGCAATGCGCATACTTGCTTGCACTCAGTGTCAAGACTTACTGTAAAATCAATACATTTGCAGTTGTCACAGACTGTGAAGTACCCGAACACATGCGAGCTGCATTTGATGAAGTCATTAGCATTCCTACTATGCCTGTGTTTGCTAACGAATGCCTAGCATGGGAACTTACTCCGTTTAAAGAAACGATAAAAGTAGAAAGTGACATGTTAATCACCAGTAACATAGATCATTGGTGGGCAGGACTAAGACTTCGCAATGTCACCTTTACAACAAGTGTGTGCAACTATAGAGGTGAAGTAGTAGAAGATATACATCACAGAAAGATGTGGCAGGAAAACAATCTGCTAAGTGCGTACAATGGATTTATGTATTTTAGGCATTGTGTTGAAACAAAACAGTTTTTTGAAACATGCGAACGTGTACGCAGCAACTTTGATGTATATAAGAACAGTGTGCTTAAAAACTGTAGACATGAATATGCCGATACAGATGTTTTCATGAGCATCGCAGCTACAGAACTTGGCAGTGACCAATATCATGTGCCTACACTAGATTATCCTAGATTTACGCATATGAAGCAACACATAAACAACTTTAGCACAGATGACTGGCGTGATGCTTGCCACTGGGCACTAACAGATGATATGATTTTTTGTGTCAACGGATATGCACAAACAATACCATTTCATTATTTTCACAAAGATTTTTGTACACAGGAGTTAATACAAAGATATGAGCAAGGACTATAGCACATTTTTTGATGTTGCACAGGTTATAGATACTACACGCACGAGCACTGTGTATAGATTGTATTTTGCCGAAGATGGTAGTATACTTAACATAACAATAAACAAGATTGCACAAGGGCAACACATTGAAATCACACAAGAACAATATGATGCTTGCTATCAAAAACTACAAGACTACACTGTTATAGAAAATGAACTTGTATTCACTCCCCCCAAGCAACGTACTTGGAACCTAACGCAACAGGAACTAGAAAGAAATCCATATGTTAAAAGTTGATGTAGCAGACTTAGACTGTGTTTATCTAAGTTACGATGAGCCAAAAAAAGAAGAGTTTTGGGTAAAGATCCAAAACATGGTGCCTTGGGCAAAGCGTGTTGATGGCGTAGAAGGCAGTGATGCGGCTCATAAAGCGGCAGCAGATGCAAGTGACACAGAACGCTTTATTCTCATTGATGGCGACAACATGCCCTTCTCAGAGTTTTTTGATGTTACACTAGACATTGAGGACAAGCATGAGGATTGTGTATTCCGTTGGAAAGCAGTAAATGACATCAACGGACTTATGTACGGCAATGGAGGATTAAGTTGCTGGACAAAAGACTTTGTATACAACATGCGCACACACGAACACAGCGACGGTAGTGATGAAACGGCAGTAGAGTTTTGCTACGATCCTAAGTACCTAGCAATGAATAATGTTTACAGTACAACCTATCCAAATGGCAGCAACAAGCATGCATTTAGAGCTGGCTTTCGTGAAGGTGTAAAGATGTGCTTACGCAATGGCACTAAACCTACCTTGCAAGAGTTTGAGGATATGGTGCATAAATCAAACTTCGATAGACTGAGCATTTGGCATAATGTAGGCAGAGATGCAGAGCATGGCGAGTTTGCTATAAACGGAGCAAGACTTGGTACATACATGACCATGCTTACAGACTGGGATCATACAGAAGTACAATGGTTCGAAAACTTAGAACGCATTTTCAACGAGTTTGATGTTTTACAAATGCCGGAAATAAACGGTGCGCTACTAAGTAGATTAGGTTTGCCTATGTTAAACTTAGATACTTACAGTAGTAAGTTTTTCAAAAAATACTATGCTGAAACCTACTGTCCTAGTGATCCCATGAGTTTGGAAATAGACATGATTAGAAGGCATGAAGGATGGTAACTATTGATGTAACTCCTTATTGCACTACCGCTTCTACCCTCGACATTGAAATATTAGCATGTGAAATAGCAAAACATTTCCATAACAGCATTGACCAAAAAATATGTTTAAGTTTGAATAATGAAGGGTTTGATATAACGCACAACGGACTAGAATTAGCCGTAAAAAATATTGCAGATCATTTAAGCATTCCGTATGAAACTATTAGTTTTATTACAAATGATATGCTTGCTAAAAGTGATATATTTGAATGCAAATATATAGGCTGGAATGAGGCATTGGTTGCAATGAAAGGGTTAAAAATACCGGCAGATATCGGTTTTCCAAAACAACATACTTATTGTCAACTGTTAGGCAGAGCTGATAATAATAGAATGTACGGGTATCTTAAACACAAAAACTTTTTATTCAAGGATAGAAGTGTAACTACTTTTCATCATGACCCAATGGCATACAAAGTTACACCTGTTCAGGAGTTTGCATTAGAATATATCAATGAGTATAAAAATATATTAGAAGATCTTCCTTACAGCGATTTTCAAAAAACATATGGAAAACATCCTATCAACTTAGGAAATCAGTATGATGTAGATTTTTGGACTAGTGTATATAAAACTGTTAGTATTGAACTTGCATACGAAACTGTAACCACAGACAATACAATGTATATCACAGAAAAAACGTGGAGACCTATTCAATATGGAAGACTGTTTATGATAGCAGGCAGTAAAGACTGTGAGCAACGTCTTAAAGATATGGGCTTTGATATTTTCGATGACATATTGGATAAGAGTTATGACACACAATCAGACTATATTAGGATTGACATGATGTATGCAAGTCTGAAAAAGTTTATGCAAAGTGACACGGACTGTAATACTCTTAAAGATAGATTACAAGCAAATCAAACACTACTAAATGAAATGATGGATAAAGATTTTGAGCGATTACTATAAAGATGCACTAGCAGCCAAAGATAAACTAGCAACAGTCAGCGATAGTTTTTGTTTGGCTAAGTGGAAACAAGTTAGTTTGCATCTTACAACCGGACACACAAACAGTTGCTATCATCCGCCACTGCATCGAATACCAGTTGAACCATTAGCAACTAATCCAAGCGCACTGCACAACACTGCACACAAAAAAGCAAGTCGTGCAGAAATGATGGCAGGCATCAAGTGTACGGATTGCAAGTATTGTTGGAATATAGAAAGTCAAGGCAATATCAGCGATAGACATTATCGCAGTGGTGAGCCATGGGCTATGAATAGTTTTGATGAGATAATAAATCGTCCTTTAGCAGATATTAACCCAAGTTACATGGAGGTAAACTTTAATAATGTATGTAATCTTAAGTGCAGTTATTGCAGTCCTCAGTTTAGCAGCATGTGGACTCGTGAATCCAACGAACACGGAGCATGGCCCACAAGTGTACCGCACAATGCCCCAGAACACTTTTCCGGAGAACGCAGGGCTATACCTAACAGAGAAGACAACCCCTACCGAGAAGCGTTCTGGAAATGGTGGCCCGACCTTTACCCATCGTTACAACACTTTAGAATGACAGGCGGCGAGCCTACTATGGATCCTAACACATATCGTGTGTTTGATTATGTGTTAGACAATCCCAAGCAAGACTTGCATTTAAACGTCACTAGTAACTTCAGTGTTGATCCCACAGTGTGGAACAAGTACAAAACTTATGTACAGCGACTATGTGATGGAGAAAACATTGAACACTTCATGCAGTTTGTAAGTCTAGACACTTGGGGTGCGCAAGCAGAATATATCCGACATGGACTGGACTTTGACCTGGCGATAAATAGATGTGAAGAGTTTATTCGAGACATCCCAAGACGCAGTAGTCTTACATTTATCATTACAATGAACAATCTCAGCATACTTGGTTTACAACGGTTGCTAGAGCATATTGTATACTTGCGTAAAACTTACACTGATACATATCAACGTGTATGGTTTGATACTCCACTATTGTATACTCCAGAATGGCAAAGCATGCAAATACTGCCTGGAGAATATCAGTTAGTTTTGCAGGATTGTATTAGATATATGCAAGATAACTTAGACGAAATGCATGGCTTTAAAGACTATGAAGTTCAAAAAATGCAACGTGATTTAGATTGGATGTTACAAGGCACTTCAGACGTAGAACGCAAACGTGCTGATTTTTATAGATTCTTTAATGAACACGATCGTCGGAGAGGCACAGACTTTTTAGCAACCTTTCCGGAGATGGCAAGTTTTTGGAACCAGTGCAAGTATCATGCAAGATAGTCTAATACTGTTAGGTGATTTAGGAGCAGGAACAAATCTAGTTAAAAACCTTTTCTTACTAGACAATCGCTACACCTGTCCTTTCGATTATAACTTGGTAAACACACTGTATGATGGTACGTTTAACAGTTGGATAGAAAAGGAACGCACAACAAGAATAAACATAGTAGCAGATAGTGTAAACATAGACAGTTTAGAGTCAAACTTGTATGTAAACCACAGTGCTTTCCACAACACCAAAGACTTCAAAAAACTACAAACACTAGGACATTGTGTAGCAGTGCTACCAAAAAGTCGCATGGCATTTGATTGGCAAGTCAGAGCTTACATAGAAAAAGCAGGTAACATACTGGATTTTGGCGGCAGTACACGAGAAGAAAACATACTTAACATGCACGAAATAATGTATGATCGCAAGTGCGCAATGGAGACTAGTGGCGTTGATGTGATTTATACAGACAGTTTATACCAAGGGCACTTTGATCATTTTTATCATGACACAAGATGGCTTGTAGACATAGACTACATTCGTGCAAAACAAATATATACACAGTGGCATAGATGTCATTGGGACTACAAAGATACACACAGTTGGGAATACTACGCAAATGGACTTATTGCTACTTAATGTACCACGCATTAGTTTAGTGTACCCTCCTGCAGGCACTAGTTTGCTAAAAGGTGTCGTGCAAGAAAACGGCTTTACATGCACTGTAAAAGACACAAACTTTGAACTGCTGGACAGCATTAAAGACGAAGATGACTTTGAAACGATCACAAACTATTTTACTATTCCTAACAGCGAACTAAACGACCGTTGTAAAACAATCATTGACACATGGTATGCAGAGGTAGTAGACTATGTGCTAGATGTTAATCCTCGCTTTGTTGGCATCAGTGTGTTTACATTTGAATGTCAACGTGCCACGCAAGAACTATGTAAACTTCTTCGTCCGCACTATAAAGGCAAGATTATCATAGGGGGTGCAGGTCTGAGCACCACAGGTATTGCTACACAGACCAATGACTTTGGTAATGCACTAAAAAATGTCGGACTTGTGGACTACTATGTAAGAGGCGAAGGAGAGTATGCACTATTAGACATACTTGTAGATAATGCAGGGCCAGGTGTAAACAATGACAACTATGTACAGATTGAGGATCTAAACAGTGTTGCGTTTCCAGACTACGATGATGTTATAGATTACAAATATCATTATGCTATTGGACGCACACAGTTGCCAGTAACCACAAGTCGCGGCTGTGTAAGACGCTGTAGTTTTTGTGATATACATGCGTTTTGGAAAAAGTATACATACCGTGACGGTGACAATGTAGCACAGGAAATGATACACCATTATGAAAAACATGGTGTTACTGATTTCTTTTTTACAGACAGTTTGATTAATGGTAGTCTAAAAAGTTTCCGTGACCTTAGTCGCAGCCTGGTAGACTACTATCGTGCAAACAATCTACCAGACAAGTTTTTTAGTTGGGGCGGGCAATGGATTGTACGAACAGCAAAACAACTCACACCTGAGGATTATCGTTTTGCCGCACAAAGTGGCATGAATGGTCTGGCAATGGGTGTGGAAAGTCTTAGCGAACAAATACGCATAGACATGAACAAAGGCTTTACCAATGCTGACTTGGATTACACCTTGGAGCAGTTTAGGTTAAATAATGTTAACTGTTACTTCTTAATGATTGTTGGATACCCTACAGAGACTGAAGATCATCATTTAGAAACTATGCAACAGTTTACAAAATACCAAGGCTATGCAATGGACGGAACTATATTTGGTGTTAACCTCGGAGGCACACTAAGTATTGATGAGGGCAGTCCATTGCACCAAGACAGTATACACTACGGACTTAGTCCTACACAAGAAGATGACACAGAATTATTTGGACTAGACTGGACCAGTAAAGACAATCCTAAACTAACACTGCTTGAACGCATCAATCGACGAATAGACCTACAAGAGTTGCTCATGGACCTGGGCTACACTGTATGGAATGGCGACCATCAACTAAAAAGACTTAAAGCAAGTTATGAGCGTATTAAACAAAATACCTATCACTTTAAAGATATCCTACACTCATAGTGAACACGATCCTTTTCATGGCTGGCCCTTGTGCAGAGTGTTATGGGATGGTGAACAAGTGGCAAACTTTAAAGCAGACGGAGACAGTGTAGAGTTTATAGTGTTACCTAAACCTGATGGCACAAGCAAGTTAACGGTTGAACATTATGGAAAAAACATGTATAATGAACATGATAAGTTTATAGAAGTTACTGATATACATGTTAACAACATTGACCTTAAAAACATATTATGGGAATGTACACAGTATCCTATTGTTGCACCCTGGGACGAACCTTTCACACAACAAGGCAATACATACCTTGGTCATAACGGAACAATAGTTTGGAAGTTCGATAATCCTTTGCTACTGGATATACAACGTAGACTGGGTGTACGCCAAGACACACAAGAAGGACAGGAAAGTACACGCACAGTGCTAACACAAATAAAAGAATATTTTGCTAATGAAACAGATTGACAACTTTTTTACGCAGGAAGAATGCGATTGGTTTTTATGGTATGACACTGTGCTACCGGAAACTCGAGACAACGGACTGCGCTACCAAACCATGTGTCATTATGCGCAGCCTTTCTTTGCACATAAACTAGCACAACTGCAAGCAAAACTGCCTGCAAATGAAGAGATTACCACAGTAAACATCAATCATGATTATGGTGCAGGCGGTATACACAGCGACGGCTATTTGGATCATGATAAAGATGACGATATTGCAAACAGTTATCTAATACCTATTAGGTACACAGGCGAAGAGGCTTATTATACACTGGTGTTCAAACAGAGCAGTGACAGAGCTATCACATTTAATGCTGAGACAGGATTGGGCAGTAAAGGTATTACAACTTATAAACAGACTACCAGAGAAGAATACGGACTAGACGACACACCATTTGACCGAACTGATTATGGATTACTTACGCACTTAGACTATGATAAACTAGCAGGCTTTACAGTGGACCGTATACACTGTTGGAGGCTAGGTACAGCAATGACTTGGCCCAGAAAACGTTTTCATGTCAGTGCTAACTTTAGTGGTAAGTATCCTCGCAGTAGTGTTCTAATATTAACGAGATTTAAATGATAGATTTTAAGTTTGAAACAGTGGGTGCATTTTATATAAAACGTGAAAATATATCGCCTACAGAACTAAAACTACACTTTTATGGCAAAGACTATCGCACAGATCCTAATAGTTATATAAAAATAAACACTATTAGGTACAAAGATTTAACACTGCCTGAACTGTTTGAATACACAACAATGGCAACAGACAATCATGATTATGCACACTTAACAAATGTTGATTTTGTGTCTTTTAATGGCACATGGCATATCAAGTTTACAGAAGATGATGTCAAACAAATATTGAAAAGGAAACTGTCATGAGCGAAGGCAATCCAAATAATCACTTAGAAGCAGTACTGCAAAATACACTACCGCCGCATGATTTTAAACGTGAACACCTAGACACTCGCAGTGCTAGTTTTTGTGGTGCTAAATGGTATAATGCCACAGTGTGGTTAGGCAGTGGCATGACTACAAGTTGTCACCATCCTCTGCCACATAAGATTGATCCAGTAGAAGTTACAAAAAATCCTAAACTACTGCACAACACTCCGCAGAAAAAACAACAAAGACATCAGATGCAGTGCGGAGAACGACCACAAGGCTGTGAATATTGTTGGAAGATTGAGGACATGGGAGCAGAGCATATCAGTGACCGTGTTTACAAAAGTTGGATATATACTAATGAGGAACTAACAGATGCATTTGAATCAGATTACAGAGACGATTTTGACCTCAGAAGTCTTGAGATCGCCTTTGACAGAACATGTAACTTTGCTTGCAGTTATTGCAACCCTGCATTTTCGAGTACTTGGGTAAAAGACCTCAAACAAAATGGTGCATACAAAGACCTTGTCAGTGATGGCAGAGGTCACTTTATACATCCGCACAACAGCAGTCAACTGTTTAAACGGGATCAAACAAATCCATATGTAGAAGCGTTTTTTAAATGGTGGGAAACTGACCTACACAAAACACTGAGGCAGTTGCGTGTTACGGGTGGCGAGCCATTAATGAGTGACAGTTTATGGAGACTTATTGAATGGTTTGAACAAAATGGCGATAAGACACAAACCAGTCTTGCTATTAACAGTAACCTAGTAGCAAAGCCAGAACTTATTGATAGACTGGTAAATGTGCGAGAACGTTTGCCTAGTTTGGGTGTATATACAAGTGCAGAAGCAATAGACGGTGCCGCAGAATATATTAGAGATGGCATGGTGTTTAAACAATGGTGGGAAAATGTGCAACGCTTGCATGAAGCAGACATTGATACACACTGTATGATGACAGTGAATGCACTGTGTTTAGAAACACTGCCAGAGCTTGTACATCGTATTATGGCAAAGCGCGAACAATATGGCGGTAATAGATTCTGTGTAATGAGTTTTAATATACTGCGTTTCCCTAGTTTTCAAAGCGCACTGGTGTTGCCAACAGAGCAGCGACAGCGTCATGCACAACGGCTTACAGAACTACGCAACGCAGGCTTGGACTTTCACGAGTTTGAACTAGGACAACTGGACAGACTCATCGAGTATTTACAAGTAGTAAACAAGCCTCACAGTGAAGGTTTTGACATGCCTAAACTACATAACGATTTTAAAAAGTTTTACCAGCAGTATGATGTAAGACGTAATAAAAACTTTCCGATTACATTTCCGGAACTAGCAGAATGGTACGAAAACCTATGACCGATGATATAGCAAACTACTACAAAAACTATGACTATCATACTCGTAAACCTGTGTATATAGATGTCGAAGATTTAACAGATACACAGCGAGACAGATTACTTACAAGCGAAAGTTTTTGTATTCTACCTTGGGTACATTTGCATGCATTTCCTACAGGCGAAGCATATCCTTGCTGTCTTGCACGAATGGATCAGCCATTGGGCACACTCAGAGAAAGCACAATGGAAGAAATATGGAACAGTGATGATCTTAAACAGATGCGTGTAAACATGCTGCAAGATAAACCATGCAGTCAGTGTACTAAATGCTATGAACAAGAAAGCAGCGGTTTTGTAAGCATGCGCTACAGTGCAAATAAAAATCACGGACATCACATTGGAAAAGCAGATGCAACAAACACAGACGGAAGCCTCGATGAGTTTAAACTAACTTACTATGACATTCGCTTTAGTAACTTGTGTAATCTAAGTTGCAGAACCTGCGGTGATATTTTTAGTAGTAACTGGGTAAAAGAAGCAAAAAAATATGGTTGGCTAGCAAAAGATCATCCTAACGTAAGTTATACAGGTCGTTATGAAATGGATATGTGGGAACAACTACAGCCACATCTAGACAGTATTGAAAATGTTTATTTTGCGGGCGGCGAACCACTTATGATGAAAGAGCATTATAATCTACTTAATGCACTTATTGAACGAGGTAGAACAGATGTACGTCTTAACTATAACACAAACTTTACAGAGCTAGTGTTTAAACAACAAGACGTACTTGACTTATGGAATAAGTTTGATGTAGTAAGTATTGGTGCCAGTCTAGATGCTAATCATGCTCGTGGCGAACTTATGCGCAAAGGCACAGATTGGAATCAAGTTGTAGAGAACCGCCGGCGTATGCTTGAAGTTTGTCCTACAGTAGACTTTTATATAAGTGCTACGCTAAGTGTTATGAATGCTTACAATATACTAGACTTCCATAAAGAATGGGTTGAGCTAGGATTGATTAAAGCAGAAGATTTTAATGTTAACATACTGCAAGACCCTGATCGTTTTAGATTAGACATATTGCCTGCAGACATGAAAGCAGAACTTGAACAACTATACAACGAACACATTGCATGGATTGCTACAGAAGGTGACTATCTTACTCGTGCAACAAATGGATTTCGCAGTGCAATGACATTCATGAATAGCGCAGACAACAGTCATTTATTACCGCAGTTTGTAGAAAAAAATGACGAAATGGACGGGTTCAGGGATGAAAGTTTTTGGACAGTATTTCCAGAACTAGAAAGGTTGCGCAAATATGCCTAAATGTATACTGCCATGGATCAGCATTGAAACAACGCCATTGGGAACAATGCGTCCTTGTTGTTTAACCACTAATGAAATACCGGATATGAATCTTAAAACGCACACACTGCAAGACGGCTTTAACAGCGAGTATATGCAGAATCTCCGTGCAGCATTTAGAGACAACAAAGAACCAGGGCAGTGTCGTAACTGCTGGCGTGAAGAAGGTGCTGGTAAGAAAAGCAAACGTCAGTATATGTTGGAAAAGTTCAAGCACATAGAAGTAGACTGGGACGCAGTTGAAACGGGACACGAACTACAGTTTATAGATTTAAAACTAGGCAACATATGTAATCTTAAATGTCGTATCTGTGGTAGTTGGAGCAGTAGTAAGTGGGCACAGGAAGAAATAGATTATGTTGCTGATCAAATCCCTGCAAAAGAACACAGTGCATACAAATGGTTAAAAGATGGACAATGGCCCAGAAAGAGTAAAACATTCTGGGATAACATGGACGAACTGTTACCGCAAATAAAGTATTTTGAGTTTACTGGTGGTGAGCCATGGATGATTAAACAGCATTTTGATTTACTACAAGGTGCAGTGGATCGTGGTTATGCAAAAGATATTGATATTCATTATAATACAAACGCAACACAATATCCAAAAGATCCTACAATATGGCAACATTTTAAACATGTGCAAATAGCATTCAGTGTGGACAACACAGGTAAACGTTTTGAATATGAACGCTACGGTGCTAAGTGGCGTACTGCAAATAATAATATTAAAAAAGTAAATCAACTTAGAGATCAAGGTTACCCTATTACTACACAGTTATGTGTAACATGGAATCTACAAAATGTATACTATATGGACGAAGTATTAACTTGGGCAGAAACCATGGACTTTGACAGTGTGCATTTTAACCTAATGCATGACCCTTGGGAGTTCAGTATTGTTAACACACCCAACAGTGCGCAAAGTGTATTAATGTTATACTTGCAAAAATGTCAAGTGAAATGGGCAAAGTATGCACAAGACATTCACAGTATAAAAGAGTTAGTCATGCATAGCAGAACGCAAGATGCACAAGGGTTGCACACAAAACTAAGACTAACAGATTTATATCGCAATCAAAACTTTGCAGAAAGCCACGCTAAGATGGCAAAGGTTATAGGATATGAACTGTAAACCTACACTGCTAATAAGTCAAGACAAAACTATATTCAGTAACTGGTTTATGGAAGATCATCTTGCTGAATATTTTAACGTTGAACTACTAGACACTGCAAAATACTATGATGTAAAAAACACAGTGGTAGTCGTTGATTATCATGAGTTTTGTACTGGCAATGCACAGGACGAACTTGCACTCAGAGACAGAGGCATGAGATTAATCATTGACAAGTGCTGGGACTGCTGGGATGGACATCTAGACTTTGCGGCAGATTACACATTACGTCCACGTGATTTTATACGTTGGCATGAAAGTATTTGGTACACTGCACTAGGGTATAATAAACCCGTTGAGCATAATCCAACTCGAGATTTTATTTGTTTGATGCATATGCGCACTGGATGGAGAAATGATTTATATAGAAAGTTTTATAGTGTACTAGATGATAATATTTACAGTTATGTAGGCAACGACATAACATTACAAAATGCTGTGGATGCACCTTACGATGAAAACTGGCAACGGCATATAAACCCAGACTGGTATAGAGATACACGCTTTAGTTTAGTAAGTGAAAGCACAGTAAAAGATGTAAGCGTACAAGACCGCAGTAGAAACTGGATACATGTCAGTGAAAAAATATTTAAACCAATGGCATTCGAGCATGCTTATGTTGTTTATGGACAACAAGGCACACTAGCTGAAATGCAGAGACTAGGGTTTGAAACTTTCTCTCATGCTATCGACGAAGGGTACGACACAGAATCTGATGAACAAGTCAGACTGGATATGATACACACAGTAGTAAAAGATATCATTGCCGACAAAACTATCTTTACAGATAGTGAAACTCAGCGTATACTTGTACATAATAAAAAACATTTTTACAATCCCAGCATTGTAAAACAGTTGTTTGTTGAACAACTTGTTGATCCATTAATGGAGTTTATAGAATCATGATATATGTATGTGGAGATAGTTTTGCAAGCAGTGATCCCCGTAGTGATATAACTCCATGGCATGAACTATTAGACTGTACGAGTCTTGGCGAAGTATGTGCTAGCAATGTTATGATTAGTAAGCAAGTAGACATTGCTATAGAACAACGAGCGGAGTTCGTCATTGTTTTGTTTACCAGCAGTTGCCGTTACGAGCATGAATCGGGACCTTACACAATACAAAATCTTATCACCAGCGGATTAAACAGTGTACAACGAGACATTATTAAAAGTTGGACAGCGGAGTTTTTTGATTTAGATAGAGAAATATACAAAAATAAATGTATCATTGAAGGTGTGTTGTCTAGATTAGATCAAAGTGGTATTCCATTCTTGTTTGACCAAGGAGGATTCGAACATCCTAAATGGGGAGTAACACAACGATATTTTACATATTATGATTCGCATAGAAGTAAATATAATCTTTGGGACTATGGAGATAGTTTGAAGTTTGTTCCTTGTTTTCATATTGATGATCAAAACATACACAACCAAGTAGCAGAGTATTATCATGAACAAACCAGATAACCTATGCATGGCACCATGGACGCACACTTATCTAAGTCCACAAAGTGAACGCAGACTGTGTTGCGCCAGCCGCGAGCCAGCACAAAACTTTAAACAGTACATCGACACAGCAGAAGGCACTAACGAGTACAAACCACAAACACTGGATGAATGGTGGAATGGTGAACACATACGCAATATACGCATGCAGATGTTGCGCAACGAAGTGCCAGATGCATGTCAAGTATGCGATAAAAGACTGCTTAACCAAGACGTATACAGAGATTATTTCAATCATTTGTTTTCACACAAATACGAAGATGTCGTAGCACACACAGACTGGGACGGGTACACAACAATGAAACCTGTTAGTTGGGATTATCGTTTCAGTAACTTGTGCAACTTTAAATGTCGTATGTGCGGTCCAATGTTAAGTAGTAGTTGGGAAACAGAAGCTCGCAAGCAAGGCAAAGTTGAACCTTGGATGGAAAAGCCTGTAAAAAAGGCTATTGAAACTTTTCAAGCAGATGTAGTAGAGCAAGAGTTTAGTGATGCTGTTGAGCAGCATCGTATTGAAGAAGTATACTGGGTAGGCGGAGAGCCACTTATGTATGAGCAACATTGGCGTTACATGCGCCGCATTGTTGAACTAGGCGATGGTCCTAATCTCTATGCACGGTATAACACTAATCTCAGTCGCGTTGATTACAAAGGCGTTAATCTTTATAAGGACATACTTGCACATGTAAGAGATTGGCAAGTATGTGCTAGTATAGATGGCACAGGTGCAGTGGGTGAATACATCCGCACAGGATTAGACTGGGTGCAGTGGGAAGAATATTTTGCACAAGGCAGAGAATATGCGGGCAACGACAGAAGAAAAATGCGCATTGACTTTACACTAACACTGCCTGGGCTTTGGGAAATACCTTTCATCTGTGACCTTGCAAAAAAGTACGATGCAGACATATTAGCAAAAGTAACATTTGCCTTTACTCCAGATATTGCAATGAGTCCTCTTTTCCTTCCACGCAAACATTTAGACTTTGTAGTAAACCAACTGTTATTGACTACTGGCGTAGACAATGTTACAATAAGAAACATGCTTAAGAGTTTACTTGAGCGTCCTGTCTTTGAAGAACAATATCCAGATGAATATGCCAAAGCTCGTATAAGTGGCAAGTGGCGTATGCAAGCAATGGATAATCTCAGAGGAGGTATGCGCTTTGAGGATACACTCATGGACAGTAAAGTGAAGGAATGGTGGAATGAAATCTGTTAAAGTAGTGCTGCGTAACTATAAAACCGGAGAACTGTTGGATTATAATATACACCCGGCAGACAATCAACTTGCGCAAGACTGGATTATAGCACTCAAGCAAGATGTACTGCTAAAAAGTTTGCACCTAGAAAAGAACTATTGCTTTCACGGTTTTCCTTATACACAACGCAGTTTAGATTTTTTATGCAAAGAACTTAATCGTCATATCTTTACAATAAATCAAAGCGGTTTAGACTATATGATTGAAGAATGGTTTGCCCCAGACGTGGTTACATTCGGCGATGAATATCCTGTGGGCAGAATGGATGATAGTCCGCTTAATAAAGGACGCCAAGTTAAACACGAAGTAATGAATAAACTGCACAATCATTTTGAAGTGCTGGAAGGCACAGTTGAAAATCCAAGTGAATACACTGAACACATGTCACCAAGTGTACGTCATGCAGTGCGTCAGTTAAACAATATTTGCCACGAAATGGAAACACTGTGTTTAAGTAGACGTAAAATCATACAAGCACCGCAATGGGTACGCCCTAGTCAGATCACAACATTTCTTCGTTGCCCAAGACGCACACTTACAGATGAACACAGATTGGGCTTTGTAGAAAATGGCTATGACCGTGTGCTAGGCGGTGTGTACATGCATTGGTGTCAAATAGGTAAAACACTTATTGAAGTATTCAGAGACGAGCATGCCCCAGAACTTACTGCTACTGTATGCGAAGCTATTACACACTTGCAGTATTACAGTGGAGAGTTTGACATTGAATGGGGCAACAGCATTACTTACAATCCTCAACAAAGTTGGTTTGTAGATGAAATAGATGCATTTAGAAGTTGGCTTACAGCAAATGATTTTAATCCAGACGATCCTAGCCTTAGCAGTGGTTATTTAAACATAGGTCAAGTTGACTTGCTAAATAGTTTTGGAACAGACACTGCCGAAGAGATTTGGCAAAAACTGGGCGACTTCCTAGACATTTACAAGATCGAATGCGACACAGTCAGTGCAACTTTTGATTATCACTGGAGTAACGCAGATCACGAACAAAGACAAATCGAGAGTTTATCATGAAAATATTAATATTTGGGCTACCAGGCAGTGGTAAAAGCACACTTGCCGAACCACTTGCAGAACTATTAGGCGCTGTATGGATCAATGCAGATAAAGTACGCACCCATTACGATGATTGGGACTTTACTCCAGAAGGCAGGATGAGACAGGCACTGCGTATGCGCTTTCTTAGCGATGGAGTTGTAATGGCAGGTAAAATTGCTGTAGCAGACTTTGTATGTCCAACAGAAGCAGCAAGAGCACAGTTTGATCCAGACTTTACAGTATGGATGGACACAGTAAAAGAATCACAAAGTGTGAACGGACCAGCCGCACCAGGCAGTACATTTGAACAAACAAATAAAATGTTTGAAGCACCGCCACTGTGCGACTATCATGTAGCAGAATGGTTCAATGACACACATGCTGAACTATGTAAAGTAGTAAACAACTATATGTTAAGAATGCAAAATAAACCAACGGAGAGAATATAATGAGTTTTGATTGGCAAAAGCCTACAACAGAAATGCTAGGTAGATGGCAACCATGGCATGATGGACACACTGCACTGTTCGAACGGGCACTTGCAGAAACAGGACAAGTATGTATTATGGTGCGTGACGTAGGCGGTATCGTAGGCAATGACGCTGGCGCAGGACGCACAGCCGCACAAACTGATAATCCATTTGACCAAGAAACAGTGTTTAAGAATATTAAAGAAGGACTAAGTGCTGCAGGGTATGAATATGCACGAGAGTACATCATTATGCGTGTACCAAATATTGTAGACATTAGTTACGGCAGAGGTGTAGGCTACACATTCACAGAACATGACTTAGGTGCTGACATACATAATATTAGTGCTACAAATATTAGAGCAAAAATGAGAGAGGACGGTGAACTATAAATGGTTAAACCCAATGAAGATTTTAAACTAACAGTAAAAGAACTTGCACTTATTGAAATGAGTTTAATAAGTTATCAGCAAACACAGCCTAATAGAGCTAAAGAAGTACAAGAACTTCTCGGAAAGTTTTATCACCAAAAAGTTTGGTACAGACCTGAGGATGAGGAAATATATGTCAGTGGTTAACTGGTTTAAAAAGATTTATAATAAAATTAAAATGGAACTACGCTACCGCAAGCGTTTAAAAGAACTTAAAAAACGGGATCCTTTTATATACAAATGAGTGATTTTTTAAAAGTTATTGAAGTAGAGCACTACACAGATACGCTTTTTAGAATACGCACTGAACGTCCTGTAAGTTATAGATACACTGCTGGACAGTTTACTATGATTGGCATGGGTGATGATGACATTAATAGAGCGTACAGTTACACAAGCGGTCCGTATGATGACTATATAGAGTTCTACAGTATTAAAGTTCAAGATGGGCCGCTTACAAGTAGACTGCAACACATTCGTGTTGGAGATACTATTGAAGTAGGCAACAAACCTACGGGTACACTAACACTTGCAAACTTAGAACTGGGCGGCAACTTATGGATGCTAGCAACAGGCACAGGCATTGCGCCTTTTATAAGTTTACTGCGTGATCCAGAAACGTTTGATAGTTTTGATAAAATACATGTTGCTTGGAGTGTGAGAACACCTGCAGAGCTACACAGTTATCATGAGTTTCTACAAGAGTTGCCCATTGACTACACACCTATTGTAACTCAGGACAGAGAATGGACTGGTTGCAATCAACGTATTACCACAATGATCAAACAGGGAACATTGATGACAGACAGTGTTGCTAGCAAAGACAAAGTAATGATTTGTGGTAGCATGGGTTTCAATAACGATGTAAAACAACTTCTCACCAACAATGGATGGGAAGAAGGAAATAAGAAGACAGCCGGAACTTTTGTACAGGAGCGGGCTTTTGTATCTAGGACTTAGCGCAGGATTTCACGATGCTGGCGCAACAGTAATCGACTTAAACGGAAACATACTATTCGCGGGACATGCTGAAAGATACAGTGGTGTTAAAAACGATGCCAATCTTAACCATGCACTGTTAGATGATGCACTGAGTTACGGCGAGCCTAGTGATATTAGTTGGTATGAACGTCCACTAATAAAACAAATACGTCAGTTGCGCAGTGGCGAATGGCGTAAAATATTTTCGACACCAAGTCCAGAACGTCAAATCAGTGCTGCACATGAATACTTTGATTTCGATATGCACATAGCCTATCACAATCATCACCTTACACATGCCGCAGCAGGATTCCAAACAAGTCCTTACGACACTGCTACTGTACTAGTAGTAGATGCTATTGGAGAGTGGGATACAATCTCTGTATGGGACGCACATTATGATGCAGAAGGATATGCGCAGTACCAAAAAGTATGGGGGCAGAAGTATCCTCACAGTATTGGATTAATGTACAGTGCAATCACAGACTATGTTGGATTAAAGCCCATGGAAGATGAATACATCCTCATGGGCATGGCGGCATATGGCAAACCTTACTTAACAGCATTTGAAGAAGTTGGTAAACTTGTGGATGATGCTGAACGTTGTACATTTACAGAAAACATGCATGCTGGCTTACCAGGGGACTACTTTGCAGGCACTGGACTTAGCAAGTATGATCTAGCGGCAGGAGCACAAAAAGTCGTTGAACAGTTGCTTATGAATCTTGTGAAAACACACTGCGGCAGAAATCGCAATCTTGTGTTCATGGGCGGTGTTGCTCTTAACTGTGTTGCTAACAGTAAGATACGCAAAGAAGTTGCTGATATGTGGATTATGCCTAATCCAGGTGACTGTGGCAGTAGTTTAGGCAGCGCGGCATTGCGTTATGGTAAACGTCTTAACTGGCAAGGTCCTTATCTAGGACATGACATGGGCGGCGAATATCCTGTTGATGCTGTAATAGGCGAACTAATGACTGAAAAGATTGTGGGTGTTGCTACTGGTCGTGCAGAGTTTGGTCCTAGAGCATTAGGCACTCGCAGTCTACTTGCAGATCCACGTGGCGAGGACATCAAGGATCGTGTAAATGATATTAAACGCAGACAAAAGTTTCGTCCATTTGCACCCATGATATTAGAAGAACACTTTACAGAACACTTTAGTAATCTACTGGATGATAAAAATCCATACATGCAAGGAACATATATTTGCAAAAACCCAGAACTGTTTCCTGCTATTGTACACAAAGATGGCACAAGTCGTGTGCAAACAGTAGGTAAAAACGATCACCCAGGAGTAAGAGCACTGCTTGAGAAGTGGTACTTTATGACAGGCTGTCCTATGTTGCTGAATACCAGTCTTAACATCAAAGGCGAACCCATGGTAAACAATCGCAGTGACGCAGATCGCTTCGAGGAAAGATACGGTGTTAAGGTATGCAGTTAGATCCTTATCATTTAAGTGCTATTCCTACGCCTTTATATGATGCTGGATTTAGACTTTTAGATCTACAAAATAACATCAGCGTTTGTTATAAACAACGAGGCAATGTGCATATGTTTGTGCATCATGCACTGGATTTATTTCCTAGCGAATCTCTGGCAAATCACATACAAAACCTACTAGATAAAAGAGATAATAACAATTTATGTACAGAACTGGTTTATTTTTACTGCGCAAGAAGACCAGACAAAGAGTTTGTTGCTTTGCAAAAGTATGACAACTTTACCTATTGTTGTGTGCCTTTGATAGCATTAGGACAAGTTGGATTACATTTAGATCTCTATAACCTACCCGATATAACCGAGCCAAATAAATCCTATTGCTACCTAAGTAATAGAAACACACCAGAAAGAGTTGCAATATATGATTTTTTGGTGAAAGAAAATCTTGTACACCTAGGATACGTCAGTTTCAGAGACAGGCAAGATGATGGAACTATTCACTCACAGATTACTATTGGCAGTGAAACTTTTAGAAACTTTGACGATCCTGAATACAACGACGACTATAATCATCCTCCAAGAAGTGCGCAGTGGTATTTTCCACAGCAAGACTTTTTATTCGATTTTAATGCAGAAACATTTCAAGGAGAAAAATATCCTTGGCTAAGTGAAAAAGGATATAAAGGATTTCTCTGGGGAAAGATTGTTGTGAGTTTAGGACAACAAGGAATGATGCATTATTTGGAAAGTCTTGGGTTTGACATTTACAGAGATATTGTAGATTTTACATATGATTTGCAACACGAAAGTCATGTAAGACAAGAACTTTTTTGTAAAGAAATAAAGCGACTCGCAACTACAAAAGTATTACCTGATGTTATGAAAAGAGCCTACAAAAATAGACAACATTTTGTAGAACTACACGCAAGATGCAATCAAATATTAAGTGCAATAGACCAAGACATAGACGTAGAACTTATCAGAGGATTCTAATGTTTGACATTTACTGTATGCAAATGGGTGGCAAAACTGACCTGCCTGCGCACACAAAATACACACGCTATAACAATACGCATCTAGCAACTATCAAACGTATTGTAGAACGTGCTACAACAGAATATGTTTGGATTGTGAGTGACTTGTGTGACTATACAGACTTTGACTTTGCTTGGCAACCTGTACCTTGGGAAGCGGATCAAATACATTGCTGGGCAAGCGGTGATCAACAATACGGCGATACTTTTCTGGTACCTGTACACGCTTTTAAGCGTCAAGCAGAGGGCCTTAAGGTATTGGGCTGGTATGAACACATTAACTGGCACAGCGACGGTGTACCTCGTACTACATTAGGTAACATGTATGATTGGCATCATTACAGTGATGCACGTTTTGAGTTCTATCCTAATCTTTGGGAAAAACGTATTTTACATGCCTTTGGTACAAACGGTAGTGTACTCTTGGTGCCACGCGACTGTAAAACGCATTTTCGCACTCAGCACTACGACTACCCATACATATTGCGTCATATCGACTGGAATGTGGATGAAAAACCACAAGATGTAGTGTTCATTAGTTATGACGAAAAAAACGCCGATTTAAACTATGATATACTGAAAGAAAAGCATCCGCGCACCAAGAGATTACATGGTGTAGAAGGCATGGAAAATGCACTTTATCAAGCGGCAGTGATGAGCGAAACAGATTGGTTCTTTGCAGTGTTTGCCAAAACACGTTTACACGAGGACTTTGATTTTAGTTACTTGCCAGATAGATTGCAGGGCGACAAGCACTATATCTTTAACTGTAAGAATCTAGTGAATGGATTAGAGTATGGACACATGGGCGTTATACTTTACCATCGTCAAATGGTCTTAGACAGTCACGATTATGAGAAACTAGGACTAGACTACACAATGAGTCACAGACATGATGTTGTGCCTGAAACAAGTTGCTATGGTGTGTTCAACACAAGTCCGTTTGAAACATGGCGTGCTGCATTTAGAGAAACAATCAAACTAGCACAGCAAATGGATGAAGCCCCCACTATTGAAACACGCTACAGACTTAAAGTTTGGTGTGAACATGCAGAAGGCGACTATGCACAGTATTGCACTGCTGGCGCTCGTCATGGTGTAGAGTTTTACAATCAGCACAAAGACAACGTCGTTGAGCTAAAGAAAACATTTAGGTGGGATTGGCTTAAGAGTTATTTTGAAGAAGTTTGTCAACCTGATCAAGCACAGTTGCAACTTCAATAGCATTATCAATGCCTGTGGTAGGTTGATGCCTGCGCAAACAACAAGCACTAAAATGATCGAGTTCTATTTCAAGCGGTGACTTGTGAGACACTAAATCATCCCCACCATACACAGTACCTTTAAGTTCTCTAACAGGATACTTTTCTTCCATTTGACCATTGTATACAGTTAGTGTTTTTGCATCTTCGTCCCATACTGCTTGAGCTCGATCGCCTACAACCGTAACAATGCGTTCACGTTTGGGCCACCACCAACTTACTTTACAGTTAAAGTTATAGCCGCCAAACTCTATCATGTCTGGTACACTATTGTAGCTAAGGTTTTGACTGCTTGCCCATGTAGGCTGTGCTACACGCTCTGTTAGATAGTTAATAATGCTAACATCATGTGGTGCAAGACTAAGCAAAGGAGTTGTTTGTGTTTGTCTAATACCCCAGTTAAGTCTACGGCTTTCAACGTGAATAGTGTCTCCTAGTCTGCCCCATTCAATAAACTCTTTCAGCATGGTGCAAAGTGGATTGTATAAAAAGATATGACCAACCATTAACACTTGATCGCCTACAAGTAAGCTCTTAAGTTCTCTGCACTGCTCCAATGTTTCAGCCATTGGCTTCTCTACATAAACATCATGTCCACGTTGTAGCAATATCTTCGCTTGTTCATAGTGTTGCCAAAGTGGCGTTGCTAGAATAACAGGATCTACAGTGTCAATGTCGTCAATGGTCTGACCATTCTTAACATCAATGACTGCAACTTCTGTTACGCCATTAATGTTTTCCAATGTTTCTTTGACTTTACTGCCCCAATAGCCAGCACCTACTAACCAAAACTTCATGCTAGTCTTTTTACCTCTCGAGCAATGTACTCTACTTGCTCGTCCTTGAGATGAGGAAAAACAGGAATACTAAAGATAACTTTACTTTTGAGTTCTGTTACAGGCAAACTACGATACCATTTTTCAAAAGCAGGTGTGGAATGCGCAGGATTTTCATAATGAACATTTGTTTGGATACCTGCTTCTAACAGTTGTTTCCTAATCTGATTTCGTTCTGGATGCTCTAACACATAAACATAGTAACTGTGATTGCCCCAATCTTCTTCTACTGGTGTGTTATACAAGCCAGTTAGTTCTTTTGTATAGTACTGTGCAATCTCACGTTTTCGGTCAAGCCAGGCTTGTAGATAAGGAAGTTTTGCTTGTACTACCCGTGCTTGAATATTATCAATACGAGCATTGTATCCTAAATGTTCGTACACATATTTTGTGTTACGTCCATGGTTACTATACATTCTTGCAAGGTCAACTAGGTCTTTGCGACCAGTTACGCAGCCTGCATCGCCGATAGCACCTAAGTTCTTAACAGGATTAAAACTAATACAAGTTAGGTCAGCAAGGCTACCTACTCTACGACCTTTGTATTGGTAGCCAAAACTCTGTGCGGCATCTTCGATAGCATAGAGATCGTGCTTGCGACAAAGTTCTAACAGCGCATCTACATCGGGGGTTTGCCCATATAAGTCCACCCATAGTATTGCCCGTGTACGATCTGTTATGAGCGTCTCTACTAGTGATATATCTATACATGCATTTACTGGATCGACGTCACAAAATACAGGTGTTGCGCCCACTGTACACACTGCTTCCGGCGTGCTTACAAACGTATGACTTACAGTAATAACTTCATCGCCTGCTCCGATACCACAGGCTTTTAATGCAATCTGTAGTGCAGTGGTGCCGCTACCGCATGCCGCACAGGCTTCTGCACCTGTGTATGCTTTTATTTCTTCTTCAAATCTTTGTGTGTCTTTGCCTGTAATGAAACTGTTGTTGCGTAAACAATGTTCTATTGCCGCATCAATCTCACGTTTACATTCCTGATACTGACTCTGTAGATCTGTAAAAGGTATCATATGCTTTAAGTCCTTTTTTGATGTCGTACTGAGGTTTGTAATCTAACAGTGTTTCTGCTGTGGTAATATCCAGCGCACCTCTGTTTGGATAGATAGGATCTTTTGGTAGTTGTTGTATGCTTCCACTGCCTACTATATCAATAATATGTTCTGCAACTTTGTGCAGTGTTACACTCTTGCCACTGCTGATGTTTGCAATCAAGTTTGTGTTTTTGCTACGCACTGCACATTCAAAGCCTTGTACAGTGTCCATAACATAAGTAGCATCTAGTGCAGTATCACCACGCACAGGTAGTTCTGCTCCCATTCTAGCAAGTTTAAAGAACTTGCTAATAACACGATTGTCGTTGTCCCGTGGACCGTAAACTGCAATAGGACGTATAATAGTGTAATCCATTTCAAGCATTTCGCAACGACTGATTATCAAATCTTCCGCGGCTTTTTTGTAAATACCATAAATGCTTTTAGCATTTCTACTGTGTGTTTCTGGGCAAGGATTCTGTGTAAAGTCTCCGTACACCATGCTGCTTGAACTGTAAATAAAACGTTGTGCGCCTAGTTTCTTTGCTAGTTCAATACTGTGAAATACACCATGTGTAAGACTGCTGATGCCTAGTGCAGGATTACGTTCGATCTCTTTAATGTTTGGGTAACTGCCTAGGTGCACCACTGTTGTAAAGTCTTGTTCGAAGTCGGTGCTTACAACATCTGTAATGTTCATGCTGTGTACATCAATAGTTTTGATTGTATTTCTGCGGGCTGTATACAGTTGCGAAGGAGTGTAACTAGCACGACTATCCACCACTGTAACGTGAAAATCACCTTGTAGTTGTCCTACAAGGTGATGTCCGATAAAACCTAATCCACCAATGATTAAAACATTATTCATCTTCTGTTTCTTGTACACTGTGTTTTTGCAATGATCCATTTATCATATCTTCTATGATATCATCTACATTGCTATTGTTTTCTTCCATGTACCTAATAGCATCTCCAGCTGATTTTACTACACCAGTCCGAACCAAATGTTTTGCCGCTAAAATGAACTCGTTTTTATTTGCATTGAGCTGTGCTACCACAGCCATTGGATGCTTTGCTCCCATGGGAATCTCCTTTAGAGAGTTTTAGCAAGTGGAAAGATTGTCGAAATAACTTCGGCACACGCCTTAGCGATTTCCATATGCTCTTTTTGTGTTCCGTTTGCACCGCGCAGTTCAATATAGTGTACCCAACTGCGAAGTGTACCGTTCATATACAAACGGGTTTTAGTAAGTCCCTCTGGGAGAACAACACGAGCTTGTTCTTTAGCAATGCCGTTTTTGGTTGCCCATTCATATGCTTTTGCTGCCTGTAGCACAACTTTGTCTTGTTGAATAGCCCATTCTTTAGCAAGTTCATCATCATCTGTTTCAATACTGTTTTGTCTATTAGACATGTCTTGCAAACGAGCTTCTCGAGTAACAAACGCTAAGTCCTCTACAGGGTTTGCATAACGCTGGCTAAACTCTTGAAAACTGAAACTACGATGACGTACAATCTGATGTGCAATATCACGAGTAGTTTCAATCTCAAGACAAGCACTGACCATTTCTAACGGTGACCAGTGCGCATGCTTAACCAAATACCTAATAAGTTTTTCACTTGTTTCGGTATTCATCTGATTGCTAGGATTACTTACACGAGCACAGTATGCAATAAGTTCTTGCACATTGTCGATACCCTCTGCTACAAAATCCTCAGCAGGTTGGCTGTAACTGATAAGTTTACACTTCATTTATGCTTTAGCCTTTGCTGGACGTCCGCGTTTCTTTTTTGGTGCTAAACTAGGATCTAAACTAGCAGCTTCTTCCATGAGACGTTCTGCTTCAGCCTGTAGTGTAGCCATTTGCGCTTTCATTTGCTCTGCTTGTGTTACTAAGTTTTGTGCAATGTCAGCATCACCTAGTACACCTGCTTGTACACCAGCAACTTTAGCAGCCGCTTCAATGCCTTTGGCTCTCTTAGCAGGATCAGCCATACCACTTTCAGCATCAAGTTTTGCCATCTTCTGTGCAGCATCACTGCCAGTTTCAAGCCCGCGGATGATTTCGTTGATCTCATCTAACCGTGCGCCTGGTGTATTAGGACGAGGCATCATGATTACGTCTTGTGTGCGTACTTTTTTCATAAAGCCTTCTTTGTGCAGCAGGTTCAACAATGTTTGACCGTCTGTGCCTGTCATACCATGCAGTGCTTCGCCTAGGTGATTTGCTTCTTGCCCTTTGTTGCTTTGGATAGCATTCATTAGATCATCATGCAGATTTTGTTTTAGTTGGTCTGGGTATGTGACCAATGCCATGTGTTCTTCGCCAGGTACCTCACGAAATATTACTGCAACACGTTTCTCGCCGTGTCTGCCTACATGTTTAATCATTGCTTTCTCCTTGTTCTTCTGCCTCAGGTTGAGGTAGTTCAATAGCGCCATTGGCAACTAGGAACGTCATTAGGTTGTTGTACAGTCCACCAACCGCTTGCATTTCGTTGGCTTTGATTGCGCCTCGATTACTTACAACATCGATAATATTTGCCATAAGTTTAAGGTCAGCAATACCTAGTTGAGGGGCTTCTACTGTTTCGGCAGTTTCTTCCACTGCCTGAGTAGTTTCTTCAGACATTCGAATCTCCTTGTGTATTAGATATATCTATTCTGTTTATTATATGTTCATGAAGTGGGTTATGTCAAGCAAAATCATTATATGCTATTATAACTATTTAGCTCGGGTTTGAGTTACTGTATAAAAAGTTATTGATACCTTCGGCTGATGCTTCAATACCTTCGCCATATGCAACAATGCATGCTTCTTCCATGTCTACGTCTATCTCTAGGACTGCAAACTCTTGTGATATTGGATTTAAGTATAGCCCAACTTTGACTGGAATAGGGTCTTCATAGTTAGCACTATTAGCCCAGCCCTTACCTGCTAGTATAGGAACCATTCCTTTTTCAAGTGTAATATTCAATGCACCTTCCAATGGTCCGCACTGAACAGGCTTTTGAGCCCAGAATGCCTGTTGTGCTAGTACAGATTTAACTGGTAAAAATGCAATAGCGCAAGCCAAAGTAAGTATTCTTAGCATTGCACTTCTCCTTATTATATTATTTAGCCTCATCATAGTAGGCATAGTTTCCAAAGGGCGGTTTAATGTCTTGACTACCATGTATGACAAACACTGTGTCGCAGTAGTCTGGATCACCCCACGAGTTCCACGGATAACCATCCGTAAACATAATAAAGCGTTCTGGATGAAGATCATTGTCTTTCATAAACTTCCAGTTAGCATCAAAGTCAGTACCGCCGCCGCCAGCAAGTTCGTAATCGTCAAACTCGTCAATGTTCTGCGGTGTAAACTCTTTATAGTTGTAAACATCTGTATCAAAGCACCAAACCTTAACACGGAAGTCCTGAAACTGTTCCATAATACCACGCACTTCTGACAGCATTTCTTTGCCTTGTGTGTCTGATATACTGCCACTCATATCCAATGCAAGTGCAATGTCGATGGTGTTTTCAGGCAACATGCCAGGCAGTGCTACTTCACTGAAGTAGCCTTTTTTACTGCGGCTCATAAAACTGTAGTCACCTTTAAGTGTGCTTTGGATGCTCATGTTAAGCAGTTCTTGCCAAGGCATCTTAGGCTCAGTAAGGTCACTTATAATGCGCTTTACACCTGCAGGCATCTCACCAGCACTAGCACCAGCGGCACTTTGTAGCAGGCTTTCTTTGATCTGATCACGAATCTCTTGACGCTGTTCTTTAGTGTAACTTGGCTTGCTCTTACTAACAAGGTTACCGTTTTCATCTTCTTGCGGCTCACTGTTGCCTTGTCCGGAACTGTTGCCACCTTCATCATCCAAGTGTTCATCTAACAACTGGTCCAACAGTTGCTCCATGTCAATCTTGTCAGCGTTTTCATAAAGGCTGTCATACACTTCTTCCATGCTCATGCCGTCATACTTGCGATCGTACAGAGCAGGAACAGTAGTAATAAAAGTACCAATGCGATTTTCTTTTAAGTCACGGTTCACACAATAGTCAGCGGCAATGTTAGCCAACATAGGATTGTGTTTTTGTGCTTTACTACGCCCCAAGTGTTCGTAGACATTGTGTAACACTTCGTGACCAAATAGGAAAATAAGTTCACCAGGCTTGAGCATAAGGATGAACTTGGAGTTGTAATAGAAATACTTGCCATCGGTAGCGGCAGTAGCAAGCCACGCATCAGCATTTACTAGCGGCAGGCGTGTAGCCATTGTGCCAAACCAACTGGTCTTGAGCAACATCTTAACACGAGCAGTTGTCAGTGCTTCTCGAGCTTCATAGTCCTCACGTGGATCAGTTTCGAATCCTACAGGGAGGTCGATATTCTTTGTGTTTTCTGTGCCTCTAGCCATCTTCTACTCCTTACTGTTACTATACTAATATAGCACACATTAGAGAAATGTCAACCAAAATCTATTAAAGGGATAGTATTGTGCAACAATATTTCTGTTGCTTTTTTGGCACTATGCCCGCCATCATCTTCGCGTTTACGTCTGCCAGCAGTGTATTTTATATCGTAGGTTTCTAGTCTTAGGTTACCTTGTCTACTGGTGTAAAAATCATCTCCGCTATCTCTGCCGCAAAACCAAGCAATATCTCCAACCGCATCTCTGTCTCTGCAAAATGCGATAATATCATCTTGCATTTGATCTGCATTGCTTTGTCCGTATGTAGTAAAACTATCACGATAGGGGGGATCTAAAAAGTAAAAAGCACGACCCGAAACATCTTGTACTGCACTGCTCCAGTCGCCGCAACGTATGTCTACACGTTGCAAGAAGTCGTGCCATGCCATAACATTTTCATTGTCGTACACGGTTGTCTTCTGATTTAACAGTCCACTTGGAGTAGCAAAACGTCCGTTGCTTTTTTGATTGACTTGCCAAATACCGTTAAATGCTGTTTTCATAAGAAAGTACAGAGTTGCGCTTTCTTCAGTTGGTGACCAAACATGCCAGTTAGTAGTATACTGCTCACGCATTTCATAAAAGTACTTTTTACGATCTTCTTTATTTAAAGGCATGTAGTGTGCTTGTAGCTGATCCATGCGCTGAAGAAAGTTAGTCACGTCTGTCTTAATGGCTGTATAGATACCAACAATCTCTGGATTGATGTCATTCATAATAAAGTTTTTGACTGTGGGATTGTTATTATAAATGTGTAGCATCATAGCACCACCACCAAAGAACGGTTCAACATAAGTGTCATAACCGTCCAGTGGAATGGTAGGCGATTTAGTATAATGAGGAATCATTTTACGTTTACCGCCTGCCCATATATAAAGTGGCTTTATCATATGTTTACGTTCACATATCCGTCAGCAATGGCTTGTGTATCGCCACCACGCAACAACTTTGGACTAAACTTTACACCAAGTGAATCAATGTCAGTAATGTCAGCAATGTTTACCACTGTCATTTTCTTATCATCAATGTACAGGATGTTGTTCCAGCCATCTACACGCTGGTAGTTTTTAAGGGCAAACTTGCCAACTGCTTTGTTAAATGCTTGTGCATCAGTGTACACCTTTTGTACTTCCTCTGCAAGTTCTGTAGTATCACAGCCAACATACAGTTCGCGGAAGTAATCAGCATATGTCGCAGGATCTTTTACTTCTGCAAGATGCTGTTCGAACTGCTTCTTTTGTACCTTGCCGGGTGCAGTGCCATTAAAGTATTTTTTATTAAGTTTATCAACTAGCCCTTTGTCAGTCAGTCCGGTTGCAACTGGCTTCAAACTAGCACCATTCTTTTTAATCTCAACTTTAGCACCGTTTGCCATTTCTCCGTCGCTTACAACACTAAAACTGTAGTCAGTCATAATCAACGGAAGAACCAACTCGCCAATGCCAATGCCTTTACCGTTGTTGTCAAGTAACTGTCTAAACAATGTAGGAAAAATAGGATCTTGCATCAGTGCATCTGGAATCAGATCTGCAAAAGTAGCACGGAAGTTTTTATTAAGTATTTCACTGTTTACTAGTTTAGAATCATCTTCTAGCAGAGCAACCGTTGCTTCTGCACTAGCATCAAACTTGTGTGCAAAATAACAGAGATAGGCTTTAAAATCTGCTACAAAACGATCTGCGGCAGTATGACCGAAGATACCCCGCTTCTGGAGCAGGGCATCAATGCGGGTTTCAAGTGCGAAACTGTAGTTCATGTCTTGTCCTCTCTTCTAACTATACATATAGTATAGCATCATACAAGGATGTGTCAACCGCTAGTCTTCGTTACTAGCGGCAACATACTTGCCAAAGCGATCGTAAAACTCATCGAAATGCTTGAGCTTATCTGGTTGGAAAGGAAGGTTGTACTGGTTGATAGCAACACGACAACCCATTACAGTCATCTCCGTTGGGAAGAAGTCCATCATAAAGCGGAAGAAGTTATCAGCAAGTTTGTGCCATCCATCAACATCATCCTTGCCCATCTTCTCAAACTGATCCTGCAGTTCATAGCACATGCCAATAGTCAGTGCATACTGTGCCGAGATCTCTTTGATCTTACACTCCTTAACCTTGCCGTTAAGGATGTCTTCTGGATTAGGCATGTCTTTAGCAAACTTGCGGTGATTCATAAACTTCACTGCAATGCCTTCGCCAACAGTGCCTGCTACCAAGTCTGTAAGTTCAGCATCTAAGATGTCATCATCTTCACAGAACTGGCTTACAAAAGTCCAAGCCCGAGGCGTAGCAAAAGCATGCCCGCTAGTGCGAGGATCAAAGTCAAACAAGTCTGCCTTAGCAAACGAAATGTAACCAACTACATCCTCATGGACTTTGTTAGTCACAGCCCAATCCAGCCATGCTTCAAAGTCTGCACGGATCTCAAGGTGTACAAAACGGTTAGCAAGCGGAGTAGGCATACGATATGTAACACCTTTATCGCTCTCACGGTTGCCAGCGGCAACAATACGCACATTCTTAGGCAGTACATACTGACCAACACGCTTGTTAAGAATCAACTGGTATAGTGCCGCTTGCACAGCCTGTGCACCACTGTTAAGTTCATCAAACAGGATGAGAATAGTGTCATATTGTGCGGCTTCTTCTTCTGTAGGAAAGTCTACAGGTGGTAACCAAACCATTCTGTTGTTTGCTACATCAGGAGCCGGAAAACCACGAACGTCTGTGGGATCCAACAAACTAGCACGAATATCGATAAGTTTTGCCTTACCTAACGCACCACTATCTACAATGCCTTGGCAGAGTTCACTCTTACCAACACCTGGAGGTCCCCAAAGGAACAATGGACGATCTTTTTCAATAGCACGGGTTACTCGGCTAATCGCCTCTTTTACTGTAACTGTTCTTGCATCAACTGCTGACATAGTCTCTTCTCCGTTTTGTTAACTTACAATATATAGTAACATCTTATGCTACGTTGTCAACCTTTTCTTCGTGCTTTCCGCTACGAACAGGTAGATTTTGTTGCATATACATATTACGCAAAAACATCATTTGTTGGGCATCCATATATTCCCAAATCATTAGTTCGCCGTCAGGCATTGCTATTTCTAACCAATACATTATACTACCTCATATCTAAAGTTAGGATCTTCTTTTAAAAACACCCAGCGTTCGTCGTGCATTTTACGACCTCGCCCTAGGTTAAATGTTTCATTTTCACTGCGCATACGCACTGCATCATTGCCGTTGAATGAGCCTATTGCGTTTACAGTCCATGGATTACCATGCTGTTCAATGCGGTTTTTACCATGGCGACTAATGCCAGTTAGGACGACTACTGTACCAACTTCCATTATACACCTACCTCAACCACTGTGAAGTTTTCAACTTGTTCATCTTTAAGGATTTCTTGGATTACTGTATCCAAACCTGCTTTAGTATGACGCCTTGTTTCCCAAGCATCACCATTTTTCATATTAGCGGTAATAATGAAATACTTAATCATGTCTCTCTCCTCAAAAACAACTTACTATTAAACATAGCACACTATACAAATGTGTCAACCTAAAAAGTGTTTAAAAATCGTCTTTATCGGGTTCTACAGTGTGAAACATCTTAAACTTAAAGTAGTCTTTGGGCTTGTGAAAGCGTATATCTACGCCCAGCATACTCCAACGTATGCTCCAACGATTGCCTGGTTCTCCAAAATATTGGTACATCCAGTTCAAAAATCTCTTCTTTTCTTTTGGTGTGTGATTGGGCACTTCTGCTGTAACGATCCAGCGCCAATGTGTGTCGCTTAGTTCTCGTGTATTCCAGTGCTTAAACTTTGTGTGCATTAATAAACTTCTCAAAGTCGTTGTTGTACATGGTCAAAGCAAAATATGTTTTCTTATCAAATAACACTATGCTTTTATCCTTTTTGTTAATGTTCTTTATATAATAAGGTGTTTTGATGAATCTGTCAAGATCTAATAAGAATCTACTGGTGATGCTTACATCTGGTAGTGCTATGTTAAAATGTTCTAGTTTTAGAGCAGATGTACAGTGTTTGTAACCACGAGCATGAAGTCTAAAGCCACCGTCTCTGCGTTGGTTCTGCCACCAGAGATTGTATGCTTGAGCGAATCCCATTTTAGGTTCTTTGGGATCATTTTCAATGAATGCTACAGTGTATTCATCTTTAGTGCGCATGTCATGGGTAAATCTGTTCGCCTTTGTCTAATAGTACAACTGTGAACTGATCTGTGGTATATTGTTTGTTGAGTTTTTTGGCTAAGTTAATAGCATGCCCAGGGTTACTAAAGGATACCTTTTTGTACTTTGGTCCAGGGTAACTGATAAGCATATTGAATGTTTTTAGATTGATTGGTTTGTTGTTGTAGTAAACTGCCCAAATGCCTTCGCTCTGAAGCACTTGTTCTGTTTTATAAGTTTCTTTCTCGACTTTTTCCAACAACACCGTAGGTTTTGGTCTACTCATTTTCTGGATCTCACTTAGTAATATGCTACTATTATTTATACAGAAATATGCGTATTTAATGATTTTTAAATGAGTCTTTGTATCTAGGTCCTATGATAGCAGGATTTATTGTTGGAGGAGTTTGCTTTTGCCAGGCTAGATATGCGTTTTGAAACATACTACCTACTTTGCCTTTTGTATCAAGCATAGGCTGTCTTAACTTTAAAAACTTTGCATGATGATGTGCAACACTATGTTTGTATTCTTCACCATAAAAGTCTAACAAATGTTTGAGTTGGTTTTCAAAGTTGTCGCTGTAAATCCAGTGTACACTGAATGAGTAATCGAGTGGTTTGTGATGCTGTTGTAGTTCTGCTACAACATGAAACTGATATATTAACCATTCCCAATGATTTTCAAATGCAGTTGGATCTACCAGTATATTACGATTTTCATGATTATCCAGTGTAAGACCGGTAGCCAAATGCAGTTGATTATCATCTAATAAGTCAATACCTCTGTCTCTGTTTGCCTTAAACAGTAGATAAACTGTCTCATATACAAAGTCTGTAGTATAAGTGATACTTACGTCTTTTCCTGTTAGTGCAAACTCATTGTCGTACTCTCCGAGAAGTTCTCCTGGATGAGCATTCTTAAAAGTTTTATGAGGGTTTGTTTTCTTGTTGTTGTGAGCTGTACCGTTGTTTGTGAAAATGTCAAACGGTTCTGATCGCCCACTAGCAAAGTCAAACATTCTACTGAGAAAGTTTCCGTGATGACCAGGAAAATGCAGTAGTATATGTTTAGAACTCACCATTGTCTAACTCTACTGTAATAGTATCGTTTAGTTTAAGTTCGATAACAGTGTTTTGTAGTTCAGTGATATACTCAAGTAGGCGGGTGTAATCGTTTGCTACACCACGTGCATCCTGCGCTGGTACAGTCAAACTGTCTTTGCGCAGGTTAATACAACTGTGTGCAAATCTATCTAAGTTAGGAAACTGAGGTCTAGCCATTTGCCCGTCTCAGTGTTTCTTGCATTTCAAGTTTTGTTTTGAAAGGTCCATCAAAATCATATCTACTCAGTGTAATCAACTTAGGACAGTAACTTGGGCTATGACTTCCATCTTCCCAATGCACTACATAGTAACCAGCACAGAAAAAACTTTGGCTGTTTTGTGTTTTTGTGTAGATAGGAAGTTTGCGTTTGAGGTCATAGATTGGATTGTATGGTGTTGTTTTGCAAGGATACCCGTGTACTTCGTGCTCTTGCTTCTCAGTCTTTTCTGCATTCTTGCCTTCAAATGTTACATTGACAAGGTCTTTGATGCAACTGAATGTTTTGTTTACATCTCCTACTTGCAATACAATACCTTGATCACTACTGCGAATAGTGCCAACTTTTTGACCATCGTTTTCTACAATCCAGAACTTATTTTCTAGAACAGGCTTAGCCACGAACTGCATCTTTATCCTCCACATAGTTTGCATTTAACAGTTCTGCAAACTGTTGTGCGTTATCTGCAATGCGTTGCATATCCCACTTACCACAGAACTTTAAAAAGTGTGCCCCTACCATAGGCTTGTTTTTTGCACTAGCACCTTCACGGATAATGTCATCAACATAATCACGAATCTCTGCGGGCTGTGCAGTCAAATCCACAAGCACTACATTGCGCTCATAGTCGTCAAGTACACGATGCTCTTCGCCATTGTGATCTGTCCAACGCTGTAGCATAAGATTGTTCCAAGCAAAGCCTTTGCTGTTTTTGTCTGCATATGCTTCTACTAGTCCAACTTTTTTGCTACTGCCTTTCTCACGCACACCAGGATACGCACTAAACACATTGTCTGTAGGATCACCACGCATGCATTTCTTAAACAGTTGATACTGAGGATCAGCAGGAACTTTTTGTTCCCCTGTTTTTTTATCCAACACAGGCTTGCCTTCATCGTCTACTACGCCATCAATCTTGATCAACTCGTTTGTGATACCGTTGTACTGATGCACTGTAGGTGTAATCAACTGTACAAAGTCTGTGTCACTGCTTACAATAACGTGTGTATCATTAGGATGTAGTGCGATGAAACGTGCAATGATATCATCTGCTTCAGCAATCTCACAGCGCATAGCACTACAGTTTGTGCGTTCATCAATAAACTTTAAGAAGTCATCATACGCCTCAAAGAACAATGCGTCCTCTTCTTGCTCTGTAGGGCTCTGTGCCGCCCGCTTGTCGCTTCTATTCTTTTTGTATGGAGTATAGAAGTCTTTGCGCCAACTGCGTCCTTCTAGGGCAAATACAACATGATCTGCATTGAACTTGCGATAACATTTATTGACGGCGTTTAGTGTGATATGAATAGCCATGCCAATCTTTGTCTCAGCATCTCCTCGCACTACATGTCTAGCACGAAAGAATGTATTCATAGTATCAACTAGTAGATAAGTTGCCATTAGTTAAAACCTTTAAACTGTTGTTTAGCTTTAGTTACTATACTACGTTTTGGTGTATTTGTCAAGCCTGTTTTGATTGTGTATTGACTTTGTATCTCAGGTAAAAGTTTTTTGTACCAAGCAACATGACCATCAACTCCGAAATGATACCCGTTGTTTACAGTTTGGTAACCATGTTCTTTAAGGTATTGTGTATATTCATCTGTAGTAAAGAATAAATGCTTTATTCCTAGATCGTCTAGGTTGCTACTGAACTCCATTATAAGATTTTGCCAATATAACTTTTTACGTTCTAGCTCTTGTGGTGTTTGCTTTATTACCCACTTTTTGTATTCTTCTACCATATTTTCTGGCACAGAATCTGTACCACTTGCTGTGACTTGCAAGTAATCTTCTCCGTATTTCCATTCTTCACGCTCCCATGTAGTCCATCCTATTAGAACAAATAAATCTCGTTTGTTATTTGTTTCTTCTACAAACTTTGTTGCTGTTCTTAGTATTCTTGCATTACTGCTTGCACTTTCGGCGTCTGTATGAAAAGGCTGGTTTAAGGTCTGGGCTAGTTTATAACCAAAAGTTAAAGGAGTCGACTCGGGATGTGGGCGTCTGCCCCACGCACCATATCTAGGATCATCTTCTGCAAAACAGTAGTCTTTTACTAGTTCTGCTCCGGCACTATGGCTATCACCATTTATGTAAATCATTTATAAGCGTTTCTGTGCTCGTCTATGTTTTCTACATTGTTCATTGCTTGTTCCTTTTCGTAACTTTCCATAACAATGTTACGACATACATCCTGGAACCAGTTATCTACAATGTCTGCGTCTGTTTTACCTGGATAGCCTGCACGAACAAGTTTAGCAACAAATAGGTCATTCCAATCAAGTTCAAATGCACCTTGTTCTAGACTGTCTTCATGCAGTTCCATGCCTAGTACACTTACCCAAGGTTCGCCTTGTTCAGTTGCGAGTTCTTTCTCGCTTTTCTTTTTCTTAGCAACTGTCTTTTTAGGTTCTTCTTTTTTCTTACCAAAAAGTTTATCAAACATCTTGACGATCCTTAACTGTTTCTGCAATATCCCAGACAGCATGTGCTAGCATTAGCAATCCTGCTAACATCATCATTCCTTCTCCCCATTTAAATGCTACAAGCATTAAACAGAAAGCACTTGCTGATGTTAGTGCTGGTTTAACAAATATTTTCATTAATATCCTGCCTTTCTTATTTTATCTACATCCAATGGCTCAGCCATTGCTTTTTTGTTTTTATCCTGTACAGGACTAGGTTCCCCAAGCGTTTCCGAAGAGACTGATGTGGAGCCTTGGTGTGAAGCGCCAACCTCGCTCCATACATGCTTCGGCGACATCTTTAACATTGAGGCTATACTCTTCCGAACGTCCGCCAAGCGGCATAAGATAAACTGGACACTCGATCCCGGCGCCACGATACTCTTCAACAGCCTTAGTGACTTCTTCAAAATCAACCCTATCAGCCACGACAAATTTAAGATAAATGTCACTGCCGCGTACATTGCTATAACTAACAGCCACATCAGGCTTAATAGCGTCTGTCCAAGACTCTCCGCTAACTGATAACTTTGGGGAGCAAGACCAAGTGACTGTAATCCTGTCCTGATTGTTGAAATAGTCTGCGAGCTCAGGGTAGAGCATTTGTGTTGTATTTGTTTCAAAAGTAACATTTCTTAAGTCCTTCATCTTTGGATGTTCGAATAAGTCTACATAAAGTCTTTGCCATGCTAACAATGGCTCACCGCCGGTAATGATAAGATGCACATCTTGTCCGTTATCCTGTACCCATTTTCCGTTAGGTGTAAGAGATAGCAGATGTTCTACTACTTCATCAACTGTTGCTTGCTTGTTAAAATGTTTAAACTCTGGATAGATACTTGCATATGTATCACAGCCTGTGTGAATGATAGGCAAGTCTTCAAACTTTTCTGTTGTTTTATCTACTCCGGCGTCAATCAAAGATTTTACTTCTTCGTTGTAACGCTGTCCTGCATTGTGCTTCTCTTCTCTACTAGGCTCATTTCTGCCTAGTCCAAAGTTCATACAACGAAAGTTACAACCAAATGTGCGTAGGAACACACTGGGTACTCCTACAAACTTGCCTTCACCTTGTACGCTGTAAAACGCTTCACTGTATCTAAGTTTCATTGCTGGCTTCCTATTAACTGCTTCATGTGAGGGATAACCTTTTTCAAATACTGGACTTTCATACATCAGTGAATGTTTCTTTACGCACCTGCCATGGTGTATAGATTGCACTGTTTGCGCCATGCTCACTGCACTCTGCGCTTTCACAACTTACACGACCTGCTGTTTGATTGCGTACAAGTTCATCTGCAAAGCGCCAAGCATGTTCTGCGAACTTCTCTGCGCCTACACCATCCATTACTGTAATCTCTGCAAGTCCAAGTTTCTCTAGATGATAAAAGTCTTCCATGTGAGGATCTTGACTGTCAATAACAACTTTGTGATCAAACTGTTCTTCAAGCCATTTCTTCAGTTCTTTTAGTCCACCAAAGTCCTGTACCCAGTTTCTGTGATCTAAATCACTGCATGCAAATGTAAACTTAAATGCTAGACTGTAGCCATGCAAGAATCTACAATGACTGTGATCTGCATGTGGTTGACGAAACACTGCACTGAGTCCAATGTTGTGTCCGTATGTTTTTGTACTTGTATAGGGCATTACCCACTCCTTCTGTTATGGTCGGAATGTTTTAAGACGGACGATCCTGTGACGTCTATTGTGTATAGTTTATGATATTTTGCGCATGTTGTCAAGATGTTTTTCCCATGCGTCACGTTTGACTGCCTGTATAGCAAGTATGCAACGTAGTTCTCCACAAGCACGTTGAGGACCTTTACCTATATGATCATAGTAACCATCAAACATTGCGAGTTTACCTGCTTCGAATTTACTTATCTCCGCAGAACCATTTTCACTGTATACCAGTGTTTCGCCTCCCCAGTTATCTTCCCATCTTCTATTTAGGTAAATCACACCAGTAAGACTTTCTCCTGGATGCAACCAGTCCTTGTGAATATCACCATCTTGTCCGAAAGTATTACCAGCCATCATGTTACGAACTAGTATGTAATCTTCTCCACATAGTTCGAGAAAACGTTTACCTAGCTCTATCACATTGTCAGGTATACCTTCTGGATATTCTTCAGTTTTATTGTCATAGTATCCTTGATGCCACATCGGATACAAAGTGTCTGGATTACTTTTTTGTCCAAATCTCCATGGCCCGTTGCAAACACAGATTGCCCAAATAGCGGCTAGGTCATCTTTCGTAGCAAAGTTTGGATGTTCTTGTATAAGCATTACCACCACTCCTCAAATGGAAATACAATCCAACTTGGATCTTCCAACTTGTTAATCTCCATGCTAGAGTATTCTACATCCATTTCACTTGGAACGTTGTCGATGATTGCCGCAAAACGTACTGTGTTGCCCCAATCAATATGGTCAATAACACTGGCTTGCCAGTCCTGCACAATCCACTTAAATGTTTCTCCTGTGTCGTTGATGTCATCTAACACAAGAATTTTTTTACCTTGGCTTGCATATTCAGCTAGCCATGTATTAGATTCAGGACCATCTTCTCCACCATCACGCAGTCTGACATCCAGTGTATGCATTTTGATGCCTGTATAATGGCTCATCAATACAGCAGGAATAAGTCCGCCTCGTGTAATGCCTACAATGTAATCAGGACGCCAGTCATCCTGCAACATTTGTCTAATGATGTCTAGTACACCACTTTTGATTTGCTGTTCACTGATGTATGTCTTTTTCATGTTGTTCCTTTAGTTCCTGTTTAAGTTCGCGGACACGATGTTGCATCCAACCAATGGCTGTGTTTATGTGTCCTGTGTCATGCGGTTGCAGGCATGACTCTGCGTGTTTTATTTCGCTTTCTAGTGCGAATACTATTGCTGGTTTGCTTATCATTTTAGAACTTTAAGTTTACATTCACGCCAGCACGTTTTTCAATCTCTTTTTGCAGACCGCGAAGTTCTGCAAATGTGCTGACGTCACCTTGCAAGCCTAACATGTTAGTAACATGGTCTACTTGCTTGATGCCAGTACGTGTGATATCAAAACTGTAATAAGTTCCTAAATCAATCTCACGTTCTGTATTACGGAAATCTACTGTACGCAGTTCGTGTTCTACACGCCCATCCAAAGTACGACCAGTAGGAATCTTGTACTGCATTTCTGCACGTTCAACAGTAACAGGCTGACTTACAGCAAACCCTAGTGTGTGTCCATCTGTTGGTACAACTTCGTAGCCCACTGTTGCTGTGCTACTTAACACTGTGCCTGCGTCAACAAGCATGCTGTTTGTCTTATCCATATTTACATTTGTTACGCCAAGTCCTGCTTGTGCGTAAAAGCCGCCGTTGCGATAGTTGTAGTTAGCATACACTGTGTTACTATCTACTGTAGTACCAAGTGTGCCGCTAAAACTGTTGCCTAAGTAATGTTCATCACTCTTACCAACACCTAGTGTAACATTGCTGTTTTCGGTTAGTGTATAAGGCACTGCAATGTGTTGGTTAGGATTCATGTATCCTGCAAAGTAGTTTACTGCACCCATTTGCTGTGCAACACTAGCAGTACGAGTATCCACATCCTGTGCCATATCACCTAGGTCAATGTAAAAGTCACGTTCGAAACTGTCCAATACCATTACGCCAGTCAGTGCTTGCAAGTTGCTTGCACTTACACCTGCAACGCTAGCACCGCCTACAACATTGCTTACGCCGCCATCTGTACGTCCTGTAGTAGGAATGCCTGTAGCACCCACAGGGCGTGTAGCGGCGTCCATGTCTAGCAAGCCTTGACCATGTACATTTTCATTATAGCCTGCAATGTCTTTATTGCCGGTTACCAAAACCAACTGTACCAAGTGCTTGCCTTTCATAAAGGGCCACATTTGATGCAGTATAGCAATACTACCTGTTACAACAGGAGCCGCCATACTTGTACCACTCATTGTTACATAGCCGCCGTTAGCGGCAGTACTGGTTATCGCAGTACCATTTGCCATGATGTAGTAGTCTTTGATCTTTGCAGCATCAATACACACACCATTTTTCATTGTTGTACAAACTGTGCCTGCTTTGTTGCTTGAACCGTTGATCTTCTTGTTGTTTTCGTCATAGTTGCCAACAATGATCATTTGTCCATCAAGTATTAGGTTACCATTGCCGTCTGTAGCAGTAGCCATCTGGTTCATGCCAGCACTGTAATCCCAACCTGCATTGCCTGCTGCCTTAACAAGTACCTGCTCGTCGCCAAGTGCGGCTTTCCATTTGCCTGCTTCAATAACAGCACCGTTGTAACCATTTTCACCATAGTACCAATGTGTGCTATGATACTCGCCAGGCGCAGTTTTTACAATGCTGTTGCGAAAAGCACTGTCATAACGTACTTCTGCACTAACATTGATAGCAACACTGTCTATAGTGTTACCCCAAGCCGCCGCTTTGATTGCATTCGCAAAACTGTAAGAGTATCCACCAGCAACTTTAGCAATAGCAATGTCTGCATCAAATGCCGCACCATGCATACCACTACCATTACGTTCTGCACCCGCAATACCTGCAACGTGTGTGCCGTGGTCTGCATTGGTTGCTACGCCTGTGTTAGTAAAGTCTTTTGTATGCTTGATGTTACCATCCAAGTCGGTGTGTGCAGTGTTTGCACCTGTGTCGGCAATAACGATAGTACTACCTTTACCAGTCCATCCTCGGCTGTATGCAACATCAAAGTTACTTACGCTGAGTTGTTTATTGCTAATATAAGCAAACTCATCTGTACGATAGTGACTTGCATCTGCAACATAACCAGGAGTGCGTGTGCCCATGTCTGCATGGTCACTTTCTTCTACATAATCGTCAGTGTTAACACGAGCAATCTCAACACTGCTGGTTGTAACAATGTCTGGCTTTTGTACTTTGCCGCGGCTAGTAATCGCAGTTTCGGTCTCAGTTTTAGTAGTGCCGTCACTGTAGGTTGTTAGTGTAGTTTTTACCTGTGTGTCAAAGTGTTCGTGCCACTGCTGTTTTGTAGTTGTTGTAACACGAGTTGTAACTTTATAACTACCTTCATATGTTACAACGTCTTGTGTAGTCACAACAGGATCACTGTAGGTCTTGTCTACCCGCAACCAAGTCTTACCACCATAACTAACATCTGTGCTTACAACAGTAACTTCTACAGTTTCTTCTGTTGTATCTTCTTCTGCAGGATCTTCTGAGTCTGGCTCGCTTGCCGCCGCAGTATATGTAGTTGAAATAGTTTTTTGTTCTGTGCTGATTGTTGTAGTGTATGTAGTTGCATCGCTGTGTGTTTCGGCAAGTTTTTCAACTTTTGTAGTACCGTCACTGAATGTGTAGGTCTTTTGTGTAACAGTTGTAGTACGCACTGTGCTAGGAGTTTTGCTGGTATGTGTGTATGTACGAACTACATCGTGTTGTGTGCGTCCATCATCGAGTACTGTATCTACTGTTGCATCTGTGTATGTTGTAGTCACTGTAGGTTCGCCAACTACTGCATCACCTGTGATGTTAATAGTGTCTGTGTTAGTGCTACTTAGAGTAACAACGTTTTTGTCTTGTTTGAAATCATCAACACTTTTTGCACCTTCGCCAATCTTCTTAGCATAGTTAGGATCATCGTGTTGTGCTAGAGCTTTTAGTTCTACATAATCATTGCTAGCATCATCAAACTCGCCAGTGTTCATCATGTCCTGCCAAAAGTCTTCTTTGCCATCGTAGTAAAGAGCTTTGTAGCCTTTGAGCATATGCCATGCTTCTTGCAGTGTGTATGTAGTGCCATTTACATCTACTGTGTACTTCGCAAGTTCAGTAGTGTTGATATTTTGATTAGCATCCACCCACTTAAATATTTCAACAGTTTCCTGTGCAGTGACAAGTCCATCTTCACTTACTTGTTGCACTACGCTAGCAAATCCACTAGAAATACTTGTAGTATTCAAACTACCTAAACTGGACACAGAGATTGGAGTATAGTTATCACCGCCTCCGCCGCCGCCTCCACCGCCACAAGCGGCAAGAGCACTGAAACTAGCAAGTAAAACTGTATTGGATAATATCTTCATCAAACTCTCCTACACTCTTATTACTATACAAGTATAGCGAAAATGCAAGATTTGTCAACCTATTTGTTTAGTGTTTCCCAGAAGTCGTACTTTGCTAACAGTTTTATGTACTCATTGTATGCGTTTTGTAAGTCTATGTGTTGCTCTCTGAGGTGTTTTTCTTTAAGTTCACGTTCTGTTTCTTGTACACTTTGGTAGATAGGATCGATAATACTTACGTTGATATAATCATCTGCACAAGCCATTTTGTCCCATTCTTCAAGATCCAGTGTAATCTTTTCGATTTCGGCTGATGTTAAACTAAAATCATCATTTCCCACTGAGAGTCTCCCATGTCTTATACTTTTCTTGTAGTTGTAAATATTCTACATATTTTCTTTGTAGTGCAGGGTATTCTTGCAACATTTTCCAATCCGGGATAACGTTGTCGAAATCACTTAATCCTACTCTATCTCTGGGTATACTTGTGCCATTAATAAAACCTCGAGGATCGCCACCGACAACCCACCGAGGTTTTTCATTATGGGGAGGATCTCTATACCTAGCGTAAACTACGCCATTATAACTCTCGTATATAAGAGCCTCCCCTGGTATGAGCTTCTCAGTCATTACACCAAGAAGTAGAGTACACTAACAGCGGCAAGTGCAACACTGCCTTTGTTAATGTCTGTGGTGTTACCACTTAGTGCTTTAATAACAACATAAGCAATAAAACCAATAGCAATACCATATGCGATACTAAATGTTAGTGGCATGATAATAGCTGCTAAAACCGCAGGTGCATACTCTGTTACATCGTCCCATGCAATATCTGCAATATTGCGTAGGAAATATGTTGCAATAAACACCAATGCAGGTGCTGTTGCAAATGCAGGAATGCTCTGTGCTAGAGGTGCAAACACCAAACACAACAAGAATAAACCAGCAACAACAACTGCTGTTAGTCCTGTACGTCCGCCTTCTTTGACACCTGCACCACTTTCAATGTATGAAGTAGTGTTACTTGTTCCTGCCAATGCACCCACTGAGGTAGCAACTGAGTCAGCAAGCAATGCACGATCAATGCCTTCTACTTCGCCATCTTTGTTCACTTTTCCTGTCAAGTTAGCAACACTGGTAAGTGTGCCTGCTGTATCCATAAAGTCAACAAACAAGAATGCAAAAGCAGTTCCAATAAAGCCTGCTGTGAACAGCAAACTAAAGTCCATGCTAAATGCATGCTCTGGGCTAGGAATAGCACCAACTACACCAGCAAGATCAGAAACACCAAATACCCAAGCAATAATACTTGTAGCAAGGATGCCAATGATAATACTTCCTGGTACTCCGCGCTTGTCTAGGATTGCCATGATCGCAAAGCCTAAGCCTGCAAGCAATACTGGTACACTAGCAACGTCACCTAGACCAACTAATGTCGCAGGATTATCTACAACAACGCCAGCGTTCTTGAGTCCAATAATAGCAAGGAACAAGCCAATGCCTGCACCGATACCCAGTTTCATACTCTTGGGAATACTATTAATAATGTACTTTCGTGCCGGCGTAACACTGAGTGCAATAAACACAATACCTGCTACAAATACAGCGGCAAGTGCTTGTTGATATGTGTAACCCATACCAAACACTACACCAAAAGCAAAGAACGCATTAAGTCCCATACCAGGTGCAAGTGCAATGGGCCAGTTTGCCCATAGTCCCATAATCAATGTGCCCACTACTGCCGCAATAATAGTTGCAGTAAACACAGCACCAAACGCCATACCAGTTCCTTCAGTTGAAAGAATAGCAGGGTTGACTACTGTAATGTAAGCCATTGTCAGGAATGTTGCAATGCCAGCCATCACTTCAGTTTTAACTGAGGTTCCTGCTTTGGCAAGTCCAAACATTTTTTCTAACATATTTTATCTCCTATGTAGATCTAAAGTACAACAATGGTGACCACCACCAAGTGTACGACTGTGTGTAAATGGTATTGTATAACTGTCAACACCATTTGCTGATAACGCCTGTTTAAGTTTTGGCGCATCATCTATCACCGCCAAGTTAGGACGGATCATAAAAAAGTTAAGCAGTATATAGTTGCTGGCAAAAGCCTGCCCTGCAAAACTCTTATTCGGAAGATCTTCAGCACCAAGCCAAATCACCTCCCAATCTTTAAAACATTGTGGTAAAGTTCGCTTTGTAACACGATCCTTGTTTACTACAACAAGTCCATCTGCTACAGGAGCAAATGTACTGTCAATATGAATACCACTGTATGTTTCAGTTATTTCTATTGTATACTCTTTAAAATGTTTTTGCAACCATTTTGCACCCTGGCGGTTGCCACTTGGGCTTACTAGATAAAGTAATGTTTTGTTAAGCCTAAGAACATTAGCTGCATCAAAAAATACTCTACTGTTGCGAGGCACTGTAAGCACATTTTTTGCACTTTTGAGAACAAAATCATAGTATCTGCTCTCTTGTTCTCTGCATGGATATTGCATATTACAATCAACAACAGTATTACCAACTACTAACAGTCTATCTCGTGGGCAGTAGTTGTACATGCCAGCAGTTTGTGCAAAGTTATTGTACTTGGGTCTGTGTACTTTTACACCTTCTTGTTCTAGTGTGCGAGCAAAGCGATCCAAGTCCATGTCTGCTTGTGCAGTAACATGTCCGGGGTATGCACCTGGCTTTTCAAAATGACAACCATCAGGCTTGTTAGCACCTGCTGCCATTCCAACTACTACCTCTTTAAGAGGTGCCCATTCGTTATGTGTAGAGATTTTCATTAGTCGCCTTTGACTACTCGATAGCTATCTGATTCATAATGTGTAGTGCTAAACTCAAACAGTTTACTTGATTCTAGTGCAACCATTTGATGTCTAAGTCCTTGTGGTATATGATACTTATCACCTGGCTTTAACACGGTTTTTTCTGCATTGGATAAGTCATCTTCCCAACTAGTATGTAGTTCTATGCTGCCTTCTTGAAGATAAAATGTCTCATCTTTTAGCAAGTGATAGTGAAAACTACAACGTTTACCTACATCAAACTCTAATATCTTTCCGCAATATCCATTGGTGTTTACAATCCAAAGTTCTCTGCCCCAGCCCTTAGGATGTTCTTCTATTGTTCCCAACTTTCACATCCTGTATTTGTAAACGAAAAATGTTCAACGTGTCCAGGCAAAGGTTGTAATGCTTTAAGTAGGCTGTGTCGTTCTAACGGATCTACTACAAATATCATATGACCACCACCTCCGGCACCGCATATTTTACTACCTAACGCACCATTTTTGATTCCTGTATCTTTGACTTCGACGAACGGATTACTAGTAATACCACTATGCAAATCTGCTTTGATCTCCCAGTTCTTTTCAAAACTGTATGCAAGTTTCTTTAGGTTTCCGGTTACCAAATACTGAAGTGTTTCGCTACAGTTTTGCACAAGCTCTTTTGTGCTTTCAATCATTGCAGTGTTATTTTTAAGACCTTCTATATTACGATCTAGCACTGTGTTGTTTGTTCTGCTAACACCAATGTTGTATAATATTAGGCTATAGTTAAGTTTACGTTTGGCTTCGTCGCTTAGATGAATCTGACTGATAGTATTAGTGCCGTCTTTGTCAAACTCTATATAGTTAAATCCGCCGTATACTGTAGCAAACTGATCTTGTTTACCACCAGGAAATCCGCACAACTTACGTTCTACATAGATTGCATCTTCAGCAAGCTCTTTTTGTGTGCCTTGATATCCTAGTGCTTTCATGCATGCAACAACCAATGCACTACTGCTTCCAAGTCCACTGCCTTGTTCTGTGTCGCTGTGTAGTATGATTTTACTGCGAGGTCTTTGAGGGCAAACATAGTCCACACAATGGTCCACTATTTCAGGTACGTTTGTTGAATAAGTGTCTGCTGGTTCTATTGTACAGTATGCATATCTATCTATTGTAGCATTAAGATTACTACCGCCATAGGTATCTACAAACGGCGAAAGGTCACTACCTCCGCCGGCAAAACTAACACGCAAAGGACTACGAGCAACAATCACATTATTTGCCTTTCAAGCAAAGCGTCGTTGTCTATGTCTTTCTGGATGATGTTATTAATCTTGTTAGGTTTACAAGGCGGGCAAAGCATAGTGTTAGTTTTATTGTATACTTGCATATGCCGTTCGCCCATCCAAAAATCTCTTGGATCTTGCTCTAGCCAGTTGCCAATAGTAAAACTACGATCACCTCTGCTTTCGCAACAAACATTTACATCTCCATTAGCGGCAAAGATTGTATACAAAAACATTTGATGGCATTTACTATAGGTTCTAGTTTCTTTCCTGTTTTCGGGCAAGTTGTACTCTACGTTAGTTAGTGTAGATATTGCTTTAATCTTTTGCTTTAGACTTTCTGTAACTTCGAATATTTTTTGTGTTTCTAAATCAAACAAAGGTCTTATGTGTAACTGTCTTGCACCTGTGTCTTTAACCATATCAAACAATGCTTGTAGTTCTGCATCGCTTGTGTTATTTTTCATAAGCAGAGCTTTGATATCAACATTAATACCTGCATCTACTGCAAGTTTAATATTTTCTTTGACTCTAGGTAGCATATCAAAAGTTGTCATACTACGTCTAACACGTTCGTAAGTGGTATCAACTGCACTGTCTACATCAACACCAATCCAAATGATACGCTGTGCTTTTTCTCTTGGTAAGTGTTTTGCTAATCTATCAAGTTTACTTGCATTAGTAATCATAGTTACAAGAAAACCTTTGTCGATAGCGTACTCTACGATTTCGTGATAGTGAGGGTGTACAGTAGGCTCCCCACCGCCAGTAAAGTTAATGCTACGCACAGTGCCTACACTCAAAGGTGTATGACTACGCCAATCTGCAAGTCTATCTATAAGTTCGATAAATCTTTCTTTGTTTGGCGTAGTTAAGAAGTTTGCTCTAAAGTCTGCACTATTGCAATAAAAACAATCCTGATTACACACGTTAGTCAAGTCAATATCTATCGAACTTGGTAGAACAGGTAGTTGTGTTTTTCCGCACAAGTAGTTACTTAGATCTGTATACATTATCTAGGTGCAAACTCTTGTTGGAGTTTAATGTTATCGAAAAACTCTTTCTTTGTACCTGCATCTTCAGTAAATGCACCTTCTAGCACAGTAGTTTGTGTTAGACTGCTATGTGCCATAATGCCTCTATTCTCACAACAACCGTGTGTTGCTTGGATGTAAACACCTACATTTTCACTGCCGGTTGCATCCATAATCTCACGAGCAATATCGTTGCAAAGTTCTTCTTGTAGTGTACCGCGTCTAGCACACCATTGTGCAATGCGTGTATACTTGCTTAGTCCAATAAGTTTTTCTGCAGCAATAATACCAATGTATGCCACGCCACTCACAGGCTGGTGATGATGCGAACACACACTCTTAAGTTCACTGCGCACCACCAGCATGCCTTTGTAGCCTTCTTCGACATGATTAGGAAATGCAGTTGCGTTGGGCATAGGATCATAACGACCGCTCATTAATTCGTTGATGTACATCTTTGCAAGGCGTCTGCCTGTGTCATTGCTGTTAGGATCGTTTGCACGATCAATAATAAGGCTATCCAGTACATCTTCAAACTTAGTAGTAAGTTCGTCTATGAGCTGTTCTTTTTCACCTTCATATAGATAAGAGGCAATGTTGTCACTTGCCCAATACCTAGCACCTGCATTGCGTAGGCGTTGTGTTATTACGTTACTTGTTGTCATATTTTTTCTCCGAGTTATAGTGGTGTGTCACTGTGTTATATTATATGATTATTTAGGTAATGTGTCAATCTTTATTAGACTGCAATCAGGATAAGTTACTGCTTGTGTTTGTAAGTCTTTAAGGTTACCATTTGTTAGCATTTCAATACCTCTTTTGGCAGTTTCTAATCTCATGCCATAATGATATCCTACGCTAAATGATTCTTGTGATTGCCACGGCGTGATATCTAAATCTCTGCCATCATATGCCATACGCTTTAAGGCAATATAATCCTGTTTGTTACTTGTAAGAATAGCACCGCCGGCTTGTAGTTCTAATCTTTTACTGTTTCCAAAACTAAGGCATTGTAATGCTCCTGCACGATACATTCCTTGTTTTAGTCCTCTTGCACTATCCCAGATGTTGCTTGGTGCTAACCTGTATTCATATTCCCACGGTTCATGATCCCAAAAGAAAGGAATATTTAACTTGTGTAACATCATAGGAACACTGAGATATGTGTGCGCATTGCATGTTACAGGACCTGGATTTTTGTATCTAAAACAAAGTTCTAATGCATGTGTGCAGCAGTCAGTTAGCACAACATAAGGTGCGCCTGTATAATCACTTAGTACACTTTCAAACTGCTTTAGTGTATCATAAGTTAATGTCATTTGTGACCTGTAAGTTGCAGGGTATATCTTTTTACAAGACCCATGTTTGCCGCCATATGAGGCACATCGCTTTCCCAATAAACATAATCGCCTGCTTTCCAGTTTGTAACAGGTGCATTGTCTATTTCAAACATGTGCCCACTACTCCAGTCTGCTAAAAAAATAATGACACGAAAACAATCTTCTAATGCAGTGTTATATAGGTCTCTGTATCTAAAATATGTATCTTGATGCGTAGGCAATATAACATCTGTGCCCATACGATAGTAACTTGTACCTACGTCTTTAGCACTGTATGTATCTGCAAACCACTGGATAATATCGTCGTTCCATTCTGCTTGAGTTTCTCTCATATCGCAAAGCATGCCGCTATAATGAGTGCTAGGATGTACATAGCCTTGCCGTCTCCAAATCACTAGATCTTTTTCGTTGGGAAAAGGAAACAACTGATAGTTTAGTTTTTTGTAACTTTTAGCGGTCCAAAAAGGTTCTATATGCCCTTTATGCCACCTGTCGTGTGTTTCCGTAATGGATGATTTTATACTTGTTTTCTTCATTACGATATAGTCTCCATGGGTCAACGATTACGCTGCCTTCTTCGAACAGACAATAGAAAGTTTGTGTAGTTTCTTTTTCTGTGTATTTGTAGGTTACTTGATTACTGTGACCAAGTAGTACAACTGCTTTGAAAGGACCACGCTGAGGACTTGTATGAGGATCTACCATAATAGGATGATAACCAAGTTCTCTACAATAATGTTCTACCAGTATACTGTAACTACCGTCTTTATACGGTACATCTGGCTTGTATGCTTCACCGTGTATGAGCACAGGTAGATCGTGTTCCTTTGCTTGCGCTACTAAAAACTCTGCTAGATTCTTTGCTTGAATCTCACGAGCATTCATAATAGCATCAAAAATATCATACCCTAAGCCAAGTTCCTGTGCCATCCAACGTAGTGCAATGTTATCACGTGGGTGACAAGCACCGCCATCGCCCATGCCAGCAGTCATATACTGCGGTCCCATAATGCGTTTGGTACTTTTCGCAAGTGCATCAGTAACTACATCGACATTGATATTGCCTTGCTTCATTGCAACATCCTGTATCATATTTGCTAGTCCAAGTTTTGTACTGATAAATGTGTTATAAAAAACTTTGATACATTCGCATTCATCCCAAGTACCAACTACATATCTAGGATCATTCTCAATAACAGTTTTATAAAAGTTTACTAGCTCTTTTGCATCTCCAGTTTCGTCACCATCTTCTGTACCGATCATAACCATTTCAGGATTTACAAAGTCCCAAGCAACACTGCCCATAGCAATAAGATATGGATTGTATACAAAGCGTGTGTTAGTAACAATAGGTTCTAGTTCTCTGCGAACTGTGCCAGGTAGTACTGTGCTAATAAGCACAATCATCTGCGCAGGATTCATTACTCTATCACACTCACGCAGTACATCTTTAACGATGTCGTAACTAAAGTCTTTTGGTTCTAAATGTGCAGTAGGAGCACGACCATCATATGCCGGATCATGCGGAGTAGGAACTGCTACAAAAACTATCTTTGCAAACTTAACTGCTTCTGCAATAGTATCTTTGACTTCAACTAGTTCACTTTTTACTTTAGCAACATCATATCCTGTTACACTATGACCTGCTTTTGCTATTTCTTCAGCACAAGGCATGCCTAGTTTGCCTGTGCCTATAAATGCTATATTCATTAGATACTTTCTCGGATATTGTTATAAAGTGCTTTGCCACTGAAGAATTCAGTTTCTAGTTTTTTAACCTGTGTATGGAGTGCTGGGAGAAACTTTGTGTAGTTTTCCATATAGTCTTTGATAAAACGCATAAGGTCTTGTTTATGCTGTAAGTATTTATCATAACTTTCAGTCCATTCACTAGGATATAAGAAATCACTGTCCGCCATTTCACTATAACTTAGTCTATTAGGAACCATAGGCAGTGCGCCTACAACAGCACCTTCATACCAACTAATACCCAGTGTTTCTTGTAAGTTTGCACTGAACACCATCTTTGCTTCGCCTAGTAGATTATGATATTCTACTTTACTAAGCTCTTTCTCTTGGCACACAACAAACTCATACTCTGGCATACTGTCTGCAAGATCACGGAAGATTTCAGGTTGTTTCTCTGGAGCAATACGATGTGGGAAAAGAATAAGATCACGCTTTTCCATACCTTTATATTGTTCAAGCCCTGTATTAAGATATTCCATGGGCCAACCAACACGTTTGATTTTATCCTGTACAGATACGATTCTGTTTTGTAGACTAAAGGTTTTGCTGAACATATCAATATGAAACTGACTAGCAAAGAAGTTATCATCATAACATTCAAACATACTTTGTTCAGCAAAACGTACCCAAGGTTTATTGCCTATTAATCTACCTAGGAAGTCCTGTGGATCATAACTACCAGCATGCCACAAGCCGCCAATGCGTATGTCAACTCCAAGGAGTTCAGCCATGTAGCGTAACTGGATAACAGTAGGGTTCCAAGCATCCGTATACAAGAAGTAATCTCCGTTACGAACTTTGCCCTCACAGAACAGTGTAGCAATCTGTTGTAGTTGATTGCTCTTGTATACATTTGTGCCTCCAAAGTTTAGGAAAGCACCAGGTGTAGTTGCTTGTGGAACATCTCCGCCGCTAATCACTTCAACTTCTGCAAGAATAGCGGTATCCTGTATTAGAGCACGTTGAAGCTGATCAGGAAGATGTTCCTTCCATTGCTTTGTGTAGCGAGTGTCAACCGCTTCGATGTCCACAATATAAACAGTACCCATTGTTACCTACGACCGCTGTTGTAGCGACCACCCTTTTGATTATTATCGCGATACTGGTTCAAACGGAACTTGGCATCCCGCATCCAGTTTTTAGGAATACGAGTACCTTGCTTAAAGCGAGTATACTCTGCATAAGCAGGTGCTTCAGCACGATACAAATCGGCTTCGTCATATGCCCATCCAAACTCTTTACAAAAGCGTTTAAAATCATCAAGGTCAGCCCAGACCTTGTCGTATGCTTCTTTATTATATTTTACAGCCACGGTATATCTCCTTATCTGGCTCTAGGAAAAAAGACAGTGCAACCATTCTCACCATCTTCGCTTACTTCAATAGTTACTTCTCTTTGATCTCCGTACTTTTTACGGATCTCTAAGAATAAATCATCTGCAATCATTTCACACGACTTGTAGTCAAGATCGAGCACTTTATCCACGGCACCGTCGACTCCTTCACCTGTTCCCATATCGTACAGTCTTTGCAACCATCTGCTGAACTGGATGAACTCGATTTCTCTATCATCGTGGTACACTTCGATTGACACCCGGAAATGAAACATATGACGATGAGGATACCCAAGAAACGATACATCATCCCAATCTCCTGTTGCTAGTTTAGGATCTTCTAAAGCAGCAGGATACTTGTGTACACCTTCCTTTTGGAATGTTACCCAAATACTTCTTTTGCTTTTTGTTAACTGTGTTTTCATTGCATCTTCGCGCATTGCGTTAAGCATCATGTTATCTATTTCAGCCATTTAGTTTTGCCTTTACTAGTTGTTTATAGAGACTATTGTGTACACTGTCTCCGGGGTGTAATGTATGTGGTGAATCGTGATTAATCATTTCGTCATGTTTATCTAGAAACATCCATCTTTCTGTATCTATATAACTTGTATTATACTGTATTTTGTTTTGTAGTTCAATATTATTACACAAAAAAATGTAGTTGCATCCTATTTTATTTAGGATCTGATGTCCTGCAAGTATAAAATCCGTAGTCCTATTCAAACACTGCTCTGAACTTTGGTCTACATTTGTCCACCACCACTTATGTTCGTCTAGTCCTAATGTGTAGTATCCTTGATCTAACATAAGTGCATAACGTTGTGCAAAAGTCCACATAACTAATACAGTATCATTTGCAGTGATATCAGCACTTTCAATCTGTTTTAGTATACTATTATTTGCCGCCATACCTTCTGCTAAACAAACATATTCGGTACCCAAATGTTTTGCAGTCAAAGCACTGTAAGTCAGCATACTGTGTGTTGGATGGTTGTTACTAGGACAATCACTTAGTTCATGTCCGTATGTAAAACTATCTCCACATGCAAACAGTCTAGTCAACGGATTGATCTCCTGTATAATCTTTCCAATCAGTGTACACACGGCGATCCATTAAACTGTGTATGCTATGGCACCAAACACCCGAGTTAGTATCTCCCCAAGTGTTGTCATCTAACTTCAGTGTAGCATTGTAGTTGAACTGCTTAATATATGGTAGTTTAACTGAAATCATGTTAATGAAGTTATTGTGTTCATCAAATCCAAGTTCTAATACTTCTTTAACATAGAATACATCATAGTCTAGTGTACACCAATAGCCTGCACTAAGCAATGCTTTGATCATGTTTTCCCAAGCAGTCCAATCTGCTTCGCTCTCAGGTGCAAAACTTTGACTTGTACCAAAGTACAAATGTTTGATACCATGTGCATCTGCTCGTTGTTGTATTTCATTACAAGGTTGTACCCCAACAACAAACAGTGTTTGCTCACCATACATTGCTGTGTGTTCTACTTCTGTGCCTGTGAAGTATACAACTTCCTGTCGCTTGTTAGTATCTAGTCCCATTGAATATAACCTCTACCATAGTTGCCTGTACGATTGTTTGCATCTTCAAATGCTTGCTGCCATTCTGTGTCTCTATTGTAGCCTTTTGTCCAAAAGTCCTCAACATCTAAATAGTCATCCATTTGCCAATCTCTAGCCAATAGCATTGCATCATAAAATGTTGGAGCTCTTGGACTTGGGAACACCATTGTGATAGCCTTCCATAAGAAGTGACTAAAGGTTGTGTCCACACCATTTGGCTTTTCAGTTGCCATAATAACAAGCCCGTTTTCATTTACACAGTCTGTGTTGAATACACGGTCGTCTTCTTTAAGGTCTACTACAATATCGTAAGTGCCGTCGAAATCAACCAACAGTGGACTACCATTCTCGCTGAAATATTCTTCATTACTAGAACCAACTACGTCTACACTTATGTTAGGATAAAGAATAGAGAATGTGCGCAACACAATCTTTGCAAGAAATCCACTGCCGATTATCACCGCACGGGGCAGTGGTGTTGTTGTATTCGCACAGAGCGAATCTATTGCAGTCTGCGATTGTAACACACAGTTGATTCCACATGCAATAGGTTCCAGTATCCATTTAGGATCTTTACCTGGAACGACAACATATTCAAAAGATCGTACATTATACTCATCAGCATATGCCGGCTCGCCTCTAGTCGCTACAAAGTCGCCGATCTGTACATCTCTTACACCACTGCCCAACTCCATAACCTGTGCAAGTCCTTCATGTCCTTGCATGCCTAACGGAAGTGGGCCAAAGTCGCCATTCATCATGGCAACATCACTGCGACAAACTCCTGTCATCACAGCTCGAACACGAATCTCATTGTCTTGTAACGGAGCAATAACGTATTCAGTTTCTTTAAATACACCATCGCCTGTGGTGTATAATAGTCTAGTCATTATTTTAACAACTCTAGTTGTTGATGAATCCAAATATCTCTGTGAAGCTCACTGCTCCAGTATGTATCATTATACAAGTTGTTTACTGCTGTGTCAATCATTTTTTCATATGCATCTTCTGGACACAGTCCTAGTGGCTCTGTATATGTAAGGTTACCTTGTTTATAAAACTCTAAGCAAATCTTATCGCCAACAGGATTCTTCCAACTTGTAGTGCAAGTGTACTTGTGCCACTTGTTACTAAAAACAATGTCTGCTTGATCATCTACGTCGTAGATTCCGTATGGATCTATTGTTCCATAGTCTGTACTTCCAACTGTATCTAAGTCATAGTGCTGATGTGTGTTAGCACTGAAAAACGCTAGCTCACTAAACTCTGGCTCAAATATCTGTACCCAACTTAAACAATGAGGCATTAAGTCTCTGCTTACGCCACCCCATGCTTTGTCACGTTCTGTAAACCAACTGCCTGGACTTGGAACACGATTATAGTTGTGCCAGTTGATAATAATCTCATCACTGCTACGAGCATGCACATAAATGTCTGCTAGGTTATTGCGATGCTGATTGTTTTTCACCATTGCAAAACGTGTTTGTGGAAATGTATGAACCAGGCTTTCCCAATCTTCTGCTGTGCATAAGCCTGGCTTTTCTACAAATACAATCTTACACATTGGAGCAATAGTACGAGCAATACTTTCATGTGTAAAGTTTGGAGTACAAATGTGTGCAACATCAAACTCACCTTGTACTTGCTCTATGTCCCAATAGTCTGCAGGCTTGTGTGTGTCAACTGTAGTAACTTCCCACAACTTGCTTTCGTAGATACTACGATAAAGTTCGCCAATCCCTAAGCCAACAATAAGTGCCTTCATTACGCTTCCTCAAACAAACTAAAGAACTGTGCGCTACTGTTCACACTCTTTTTACCAACATGTCCTCGTGTACCTACTACACGCATCCAAAGACGTTGATGATCATCAATCATTTGTAGTTGTTTATCTCGATCATCTATTTCAAAGATTCTAGCAATAACCTCTTTTACTTCTTGTTTATCGAATGTGTCATTCACTAACATATACGGATACTTGCCCTCATCATATACTCGATTTGCTTCTTGCACACTGCGTAAATGTGTGTAAACATTATGATTCATCATCAGCATATAACTGAAACTATCCCAACTAGTGTTTGTTTGTTCGCCCATACGGTTTACACATGTAGGACTATAAACAGTAATGTCATTTAGTTTCATCATTGATGAGAGTGGACTAGGCATCCAGTTGTCATAGAGTTTACTACAATAATCGTCATATGGAGTAGTGTCTGCATGTAGTGCTTTATCATCTGGAGACTTTTCCATAATGTAACTCCACTTGTCCTCGTGGTCAAGTCTGTAGCCTGTGTACTGTGTGCCATTGCTTGTAGCAAGGAAAGGACTTGCACAGTCAAATGTTACAGTAAAGTTCTCATTGAACTGCTTGCGAATACCGCGTTGTATAGCAGTAAGTACCATTGCCCATTCTAGTTTACTGGTGCCCAAGAAGTGCATGAGGTCTTGCTTGCCCTTTTCTAGTAATCCATCATGTCCAAGGATAACAACACGGCGTAGTGCAAGATGCAGATCACACATGTTTTGCCCGCCCATTGCCCAGCCATTAAAGTGTGCATCTGGATATTGTTTAGGGTCACTAAAGTGTTTCATTTGCTCATACCAGTCATCTGCTTGAGCAAAGTTTTCGCCTTGTAGCACATTTAGAAACTTACAACTACCGTCTCTGTGTTTAATAAAGTATTCGTTGTTGTACTTTGTGCCATCTGCGGCTTCTTGATAACTGCTGATCTTACTAGCAGCACTGCCTTCTGGCGATCTGTCTACCCAGGCAGGAATATCCAAAATCATGCCATAGTCCATGAACTTGTCCATCCAACGCAGCACACCTTCACGCTTCTTTTGTGCTTGTGGACAACCACTGCCAGCTCTCCAATCACCTTCCCACTTGCCTTTACCAATCTGAAAGCCACCTGAGTCGCCTAGCAGCCAACTGGTTTCTCTATTGCGTACACGATACATATCTTCGCGATACAGGTCTTTTTCAAGATCCAAACTAGCATGTCCAGCACTGTGTAGGCTCCACTTGTACTTCCATAGTCCTTCGGGTGCAAGCCAGTTCAGACCTTCTACACCATGCGGCAGCCCCTGTGGGAGACGTGCAGAATCAATGTAAGGTGTGCCACTTGCTTTTAGATTTTCATCATAAGGCAGTAGACCTCTGCGTTGTCTGCCTACAAACAGTGCATAGAATGTACTGAGTGCTGGCAAAAATACAGCGTAGTCGTTTTGATTTGCTGTTAAGTTAGTTGGTAAATTTGTCATATTTGTTAAGCAGTTCGTAGTCTTTCTTGTGTAAGTCTTTTAATGTTCTGTCTTTGTAAAACTGTTCACGAAGTTTATTGCAGATTGCAAGTTTATTAGCGTTATTTTTTGCAGGGTTTACAGGATCTCGCCAGTTATCAAAATCAGCAACACCGCCAGTTTTTCTAATCCAAGCACTAAGTAGTCTATAAAATTCGTTAGGTCTTTTTTTTGCCATATAGATATACACTAAGTTTTGTGCATTACCTATAAATCTATGTTGATATTCTGTATGATCATCATATACTGGATTCAGCATAACAGTGCTTTTAAATCTATCATTGTCTAGCAAACCCAATATGTCAATGTGTTGATCACTCATACATTGTGCAAAGCCACTGATCCAGCGTTCTACAGGATCGCGTAACACAACAAGTTTCTTTATGCTAGGAGATTCTGCAATGCTGTTAATTAAGTCATCAGGTACATCATTCCAAGCATTGTCGTCTAGTACTTTTTGTATGAAACTACTTCCGTTTTTAGGAATGTTGATCCACGCATATTTCAGCGTTGGATCAACTTTCATAGCATAAGAACGAGGACGAAAGAAGTCTGCCATTACTTGCTTTGTGCAGGAAGCAAGTAGCGATACTCTGCAAGTCCACTGTCTACAACAATCTCAGCAACACCGTCATCACTGAACTTAAATGTTGTATCACCGCCGAGGCTGAGAATCTTGCTGACTTGTTCAACGGGCCATGCCCATCCACGTGTAATAGCACCACCTACATCATGTTGGAACACAAAGTTACCTGCGTGTGTACTGTGGTCGCCAAAGAAGAACTTAAGGTCTGTGCCTTCTGTCTTAGCAAGGAATGTTGTTTCTTCGCTATTAGCACTAATCATAAACTTGAAACGTTGAATGCTTGCAACACTAGGTTCAAACTCAATGCCCCAGTTAACTGCTCGCATCTTCACGCTCTTGAGCTTTTCATTAATGATCTCGCTTGCCATAAAGCGATAATCGTTCTTAAAGTCTCCGCCGGCATTTTCAAAATGAATGCCAACTGGTACATCTTCACCGTTGCGCTCTTGTGTGTTGATACTGATCTTAGCATCTTCGTTGTATTCTGGGATACGCAGGATGACGCCAAGTTTGTCCAGATTAGGCATACCAAATGTGCCAATAAAGTCTGCTACTGGAGTCTTTGTAGTTGCTTGCAAAATAACACTTCGGTCTTCTGCAAGTCCTTCTATTGTTGTGGTTTTGTCTGTGCCTGTAACTTTTACAAGACTAATGAAGCCAAGCGAATGTGTATGCTTGACAATGTCGAGTAGATAATCTTTCATCGAGTTGTCCTTTATGTTTAATATGTATCTATTATAGTTAAGTTTGGGTGGAAAGTCAAGTTATTTTTTATGATTTTCGGGTTGATAGTTTGGGTTGCCTGGAGCGCAACCTTTGGTGTAGCGTTCAGGAGTTTCAATCTTGACAAGTGGACTAGTGAGCTTTTGACTTGTAAGTTCGCCTGGTTTTTTTACAACCATCCAACTATGAGCACCATTGCATACTTCAGCAGTTTTCACTATGTCAAATCCAAACATTTCTACCATTCTACTCATTAGTTCTTTGCTATTGTAACTTCTATAGTCATTTGCGCACAAATCAAGTGCGGCTATATGTTCACAATCATTGTAACTAAAAATAAAGTGTCCGCCGGGAAGTAGTAAATCATATACCTGTTTTACATGTGTTTTGATAGGATCCATGGGCCAAAACTCAAACAAGTTTACTGTAACTGCAAGCCCTAGGTGCCCTTGCGGAATGTGATGTATCTTGTCTACAAACATCATACGTTTTTCAGCAAAAAATTTATTAAACTTGTTTCTTACAATATCTTTATCAACAACCTGATCTGTATACAAATACAAAGGATCACAGGATAAAAACTGTCTGGTTAGTAACCCGTTACTTGGATTTAGTTCAACTCCTGCCCAACGCCAGTCGCTGTAGTATCCAATATCTCTGCTTACTTTTTTTGTAAACTCTGGATCTAGTGCTTCTACACGATCATTCATAAGTGCTAAATCTGGCTTAATAGTATCGAACTTTTGATAATCTCTACGCAGTATATCAACTGTTTCTTCGCGAAGCATGTTGCCGGTATGTTGATTTAGATCAGCAAGAGCATTAGTGTATTCTACTCGCAAATCTCGCATCTGTTGCAAAATGCCGTCTAGTCTATCATGCCGGCGCTTATCTTTATAATACCGTTGCTGATCCTGCCAGTAACTTTGATGCTGTTGCAAAGTTACTTCGATGTCAAGTTCATACTGCTTGTTATCTCTAAGAAAACGTGTGAGCAGTATAAGTTTATCTACAAGTTTCATCGAACATCCTCCGCTTTGTATTTATATGCGTATATTACTCAAAGGAGAATAAATCGTCAAATGTGTTAGCAGTTTGTGTTGCACCTTTGAGATCCCACTTAAGAACACTGAGCAGGTTGTCAATCTTTTGATCAACAATAGTTGCTTCCATCAAACTGTCATCAAATGGTAGTTCTTTAAACCATTGCGGAAGTTGTGTTTCATCTGTGGGATAGCCAATGCTAGTCCAGCCAAGTGGATTGCTTTTAAGTTTACACACGATAGTTTTAGCACCATCCATGATCTCTGAACTGTACTTGTCACCATTCATCTTACGCATGTTGTTCCAGTTCATTGCCGCTCTAACGTGTCCAGGCATGTTTGCTTTGCCCAGTCGCTTTTCTTCTGCACTGTACTTGGTCAAGTTGTTCACACGCTTGGGTGTGCCTTTTTCCCAACCTGGACGCTCATGAAACGTATTCTTAAACTCTTTGATCTTTTCAATGATCTCTTCACGCTGGCTACCAGTTAGTACATCCAGCAGTAGTTCGCTCATGAAGTCCTGCATTACTTTAGGTGTGTCACTGCGCTTGAGATCCAAGCCCATTGCTTTTACTTTACCTGGCTTGCCATCTGTGTCCAAACGGAAACCTTCCAAGTCATATATCAATGCCGCGTAACGCTTCTTAGTAATGTACAGTCCTTTAGTAGCAACAATCTCTCTGCCGCCTCGGATAATCTCACCATTCTCACGCGGACAATGAAAAGCACGTTCCATAAACACAGGAAACTCCTCATTGACTTGATCCGCAATGCCATCATAGAGTTGTGTAACGATCTCTTTGGTCCACTCTTGCCGACCTGCTTCTACTTCTTCTTGCATCATGGGCCATGCACTAAAGTACACACTGTCTGTATCGCCATATACAATGGCATCGCCTACATGATCTTCTTTTCCTGTAAGGAGACCATTAACTGTTTCAGCCATACGCTTGGAGATGCACCTTCCAGTAAGAGTTGTTGATTGCCCAATACGATGGTCAAAAAAACGACACCCAGGATTAAGAATAGCACCATATAAACTATTGAGATTAATCTTCTTAACCAACTGTCGCTTATCCCAATATTCAACATCGCCTTGTTCATCCTTTGCCTTCTTTAATTCTTTTTGCATGTCTTTGCGTTCGCTGTACCAACGTTCAAGCAATGCAGGGATAATGCCCTTACGCTCATATGTAAAGATGGTTCCGTTAGCACTCAGCGTCCAAGGTTGATTACTGTCAAACATAAGACGCCATACATCATATGCACTAAGCGTATCCTCGTCACCGTTCTCCCAGTCAATGGTAATCTCAGTGCCACGCTCCATGTTCATAACTGCTTGATACTCTTTGCTACCAAACTCGCCTTCCCACGCATCAGCAAAACTCTTTTTGTCTGCCATCTTTGTGCGCACTGCATGGTCAGTCATTGTTTGACGCAGTTGTCCTACCACAGTCTCTGGACCCATGTTAAGCGCACGAATCACACTAGGATACAAACTGTTGATGTCAATAGCACCAATCCAGTCATGCAATCCTTTTTTAGGATATGCTACATATGCACCTGCCGCTGTAGTGCTTTCACCGTCTCTGTTTTTACGATTGGGAACAACCATACCGCGAGCATGTGCGTCATTAATGATAGCCTGCTCTGTCACAGCAACCGCACCCATTGTGGTCATTAGTAGCACAGTGTTTTCATGTGCCAACACATTACTTAGGTCAATAAATCGCAGTTTCTTGTCCAGTTTGTTTAGCAGTGCAGTATCTTGTCTGTTATAGTCAATGAACTTTTCAAAGTCTTGGTTGTATAACTGATCCAGTGTACCTTCATATGCAACCTTGCGTTCATCTAGTTCATGTTCACCGATAGCATCCAGTGTATAACTGTGACGCTCTTCGTATGTATACTTGCGATACAGTTGCATGTAATCCAAGTGTACACGCCCTACTAGGTCAAATGTTTGACTTTCTTTACCAAAGCGTTCAAATGTGCGTTTCTTAGGCTGTTGACCGAACAAGCACCACTTTCGGTTATCATCTTTACTAAGCACACGAGTAATACGGTTTACTGTGTAAGGAATATCATAACCTTCACTGTTCCATCCACTTACAATGTCTGCATCTTCTAACAAGTCTAAAAACACTTGTAGCATCTCTGCTTCACTGGTAAACAGATATGTGTTATCAAAACGTTTTGTTAGATCCTTAGCAGTTTCCATTGTCATACCACCAGGCGGGATAGCCAATGTAACAAGTGTGTCTGTCCAGTCTAAGTAGATTGAGATTGCTGTAATAGGATTAAAAGGATCCTCAGGACTACTATAGCCTTTTTCTTTGTGGAAGTCTACCTCAATATCGAAAAAAGCAGTTTGTAGTTTAGGAGCATCTGCTCCGAGATAGTTGTCCGCTAAACAACGGAACACAGGATTGATGTCGCTTTCCCATACACCCTTGCCGCCGTGTATTTTAAGTTCACGTTGAAACTCTTTGCGATTGCGTGTAGCAAATCTACTCACAGGTTTATCATAGATAGTACGATGTTTACCACGTGGATCATCATAGTAAAACACATAGTTGGCAGGATACTCGCGATACTCTCGCTTTCCATTTACACGTTCGACTACATGTATCCTGTCACGTTCTCTATCGAACCATGCGTCTACATAACTCATTAAAGTGCCCCTATTAGTTGTACAAGTGCAAACAAGTTCATTGCTGTGAACCAACTACATAATACAATGACAAATGCTGCTTTTCTTATTATAGCACTAACGATACCTAGTATGCTACCTATAAGATACAGTGGCACAAATGTCCATCCGTCAGGATCTAATATAGTCACACTGAGTATAGCACTTGCACTGATAAGAAATAGTGCTTCTATCATTTCACAGTAAAATGCAAGTGGACTAAGTTTGTAACTATTGTAGAAAAACTTTCTTACTTTTACCAAAATCCTAAACCTCTTCCGTTGCCTGCAATAATCATTGCACAGGTTGCAATATGCAATACTATCCAAAATGTTCTAAATGCAAGTGCTTTGCTTACATCTGATTGTTTGATAGGCAAAAACTCTGGTTTATCGTCGTCGGTAAGTCCCATAGGCATGCCCACAGTTCTACTCCAAACTTTAAGCCATCGTCTTTGTCCTGTCATTAAATCTTGCCAACTGTTGCTAGGATATTTTCCAGTTCGCTGTATTCGTCAGTAACTTTATCAAACTCTGCTTTGTATGCTGTGCGCACTGCTTTTTTAAGCACTGTGGGTTTGATTTGCATTTCTTCCGCTACTGCTTTGATTGTGTCGTTTAGACCTGCGTTTAGATCGTCGACTTCCTGCATAACTGTCAAGCCTTCGTTGACAAGTTGTGTGAGTTTTGCCTTCTCTTCTGGATTAAAGACTCGATCGCCAGTATCACTCATGTATCACTCCTTATGTTTAAGTTTGTATAGTATATGGTAGTTTGGACTTTATGTCAATATGTTTATAGTGATCTATAAACTGTTCTGTGTTTTTTGCTGTAGGACATATTGTACAAACACTGTGTGGTCTTCCAAAGTTATTTGCAAACGCTTGCATGTCGTCTCCTGCACTGTGTCCGTGTCCTAGTGCTGGTTCCCAAAGATCATAGTTTGGTCTATCAAATCTATCTAACAACTCAGGAAGATATGCTAAGTGCCCGCACTTATATATTTTACCTTTGTATAGTAACGGACAACGTTGTTGGCAACAAGCATCAAATGCTTCTACTGGGTTGCTGTTAAACGGAGCCATGTTTTCGTAGTCGTTGCGGAATACTTGTACAAATGTGTCTGGCTTGTTTATTTGAAAACGAAAATCTGTGCCACGCTCACGCCAACGCACTATACCAAACTCTTCTACTTGTTCCCAATCGAATTGTGCAAAGATTCTTTCTATTGCTTCGTCTAGTGCTGGAGTGCCAACATGATATGTTATTTTAAAAACACTGTTGCCTATATCTCTAAGCAAATGAAATACATCCCAATGCTTTTGTATAAGTGTACCGTTTGTGACAAATCGTTGTTGTGCATTAGGTAACAGTTCATGCACACCTTGTATCCACTGTTTAATAGTTGGGTTAAGTAAAGGCTCGCCGCCCATGAATCCTATAGCAAGAATGTCTAGTTTACCAATCCAAGGCTCTAACCAACCGCGCCCTTCTTCCCATGTATGGTATCCATTCCATTTTAAATCACTGAATGTACTACAACCTTTGCAACTTAGGTTACATGCTTGATTGACTTGCATTTCTAGAAACGGTATTGTTGGCACTCGCCTCTCCTGCTAATGTCATTTGTTATACAGTGTATACCTGCATCCCAAAAATACTTGTGTCTAAATGGCACAATGTGTGCAGTAATGCCCCAACGTTCCAGTGCGTCTACTGCTTGTTTGTTATATTCTGCAAGCACAACATTAGTAGGATTTATAATCAATATATTCACACCAAACACAGTTTCACTTACTTCACCAATCCAATCTTCCATGTATGTATCAACTGTCTCGGTGATAAGTGGATTACTATCAAATCCTGGAATATACCATTTACCACTGTTAAGTTTCATGCTTGCTTGGAACATTTTGTGTGCAGCATAATGACTTTCAGGCAAATGCACAACCTCCCAGTTAGGAAAACTATCTTTATAACTTTCATCTGCTATGCTTATAATAAGACCAGGTGATACAGGACAATACACTGCATCACCGTGTCCCTGTGCATCTACTATATGATTGTTAGTGTGCGGAAACAGTGCATTTACTTCTGTGCGTATAGCATCCCAATCATCAAAAATAGTCTGTGTAGCAAAGAATAAATCATTGCCTATACGGCTTACAAAACATCCACTAATATAGGTGTTTGTTGTTTCTTGTGTATTGCATTGTGCAAGGATATCAGAATAAAATTTTAGTTTTCTATTGTGCTTTGCTTGATCATGTGCTTGGAATTCTATCCAAGTCTTTTCAGTTTGTTTCTTAAATGCATTTTGAGCATGATTTGCATTTGGTACTATAGGCACCCACATCTTATCATGTATTTGTATAAAGTAGTCGCGAGGTGTAACTGGAGGTGGTACCCATACTTCATCAACCATGCAATCTTCAAACGTATTTGGAATACTAGGACGCATGACTTGTACGTCAAACTGTTCTAATAATGCTATTAGAGTTTGAAAATCTTGTTCTGTTTCTTGTGCTACTTGTTGGAACTTTGCGCGAGTATTAGTATCTTTTATCCACGAATAAAATTCTGGTGGATATGCTTGACCTACGACGCAAACTTCAAGTGGATCCCAGTGTTGATAAACGGTAAATGTCATTATGTACTATAGCATACATTAGCATTTTTTGCAAGTTTTTACCACTTGCGACATGACCAATAACGTGCCTTCCACTTAGGACCTGGATTATCGCAGTTGTGTCTTGCACGGAAACTTTTACGTCTCTTTGGATTAGATTTCTTAATACGCATATTTGGATCACCGAAGTTAACTTTTACAACGTTGCCTTTGGCATTCTTAACATATACTTTAAACTTTTTTACATCGCCACGCATCGGCTTGTTAAGTTTAACTTTACGACCTTGATACTCTGCTTCGAATACACCTTCTTCTTCGGCGTAGCCTAGCATGCCAAACTCTTCGTGAAAGTCTTGTGTATCTTCTAAAGTAATCTCTTCTTTGAGACGACCAGGAACTTTGTCTGCATCTATAAGTGACAAATACTTCATATCCGCTTTATCCAATGGTCCTTTGTATCCATAACTTGCATCGTAAATGTGTATCCAGTTGTCACCAACTTTCTTTACATATGAAATACTTGTATCTGGATAACGCACAATACCATATTCATCTTTGACAGCCTCTTTGATTTCGCCTACGTCTTTTCTGCCGCCATCAAGAAAATCTACTTTAGTGCGAGCATCTGGATCCCATCTAACTGGGGGAAACTTAACGGGCTTAAATCCTTGTTTGTGTACACCGTCTTTACTGTGGGCATGAGCTTTAGTGTCACTTATGCGGTCATGCTTTAGTTGAGCTCTTGCTTGTGCAATAAGTTTGTTAGTGTCTCCCAAAGAGATAGAAGCTGCATCTGGGTCTCTTTCACGGTCACTATCAATCATATCACCAAACTTTGCTATCCTCTGAGCAGTAATATCGTCCATTCTGTTCTTTGGATCGTATTCTACTTTACTTTTAAGCTCTTTCAATCTCATTTTACTGTCCTGTCTATTACACGCCCTAATGCACTGCTGAAGTTGCCGCTTTGTAAGTCTGATAGTGCTTGTGGAAAAGTTTTGCCAGCACGTTCTGCTGCCTTTTTGATTGCTTTTAGATCACTGCCGCTAATGTCTACATCAATGTCTACAGTATCTCCTGATGGAGTATACATGCTATAGGTTCCACTTGGCATTTTGTCTCTTACACGCTTTGCAACCATCTTTGGGCCAACAAATGGAATATCCATTGCTGTTTGTGCATCTTTGAAATCTTTTTGTAACTCGGGATCAGCATCTGCTTGTGGAGCGACTGATTGTCCTGCTTTTGCACCTTGTCCTGCCATAAATGCAAGTTCTTTATCTGAAATATCTTTCAGCTTTTTGCCTGTGCTTTTTTCCAAATACTGACCGATTTCGTCTACGTCTTTTCCTAGGCTACGCATTGTCTTAACAATGGTTGCCATTTCTTTTTCGCCTTCGCAAAGCTCAATGTATTCTAGCAGTGTAGCCATACTATCCTTTTCTCCAGCCGCCACCGGCAGCTTTGTATTTTTTTGCAGCCCATGCATTGGCATATGCACTTGGGTATACTTCAAACTTTTTCTTAGCCTGTGATTTATAGTAACTCCACTTGCTAGGATTCGTAGGTACATTCTTTTCTACAAGTGTACTGATTTGTTCTACGAGTTCTTCTTGTTCTTTTGTAAGTTTTGGAACTTGAATAGGTCTTAGTGCTTGGTCGTTTCTTAATCTTGCGATTGATTTTTTACTTTTAATAACAAGAGGCTCTTCTTCGCCTTCGTTGGTATTTTGATCCATAAGTTTATCAAAACTTGCTTTTAGCACTCTAATGTTTTGATCTACACTAATACTAATATCTGGATCTGCTTGCTTTGCAGCCAGCTCATTCTTTGTAAGTTCTTTGATCTGAGCGGCAAGTTCTACTACATCACCTTTGCCCATTTCAACTTCACGAGCAACTTGCAATACAGCATCACTGATTGCTCTACGTTCTGGAGAAAACGTTTTATCAATAATAGCAATAGTTTTTTCTAGTGCATCATTACCATTTTCTGAAAAGTGATCGTAACGCATTGTTTACTCCTCAGGCATTTGTTCTGGTGTTGAACCCAATGCATCCATATGGCAAGTTTCATACGCTTCGTATGCTTGGCTTAGTGCTTCACGCATGTCATTTAGTGCTGATGGATCGCCACCTGCTTGTGCGATCTTACTCTCAAGCATACCGCCTTCACGCACCATCTTCTCAAGTGTGTTGATTGTTTCAGCCATTTTAGAAAAAGCACGATCACAGTATTCGTATTCTGCTGTGCCTTCTTCAATAGCAACACGCATATCTGCTACTTCAGCACCGGTTGCACGTTCTGCTTTTAGGAACTTAGCAAAACGATCCTGCATTGTTCCTTCAACTTCTGTGTCGTCTGCTTCAGTGACTACAGACTTGTAAGGATTTGATTCTTGGATAGCATTGAACTTTGAGAGTAAAGATGCTGTTTCTGTAACATTCTTTCGCTTTGTTGCGGTTTCTTCACTTGGAGTAATATCCACAGTTTCGTTTGCTTCAATAGCATTTAGTTTTTGTACCATTTGGGAAAAGTCAGACATTATTTTTTACTCCAGTTCTGCATCATGCTTAGTGGTGCAGTTGTGTCTTGTGCAAAACTGCGAATACGTTTAGGACGCTGTGGCGGCGCCTTAGGTAGTGTTTTAGGTGCAGTCACAGCCTTGTTTACCATCTTCTGCTTTTGTTGCGCACTAACGTTTGGTTCATTTTTAGGCATTTCCGGCTTGCTAGTAGCTGCTTTATCTGCTTGTGGAGCAACGGACTTATCATCTTTTGGAAGTTTAGCAATGATATCACCGATAACATCTTTACCGCCGCGTTGACCTGCTTTACCTTGTGCTAGTTTGCCAATAATATCACCAATAACATCTGTATCTTCTTTTGCTAACTTATTGTAGCCCATCTTCTTATAAAAATCTTGTGCAGGCTTACTAGTGTTTTGCGGTGTATTTTTCACAAACTTTTTTAGGCTTGCACGTTCTGCTGGCTTCATATCATCAATAGTTCTACCAGGAGCAGCATTTATACGATCCTGTTGTGCTTGTGTTAGTTCTTCTAGTGCGTCCTCTTTCATCATAGGTGCTAGATCTTTCATTAGAAAGTCTTTGTCATAGCCTTGAGGCTCAAGCATGTCAATCAACTGCATAATCTCTGCACTTGTCATGCCACTTGGAATATAATCACCTACTTCTGATTCTTCAGCAGGTCCACGACCACGAACGCCTTGCATGATCGCTCCGTATGTACGCTCTACTTTTTTATCGCTATTAGCCATCATTGACAGATCAGGATTATAATCAGCTTCTTCAATGCTTTCCGTAGCAGTCTTTTCTTCGTCTGCTAGGTGTGCATCTACGCCTGCTGTGCTTTTCAATTTTTTCATTTCAGCATATTTTTTAGCAGCGCCGTAACTTGAAGATGCTTTAATTTCTTCCTTGCCGTGTTTTGCATGAACTACTATATATGTACGCTCTTCTGCTTCAACAACTTCTACACCTTCTACTAAACCCATCTCTTTGGCAATTCTATAACGTAGTTCATCAGCATCGCCTGGCTCCATATCAGCACTGCCTCTACGTCTTGCTTCTTGGTCAATTCTACTTGCCATTTCACTACCAAACTTTGCAATGTCTTTAAAGCCTAAACGACCTTCTTCTAAACTTTCTTGTGGCATTGTCATAGCGTCTGTCATATCACCAGCAACAGGAACAACTGCTAGTTCTACGTCTGCCATCATTTCGCCTTCCATGTGATGCTTGACTGCACTTAGGTAATCAGCAGCTTTAGTAATCTTTGCTGCTACCCAACCATCAACGCCTTCCATTTCAGAGACATCTTTCATCATTTTATGGATTGCTACTGCATACTTTGCAGTCTTGTATAGGTCGCTTCGCGCCATTTGTACTTCATGATCCATTTCAGCTTCATGTGCCATGTCGCCTAAGCCTTCGTTAAGTTGTTCTTTCTCAACGTTTAGTTCTTCTAGTTTGCTAATAATATCACGCATTGTTTTGTTCCTGTTTAGTTGCTGTGTTATATATTTATCGTTTTAACACAGGCACGTTGTATACTGGATCTTTGGATTTCTTATTCTTCTTTTTGTTTACTGTATATCCAAACGGATCTACTGCTTGCTTTTGTTGCTTCTTTGTAGTGCCCGGTGTCATAGGCATACTAACAGGAGCAAAGTTACCACTTGCTGTTGCACCTCCACTAGCGTCCTCTGTTACTATTTCATTAATCTTCATAGGGTTGCTCCTGCCATTCAACTTTATCTATCCAAACTTTTGATTTTGGATATCCCGGTACGTTTTCAATACGAACTTTGTAATCATCTGCGTCTACTATTTCTAAACCTAGTGTGTTCCATGTTTTTTGAATCCTGTCATTTGCTGACCAGTTCTTTGGGCATGCATAAAAACGTTCTGTAATCAGCTCGTCATTGATGTACACTCTATAAGGCGTGTTAGGTTTTTCACTTTTTATTTTAGTTCGTATCCACATATTAATCATCCATATTGTACACAAACATTACTTGCTTGTACAGTTGGTTACCTCTTGCACGTTCTGCTTTGTTGGTGCTTTTTTTCATTTTGTTTGCCTTAGCACGGAGACGTTTTAGGTCTGTTTTGCTAAGTTTATCGCCGGCGCCCTTGCCTAAATACTGTGCTGCTTTACGCTTTAAACTCCCTGGTCGGCTACCTGGTTTTGCTGGCTGAGTAAAGTCCTCAGTTATTGTTCTCAGTTGCTCCATTAGAAGATGTTGTTTGTTGTTGTTGTTGACGTTGTGTTGCATCTGTCCGCGCCTTTTGTTGTTGCTGAATCCACCTTTGGGCTGAACGTCTGTTAGGCGGAGTGTTCAAAAATCTTTGCGTTTCATTATAAACTTTATCAAAGTTATCTTTTCTATCTAGGTCTTCTAATCCTCCACTGTTGTCGATGATGTGGAAACGACTTGCGCCAAACACTTGCTGAAACTTCATCAAGTTGTTTTGTACTGTGTTCCACATTTTAGTTACCATATTGGCTGGTATACTTCTTTTTCTTTCACTGTTACGCTGTTGCGCAACATCTTCGCTTGTGTTAACAAAAATCATCATACTGTCGTAGCCTAATGCTCCTAGTTTTTCAAACTGCTTTTGGTACTTAGCAACGTCTTTACCAGTACCGTCAATCACTAGTCCTATTCTACCTTTAAGGTAAGTGTGCAAACGGTTGTCTGTAAGTGTTTTTGCATTGTTGCGGATCTCTTGGCCCTGGGGTGATGCTATAGTGTCAGGATCGAGATCTAGACCCTGCTTTTGCATCATGTATTCATATACATCGTCACTGTTCACTGTGCGCAAACCTGTGCCGCCTAATAGGTTATTAGCAACAAATGATTTGCCACTGCCTGGTCCACCTGCTAGGAACACTGCTTTAAAGATGTGTGGATCGTTTACACCTTCTTGTAGATCAACATCTTCATCCATTACATCATCAAGTTTTGCATAACTCTTTGGACCGTCTGGATGTTTAGGATTAACATTTACAACCTCACCGTTCATTAGTTCGCTGATGTTGCTTGCTTTGCCAATAACATCCAGTAACTGATGTAGTTTGTCATCGCTATCATAATCTGTTTCATATCTAGGCTTGCCACGCACTTCTGTACGCTCGCCTGTTTTAGTATCTTTAATGTGCAGCACAAGTTGGTCAGGAGTATTCTCTAACTGTAACAAGTATGCCTCGTTAACACTTTCGCTTTTCTTCTTACGAGCCTTAGTGCTTACACGGATTGGCTTTTTTCCTGATCCTGGTTTATTCTTGCCGCCTCTGCCCGCTTTGTTCTGAGCAGCACGTTTGCGGCGTGTTGCACTTGCCTTTTCTTTCTTAGACATTTTCTTAGCCTTTGCGGCTGGTACACACTTTGCATAACCTTTTTTCTTGCCACTAGTACCACAAGGAGGATGCTTGCCATCTTTGCCTTTTTTGCCGATGTTTACCCACTTCTGTTTAAACCAATCACGCAAATCCTCGTCTAGTTCTTCTGTAGTAAACCAGCCTTTTATTTTGTCTAGTATGCTTTTGTCTTTGCCTTTAACTTTAGGATACTTAGGCTTTTTATCTTTTTCTTTAGGCTTTTTGTCAAATCCAGGAAAGTTGATTTGACTGCCCAAACTGTCATCTTCATTTTTCTTTTTGCCTGCGCAGTGAGCCTTTTGTGAAAAGCCTTTTGGGTCGCTGCAGTTTATACTACTCTTGTATTTTGCACTCCAGCCTTCTACAGGAAACTCTCTGTCTGGCGTTTTAAAATCTTTTTTACGCATAACAGTTTTAGCAATCAAGTCTAGCTCGTTGTTAGCTCTATCATACTGTAGTGCAAACGGCAAGTTAATATCTGTTTGCAAGTCTTTCATTACTGCTTCTTGCCCAGGACCCATTTGTGCAATAGGCTTACCGTAACGCTTAAACTCTTGTTTAAACAGTCTAGTAAGTTCAGCCATAGTAATCGGTTTCTTGTTTCTTTCATCGTTGACTCTATCTAGAAAGTGGCGTGTAAACTCTACGTCAATACCAACTTTAGCAAACAGTTTGTCTGCAAAAACTTCTAGTTGGTTTATGTCTGCTTGAGTAAGGTCTTCACGCATTGTAAGTGCAAACGGTGCATCGGGATCATCTACGCTTTTTCTAAAACGCTGTTTGCGCTTTTCATATTCTTCTCTGTCCATCCAGATGCCGCCTGGAGGATCTTGATTCATTTTTGGATATTTGCGCTTGTACTCATCTTTCATCTGTTGTATGTCACGCTTTAGTTGTTCAAGTTTCCATCTATTATATCTTAGTTCTTGAGATCTTTTTTCTTCTGGGCTAGGTTCATCCTGCACAGCAGATTCATCGTAGTTAAGTTTACCTGGTGTAGACTTTTTAATCTTAAGTGGACGATGTGGAAATATACTTACAACTAGTCCGCTTGCCATTGGTACGCCAATACTAGGAGCACCTTCATCGTATATGTCTTTGTAGTAAGTCTTTTCAAAATCATTAACTAAATCGTATAGTTTCCATGCTGGCATATTAACACGATATACATTCAAGTCTGAGCCTGTATTCAATGCCACAAGCCAACGATGATGCCCGTCTAGGATGTAGTCATCACTGCTGGCAATAACTGCTTTAGTGTTTGGTCCATCACGTAGATTCTTTTCCAGTTGCTTGAGTATACCTGCATCGCTGAACTCTTTTTGCATTGCTTTTAGGTCAGCGGCAGGAATAGTTTCACTTCTAAAACGTGCGCCATTGTTTTCCAAGTATTCAATAAACTCTGGATAGTCGGCAGTTTTAATCTGTGGCATTTCTTTACGCTTTACGCCCAGTGTGTCTTTGGGATCTGGCTTTTCAATGCGTAGTTCTGTAACTGGTCTAGGTTTTTTGTTTGGTAATCCGCTTGGTAATAGATCTTTGCTAAATGTTTTTGGTTTCATTTTTGTAATAGTACTAGCACCAGCGCCACCGATTTGGTCCGCTCTGTTTTGTTTATCTAATGCTTTGTTATACATATCTCTGTATGCTTTGGTAACTATTTTTAATTCACCTTTAGGAGCAGGAGCATTTGGATCTTCTAGTCCAGTCATATGAGGACGACTTACAAGCGTTGCTCCAGGCGCCATTCTTGGAGTATTTGCTTCCATAATACTGAAAGCACTTGTAGGAATAATGCCTTTGTATGCCAGTGTACTATCGTCATCCATTACATTTGGATCATCTTCTAGGTTGTCCTGGTCTAGTTGACTAGCATCAATACTCAACACAACAATGTTGTCAATGTATTCATCTGACACTTCTTCGTTTGCTTCTGCATGACTGACAGCAACTTCTGGATCTTTAGCAAGGTATACATAACCAGGCTTACTATCTTCCCACTGTGTTTGTGCGCCTTTACCACCCAGTCCGTTTTTCATAATACTATCTAAGAAGGGTTTGTATGTTGCGTGATAAAGCATAGGAATAACTTCTTCTGCTTCAGTTATGCCTTCTGTGCCATATGTCTCTGCATAGTAATCAGCAAGTGCTCTGTAGTCAATGCCGGCAAATGATCTGCCTACACGTTGAGCATAGTATCCAAGTGAGTGTCTTAGGCTTCCTTCTCTGCTTTTGCGTACTAGTACATCATGCAGTACTTGTGCAGCTTTTTCGTATTGCTGTGGTTTCATTTTAGGAGCAATAGATTGCAGTACTTTATCCAGCATGCTTCTTTCTAGCAGTGGCAGTGTTTCTACACTTTCGCCAATGCCTAAGTTCATTAGTGTGTTTGGATCACTGTTCTTTGCGGCTGTTTTGTGTAACAGTTTTGGCTTGCCATTGCCGCCAAAGAACTTCTTGGCTTCCTTTTCAGTTTGCCCAGGCTTTACGTCTTGGGTAGTATTTTGTGCAGTTATTTTTCCTACACCGAACTCATCTAACTTCATTGTTCAACTGTCCATAATAGTATTGCACGTTTACTGGTTTCACCTGCTCTAATATAGTTGTCACTGCAATGATAGTACTTTCTATCAAATGCAAACATACTGCCTTTGTCCCAGTTAAATGTTTCTTTCAAACTTAGATACATCAAGTCTTTTGGATGTAAATGTGTTAGTGTTAGCACTAGTTCACGTGGGATTCTAAGTTTAAGTTCTCCTGTGTACTGTGCTTTAAAGTCTTCAAACTCATTGGTGCCTGTGCTATATTCGTTGAATACAAATGTTTGACTGTTGTAATCATCCAATGGAATAATGACTGTATACTGACTAGCGGTTTTGTCACCTGTGTGATTTACATCAGTGTGTAGTTCAAATGGATAAAAACTTTCCAGTATATGACTTTGTGTAATCTTTGTGCCTTGTGGCAAATGTGGATCTAGTATATCTCTTATGCATTTGTTAGAATCATCATAGTAATCCCAGCCATATTTTTTGTTGTAGACTTTGCCATCTGCAACGTACTCACTAGTAGTGCAAACATCTACAATACTAGATTCTAGGCTGTGTATTTCTTGTTCAGTGAACACACTATTTTTTTGTATACTATGAAGAAGCATTATTTTTTACCAAATTGTTTTGGACGATTCTTAAAATCTTTTACAGTTTTATTTACAACTGCTTTTACAGGCTTTGCTATTGCACTGCCTACACTCTTAGCAAAGTCAGTAAACATATTTTCGTCTAGTCCAATGTTCTTCCGCACACCGTTGATCATACCCAGTAGTTCAACGTGCTCTGGGCTACCTGGATTGCACTCCATTTCTTTTGTATAAAGTTTCATTAGCAGCACACGACCTTTCTCATGTTCAGGCGCCATTGGATCACCGCAATGCTCGGTAACATCACCAAAATAGTCAAAGTCTAAAGGAGGTCTGCTTCCTTTTTTCTTACCGCCTGTACTTGGAGATATTTGTTTGATAACATAATCATCATCTTTGTCCCTACCTAGATATCTAGTGACAGGATCTGCATACTTGCCTCTACTAAAATATCTGTCCCAGCGATCACTATCTTCTTCTATGTCTTTGTCAATACCGCGGCTTGCTGTGCCGCCACGCTTGCGTTGTTTAGCAAGTTCACGATATGCTTCCTGTACACTTGGAATATAAGTGTTCAGTAGTTCCATATAGTAATCCATGTTTGTTTGCACGCCACGAGCATCTTTATTTCTTGCAATCTCTGCCATTTTAGTAAGCATGTCTGCAATCTTATCCAGTGCTTGGTCAATGCGCATGGTGCCAATGCCACGAATAGCAACAACACTGTTCATTGGATCTTCTTTGTTAAAGTCTGTGATTTCTTCTTTAACGCCAAATGCTTTGCCTTGCCACTCTGCACTTTCTTTTTCAGTTTTAATAGGACCACCTTTAGCCCAAGTATGACAACTTCTTGCACTGTGACACTTGAAGTGATGCATCCAACAATAGCCTAGTTCACCATCATCATCAAATGTATCACCGGGCAAACAATCTTTCATACGCTCACTAATATCAAACGCTACACAGTTACCGCAGTTACTAGCCTTTGCCGCTTGTTCTGTCGTGTCCCAATAGTCTGCAATTTTTTCCCAGTAATCACCTGGTACATCAACATTTAGAGGACCATAGTTAAACTGCTTTATGGTTCTGTCTCTGTTCTCAGTGTTTACTGCCAAGTCTCCTGCTGCAACTGGGCAAGCAAGTTCTGCTTCGTTGACAGGCAAACTATGTCCACCTTCCATGATTGCTTGGTATAAACTTTGACGTCTACCTTCTTTTAATACTTTGTTTTTTAACATATCCATTCTCTGACAAGCCTCTACTATGTACTTGTCGTCTGCTCCTAGTTCTATCAGTTGTTCCAGTATACTGTCTGCACGAATCAACTGTTCGCTGATTTTTGCTGACATTATGTCATGTATGCGTTTATCATATTTGCCAAATAAGTCAGTCATCATGGCTTTTTGTGTTTCGCTATCTGCACCAGCAAAGTTTGCACGGAACTCACTTGCACTTTGCATTGGCTTTCCTAGTACGTTAAACTGTAGTGTAGGCACAGTAATGATGTAACCATGCTCCTTAAACGGACGCATATTCTTTTGTGCTGGCTGATAGTAACTTGGCGAGCCGTCTTTCTTAGGCTTAAATTGAAAGCGAGGATCTTCTGCCATGTCCTTATCACTCACAGCAAACAGTAAGATTGTGTTATCGGGGTCGTAACTGTCAGTGATTTCTTTGGCAATGTAAGGCATGACAACCTGGACAACACGTCTTGGATCAACACCGGTCAGTGCCATCATGTCTCGCTTTTCAGTAAAACTGAATGGTGATTTAGGGGGATCTATTTTGTTACTGGTAGCAATATAAACACTATCCTTGCCAAACTTATTGACAAGAGTGTTGTATACACTTGCATGACCTTTATGGAACGGGTGAAAACGCCCCGGATAGATTACTACTGTTTTCATTCTTTAATCCCTAAACACAGTGTATTTATCGATTAAAGATTTTCCAATAGCCAAATATAAACGGGGGTTGAGAACTTTAATGTAGTACGTCCATTCCAACTGAGCTTGCTGGCATGGAATCCTTCCGCATTTTCTCCTTGCGGATCGAAACTTTCATAGCTCAATGTACTCTCCTCGTCGAATGCCCAAAAGTCCAATGCAATATCATCAAAACTAATGCCTCTGATTTCTACACGTTTGTCAAGTTCAGGAGTACCATCTTCTGCTAGTACTACATCATGCTCAGGATCTTTGTTGTGATACTCTACAGTTAGGAAGTTATCTGTGTCATTTTCGATTTTCATATCAATCTCAACAGTTGTATCTTCGCTGATGATTTCTCCAAACTGCGGAAAGCCATTGATGCTGATGTTAACAAAAGGATGTTCTTTTACTGCATCATGTGTAGTGACGCCTAAGTCTATGCGTATTTTAACTGCTTCCATTTATTTGCTCCATGTCTGGATAAAATCTGTGATATCCAACATGCACTAAAGGTATAGTTATATCAGCCCATATCTGTCCACCAATTTGTCTCCAGCGTCTACAAAAACTCCAGTCTTCTGTTAAGTATCTGCCGTTGCTGTCTATTGTGCAGTTAAAGAAGTCATATTGGTTATCGTTTTCAACACTGCTTAAACCAATAGCGTCTGTGTACTTTTGTGCGCCTTCTTCAATCATTGCTTGAAACACAACACGTTTTATTAGCATAAAACCAGTACCCAGTGTGCCTACTTCTACTAGATCACCTTCACGTTTACCATTGTCTAGTGTGTTCACAACCATTTTAGGCGGCAGTGTTTTTTGAGGATAGATGCCACCTACTATTTCTTTGTCGTGCGACACGAGTTTGTTAATGTCCTCTGCTCTAAACTGTATGTCAGCATCCACAAACATAAGATGTGTAGCATCACCTGCTAGAAACTTTGCCGCACAACTGTTGCGGGCTCTGTTAACGTTGCTTTCATTGCTCAGTGTATCAAGTTGAAAGTCCAAACCGTTTTGCATTGCAAGTATTGTCCATTGCAAATAACTGCTAAAACATACCTCTGTGATTTGTCCGCCATAACAAGGCGTCATAAAATGTATTTTGGTCATGTGTACTCCAGTTGTCTCAGCAATCCATTAATGCGATTCACTTTAGGTGCAAGAAAATGTTGCTGATTGTGGTGCAGTGCATCGCTGATTATTTGCTGTATGCGTTTATGGTGTTTGTCTGTGAGCGCAGTAATGTCAAAACTTATTTTAAGCAATGTACTCATGCGCTCTCTATGATCTTGTTCTTTATCGTAGTCTTCTTTAATAACTTCACTGAATGTTTTATAGCCTAGTTTGTGCAACAGTCCTAAACTTCCAGGATTGCCTATTAGTACAAATGGTTGTAAGTTAAGTATAGGCTTAAATGTCTTTTCTGTCAAGAAGATTGTTTCGTTGTCAAAGTGTGTCTCTACCACAAAGTTCCAATATGCATCTTGAAAGTAATCTTGATTTATTAGTTTATGATCATTGTGCTCGTTATCGGATAGTGCATCGCAACGAAAAGGCATGTGCATTTCAAATGCTAGTGTATCCGACACAAGAGTGTCATCATAGTCATCCCATAAAGACAAATCATTCAGACCTTTATGGCTTGTTTCATATTTGTAACCTGTATAGCTAAAATATCCTTGTTTAACCATATCTAGTTGGAATAAAAAACTTGCGTAGATTCTACGCCATAGTTTATCTGCACGAATCAAACATGTAAACTTTTTATTTCTATTTTGCATGTTTTGTTTTTTAACAAACTTGTTCTCTAAAATATGCAAATATCTATAGTATAGTTCATCGTCTGGAAAGTATACGAAAGGTGCAACTTTGTTTAGTTTGTAGTTTGCTGTAACAAACTTTATATTATTCATGTTAATATTGTGCTGTCTACACATACGTTCTAAACTTGTAGTGATTTCTTCTGCTCTGTCGCCTTCGCTGTAATAGAACAATAGTTTAAAATCACCTTGCTTCAATCTCGCTAAACTATGCACATCCATGAGTTGAATGTAATCAATCTCTGGATCAAAAAAGTTTATGTTAACGGGGTAATATGCACTGGCTGTGCCTGTTATATAATCGTTTACCAGTGTGCAGTTCTGTGCGACCTTGTCTAGTTTACAATATTTTAGGAAACGAAACTCGTAACTATACGGAGGCTCGATGCATAAATCCCACCAAGCCTTTGTGTTTGGTTCTAGTGTTTCGTCTTTAACTAGATTAGGAAGAAAACCATGCTGGTTCTTCCTGTCGAACAGCCATATTATCATTGATACTGGTCCTTATTGACCGGTTGCTTCTACTTCAAAATCTTCAACGTGCTGAGCAACACTGTCTATTATTGCTTCTACAACACGCTCATCTAAATCTTCTACTACACTAAACTCAATGCTTTCGCCAAGTTCAGTTTGATAGTATGTGGCATCGTTATCGTCATCTTCCATGCACACAGTTTCACAGAACATATCCACAGCGGCAGCAATAGTTTCCATTTGCTGTTCACTTAGACTTGGTGCTGTGAAACGAATATAACTCATTAGTGCGCCATAAAGATGTTGTTTATACTACCGGCAGTAAAATCTTCTACTGCAATGCGAATCCAAACAAAGTTACCTGTAAAGTTATTCAAGTAACTGTTGGTGATTGCTGTACTGCCGTCGCTGGTTACTACACTTGCAATGTCAACCCAGTCTGTGTTAGCAGGATCTTTTGCAAGTGTGCCTTGTATTTTTACTGTGCCAATAAGTGAGGTTACACGAGTTTGTACTGTGTGTACTCCGTCACTAAAGCCATAGTAACCATCACCTTTTACTTTGTCACCGTTAAATGCTAGACTACTGCCATCATAGTTGCCTGCGCTTGTGCCAAAGGCTGTTGTTACTAGTAATGTGGTGCTGGTTGTTGCTGGCATAGTTATTCCTGAATAAGTTCTACTACTTTACCTGGTCCTGCTAGTTCGCCAATAACTGCTTCTAACTGTGCAAGAACTTCTGGATCAAGAGGAGGATTTGCTTCTTGATTGTCTTTAAGTAATTCACTTACTTTAATAACTAACATTTGTTCATTGAGTTTAGCCATTTTTATTCCTTATGCAAAGTTCATTGATGCTTTAACAATACAAGCTGCACTTGCAAGGTTAATACTGTCAACGGTACCTAAGCCTTGAATCTTATCTTCAATGTGCTGTGCTAGTGTTTCACTGTTTGTGCCATCATATGTGTCTGATTCGTTGCCGTGTGCAACCATAAACATCATCACTTGATTTGTTTGTACAAGATCACCTTTTACAAGGATCTCGCAACTGTCTGCGATCTGCTCAATCACTTTAGCGATTGTAGACTCTGGCCCTGTCTTAGCATTGACTGCGGCACCAAAATCTACTTCTAAAAATGTGCAAGGTTTGCCAATAAAAAACTCTAAACCAGTTCCTACTGTTGGATTAACTCTTGTTACGACTGCCATTTGTTAGTCTCCTAAATAATATATAGTATATTTATGCCAACTCTGCTTTAGACTTACGTCCACGTTTCTTTTGTTCCTTGTAAGACCCGTCTGGTTTAATGTTGTATGCTTTTGCAAAACGCACAGGTTCCATTCCTTCAATGTCAACAATAGCTGCTGCTGGCATGTCTGCACTGTAATATACATCCTTTTTAATCACTGTAGGTGTTCCACCTAGTCCTACTGTTTTTACATTAGCATAGACCACAGTATTTTCATTTACTAGATTACGTTCTACCAGCGTCTTAAGTAGTGCTTCAGTCATCATTTTTTTTATCTTCCTTGATTTTATATTCGATTGTTTTCTTCATTTTTGACCCAAGTTTAAAACGGACAAGTTGTAGCATTTTATCATCTTCAACATATCCAATAGCTTGACCGTTCCACGGTCCCCATTTTTTCAGCCATGTGTTATCTGGCAAACGAATACGACCTTCATATTGCTTTGCCCAAGTTACCCAGTCGGAATATTCTTCACCGCTCATCCATTCGCCTAGCAGCTGGTAACGGTATTTGCCATGCGGAAGTCGCTTTTTTCTGTAGCGCACATCCTTTTCAAAATCTGCTGTACAATACCATATGCCTACTAGTTGTAATGCTTGGTCATGTTTCTCACAAAGGTCATTGAACCCGCTAGCAAATTTGATAACTTTTTCTAGATTTTTTGGTTCGTTTGTATAATAGTATAAACTACACTGCTCTCTGCGTGTCCTGTCACCCTGTGACTTTGCAAAATTACGGATACTGCCAACAAAACTTATAGCATTGTCACTGTCAACTTTGTAACCCCAAGTGTCTACTGTAGGTACACGGAGTATTTCTGGAAAGGCATATTTGTATACATATACTTCAAAACGATATAGATATTTGTTATGAAACAAACGATCATTTTCATGCAGTTGCAGGTTGTACTTCTCTGCTAACTTCGTCAGTGCTTCCATCTAAATACCTAAACTTTATTAATATATTGTTATCTACATTTCTTACTTTTATTTTACAGCCATTAGCGTTCTTGTCAACCAGTTTTTTAGCAATAGGCATACGCAACAGTTTGTCAACTGTTCTTGCCATTGGTCTGGCACCCATGCGTTCATCGTAGCCTTCAGCAAGCAATAAGTCAATGCTAGGCTCGTCAACGTTGACGAGAACACCTTTTTCATTGAGTTGCTTTTGCAGGTCTTTGATAAACTTCATACAGACTTTACGTTTAGCAATCTCATCTAATGCACTAAACTTACAAACTGTGTCAATACGATTGCGAAACTCTGGAGCAAAGAACTTTTTGAAAGCATCGTCTATAGCCTCATCGTGGTGTTCTTGATTACCAAATCCAATCACACGCTTTTCTGCATCTGCTGCACCTAGATTAGTTGTAAGAATAACAAAACAGTTCCTAGCATCTGCACGTTTGCCATTTGATCCTGTTACAAAGCCTTCATCCATTAACTGCAACAGTACATTGGCTACATCTGGGTGTGCTTTTTCAATCTCATCAAATAGTATTACTGCATGTGGATTGCGTTCAATATCTCTGATCAGCATGCCGCCACTTAGATTGTTATCCTCGTACCCTACATAGCCTGGAGGTGCACCGATAAAACGTGCTACTGTATGTCGTTCTTGATACTCGCTCATATCATAGCGCAACAGTTTCATGCTGTTTGCATCTGCTAGTTGTTTTGCAAGTTCTGTTTTACCTGTACCAGTTGGGCCTGTAAACACAAATACACCCAGTGTCTTGTCGCTGAGATTAAGTCCCGCTTTGGCAACCCAAACTTTATCAAGCACTGCATCAACTGCGGTATCTTGACCGTACACTTTGCTCTTAATGCGGTCTTCCACTTGTTGAGGAACGATTTTATGTTCTTTATCGTTGTCTAGTTGACTTACAGGAATCTTTGCGTACTTGCTGACTTCCTCTAGAATATTTTGTTTGCTAATGTGCGCACCTGTTACTCCCATTCTGCGTTGTTTAGCAGCCGCACTGTCAATCATATCAAATGCTTTGTCAGGCAGTCTCTTGTCTGTTAGATATCTAACACTAAGGTCTACTGCACTGTGTACAGCGTCAGTGCCAATAGTGCAAGCATGATGTGCTTCATAATATTTCTTGCTGTTCTCAAGTATTTCTTTTGCTAGTTGTGGTGTAGGTTCTGTGACGGTTACATGATAGAAACGGCGCATCAGCGCACGGTCTTTTTCAAAACTACTGTTGTATTCTTCCCAGGTAGTGCTTGCAATAACCTTGAGTTTGCCTCTGCCCAAGTAAGGCTTTAGCATGTTAGCAAAGTCTGTGCCGCCATTAGCACCGCCGCCTGCTCCTTTAAGAGTGTGTGCTTCGTCAATAAAAAGTATGCACTTTTGTTTTGCAATCAGTGCATCCAGTACTTCTTTCACACGTTCTTCGAACTGTCCACGATACTGTGTGCCTGCAAGCATAGTCCCTACATCTAGATTGAAAACAGTATGGTCTTGTAAATATGCGGGTACTTGTTTGTTTACTATCTTTACAGCAAGTCCTTCTGCAACTGCTGTTTTACCAACGCCGGGATCACCTACCATAAGCACATTACTTTTGTTACGTCTAGCAAATGTTTGAGTAATCTCATCTATAATATCGTCTCTGCCAATCACAGGATCTAGTTTTCCTGCTTCGGCTTGCTCTGTTAAATCTTCACAATATTCGTTGATAACACCTTCGTAGTATTGTTCTTTTTGATTTGCAACCGCTGCATGTTTGTTGTTGCTCTTAATAAAGTTTACAAAGTCATCCTTGTTGACACTGTACTTCATTAGGAAATAACTACTGTGACTATTGTTTTCACTCATTATACTAATGAATACGTCTAACAATGTTACGGTTTCTCTGCCACTAAAAAGCACACTAGTCAGCGCACGATTAAACACACGCTCTAAACTTTGTGTTTTTGTTTGTGGTAGGCTTTGCTTTACTTTTGCGTAACTATCAACAATATGGCTTTCTAAATCATCTACTAGTTCGTCTAGTTGTACACCAAAGTCTCTTAACATAACAGCAAAGTCGGCATTTATTAGTATAGCCAATAGCATATGTTCAGTACTGATGTACCTGTGTCCGTATTTGTTTGCAATATTAGTTGCAGTTTCTAAACACTTATCAACTTCTTTAGCGGTTCTCATTATCGTCCCTTAGTTTTGTACATATATTTAACTGTTGTTCAGACAGGTTTTCAGGTATTTTTACTAACAACTGCACAAGCAAATCGCCTCGTGCTGCTTGTTTAGTGTAAAGTCCGTGATGTGGTATTCGTAGTGTGGCACCATATTGTGTGCCAGCGGGTATGGTGAGATTTATTAGTTTTTGTTCTAGTGTCTTAACTTGAACTACTGTACCTATTATAGCATCCCACACACTGATTGTCAAGTGTTGTTTTAAGTTGTATTCTTCTCTGTAAAACACGTCATGGTCAAGTACATTAACAGTAACAGTAAGATCCCCCGGAGGTATATCTGTTCTTGCTTTGTCTCCTAGCCCACTATACTTAATCTTTGTGCCTGTGTTAACACTAGCAGGTATTTTTAGCTCTACTAAATGTCTGCTACCGTCTGTGTGTTTGATACTTACAGTTTTATATTGCTCATGCAATATTTCTTCTAGTGTGAGATCAACTGTTATTCCAAGATTTTTATTTTGCTTTTTACGATGGTATTCACGCTTACTAGGATGAAACCCTGCACCACCAAACACTGTAAACATATCATCAAACACACTGTCCATGTTGCCAGTGTTTACATGTATACGAGTTCTGCGATGGTCAAATGCCGCACGTTTATGCGGATCTTTAAGCACATCATATGCTTCACTTATTTCATGAAAGCGTTGTTCATCGCCGCCTCTGTCAGGATGATAATCCATTGCAAGGCGCCTGTATGCTTTTGTTATTTCTTGCGGACTGCAGGTAGGTTCTAGTCCTAGTATATCATAGTAGTTCATTATAGTATTATATATGACTAGGACTAGGTTGTAAAGTTATTTCTTTTTGTCTGCGTAAGCGTTTGCGCCAAAATATGCGGCAACTAAACCAGCGATTGCAACAAAGTAAGTAGGAGCAATATCTCCGATAATACTTGCTGCTTTCTCTTGTCCCAGTAAACTTGTTAAAAGTATTAATGCAGGATAAAGCAACATACCACCTAGTGCAAACCAAGTCATTGTACGCATTGCATCTCTACGAGCATCTGCATCTTCTAGTTCTTTACGTTTAAACTCCATGTACAGTGCATGTTCTTCATTAGTGACTTTACCATCACCGTTAGTATCTGCAGGGTGATATCCTGCGGCTTTGATTTCTTCCTCAGCCATTATTTTCTCTCCTCAAGGTCTTTGATTCTTGCTTCAAGCTCATCAATCTTGCTTGTTATTTTTGGATATTTTACACGCCAAGCATTGGGATCGTTTTGCAACCAAGTCCAGCCCCAGCGAGTTACCAAATACTCTAGTGTATGGTCAAACTTGCTAACTGCCCAGATTGCCATTCGTGTATCTTTAAACCAGAATAAAAATGCCGCTCCAAACAATGAACCTGCTATTGCTGTGTAAATCCAGAGACGGTCAGCTGCCATCCTTTCGATCATTTCCCACATTTTGGCTTCTCCTCCAAACCATTCTTTCAACAGTGTCATCTCTTTCAACAACTGCTTGTAGTGTTGTATTTAACTGAGTTACGCTGCAAAGCCAGTTTATAACTCCGTGTTGATTGCCAAATACATTTACTTGATTGTTTTTATTATTGTTTGCGTTGTATGTACTTACAGGCATCCAATACATGTAGTAGTTAAAACTCTTTAAGTAGTCATATATCCTACTATATTTTGTAGGATCTTGCATTTCAATCAATAAGTGGGGTTTTTTATCTGCAAGTGTGCCACGCATACCATACAGTACTTGTAGTTCCATACCTTCTACGTCTATTTTAACAAAGTCTACTCGAGGCAATCCTAGCATATCCAGCGGGGCAGTTTTTACATCTGTGCCACTTGTTAGTGTAGTTTTACCATAATCAAATGCAGTGCCTGTATCGCCCATTTGATCGCTGAGAGCAAGTCTAGTTGTGGTTACATTGTTACAAGCACACATACTACAGTTTTTGACAAGCACGTCGAAGTTATCTCCGTCGGGCTCTAATGCTATAACACGATTGACATATGGAGCAATACCTACTGTGTGTACACCAATATTTGCGCCTACATCTACAACCCAACTATCCTGTGTACACAGACTTTTTATTGCTTCAACTTCTAAATGACAGTATTCGCCATACAGTTCAAGACTACGTCCTATACTAGGATCGTCTTCTATATATAGCATGTTACCGTAACGAGTGTTAGTTTGTTTTAGAGTTTTCTTTGTTGTCTGATGCCGCATCTGGTTTTTGAGCTTCTTCGTAATAGATAATAATCTCTGTTTGTTGATTGAGATATCGGCGCAGTTCGCTGATGTTTAGAGCTAGGTTTTCATAGTCACGCATGCTCAGTGCAACTATTGCAAGTTCACCGTTTTCAGCAGTAAACTCTTGGATAAACTCATCCAAAGTTTCTTTGTTTACTACTCTTACTTGTACGTCGTAAAGGTCAATCGGTTTTGGTCGGGCTACTATTGGAACTGTCACTTTGGTTACTTGTGTTACCACTTTCACTTCCGGCTCCGGTTGGAATCGGCTGCACCCACTTAGGAAGAGGAGCATCGCCAGACCCGCCAGTATCAGTTTCAATGTCGCGCCATAGTTTTGCTGTAGCACGGTTCATTCTACCTTCTAAATCTTCTGCATCATTAATAGCATCTGCAACTAAGTCTAACTGTCTTAGTCTTTTGCGTAAGTTATCTCCATACGCTTCTGCTACTTGTAGTTTGCCTTGTAGTTGTTTTGTAAGCTCTGCATTTTTAACTGCTTCTTGTTGTAGTGTAGCAATGCTTGCTTCGCTGGTTTCTATTGCAACTTCTAGTTTAGCGTTGTTGTCACGCAGTGTTGCAATAGTTGCTTGGGTAGTATCATAGTAATACTTGGCACCATATCCTGCGATGCCAAGAACACCTAACACTATTACCAATGCATAAACTTTTATCATTCACTTTTCCAAATAGTCCATGCACCGTATGCAATAGCAATGCCTGCAACAATCTTTGCTAGCCCTGCAAAAAACAGTGTCAATAGTCCTAGAATAATAAGTGCCGCACCGTCCCAGGTTGTGCGTTCTTTCATACGTGAATCAATCCATTTTTTAATCATTGATTTCTCCTATAGTCCGTTGAGAAAACTTGTTGGTATATCTTTTTTCTCTTCTTTTACTTCTACTGCAGGTGTACAGTTGTCACAACGGCAACATTCGCATGCTTTGTAGTGATAGTCGCCACCGTCTTGAAGTGCATTACTTTGTATCCACAATGGGCCATCGCAATGGGCCGGATGCCCACAGTTTTGACAGGCAATCATGTCCAGCTTTTGTTAATGGCTGGCCCGCTTATAGTAAGATAGTAACTTGTGCCTGCTTCATTAACACCATGTTCTATTGTATGTCCTACTGGTATACGGCTTCCAATATCACGCATTATGTAGCCGTGTGCGTCATCCCACCATGTTTCTCTAGTAGGAACATGTGCAGACCACCATGTATCAATATCTGCTTCTGACATAGCCGAACTATACGGGTTGTTAGGTGTATCAAATGCAAAACCCATGTTTCTCTCCTAAATCATATCAAGGGCGGCTTCAGTTGTTTCGTCAACACGGCGTGTCCAACCTCTGCCAAATGTTTCAAAAGTACTTAGGCTCTCATAGTAGCCTTGTCTACGATTTTGAAACTCTGTTATTGTTGCTTCTAATCCATTTTCCTCGATATACTCATCCAAACACTTTAAAGTGTTAGGGCCAATACCACCGTCTGCGGTAGTACCAATCATTGTTTGTAAATATTTTGCACTGCGACCTGTGCCAGCGTTAACGCCAAAATCAAACAAACACAAATCCAAACCTGCTGGTACACTATCGCAACGCATGCGATCCCAGTAGTTTTGTTTGTAGATTGGTTCAACGTCTTCGCGCACTAGATCCTTCATGTCTTTAGTGCCACCAAAATCTTCGTATACACGTTTTGTTACACCCAAATTAGTTTCACCGCCCGGGTCTTTGGGATGGTTAACATAACCACCTTCATGATGTAGAATCATTTCCAAACAGGTTACATAATTTTCTGCAGCCATTTATCTTTCCTTTTGTTGATATGTTTTGAACTCTTGTAAATCTGTGTGTGAGCGTGGTACTCTTGCTGTATTAAGAATACTTTCCATTGCAGATGCCGCTAGTTTTCCATCTCTGTAGCGTTTTGGACTAAGTGGAATACTGCTGGTCATTGCTTCCAATGAAAGTGGTTGCTGTGTGTTGCGTTTTGTGTCTGGACGATCATAGTAGACCATTTTCCAATCTTCAACATCTGTGATGTTTTTAATATCGTTGATCATGTCCATGAACCTGCGTGGATAACTGGTTCTGCGTTCTGCTTCTACAAATACTATATAACGACCTTCACTGATTTCGCCTGCACTTGTTTCTGCATCAATAACCCAATCATAGCCTTTTTCAATAAAGTTTTCTAGGTCATATGCAGGTTGCTTGCCCATTACTTTGAATGTAGCAACAATCACAGCATCATCTTTGCCCATCTTAGGTTTGTACTCGTCAAAGTGTACAGTGTCTTCAATACGACCTTCTAGGTCCTGTGGATCAAGCGCCATCTGTCTTGTCCTTTTTATCTACGTTCATTAGTTCGCTTTGATCTAGCCCTTCTTCATAGGCATCATCTAGTTCTTGCAGATCAATATCTCTGCCTTCAACTTCTGTATAACCTTCTTTAAACTCTTTGACAAGTTCAATCGGTAGTTTAATTGTGACTAGCCAAACAGGATCTTCACGAAGTTTTGGTTTCTTAGTGCCTGCACGGAAGTCACTGTAGTCTTCTACTTTAACAGGAGTACTAAGACTACTTTCAGTAAAAGTAACTTTTGCATTGTATCCTAGTAAACGTTTTGCACCATCTGGATCAGGCATTGATTTTTTGGGCCACATAAATGTTGATTCAACCCAGTGCTTTTTAAGAATAGGTCCTTCGACTAGTTCGCCTTTTTTCCAGTTCTTAAATGCATATATGTCCAAACTATCAAGCACACGCTCAATGTCCATCATAGTCTCGAGACTGCTCTCGCTCATGTAGATCGTTTTTGTATTTTTGATGATGTCAACAATATCCATTATACTATCCTATCGTATAACATATTTATCCATTCTATGTGCGCACTCTCTCGAGGATGAGTTGTATAAAACTCTTGCTCAGTGCGTTTTGCCCAGTTGTACATGCCTTCATCGTATATAAACCAGGCGTTGTGTATGCTTTGTCTTAGTGTTTTAAGACTTGCGTCCATTTCAACGTTGCATTCAAATAGGCTGTTGTCTACATACATAAAGCGGAAAGGAATATCATGTTCTAGCAAATAGTTTTGCAACATAACAATCTCACACCAACTTGTGTATAGTTCCCAATATTCGCTGTCTGCTACTTGGTCTACATACATTCTTGCAAACTCGCTCATGCCACGCTGTTCTGCGTTTTCGCGATTTTCTTTTTGCAAACGAAGTATATCTTCATCCATACTGTGAAAATGATCAGCAAAGTTTTGGTCATTGTGTGTCCAAGGATTTATACTATACCATGGACTATCTTTATGCCCTGTGTCGTAAGTAAAGCGGAACTCGTAGCGATTAGGAAAACTCCACATCACTGCAACAAATAAATCTAAATCCTTATACTTGTGTACTGCATTCATTACGTTGCGGCGTATAGCACTATTGCTATTTCCGCCTCGTGCAGTAGGGCAATGGTTCCATCCTCGGCGTTCTGCTAGTAATGCACACCAAGCATGTTCTGCACTAGGTAGTTCATTGCCGGCAGTGAAACTATCTCCACCGCTGATAAGCACTGTCATATTAGATATAATCCTATTAACATTGGTATTATTATTGCAAACTGCGGAAGAAAGTTCAATATGATTGCTTTTTCATTCCAACGATATCCAACATAGATCCAGCCTGCTGCACCCAGCATTTGTACAATACTATTCCATGGAGTTAAACCAGCAACATGCAGGACCATCGCTATGAGGATAGTCACTGCACTAGCATACTTTATATAGTTAACCACTATAAGGCACCTCTGGCACTGCTGGCAAGTTTTATCAATTCGTCTAGTTCTGTGTGTTCAACGTATTGCATGTATTTGCGGTTTTTATCTTGTTCAAGTATAGAGTTGATCTGATCAGTACAGGTATTACAAGGTATACCCAACTGAGATTCTATGTTGTGTATATAGGGCAAGCCGTACAAGTAGATCAATTCTTGGCTTACAAAAACTGGATTTTTGTTCATAAAAAATGACAACTGTTGTAGAAAGTCTGGTGTACTGTGTCTGCCTCTAACACGCTGTTGTTGATGTTCTAGTATGTTGCGATCTCTACCTATTATCATGTAACGTACACTATCAAACTTCTGTAGTGCGTATGTATGAAATTGTTCAAACTTAGGTATTCGTGTTTCGCCATCGTACACATAAGGACAGCCCATGCTGGTATAGTAGTAGTTGTGTGTGCTGGTGTCAAACTCCAGTAGCAGTTCTGGTGTCTCCCAGCAGTCTGCAAAAGGTTCCATGTCATGACCTTCCCAGTATTTGTGCTGTAGATTTTCCCAAGCAAACACACTTGGATTGCTGCCAAATATTTTAGCATACAAGTGATTGCCACTGCCCTGTGGACCTGCAGCAATAATTAAGGTTTTCATACTGGTATTTGAAGGTCGTAATGTGAGAACAGCATGTGCATTTCTGGTGTTGCTACACCTGTAACCAGTAGCGTACTACGTGGAACACGCCCTGCATTTGCAGTACAATGTGGACTGTTAAACCAATCAAAACTGTAGATCTCACCTGCACGATATTGTGTGTGTACAAAATTTCCGTATTGAATAAAATGTCCAGGTTCCCAATCATTAAGCATGACCATAAAACGATACACACTTGTGGGTTCTGCTTTGTTCCATTTTTCTAACTTATCAACATGCAAGTTCCACACTTGTCCGGGCATTTGCACATGCACTCGACGTTGTACATCTCTGTCATCTCCAGGCAGTAGATGCAGTGCATCTGTCATGCGTTGAAAGATTGGCTCAATTGCATAGTCGAGATTTGTTAGCACAAGGTCTGGACTTGCGCCTGTGTTGATTAGATCTAATTCTTCTGCTTCAATGTCTTCACTGCCGTTGGGGTTGTCAATTGGATTTCGTGTTCTCCATGTTATTTCATTACTTTTTTCAATTGTGCGCTCTAGTGCTGTTGTCCAATCACCTGTAAACTTTCCAATGTAACGCATGGCATCGTATGCTGGATCATTACGAAACGAATCATAATGATAGTTATTGCGTGGTGCAGTCTTTTCCCAATTGCTTTTCATCTCAATCTCCTGTTTTGTAAAAGGGTTGCAATACAACACTGCAACCCTTGATTGTTTTTTAACGATTCTGTGGAAACAGTTCTTCTTTTAGCACACTATTTAGACCAAGTGCTTCTTTGTTGAAACGTACCAAAGTGCGTAGTGCATCTTCTGTGATGAATGTCATCAATGTGTCACGCATTTGATCGCCACGCTCGCCAATGAACCACTCATACTTGCCGTTCTTTGCTTCAATAGCTGCCATTGATTCTGGATCGTTTGCCATTTTATTCATTGCTGATACTAGACGATCACGCAGTTTCGGATTGCCTTTGTTAACCCAGATTGCTTTTTGCAAGCCATCACGGAATGATTTAACCAGCACATACGCATCGTAGAACTCACCTGATGGTTCAACGCCATAACGCTCTTTGAATTGTATTTCAAATTGTGCGCCTGGGAAGTTTGCATCATCTACATGCTTGCCTGTTGTTGGGTCAAGTAGACCATGATGGAACCAAAGTTCTGCATTTTCGTCTGGTGCAATGTGAATTGCATATGTTGCTGGATTTTCACGTGAACCAGTTAGATCTCCACGCTTGAATGCTAAACGACGTTCGCCACCTGACATACCTTTGACCCATTTAACATTCTCACCAAAGCATGCAATGTATTGGTCAAGCGTTTGATCTGGACCACAAATCATCATTGCAATTGCAAATGCTTCTGGAACAGCACCTGATGTACCAGCAAACACTGGCTTGTCCATGTCTGCACCTTTTACTTTGCCCATGATGATGTTCAAGTTCATTAGACCAATTGATTCATAATCTGCATAGTTGTAGTCAACATTTTCTTGCAAGAAACTTACACCGTTACCACCATGTGTGACAACAATTGTATCTTCGTTAAAACGTAGTTCGTTGTGCCATTTGTTGATTCCTGGGATATCACGTGCGCCTGGAATGTTACGCAATTTGATGCGCTCTCCAAGATGCTTGCTGAGTTCTTTCATAATAATCTCAGTCCACACTGTGGTTCCGCCGCCTGGCTTTTGTGGGTTAACAACAGTGATGTCTGCTGTTGCAACAGTCGCTGTCATTGATAGTGCTGCTACAGCACCGATTAGTATATTTTTGATTTTCATTTTTAACTCCTGTTATACAAAATCAATTTTTGCTTTATTAAAGAATATTCCCCAAATTGCTGCAAGTATCGCTAGTGCAATAAATGCGGCAGGGAAGGGTGCAAGCAGTAGTTCTTCCCATCCGTACCCGAATGTGTTAAACTGTACCCAACTTGCTTCAAGTCTATGCGATAATATAAATCCGATTAGGAAACTTATGCGACTGAATTTAAAATACTTCATGCCCAAGCCAACTGCACAACACATAGCAAACATAAGATAATCGTCAAAGAATCCTGTGTACTGTGATGTGGTCCATATTAGACTTGCCATAATGGGCCAGAAGTAAAACTTGAATGGAATGTTTGTAATGTATACCGCATAACGAATAAATCCGTAACTGATTGGTAAAATAATTAGCAAACTTAACATATAACTGCTTAGTAGGTGATCAAAGAACACCCCGTCTTCTAGTACTGCTGGACTACCTAGTTCAAGTCCAACGTACATCAACAAGCCCATTACGATGACTTCAAATGGTGCACCAGGAATACCAAACAAAATAGTAGGAACATAACTGGTGGCTTTTTGTGCATTGTTGGCGCCTTCGCAGCCAATTACACCTTGTACGTTGCCTTGTCCTACTGGGTACTTTTCGCCATTGGCATCAGCACCTTTACCTGGTTTGCGTGATAAAGCAACTGTTTGGCTATATGCAAACCAATCTGCAATATTGCCGCCGATGCCTGGCACCAGTCCCACAAAGCCGCCAATAAAGCCACCACGCAAGCCATCCCACTTGTATTTCCAAGTGTCTTTGATACCTTGTATCAACTGTGTAACAATATCACCTTTGGTCAAACTAACTTTTGTTGCTTGCATTCTGTATGCACTAACTAGTTCAGGGAACGCTAGTACACCTGCCATCACTGGGATCATTTGAATACCATCTTCAATATAATCCCAATCAGCAAACCAAATGGTCCAAGTATTAAAATCAAACTGTGGAATTACTGTGATCCAACGTGATGCGGCTGTGTCTGGGTCCATGCCTACTAGTCCTAGTACAACACCTGCTACAAGAGCAAAGACGCCACGAACCCAATACTTACTGCTGATAAAGATAACACATGTCATTGCAAATATAAGGAACGAAAACATTTCTGCTGTGCCAAAGTACAGTACAATTTTGGTATAGTACGGCAAGAACAAAAACACCAACAGTCCCCAAATAAGTCCGTTAACCCAACTTGTGCTGATTGCTGCACTTAATGCTCTTGCTGCTTGTCCGCGCCTGCTCATAGGAAAGCCATCAACCATTGTTGCTGCAGCTCCACCTGCTCCAGGTACGTTCATAACTACACCACAAAACGTGTCGCCAATGCTGCTGGTCACAACAACTGCGGTGGTAAACACCACCAGCATGTAAGGATCATGAAAGTAACCTACAAAACTGTAGACTGCAATAAGTCCAGTGGTAGCACCTGCTACTGGTATAAGTCCTACAAAGAATCCATAGAAGACTCCTAGCAGTAATACAATGATGTATGTTTCCATAGAGAAATCACAGAGGTGCTAACACCTACTGTGCCTTTTTAATTTATTGGGGGATATACAACTGAACTTCACTGCATTCCGCAAAAGAGCGTTAGTTGTACTATGTGTTTATTTAGTCCGCCACACGAAGTATAACCGATTTTTGTGGCTGTCGGTTCTAATGTCTAGTATTTCTACGCCAAGTTGTTCTGCACAGTTAACAATAAAGTTGCTGTCCCATGGGTAAAAGTAAATCCAGTTTGACTCGCTTTTGTCATGTGGTAGTCCAGGATTTGCTCTAAAGAACATTACTGCACCTGGATTACACAAACTTACAGCATGTTCCAGTTCTGCATAAATTTTATCTGTGCTGCCAAAGTTGATACTGCCAAGTGCTATTGTAGCATCATACTTTTCATCTGGATGATGATCTAGTAGTTTTACATGCAAATCTGCTGCATCATTATAAGGATCAATGCCAACTAGATTATCTATCTTGCCTTTAAACTCATGATATCCGCAACCAATGTCTAGTACCTTGCGTGGCTTTAAACTGTTGATCTCGTCAATGAGTGCAAGTCCACTGTACTTGTACTTTTTCATTTCGCCTTGCCATACATTGCGAAAGTAGTTGTCTAACACTTTATCGTCAATGCGATCAACAAGTTCGCCAATGTGTGTATATTCAACATCAATTTCAACGTCGAATGTACCTTGAATAGCCTGTTGCAATGTGCGTGAGTTACGCAACAACTGCGGGCTAGTATGGATCATTTGTTCAAGTTTGTGTAGGATTTTATGGTTCACGGTTTATAAGTTCCTATAAAAATGTCACTGTGTTTGTGATGTTGTATCCATTGTACACTATGTTTTTGACCAAAGTCAAGTATTAATTTATTCTGTTCTTCAATACGTTTGGTCATCAAGTAGTCTGTTTCATACCAGTCATAGTTTGGATAGGTAATGTCAAATCCACCTGCCTTCTTCCACCATAGAAAACTTGCCCAGTCTGGTCTGTAAACTAGTTGTATCCATGCAAGTGGATAGCGTTCTTGTATTTCATTAAAGTAGTAGGGCCACTCGTGACTCATTAGTAGTTTGCTTCCAGAACTAAGGTCCCACTGTGTATAGGGTGCATTGAGGTTGTGCTTATCCAACCCGCCTTCAGCAGGGTTTGCAGGAAACTCCATACCAGTGCCATAATAAGCATCACAGTGTCCACTGAAGTCGCCATGTTTGTATATGCGATGTTCTGCACGATCTGTGCAGTTGTATTGACCCGAGGATTTTATTTCCTGTGCAATGCCACTCCAGCGACTGCCAGGCACACCTGTGTAAAATATATATTGGGGGAGCATAAAAATATTTATCATTATATGCGCACTTAATCAAATATATGGATACTTAACTATCGCTCTAGCGACGTAAGTAATATTAACAAGGGAGGCATATTTGCTCTATAATATAACACCTTGTATGCTTCTCTATGCAATCAGGAGAATGCATATATAATGGCTAGAAAACAACGCAAAGCTAAACCTCAGCGTCAACACCTTACACATGCTGAGTATATGGAATCAAACGTACACTACCTACCACAAGCAACCAAACAAAAAGAAGTTCATTTACATGGACGCAATCCTAACCAAAAATCTTACATTTTTAAACTACTAGATCCTACGCAAACTATTGTTTTTGCAACAGGACCAGCAGGCACGGGAAAAACAATGTTGGCTGTACTAGCAGCTGTTAAAGCGTTAAAAGAAGGAGATGCAGAACGTATTATCATTACACGACCGGCAGTAGGTGTAGATGATGAACAACACGGTTTCCTACCAGGCACTATAGAAGATAAGATGGCGCCTTGGACAAAGCCAATATTTGATGTAATGAGAGATTACTACAATGCCAAGCAAATACAAACCATGATCCAGGAAGGTGTTATTGAGATTTCGCCACTGGCATTCATGCGGGGTCGAACTTTTAAAAACGCTTGGGTTATTGCAGATGAAATGCAGAACGCAACACCTAATCAAATGAAGATGTTACTTACACGCATTGGAGACAACAGTCGTATGGTAGTAACCGGTGATATTGCACAAACAGATCGTAAAGAATATGAAAACGGATTGATTGATTTCAAACGACTATATGCGAGATTTAACGACAGTGAGTACATTAGCATTGCTGAGTTTGAACATCAAGACATTGAAAGACATCCAGCAGTCATCGAAGTCTTAGATATATATGGCGATAAATAAACATGTTATAACAAACAGATTTATCTTCGGAGAACAAGACACATGGCAACAGATTATAGATTTGCTATTCAATGCTGGCAAGACAGTGCAGGCAGTGAAGACGCAAGAATGGACGTATTCATTGATGGTACAAAAGTTGTAGACAATACAACAATCACTGCTACTAGCGCAGATAGCCCACAGTTAGTAACGTGGGAAACTACAGGACTTGCAGATCCTGCTGGCGACGGTAGTGTGGACATTGATATTAAGGTAGTGCTCAAGAACGAGTACTATGTAGACACTGACACAGATAGAAATATTTGGATTGACATGATTGGGTACAATCCTAAAGCCAATAATGTAAGTGGACAAAGCGGCGCAGTATATACAACACCAAGTAGTAATCCAGCAACAGTTGTATCAGACTGGACAACAGCAGACAGTTATATGCAGGAACTTCCTACAGCAGTAGCAGGTGACCAGATTCCAAGTGATTTTTGGAGCGGTGTTACAGTTTTCAATCATATCCCTGTTTGGGGAAGTGATGGTATAGACGGTACAACTGTTACCCTTCCACTAAAATAGATCGCATAATAAAAATAAAAGAAAAGCGCCATATGGCGCTTTTTTTGTGACTTGGCGCGGCTGAAGAGATTCGAACTCCTAGCCTTCGGTTTCGTAGACCGATGCTCTATCCAGTTGAGCTACAGCCGCTGATTTGGTATCCCTACCCGGATTCGAACCGAGATTGCCGCCGTGAAAGGGCGGTGTCCTAACCATTAGACGATAGGGACTTATTTGGCATAGGTGGAGGGATTCGAACCCCCTAGCATCTCTGCTCTAGTTTTGGAGACTAGTGTGACACTCCAACTTCACCGCACCTACATTATTTGTTGCGTTTACGCCTAAACTTTCTAAGCCTTGCATACTTTCTCAGCATACACTCAATAACAATATTTTTAAGTTTGCGACGTTTTGATCTTGCCGCTTGACTTCGATCTAGTCTAGTACCTCTGTCCATATCTGCCTCTTTATGCAGTTACGATCTCGTAAACCTCTTTCCAACTCTTAGCAAGTGGAAAATCCTTGCAATCCATGTTAAAGCCATGCTCGATTACAATAGGCTTCAGACCGACTTTTTCACCAGCGAGTGCGTTTTCTACTTTGTCCTCGACCCAGTAACAACCGCTGTCTTTGTATTTAAGTAAAGCCTCGTCTTTGTCGGCGCCAGTAGCCAAGCAAACAACACTTTCAAAAGTGCCTTTGCCAAACAGTTTTGCTAAGTTCCGTTCCCGCAACTTTTGTGCATACTTGTTAGTTGACAAACTAGTAACACAAATAAATGTCCATCCTTCGTCAGCCATCTTAGTGATAACTTCGACTGCATCACGCAGTGGAGGAAGGTAACCAATAGCAGCACTTTCGTTGAAGATGCGTATCATCTTCTTGCCTTGTTCTTTGCTAATACCGTACTGTTCGCCTACGTTGTAGATCGTCTCAGCACCTTCTATCTTTTGGAATCCGTATTCTTCCATAAAAATATGGAAGGCATACTCCCAATTACATAGGACGCCATCACAATCTACAATAATAGTCTTTTTCATATTTTCTCTTTCTCTTTAACTTACTTTACTAGTATAGCAAACTTTTAAGTTTTGTCAACCACTTTTACATAGTTAAGCACAGTTTCTTTGCCACCGTGGAACTTACTGGTCTGGTGACGTTTGACTTTGCCTTCTACTGTACAAGCATCGCCCCAATGTTCTGCAGAATGTTTAGTAAAGAAGCAAACAATATCTGTGCCGATTTTAGCATTTACAATGTAGCAAGCCAGTCTCTGTATAAAACTACAGTTAATGATTTCTACTTCGCCGCTGATCTTCTCGCCTAGATTGCCAATGTATTCACTAACAGTACTAAGTTTGCGCATTTCGATGTCTTTAGCATCACGTTTGACTGCACGGTTGTATGCTTTAGGCAAACTTGCTATTACGCCAATATCTCTGCGATCAACTACACCTGTTTGGATAAGGTTGAGAACTTTTTGCTCAAAATCATTGATCTTGGCACCCATGGCTTTAAATGTCAAGCCTCTGTAGTATTTGATGATATCTTCTGCAGTAGTTTCGCAGTCTTGCGTAACTGTGTCTATAAACGCAGTTTGCTGTTCACTAAGAACACCTAAATGTGAAAGGATAAGTGTTTTGTTGGTCACGGTGTCTGGACCAGGATAGTTTATGTATTCTTCTTGATTTTGGTTATATGCTGCAACAGCGTAGGTCATTACTAGTTTGAGGTCGAAAGTAGTATCTTTCATTGCTTTGGTCCTTGGTAATGTTTAACAATATGTATATAATAGCACCTTTATATTATTTGTCAACCAGATCCTTGTAAATCATCCTCAAACTATTTTGTGCTTGTATATTTTTCGTTACACACGTTCTTTGCCAAAGATCTTCTTCCCACGCAACCTTTCCTGTGTAATGGCTGTAATGAAACTGCTCAGGATTAGTGCAGATATGTGTGTGCCAAACACTGATGTTCTGTTGGTCAATCCAAGTTGCAAGTTCTGGTATATTGTCTATGTTGTCATGTTGTACAACTGTGTTAACCATAAACTTGGGATCTAGTGCTTGTCTTAGTGCTTGTATATTTTTTTGTATTATATCCCAACTACACAGCGTCCTAATGCGTTCTATTGTTTCTCCTGTGCCATCTATACTAAGTACAAAACATAAGTTAGTAAAACGTTTAAGTGCAGACATCATATGGTCTGTCAAGATAGTTGCATTTGTATTGATTATTATTTCGCAGTCAACGTTTTCTAAACTATCGAGCACAGTGCTAAAACTCTTTATCATAAAAGGTTCACCGCCTGCAAGATAAATGCGTTTAGCATTAGGGTTGATATCAAGATCGGGCTCTACAGTTTTGTAAATATCTTCATGACCTAAGTATCTAGCCCATTCGCTGCTACTGCCTGCATTGCAAGTTTGACATCTTAGGTTACAAAGATTACTGTATCGCAAGTCATAACTTAGTTCTTCTGGATTATGGAAATCTAAATCTGGAAAGGATTTAAGCCATTCTTTGTTGTAAAGTTGCCGTTCACTAAAAGTCTTTATTTGTTCTTGCGCTACACATTTTCTGCATTCACCAACAGATTTATTGTCTAGCATTGCTGTGCGCACTGCTTGTAGTCGATCATCGTCGATGATGTCGCTGCTATGACAACAAAGTTTTTGCTTATTGTTGAGGTCTATGTGCTTGTGTATGAAAGGAAGGACGCAGAAACTATGCCCATATGTTAGTACATCCTTTAGTTGGATATCTGACATAGTTCTACTAGTGTTGCCGCCAAGTTAATCTCTTGGTCTGCTACCATTGGAATGTTGCGCA